>Ga0214474_1000001_pt1 | contig 435004 bp, 677 predicted proteins | sample RVTome_2_FD_187335 | JGI IMG/M metagenome (GOLD analysis project Ga0214474, IMG submission 187335) | Soil microbial communities from uranium-contaminated site in the Upper Colorado River Basin, Wyoming, United States - RVT95D214 HiSeq ... | reverse complement strand
GGCCTTGATACGTCTGGCTCCATGACTAGAGAAGATATGGCTTACGGAGTAAGTCAATTGAAATGCCTAGACGGTAGGTCTGAAGGAACTGTTGTTTGTTGGGATGCACAAGTGTATTGGGACAAAGCAACAAAGATTCAAGGAATGAATGATTTGCCGAATATAAGCATCCACGGCAGGGGAGGCACCGTAATTTCCGACCTATTAACCAATTGGAGAAAATATATCCGAGAAGAAGTTGACATGATGATCATCATGACTGATGGTTATCTTTTCGATACTGAGTTAAAAGATCCTGGTGTCGATGTTCTCTGGGTAATAACATCAGAAAACAAAAATTTCAAACCACCATTTGGAAGAGTAGCTTTGTTAAGAGGGTTCTAAAAAAGGAAAACACATGTTTGCAATTGATATTGAGTTTAAAGACGGCACGAGATTCGAAGGTTTGATCTATACTTGGCGTCCTGAAAAAGGATGGGTCGAAGTAATGGATGAAACAGTTGGTGAAAGAAATACGGTTTGGCTTACTGAAGTAAAAGGCGGAGCTGTATATTCTGATAGGATTAGAAATAATGCTAGAACAGAAGACCTTCTTGAGAAAGCTAGACGAGAAGGTTATGCTAAATGAGTCCGAAATTAAAAAAGATATTAGAAGAAGTTGATGAAACTCTAAAAAGAGTTAGAGAACACAAATATCCATCATACTTCATACGGGTTGTCGAGGGCCCTAGAGTATATTTTACTACACCACACGATCTAGAAAAGAACAAAGATAATGGGAACGGTTGAAATATATTCCTGCCCGCACAGAGCGGGTGGTACAAGGATATTCAGAAATAGTAATGGTATAACAACCAGTTATACTAATGAATGTTCAATCTGCTCCAAACCTAGTTGGTTAGAAAAGATAATAACAAAGCTGTTCGGTCTCAAGTATTTAAATGAAATTCCGCCGGAGCACAAATGACAACAGTTCTTCTTTGTATAATTTCTGTTTTAGTTGCTATTTGTGGTTTGTTGTGGCAAATATTAGAAGAGTTAGTAGGGGCTTTAAACCTGGCTGAAACCGTACCTTTACATATAGTTGCATATATAATTTCAGTAGCCGTTTTGCTTTTCACTATATATAGGTATTTTCAACTATGAGCAGCATTTTTGTAATATCACAAGTATATATAAAACCTAATACCGATCCTTTATTTGATTCCAAAGTAGAAACTCGCGGTTATTGGTTTTCTATTAATGATGCAAAAGATTTTACTTTATCTACTGGTTGGTGGTGGGAAGAATATTACACCGACATCACAAAAGGCAATGATATATACTTTGTTATTGAGGAAATTGATGAAGGATTTACTCCCAACTGTAAAGAAATAGAATGGTTTCATTTAGAAATAGTTGAAAACATTGTCAGGCCAATTAGTTGTAGCAAACCTGACTGTATAAAACAATTGGTACATTTCGGAATGTCATGAGAAAAATACTTATTACCAATTCTTATGGAGCCGGTTGGAGCTCAGAATGTAGCAATACTAAACTTGCTAGATATATTGCAACATACCAACCAATCATAGATAAACTAGAAGAAGATAAAAACTATTTTAGAAGGCTTGGTTATTATATATTTGTGCCTAATGATATTGACGCAGACGAACCTATATTGAAACAATTAGAAAAAGATCTAGAGAAGGAATTTGGATTGAAAAAAGAGGAACAACCATATTTAGGTGGGGCTATGAATCTTTGTGTAATAGAAATTCCTGATGATTGTTATGCGGTTATAACTCAACATGATGGAAAAGAAAATTATAAAATAATATATGATTGCATTTGATCTGTTATATATTATAATGTGAAGCAGCCACAAACCTGGAAAGATTATCTTAAAAATTATCCAAATCAATCGGGAAAGGACAGTTATGGACATGATTGGGAGCCAGTAAAAGTATCTGGTGGCAGAAAATTCTTTATTCGACGTAGTGATTCTACCGCCGAAGTTCATCACGAACCCAGAACAATTTATTATAAATGCAAAAATTGCAAAATTAAAGCAACAGATTATGGTGAGGGAATAATTCCTGATTCCGCAACTAACAAAAACCTTACTTGTGATGAGATAATTATCAAGGATATTATACAATGAATTGGGTGAAACATAATATTCAAAAGACATATGAAACATTCGTTAATTACAAATGCATAAACTGCGGGAAAAGTTTAGATCAACTATACATTGAGCTTGTTGATTCAACTGATATGAGGATATGGAATCAATGGGCAAGTGATCCTATATTGAAAACCATTTCTTCTGATTCATCAGTTAATGTCCAAATTAATTACGTGGAGAACCATCATAAAGGATGTTTGTCCGAAGACGAATTGATGATAAAAGACTTAATTGAATGAAAAGAATTAATCATAAAATGCCTGTTAATATTGGTAAAATGGAACCCGTATGTATTAATTGCAAGAAAAAATTATCAGAATTAATTCAAGAACTAATTGACAGTAAAAATGTTGATTACGACAATTTAGATAAGTTGAGTCAGCTTGATCATGTTGATTTAGATATATTAAATGCATTGTTTAATATAATTGAAAGTGTTGAGACATGTATAACTGAAGACGAAGCAATGATAAAAGACATAATAGAGTGAACTATATGCATCCAATAAAAATAGGATTACTTCCCAAAGAAGATAGAGATGGGCAAACATATTACATAGGAAAACTACAGTTCAATGGAACTTTAAACTTTGCTAAAGGACAAGCTTTCCTGGTTTTCCTTGAAGGAGAATTAAAACAACTTCACATTGCTCCTTTAACTTGTCCAGAATTTACAAATATATTTAAATATTATTCTAATAATAAAAAGAAAACATATTCGAGACATAATAATATAGCTGTAGAATTAGAAGAAAGATTCGAAGATATTGGAGAAGAAAATAGATCTCCTAGAAAATTTTTTGTTGGCAAAATACAAGCTGATTTAACATTAGACTGTTCACAAGAACTTGTGTTTCTAATATTTATAGCAGATGTTGGCGAGGAAGAACTACAAATCTCTGCTACCAAGCACCGGGCTTGACAAGCCTACTAGAAATGCATATGCTGTCTCTCGATCTTGAGAGGAATAACAATGGTTGACCTAATTTCTATTTTTAATGATCCTGATATTCGCAATTTGGCTATTTATAAACTTACGGCTGCGTTAGCTTCTTCTGAAGCCCAGACAGCAGAAATTAAAAAAGCCCTAGAACAGCTTAATAGCAATTCTCAGGCCCTGGCTGCCTCTACAAAGCCTCGCCAGGCCAAGAAGGGTGTAGGTCCAGTGCCTGGGTCAAAAGGCCACAGAGAGGCGATTACAGCAGCTGTATTTGCCAAGCCAGGAATGACGGTGAGGGAGATTCGAGAATTCCTTGCTAATGCGAAACATGATATTAATCCTAAGGTTCTGAGCACATTACTTCATGTAATGAGCAAAGAATGGACGGCTTCAAAAGGAGAAAAGGGGCTCCGGACTGAAGGGACAAGAGGATTTACTACGTATTGGACCAAATAATAGAATGGGAAATAACAAACCATCACAGAATGATGCTGGGGAAGGCTTTTCTCTGGCTATTTCTTTAGGAAAAGTTAGCAATGAAAAATTATTCGTACCGCTTATTGGGAAAATGATTACTGCTGTTTTGGATGACATTACAATATCTGGGGAATTTGTAAATTTTAGTTCAAATTTTTTAAAAATTAACAATCCGCAGTTTATTAAATCCAACGATTGGCTTGTTTATAGCGAAAATAGTCAAAATTATTGGGATGAGCTTCCTGGTATTTCTGGAGATTTTATTTTATTAAAAATAAATGATATAAAAGAAATGTATCAAAACAATAAATTGACGGCAACAGAAAAATCTATAAAGGACATCATTGAATGAAAAAGCCAATTCCGCCAGAAAAATCTGAACTAATGGTTTGTCCTAAAGAATTTTTTGAAATAGAAATATATACAGAAATCCCTTGTCCTCTTTCGTTAAAAGAATTATTAAATGAAATTCGAGCAAAATATACATCAAACAATGATATTAATGAAATAGAAGAAAATTTAGCTTCAAATATTTTTATTGAGCCAATATTAAAAGCTGATGAGAATGGTGGAGAATATCCTTCTGCTAGAATTGTTCATAAATTAAAAGATGAAAATTATAAATCGGAGAGAGAATTATATATTAATTCCATTAAAAAATATAACATTAAACAACACAAGTATGAAAAAGATTTGGCAAAATACAATGAATGGCTAGAAGAATTGGCAGACAAAGAAAGAAATAAAAATGATTAGTATAATCAAAAAACTATTGTGCAATCATAAAGATTGGATAAAACAAGATGTTATTGTGGCTAGTCCAAATCATCATACCTTTACAGTCAAAGGAACAATAGATACATTGAAGTTGCTAACTATGGGTCAAACAACAATTGTTTATGAATGTCCTAAGTGTGGGAAACTATTTACTATTTCTGCTTATGGTGTTCCGGAAACCTGTGTCAATAGATAAATGAATTCTTCTACTTTGCTACTCTGGGCCATGATCATATCATCCAGACCAAGGGTCATATTCCCCATTTCTTTAATTCGTTGATAAGTGTCGTCGGCTGCTTTGATAAAGTCTTTAGATATATTCAAGCTATTCTCAATATGATTATCGCTAATATATTTTTTATAGAATCCAGCAATCAATTCAATTTGCTCTGCATGATTCAAAGCATCATTACCAAATAATCCAATTAATTTTTCTGCCATGGCATCAGTTAACTCTGCGGCATCATTGTAGATTCTTTCAAAAAGCAGATGGTTGCCGTAGAAGGCTGGACATTGGCACTTCCAGTGGCTATTTTGGAAGACAAGGACCATAGTACGTAGCAGGCCGAGATAGGCGCAAAGTATTCGTGGGGCATCAGATTTTTCTTCCATTTCTTTCTGAGCTAACTTTACTCTTCCTTCTCGCATATCAAAATATAAATCAATTGGATTTTTCTCTTCTAAATCGGTCATGTATATATGGCAAATAATTCCTTGGAACAAAAGATAGTGAAACATTTGGGATATAATCCAAATGACGAAGAGGATTTTTTAAAATTATTTCTCCTTGACAATGGTGTTGGTCTAGGTGATTTTAGGTTGGTTTAAACCCATCAGAAGAATTGCAATTGCGTATTGTTAGAAAACACCCTCCAATAATAAAATATATTAGGAACCCAACATTGAAAGTTCAACTAGAAGCAATTAAATTAAGCAAATATAATTTAAACGTTATAATGTATTGTCCTAATTATAAAGAATTTGAAGAAGAGATAATGAGTAATTTATTAATAAAAGACATAATCGAATGATTGTAATTTACAAAGAAAATAACATATCAACGGAGCATATTGAACATAATTATGAATGGTTTGTTCCAAGATTTTTAGAGATTCCAGACGAAATAGAAAATTTTGAATTTATCAAATCGTATTATAATACAATTTATGCTATTATTCCAAATAATGAATTTAAAATAAAATCATTGAGAAAGAATAAGTTCTATAAAAAAATTGAAGATTTGTTTGATCCTTCGGCATTTGAAACAGATTATCATTTTTATTGGCTCCCGAAAAAATTGATTAATTATTTGGTAAAACAGTGGAAAATTAAATTTAAAAATGATAGTTGTAAATTAAAAATAATTAGTAAATATTTGTCTGAAAACAAAATAAACCTTGTATATGACGAAATAATGATAAGGAATATAATCGAATGATTGTCTATTTAAGAAAAGAAATTGAATATTATTTGGTTAAATTTGACGATGATAAAATTGATTTATTATCAGATTTAAATTATTATTTAGAAAATACGGGAGATTGTAAAGAAGTTCATGGCGGAGAAATTCTTGGTCTTATAGAAAAATTCACTAGTTATGATGGAAGCAATCAATTTGTAAATTTGGTATATGTAATTCATTATGAAGACATATTTGATAAGTCAGATATTTCTGAGCCAAGATATGAGTTATTACAATATATGTCTAAAAGACTGTTTATATATATGATTTCATTGTGGAAAGAACTTTATTTATATAAAATAAATAAAAAAGATGAGGAAGATGATATTTTTTTGGTATGTTATACCTATTATAAAAAATTCTTAGAAGATTTAAACAAAATTGAAAACAATGTAGACAAATATTACGACGAATTAATGATAAAAGGAATCATAGAATGATCATTTGGTTAACTAGAATAACAGAGTATAGTTTAGATTCTAACGATCTTATTGGAATCGATGATGACAAACTACATTTATTGCCAGATATACAAAATTTGTTAAAACATTTTAATGGTGGCATTTTAGGATCTTTAGAAAATTTTATGAGTTATGATGGCGAAAACCATTTAAACAAAGATTTTTCATCCATAATTTATATGGATACTATTTTTCAAAATAATGACCCAGATAAACCAAATCTTTCTGCTATAAAATGTATGTCAAAAGATTTGTTTTTGTATTTAATTTCACTTTGGAAAGATAATTCGCAATGTTTTGTTGATAAAATTGAAAAGAAATTAAAACAAAATGAAAATTTGAAAAATAATAAAAAACTAATAGAATTTTATAATGAAAAACAGAAAAGATTAGAAGATTTAAATAAAATTAAAAACAATTTAAACTATTATTATGACTGTGCAATGATAAAGGACATCATAGAATGAGCAATACATATAAAGATGCTTCTAAATTGCCTGCATTTCAAACAATTCAGGTTCCAGAAAATACTTCTATATGTATTATTGGCGATATACATGAACATACAGAACAATTTTTTAATCTTTTGGAAGAATGGAAACCTTCTCCTACGAAATTAATTGTCTCAGTAGGAGATGTTTATGATAAAGGTTATGGTGAAAAATCTGCTGAAATAATAACAGAAGAACTTATTAGATTATCTGATAAACATATTGCTTATGCTGTCCGTGGTAATCATGAAGTAAAAATAATTAGATCGAAAAAGAAAAATCCTTTATCTAAATGTTTAAAATGGTGGAGGGGAAGACCATTAGTTATTACATTTGAATTTCCAAACATGAAAATAACTGTTCTACATGCTGGTGTTAGTCCGCTGATGGATCAGAACAGTCTCGGCAAAGATGTCGAGGTTGTTTATGTCCGAGACGTAGATGAAAATGGAAAAATGATCCCACTAGTCTGGCAAATGATTAATGGAGTAAAAACTCTAGTTAAGTCCAAAGAAGGTGGAACATCATGGCATGAAGTTTATGATGGGCGGTTTGGATATATTGTTTCTGGACATGCTGCTCAGGAAGATGGCCAGGCAAAGTATTATACTCACTCTTGCAACCTAGATAGTGGAATCTATGATACTGGCAGGTTGACTGGACAAATTATTTCAAATGATGGACTTGGTGATAAAATTGTTATTGATGGCCCAGCATTTAAACCAATATTAAATTTAGGATACTGAAAGTGTGATCTTGGCTACGGCCTCTAGGGGTCTCCAGGAATCGTTTTCAAACACACCCCGGCTCACCCTCAAGCAAGCCCCGAAAGCTTTTCACAAAAAAGAATAAACCTTAAACAAAACGTTCTGGACCCACTGCTCAGATGGAGTCCAGATTAAGATCATCTAGCAATGATTAATTCATCGATCTAGATAATAATTGAAATGGGAAAGAAAAAGTCGAGAGAGTTTGTTGAAAGATCTATTCGCGCCCGCGCATCCCATGGTATACAATGATCATCATATACGATCCATACAATCAGTATGATCCAATTGAGATCAGTAAGAATACATACTACTAAATAAATAAGACATAATACGAAGTATTATGGCGAATTTTTGGCAAATGATGAAAAACAATAAAGAAATCGGGGCAGAAAAAGAAAAAGACGATCTGCCTCCTGGAATTGAAGAATACTCAGAACAAAATTCTGGAAATATTCCTATTTCATTCTCAGATCAAAAAGAATTATTGTATTCGGTTAGAGCAAAAACAGGATTAGACATAACGGTGATAGGAATAATTCTAAAAGAGTATTATCAGGAAATTAGAACAGAATTAATGAAAAACAAAGAGGTTGCAATTAATGGATTGGGAAAATTTGTTTTGTCGAAGAAAAGAGTTAAATTCTTTCCAACAAAAGATATTAAATGAATAAACAAAAATTAATAAACGAAATAATATATTTCTTTAACAAAGAGTATGGTTTTAATATTAGTTGTATTGTTCATAGAAATATAATAACATTTGGCTTTTACAATATTAAAAGAGAAATTATTCAAAGAATTTTCGTTTATCAAAATTTACATAAGATTGAATTTAATTTTAAAAAATGTAATTATAATTCAATGAAAGATATAAAATCATTTTTGAGAAAAGAAATTAAAAATATAGGTTTGTTGAACAAAACAGAGGCTATGATTAAGGATATAATTGAATAATGAATGATGATAAAACATATTTTAGTTTATATAATCAAATAATTGAGTTTATTAAAAACAATTATGAGTTTGATGCTGTTAAATTGAATCATGATTTTAATACTAATCATGAGAGTTATATTCATCTTTGTAATACTCAACAGCTTTTTAGTAATGGTTGTAATTATTTAGAATGTAATAAATGGTATATTGTAATTTTATCCAGAAAAATATTTTATATTGAATCTTCTTTGGATTATGGTAAAAAATATATTTTCACTAACTTCAGTGATATCAAAAATATATTGGTAAAAACATTTAGAGACAGCAAGGTTCTAACAAAAGACGAAACGCTTATTAAGGACATAATAGAATGAAATTGAGTAGGAAGAAGAAAAAAGAATTAAAAGAAAAGTTCCGCCGACACATTTTTTATTTTGAAAACAAAATAACTGTGGATATAATTAATTTGTTGAAAAAATTCGGATATAATACTAGCAAAAGTAAAATACAAATTCATAATGAATATTTTTATTTTTCTTATATAATTAGATGCGATTTCTTTTTTGGATTGAAAAATCTTCATAAAATAAATTATGTTAAAATAAATTGTTTTCGTTATCATCGAACTGGATTTATATATTGTATATCGTATCCAGATCATCCTATTGTACTTCATTGGTGTTATACAAATTCTTATATAAATATAATTTCAGCTTTAGAAAAAGAATTCATAGAGTTAAAACTATTAACTCCAGACGAAGCAATGATAAAAGATATAATAGAATGATAGAACTAGAAACATTTACGATAGATTCTTTGGTTTCAATAATTGCCACATATAGGGCTTTCAAAATAAACAAAGACCTGGCAATTAAAGCAATGCAAGAACTTGACAGACGTAGAGAAAATGGTGATGTTGTCCCCACAGAGGAGATCTCAGATCTATCATCACTACTAAAGTCTGTAGGCTCTGGTTATGTAATTAAATCTGCTTCAAATGATCAGATTCCGGATATTATTAAAGAACTTAAAGAACTTTCGGTTGTTGGAATAAAAGTAGCAGATTATACTATTTTTATTGGAAAAATAGACGAAACTAAATTTGTAAATATTAAAAGAATAATTGGTGTATTAGATATAGTTTCAGATAAGGAAACAATAGAAAATGCTTCTAATTCAAAAATACCTCCTCTCTGGTAAAACCCTCGATGATCTTGCTAAAGAACATGGCGTTTATGCTACCATAACTAATGGAAAGATCTCTCTAAACTATGATCAACTAGAAGTATCTAACTCTGATCTTCTAGCTTGTGAATGTCGTGGCTTGGTTTTAGAAGAAGGATCTTATGATATTCTAGCTTTTCCTTTTTCAAGATTTTTTAATCTCGAGCAAGAAGAGTTTGCTGCCAAAATAGACTGGTCAAGTGCTGGATATTTAGAAAAACTAGACGGAACTATGATTTGTGTGTATTTTTACAAAAATCATTGGTATGTCGCAACAAGATCTCGTCCGGAAGCAGATGTTCCCTTGGAGAACGGATGTGATTTAACTTTTTCCAAACTTGTAGATTATGCCTGTGATAAAATGTATATAGCTCAACAGGCTCCAGGAACTGTTTCTGATGACCCGCCGATGTCTATACAAGACCTGATGGGAGATTTATCAGAATGTCGGCCAGACGCCAAGAACAAAACGTTCATTTTTGAACTTACATCCCCCTACAATAGGGTAGTATGTAGGTATGATGATATAAAATTGACATTAATTGGGGTAAGGGACAATATAACATTAGAGGAAGAGGAGCCTGATGGATGGATTGGACTTGGAGATGACAGATTTGAATTATGTGTCCCAAATACATATTCATTTTATAATATTGAGCATATGGTCAAAGTAATTCGAGAATGGAATCCTGAAGAACATGAAGGGGTTGTTGTTAGGGACAAATACTGGCATCGGATTAAAGTAAAAAATCCGGCTTGGTTAGCGGCTTCTCATCTAAGAACTAGTTTAGAAACATCGGTAAAGAATTGTATAAATGTCATTCTGCTTGGCAAAGATGATGATATTGTTGGATTGATGCCTGAGTTGATAACTAAACGCATTCTAAAATTAAAACCTATTGTACAGCAGGTAATATCTACAACCCAGAAGGACTGGGAGGATCTTCAAGGAATTGAAGATATAAAAACTTTTGCATTAGCTGCAAAAGAAAGATTGTGGCCTGCGGCATTATTTGCTTTGAAAAGAGGAAAGACAACTGATATAAAAACATTTTCACTTGGAAACAAGAATGATATTACTAAAATTCATTCTTCAGCAAGTGAAGCTATGCTAGAATTGTGTAAAAAGATTGATCCAAATGTAGGGAAACTAACATGAATTACATAGAGAAAGAAATTGTTATTTGTGGAAAAAAGTTTACACTTAAAACCCTTAATCTGTGTGATGGCAAATTTAATATGAAATATGAATGTACAGAATTGCCTTTTATAGAAATGTATATTGATGAAAAATTTGAAAATAGTAAGTATAGTTTTATTTTTCGTGGAGATGTTTTTCCTGGCGGCAAAACAGATGTTGAGGCTTTAAATAGAGTTCTTGGCGATTTTAAAAAAAGAATGAATTCTAAATTAGAAGATGCTAAATATGAAGTTTCCGCTTGCAAAAATAAAGTAAAAGAAGCAAATGAAAGATTCCATTTATATAGTCAATATATGACTACATTGGAAGAGATATTTAAAGAGTGTAAAGAGCAAATGTCTATTAAGGATATTATTGAATGAAAAAAGCGGTTCAAAATCCTTCTATTGAAAAAGAAATTACTGTTTTAGGAATTTATTTTAGTATCAAAGATATTGATACTAAACATAGTGAATGGAGTTATATTTATCATTCAGAATATTTGGGTGTTGATTTGATTTACCATGATCTTGATGATATGTGGACAGTTATGATTGATGAAAAATCAAATTGTCTATTAGATAGAAGATTTGTTTTTCCAGAAGAGGCATTATTTAATGCTAAAGAGCATATGAAACGTTTGATTATTGATAAAATTAATCATCATAAACATATGTTATCTTATTTAGAAAAAGATCTATCTAAATTAGATAAAGTTGAGGAAAATTATAAAAATATGATGATAATTAAGGATATAATAGAATGAAAATTAGCCACAAAAATTTAAAATATAAGAATATATTTGATTATTTGTTAAAATATTCACATAACGTTTCTATAAATTCTTTAAAGAACATAATAACTATTGACGATTTGGATATAGGAATATATTTTCTTTTCAAAACCGCCCCATATTAAATAAATAAAATTACAATTAAGAAAGAAAAAGGCCGTCTAACATTAAGAAGTTTGATAAAAAATTTTGGATGGTTGGGAGAAAAGGAATATGCTGGTGGATTAGAAAATTTTGTAGAAATGTTTGAAAAATATTTCGATATAAAGAAGCTTAACATATTGACTATAGATGAAGTTATGGTAAAAGATATCATTGAATGATTACCAAAAAACAAATATTAGATGTTTTAAAATCAATTCTTGTTGATTATGGATATGATTTTGGTAAATTACGAATGATTTCAGACGAAGTAATATTAAATCTTGTGTGTGGCAACAAAGATAATGGATTTGTTAAATCTTCTAAAGATAATATTATTTATTGTATTAGATTTAGTTATTATGGAGGGTGTACGGTTATGTTTTATGATCGTTTTATGGGCAATAGCTATTATGTGGAAAGAAATCTAACCACTCCTTTAGAGTTAAGAAAAGCATTGATTAATGCATTTAAAGAAGTTGGTTTATTAACCAAAGATGAGAGTATTATTAAGGATATTATTGAATGAATAGTAATGATTTTATAAAACATTGTATAGATTTAAAATATGACATTGAATTTATATATAATTCTGTAATCTCGGAATTTGGTTATAAGCCAGGAGAGTGTTGCAATCATTATTGTTCTAATTTATCTGATAGACATAAAATATATAGTTATAATTTTGGTAAGAAATATTTTGTTAAATTTAATCATAGCTCTAGTATAATTATACGTGTTGTAAATAAAATTAGCGAAATGAATAAAGCTGACGAAACTTTTTCATTTATAATTTTCTATAATGATAAACTGTTATATCCTGCGAGTTATATGAACTCATATAATTCATTGGATTCATTGAAAAATTCAATGAATCTTAAATTTAAAGAACTTGAATTAATCACGGCTGAAGAGGCAGTAATAAAAGATATAATAGAATAAAAGAGGAAATATGGTTAACATTGCACAAGCAAAAGAAAGAATTCTTTCTAAATGGGATTGGAATGATCCTACAGATAATTATCCTGTAATTTTGTGGGGAAGTCCTGGAATCGGTAAAACGGAATTGGTTTATCAAATTATTTCAGAGAGAATGGTTTATGAAGCAGAAAAAGAGTTTTCTGAACTTATTTCTCAACTAAAAAAGAAAAATAAAGACTATGAATCTTTAGAAGAATATAAAGAAGCTAAGAGAAATTTAGAACATAAAAAGAAGGTTCTGAATTTTTCTTATGTTGGTAAAGAATTTCTTGATATGATTGCTCCTCATTGTCTTATTCTACGTTTAGCCGAAAGACCTATTGAGCAACTTCAAGGAGTCGTAGTCCCTTCTTTATCTGAAAATTATGCACGGTTTGTTATGCCTGAAAATTTAGAGAGATGTAAAAAAGAAAAATTCGGAGTTTGTCTGCTTGATGAATTAGACAAATGTTCAGACACTAAATTCGGGGCAGCAACGCATCTTTTGGAAAATAGAGTAATTGGCGATTTTGCTTTAGGAGATGGATGGTATGTGATAGCCGCGGCAAATCGCGAGGAAGATAGTATTTTATCCAACCCAGTTCCTCCAGAACTGCGGAACCGATGTGCTCATTTAGAGGTTGAACCAGATCTAGATACATGGATCAAATGGGCTGTTGATCATGATGTTAGAAAAGACATTATCTTATTCCACAAATTTAACAATGGAGAGTGGTTAGTTAAATATGATCTAGAGCAGACTTATGCTTATCCAACCCCGAGAAGTTGGGTTATGGCTTCCCGAGTGATTGATAAATTGGAGAAGAGACTTAAGATAGACAAAAATAATACGGAGCAAGTAGAATATTTTAATAACATTGTTAGGAATGAACTACAGGATTTTGTTGGGAAGCAAGCTCAGACAGAATTTTTTATGTATCGGGAATTGTATCTTAAATATGATGTTATGAAGATTTTAGAGGGAGAGGAAAGGATACCGACAAAGGACAGTATGTCTGGGGAGAAGTTAATTAGTGAACAATGTATTGCTGCATTTGCAATGTCTGACCGGATTGACAGTGATATGTTTGTTGTGGAGAAGGCTTGTGAAGAGAACAGGCATAAGGCAAAGTTTAATAGCAAGTATGTAAAGAACATTGTTAGATTTATTGGTGATTTGGTTCCTGAGGTTAGGATGATTTATTTGAGACAGATTCATGCAACTCGGTTGATAAATATAATAATGGACTCGGGATTGGCAGAGCAAGAGATTGATGAATTGATGCAATTTGTGGCGGCAGGATGATAGAGTCTGGCTGGTATGTTGTTAATGAAGAGTTTGAAAGTTTAGGATGTTGTATTATTAAAAAAGGAAACTCTATTTTTATAGATTATTATGATGGCGATTTGTTTCATAAACAATTTGAACACAATTATATAATTATTAAAGGCCAGATAATTTATATCTATAAATCAGATATAAAAGAAATTATAAAAAACAGTACGAAACTAACTGATGACGAACTAATGATAAAAGACATAATAGAATGATTAAACATTTTGTTGCTTTACAAAATATTAAAATTAAAATTGAGTTTGGAATTGAGTTTGGAAACGATACTATTATTGATAATAATGTTTGTTTTAAAGCCGAATATGGTGTTAATTATGTTGCAATACATTTGGTTGGAAATAAAAATATTACAGTTGTAAATAAACGGATTTTTGCAGAGAATATATTACCAAAATGTAGAGGATTAACCAAAAACGAAATAATGATAAAGGATATAATAGAATGATTAAAGAAGGTTATTATATCCTTAAAAAGGATTTTTATAATTTTCCTTGCGGAACAATATTTAAAGCAGTAATTACGGATTATACGGATTATAATCCTCAGCCAATAATTCCTATGATTGGAAATAGATTTGTTGAATTTGTTATAATTTTATGCAAAAGAAAAGAGCTTAGTCATGCATTGAATCTAGTATATGTTTCAGGGCCAGATTTAGATAATTTTGAATCGTTTCTTGACCCAATATCTGAAGACGAAGTTATGATTGCGGATATCATTTTATGATTGAGAAAGGTTTATATACTGTAGAAAGTAGATTTAATTATTGCGGTTTACAGTACGAAATTGGAGAATTATATGTTTTAAGATATTATGAGTGTTTTGATGCTTTTGAGTTGGTTTGTTATAAAAACAATATACAGATTGATGCCAAACAATTATTTGATAATAACGAGGAATATATTATAAAAAATCATCTAAGAAAACTTACAGAAGAAGAGTTGGTTATTAAGGATATAATAGAATGATAACTGAAACGTACTATACAGTATTAGAACCTTTTTGTATACATTATTTAGACAATAATTATAGAGACTTTGTTAAAGGAGAAACGTTTAAAATAATACATGATGGGGATTATCAGATAAAGTCCATTGATAATTTAACCATAGCAACACTTATTAGTGATGGTAAAGAGGCTTTGGAAAAACTAATAGTGAACAACTGTCGTGAGCTAACAAATGACGAAATTATTATAATGGATATTATCAGATGATAGAAAATGGAACATATTATGTTGAGAAAAATTGTGTTATTAGACTAATTTTCGATGATGATTATTGCAATATTGTTTTTAAACAGGGAGAAATATTTATTATTAAATTTGGATTGTTCTATGGAAGTAATCAATTGTTAGTAATAGGCAATGAGGAATATTATATTAATTCTATTGAAGATATAAATGAAAATATTAAAAAATTAACTGAGGATGAAAAGATGATAATGGATATTATCAAATGATTCATTTTAGAAAAGAAGAGTTTATTGGGTTTTTCATTTTGAAAAATAATTATTTTCAATTTAAAGCCGGAACAGTTTTAGAAGCCAAATTTGTTTATTTAGAAAACGAACCGATTTGGATTGATTTTATTGTAAAAAATAATTCATTTGGATTAACATTCCGTTTAAAAACAGAACCTCAATCTTTTGGATTAACGTTCCGTTTAAAAACAGAACCTCAATCTTTTAAAAAATTTCAACAATATATTGAACATATATCTGAAGACGAAGTTATAATAAAAGATATAATACAATGATGAACATACACACCTTAGGTTTAATAAAAGAAACAACATATGTTGTTTTGGAGGAAATTGATATTCTTTTATTTAGTGGAGAAATTTGGAGTTTTGATGTTGGTGAGTATTTTGATATTAAAAATGCTAATAGTCCTAATCCGTCATTTATTTTCTATATTAATAGAAAGAATATTAATTTGGGGAAAATTTTTTATAGAGATTTTGAACTATATGTTAAAAACAAATGTAGAGAACTAACTAAAGACGAAGTTATAATAAAAGATATAATAGAATAACATGCATGAAGAAATAATAAAAGACATTAGAAGAGTATTGTCATCTTTGGCAGTAATTTCGCCATTTTCTTATCCAATTCTTATGATGCCAATTGAATTCCGCCAAGACCTTAATTTTTGGGCAGGAACAAATGGAACAACTTTTTTCTGCAATCCGGATAAATGGACCAAACTTACATTTAAACAAAAGATGTTTGTAGCAATGCATGAATGGCTTCATGTCGCCCTTCAACATCCAAAACGAATGCAAGGAAGAAAAAAGAAAATCTGGACAATTGCTTCGGATTATGTTGTAAATGATATTATTATATCAGATCTCCGTGGACAATATTCTCCTCCACCAGGAATATATTACGACAAATCATTATCAAATAAAACAGTAGAACAAATATACAAACTTCTTATTTCTGAATTAGATAAAAAAGAACCTGGACAATCTAAAAAGCAAACTCCTGATGTTATTAAATTAGAAGACGCTGTTAATTTATTGCAACAAGATGATAATATTTGGGGAAATGATTTAGAACAACCATCATCATCTGTAGATAACCAACAGCTGATTGATGCTATTATTAAAGCGGCAGCCCGAACAAAAAGTATGAAGAAAGGCAGGTTGCCAAGTAGGTATGAAGAATATATAGATACATTAAAAAAATCTACAATACCATGGGAAAGAATATTATTTAGGTTTTCTAAAAAGATCCTTAAAGGAACAACGGATAGAAATCCATATAAACCAGATCCAAAATATCTTCCATTTGATATAATTGTTCCTACAGAACAAACTAGTAAAATTGGCAAATTAGTATTTATTGTAGATACATCAGCTTCGATGCAGAGGGAAGAGTTTGAATATGTTTGTGGACATTTAGAGAAATTAGGAACATTAGTGGATAAATGTACAGTAATTACGTCTGATGTAGTAGTTCAGGAAGTGATTAGGGTTAAACGAATAAAAAAGACATTAAAGGATAGAGATATTAAGTTTAAAGGCCGGGGTGGGTCTGATATGAGCAAAGCTTTTGAACTTGCCGAGACTATGCATCCGGATCTCATAATTCTTTATTCTGACATGATGCTAGTTAGATGGCCGAATAAACCAAAGAGATCCCAGACAATATTTTTAGCAACAGCAAATAGTCCAGTTTGCGAACCTCCTTTTGGGATTTTCATTAAGGTGAAGAAAGATGATTGAAGAGGGGTACTATCTTTTAACAAACATAATTACCAATGCAGATTGGTGGCAAAAAGAAGGACATATTTATAAAGTTTCTTTCCATTATAAAGATAAAGATGAAAATATTTATAATTTTCTTGATATACAAGATAATATAAATCTTATTGGTAGTTTTGAAAATTTTATTAAGGGTTTAAATGATAAAAGTTTTCAAAAACTAACTGATGATGATATGATGATTAGAGATTTAATACTATGATAAAACCGGGTTTATATTATATTTCTAATAATAAATTTAGAAAAGATAATTCTAAAAATTTCCCTCATGGGTTGGTGAAAATTAATTTAAGCTCTACATTTGTTGAATTGGAAAATTTGTTAGTTGGCGATGGACATTTTGATTGGTTTATTCCGTGTCAAGCTTATAAATATTTAGACAAATATCAATTAGTTGAATTATCTGAAGCGGAAAAAACTATTGTTGATATCATTTTATGATTTAAATAAAAGGGATATAGTTGAATGGAAGTTGAGCCTGGAATATATTATTTCAATTTTGAAACGCATTGGTGTCCAACTGAGTTTGCTAATATTTATTGCCGAGGATTTAAAGGCATCTATAAAATTATAAAAAGCAAATATTATCTAGATTATTTTGATGTATATGATTTTAAACGTGGTACCTGGAAAATATGGTATGAGCCCGAAGTCATTAACATTTTGATTAAAGAAGGCAAAATAAAAAAACTAACTGAAGATGATTTAATGATAAGGGATATAATAGAGTGAAAATTAGACCTGGTTCTAAAATATATTATTTTAATTTTGAAAAATTTATTTTTCCAAATAAGGTTGGAAATATGATTCCTTGGTATGGAATGAAAGGTATTTTTGAAGTTGTCCATCAATCTTATTGGACGGATGCTTTCATTCATAAAGACTGGATTGATGTATATAATTGTAAATTTGGCAGTTGGGAAATATCGTATCCGCCAGAAATTATTAATTTTTTAATTGAAACGGGCAAAATAAAAGAATTAACTGAAGACGATTTAATGATTAAGGATATAATAGAATGAAGGTAATTTTTTTAAAAGATCAAAATCCTGCAAATAATAATATTTTATATGACCATTATGTTTCGCAAAAAGTATACGCAGTAGAAAACGGTACTTGTATTGTAGTTTCGGCGGCAAATGTTCCTGATTCTGGTCCAGAGACTTATATTTTTCCTTCCAATCTTAAAGGAAATATTTTTAATTATATTGAGATGAACGGATCTTTCCGAGGATCATTGGATTTTAATAAGGCTTTGAGTAATGGAGGGTATGTTGAGTGTAATGAGAAATGGAGTTGGGTTTTTGATGAAAACATTGTAGAGATCGAGAGTGCATATTATAAATTTACAGATTGTGTTGGAATAAATGATGGTGTTTATTTTTTAAAAAATTTTGGTAAAGGAGTTATTTTGGTGAATAATTTTTATATTATGTCCGGTTATATTAAAGAAAACAATGAAAAAATAATAAAACTAACAAAAGATGATTTAATGATAAGGGACATAATAGAATGAAAGAACTTCGTAAAGAACTTTGCAAGTTGATTTTGGGCAAATTAGGAATGGTTCCACCTCCTAATTTTGGCAAAACAGGAATAACAACGAAAGAATTTCTTCTAGATAAAACGATTAACATAGAGTTTGAAGATGAACTAGGGAATATATCACCGGAGAAATTTGGTTTATGGTGTGGTGTTTTAAAGCACCAAGGTATGCAAGTTAAAGTTATTGCAACGGATCTTTGCAATAATCAAAATGATTATCATGAATTCTTGGCCACTTATGCCGTAAACAAAGGACCTATTCATGGAGTAAAAGCTATTTATGGAATAGAAGATTATGGTTTATTTGTGTTAAAAACACCTGCTGGATGGAAACAGGAAGGTTTGTACGAAATGCTTATTGGATCTGCCGGTTTCGAAAAAATGAGCTCTCTGGGTTTGTTATGGGAGCCGTGTGATGAATATGATGATTTATTTGAGTCTTTGAAAGAAATTATCAATATGTGCTAATCTGTCGAGCCGTTCCGTCTAATACAACCTTTCCTCCCATCATTGGAGAAGAAGCATGTCCGATTTTGTCGAAGATTTCATTTCAAGCTGTGTAGATAGCGGTATTACAAAACCCGCCGATATGTGTAAAAAAGCCATAGAAAGACGCAACGAAATTGATTCTGAACTAGAAAAGATATATGAACTTAGAGAAGAACGGGACAAATTGCAAAAAGTATTAAAGGCTTTTAATCATGAAGATGTTAAAAGAAGTCGTAGAATTAAACCTACAATTGTTAATAATGAATTAAAAGAAGCAGAGGATGATCCTTCGTATAAAGAACTATTAAAAGAAATAGTTGATGTTGTGGAAAGTTCCTCCAAGCCCTTGACGTCAAGAGAGCTAATTGACAAAGTAGGGTACGACGGTCTAGATCCTTCCCCGGTATATCTGGCTATTAAATGGTTATTCGAAAGATCTGTTCTAATGCGGGATGAGGAAAAGAAGTCTCCCACCTTTAGAGCTATCCTGAAAGGATCAGCTTGGGATAATCGAAACACATATTTTAGTATAAATATATAATGTTTCAATATATTATTCCAATAATAGTTAGTATAGTTGTTTTTGTTGCAGTTTATGCAACAATGTTTTATTATGAGCCAAAAATAAAACCAAGTGATTTTATTGGAAAAAGATTTTTTGCTGAAACAATTATTGATGAAGAAGGCGGTCTAATCTATTTAAATGATAGACATGTTATGGCAAAAACATCAATGATGTCTAAAACATATCGTAGAAAAATTAGAAAAGGCGAACCAATTCTAGTTGTTGGCTATGATGAAAAAGACGAAGTGTATTTGATAGAAAGATATATTTAAATTGAAATCATATCCAACAATTCGTTATTTTCAACAATCTGATGTTGGAAAACATATAGTTGCTTTCCAAAAGATAGATGGTTCTAATATTAGAGCAGAATGGAATCGAAAAAGAGGATTCTACAAGTTTGGTTCAAGAACGCGACTTATTTCAGAATCTGATGTTCCTCTTGGTGAATCCATTGGTTTGATCAAAGAACAAGAAAAAGATATTAATAATATTTTATTATCCACAAAAATAGATTCCGCCATATGCTTTTTTGAATTTCATGGGGAACATTCTAAATTTGGTCAACATCACACGGAACCGCACCAGTGTTCATTTATTGATATTTCGTTTTATAAAAAGGGTTTTCTAATCCCGGAGCAGTTCGTTGAATTGTTTTCAAAAACGGCCCCTGTGCTCTACCAAGGGCCATTAACAGATGATTTTGTCCAATCGGTTAAAGACGGAACTCTAGAAGGATTAGGATCTGAGGGGGTTGTATGCAAAGGTAGTTTGGACAAAAAGACCGGCCAGCCGTTCATGGTGAAGTTGAAGCGGCAGAGTTGGTTTGATGAATTGAAGGAATTTTGTGGTGGGGACGAAAGAAAGTTTAAAGAACTAGCTTGACAGACAACGGCGGGATGGTTAGGTTTGAATTGAGGGGCAGGTTAGCGATGGACAAGATTAAGAAAATACATGTTTTTTGTTTTAATCCGGAAGATAATGGCGGAGAACAATTATTATTGACAACTGAGATTATTGATAATGGCGATGATGATAATAATATTTATTTAAATCAGACTCTATAATTAAATAGCTATAGGAATACTGCTTCTTTTAATTTGATAGGATCAACATTGACTCCAGATATTTTGAGAAAACTTGCCAATGAGTTAGATAAAGAGATTGCTAGAAATATGAAAGGAAAATCAAAGTGAAGACACTATTTGAAGACAATAGAGAAATTTTAAACCCAGAAGGTGATGCCTTTTATAAGGAGTCTCATTCATTCATGAATGAACTTTTTGAGAAGTGGGAGGAGTTTCCTACTAGAGAAATTGAGTCTGTTTTGCATTCTCTTGTCTCGGAGGTTGCTAATAATGCCAGAGGAGATGTTTTTTATAACCAAGACCAGATGCTGAAGTTTGAAAGAGCCAAGGCGGAAAGAGAAGCTAAGGCCAAAGAACAAGGCGGAGAGGCAAATAATTGCTGTGGTTGTTCTGGTTGTGGTCCGTCTGCAACCCCTACTTCAGATGATGATGATGAAGAGGATTACGAGAATGATATAGTTCCGGTTAAGCCTGATGATGGTGTGCCAATTGTTGAAACACATAAATATTCAACAATTCTTGATTATGATGATGCTGAAATGTTTAGGAGAATTGCTGGAGGAATTACATCAGATACAGTTGTTGCTCCTACGAAATCAGGCAAGGTTATATCTGATTTTTCTGGGGATCACGAATTTCTGAGAAACGATTTCCTTTGTTTGCAGTCATCGTTATGTTTTTATGACGATGACCAATGTGGAAATTGCTCACACTTTGTTAATTTTAAGACTGTTGAACATGCTTATCAAGCAAATAAAACATTTGATAAAGATGCGCAGCAACTTATTATCGATGCTCCGGATGCTAGAACAGCGGTATCATTAGGAAGAAAATCTCCAATTATCCCAGACTGGGATAATAGAAAAAATATTATTATGGAAAGAATTCTTGAGGATAAATTCCAGAACTTTGAAATGAAGGTAAGACTTCTGGAAACAGGAGATGCTGAATTGGTTATGGGCAACTCTAAGGATAAGTATTGGGGAGTTAATCGCCAAGGTGATGGAGAAAATAATCTTGGCAAACTCTTAATGCAATTAAGAGACAAAATTGTTAAGGACGAAGGAACGTTGGAAGAAATTGTTTCAGCGAAGTTGAAGAGAGAAGGTCTAGGATTTGTTGTTCCCTGGATTTCTTTCCCAGTTTGAGTTTATTAGATAATTGTCGATGGGCCAGATAAGTCTGGCCCATTTCTTTTATGTTGAAAAAAGATTTTACAGACAAAGTCTATAACAAATTAGGAAAAACAATATCTAAATTATTAATTGAAGATGTAATTAGTGAAGCAAATAAACATATAAAACAAAAGATTATTGAAGACGGAATATTTAACATAAACAATTTTGGAATATTTAGTGTAAGAAAAAGCGTAGTTAGATTTATATCCAACATATCATTAATAAAAATGATTAAAAATAAATTAGAAAGAGAAAATAGGGAGTAGTAGGGGAGTTGCTCCAAAGTGATGGGGGTTGGCGAGAAAAAGCTGGTGGTGGAGGTTGACAGAAGGAGGATCAGGCCTTAGGTTCATAGAGTGAGGCGGAGAGCTTCTAAAAGGAGATAAAACATGACTGATTCAACAACCGATACGACAATTGAGACAACCAATACGACAACTGAAACAACACCAGTGGCACGGGGGCGAGGCCGTCGAAAGGTAGAGGATGGTGGTGCGAAGAGTCCCCGACCTGTTAAGGTTGTGTGTGCTGCCATTGTTAATGACGAAATCGTAATGTCTGAGTATGATGCTGAGCCTGGCACCCTCGAGCCCAGTGATGTTATTATTGCGGCTGCTAAAAAGGAATTTGCCAAAACCAATGGTGTTCTTGAGGAGGACGTAAGTACAAAGGGTCCATTCTATCCTCGCCTTGGAGTATTGGTTCCCAAGGAGAAAAAGCGTGAGGTGGGGCCTTCGATTGATCTTACCTCAATTGTTTTTAAGCCTGGACACGGCACTGCTGTGTATAAGGACTGGAACGTGACGGTTCGTCTTATTGAGGGCAACGATGATTCTTGTTGGATCATTTTCAAGACTCATATGAAGGAAGATAAGAAGAGCCTTCCGAATTCTCGTGCAGCTTTCATCAAGGATCTTGATGGCCTTGTGATGCAAGGCGCATAATAAAAACCTGGTATAAATGGAAAACCTGCCCTCAAGGGCAGGTTTTCTGCATTTTGTGGCAATCTGTCGAGATCTGTGAGGAACGAATCTTCTTTGTCCAGGCTGGGCATGAACACATATAATTGTTTGAGAACTGATCAATTGGATAAATCTATGAGAAAAAACCAACTTCAAAAAATAAAACAATCCTTTCTTGAGCAGAGGGAAGAGATAAATAAAAAACTTGCAAAGAACGATGAAAATGAATATGATGTGGATGGAGACGAGATAGATGTTGCTGCCGGTGCCACATTAGTTAAAATGCAGGAAGATTTGTCGATTCGCCTCCTAAAACAGCTTAGAAGCATTGAAGCAGCTTTAAAGCGTATTGACGATAACAAATTTGGTGAATGTGAAGAGTGTGGTGAAGATATTGCAGAGAAGCGGCTTTTAGCTAAACCTGATGTAATAACCTGTATTGTTTGTGCTGAGAAGTTAGAACATAAAGCAAAACAATTTAAAAAAGCATAACAAAATGATAAACCCACTAGTATTTGAGAAGACAAAAGACGGTGAAGTTTTATATGATATCTTTTCCAGACTGGTTAAAGAGAGAATATTATTTCTTGCAACGGACATCAATACTGAGGTTGCAACAATAATTTGTGCATCTTTGCTATTTTTAAATAGCAAAAGTGAAACAGATCCAATTGATTTGTATATAAATACGAATGGTGGAGGAATTCACTCTGGACTATTTACAATATACGATACAATGAATTATATTAAAGCGCCAGTGAGAACAACATGTATTGGAAAAGCTTATTCTTGTGGAGCTATACTTTTAGGAGCTGGGGCAAAGGGAGAAAGAAGAGCTTTTCCTAATTCTCACATTTTAATACATGAAGTTCAAAATGTAAATGTTGAAGAATTTGTTGAATCAACTTCCGATTTGGTAAAAAAAGCAACAATGGTTAACAATTTAAATACTAAGCTGGCAGGTATGGTATCTGATTTTACCGGCCAATCGTTGGAAACAGTTAAAAAATTAATGAAAGAAGAAACTTATTTTTCCGCTGAGGAAGCAAAAGATTTTGGTTTAATTGATAAAATCGTTGGAGAAAAAACATTAAAAACCCGCAAAAGCAAATAGAAAACTGCTTGTATAGACAAGAGTTTTTTAGAAAAATTGTATCCAACAGGAGGCGCTGCGGCAATTGTGGCGCCTCCTTGGCATTTATAGACGCTTCTACTTATGGAGAAGGTAAGTTTAAGCTTAGATTTGCACAAATGTATAATACGAAAACAATGTATAAATCTCATAGTAGTATTGTTTATTTTTCTTTAGATTATTCTGATTCGAAAAATGATAAAATTGTGGATTTGGTTGATAAAACCACTAGAAGAATATGTTATACAGTTGATTCTAGTAAATACTGTACGTGTAAACAGCTTCTTTTATCTTGTAAAAGATGTGGGTGGCACAAATCAGTTCATATGTTTGGAAAATGAAAAGTATTGATGAACATTTGTTTAGGACGGATCTTGTTAAAAAATTAATCCAGTGCCGCGAACGTTGCAAGTTTTGCGGCGGGGAATTAGTTTTGTGTGAGAATAGACCTTTTAAATCTTCTCTCTTAATAAAAAGAGAGAAATTAAATGCATTTAATAGATATAAACAAGTTCATTACGATGCCCGAGATTTGACAGACATAAGATTTTATATTTTTAATCAGAAAAGATATAATCTTCTATTTGGGACACAAGTGGCTGTATTGGTTAATTCTGATATGTGGACTAATTATCGTATTGGAAATACTTTTTTACAAGTTTCTTGTAAAAAATGCAACATGACAAGTAAAGTATACAGAGTTAGATGAGAAAAAGAATTGCACAATGTAGAATGGGTCCACCTACATTGCATCTTCACACAAGATGCAAGAATTGTGGTTCTGAATTGTTGTTATGTTCTGCTGCTGATTTTATAGTAGTGGGGAAAGATTATTCCAGGCATTGGTCGAATATACCAAGGTATAAATTTTCTTACTATAGTATATATAGTGAGAATTTTCTTTCTAGAGAATTTTTATATTTTCGTTCTTCCTCTTTTAAATATAAAGAGATCTCTAAATTTGCAACACAATGTTCTAAATGCTTCAACATTTATAGCATGAAACAAGACTGTTGCAATAACAGAAAGTTTGTTGAAAGATTTAAACACTGAATAATATTACATTATAGCATGGAGAAATTAGCGAGATCCACTGACCCCAAGCAACAATCCCTACGGGACCTCAAAAAGGAATGGCAAAAGGAAATGAAGGTTTTCATTGCCCAATCCATTGCTTTAAAAAGGGGTATTGCTGGTAGAGGTGATGCCCAGGCCGGGCTTCCTCCATCCAATATTAAAGATCCTCTTCCTCCTGAAATTTCTACATACATTGAAGAAATGTCTAGTAGATTCAATAATTTAGCCAATATAGCCAGACAGATTGTCGAACATCAGGAAGAATATTCCAAAACTCGGCGACATAGCCAAAAAGAAATTCAACCAATTCAAGCTTCTTATAAAATGGCTTCGACTCCTTTATCTAGGATATGGTCAATCTGGACTCAAACACCATGGTTCAAAGACGATAAAGCTACTAAAACTAGACTTCGTTTGTTATCATCATTGTCAGAACTTCAAGAACAAATTAATGATGTTGAGTATGTTCTTGCCGGACAAGACAAAAAAGCCCTAACTCATTCCTTCTTTACATATTTAAGATTTCTTGGTCTGTTCAGAAATAGATTTATTGACAAGATTAATTTTGAAGTTGATAGGCAAAGACAAGAACTTACTGGTGTTAAAAAAGAAGAGTTTGATAATCTATTAAAAACTGTTGAAGTTAAAAACCCATCCGAAGCTTTTCAGGAAACTAAGAAAAAATTAGAAGAAAGCAGGAATAAAGCAGAACAAGAAGATGCTGCTAAGCCAGACACTCTTCCTAAACCAGAAGGTCCAATTGATACAAAAGCAGAACAAATAGTTAGGGCTAAGAATATAGTTGCCGATCTTCAGAGCATTAAACCTACTATTGCTAGACATAATTCTTTGGTTGAATTAAAGGCTATAGAAGGAGAAATTGTTGATATCAATGAGTTTAAATCATTAGCTAATGAGTTAATAAAGATAGCAACAGCTATTGTGGCTGAGAAAGAAGTTGACTTTAATGCTTTTCAAAAAGGATATAAAGATTTGTTAAGCGTTCTAAATAAGAAATTAAATCAAAAAGCAAGTTCTTTTGAAGAATTATATAATCTATTAATGCAAATAAAGAAAGCAGATAGAGTGTTTGAAAAAGTAGCAGCGAGGGAATTTGAAAGATGGATGCGAAGAATGACATTGAGTCTTTATTTTGATGAATTCTCAAAATCTAAATTAGATACAGTAAAGAAGTTAAGGAATCTTTCTCTTCTTATGAATGCTGTCATGGATCTTTTGGAGAGGAAAGATACTAAAATTGCCGAATTATTTATTATGCTTTCTGATTTATATAAGGAAATTGCTGTAATTGCTTATGATTTTGTTCAATTTGCTAACAATCATAATACCTTTTATGGACAACAGAGGGCCTCGGGCGAGAAGCATGATATTGGTCCAATCAATCAGATTGACATAACAAGCATGGCTAATGAAGTAAAGAAGCTTGTTAATGATGTTCAAGATATGCAGGGAAAATCTATTAGTGGGGAATCGGAGAAGAATGGATAAAATTATTATAAATGGAAGGATGTTTCCAACACTTGTAGCAATTACAGATGAGGAACAAGAGAGAGGTTTAATGTATGCTAATTGGCCTCCTCCAGTAATGTCTTTTCCATTTAATACAGAAGCAAAAAGAAAATTTTGGATGAAAAATACAGTTTCTCCATTGGATATTATATTCTGTAAAGCGGGAAAGATTGTTCAAATATGTTCTGGAGAACCTCTTTCAGAAAAGTTTGTTGGACCCAATGAACCAACAGATCTAGTTATTGAACTGCCGGCCGGTACTTCATCAAAACATGCTTTCCATCCGGGAGATAATGTTAAACTTCACCTGTCTGTTCCTACTTTGGCCAAGCATTACGAAACAAAACTATAATTAAACACTTGACAGATCGCTAGTTGGTGGTTAAGTTAGCATCATGCCAACCATAGCCCAATGTTTTTCAACACTAATTGCCTCTGGAAATGGACAGAGTTGTAATAAAATTTTAGATAAAATTCATTCTGAGTTGGGGCCAGATGAGGTTGTATTGTTTAAAAACAATTCCGACAAAAGGATAATGGAAGTTGTTGCTAATATAATTAATCCATACGTTATCAATGTGGATTCTTTATATTGGGGAGAGGATTTGAAAGAATAATGCAACAGTTAATTAAACTATACGTGAACCACCCTGAGGTAGAGCGATTGCTCCAGACATCGACGGATGTGTTAGACGGGGATGACAGTATAGATATAAATGTTTTCAAGCGACTGGTTGAACAGGCGATGTATTTAGGAATCTGGAATGGTTCCGTGGGGTTGGGTTGACAGACGGCTCGGGACGGGTTAGATTGACCACATGACACAGGATCTAGTTGTTCAGATGAACGAAGCATTGAGATCTTTGGATATCAATGCAAGATGTGTCAATGCAAAGCAGCACAGACATTTGGCTTTTTTCGATCTTTATTTAGACCAAGGTTCTAGGATAAGAAAAATAGAGATGTCGGCGCGGGAGTTGGGATTGCTCTTAAAGAGCAAGACGACTCCTATTGTTGTTCCTTACCCTGAGAAGGGAGTGGTTAGAGTTAAGGTGGCTTTCCGAGAAGCAGATATTCTGCCTCTTGACGGGCTTTTTAAAAGGGAGCTGGTGCCACACGGCATCCTACCCTTCCTGATTGGTGAAAGCGATTCTGGGGAGCTCCTATGGCTTGACATGGCCACGCTACCTCATTTGCTGGTGTCGGGGGCAAGCGGCAGTGGTAAAAGCTGTTTATTGCATGTTATTATTGCGAATGCTTTAGCCAGGAAGGATGTTGATTTATATCTTTCTGATCCTAAATTTGGTGTAGAATTTGGAATTTATAAAGATTCTGCTTGTATTGCTAAAGATTATGATGAAACGATGGCAATGCTTGATGTATTGCGGATTATTATGGACAAGAGATATTCTCTTATGGAAGTTATGGGAATAAGAAATGTAATTGATTGTCCTAATGTATTTAATAAAATAATTGTAATAATTGATGAGGTTGCTGATTTAATGATTCAGGATTCTAGAAAGAAGAATCCGCGGCGGGGAGGATTTGAGGAGAGTTTATGTTCTTTAGCTGCGAAAGCAAGGGCTGCGGGAATTTATATTATTCTGGCAACACAGAGGCCTAGTGTTGATGTACTTACGGGTTTGATTAAAACCAACTTCCCCGCACGGTTGGCTTGCAAAGTGAGTTCTGGAATTGATTCTAAAGTTATTTTAGATCAGGTCGGGGCAGAGAATCTTCTTGGAAGAGGAGATGCTATTATTAAAAGTCCAGTTCATGACTTTGTTAGGTTTCAATGTGCTTTTGTAGGCAAAATATAATGCGTAGTAATAAAGATAATACTAAAGCTAAAAGATATAATAAAATAACACATTTGGTTTGGATGATAAATCATATGGAAAATTTAGAGGAGTGGATTTTTGGAGTTGCTAGAAATGAGAGAGGAAAGATTGTATCTTTCTTTGCAAAATCATCTAAAAAGAACAATATATTGAAGAAATATGACTCAAGGGGGTCAGAAATTATAGAATATCATTATAGGGCATTTAAAACATTTAAAGATGCCGAAAGTGAAGCTAATAGACTTTACGATCAATATAGTGTTAAGTTAGGAGGAGAGGGTTGTATTAAAATCCAATCTGGGTCCGTTGTTGATCATATTGATGGTGGGAAAATACATCAAGCAATTGTTTTAGATGTCGATTCAGCAGACGTGCTGGCGTTATTTCTAACCACCAATCCTCACTGGAATCATTATTGTCGCAAAATAACAAAAGAAGAAGCTGTGCTAATTGGTTTCTATGGGTCTATTGTAGAAACTTATTTAGCACCCGTAATTAGATCTATAAATGATTTTGTGATTACTAACGGGTCTTTATTCCCAGATTTTAGAATAAATGATCTAAGAAAAGAACTTCCATGGAGCGTTGCAGATGATTGCTAAAGTCTCCATAAGAAACGTAAAACATGGGCGATATAACACAACAAATAAATCAAGTTGCAGCATTTCTTTCTGAAAATGATATAGATGAGTGGATAGTTCCTAAGCTTTTAGAATATTACGAGCCGAAAATACGTCAGTTTGCTTATTTTGCTTATGGCCGGGAGGCTTTTGCTGATGGAGCATCTTTGCCATTAAAAGCATTTACAGAAAGAGCAAAAGAAGAATTTAGGTCTGCTTTAAATACATATTTGTTTAAATATGAACATTGGCGTCAGGGAAGAGATATAAATACTTATCTTCTTAAATGTTTATCTACTTTAACCGGATCAATAAAATCAAACGTAGAAGGTCAAAAAAAGACCAATTTTCTCGTTTGTCCGGGATGTAAATATGATAATCAAAAAGAATATCTTCAAGCTCATGGTGCACTTTGGAAATGTCCAGAATGTTCCAATAAAATTGAAACAATATCAAAAATGATTCTAAATAATAAAGACATATCAATGTCTTTGGAATCAAAAATTAAACTACATCGGGCATTTGAATATCATACAAAGAAAGGATATAAATGTCCTGAATGTGCTAGGTTTATTCCTGAATCCTCTAATAGTGATTCTGGTATTGTTTGCCCATATCCAGATTGTTTCTTTTTTGGAAGCTTAGCTGATTTGGAGAAGATGAATCATCCTGTTGGACAAGGAAAACAATACAACATAAGTTTGCAATCTCCAGCTAGAAATAATATTAATGAATCAAGTGATGGTGTTGAATTATTAGATCTAATAAAAGAAGAGATTGCCAACCCAGATTTAAAAATTCAGGTTAATCAAAGTTTTGAATCAGAATTAGCTATAATAAAAGAAGTAATTGAACAACAATTAGAACAGGTGAAAAGAACAAATTCTAAAGGAACAATGCTTCAAAAAGTGTCTATGTATGAGGCATATGCTAAAATGGTGGATAAGTATCCAGAAGAGATGATATCTTATTTGGCCCATCTAAAACAGAGCGCTGATTTTCCGTTGCAAGCCAGAATATTCCAGGAATATGTAATTTTAATACAAGACTCCCTGCCTTGCAAAATAGAGAAAGATGGGAAATTATACGATGTTGTATCTTTATTAGATGATAAGATATCTTTATTTGATGGAATAAGTGAATTCGATGCAGTGGTCAGATGTGATGGAACAATTCCTAATAACACAAAAGAGTGTTATATGGGAGGAAGGAAGTTCAAAAATTATGGTCCATGTTTCATTGGATTAGTTATTGATATTAAAGATGAATCTGGTAATAGCTTGAAAAGCAAAATAAAAGATTATTCTTTTGTTCAGATAAATATGCAAGGGGTAGAACCTGGAACCAAAGTGTCTGTGAAGCATTATAGGATTCCATCACATTATGAGATGAAGAGTCTAGTGTTTTTACAACGCAGCCGTAAACGGCTAGTGTCCAGTATTTATAAGAGGTTGCATAAACAACAAAGACCAGACGTTTTACCTCTAGATAAATGGAACGAACTATGAGAATATTAATAACAGGTGGGCATACAGAAGTCCCGATAGATAAAGTTAGAAGTATAACAAATATTTTTAAAGGAAAAACGGGCTATGATTTGGCTCAACACTTTCTTGATAAGAAAAATTATATTCATTTAATTTCAAACAAAAACATTACTGAAAAACTGATGGACAATGAAATTTATTGGCATTTAGATTATGTTTGTTCTTCTTATAGAACATATGATGAGCTCTATACTATTATGGAACAATCGATTAAAACCGAACGCTATGATGTAATAATACATTCTGCTGCTGTAAGCGATTATAAAGTAGATGGTGTTGTTGGGGGAAATTTAGTACAAATAGATAATTCTGCCAAGATATCCTCAGATCATGATGTATTATATTTAAAGTTAGTAAAAACAGAAAAGATTATTGATAAGATTAGAGAATGGGGTTTTAAAGGAACGTTGGTAAAATTTAAATTGCAGGTAGGAATATCTGATGAGGAATTGATTGAAATAGCAGAAAAGAGTCGGGTAGCATCTGGTGCCGACATAATTGTAGCAAATTGTCTTGAATGGGCAAAAGACCGGGCTATAATATTGGCCGATGGAATAAATAAACCAGTTTGCAGAAATTGGTTGCCTCGGGAATTGGAAAAAGTAATAAAGAAGGTGAGAAAATAATATGTTCTATTTTGCTTTGATAAAGAGGGATGGTTTGGGAAAATGGATGGAAATTAGAAAGGATTCATTTGAGGAGGCCGAAGAATATGTAAAAGCTTATTGTATTGTTAGTGCCCCAAAAAAGAAAATTTCTAACTATAAAATAATTTCCAAAGAAGAACATGATAATTTATTAGCGGAACAAAAGAAAAAGGAAGCAAAATTCCTACAATTAGATGATAGGGCAATTAGGGTTGCTGAAAATTTTCTAAATATAAAATTAAAAAATATTACAAAAGATACAATTGAGAGATTTTCTTTAAAAGAAAATACGGAAAAACCATATTATGCCAAATGTTCTTGGGGAAGCGGATCAAACGGATCTTTTTGCGATAGAAATGATTTAGTAGATTTATATACACAAGAAGCAGAAAGTAATAGTGATGAAGGGTTTGATATTGAGGTTTATGATATTGATAACGACGAAGATATATATGTTGTAGCAAAGGTTGAAGTCAAGTTGTTTGTTGATGGAAAGGAACTATAAAACTGAATGAATATACTTTTGGGTCTAACTGGTTCAGTAGCGACAATAGTAGCACAGAAGTTAGAACGCAGACTTTTAGATATTGGAGATGTAAAAACAGTTGCAACACAATCTGCCGCAAAAATTTTAGATACAGTAGATTGGTCCGTTGACACAGAGTCTTGGTTTAAAGAAATATTATATGATAATAAAGAATGGCAATGGAATAAAAAAGGAGACCCTGTCTTTCATGTAGATCTTGCTGAATGGGCAGATGTTCTTGTTATTGCGCCTTTGTCTGCAAATACATTGGGTAAAATAGCTAATGGTATTTGTGATAATCTACTTACATGTATCTATAGGTGCTATGATATAGACAAACCAGTTGTGTTGGCGCCAGCAATGAATACGAATATGTGGAAACATCCGTCTACGGATAAGTGCATAAAGCTGTTGGAAAATAATCACAATTATAGAATATATGATCCAAAATGTGTTTTTGTTGGTCCGGTGGAAAAACAATTGGCTTGTGGAACAGTTGGAATAGGAGCAATGGCAAATGTGGAAGAAATTGCAAAAGTTGTGGAAAAATTTAGAAAATAGAAAAGATTGGGCAGGAATATTATTTAGAACATTAGTAGTATTAACATGTCCAATATGGGGCGTTTTATTATTTGCGTTGTGTTTGCTGTTTTTATTTCTGCTTTTAATTATGGTTCCTATATATTTGTTATATGTGTATATTACAACTGGCAAAGTTTGTGATCTTGATGAAATGCTACCGTAGTTTTTTATAAGAACATTGTAATTTGGAGGTTTAGAAAATGAGAATATTTCTAATTAGACATGGTGAATCAGAAGCGAACGCAAATCAAAATTTGCACAAATCCGCTCCAGACCACGATATTCCTCTTTCTAATCGGGGAATGGAACAAGCACAAGCAGCTGGACAATTTTTAAATAAATTCCTGAAAGATCATCCTCCAGCAATAGTTATGCAAAATGCGTTGGCTGAGAATTTGTTTGGAACAATAATGAGTCTTGCTGGACAACAAGGACAAGATATTAATAAAATAAAGAACGAGATGTATAAGTCTAGATTGTGGAACTCTCCATATCGAAGAGCCAGGGAAACTGCCTCAATAATTGGAGGATTGATTGGGGAGAATATTAAAGACACCAGGGAGGATGTGTTGTTATGCGAGCAGCAATTTGGGTTATTTGATGGATTAAGTGATGAGGAACAGCAGAGTAAATTCCCTGGTGAGAACGAATGTTTTATGAGGCAGAAAGAGGCAAATGGAAAATTTTGGGCCAGATACCCGATGGGGGAGAGTGCATTTGATGTATGTTGTAGGTTGAGACAATTTAATGGAACATTGAACCGGGATGAGGAGCAAGGAATTCAAGACCATATAATTGTTTGCCACGGAACTGTATCTAGGTTATTTACGATGACATGGTTGCATTATAGATATGAGTGGTTTGAGGAAGAGAGAGGGCCGGGGAATTGTTCAATTCGGCTTATTGACAACGCTAGCGGGAATGGTTATAAGGATCGAGGGTATGTTTTTGGCGGGTGGAAGGGTGAAGACAAATGGAAGCCCCAGATGAATTTAACTATAAAGTAATTGTTTTAAAGGAAGGAGATCATCTATTTAATTTTAATAAGGAATTACGTAATAATAGTGAGGAAAGGAATTGGTGTTGTGATAATGCTATTAAAGCATTAAATAAAAAAGATAATTATTGTTTTTTATTTTTAACAATTTTCTGGCCCGAAGGTAATGTTGATTATAGATATTTTTCTAACAGAGAAACTAACATTTATGTATTGACTGATGATGATTTAATGATTAAGGACATTATTGAATAATGTTGGTTGGTCATAAAACATTTTATGTTAAAGATGGCAAAGAGGCTTACGTTGGGCCTGCTAAGTTTAAAATTATTAAGGAAAATACTCAAGAAACATTGAAGTTTTATGCAAATAGGATGAAGCATATTTTGTCTCAAACCGAAGAGTTTATATCATATATAATTTTTTTTGAAGATGGTAAAGTGGGTTCTGGTTTTCTTTCTGAGGAAATGCTGGATTCATTACAAATTCTCACTGAAGACGAAATAATGATAAAGGATATTATTGAATAATGTTGGTTGGTCATAAAACATTTTATGTTAAGGGAGGAAAATTAGCACGTTGTAGTGGTTATTTTGGTGATGGGTGGTTTATTAAATCCCCATTTTTAGAAGATGTTTTTAAGCACTATAATCATTGGATTGAAGTGGTTTTAAATGGAGATGAAGAAATGATGTCGTATATAATTTTTTATGATGACGGTTATTATACTAATGGATTTTTAACACTAAATCAAATAAAAATGATGCAAATTCTTACCGAAGACGACTTAATGATTAAGGATATAATAGAATGACGATGTCTAAAGAGCTTAAAGAATTGCTTGAATCAGTTAAAGATTATAAAATGACTGATGAAGAAAGGTTTGAGCAAGCCGTATCATTTGTTTATGGCAATTTGGCAATTGAGGACTCTCATATTTCAAAAGAATTTATTAGAGAGATTGTTAAGAGAGAGTGGGACAAAAACAAGTGAATTATAATGTTAAAGCATTTGAATATGTAAAAGGAGCAAAGCGGGCTTATTTTTCAGATGAAAATCTTGACATTGTGAAGAGTGATTTTTCGGATACTTTTCAGTTTATAAATAAAATAATAGAACAGCGCCATATAGATTGTTCGGAGGTTTTGTATTTCATTTTCTATGATGATGGTTTTTGCAGTGCCGGAATTGTTCCTTTAGAACGACTTGATAAAATAAACATTCTTACCGAAGACGATTTGATAATTAAAGATATCATTGAATAATATGGATTTTGAGTTTAAAACAATTGTTTTAAAAGACGATCAGTGTTTATTTATTGATCGTAGTCTTCCTTCAGACGAACCGTCAATCGTTAAAAATCCACATGAAATTAGAGAGGGTGATTCAAAATTTTTCCGAGAAAATAAAATTTGGATTCATAGTAGAGAGTTATATAATCTGAGTTTAATATTTTTAAATGTGTTTTGGGAAGAAGGTTCTTATTTATTGGTGGTACACTCTAAATATTTAAAATATATAATTCTTACCGAAGATGATTTAATGATAAAGGACATCATTGAATAATGTTGGTTGGTCATAAAACATTTTATGTTAAAGGAGGAAAGCTAGCACGTTGTAGTGGTTATTTAGGCAATGGATGGCTTAATAAATCCCCATTTTTAGAAGATGTTTTTAAGCACTATACTCAATGGATTAATGGGGTTTAAATAAAGACGAAGAAGTGATGTCGTATATAATTTTTTATGATGATGGCTGTTATACTTGTGGTTTTTTAAAACCAAATCAAATAGAAATGATTCAAATTCTTACTGAAGACGAAATAATGATAAAGGACATCATTGAATGATTATTGCTTGTAAAACTGTTATTATGAATGATGGAGATGAAGGTTTTATTGTGCATGGTAATAAAAAATATATACGTTTGTTTAATAAAAGGCTTGGTTATAACCAACATGTGAATTATAAAGATATATATAAAGGGTTTCAAACTTTGCCCGATCCTACAATAATATATACTTTTATGTGGAAAAATTATTACAATTTTATTATAGCATATGATTGGGAAAAAATAGTAATTCTTACCGAAGATGAAATGATGATTAAGGACATTATAGAATAATGGCCAAGAAGGAATCTCAATGGGAGGTTGTTTTTGATCTTAATCATAATGATATTATGTTTGATTTATCAATGTCGGGGATGTGTAAATTTTTAAATATTAAAAACAAAGTCGGTGGAACTATTACGAAAAACGATATATTTTATCCTAATAAAATATATACTAATAGCGTTTCGTATAATTGGTATTATGAAACTATGTTATGTGTATTTGAGGAAATTGCAAAATTGAATTGTTTGGATCCTAAAATGGTTATTGTAAATTGGGAAGATGGGGCATATTCAATGTTTGTTGTATCAGAATGGTCTGATACAAGATATAAAATATTGTCAGAAGATGAAATGATAATTAAGGATATAATAGAATAATGCCTTGTATAGGACATAAAGTTATTATTTTGAAAGAAGGAGAGGGAGTATACTTATCTAATATAAAAAAGCTGTATAAAACAGGAGACGATGTAAACAAAGTTGATTTTTCCACATGCGGATATTGGTTTAATGATTTTAATTCTAAAAAAGAAGATTTTTATTCATTAGTTTGTTTTTTTCAAGATTGTTTATTTCTAGGTTATTTTATTGAAGAACAATATATAAATTGTGTTAAAATTCTTTCCAAAGAAGAGATGATAATTAAGGATATAATAGAATAATGGGATGTGTTGGGTGTAAAACTTTATGTATTAAATCTGGAGAACGATTCTATATTAGTTATAATAATGGTAAAATGAGTTGGCTTCACTGGCCAAAATTTAAAAGTTTCTGTCTTGAAGTTGAAATTAGAGATTGTATTAAAGAACATATCTCTCAAAACTTTAATAATAGTTATAAAATATATATAGCTTTTAACGAAGATTTTCCGGAAGAAATTATGTTGGCGGTACTTTCTGAGGATGCAGAAATATTTGTATTATCTAAAAACGAGTTAATGATAAAAGATATAATAGAATAAGGAATAATAAAATGCCAAGTGTAGTATCAAGATTAGCTCAAAATCAGATTATTCATCCGCCACAATGGCTTCCTTCTAATATTCATTACGAAGTCATTATGGGATCAGAGGCTTATGGTGTTTCTTCCAATGATAGTGATATCGATATCTATGGATTCTGTATCCCTCCAAAAGATATGATTTTTCCCCATCTTCGTGGAGAAATTCCCGGATTCGGAAATCAAATAAAAAGATTTGAACAATATCAAGAACATCATATTAAAGATCCGGATAAAGGAAAAGAATATGATTGTTCTGTGTATAGTATTGTTAAATACTTTCAATTATGTATGGAGAATAATCCAAACATGATTGACTCTTTATTTGTTCCAGAAAGATGCGTATTGCATATTACTCGTATTGGACAAATGATTAGAGAAAAAAGAAAGATGTTCCTTCATCGGGGGGCGAAACAAAAGTACATCGGATACTCATTTTCACAATTACATAAAATGAAAATAGAAGGATATCAGCCCGGATCAAAGAGGGCGGCAAACGTAGAAAAGTACGGACTAGAAACAAAATTCGCCTATCACGTTCTGCGGCTGGCCATGCAAGCAGAGCAAATTCTTCTAGAAGGAGATCTTGACCTCGAAAGAAATAGAGAAATTCTAAAAGCCGTTCGTCGAGGAGAAAAGTCCATGGAAGATATAAACGAATGGTTCTCCCAGAAAGAGAAGTATCTAGATAAACTTTACGAAGAATCTACCCTGCGCCACTCTCCAGATGAAGGCGCTATAAAACAACTCCTTTTGAACTGCCTTGAAGAACATTACGGATCTCTTTCCGATGCAATTGTTAATCCAGACAAGGCCGTCCAGGCATTAAGAGACATTCAACAAATAATTGAAAAGAACAGGAATTTGTTATGAGAACTAAAGAAGAACAAGATGAATTCTTAGCGGAACAAGAAAGATTATTATGTATAGATTATCAAATAGAATTATTAAAGAAAGAGGCGTCGCTAATATTAAATAAAATGGCCGAGCTAAGAAAATTAGCAGTTTTATATCCTGATCTTAAAAAACATACCAATCGGTGGAAAAGAGAAAGGTGGTATTCTAAATCTGTCAATTCATTGGTGGACAAATGTGAAATTGGACATGATTGTGGTTGTTGTGGTGATTCCCCTGTTGAAGTTTGGCCATATCTGGAAATAGATGGATTTAAGGTTTATTCTAATCCTTGTTGTCTTACTGTCGGTGAAGCTAGTAGTTATGGTGATAGACCTGATAAGGATTGGCAAGAAAAATTTGTTATATATGGGATATCTGATGTTATAATAAATAAAGTAAAAGAGTATTTTAAAACAGAAAAAGAAATTGCTGAAAAAGAGCTAGAAGATTATTATGGCGACAAGTAATATATTAAAGCCAATGACTCCAATTGCAAGGGGGAATAAGTCTTTCGAAGGATATGGAAAATCCGAAGGAAGTGATAATGGTGCCAAATTTGAAGAAATGTCTACTGATGAGTTAAAAAAATACCTCAGCATCGGCCCGGCAATTCTTCAAGAAAAGAATATATATAATGCAGAAGATCTTACTCTCCCAGAATTAGAATTGCTTATTAATCAACATGCTGGCCACTTAAACGAAAAACTATTTAATAGATTTAAACCACAATGGCATTTATCAAAAAATGATGCGTTGGCTTTGCAATTAGGAGAAGAAGAGGAGGATAGACAGGTTTCTATATTGTCCGCCACAGCACAAGCATATAAGATGTGTTCTGTCGATGATAGAATAGACCCGGCCATTACTTTGGAACAACATATTAAGCTTCTTTGTTTTTATGCGTCGGTGGAAGATATATTACAAAGAGATGTGTTAAAAGCGATTTATGGAATGACAGATGATAAGATTCAAAAAGAAAAGATTAATTTGGAGCCAAAGATGAAAGAAGCTTTGAAAAAATTCATAAAAGACGGAAAAGTGATTTCAATATTGAAAGATGCTGATGATATTTATGCAGATGTAGTAAAGATAGCAGATAAGTATTCAATAAGGTTAGGGGATGGGAAATACTATGTGGCTTCTGATGAGGTTTTAATGACATTTAGGGACCCTTCTGAGCAACCAGCATGGGCAATATGGTTCCTCTCTGCCGTGCCCTTGGCGAACGTACCTGACCGTGGTAAACTGGCTTTGTTGCCACCTGAGGAGAGGAAGAAGTATGAGCCGGCACCAATATCAGATCGGCCAATTATATGCCATGCTAGTTTGTGGAAACTAGGTGATGAATGCTCAGGAGCCATGTTGCATACTTCTTTTAACCATATAGCCGTTTCTTACAGATGGAAAATTGACAAACCAATTGAGATCGCTTCGATATTATTTAAAGCAGTAAGCCACCCTGCACATTTGTGCAGGAATTTTAATTATGCACCAAATATGATGATTCCTGGAGAAGAATGGTTCTGATGGATATTTGGAAAAGAGAAGACCCAAGGCTCTTAATAAATAAGAGGGCTAATATAGTGGTGTTAAGGCCAAGTTTGCTGGGACATGGTAATTTTTCTCCTCTGATGGGATATGTTGAAACAAAGAATGGCTGGAGTATAATTTTGGAGTGTGAAGAATGCGCACTTATTAGTGCGGATGATAATTGGCCTCAGGATTGGGTTTGGACATGGGCCCCATAATCTGTTAATATATTGTTTTTATATAATAATCTCTGTAGAAGAAAGGTTCTGATATGGAAAAGAAACAATACCAATATGATCCAATTCAAAATTTCTTTTATGATCTTTTAAGAGACGCTGCTCCAGCGGGTGAAGTTGAGAGATTGATGAAAATTTTGGAAACAGATATTAAAGCTGATTCAGTAATATTTACTAATGGTCATTTGGCAGATTATGCTAAAGAACTTGCTGATAGATTTAGAAAGTCAATAAAAGAAAGTGAAAAACAATGAAAAGATTATTTGTTGAAAATATTTTGCCTTTTATTATTTTGGCCAGCTTAATAGCTACAATAATTGTATGTGCAATATTTATAAAGGAACATTATAAGTTAAATAACTGTATTCCAGATTGTGCACCATATCATGTTCTTAAATGTGAAGAGACGATTGCTACCTGTGCAGTGGAAGTAAATAGGGTGAACTGCCCTCACTTAAAAGCTAGGGCTTCCTTTTGATATAATCTCAAGGCATTTTGATTCGGGTTGTTCCAACCCGAATTGGATTATTTCTAATCCTTTTATTATGGCAAAATATGCTTAGAAGAAAGTAAAAAAGATGTATGTGGATATTTTTTAATGACAAATCACCCACCAGAAGGCTATAATAAATGATTCAATGGATTAAAAAACAGTTATTATTAGCATTTTCCTTATTATGGAAAAAGGAAAAGATTAATGAAAAAAGATTGACACAAGCAGAATTAGAGCCACCAACAAGAACAATAATGTTTGATAATCCTGGAATTGTTTTAGGGTATGATGAGTGGGATTCTGTAGACGGGAATGGAAAAGTTATTTGTAGAAAGGCATTGTGTAAAATGTCGGAAAAATATAATGATGAGATTAAGAATATGAAACCTTTAACAAGAAAAGATATAAGGAGATTAATAAGATGACAGAAACAGAATTAGAGTCTCCGAAAAAGAAACCAAAGTTTAAGAAAGAGAAGTGGTACCGTGAAGCGCACGAAGGTATGGTAATATGAAAATCAATCTCAGTGTTGAGATTCCTTGCAATCCGGGGGACAAGCACTGCCCCCGTAACTGCCCGGGCTTGAAAAGCCGCGGCCGGTTTTCGGCGTGCCAATACTTTGAAACAGAGTGCTATGACCACATCCTCAACGAGAGCTGGGACTTTGGTTACCCCTTGCGTTGTAACCGATGCCGTTCCAGTGGTAGTGGTGGTGGTCGTGGCGGCGTCGCCGGCAGCGAGGGTGGGGTCCACCGCGAAAACGAGTTCAATTCTGGCTTCTAAAGCCGGGAAGTAGTACATCGCTCTAGTAAAAAAAAAGAAGGTATGAAAAAGTAGAGAAAGTGGATAACTGGGATAAACGGTTCATGGATGTAGCGCGATTAGTATCTACCAAGGACAGTAATGTATGATAATCCAGGGTTGGTTTTAGGATATGATAAATGGGATTCTGTGGATGAGAGTGGAAATGTAATTTGTAGAATGGGTAGTATAAAAATGTCGGATAAAGTAAAAGAAACTTTGCGTTGTCCGGTTGTGAAAAACCGGAAAGCATTAGGGAGAGTAATATGACAGAAAATAAAGACGCCAAGAAAAACACCATGAATTACGAGGATAGGCAAAGGCTGGCTAGGGAGCGTTCTTATACTTGCTAATATAGTAGAGGATACACATCCACCCCGTCGTGGATGTTGGGATGTACTGCGCCTAATGCTGTAAGTCGGGACTGCGCCGAAAATCTGCAATGTAAAAGTTTTACTCCGTGGCCGGACCCACCTAAGGGATGCCACAAGTGTGGAGGCGAAGGACAGATAAAGTATCATTGTCAAAGTAATGACGGAAGTATGTCGTCGGATTATTCGTGGAGCGAATATAAATATTGTGATTGTCCACTTGGAAAACACCTACAGGAAGAAAGACAAAAATGCCCTTGCTGTGGAAAAAAATGACGCATATAAGGAGATTAATAAGATGAGTTTAGAACTATTAGAAGATTGTGAAGATGACAATGGCGGATCAATTGGAATATCTATTGACGCCGACTCATATGCATTCATGTCCGTTTATCAAGAAAATGATTATGACAAAAATGATACTAATTCATTTATATTATCTCCAGATGAAAAAGGTATTGAGAACGCGGCAAAGATAATTAATGTATTAGAGACGTGGATAGACAGGATTAAAGGCACAAGATGAATAATATAGATTTCGTAAACAGTTTTGGTGGAACGGATAAAATTATATCATTATTTAATGAAGATAATTTGATTAAAAGATCTTTAGTTAGATATTGTTTTGAATCAGCAGATTTAGATGATGTTAGGGCAGGGTTAGCCAGAGTAAATTCTAGAGGAAAAATTAAATGGATTTTGGTAAATAAGATAAAACCGGTTTCTTTGAGGAATCGTGTAAAAGCCGGGCTATTTGCTGCCCCGTTAAGAAGAAGGTTGAATTATTCGGAAGTTGCTAGAAATCTTATTGTTATACAGCCTTTAGAGGGTGGGGGCGAAACCAATATTTGGAATATAATGAAAATACATCGGGACAATTTGAAATGAAAGAAAAATATTGTTCTTCAGGATTATGTTATGATAGGTGTGATATGTTTAATTGGGGTGAACCAACATATAGTGAAACTTATCCTAGTTCTAAATTAATAATTAAATACAATGAATGGGAAACAGATAGTTGTATTAAAGCAGAGTATATTATTTCCAACGAAATGAAAAAAAAGTTGACGGCGGAGGTAAGTTTAGAAGAGTTGGGAGAAATACAATAATGAATAACAATGGTGAAATTAAATTTGTTTTTGAAATCACGGTTCCTTTGGTGGAGAAGTTTAAAAATAAACGAAAAAATATAAGAATGGTTAATATCCTTAAAAGATGGGTAAAGGAAGCAATATTTGGTTTTACATGGGACGGTACAATACCTTTTTATATTAGAGACCGGGGAGAAACAGTGGAATATAAATCTGGAAAAGTTGTTGTAAAGATGATATCATGTGATGTAAATGAGTAAATGGCGACCTTCCGCAGAAAAGAACACATATGTCATTGGTGATATTCATGGAAATTACCAATGTTTGAAGAAAATCCTTGATCGAATTATTCCTCTTCGTCCCAAAGATGAATTGGTTTTCCTTGGAGATTATATTGACCGTGGACAACGAAATTACGAAGTAATAGAGACGTTATCAGAACTGGACAAACAACCGAATATAACTTGTTTGTCTGGAAATCATGAATGGATGTTAATGGTTTCTGTAGGAATTATGAAAATTTTATGGTTGCCAGGAGATCCTAGACCGGAACAAGTATGGCTATCTAATGGTGGAATAGATACTCTTATATCCTATGCTACAAAAATAGGGTTATCTGTAGAGGAAACTATGGCAATTCCTCTTACTCGTTATAAAGGCATAATGCCTAAAAAACATGTTGAATTTCTAGAGGCATTATATCAGTTTTATGAAACGGAAAAGTATATATTTGTTCATGCCGGATGTGATCCAAATATTCCTTTGGATGAGCAGGGAAATGATGTTTTGTTATGGGATCGTAGCATGTGGAATTTTATGCAAATAAATAGAAAGAAAAATGTTTCGTGGGAAAAGAAAATAATATGTGGACATAATTATAAAGGTATATTTGTTCATCCGAAGTATTTAATGATTGATATGTCTGGTAGTGATAAATTAGCTTGTGTTGAATTGGAATCAATGACTGCTTGTATTGCTTCTCCTGGCAAGGAACGTGTTGTGATAAAGGATTTGTGAAATGAAATCTTTAAATGATCTTATTGTTAAAACGATAGAATATGATCCAAAAAATAAAAAACAAATATTATCAATGATTAAAGACAACCCTTATAATATTTATTTTCTTCCTAAAGAACAACAAACAATTAGATTACAAAAAGTGGCAGTGGAAAATGATGAAGATTCTCTATTTCATATAGAAGAACCGTCGCTTGAAGTTATTCTTTATGCGATAGGTAGTACAAATGAATCCATATTAACTAATGTTGATACGGCAAACCTTTCTGAAGAATACAAAATGGAAATTATTAAAAACTATCCTAGAGCAATTATATGGATAAGAAAACCGTCCAAAGAACTATGCATGTTAGCTATAAATGAATCTAAATATGATGAAGAAATAGTTGTTTTTTGCGCTAAATATTTAATAAATACAGAATACGAACAAGAAATATTAGATAATTTGGCTATAAAAGATATTATAGAATGACTGAGAACAAATTTCCATTACCGGACGGGGCAAAGAAAGATCATAATTTTGATTTTCATTTTGAAGGAATATATTATACGTATTATGTATGTAGCAAATGCAAACTAATTTGTGTAGTTGTTTTAGATAATGCTGAGGATTTTTTAAGACCTTTAACTTCCAAAGGAAAACAGTGGTGGTATATGTATAATGGTAAAAGTATAAATAATTATACGTGTGTAGATATGATGATAAAGGATATTATAGAATGAGTTATAAAGGATATTATAAAACAACCAATGTAATTATTCCAAAAGAAGTAAAGAAAGATCATAAATTCTATATTGATTATAGTTATAAAAGTTTTATTGTATATAAATGTAATAAATGCAATATTAAATGTATTTATGTTTTAGATTTAAAAACGTTTATAGATACTGTTTATGGCGGATTGGTTAATGAATTATCACGGGATAAATGGATTAATGATTCGTGGTATTATATAGATGGGTCAGAATATTGCAACTATACGTGTGTTGACATGATGATAAAAGATATAATAGAATAAAAAGGCATAATCTTATGAAAAGATTCACGATGGAAATGCTAGTAGAGGCAGCGGAGGAATGCAAAAGTAAAATGGGTTCCGAAGAATCAATAGAGAAAAGAGAATTGTTATCGAGGGCTTATGCTCAGATAACTGATATCCTTGCAGACGAATTATTGGGTGATATTAATGGTATGCAAGAATTGGGACGAGAAAGTAAATAAAGAATGTAAACGTTGTCATAAATTTCTTCCTTTAACAGAGGATTTTTGGAGATCTTCAGATATTAGACTTTTATATTGTATAGAATGTAGAAAAGAAGTTTCTAAACAAATTGATAAAAAATACAAAAATTCACACAAAGAATTAGATCGCCAAAGGAAACAGAACTGGAGATCAAAAAATAGAGACAAAGTTCTAAAATCAAAAAGAAAATATAGAGAAAAACATCCAGATAAAATAAAAATTGAAAAACAAAAACATTATTCAAAACCAGAAAATAAAATAAAGAAAAAACGGCAAGACAGAATTTATTCACAGAAAAATAGAAAAAAAATTAATAAAAAACAACGTAATTGGATTAAATCAAAACCAGAATTAATAATGAGACACGGTATTTCTCATATGATTCTGGAAGCTTTGCATAGAGCTGGATCTTCTAAAAATGGCGGTTCGTCTTTTAAACATTTGCCATATACACCAATAGAACTTAAAGAACATTTAGAAAAACAATTTGAACCGTGGATGAATTGGTCAAATTATGGAATATATCGCGTGGCTACATGGGACGATAATAATTCAACAACTTGGACTTGGCAAATTGATCATATAATTCCGCAATCTAAATTGATATATACATCAATGGAAGATGAAAATTTTAAGAAATGTTGGGCTTTAGAGAACCTTCGCCCCCTATCAGCCAAAGAAAACCTTTTAAAAGGAAATCGAGAAATAATAGATGAAAACACTAATAATTGTGGAGTCTCCCAGTAAAATGAAAAAAATATCTTCATATCTGGGCTCTAATTATATTCTTAGAGCCTCTTATGGACACATTAGAGATCTTGCAACTGGAGATAAAACTTGCAGATTAGGCGTAGATATTGAACATGATTATAAGCCCAAATATAAATTAATGCCAGATAAAAAAGATAAAATTCAATCAATCATTGATGCGGCCAGTGATGTTGGATTGATATTATTAGCTTCTGATCCCGATAGGGAAGGTGAGAGCATTGCTTGGCATTTAAGATCATGTTTAGAATCAACTGGAAAACCAATAAAACGTATTACTTTTAATGAAATTACGAAAACGGTGCTGCAAAATGCAGTCGCTAACCCAAGAGACATCGACGAAGATCTTTTTGATGCCCAACAGGCTCGGCGTGTAGTAGATCGTCTTGTAGGATTCCTTGCCTCTGATTATTTACGAGAAGGGGTTGGACAAAATCTTTCCGCTGGAAGAGTCCAGTCTGTTGCAGCAAGACTTATCGTAGACCGAGAATTAGAAATAGAAGCCTTCGTCCCAGAAGAATATTGGAACATAAATGCAACCTTGGCCAAAACTACAGAAAGTTTTGTTGCAAAATATACCGGCAAAGTTAATAATGAGGAAAAAGCAAATAAAATTAAGTCTCAACTTGATACAGATTCATATGTTGTCGAATCGGTTGAAAGAAAAGAAAAGAATAGAAATCCTTACCCACCTTTGACTACATCTAAATTGCAACAATCGGCATCAGGAAGATACGGATTCCCGGTAAAGAAAACGATGCAATTGGCGCAATCACTTTATGAGACTGGATTAATTACATATATGAGAACCGATTCGGTAAGAATATCTCCGGAAGCAATAACTTCCGTTAGGGATTTTCTTCAGAAAAATAATATGTCTTTGCCAAAAACGGCTAATTTTTATAAATCAAAAGATTCAGCACAGGATGCACATGAGGCTATACGGCCCTCAGACGTGTTTAAGAAGCCGGATGCAGTATTCCTCGACGATGACCATAAAAAGCTTTACAGGCTAATCTGGGAGCGTTTCGTGGCCTCTCAGATGGAACCTGCTGTCTATGACACAATGTCTGTGGTTATTAAATCCTCTTCGGGCCATGAGCTAAAAGCCAATGGAAGATCTTTGAAATATGAGGGTTGGCTGTCGGTTGCCGGGGATTTGAAGAAAGAAGATGGTGCAGATGAAATGCTTCCATCTTTGGATGCTAAAGATAATTTGCATCTGGTAGATCCAAAAATAGTAGCTGAACAAAAGTTCACCCAACCACCAAACAGGTATGGTGAAGCCACTCTAGTAAATGAATTAGAAAAACGTGGAATAGGCCGGCCCTCTACATATGCAACAATTATAGAAACAATAAAAGGCAGAGATTATGTAGAGATAAAGAATAAGACTTATCATGCTACGGATTTAGGGAAAAAGGTGATAGCCAAGTTAAAGGATAATTTTACCTTTATGGATTATCAATATACGGCCAATATGGAAGAGCAATTAGATAAAATTGCTGAAGGAAAGTTAGGATATGTAAAGGCTTTAGATGAATTTTTTATTCCATTCCAGAAGGAGTGCAAGAAAGCGTCTGCATTATCGGGTGAAGATATAGGAATACCGTGTCCGAAATGTGGTGAGAAGACTGTATTAAAGCATGGTCCGTATGGGTTTTATGTTGCATGTGTAAAAAGGCCTGATTGTAAAGGTTCCCATGCGGTTGAGTTAATTGATGGGAAATATATAATTAAAGCAAAGGAAGAAAGAAAAGTAGTAGATGGAGTTAGTTGTCCCAAGTGTGGCGCTGGCATGTTTTTGAATAGTGCGGGCAAGTTTGGACCATTCTATTATTGTTCTAATTATCCTAAATGTAAAGGAAACAGGAAGGTGCCATATGGAAAGAAGTGTCCAGATTGTGGATGTGAGTTATTTGTTAATGTATTTAGTGGACAAAGAAAATTGACTTGCATGGGGTATTTTGAAAAACACAATTGTAAACATGTCGAGGATCTTCCTGGAGAAGATAAGGGTGGTTGGAACGACCCAACTGCATTAAGGAAGCAACAACAATTTAATAAAAAACCGGGGGCTGTTCAAAAGGCATTAAAGGCAAGAACAACAAAGAAGGCTAAGAAAAAGACAAATGGCTGAAAATAACTATTTAACTGAAGAGCAGGTTGATTTACAAGAACATCTTAGTGCAAAAAGACTTGATTTATTAAATCCAAAAAATAACTGGACCTTTAATCAAAGACCAACTCAAAATTTAATTGAGTTAATGCATTGGGCCAAAGATACTTTTGGAACTAGTATAACTAACAATGTAGGTCTATTACATTGTTGGATCCATAATAAAATAGTTATGGATGGGGCTTTTTTTGAATTTTCTGAACAAGTAGGTGTAAAGATAGAGTGTTTATATCGAGATTCAGTTGCTTCTTGGAGGAGTGATAACCATAATGAACATTTTATGGCCCAAGGAGTATTTAAAATTTCTTATAAGAAGCTACAGTTCCTACATGCAGCTTTATTTCATAAAGGAAATCAGAATGAGGACGAGGTGTCTTTTTTTGCAATTATGGATGACAAAGATTATGAAAAGTATATTGAATTAAGAAATACGTTTGATGACTGGCTTACGGAGAGAGATAGGAACAATTTAGAGATCCATGTGGTTGGTGCTGAGAGTATTCCTTATGAGAAGAATATGTCTTGGGATGATTTGTTCTTACCAGAAGATCTTAAAGACCAGATTAGAGGTACTGTAGAAGGGTTCCTTTCTGCTAAAGAAATGTATGCAAAAAAGCAAATTCCTTGGAAGCGGGGTGTGCTTTTGTATGGTGATGTAGGCCTGGGTAAGTCCAGCTGCATTAAAACGATTATTTCCAACTATGATTTCAAGCCAGTGACGGTTATGACTGGCCAACAGACCAATGACGAAGTAATAACAGATGCATTTGAATATGCGCAAGATCAAGAGCCGGCATTGCTTTATTTTGAGGATTTAGATACTTTGTTGGGGAATGGCAATGTTAGCCTGTCTCATTTTTTGAATTTAATGGATGGGGTATATTCTAGGAATGGAATATTGGTTGTTGCTACCGCAAATGATTTATCAAGGTTAGGCGGAGCTGTTCTTAACAGACCGTCTCGATTTGATAGAAAATGGGAATTTCCTTTGCCAACAGAGGATTTGGCAATGAAATATCTTCAAAAATGGTATGGTAATTCTATTAGACAGAATAATTTGAATTATATTGTAAAAATTGCGGTCGAAAGAAAGTTTTCATATGCTTATCTTAAGGAGTTATATATTACTTCAGCATTCCATGCTTTATCTTCTGGAAGAGAAAACCCACAGAAGAAGGACATAGAAAAAGCTATGAAGCAACTTTTATCTGACAAGAAAAATGTTGATTCAGACTTTATCTCGGAAAATCAAACAAAAATAGGAATAGAGTAAAAATGAATGATGATTATCTAAACAAGTTTAAACCATTGCAGGTAATAGTTAGAAACCCAGATGATTTTGAACAATCAGCAAAAGCTTTTAAAAATTTAGTTCAAAGGGAGGGAGTTATTGCTGAATACAAGGAAAGACAGCAATACGAAAAACCTTCTGTGAAGAAACGTCGGAAGGCAAGGGAGGCTACTGAGAAGAGGCTTGCATATGAATATAAAATGAGACTCGTTCAATCTGGTGAATGGGGAAAGAGAATGAAGAAGAAGCAGGAACGTAGACAACAGGGTCGTGGAGAATAAATTATGAGCGAAATCTTTATTAAAAATAATAGGCGAAGGGTGGTTCAAGATGTTCAAAAGAAGGCATACACGCCTGAGTATAAACGTCTAGGGATAACTCCGGCACAGGTCAGAGAATCTGACCCGGCTGATTTTGAGAAATATAATAAGCTTATAAAAAAAGAAGACACAAATAAACAAAGGAACCAGGCTTTAATTTCTTTTGTTAAAGATTATAGGAATGGCAAGATTTCCAAAGAGGAATTAGAAGAGGTTCTTGGAACAGATGTTTTAGAAGATGCTTCAATGGAAATAAAGCGAGAAAGAGCTTTATCTGTTGGGCAGAATGAAGACCTTGTTTGGACAAAAGATCAGGTAATAACAGGGAAAAAAGTTTATAATGAACCAATTGAAGTTGAGGAGGTTTTTTCTCCACCATTAACTCCTGCCCAACAGGCACTAGAAGACGATGAAGAATTTTCTTTTTCTCAGGTTAATATTGGGGAATATATACTGCTTCATGAGGAAAGTGTTGTAGTAGCTGGAAGTAAAAAGAAAGTTGTGGAAACGTTAGTAGAGCTATTAGAAAATAGCGAAGAAGCTGATGTTTCTGAATTTCTTTTGTTAAAGAGGGTTAATTTAAAATATGGATTGTTGGTAGATGAGGGGTAATAAAAATATATCTAACAGACCAATTACTAATTCAGTTGATACAAAATCGGTTTATTAAATTGTATCAGGTGTGATTAAAATAATTAGAGACAGGACTAGATCGTTTCCAACCGGCGCGATAATAGAAGCTACAAAGGCAGCTCGATGCCTTGTAAATCGAGACGATATATTAATATGAGAAAAGCGTCAGAAATATTGTTAGATATTGAATCTAAATTGGACGAGGTTCTTGGACACCTTAGGAACAATGATTCTTTATTAAAAAATCTTGCTAACAGAATATCCAAATTAGAAAAACCTACAGCATCAATTGCTCCTCCAAAACCTGTTCAATCTCAGATGCCTGGAATAAAATCGGGTGTTAATTTGGGAAATGCACAGTTTGTTCCTGCGGTTAAGGAAGAGGAATATGAGTTTCTACAAGCAACAGAGGATGATTTGCCAAAAGGAAAGAGGAGAGATTTGAGATATGTTCAATCTCCAGCTGGCAATACTACCGTTCAACAGAAGGTATGTTTTTCAAATGGGCAAGCTGTCCCTTCTGCTAAAGTAGAAATATTCACAATGTCTCCTGGAAGTAATAGTTTGGTCCTAATGGATAATAAAAAAACGAATACGGCAGGCAAATGGTTTGGAGCCTTACCTCCCGGAAACTATATTGTAAAAGTATTTAAAAAGGGCTCAGCTGGCATACCGACAGTTAGTGCTGAAATGAATATTGTTGTTCCAGAAAACGGTGGCGAAACAATCAATTTAAACCCAATACAGGTAAAATGACAACACTATATTTTGCATCATATCGAGAAACTCAGAACCACGGATCTGGAAAAAAGATAGCTATAGCTACTTCAAAGCCAGACGAAACAAAAATAGATGGCGCATTTAAACCATTTGTTCCCTTGCAAGAAATTACTGACGAATATCGCCGATTGCAATTGGAAGATCAAAAGAAGGCGTCCGATTTCTTTGTTTCCAACTACAAAAAACAATTGGATGATTTCTTTTATGAGATAAAGGAATCTGCTACAAAACAAGAAAAGACTGTTCAAGACATTCTTCCTTTCCAGGATGGAGATACATTTTTGACCTGGGAAAGATACGGATATACATCAATTAGACCTATGTTATCGAGTTATTTAGAGAAAGAAGGATATAAAATTATTCTAAGATGAAGAAACCTAGAAAAAATCCGTGGATAAAACGTCGTGCTAGAGAAAAATTCAAAGATACCTTACAAAGGATTGATGAACATCCGGAGGTTAATAAGAAACTAGCAGAACATGACGGAATAATTTCTGAGGTGAACCGGGCTAATGATGAAGTTAGTAGGTTGTCGAATAATTATTTAACAGCTGCAAAGAACATAAAGATGAATGAGGGAACGATTCAAGATTTATCAATTGAGTCGATAAGGGATTTGATTGATGTAGAAAAATTCGGTCGAGTGAAGAAAACCCAGTTTAGAGATGTGTTGCAAGCAGGAGAGTTGAGAAAAAAGGCCCTGGAAGCAATTGAGAGCAAAGAGGAATTGGTGGCAAAATCAAAAGTTGTTTATATTGATTTATTGCAAACAAAAATAGAGGCCTTGATTGATATTCTTGGAGAGAAAGAAGATGAGTAGCGGTATAAGTTTTACTACAAACGGGGGGATGACTATTAAAACTGACTGTTTTAAAATAACTGATGTGTTAACTGTTATTTTGGAAGATGGTTCAGAATGGAAATGTGATATTCTATTAAATGCCGATCAATTTGATTCTTTGCCGGAAAAATATCACATGTTTGTTTTAAATAATTTATTAGGCAGGTTATCAAGAAGATTAATTGATCTTAGACCAATTGAGGGAAATACAGGGGTAGAGTTTAAAAAGCCCTGGTGGAGATTTTGGTGAAAGCTAACGTAATTGCTTGTGATCCTGCGTGGAGTTTTTCGGACCGTCTCCTTATGTCCGCAACAAAAAGGGGAGCTGAAAGTAATTATTCCGTAATGACGGATAAAGATATTATAAATCTAGATGTTCCAGGCGTGTGTGCGTCTGAGTGTGTACTTGTATTATGGGTTCCTTCTTCTAAAATTGAAGTTGGTATAGAATGCTGTAATAAATGGGGATTTACTGTTTCTCAAACTTTTATTTGGGTAAAAACTAAACAAAATCCATTGGTTAACCTAGGAAAAGACATATATAAAATTCTAAAAAAAGAAGATAAGAACGATTTTAAAAAACTTATTTCAGAAAAAATAGAGGAATTTGATATTAGCGATGTTTTAAATTTCTTTATGGGACATTGTTTCCGACAAACTCATGAGATTGCTTTGGTTGCAACCAAAGGTAAGTATACGAAATTATTAAAGAATCGTTCTCAAAGATCTGTATATATTGGACCCGCTTTATCAAAACACTCACAAAAGCCGGAGGAGTTGCAAGACAGGTTAGATATTATGTTTCCGGGCGAAAGTATAGTAAAGCTTGAATTATTTGGTAGAAGACCTAGAAAAGGATGGGAAGTTTTAGGAAATGATATTGATGGGCTAGATATAAGGGAAGCTTTAGAAAAATTTAAAAATCAATAACTACTTTTTGGACATTCGGTTATGGACAAACTAGATTATATTTTCAAGACAATTTATCGTGGGATGATAAAACAAGCTCAGCTTTCGGCCGAAGAAGAGGCAAAGGCCGCAAAATCAGCAGAACTTACTAGAGAACCATGGAATTCGTTTTATTTAGGATATCATGCGGCAACAGTTGGAGTTCCACCACTAAAAAATATTTTGCCGGAAGGATTTAATCAAGAAGCGTATAAAAGAGGAATTGCTGCGGCAAGAACAGATACTCTTGATTATGTAGAATCATATAAATCATGGAAAGAATTGACTAAAAATATAAACTCAGCAGATACAGAGGGCCCTTCTGCACAAGCTATGGTTCAGTATCTTGACAAACCCGCTGCGAAGCCGAAAACTACTCCGGAACCTGAAGAGGCTCCAAAGCCAGCTTCAACGTTTGCACAACCTACTGCTACACAAAATGCATCAAATGCAATTACTTTGACAATTGAATTAAAAACCGGATTACAGAATTATTTTACACAGCTTTATCGTAGATTATTTGCTTATTCACAGAGAAAAGAATTAATTTCTCTATTCAAGAGGAATCCACGTAATCCTCAAGAAGAAGTTGCAATGAGACAATCAGTTGCAAATACACTAAATACAATTCAAAAAATTATTGGTCATATTGATACAGGAAAGCTTCCTATAGAATATACAAAGTCTCCAACAAAATATCTTGAGGTATTTAGTAAGTATCCAGAAGCAGACATTACTCTTTTAAGTATGGAACAATGGTCAGCTCTTAAAAATAAAATTGACGGAAAAGCATAGAAAGAACCTAGTTCAGTGAAAGTCCTTCTATTAAATTCAACATATCAACCAATTGCTTTTCTTAATGAAAGAAGAGCAATAAGGCTATTTTTTAAGAAAAAAGTAGAGATAGTATCAAGTTGGGACAACGAAATACTACGCTGGGGAAGTGGAGAAATTAATTTCCCAGCAATAGTTCGTTTGTTATATTATGTTAAGTGGATCCCAAAAAAGAGCAGATTTAACAGAATTGGTCTATTTAAAAGAGATAGATTTATATGTATGTATTGCGGGGGGCAGTTTAAAACAAGTGAGTTAACAATAGATCATATTCTCCCAAAAAGCCAGGGAGGACATTTAAGTTGGCAGAACTGTGTTTGTTCTTGTTATTCATGTAATAGCAAAAAAGGAGATAGAACTCCAGAGCAAGCAGGAATGAAAATATTAAAACAGCCTACGGTGCCAAATTCTGATTTGGCAGGCGAGTTATATTTGATTAATGATATTCATCCCGAGTGGCAGGTCTATTTGGGCCAGGCTTGACAGAGGCCGTGTAGATGATTAGATTGGTACAGCTATGGAGTTGTATGATGTATTAGAGTGGCTGAAAACGGCTTCTGAGGAAGATAAGAAGGAAATTGAGAAGGTTATCTTTCCAACAGGATCTATATTAGCAAAAGTTTTAGGGCCTCTCGTGGAAAAATTTTCAGATGATAATTCTCTAAAAGGTATTAAACCAGAGATTATAATATCAATGTTTACCAATGACGAAGGAGAATACAATGATGAATGAAGAAGAAATTCCACCTAGCGGATATTTGTCTGAGTGGTTTTCCCAACATTTTTGTGGATGTGGGGATCCGGATTCTGTTTCGAAATTATTACTAATTTGGTTAGAGGGTGGAGAAACAAAGAGTTTTCCTAAAGATCTTCCAGATGAGCATATGTCATATTGGTGGGCGTTCGCTTATTATTTAGACCACATTAGATTAATTGATCATGGCGGGGCAATTAGCTATTATTGGCTGACACAAAAAGGAAAAAGAGTTTTAGAAGCTCTGAAAAAATATGGTACAAATGTTGATGATTGGGAAGATTATGATGGTGGATGCGATGAAAAGTGGGACAAATGGTTTTAAAGGAGTTTGTATATGATGACGACTAGAGGTAGTAATTTTCCTAAAGCGGCATCCCCATTTAAACTTGGGGTTTCTTTAATTTTAGAGCATGATGGACATGTTCTTGTTGGTTTAAGGAAAGGATCTCATGGAGCAGGAACCTGGGCATTTCCAGGAGGGCATATGGAGCCTGGAGAATTGCCTAATGTTGCGGCTGTTAGGGAACTTGCTGAAGAGACAGGAATTGCTATAGATAGTAGTAGTTGTAAAGAAGTAGGGTTTACTGTAGACGAATTTTCAGATGATAAAAGATATATTAATTTGTTTATGAAGTGTATTCTTGTTAATAGGGTTTTTGCTAAAATTATGGAGCCTAATAAATGTGAAGAGTGGAGATGGGTAAAAAGAGACGAAATTCCTAAACCATGGTTTTTAGGGCTTGAAAATATAATTGATAGCAACGGAGGAAAAATACCTTGATATTTTATATTTGTTTGTTTGTTTTAATATATATAATGTTTACAATTACATCGGTTTGGAATTCTGCCAAGCTGAGTTTTGATATTCAGAAAACAATTAGTACAACTGGCAATTATGAAAAACTGTCTATTAAAGACACAATATTGTCTATATTGGCCCTGGTGTTTTTTGGATGGATTCATTTGTTATATTTTTATGTTGATCGGGAAACTTTGAAAAACATTCATTGTAATTTAATTTATGATCAAAGAAGCAACGGAATGACGAAGCAGCAAGAGGTTGATGCTTTAAAAATAGTTGATGAATATTTTGGAGAAGACAAGTGAAACAATATTATATATTTTTGGTATTTATTCTATTATGTTTGATGTTTACATCATATAAGGCTTTATTTTGGATGGATGCATATATGCAGGCAAAGCTTGATGATGCCAGGCACCAACAGATTGCGGATGAATGTATTAAAAGATTAAACGAGGTAGAGAATGACAGATGAATGTACTGGAGAAACTTGTTCATTATGCAGGAATTTATTTGGAAAAACAACTTCTGCTGAGGTGAAGATTTCTGAAGAGATTGTTTGGCCATATCCTTCTCCGGAGATGTATTCTGACGAATGGGTAAAATATGCAAGACATCCGGCCACGAATTATGTTTGCAAGAGGTGTTTTGGACTAATAATGGGATATTGTAGATATTTTACAGAGGAATTTAAAGAAGAATTAAAAAGAGATTTAAATGCCAGAAAAGAGAATGAATCATAGGTTTGTTCATTTTCAAAACCAAAATGGATATGGGTGCAGAATTTGCGGGAAAAGTTATTTTTTGTTATTGAACAAATTAAAAAAAGAACATGAAAAAGAATATAGTCGTTCTTTCGGACAAACATTTGATATTATAGATTCCGTTTTAGACAAATATTATCCATGTTTAACAGAGAGTGAAGCAATGATAAAGGACATTATTGAATGAGACCAATTCCTGAAAGTGCCATTGCTGATCATAATTTTGTTTTCATTTCAACTGAAAGATATGATCTTCCCGAATGTAAAAATTCTGACATGCATTATTATAGATGCAGCAAATGTAAAATTACATTATGTGTAATTGAAAATCCGGAATTGTGTATTAAAAATGTATATAACAGTTTGGCATATGAACAGGGCTGGTATTATGATTTTAGAACATATAAACTTTCATATGAAGCTCAACAAATGTCGTGTATTGATATGGTTATAAAGGACATAATAGAATAATGTTGCTGGAAGAAGGAAAGAAGGATCACGAATTTGTAATTTTTTATGATCAAGGTTTTTCCCTAGGTAATAGAGCTTATGATTTTGATTTTATCAATTATAAATGTAAAAAATGTGGTTTAGTTTTACGTCTTTATAAAAATGAAAACGATTGGCAAGAAAACATATACAACATGAAAGCTTTAGATCAAGGGTTTTATGTTGGATATGGAAAACCAATTTTATGGGAAACGTCTTATGAATTACAGGAGCTTTCTTGTGATGAGATAATTATAAAAAATATAATAGAATAATGAATTTAGATGAAAAATAACAGAATAGAAATAACGGGAGACAGAATAAGACATCGTTTTATTGATGGGAAATGTATACATTGTGGAAAATTTTATGCTCTTTTATTAAATTCTTTAGATCAAAATCAAGGAGATGTATTGAGAAGATTAAAGATTGCTGACTGGCTTTTGTTAGATGATTATTATCCGTGTCTTAGATATGACGAATATATTATCAAGGATATAATAGAATAATGCTGCCGGAAGAAGCAAAGAAGGATCATGAATTTATCATAGACGACAATTATAAACCTTTAGATAATTCTAACGAATCGAGAGTTTATAATTGTAAAAAATGTGGTATGCGTTGTATTAATCATTCTGATACTGATACTGATATAGAATTTTTTCAGATTATATCTCAGTTAAGGCCAATGTCAACAAAATATCCTTTTTATTATATTTACAAGGGTTCATATTATGGGAATAATGACGTTTTGCTTTGTGTAGAAATGATGATTAAAGATATAATAGAATAAAATAACATATATACATGAGCAAAATTAATATATTGGCCAAGTATTTTTTAGCAAAATATGGTCAAATTATAGACCAAGCGTTAGAATCTCCCAATGTTGTTGTTCAACCAATGGAACCAACAATAAATAAAGCGGTAGAACTTCTTAAGAGAATGGACCCGACTTATTTCAAAGGAATAAGGCAGATTCAAGTTTCTCCGGCATCTATGTATTATGGATTTGTGCAATCAGGTCCAAACAAAGATCCTGCTATTCTAAATATAAATATTGGTAAAATAAAAGGATTAGGACAAGGGCCAGAGGCAATTATTCAGGCAGCATTAACAGTGGCTCATGAAGCTGCGCACACGAAATCTTATAATCAGGATCAAGGATTTGTTGGAGGAGAAAGTCCGGCCGAATCTGAGGAACAAAAAGTTTCTCAATGGATTGAACAAAATAAAGGAAGATTACAGGATTTGTTGAAATGATAGAAGATATTTTTGCTAGTGTTGGTGGAGTAATTGCTGTTGCTGAATATGATGAAAGCAACGGAGTAATTGTAATAATCAATGATTTTACTGATTTGGGCCATGATGATTGGAGCAGACTAGTATATCTAGATGACAAATATAATACAGAAATTAAAGTTAGGGCTGCACAAGGAAGGGATCCGGTGATTATCTTCCGAGGCGCTAAGATAAGCAAAAATGTGAAGTGAAATGTATGTCAGATGACAGAGATAATGATGAAAAGTATAAACAATGGTCAAGAGCAGTAAAAACTGCCGGTAATTTCCAATGTGCAATTTGTTTGGCAAAGGATGTTTATTTAGAAAGTCATCATGTTTGGGCCTGGAATGCTTATCCTGAAAAACGATATTTACTAGTAAATGGCGTGTCTCTTTGTAAAATATGTCATGATCAGTTTCATAATATCTGGGGAAAAGGCAATAATACAGAGGGTCAATTTAAGCAATACGAAGAAATATATAAAACTCTGCGCAAAATTGCAGAAAAACAGTTAGAAGAAAGCAAAGAAAAATGATTTTTCCATATGGTTTGATAGGAGAGTTTGATTTTATAAAAGGATTTAATTTATCAATAAGATGGCCCTGTTTGGACATTGGACTTTTGAAACGTCGTTTACAATTATGGAAACAAAAATTGACTCGAGGATTCTCAGATGATGAGCTGTGGAGTTTAGACATTACTGTTGCTAAATTTATGTTGCCAAGGTTAAAAAGGCTTATCAAAATAGATCCGTTTAGTCGGCCGGAAGCCATAGAGGCATTTAAAGAAATAGTGTGGATGCTAGAAAAGACAATCGAGTGTGATGCTCTGGTAGAAGATTGTGATCGAATTAGGTTTGAAAAAGCCACACTGTTGCTTGCTAAAAACCTTCACCGGATGTGGTTTTGAATATCAAGAAAGGAATCTCAATAATCGAGAGACCTTAGATGTGTATCTTCAATATCAAAAGGACAGGTACAAAACTGTTTCATGACGTTGGAGATATTGGATGAATCAAACTAATCTTCTTTCTGAACTAGATCTAGTCGCTGATAATATTTATTATAAAACGGAAAATTATATTACTGATAAATTAACTGTTTCTAAAAACCAATTTGGATATCATTGGTCTATTAAGATGCTTGGAAAGAAATTTTCTGTGTCGTCTTATTCTTTAGACAAACTTACCGAGGAACAAATAGAATTTTTAAAAACCCACGCTAATACTGAAGCAAAGTTTACACTTGATGAAAATAACATAACAGAGTTGTGGTTAAAAGATTCAGATGAGTTTATTCCAATTGATGAAGATCTTATACAATACAAGTCTGGCAAAGAAAGCAGACAAGCACATGGAATGCTTGGGTTTACTTTTCTTCCTTGCGAAAACAATAACAAAGCAACCTGGTCCCCCGTTCCACTTCCTATACCTTCAAAACCAAGTGAATTTGATGATTTAAAAGCTCTCGTTGCTGCGGAAAAACAAAAATTTGTAGCAAAGCTGGCCCCAGAGATTCCTGCTGCTCCAAAAAAACCATCTATTCCTTTAGAGCAAAGGAAAGAAAATCTAAAGAATTTCATTTTAGATTTTGACAATCAGCTTCACAGAATCTTTAAAGATCTTCAAAATAAAGAAATTAATATAGCAAATGATGGGTTTATTACTTTCTCTATGTTAATTGAACCTGATTCTAAAGAAAACAAAGATCATAATCAAATTGTTATGGAGAGAAATCATAGGGGGTCTAGGTTGGATACAATAGATGGAGAAGCTATGTTTGCTTATCTTATGAATCCGATATATGATCATCTGGGGTTTGATAGGAGAGAAGATCCAGATAGAAAACATTATACGGGCATGGGAGATTCTGGAGATTTTAAATACGGAACTACTCGTCTTGATATGAAGACTCGAAGAAAAGAATCTGGTAGGCTTTGTAATCTATTAGTTAATAAAGGCCATGAAGATTTTAATATGTACGGTCTGGTTTTGCGTGAAGGTGATGCAGATTGCTTGGGAGGCCAGCGAAGATTGAACTTTGTTGGTGTAGCTTCTAAAGAGGTTGTAATAGCAAAACCAGCACAAATGATCAATAAGGCATTTAAATATGAAGTTGGAATTCATCAGCTTTCATCTTTAAGAGATTTTATTATGGATGTTTTGATGGAAGTAATTCAAAAAGAAGAGGCATAATTGTGTACGGCTCTGATTACGAATTTGTTGAAGTCTCTATAGAACTTCACAGACAGTTGTTTTTTTTGGTGTGTGCATAAAAAAAGATGGGTAATAAAATGAAAGGCAATCCTCCATTTGTAAAAGATTTCAAATCTGAATTGGCCGCGTTAAAAGCAATTCATATAATGATTGCTGCAAAAGAATGTGGTTGGAAGAATAAAGACATTATAAATCTTCCATTTTTCATGTCTTTATTTTCGGATGGTTTTTTGGACAGGATGAATTTTTCTACAAATTCTGATTTTCTAACAGAGGTTAGATTGAAGAATATGGCAAGAGATTTACGAATTACTAAAAAAGAAAGACTCGATGACAAATGGCATTTTGCAAAAGACTTCTTTGATTGCCACAGAAAGAAGAGGACATGTTAGAAAAGAAACAATTTGCAAATGGCACAGGATACTGCTGTGATGTATTTGATGAAGATCTTTTTAAAGAATTAGAAGAATATAAACTACTTATTGCAGATCCTCCTTATGGTGGCATTGTCTCTGATAATTGGGACAGGTCATGGACATGGGAAAACTATATAAAACTAGCAGAATTATGTGAAGATCTCCTGTGCAATGGTGGAAGTGCCTATATTTGGGGAGGAATTGGAACAAAACATAATAGACAATTTTTTAAATTCCTTTCTGAAGTAGAAGAACAAACGTCTTTGACATTAAAAAATGTCATTACATGGAATAAAAAGAGAGCTTATGGTAAGAAAGACGATTATCTCTTTACCAGAGAAGAAATAGCCTGGCTAGTAAAAGGAGATAAACCATTAGTGTTTAACATTCCTTTGTTGAATGAAAAACGTGGTTATGATGGATATGATAAGAAACATCCCGCTAAAAGCGAATACAAAAGAAGAACTAACGTTTGGACGGATATTACGGAAATTCTACGAGGAAAAACACATAAATGTGAAAAACCAAAAAGATTAAGCGAAATTATGGTTGAAACACATACTAATCTAGGAGATACAGTGCTTGATTTGTTTGCTGGAACAGCAAATGTCAGTAAAGTTGCTGATAAATTGGGCAGAAAATTTGTTTTTGTAGAAGGACACAAACCAACTTTTGACAAGATCAATATATGAGACCGGTAATTCTATTTAGAGATGATGTCGATTGGCGACAAGAATCCAATATAGTTAGGAAATATTTTCCATGTATCTCTTCACGAATGGAAATTAAATCCAATGATTTAGTTATCCCAAGATTTTCCGCGTTGCCATTCTTTAAAGAATTAGAGGATGATGTTAAATATATTGGCGCAAAACTAATAAATAGTTATGAACAACACAGGTATATTGCTGATTTAGGCAACTGGTATCAGGATTTAGAGAAATTTACTCCGAAGACTTGGGACAGCACAGTTTATTTGCCAGAAGGAAAACAATTTATACTAAAGGGAGAAACTAATTCAAAGAAGTTTTTATGGAACAGCCATTTCTTTGCCAGGGATAAAAAAGAAGCCATTGCTGTAGAGAGTAGATTGTTGCAAGACAGTTTGCTACAGTATCAAAAAATCTATGTAAGAGAGTATGTGCCATTGGAGAAATTGGCAGATGGGCTGCAAGGATTGCCAATAAGCCGCGAGTATCGGTTTTTTGTTTATAAACGGAAGATACTGTCTGGAGGCTTTTATTGGTCCTCACATGTCGAGGAACTTGCTGGTCAGATTAATGTAGAAGAGGTGCCGATTGAGTTTTTAGAAACAGTAATTGATACAATTCAAAATACAGAATTGTCGGAGCCTCCTGTGTATTATGTAATTGATGTGGCGAAGCCGGTTAAAGGTGATTGGATTGTTATCGAGTTGAATGACGGAACGATGTCAGGAATTTCAGAAAATGACCCCGATGTGTTGTATAGCAATTTGCAGAGAGAACTTTTGATTGACGAGGGATAAATGAGAAATAGAAAAGAAAAAGAGCTTTTCTCAAAAAAGCTTTCTGATATGTTGTATGATGAAATTTCTGAAAAAGAAATTGATATAGACTATAAATTACTTAACAAATATATTAAAAAAGGCTTGAAATTAGAGTGGGAGACGAATAATAGGCCTGGCGAAGATTTACTTTTATATATGAAGAAATTTCCATTTGTTTATGTTGGGTTGAATGAAGGAGACTCGATAGATACTGTATATGGAATATTACCTTCTAATTATTCCAAAAAGCAATTAAGAGAATGGTTTTCATATACTATAAAATTACTTGGTCTTGGGGCGGATGAACTTAAATTTAATGCAAAAACGGGCGAATTTAGATTTTGGTGGGATTGAAATATGAATTTCATAAAACTATTTTGTTTATTGATCTGTCTAGTTGGGTGCGAACCAGATCCTACTTCTCTAGTTGAGCAAGAACCAAAGCCTGATAATCCAAATATTTTGCCTAACTATTGTGTGCCTTTTGGAAGGTTAAATCTTCCTCAAGGATGGGAAGTGGTGGAAAGAATTGATTCTTGTACTTTTTATGTAAAAGATATTAATAAAAATTTGTGTTTTGTTTGGACGGAATGCCACCATCGGGGACATGGACCACAAGCACTGGTTCCTTGTGAGAAATTAGAAATAATACATGGTTGAAAATAAAAGATGGAAAAAGTTAAACCAACTAACCTATCTAAAGCTGAAATTCAGGAATTAGCTGAAGATTTCCACAAGGAAATGGAATGTTATATTCCTGTCAATGTTAATTTGGTTATTTCTAGATTAGGTGGGAAAGTTGAATATTTTAATCCCAGATGCACAAATAAAGAAGAATATGAAAATACACCATCATTAAGGGTATTTTCAAAAACGGAGTTTGTTATTAATATTTTGGATTGTTTCTCTTTGTCTAGAGACAATACTAGTTTAACTCATGATCTTGCTCATTATGTACTCCATAGTAAGCGTGGAAAACTAGAAGTAGAAGCCGATAGATATGGTGGGAATAATAGAGTTGAATGGGAAGCAAATTGGTGGGCTTGGGCATTTTTAATGCCAAAAACAGTTTTCTTAAAAGAAGCTTATGCTTGTAATAAAAACATTTGTACTTTAAGCCACAAGTTTATGGTTCCAGGGTCTGTTGTGAGTATTAGGTTAAATGATTTGGAAGAAAATATACTTGATTTTCAGATTTGAAAAAGAGGAAAGAAATGAAAAAGATATTAGCGGCAATAATAGCGTCTCTAGCATTAACAAGTTGTCATGAATATACCTATTATCAACAAGGGGCTCCAATCCCAGCAACTTCGGCATGGAATTATTATGATACTACTTGGATAATTAATGACCAAATAATTGGATATAATGATCCTCCTGGTATAGTGTATAATCCTCCTTTTGGATGGTTTTGTGAATATTCTGGAACAAAGACTACAACTACCGCCCATGTGCTTAGGTGGATTACTTGTGTTAAGCCAGGAACTGTAGTAAACTATTCTTTAACATGTAAATATGAAGCTCCAGATTATAATGAATTCCAAATAAACATTCACAACTATACAGATGCTATCATAGCCAGCTGTGAGACAAAACTATGATTCCATACTTTAAATTTGTTCTTGACGAAGGATTAGATAATAGTTTTCTTCCTACTAGAAGTGAACCTAATGCTACTGGTTGGGATGTAAGATGTGCAGAAAAGAATGGTGTTGTTCTTCGACCATTTGATAAAGCATTAATAAATCTTGGGTTTAGAGCTTTTGCGCCAAATGAATGGTGGGCGGAATTAAAACCGAGATCTTCTACATTTGCAAAGAAATCATTGCATTGTCTTTATGGTACAATTGATGAAACGTTTTCTTACAATTGGAAACTTGCCGTTCAATGGATCCCGCCAATATTCCATTTTGGTGGGCCAAATGATATTGTTTCTTCTGATTTAGAAGAATATTTTAATGATAATGAGTTAAAGATAGATTTTGGAGAACGTATTGGACAAATAATTCCAGTAAAACGGCAAGAGATGCATATATTGATAATATCAACTGAAGAGTTTGAAAAACTTTGTTCTGAAAGAACTGGCAATAGGGCCGGTTTTGGGTCAAGTGGAGATAAGTAATATGGATAATCCGGTAATTCATCCTCAATATGTAGCAGATCTTTTGGATACAATGCGAAGGTTAGATCCAGAAGCAACAGAGAAGATTTTATTAATTAAAGTACCAGTTAATAATGATCTGCGTCAACATCCTACAATTCATTTTTATGACGATAAATTAACAATATTCGGGGCCTTGGCTGGAATGACCTCAACAGAAGCTCCATATGATAACAACAAAGCAGATCCTCAACCAATAATAGATTTTTTCAATGATCTTCTTGAAAAAGATCCCGAGGCAATAAAAGGTTTAGTTAATGAAAGAGTTTCAATTAATTGGGATTTGGCAAATAATGAAGATTTAACTGTTATAGTTGATAAAGATTGTGATGGAAATAATATAAACCCACGAATTGGTTTCTTGGGTGTTTTAAATGGATTGGTTGGGTGCGAAGACGACTGGGGAAGAATTGGTGTTGAAATGAATTTTAAAGGAAAAATTAGTAGATTCGTATATGTCCCCGAATATAACAAAGAGGACCAATGATAAAACAAAACCTTCTTGATTTAATAGCAATAGATATTTCTCAATGTGAGAAGTGTAAATTATGTGAAGGAAGAACCTTAACTGTTCCTGGAGAGGGGAATCCTAATGCAAAGATTGCTATGGTGGGCGAAGGGCCCGGTGCCGATGAAAATATTTCTGGCCGGCCTTTTGTAGGCCGAGCAGGCAAATTACTTGATAAGATGATTGCAAACATGGGATTGAAAAGGGAAGATGTTTTTATAAGCAATACGGTTCATTGTCGTCCTCCAGACAACAGAAAACCGGAACCAGATGAAATAGAATTATGTTTGCCTTATTTAAAAATGCAGCTTCAGGTAATCCAACCAATATGTATTGTTGCTCTTGGTGGAACAGCTATGGAGGCTCTAATTGGTCCCGGAGAAGGTATAACCAAAAGACACGGTCAGAGATTTACAACAAAAATAGATAATGGTGCGTCTGAGGATTGGGACGTTTCTGTTTTCCCCGTCTATCACCCATCATACCTATTACGTAATCCAGCGGCAAAAGTTGATGCAGCAAAAGATTTAGCAACAGTTCTTTCATTCATAAAATACTATGACTCTATTTGAATACAAAAAGATATTTGATTCCCGTCATGAGTTTAATGAATCCGAGACGGATGTCATAAGAGAAAGATATCCATCTGTTTGTATATCTAATATTCCGGTTGCTTGGATTGTTTTAATTGACGAAATGCTTGGCAAATTTAGGTGTTCGGATTTAATCAAATCGGTCGGACAAGAATATGGTCAATTGATAATTCTTTTTTCGAGAGAACCTGAAGCAAAGCATAAAGAAATTATAGAAAAAGTTGAACAAGCTATACGAGATATAGATAAGGACATGGAACTATGAACTGGAAAGAAAAAGTTGGTGTTGGAACGGGAATTGCTGCCGTTATAGCAAGCCTGTTATGTGTTATTAAATGTCAAAATGATCAGATGGATAAACTTCAAACAATAGAAAAGTCTGTTGTTGCCCAGAAGCAATTGTCAGATGATATCATTCGAGCTCAGTCTTATTATATTCAGAAGAAAGATTTAGAAGTTTTCGCAAAAAAGTCGGATATTGATTTAAAACCAATTCAGGAAGATTTAAAGAAACTCGGGGCAAAGATAGAAGGGATATCAACTGTTCAGGTTATTTCTTCCGGTTATTCTGGAACAAATCTTCCTTCTACTACAACTACTCCTAATGACAACCCAACTCCTATCGATCCTACTAATCCAGATCCATTTGAATATAATGCGAAAAGGCAAGAATTAGCTTTAACTGAACCTTTTGCTGACAAAGCTGTTCCATTTGGTTCTGTAGGCTTCTCTGCTTGGAAGGATAAGCCTTGGGATCTTGAGATAGACAAGAGAGAATATGGTGTAGTAAATGTTCTTGGCCAAGACGAAGAAGGAAGACATTATGTATATAATAAGTTTTCTATAACAGTAGATGGAAAGAAGTATGATCTTAAGGTGAATGAAGCAAAGTTTGTGGAGCAGTATCCAAAAGCTAAGTTTCGTTGGGATCCTCGTTTGTATGCGGGAGCAGATGTTGGGGCATACTTTACAGAACCCTCGGTGGCGTTTACTCCCAGCCTAGAGCTGTCTTTGCTTTCTTTTGGCAGGACTAGGCCTGACCCTAATTGGACCTTCCTAGGGCTTGGTGGGGGCTACGAAGCGGTACAGGACAGATTTGTATTTGTGGTTAGTCCTGTGAATTATAATATTGGTCATCCGTTGCCATTAGTTAATAATGTATTTTTGGGACCGACTGTTTCAACAAGTCTAAAGGGTGATGTGGCTGTAATGCTAGGGGTGAGATTTGGGCTTTGACAGAACCGGCGGGAATGGTTATATTGAGGCATTCACATAGGAGCTAAAATGTTTCCTTTCCCAACAAATCCGGGCAAGAAAAAAGAAAGTTTCATTCAGGAACAACTTCAAATTGAGGAATATCCGTTAGAACCAATAGAAAAAGAAGATAAAAAGGAAAAACCCTCAGAAAGAGGAGTTGTAATAATTGAACTGTTTTAAACAGGAGAAATAAGTTAAGTATATGGTATATAACAAAAATTTTAATAGGACAGATAAGGACAAACCGATTAATTACCGAATTAGGGCAACACAAGTTGTTTGCATAGATAAGGATGGTAATAACCTTGGGACACTAACCAAGGAAGAGGCTATAAATAAAGCAAAGGAGCAAGAACTAGATCTTGTTCTTATTGCTGATGGTCAGCAAGGAATTCCGGTTTGTAAAATATTAGATTATGGCAAATTCAAGTATGAGCAGACAAAAAAGCGTAAAGAGTCCGAAAAAAAGAACAGGGAAGCTGTTATAAAGATTAAAGAGCTTAAATTCCGACCGACAACAGATATTAATGATCTTAGGACCAAGGCAAATAAAGCTTCTGAGTTTTTAGCCGATGGGGACAAGGTCAAGGTATTCATTATTTTCAGAGGCAGGGAGATTACTCACAGGGAAGTTGGAATGCAGACTTTGAACAAGTTTTTGGAAATGATTCCAAATGCTGAATTTCTAGATGTGCCTTCAATGCAGGGAAAGGTTCTTTCTGCAACTCTTGGTAAGAAAAAGGAAGCAAAGGCATCATGACGAAAGCGTTTTCTTCATTAGAAGATAATTGTGGTTTATGTGAGCTTTGTGATGATCCTAAAACACTACATGAGCAACAACAAACGTTTCCAGTTTTGCTTGGTGGTGGTTTGGGTTGGGGAACAATGTGGCTATGTAATGAGTGCTATTTAAAAAAATCAAATTCTTTGAAAGAAGAATTAAAACAAACCCAGTCTCATTTAGAGAATTTGAAAGAAAAATTAATTAAGTCTGGTTTAAACACTAAAACATTTAGACAAAATCCGTTAGTTAATGTTTCGTTGACTTATAAAACAAATGTAGGGTTGAAAACAAATAGTTATGAGCCTGTTGAATTTAGATTATTTGAGGAAAGGTTGAAAGACGGATCTTTCCATTCTGTTATAGAATTTGTTAGTAAAGGAGATGATATTTCCGAAGAAATATCAAAAAATCTTCCATCAATGGTGTGGTTAATAAAAAACATAAAGGATAATAAATGACTGATGAACTAAGTTCTTACAAATGTTATTTGACGTCATTTGATGAAAAATTTGAAACAATGAAGCTTCTTAGGGACGTATTGGGAGTGAAGACGCCAGATGCATTTAGTATGTTGACAAAATTGCCAATTTGTGTGGGATCTGATTTGTCAAGACCGGAAGCAGATGAGTTGGCCAAAAGATTTACTGATATTGATTGTGAAGTGGAATTAAAACAAGATGTGGTATAAGCTAAATATAAAATTTCCGTATTTGCAAGATCAAGATTATAAAGATTTTGTTGTATCCAAATTATTTAATTATGTCGATATTGTTGATGACACTTTAGTTGATTATAATTGTTTAGAAATAGACGTTTCTGAAAAAGAGCTTAAACTCATTTTAAGTGAAAATGATTTTATACAATCTTCAAAATCTAGTGGTGATAGAGAAATGTTAACTTATAGAACATTTCTGAAGAAAGAATAATATGATTATAACCGATGAAAAACTTCTTCGAATAAAATGTGAAGATGTTTTACCAGAAGAAGTAGAAGAAATACGTGTTGCTTTAGAAAAAGAACTAAAGCTATCTGGAGAAAGAGGCAATGAGGGGGTTGGCTTAGCGGCGCCTCAAATTGGTATCTATAAAAAGATGGCAATTATTAGGCCGGGAAAGATATCAATTGATTTAGTTAATCCAATAATTGAAAAGCAGTTTGATTTAAAAATTGTTGATGGCGAAGGGTGTCTCTCTTTTCCTGGCAAGAGAGAAAAGACTAGAAGATATAATGAAATTCATGTAATTAACGGATGTTATCCTAACGGTTTTGTTGCAACAGATATGCTTGCTGTTGTAGTACAACACGAATCTGATCATTTAAGAGGAGTTCTTTTGCCTGACGTTGCGATTAAAGAAGATGTTGTAAAGAAAAACAAGGTTAGGCCTAATGATTTATGTCCTTGTGGATCGGGAATTAAGAGCAAAAAGTGTTGTGGAAAATAATATAGGCATATGGAGAGATATCATTGATGCAAGATAAAGTTTTTGAAACGTTAGCAGATATTCTTTTAAGATTATCATCCTTGGAGAAGGTACTTATTGACAAAGGGGTAATAACAAAAGAGGATTATGTTGAGTCATTAAAGGGTTCAGCAAATGAGTTCCAGAAACTTATGGAACAAATGATTTCGGAGCAGAAACATAACAAAGTCTTGCAGTAAACTGAAATAACTTCAACGGGTCCAATTTTGTCGATTGGGTCCGTTTCTTATATAAAGAGGTAATATGCAACCAATTCTTGATTCTAATGAATTTAATGTTTCTGATGGAAAATTTATTGCCGTAAAGTTTTGGGCAACCTGGTGCGGGCCTTGTAAACAAATGCACCCATCAATGTTGAAATTAGAAGAAGAATTTCCAGATATAAAATTTATTTCTGTAGAAATAGAACAAGCTCCAGAGATTGTTCAAAGATTTAAAGTTAAGAGTCTTCCTTCGGTGATTTTATTAAAAGATGGGGAAGAGGTAAAAAGAATTAATGGAATGACACTTATCGAGCCGATGAGGAAAGTTTTTAGAGAATTGTTAGCAGCTTAAGATATATACCATAGCAAGAGGGATATCATGACCGAGAAAGAAACAAAAAAGACCGTATCAGAGGAAGAACTTTGTGAAAAGCTGGGAGTTGCTGGAAAGATTTGGAAAGAAATCAAGGATCTTCCAATTGACATGTACGCTTTAGCCGATCAAACAGTAAGAAACCATGTAGAAATGAAGCCTGTTCCTGGTGATGTGCTTTTTCTTAAGCCAAAATCTCAGGCAGTAATAGCATCTTTAGGAAGTGCTATTGGAAGCAAATATACTGTAAACGCTACAGATGGTGGTTTTATTACTGTGGAGCGGGTTGAAACGGTACCAGTAGCTGATGATGATTATGTTTATTATCAGCGTAGAGGAAAAGTTGAGAAAATACTCAGGAAGAAACTTCTCTGATATATAAGTCCATGTGGTTTCTGAAACAGAACAACTATATTTAGTGTTAGGTTGTTTTGGCAGGTCTGATGATGGTTTTATAAGCTGTAGCTCCTGCGAAAACAGAATACTATTGGTGCATTCGGGGTTAGACAACTATAATGAAATTATGGATTATTTAGATAATTGTGAGTTGTTTTCGAAAGCAGCACTGGATTTTAATGCAATAAGACATATTCTTCAAAATATGCAGAATAAATTCGATCAGGTTGTTTCTAGTAGGCATTTGTGGTCGGAACAAAAAATACAATTATTTCAAAAATTCTTGCTTGAACACAAATCTTGTGGCTTGTATTTAAAATTATTATTGACGCAAGAAGAATCAAAACAATTAGAAGAAAAACAAATAAAAATAGTTGCTAAAAGTAATATAAAGAAAACCAAAGTTAAATTAAATAAGATAAGAGGTTTTAGGTAAATGTTGAATTTTGATACAGAAAAAGAGTTTCTTGATGAAATACGCAAAGCTGTTGTAGATAGCATTTCTATTCCTAGTGGAAAGTTATCAAATACTCTCTGGTCTGTATTTAGAAAAAATACGGAGAAAGCAGAAAATAATATTGATTTATTAAATACGTTTCTTAATAAAGCATATAGAATGTTTGATATTAAAGAGGGTGTTTTTCTGTCAATATTGGATGATGATTTGAATAAAAAATTAAATATGATTTTGAAAAATTTAAAATCTGTTTCAAAATCTACATCAAGGCCAACAAAGTATCTTTGTTATTCTATTCAGGTAGAGGATCATAATTATTGTGGAGTTATTACTAAAAAGGACGAAAAAATAATCAATTTGATTATGGAACATTATGAAAATAATTCTAATATATCTGTAATATTTTATGATTTGAATTCATATAATAAAGAACTACATAATAAAGTAAAAGATGGTCGGGAGCCGGGAAATATAATAAAAGAATATGCAGAATCATTAATTAATGATGATTCTGTGTCAATTGAAGGGTTCAGTGAATTTTGTGAGGCAATATTGCCTGATTCTAGAAACTCTTGTTCTTCTAATTGTTGGATTACTATTTAAGGAAATAATCATGAGTGAAGTTGATATTGACTATTTTACGCTGCACAGATTAACGGAAAAAGCATTTAAATTTGACAAATCTGATAGAGAGCAATATAAACAGAAAATTTATGAAATATTAGCTGGAGAAAGTCCAGTTGAGGGCATATTAGATTTTCTTGAGCAAGAATTTACCGCAAGAAAGATTATTTTTGCGGCATCTACAGCAGATCCAAAAACAGCCCTAAAGCCAAAAGGAAAAATGTTCCGAAGGGCTGGAGAGGACGATAAAACACCACAACCCCTTTTGCAGCCTACTGAGGTCTCCCCAGAAGAGTTTTCAAGGCGTCTAGCACTGGCACAGCAGGCTAGCCAGAAAATGATTCTAATGGGCAATTTCGAGGACGAAGATGATGAAGAAGATTCCGACCTGGATATGAATGATAACGATATTGAAACCGCTTTGAAACAAGAAATTATGAATTCAAAAATGCTTTCCGGGAAATTAGAGAAAGATGATGATGAATAATCTCGTATTTCTCTGTGGATGAGGATTTTGAAAAAAGAAAACGTAGGAGAAAATTACGCAGAATATTATTAAATAAAATAATCAATTCATTATTTAATAATAAAGATAATTCTGATTTATATTTATCAAATCCTCTTGGTGGAGCTAGGCGTGAATATTATTCTCCAACAGAAAGAAATACTAGCAATTATGGTTATGCAGAGCAACACGAAGTAAACAAGGGTTAAAAATGAGAACAATATCAGAGATTTATAGGGACAGGTTAGTAGCAGAAGCAGATGAAGCCGATAAACTTCAATTAACCAAACTTGCTGAAAATATTACGAGGCAGGTTGAAAAAAATCCTGTAAGAGAAGCGTCAGCTTCTTATACTTATCCTGTATCTGATTTTAAACAGGATATCCAGGATTCTTTATGGAATTTAGTTATTAGAACAGCTGATTTCCATGGAATGTATATTTCTTCAGAAAAAGCTCAAAGTATTGTAGATTATTTTGAAAATGAGATTGTTGATAATATTCGTAAAGCAGCAGGCGTATCTGGTGATATAGGATCCTGTGAACCTAAACTCCCAGGTGAAGATTCGGGAGCAGTAATATTGGATATTGAATAAAATGAATAAGCCAGAAAAGATAAATTATAATGCATTTACAGATGATCAGACAGACGCAGCTCCTCCAAAAGCTAATTTGAAAGAAAATCTGGTAAAGAAATCTAGATTCGCGAAAGATGATGATGCGCCTGTTAAGAAGACAGCTATAGATTTTGATAAAGAGGTTATAAATCATCAAAAGAATGAAAATGATATTAGACAAAGGGTAATGGAGTTATCTGGAAAATTTAAATCAACATTAAAAGACAGGACTTTAGAAGAAAATAAAGGTCCAATTAAGAAGGATTATGAAAGCGAATTAATAAATCAACTATGTGATGTTGGTTTAAGGATGAATAATGATCAGAGCCAGCCAGAGGGATTAGGATCAATTGGTCTTAACAATCTATTATTTAGAGCAATTTTAATCCAAAGAGATACAATAAATGACCTTGCTTATCAGGTAGTTCAAATGAAGAAGGTTTTGTCTGATATCAAGAAAGCTATTGACGAAGATGCCGAGGATGGTTCTTGAGCCACATTCTAGAGATGACATTGTTGAGCTTCTAACTGAAGAGAAGGAAGCGATAAATAAGTATATCTCGTTATGTTCAAGGTTTTTGATAACTCCGGATCCGACGGCTATTGCAGTCTCGAAAACGAGAGTGGATCTGTTGGAGAAATTTCTGGCTGGGAAACAGAAACTTCTTTCCCAAGCGAGAAGTTTAAAATAACAAAAGAGCTTATTGAATTTGCTTCTAAAAAAGTTCCATTAGAAACTTTATTCAAAAATAGGTATAAAATAGATTTTGAGGAAAGATATAGTCCAAGTGGTTGGTCCTTTGTAAGGAGTTGTCCTTTCCCAAACCATAGAGACTCTACTCCATCTTTCCATTATAACAAAGAAGAAGATAGATTCTTTTGTTTCGGATGCAATAAAGGGGGCAGATCTGTTCAATTTGTCTCTTATATGGAGAATATTACTTTCTCTGATGCTGCCGAAATCCTTCTTAATAGTGCCAATGTCTCAATTGACCTCTATATTGAGACTGGCGAAGATAGCAATTCAAAAATAGAAGATCTGCTCTTGGATTTTTCCAATTACGTGCACGATTTTATAAAAAACAACAATGGTTCTGTTGGTCTATCCTTTGTAGAAAGGACAACAGAGATGCTGGATATTTACATTCAGAAGCATCTGCCGAGCGGAACCATTGACGAGACAAACTTAGCTGAGAGATTACGCAAATTAAAGTTAAGATTGCAGGAATATGGCAGATAGAACATTAATAGTTGGAGACCTTCATTTAGGAAAAGGCCTGTCTATTGGCAGACCATCTATTGACGGATCTTTAAATAGCAGGCTGGCCGATCAAATTAGGCTGCTTAATTGGTGTTTAGACTTAGCTATTTCTAAAGATGCTTCGAGAATTATTATTACTGGAGATGTTTTTGATGAGTTGAAACCAGACGCCAATATGGTCGTTATTTTTATGGATTGGTTAAAGCATTGTCAAGATTACGGGCTTGATGTTCATATAATTTTTGGCAATCATGATCTTAAGCGTATAGGAAACAGATATACCTCAATATTAAACATTATTGAAGCTGCCGAATTAGAGAACATTTTTATCTATAATAGGGTGTATACTTTGCATACTGAGGATGCGAGTTTTACATTTTTTCCATTTAGGGACAGAAGATCGTTAGATGCTAATACAATAGATGAGGCAATAGATAAAATTAATATATTATTGTCTTTTGAATCAACATCAATATCAAAAACAAAGGTTCTTATTGGTCATTTGGCTATAGAAAAATCATTTTGGACAGATGAAATAGACGATCTTACTAATGAAATAATGGTGCCGCTTCCTTCTTTTGAAGGATATGATTATGTTTGGATGGGACATGTGCATAAACCTCAAGTTTTTAGCAAGAAACCTTATATTGCTCATATAGGAAGTATTGATATTTCAGATTTTGGCGAAACCGAACAAGAAAAGGTTGTTGTTTTATTTGATAGTGATGGTTTTGAGGAAATAAAATTACCAACAAGGCCTTTAAAAAGGATTCGTTTAGATATTCCAAAAGAAGAAAATCCAACAGATTGTTTATTAAATGAAATAAATAAACAATCATTTAATGATGCAATTGTTAAAATTGAAATAAAACTAATTGATCCTAATGCTGTTGAAATAGACAGAGATAAGATAGTAAATAGATTATATAAATTAGGAGCTTATTATGTGAGTGGTTTTTCTGAGTCCAGGTCTAGCAGAATAATATCTGATGATAAACAAGAAGAGTGGCAAGCTATAGAGCCTAAAGCGGCAGTAAAACTCTGGGCTAGCAAACAGGACTTTCCTGATGATGAACGGGATGAGTTTATTTCTGCTTGCATTGAGGTGGTAAATGAACACAGCTAAAGACATAAATGGTTTTAAAGATAAAGTTAGAAAAGGCAGAGCTATAATAACTTATACGGGCATTACTTTTTGGCCCATGGATCCGAGAGAAGACGAGATAAATATAATAGATATTGCTCATTCTTTATCAATGCAGTGTAGGTTTAATGGACATTTGGATATATTTTCATCAGTTGCTGAGCATTGTGTTAGGGTTGCTGCTGAATGTTCAAAAAAGAATAGGTTATGGGGTTTACTGCATGATTCAGCAGAAGCATATGTATCTGATTTGCCAGCACCAATAAAAATGGAATTGCTAGCTTATAAAATAATGGAGGATAAAGTTCTTAAATGTATATGCAAAAAGTACGGATTGCCAGAAAAAGAGCCAGAAGAAGTTTTAAAATATGACCTTATTGTTAGAGCTACTGAGATAAGAGATTTGATGAATAATAATCATATTAATTTTAATGTAAAACCTTTAAAGTCTAAAATAGAACCTTGGACTCAAAAGCAAGCAGAAAAGATGTTTTTAGAAGTTTTTCACTCATTGGTTAAATAATGCTACCAAAAAAATTAATAATAAGGAACTTTAAAGGCCATAAAGAGACAATTATTGATTTTTCTAAATTTGATTCTTGTCTTATTATTGGTCAATATAAATCTAATCCAAGAAAATCTAACGCTACAGGCAAAACAACAATATATGACGCCATATCTTGGGTTTTATTTAATGAAACCAATTTAAAATCAGTAAGCAAACTTGTTAAAAATGGTCAGAAAATATGTGAAGTAATTTATGAATTTGAACAAGACGGTATAGATTGGCAGATTTCTAGGAAAAGAAATAATAAAACAACCAAAGAAGTTCTTCTTAAACATTTAGATAACGGTGAGTGGAAAAAAGATGACACTAGAACTTCTTCTCAAATGGAAGAAGATATAAAAGATTTAATAAAAATAAACTATAAATCATTTACTAATTCTGTTTTGTTTTCTCAAGGATCATTTTCTGAAATAGCGGAAGCAACGGAAGGAAAGAGAAGAGATTTGTTCAAAGAGCCTCTTTCTCTTGCTATTTATTCTAAATTTGAGAAAACTGCTAAAGTAAAACACTCCGAAGTAGAAAAAGAATATAATAAAATAAAAACCATTATTGATACTTTAGGAAATCCACAAGAAGATATCAAAGCTATTGATACAGCTTCTAAAGATATAGAAAATTTTATAAAGACAACTGAAAATAACAGGCAGCAAATAAAGAAACTGTTAGAAGAAAATAGAAAAAAATGTTCTGAACTAGAAAATTTATTATCATCTGATGATGCAAAGATATCTGAAAAGATTGTTGAAATAAATAATCAAAAGAAAAATAAAAAAGATGCCATTGTAAGGCTGCAACAACAAGCTTTACAATATAAAAACGAAATAAATAAATATAACTCTCAAATTGTTGAGTTAAACAAATCTTTAGAAGAAAATAAATCTAAATATAAAAATTTATTAGAGAAAAAGATAAGAGAAGAAACGGAAATACAAAAAGATGTAGAAGAAGTTGATACAAAAATAAAGAAAGGAAATGAATATGTAGCATCAATTCAAGTAAATTATAACAAATGGAGTAAAGTTCTGCCAACAGGAGCAGAATGTGAGGTGTGTTTTAATGAACTTAATGATGAATATAGAGAAAAAGTTTCAAAAGAAAACGCAAAAAAGGCGGAAGAAGCTCAAAAACAACTAGAGATTTCTAAAAAGAAACTTACAACATTACATACTAAGAGAACTGGTTTTAATTCTGAGAAGAATGTTATATTGGAACATAAACATCAAGTAAAACAACTAGAATCTGTTGTATCTTCTATTGAAACAAAAATAGATCAGAACAAGCAATACCTAAACAAAGTTGAAGAATTAGCGAAAAAGCTTTTAAATGATGTTAAGGTGTGTTCTAATGATTTATTAGATTTGGAAAAACAAGAAAAGGAACTAAATAAGAAAGCTGAAAAGTTCAATTTTGCTGATATAAATTCTGAACTTGTAAAAATAAAGCAAAATATTATAGTTGCAGAAGATCAGGACAATAAATTAATAAAAGATCTTTCTAATAATAGTACGCAAAAAGGTATTTTAGATGAGAGAAAAAGAAAAAAAGAAGATGATTATTGTCAATTAGAAATATTAAATGGTCAGTTGGTAGGTTTAGAAAATGGTGTAAGAAAATGGTCCAGAGTAGTTAAAGCATTTTCTTCTTCTGGAATACCAACAATGATTATACATACTATTCTAGACGATCTTCAATTAGAAGCGAATAAAATACTTCAAGATATAAGGCCAGAACTATCTTTAAGATTTCTTATTGAAAAAGAAGACAAAGATATACTTGATATTTCTTATAATGACAATGGGGTGGAATTAGAATATAATCAGCTTTCTGGAGGACAGAAGGCATATATTTCATTTGCTTTACGTTTAGGAATGTCAAAAGTAATTTATAACAGGCTTTCTGTAGATATTAAATTACTAGAGTTTGACGAAATAGATCAACCTTTGGATGAAGAAGGAAAAGATGCTTTTGTTGAAATTGTGAAAAAATATCAGAAAAAGTATAAAATTCTTGTTATAACTCATGACAACAGGCTGAAGGATAAATTTAATTATGCAATTGTGGTCGAGAAAGATAGCGACGGGGCAACAGGTAAATTGGTGAACATATGATAGAAAAGAAACCAAAAATAGTTTGTTTGTGCGGTTCGACTAAGTTCTATGAAGATTTTATGAAGGCTAATTATGAAGAAACTATGCTGGGGAATATAGTTCTTTCTGTTGGTTTTTTCATGCATTCTTCAGAAAAAACACACGGCCAACACGTTGGATGCTCTGATGAACAGAAAGAGATGCTGGACAAACTACATCTTCAAAAAATAGATTTGGCAGGCGAAATCCTTGTTATAAATAAAGATGGTTATATTGGCGAAAGTACAAGAAGAGAGATAAAACATGCTGTTAGGACAGGTAAACCAGTTAGGTGGTATTTCCCAGAAAAAATTCCGGAGGATTGGATATGATTCTTGGTATTATAGGAAGATCTGTTGACCCAAATGGTAATATGTGTTCTATGGGCACAGGAAAAGATAAAGCAACAGATATTTTGGTTGAACAATATAGGTTCACAAAAATTACTTTGGCAGATGAAATAAAAAGAATTTGTGTAAAAGTTTATGGATTTTCTGAAGATCAATTATGGGGACCGTCAGAAAAAAGAAATGAATTAGATAAAAGGTATCCAAGAGAACATTCATTTAATGAGTTTAGAAAATGCAAATGTTGCGGATATGAAATTATAAAGCATAATGCAGAAATACCACAATGTTATCTTACACCAAGATATGCAATACAACAGCTTGGGACAGATTGGGGCAGAGACTGTTATACTGATACTTGGGCCAATTTCGCAATGAATATTGCAAAACAATTAATAGACGGCGTTCCTCATGAATACGTTTATGTACAACCTAAATTTTATTCTGGACCAGAAGAAAGGTATATAGGAAAAGCGTATTCTCGATATAATCAAATTAAAGGAGTTTCAGAACCACAAAATCTAGCTAAAAATTATAGGACGGAAAACGTTGTATTTAGTGATGTAAGGTTTTTTAATGAAATAAGTTGTATCAGATCAAATGGCGGGAAAATATTATTAATAGTTAGACCTGTAGAAAAACTGCCTGCCGGACCAAATTTAGATCATATAAGCGAAAACGATTTAAACAAATACAAGACAAATGATCCGAATTCGCCCTGGGATTATGTGGTTGAAAATAATGGAACTTTAGATGATCTTAAAACTAAAGTGTTAAAAACCATAGGTATATAATGGTATAAATACATAATGAAACTCAAAAACACAACCCTAAACCACTATACCAATCTCCTCAAAGCAAAAGGAAGAGACGGGGTGTATTCTGAGTTAATTGGAGATGGACTTCTTAAAGGAATAACTCCAGGAGCAAATCCGGATTTAGATATGCTTCTTGTTTCTGAATCATTTTTTGCTTTATATAGAGGCTCCGGAGAAGAGGGTTATTTTGAATTAGGAAAGGTATTCCGAAGAGCCGCTCATACTGTTTATCGTAGATTATTAAAACTTAATGAAAATAAGAAAACTTCCGAGAAGTTTTTGCATATGGTTGGTTAAATGGCAGTAGTCCTTATTACAATTACAGACAGCCCTATCCAGGTTATTGCTGGTATTCCTAAAACTATTGTTATTGGCACTAATATACCTGCAACTGTGTATTATACTACTGATGGAACTAACCCAACTTTTGATTCAGATATATCTGTGGGACCAATAACTTTACCTACAGATCAAAATACTGTTAATTTAAAATTGTTTGCTACTGACGGGATTGATATCGGACCAGTAATTACATATACATATGGACATACATGGTCTGGTTTGCGTCAGGCTCATGATGTTGTGATAGGTTTAGATCCGGCGAGCACATACACAGATAATAAAGCATTTGGTTCGGGATTTCCTAACATACATGTAAGTTATGGCAATACGGCCGGTGTAATTGTAGAAAAAGAAGGTGTTGTTGGTGTTCCTGATGGATATGATGGAACAGCTACCGGAACTGTTGTTGTTGAGCCATTAGAGTCATATCATAGAACTAATTATGATATAAAGTATTCTGAATCTAATTGGAAAGGTGAAACAGGAAGAAATATAGGAAATTTACCTGCCCATGTGGTTATTCTTCAAAGACCACCTCCACCTACAATGTCGGATGCAAATAGTAGATTATTTGACGCTAGGGCTTTAGTGATTATTCAGGATGGTAGGGAGGAAAATGAAAATCCGGTTAATCCATTAATAAACAGGCAATTCTTTTCTCTTGGGGATCAGGAAAGGCTTCGAAATGGAATAATGTATAACACGACTGCATTTGAAGGAAATGGAAACACGGGGTCATTATTAAGACCTCAGTACAATGAAAAAGATAACACTTATACGTTCTACTACAGGGACTCAGAAACAAATCGGTGGATAATGTCGATTGAGCCGGTTAGACAATCCACTACGGTTAGTGCAATGAGTGATGTTCTTTTTCCACGCCAGGTTAGTTCTGGTAAAGTATTTAAGTGGATTCCATTTAAGAGATCTGTATACAGATGATAAAAAATCAAGGTAAGTTGTTAACGGTCCTGCCACAGGATAGACGTAATTATTTTCATCTATCCGTAAGCAAAGCAAAAACATTTAAACAATGCAAAGCTAAGTATCTATTTAATTATATTAAGAAATTGCCGAAAAAGGAATGGGAGTTCCAGGTTTTTGGAAAATTTCTTCATGAGTGTTTAGAAAAATTTGAAAAGGCCATTATTGCAGGGAATAAAGAAAAATATCATATTTTAATGAAAGCAATTTTTGCCAATGCATTGAAAAATTGGCCACAAATAACACAGGAACAAAAAAAAGAAGCTTTTGATATTCTTTGCTCATATTTGAAAAAAAGAATTACATATAATTATGTTCCAATTGCGGCGGAAAAAGAGTTTACAATAGATATTGGCGATAATGTTTTATTGAATGGATTTATTGATTTGGTTAAATTGGATGCAGATGGAGTTTTGCATCTAGATGATTATAAAACAAGCAAAACTGGTTTGTATCTAAAAAAGGATTATTTACAATTACAGACATATGCTTATGCTATGTGTTTGGAGGATCCTAAATTAGAAAAAGTTCGGGGATCTTATATTATGCTCAAGCTTGATTTTGAAGAAATTAAGTTTGAATTTAGTCGAGAGAATGTAATGTCTATAGAACAAGATTTTCGAGATTATACTGCCGAGATAGCAGCAGAAAAATTATTTAGGCCAGACACTGGGCCTCTTTGTCCTTATTGTGATTATTCAGAACATTGTCCAGATGGTTTGAAATGGATTAAACAAGCCGAAGAAAGAAAAAACAAAAAGTCAGGAACTTCAAAAAAGTTTGGTGAAACGGAGTGGTAAAAAATATGTCAGAACTACAAGTATCAACAGAAGAAATTGAATATTGTAAAGTTAGAGTTAATTACACGGCAGATTCTAAGGTGGTTTCCGAAAAGAATAAGGAAGCAATTTATAACCTTAAGAAGCTGCCGGTTCCTGGTTTTAGACCAGGAAAAGCAACAGATGTTGCTATTAAAGTTCATTTCAAAGATAAGATCAAGCAATGGGTTGAAAGAGAAATGCTCAATCAAGCCAATGATGATGTCATTTATGAAACAAAAATGACTCCTCTTGGTCAACCACAAGTAGAAAAACATTCATTAAAAGGCAATGAATTCTCTTGTCAGTTGGTTTATCTTAAGAAACCAGATTTTGAATTGAAACAGTATAAAGGAATTGAGGTTCCAGAACCACATTCTCCTAAAACAGTGGACGAAATGGCAGAGCAGATCGTTCAAGGCGTTAGAACACAACATTCTGATATAACTCCATATGGCGACGGTGATTTTATCCAAGCTGGAGACAGAATCACATTAGACTACACTGTAGGAGAAGAAACAAAAGAGGGTCAGTTATATCAAGTTGGGCAGAAGATCTATCCTGAATTTGATGAAAACTTGTTTGGAATGTCTCCTGGTGAAACACGAGAGTTTGAGTTGGATATTAATGGAAAGAAAACTTCATGTAAAGTTAATTTTCATATGGGAATGAAGCAGGTTGCTGCTCCGCTTGACGATGAATTGGCTAAAAAAGTTGGTTTGAATAGTTTGGAAGAATTATTTAATACGGCAAAAACAATTGCTCAAAACCAATTTAAATCAAATAGAGATTCATTGATTGCTGAGCAGATAAAGGCAACATTGGTTTCTTCACATGATTTTGAGCCTCCAACATGGTCTGTATTAATGGAAGCTCAACATATGTCAATGATGGAAGGATTTAAACTTTGGGAGACAATAGAAGAAGATATTAAAACTGCATACCTTGCTAGAGGAAAAGACAACGTTAAGTTTACTTTAATTCTTGATTCTATTAATAAAGCTGAACCAGAGACTGTAATTTCTGAATTGGAGGCAGTGTCTATGCTAAAACAGACATTAGCCCAAAGGGGAATACAGAATGTTGATGCTTGGATACAGAGAGCATCACAGGACGGAACATTAATAGGCCTAATTGCTAAAGCAAAAGTAGACTATACATTGCAGTGGCTGGTAGATAATACAAAGATTGTAGGAGTATAATAAAATGGCAAAAAAGAAAGCAACAGATCCCAGGTTAGATAATTTTCCAAAGAAGTGGAGGACAGTATTAGAGAAGCTTTGTTTAAATGATGACGGATCTGGAAAAGCAGATGATTTTCTAGACGTAGCTCAGCAGGCAAATAAAGAAGACTTAAATGGCATGATTGTAAAATACAGTGAGAATATTGCTGATTTTGAAAAAGACATGGATGCTGATACTGATTTGCAGGAAAAGAAGGAAGTGTATCAGGATGCGGCGAGGGTTTACAAGGATGGAATTAAAGTTAATGAGGCTAAAGCAAGATATTGTGTGTTTATAAAGAAGTCGCTGTAAAATGAAAAAGATGGGCCTGAATATTCTTTCTGGGGAAGTTCAGGCCTATTTTTATAATGTTTACTTGTGTCTAAAGTCTAATTTAAATATGACTTTGATAGAAAATGAATGTTATATAGAAACCCATTGGGAGGATGACGAGCTATATTGTATATTAACAGAAGAAAATAGCTGTTATTGTTTTACGACAACTCAATGGATATTAAACCAATTAATAGAATCTGGAGTGTTGGAAAAACTTTCGGATGAAGAAGTAATGATTAAGGATATAATTGAATGATATTGGGTCCAGAGTTAGGGGGAGTTTATTATTGTAATAAAACTTATAATATAGGAGGCCCGATTTCTTTTGAGGAAAACAATTGTTATGTTATTGGATTTGTTAAAAACATTGATGGCAACACAGATATGTATACTAATGGTATTTGGTTTGTTTACATTGAAGAATATAAAAAGTCAGGCTCAGTTTTAATTCGTTATTGGTGGGAAATATTGCCCAAATTGTTTGTGGGAGAATATATTAAAAAGTTATCAAATGAAGAACTAATCATTAAGGATATAATAGAATAAAGGTATCATGGTAGAACGAAGAATTACAAAAGGTTGTTGTGGAAGAAAGTCGATTGTGATGACTACTTTGCGTCCAGTAAGAAATAATCATGTTATACTATTCCAACAAGCTGGGTTTATTTGTCCAGACAATTACATTAAAGCTGGTCTTCTTTATGCTAAAAAAGAAAATTTCATAGGAACTTGTACTTTTGGTATCTGTAATGTTAATGTACGTTGTAATGGTGCAAATTGTGATAATATCATTAATGAATTCGAAGCTGTCCTCAGGGCAATAGAAAATGAGCCAGGTGGCAACAAACCAAGAAGACTCTAGTTCCATTCGAGCCATTCTAGATCCATATCTTCATCAATCATGAACGAATATGTATCATTACATAATCACACAACATTCTCAATTCTAGATAGTCTTGTTAAGCCTGCTGATTTATTCAAAAGAGCCAAAGAGCTTGGTCAAACAGCAATTGCCATCACAGACCATGGCACATTGGCCGCAATGTGGGATTCTTTAAAAGAAGCCAAGTCAACTGGTGTAAAGCTTATTCCAGGATGTGAATTCTACTTTGTTGATGATGTGGCAGATAAAGACGCCAGAATGCGTCATGTTATATTGTTGTCAAAGAATGAGATTGGATATAGACATTTGTTGGAAGCTTCGGCAGAGGGCTATGATAATTCTATAGTGCTTTTTAAAAGGGTTATGCCTCGGGTTGACTGGAGGATACTAGAGAAGTATGCAGATGGTTTAATTTGCCTAACAGCCTGCTCTAATGGCATCCTAGGACAACTCATCAATCAGAAAAAATATGATGAAGCAAAAGACAATGCAATTAAATTAAAAAAGATATTTGGAGATGATTTAGGAATAGAGCTTCAAGCTCATGCATTAAAGAGAGCAAATAACGCATATTCTGGAGAAATTGACCAACAATTTACCAATGATAGATTAAGAGAAATAGCTATAGAACTAGATATTAAATGTGTTGTGTCAACGGATGTTCACTATCTAAACCCAGAACAAGCAAAGGCGCATGATGTATTATTAGCAATAGCCTCTGGTTCTCCAGTGGATTCGGGGAATAGGCTTAAGTATTCTGGTGCCAATGGAATTTTAGATGATTTTTATTTGAAGAGTGGGGAGGAAGTATATAATAAGCTGAACAGGCAATTTGGTAGAAAGGATCCTGAATTTGCGCAGAAGTGCATTGAAAATACGAAATATTTTGCTGACAAGTGTGAATTTCCGGAATGGATTGATCCTAAGTATTCCAATCCAAGTGGAAAGGAGCTACCTGAGTTTCCGGTAAAAGACCAGGAAGATTATGGTGAATTTCAAGAATGGTTAAAGTGCAACGAACAATATAATAATTTAGAAGAAGACAAACAATATTTAAGATACAAATGCGAAATAGCTATAGAGAAAGAGTTTCCGAATAAGCCCGAATATAGGGCTAGAATGGAAAAAGAATTAGATATATCATATTATTGTGGAATATCTAGTTATTTATTAATTGTTTATGATTTTATAGACATGTGTAAAAAAAATGATATTGCTGTAGGTCCGGGAAGAGGTAGCGGTGGCGGTTTTCTAATAAATTATTTATTGGGAATACAGGAAGCAGATCCAATTAAATATGGTTTAGTTGCGGAAAGGTTTATTAATAAGTCTAAAATTGACTATGGAGATTTAGATATAGATTTTTCAACAAGAAACAGAGATAAAGTTATTGAATATATTGTAAAAAAATATGGGCAAGACAGTGTGGCGGCAATAAGCAATTATAATACGATGACTCCAAAAGTTTATGCAAGAGCAATTGCTAGGGCTTTTATGTATGGAGGAGATCGTAAAACAGCTGTTAAAGTAGGAACTGCGTTAGCTGACGCCATACCAGATGATATACACAAAGTAGTAGAAGCTTTGGAGAAAGCGGCATTATTTGCCGAATATGCAAAGCCGGTGGCAGACAATGGTGGCGGGTATACAGAACTTAAAGATTATGCCAAAGATATTGGCGGGCAAATTGTTGCCATTTCTACTCATGCGGCAGGTATAGTAATAAATAAAAGACCACTTAGAGGACTTATTCCACTTAGAAGAGATAAAGAAGGGAAAATATCTATTGAGTTGGAAAAAGAAAGATGTGAAGCGGTTGGTGGCGTTAAGATGGACATTTTAGGATTATCCACTTTAGATATTATTACAGACACATATAATCTGATTAAAAAGTCTGGAAAAGTTTTAGAAAAATTCGATTATCATTCTTATGATAAACCAGCATATGATCTTATTTCTAGAGGAGACACATTTGGTGTGTTCCAGTTTGGAACTAGTGGTGGGACTATAGATTTGTGTAAAAAATATATACCAAAAAACATAGAAGATTTAGCTATTATTACAACTTTAGCCCGTCCAGCAGCACAAGAAATTAGGGCAGATTATATTAAAACAAAAAATGGAGAATTAGAAGTAAAATTATTGCATCCTTTATTGGAAAATGCTTTTAAAAATACTTTTGGATTTGCGCTTTTTGACGAATCGTTGCTTATACTTACAAACGATGTTGCTAATTGGGATTTGCAAAAAGCTGATGGTTTAAGAAAATTTACAAAAGCAAAAGGAAAACATCCAGAAAAAGCAAAAAAGATTAAAGAAGATTTTATTTCAGATTCAATGAAAAATAATCTTACGCAAAAACAAGCGGAAGATATATTTGAAAAAGTTATAGAGCCTTTTGGAAAATATTCATTTAATAAGTCCCATGCTGTGCTTTATTCAATGATTTCTTTTCATACAGCATGGCTTAAAGCACATTATCCTCTTGAATTTCTTGTTTCAAACCTTAAACATGAAGTTGGTTCCAATGCAAAAATTGCCAAAGATAATATAGCAAAAATCAAAGAGGAAATTCGTAGACTAAAGGTTAACATAATACCTCCTGATTTAAACAAGTCCGAAACAACTTATACAATTATAGATGACCATACGTTGCTCACTGGATTTGATGCTCTTAAAAATATGGGAAAGAATGCAATTCCTGAAATTATTGCCAAGCGTCCTTTCACAAGTTTTGAAGACTTTTTAACAAAGATTGATGGAAGCAAAGTTTGTGCTCCTTCAATTCAGGCACTTGCCGCTTCTGGTTGCCTTGATTCTTTTGGTATGTCTAGGAAATTAATGTTTTTATACGCCGCTGATTATAAAAAGAAATTAGGAGAACATTTAAAGAAAAAGAAGAATGTCGGGGTTTCGTTTAATTATCCATGGCCTGATGAGGGAGATTGGACAATTGCGGAAAAATGTGCATTAGAGAAAAAATATATAGGAGAAAGTTTAAGCGGAAATAAAGTTCAGGAATTTAATGGTTTCTTTACTTATGGAGCACCTTCTTTTGCTAGTTTGTCAAAGATTTTTCCCCCTCCACCAGATACTTTTACTCCAGCAGAACATAAGAAATACACGAAACGTATTACTTTATTGCAGGGAGAGGTTAAGAACATCTTTGAATTCAAAATTAAGAAGGAGGATTCGAAATTTAAAGGCGAAGTAATGGCCAAGGTTAAATTAGAAGATCCTCATGGAAATCAATTGGTTATGACTTGTTTTCCGGATAGTTGGGTTCGTTTCCAAAATCGTGTATCTGAATTGTCTAATAATAAAAATAAAATTGAGCCTGGAGTGGGGTTATATATAAATGGTAATCTAAATTGGTACAATGGTGAACTTTCTGTGATTTTTGATGATTTGGCGAAATTTTCTCCGCAACCACCTTTGCCCACCAATTTGCAGGCTAAAAAAGTGAAATTACCATCTAGTAGAACAAAAAAGAACAATACAACAGAAGAGTCTTCTGAAACAACTGTTCTACTTGATGAACTAGAAGAAGAATTGATAGAATCTGGTCATGCAGACCTTGATGATGAAGAAGATAATAATACGGAATTCAGATGAGGTAAATTTATGAAGTGCATGTCATGTGGCGTTGAAATTTCTCCTACTTTTAGGAGCGCTATTCAAAACAACCTTTGTCCGGGCTGCAATGGCCCAATTATGTCTGATCCTGCACTAGAACTTCTTGATGAAATTAAGGAAGCATTAAAAAAGATGCCAAATGATCCGGATGGGTTGGCAGGATGGCTTTTATCCAATTATGAGATGAGAAAAATTGGCTCGGCTGAGCCGGTTCAGTTTTTTAATCCACACCAAATGCAACAAGGGTATATGCCACAGCAACATATGGCCAATTCTGGATTAGGAAATAAAGAAGACCAGCTTAGAAATAGACCAATGATTGCTCCGAATAAACTACAACAATTTTATCAAAGCGCTGGAATAAAGAGCAAGGACCAATATAGTGCAATTGCTCAACAAATTCAGAGTGGTCAAGGTGGAACAGATTATGGCAACATGCCTCGGCAGCCTATGAACCCAATAGTTGCTAAACAATTAGCATTAGCTGGAGAAATGCCGTATCAAGGCTATCCTCCACAACAAGGGTATCCGCAAGGTTATCCTCCACAAGGTTATCCACAGCCAGGATATCAGGGTCAAGGAGGATATCCGACGGATTATTCTGAAAACTATATGGAAGAATCATTGGACCCAGAATATACACAAAAAGCATTATCTGCAATGAATGGTGGAATAACTAGGGAACAGATGCGAGCAATGGCAGAAGGAGGGGGAATTGATTTTGGAAATGGTGAAGAACCAGGCTCGCCAGCATTGCAAGCGTTGAGAATGGAAAGATTAAGGAAGCAGCAAGAATTGGCTTATGGTGGGGAAATAGGGAAAATTAAGAGGTCTTAATGAAAAAGATAAGGCTTGTTGATAACAAAAAACTTGAAATGACCCAGGATGAGTGGAGCATGTACGAGAATATTTGTTCTGCCCACCAGCCGTATGGGAAAGACTTATTCAAAGGATTGTTCGAGTCAGATGATGATGGGATCATAGTATATCTAGTTGCTCCTCAGAAGAAGTTCAGTTTAGAAATAATTGTTTTTCTTCAAAATCTTATGCTTCATCAACATCTTCGAAGGATATATAAAGAACATGACGAAGCAATGAAGGAAATAAAAGAAGCCTTGGCAGAGTTGAAAAAATGATTTCTGATTGTTCTTTAATTCATGATGCTATGGTGCCAAATAAATCAGAAGCATTTATTGATAGCACTAATCGCATAGTTTACCTTTATACTGAGGTGTCTCATCCCAGGGTTCTTTATTCCTTTTTGAAAGAACAGTGGTATTTTGATCCATTAAATAAAAATCTAATTGGATGTGCCACTTTCCCGATTCGTGGTGAACATAACAAATTTGAAAATAATACGTTTTTTATGGTGGATGGGTGGAAGTTTGTCGGAGAAGAATTTATCAACAATGGTCAGATTTTAAATGGTGATTATAAAAGTTTAGAATATATCTATTTCCCTTCAATTCCAATAGATAGAAAAATAAAGATTTTTGTGTGCAAAGTAGGAAATAAAGTAATATGTCAGATTGGGAAGTTGTTAAGCCTGATATAATTAAAGTAAAAGATTTAGTTGGAGACAGTTTAGATGATGCCGTTTTTGAGTTTGATTTAACGGAAGTTCAAGAGGTTGTCTCTAAATTGCAAAGCGAGGATGTGCCAACATTAGCTCAAGCTGAGAGGCTTTGTCAGGAGGCTTTGAGAGGGGCAGATGTACTCTCGGAGCATTTAGCAAAAGTTCATAAAATAATGAATTATTTGGAAGCAAAAGTGTCTTCAGTAAGGAATAAAATCGCATTAGATTATACATCTTCGGATGATAAACGAGTTTCCATAGAACTGAGAAAAATGGCCGGCGAAGCAAGCCAAGAAGTTCTTGATATTGAGATAGAACTGGCAAAAGTCAAAGGCGCTAAAACTCTGTTGGAAAAAAAGTATGATATAATAATTAAAGCACACCATCATTACAAAGATATCGCAGCAGGACTAAGAAAGACCATGGTTGGGTATAATGGGTCCGCAGATTAAATAAAGGTGAAATATGGCAACAAAGAAAAACAATATAAATGATAAAGTTTCTGCATTTTTTCAAGGATTCGCAGAGATAGATGGAGAGATAAATTTCCATTTTTCAGACGCAATATTATATGACAAATTACCAGTGATAAGAACGGGATCGTTAGCACTTGATGATGCCTTATCATCCGGGGGTCTTCCTAAGGGAAGAGTTATTCAATATTATGGCGAAAGTGGCTGTGGCAAAACTCTTTTGTCTATGCTTGCGATAAAACAGGCACAAAAAGAAGATCCTAAAGCAAGGCAAATATTCATAGATGCTGAACAAACATATTCGCAAGACTGGGCAATTCAGCTAGGAATAGACCCAAGAAAAGTTGTTATTGTTGATGGTGAACAAGCTGCTAATGGCAGACGCTGTTTTACAATGCTTTTGGGAGAACCAAAAGAAGATGCAAAAACACATGCGTATAAAGGAAAGAAAACAGAAGGTCTGTTAGATAAAATTGCTAGCGGTGAACTTAATTTTAACTTAATTGTTCTAGATTCTCTTGGACAACTTATTCCACCTGGAGAAGATACAGCTCCCGTTGGCAAGATGAATTTTGGTCTTATGGCCAGATTCTTGACAAAAGAGCTTAAAAGATTAGTTCTTGAAGTTAATAGGGCTGATATTCCATTTATTATAATTAACCATAAAAAAGACAGTATGGATCCGTATGGAGCAGATCATACATTTTCAGGCGGAAATACGTTGAACCACACATTGAGCTGCAATGTGTATTTCAAAATGTCTAAATCAAAGGACAAAACGTTGTTTGATGAAAATGAGGAAAAGATTGGCGGAGTAATTCTAGCAACGGTGGAGAAGTCTAAATTTGGTCCTTGGCCCCGCAAGTGTGAATTTACTGTAGATTTCCGGGTTGGAATTGTTAATATTGAGGAAGAAATTTTCGAGCTTGCTTGCAAGTACAACATTCTAAAGAAGCCTACAGAGAAAACTTATGAGTATGGCGAATTAAAATGGACAGGTAAACCGAAAACTCTAGACGCAATTAAAGAAGATAAAAAATTAGCAGACTCTCTAATTACCGATATAGATAAAGCAAGAGAGACAGAAAGAGCTAAGAAGAAGGAAGAACAAGCCGCTGTTATTGGCAAATTAGATGAGGAAGAAGATCAACCCGCCTAATTCATAATCGGAGGTGAGTTTTCAACAATCAGAATTGGGCGGCTATTTTAGAAGGGAAGAAAGATGAAATTGATAAAGAACAAAGAGGTGATAGAGGAAAAACCTCAAGAAGCAACTGCATTAGCTCTTGCTAATGCAAGAATGAAAGAAGTGGTCAGTGGACCAGTATATACACTTCGTGTGGAGGATCCATCAGAAAAAACAGGTGTTGCAACTTACTTACTTTTAAAACAAGTAAGAGAAGAAAATTCAATACTATGTGATTTTTTTGGATTCAAAGCAGGCAAGACTCAAATAAATGCTATTAATTCGTTTGAGGATGTTGTTAATTATGTCGAAAAGGGATCCGTTAAGGTAGTTAACATGAGGGTTCCCTGGACAAAAATAGTTAGCATCGAAAATATAACATACAAGCATAAAAATAGGAGTTAACAATGACTGTACAATACGGTTTAACAAATTGGGATGAAGTAGAGCTTAAGAGACCAAATCAAAATGCAGGCCGCACAGACTTGTATATGAAGTTGGGAAATGGTGATAACGTGATTCGTATTATTACGAAGCCTCATGAATTCACCGTCTATAAGTACAAGACAAATAAAGACGATCCGGGATACGGAGTAAGGATCCTGGCACCGCTAGGATCTGATAGAGATCCTTTAAAGGATAAAGGTTTCAAGTCTCAGAAACGTTGGTTAGTTGGAATAATTGATCGAAAAACACAAGCTTTCAAGATTCTAGATCTTTCTCCTGGTGCTTTTCGTGGAATTCAAGAATTAGTTAGGGAGGAGGATTGGGGAGATCCAAGTCAGTATGATATCAACATCAAGGTTGATAAACAGGCCGTTCCGGCTAATTACTATACAATTATTCCAAAGCCTAAGAAGGCCCTGACAGCAGGAGACTTGGAACTCAAGCAACAGGTTGATTTGGATGATCTTAAGAGGCGTTGTACGCCCCCTACTGCGGAGCAGGTGGAGGAAAGAATGAAGGCAGTAGATACGAAGGCACAGGCTGAGAGTAATGCTCCTGAAGCAGCTGGAACAAGCAAAACGACTGAAGAGGAAGATACTGATTTTCCTTCAGTTGATGGGTCTGATGCTAAGTAAATAAAATTGAACAAATGATAATGAGGGAGAGCATAATTATGTTCTCCCTTGTTGTTATTAATCAACACGGAACTACATATGTTATATATATGTATATGGCGAAACTTTATTTAGGCATAGACTGTTCTAGTACAACAATTGGCTTATCATTAATTCAATCTGACAACGGTTTATTTGAATTAAAAGATTGCAAATATTATAAACCAGATAAGAAATGTGATTTATTTGAAAGCTTATCTAAAACAAAAAAATATATTATTGAATTATTAAAAGAATGGAATCCTGATGTAGTGGCGATTGAAGAGATTGCTGAATTTTTTGCACCTGGGAGGAGTACATCTAAAACGATAATAAAATTGGCAACTTATAATAGGATGGTGGGCCTAACGGTGTACGAGGCCTTGCAAAAGCCACCGGTGATGGTTAACGTAAACACCGCAAGAAGCATACTTCGACCAAAAGACTATTCTGGTAAGCTGGCAAAAGAAGATGTACCTTTAGTAGTGGCAGCGATTTTAAAAACAGATTTTCCTTGGAAATTGAATAAAAAAGGAAAGCCGGCTGATGAGAATTATGATATGGCTGATTCTATAGCCGTTGCGTTAGCTCAAGCCGCATTGGATATTGGAAATGTCAGAAAAACTAAAACAAGTGGTAAAAAACAAATTATGTAAGACTTGGGCAGAATCTACTTATGAAGATCGTTTAAAAAAGAAAAATGTTTATGGAATTTCTATTACTAGCACATATATAGGTGGTAGGGGTATGGGAATTAAAAATCCGTCAATTAATTTTCAAAAATCATTAATTAGAGAAAGTAAATATGATTGTTGGGTTGTTTTTATGTGCCCAGATTGGCAAAATTTTGATGAAGAATTTGAACAAGAGATATTAGATAACTTGATGATAAAGGATATTATTGAGTGAAGCCAGAATATTATTTATGCAAACAAAAGTGTTGTTGTGATGTTAATAATATGTTTTTTCATACCTTTTCATCAAGGTATATTGTATAAACTAACAAATTTTGGTAGATTTTATGAGTTTGAATATAAATTTAGAGAATTTAATTATGTTAGACATCTAAGAGATATTGAATATTTTCGCGTATTGGTTAACGATGGTTGTTTTGAAAAATTGTCTGAAATTGATCTGATGATAAAGGATATAATAGAATAAGGTAGGAGACCAATATGCAATCGATAGTAATAGAAATAAAAGCAGCAGAAGGCGGAGATGATGCAAAACTCTTAGTTGAAGATATGCTTGGAGTATATGTGAAAGTTGCAGTGCGGGAGCGTCTTTGACTATTCTTTATTAGATAAAAAATCTGGTTTTATATCTGTTTTGTTTTCTGGCAATAATGTAAAAGAAATATTTAAAAATGAATCAGGAGGGCATAGGTTCCAAAGAAGCTCTCCAACAGATAAAAAAGGAAGAATTCACACATCAACAATAACTGTGGCTGTTTTGGAACCATTAGAGTTTAATATCAATAATCTTGATATGTCCCAAATAGATATTAGAGATCAGCGAGGTTCTGGTCCTGGAGGTCAACACAGAAATACAACAAATAGTTGTATTGTTGCTACACATATTCCAACAGGCATATCTGTTAAAATAGACGAAAAGTCTCAATATCAGAGTAAAAGATTAGCATTGGCTATTTTGTCTCAAAAAATAGAAGCTATAAAAAAAGAAGAATTAGTTAATAATAGAAACGCTAATAGGAAGAACCAAGTTGGTTCTGGAATGCGTGGAGATAAAGTTAGAACATATCGAGAAAAAGATGATAATGTAGTAGATCATAAAACTGGAAAAATATGGAGTTTAAAGAATTGGATGAAGGGCAATTGGTAATATGACACCAGAAGAAGCATATTCAGAACTTGGTATTTCCCCCGGCGCAAGCAAGGAGGATATTAATCAAGCATTTCGTAGACTTGCAAAAGAATGGCATCCGGATAAAAACAAATCTCCAGATGCAGAAGCGAAGTTTAAAAAAATAAATGAAGCCAAAACCACTCTAGAAAATCCTAGACCAGAACGTAATTTTGGCGGATTTCCGGTAGATATAGCAGATTTTATTAATATATCTTCGTTTCATCAAAGCCGTGGGCCAAAGAGATATCCAGATCCTGTTGTTGAAGTTAGTCTTACTTTTATAGAAGCAATGGTTGGGGCAAAGAGATCTGTGTCATATGATAAATATGTAAAGTGCAGCGCTTGTAATGGGCAAGGAAACCATAAAGGAAATAACAAATGTACACATTGTGATGGTAAAGGAGGAAAAATATTCCAAAGAGGAAATATGCAACAAATGATTGTATGCAATTTCTGCGGAGGATCTGGTAAAGAAAATATAGATTGTGATAAATGTAATGGAGGCGGGTCTGTTAAACAATCTGTATCAATTGATTTTGAACTTCCTTTCCCATTACGAGACAAGTTTGTTGTTGCAGCTGATGGCGCAGGAAATTATCTAGGATCATCACAGGGATTTATTAATGGAAGATACCAAGATCATTATGGTCCTTTAAAGGTATTGGTTCATGTCGAGGAAGATCCGGATATGCGATTAGATGATGATGGGGAAAATATTGAGACCAATATTAGTATTTCTTTGTTGGAAGCTTTAAAAGGAAAGTCTGTTAAGGTAAAAACAATTAAAGGAGAGAGAGTTTTAAAGATTCATCCCGGGACTAAAAATGGAACAAAAATGGGAATGAAAGGATATGGGCCTGGCAATCAAAACAGCCATATATTTAATATAAATGTAAATTATCCAGATGATTGTTCTAAATTGATTGAACTATTAGAAAAAGAAAACAATGTTAGCTAAAGATAAATTGAAAAAATTGTATATAAAAATTATAGGATTTGATCCTGATAATGAATTATCTTGTTTTGAAGCTATTAATCGAAATGGTAATTGTGTTCAATATATAAAAAATCTTTCAAAGGAAATGCAATTAGAAGCGGTTAAACGAAATACATATTCTATTCAATATATAAAGAATCCTTCAGAAGAAGCTAAATTAGAAGCAGTTAGACAAAATGGAAATTCTATTCAATATATAAAGAACCCTTCTAAAGAAATAAAATTAGAAGCAGTTAAACAATATGCGCTTTCTATTCAATATATAAAAAATCCTTCTAAAGAAGTACAATTAGCAGCTGTTAGACAAAGAGGAGATTCTGTTTTTTTTATAAAGAACCCTCCCGAAGAAGTACAATTAGAAGCAGTTAAACAGAACGGAAATTCTATTAGATTTATAAGGAATTCTTCTAAAGAAGTTCAAAAATTAGCAATAGAACAATCTAAATATGATATTAAAATAATAATGTTATGTCCAGATTGGGAAGAATTTGCTGAAGAAATTTTAGACAACATGATAATAAAGGATATAATCGAATAAAATTTCTGATATATATTATGTAGGAGAAAAACATGGGAATCTTAATAACGTGTGATAACAAGGGTTGCTTTGAATCGGGGGAACACCTTTTAAATACAGCAACTAATGAGGTAATTTGTGGCTCATGTGGCAAGGTAATAAAAGGCGTCACTCATTTCATGAAGGTGTCGATGAAATCAATGGGCCAAACGGCTCATAACAGGCCTGTAAACAAAGCTTTCACTGTGCAGTGCCAACGGTGTGGGCAGACCGTGAAACCGTCTATAGCAAGGAATGGAGCTATCATGTGCCCTTGTGGCGTGGAGATGACGCATCTTCCTCCTCCCATTGCTCAAATGCTAAGACTGAACCTTGGCGGAAGTAAAGAGTAAAATGGATCTTAAAAAGGAAATTATAAAAGTTATTGGTTTTGATCCTGAAAATGAAGCAGGTTGTTTAAAGGCAATTAAACAAAACGTATATTTTATTCAATATATAAAAAATCCTTCAAAGGAAATGCAATTATTAACGGTTAAACGAAATGCATATTCTATTCAATATATAAAGAATCCTTCAGAAGAAGCTAAATTAGAAGCAGTTAGACAAAATGGAAATTCTATTCAATATATAAAGAACCCTTCTAAAGAAATAAAATTAGAAGCAGTTAAACAATATGGATATTCTATTCAACTTATAAAGAACCCTTCAAAGGAAATGCAATTATTAGCGGTTAAACAAAATGGAAATTCTATTCGATTTATAAAGAATCCTCCCGAAGAAGTACAATTAGAAGCAGTTAAACAGAACGGAAATTCTGTTCAATTTATAAAGAACCCTTCAAAAGAACTTCAAAAAACTGCAATAGAACAATCTGGATATAATATAGCCGTAATAGCATTATGTCCTGATTGGAAAGAATTTGAACAAGAGATACTAGACAATATGATGATAAAGGATATCATTGAATAATCAAGAGTTATAGATTTAAATATGAACACGGATATATTATGGTTTTTCCATCATATTCATCATATTAATGGGAAACATGAAGTGCATCATTGTGGTGGAAAACATAAAGGAGTCAATTACGAGGTGAACCACTGTTCTTGTGGCCTACATCGGATCTCTAAAGAAATTGCTGCCGGCCACGATCAGAATAACAAGTTGGTTGTTTTTAAATTTCGAGATGCGTGCCCAGAAGGAGGTTGGCATATAGAAAGCGGAATCAATGGATATTCGAGACTTATATAAACTTAATCTGCAAAATTCAGAAAAATTTGCAGAATTGATGTCTGCTTGCTATACTATTCTCCAACACTCTGATATTGCTAAGGGAACCCGGGATTACCTAAAATCTCGCGTTCCCTCTTTTTTTATCCAAGGTTTTCAATTTGGATACTTTCCTACCAATGATCAATTAAACGAATTATTCTATTATATTAAACCAGAAGAATTAGAAAAACTTGGTGTAATATACAAAAAATGCGTTTATGATTCTGGCCAACCTGAAATGGTATATTGTGGCAAATTGAAAAATCATAATCTTATTATGCCTTATAAAGATGTTTATGGTAATATTATTGGGCTCGTAGGCAGAACTTTTTTGCCAGACAAAGAAATGAAGGAATTAAAAATATCTAAATATAAAAACACTTCTATAATTAAAGGAATTAATTTATTTGGATTATATGAAGCAAAGAAATATATATTGGAGGAAGATTATGTAATTATTGTTGAAGGGCAATTTGACTGCATTTCTTGCCATAGATTTGGATATAGGAACGTTGTTGCTTTGGGAGGATCTGCTTTTACAAAATATCATTTATATTTATTGAAAAGATATACGAATAATATATACTTGTTATTAGATAATGATTTTGCTGGACAGAACAGTAGCAGTAAAATAATAAAACGATTTGTAGACAAGGCTGAGATAAAAACTATTTCTTTGCCACAAGAATACAAAGATGTGGATATATATCTTTGCAAGGATAAGGAACACAACTTATTTCGGGAGAGTTTATGGAAAAAAAATTCAGAGCAGATTTCCCACAACACATAGATAGAACAAAAAATAGATCAGATCATTACCAAAGCAATTTGCTGGAAATTAGTGTTTCGCCTGAAGTGATTACTAGGGCAATGGAAGATGATGGTATGGCCTCTATGCTTAATCCATTTGCTTATAATGAAGAAGAGGAGGAACTGAAAGAGGAATTAAGACTAGCTTTCTGGAGACTTGTTGATACAAAATTAACAAGCAGGCAAAAAGAAGTAATTACTCTTTATTGTCAGAAACTAACCCAGACTGAGATTGCAAAATTGTTATCTGTTAACCAGAGTTCAATAACTAAAAGTATGAACGGTAATTGCGATTATAATAAAGGAAAAGATGAAAATAAAGGAAAAGACGGGAAAAATGGTAATCGTATTAACTATGGTGGTTCAAAAAAAAAGCTATCCCGTGCTGCGGAGGAAGATGAACAAATTCAAATTATTCTAAAAAAACTTCGAGAAGTTAATGATTTTTAATCCTTAATAAGGAAAGAGCATATATTAAATCGAAGAAAAAGATATAGATAATACATAACTACTTAATTGGCATATAAATTATAGCTAGCTAGAACCAGGTGAATTAATGAATAAATATTCTATTGATTATACAGAGTTAGAAAAGAATTTAACGGCACCAAAAGCATTTCTTCTAAAAGATGTAGAGCATAGATTAGAGAAGGTAGCTTTCAACGTAGTTCGTTTTATGGATGCATCTGAGGACATTGATGGTCTTTGGGAGATTCAGAACACGGATGATGGGGATGTTATTGTTGCCAAATATGATTATGACAATCCAAAAATGACCTCTATGTCTTCATGGGACGTGGTTCCTGATGCAAGAGGCAAAACAATGAATATCTTCTATAAGGGCGAGCCTGTTGTTAGACTGGCAGCTCCAGAAGGAGAGTTATCTGCATTTTGTAAAAATGCGTCTGTAAGGTTGGAAAAGGATACAGAATTTAGAGCGCTGTTGCTTGGAGAAGTTGGGGCAGCAGAAAAAGCGGAATTATTGAATAAGTTTCCGGAACTTGTGGGAAGCTAATATCTATGCATTATTTTAGAACACCTAATAGGATTTATTAATATGGACCCCAGAAGCATACAGGATTTTAGAAACTTTGTATCTGAGCTGAGCAACAAGATGGCTGCTGCTGATAGATTTTTTACAGCCAGACTGGCCTCGCGTTTAACAAAAGCAGCACAGCAAAATGGACAAGATCAAACAATTGTTCAGATGGCTAATTTTCTTAGTCGAAGATCAAATGCTCCCGGTGGTCATTTAATAACCAGAGCAGAATTAGCTGATGTATACAACAGCCTTTATACCAGCAATACAAAATGTGCCGCATATCTAGAAGAAGAGCTTGGATTAAAAGCTCATAATCTTCCGGAACCTGCACAAACCAGACGTAGTGCAAAAGAAGGGCAGACAATAGAAGACCTTTATTCTCGTCATGCTGATCAGGGTTTGGTAGCTGAATTAGAAGCGGCTTTTGATAAAAATACCACATATAAAGCATATGATCCTACAGTTGCAAAGAAAGCAGAAAAACTTGTAGCCGCGTCTCTACCAGGAGATCCTGTGGTTCAGACGGTTGATGGCAGGGATTATGCTGTTCTTTGCCAGGCAACTTATGAGACTCCTAGAGGCAAATCTTCGGTATTGATTCCAGTTGAGGTTATTAATAAAAATGCGTTGATTCCAACTGTTTTTCTTACTCCAGCAGGATTTGAGAATCTTAATCACAAATTAATTGAAGATCATGTTGTTAGGACTGCCGGAAAGAATTATAGAGTTAATTCAGAACAGATATTCAATATTATCAAAAAAGCAAAAGCAATAGCGGCTGGTGAGCCGGACACAGAAGGTTTAGACGCAGTAGATGCAGCTGTAATGTCTTTTAAAGCAAAGACAGGTGGAAACAACCTTACACCCGAAGGGATTCTATATCAGAAGGTAGATGCTGAGACAAAGGCAGTTCAACTTCCAGAGAGCAAGCAGACGAGAACATTTGCTGAGCAGTTAGGGTCAGTGGCAGGCCAGGCCGAGTTTGTATTTGGACAAAAGGCTGTTGGAATGGGCAGATATTGGGTTCAGAATGGTTTAGAGGCTCTTGGATATAGCAATGTTCAGGTTAAGGTTGCGAACATTAATGATGACTCAATTATTTATGCTGTGTCAGTTGCGGGAAGTGGATTTAAAGTTCCGGTTAAGGTAGATAATGGTAGGGCGATGCCTCCTAGAATGGTATTGACAGCATCTGGTCCAGAGAATTTTGATAAGGATGGAATTAGAAGTGCTCTTGGAGCCAATGATATTAATTCATCATCGATGGCTTTAGGATATGATTTAACTAATCCAGCTGGTCTTATAAAAGAGGTTCAGGCGGCATGTGAGGTTGGGGACATTGTTAGGGCAGGAGATGCGTTTAAAGCATTAGCGGCCACAGGTGATGAGACGGCTACAAAGTATGCGTTTGATCTTTACATGGAAGCATTAAATGGAGTTAAGAAAGAAGCAAAAGCTACTCCAAGGATGAAGACAATTAAGATTGGAGGTAATGTTGTTGAGGCTACAACCGGACTACCTGCTGACAAGGTATATATTGATGAATATGGTCAAGTTCAGTTGAAGAGCAGACAATATGCTGAAAAGACAGATGAAGTTGCCGCTGGTGGATTTATGAACGCAAAAATCATAATGGGGCTATAATGAAATTAATAGAAAAATTTGCAAAATTAGTTAATGAATGTTCTTTGCCGGACAGTTCTTTTTTAAAAGAGGCTGAGCAACTATTAAATGATGAAGATTTGGTTTTATTTGTTTCGGCTTTACAAGAAGCGGCAGAACATTTAAAAATAGCCACAAGTATACTGGGTGAAAAAGAAGGATTAAAAGCTCAAGATTTGGACGAATTTGCTATATTAGCACAGGCGTTTGATGAGAGCGGAGATGAATTCTTACAGAAGCAGGCATCAGTAATGGACGAGATACTGCTTACCATAGGTGCTGACCCAAAAGCGCAAGGGGCCTTCAAGAAGGCCCAGGAAGATGAGATAGACAGACTTCGGGCAAAATATCGTGATACAAACCGTGATGAATATACAAAAGGCAGGGAGCAGTTTAAAAAAGAAATTAATGTAAATGATGCAATAAAAGAAATTGATGCAAAGGTAAAGAAATATAGGCCAATGGAGGCATCATTAAGCACTAGATATAGTCCGGACATGCCTGGTGTAAGTTTAGTTAGAATTGGTGAAGGAATTTGGCAATGTCCAATAACTAAGAAGATATATGATTTTAAAGCAGGATATACCACAGCGAAGGGCAATGTTGTACCAGGAAGTGATGTATCCAACCAAACAGCACAGCTCGGATTCAGGGCCCAAGACAGCATGAACTTTAGTTCCCGTGAAGAGGTCCTAAATCGGGGCTAATTTGCGGAGAATAAATGGTTGCAGATTTTAGTAAGATTCTTTCTCACCCAAATAAGGATGAGATAATAAGCAAATTGATGACCGGCATCCGATCTAAGGATGTTGCCGATTGGCTTAAGTTAAAATATCCTGAAAAGGAACAGAGTCATCTGCGTCTTTCAGCCGCTTTGTTGAAGGAATTTGCGGATAATGACGGAGTTATGGATCTGAATAAACAGATCCAACAGGACATTTCTGGAATAAAGAATGGGCAGAATTTAAATAAAGAAATTGCTGCTTCTTTGAGAAATAATAAAACTTATAGAGAAAGAATAAATGAGTTAGCAGATAACGAGATTGATCTTAAGAAAACATTAACAAAATTGATTTTTTTAATGGAGTCTAGGGTTGAGCAATACTTTGATAAGATGCAGGAGAATCCTTCTAATTTGAAACCAGATTATGGATTAATAAAATGGTTTGAGGTACTTATAAATGCTCTTGAAAAAGCCAATAAGATTATAAATGAAGCACCTGATATGGTTGTACAGCATAATATAAATATTCAAGCAACACAACAATATACAATATTTCTTCAAGATGCCATTAGGGAAACGTGTGCAGAAGTTGATCCTCAGATGGCATTTTTATTTATGGAAAAAATGAATGAAAAAATGCCAATGCTTGAGGAGCCTAAACCACAAACCGTATCAATTGAAAAAAGAATAAATGAGGTTCAAATATTAAATACTAAAGTTAACTCCCTTTTAGAAAAGGAGGGAGAAGAATGAGTTTTATTATAAATAAGTTAAAAGAAAGAATAGATTTTATTGAAAAAAATGCCGGTAATGATAAAAAAGAATTATTAACAGAGCTTCATGACACATTTTCAGCAATGTGTTCTGCGGGGGTTGATAATGAGGAAGATTATCGAGATTTTTTTTATGTAATGGCCTATGTTCCAATGATAATAAAAGATATTGTTGGGAATGTAGAAACAGAGGAATTGGCTAAAATAGCACATGTAGTTTATGGTAAAAGAGAAGAAAATCCAATAAATACAATTACTAATTTTTATAGGGCAGTTGAGGCAGCAATAAAAGATATTGGACCTATTAAGAAAATGGCATATCCACAGGGGACAGATCAAGGGTTCTATCAGCCTCCACGTCAATTAGAGAAATGGGTTCAAGCCATGCGAGGCATTTATGCTTTAAAATATAAAGGGTTGAATCAAAAACAAGCAATTGATAAAATTACTGAAAAATGGGATACCATGGAAAAAAGAGACTTTGAACACTGGTTAAAATTCTACGAAGGTGGAAATCATTTATCTTACAAACTTGCTGCGGAAAGCGAGAAGGTTTACCATGATTTTGGTGGCGCCCCGGTTCCGATTGGATCTTTTCCAAAAGCTAGGATTCCTATGGGGCCACAAGAAGATGAACCTGAAGAAGTGCAAAGTAAAGCAGAAAAGAAAAAAACAATAAGAGATTTGGTTCAACAGATTGTTGCAAGATTAACTTCCGCCGAGAAATTATATGCTTTTAATGATGATTTTAGAAAATTGCTTGGAACTGAACATGAAGCTTGGTTAGCAACATTACAGCAATTAAAAAGGAAATTACAAACTGCACCAATACAGAATGTGGCCACTATAGAGGACTTGGTCATAAAATATGGCAACAAATTGCGCATCAATAATGGATCAAAGACAGATGTGGCATTATTATATGTTAGTGCTATTGGTTTGGTTGATACAAATGTTATGGTAAAAACGGCGCAGGGTGCGCCAGTTGCTCCTCCTCCTGTTGGAGAAGGTGGTGGAGATTTGGAACTTCCTCCTGATATGCCGGATATGGGAGGTGCTGGAGGAGAGACGGATAATGACCCTGATGCTGCCATGAATGAGTTTATGGAGAATTTGGGAGCAAAACCGGACAAGAATAAGGAAAAAGAAGAGAAGTTCGAGGCTGATGATCTTGTTGTTTCAGAGGAAGAATATGATTTGTATAAGATGGCTCAGGAAGCGCCTATACCAGAGGTTCCACCTGCCTCTGATCCTATTGTTCCAGATTCCGCTATAACCCCAACTACAAAAGACGGAGATGAAGTAATAGAAGAAGCTTTAAAGCATATTACAATTAAAGATATTATTCTTAAATTAGAGGGACTAACTCAGCTTTATAAAAATAGGCCATTAGCAAGAGAATTAACAATAGTTGATTTAATGATGGATGCTGTTGGAATATCTTCATATTTCCCAAATATGGCAGAGGCAACCAAATCTGCACTTGATTCGAATCAGTATGTTTTAACACGTATCGAGGACATATTGGCTAAGTTGCGAGGAGCTTCGGCGGCAGAGAGTGGCCAGCTTGATATTCTAAAACAGAAACTTGAGACAGCAGAGGATAATGATTCCGAGAAGCGTCAGCAAAAGGAGCAGGCTAATATGACTCCAGGAGGCCCTCCGGCTGTTCCAGGGGCTCCAGGAACAGTTCCTCCTAAAGTTGCCCCAGAGGAGCCTCCAAAGGCAAATGAGGCACCAGAATTAGCAGCTCCGGTGGAAGTGGAGGCGCCAAAACAACCAGGAGTTAGAGTATAATGCAATTAAAAGAGATACTTGATTTATTGTCCAAAACGGCACAAGAATTAGGGACAGCTACACCTTTTATTTGTGGAGGGACTCCTAGAGACAAAGTTATGGGTAAACCCATGACAATTGAAGACATTGATATTACTACTGGAGACAATTCAATTCATATACTTGCCAAGACAATGGCAACCAAAACGGCTGGACAATCATCATTCAAAGAAATGAATGACGGTCATGCTCAGCTTATTTTCCCAGGGATAAAACTAGATTTCTCAACAAATTATATTGAGCCAGGAATAATAAAAATGCTTTCCTCGGTGGGAATGAAAAATCCTACAGCAATGCAACAAGAATTGTATAGTAGAGACTTTACCTGCAACGCATTGCTTATGAAATTGGATCTTAAAAAGATATTTGATCCAATTGGTTTGGGAATACAAGATATAAAGGAAAAAAAATTAAGAACATGTTTGCCAGCAAGAATAACTCTTGGATCTGATAATAGAAGAATTGTTAGAGTTGTATATATGGCTGCCAAATTAGGGTTTCAGGTTGATCAAGAAATTATAAAATGGGTCAAACAATATCCCGAAAAAATTACGGCCAATGGTGGTCAAGAATATGTATCAAAAAAGATTAATAAAGCATTTGAATATAACCCAGATATTTCAGTGAAGTTATTGGACGAAATGGGACTATGGCCATATATTCCTGTTTCTGATAAAATAGCACCTTATATGTCGCACAATGTAGGTATTTTATGATTGATTTGGTTGTTAAATTATCTTCTTTATTTGAAAAATATTCTATGAACACGAATATTTCTTTAACAAGTACGGAAGATAATATATTTTCTTTATTGAAAGAGGTTATTAAAAATAAAACTCCTGATACTATTTTGAGGGTTGCCGGTGGGTGGATTAGAGATAAATTGATGGGCAAAACATCCAATGATATAGACGTTGCAATTAGTAATATGACAGGAGAAAAGTTTGCAAATATTGTTAATGAATATATGAGAGAAAAAGGATTAAAGACACATGAAATTTCTGTTGTTCAATCTAACCCAGATCAGTCCAAGCATTTAGCCACAGCAATGGTTAGATTATTTGGTTTGCCTATTGATTTTGTTAATTTGAGAACAGAAACATATGCAGATAGTAGAATTCCTCAAATAGAGACAGGAACTCCAGAAGAGGATTCCAAGAGAAGGGATTTGACAATTAATGCATTATTTTATAATATCAACACAGATGAGATAGAAGATTTTGTTGGTGGATTAAAAGATTTAAAAGCAGGGATTGCCAGAACGCCAATGGATCCGGTTCAAACATTTCTTGATGATCCTTTGCGCATATTAAGAACAGTTAGGTTTGCTGCAAGATATGGTCTGAAGTTAGATCCTGGAATTATTAATGCCGCACATAATCCTGATGTCAAGGAAGCATTTAAAAAGAAGATGTCTCAAGAAAGGATTTGGGCAGAGCTTGCTGGTAAAAAGGAAGGAGATAAGTGGAAACCGGGAGCATTAATTGGCCAAGACCCGACAGGAGCAATGTCTTTGCTTAAACAATTAGGTCTATTAGAACTAATATTTGATCCAACAGAAGAAGAAATGAGAGATATGGGTCTATCAGAACAGCTGGTCCCTTGGGATACAGAACAGAATAATCCTCATCATAATCTTAATATTTGGGGGCACACATTATCTGTTGTTAAAAATCTAGTAGACCAAACAAAACAGCCTATTAAAGAAGAATATGAAACATATCTAGTTAGAAATCTTGCCGGACTTCTTCATGATATTGGTAAAAGATATCAAGGTGTTCATGGGACCAACGAATCAGGACATACAACATATCATGGCCATGAAGAACTTTCCGGACAATTGGCAGAAACCATTCTAAATAGGCTTAAAGCGCCTAAAGACATAATAAAAAGAGTAAAATTATTAATTGATTCTCATATGAGGACACATGGTTTATTAGACGAAGGAGTAAGTGAAAAAGCTTATCGTAAGTATACCAGAGAATTAGGGGACGAATGGGAACATGGTATAGATTTAGGGGCAGCAGATGCTTTAGGAAAGGAAAAAATGAGCCCAGAGCAAATTGCTTCTGAGACGGGCAGATATGAAACATTAAGAAATAATATAAGAAAAGCTTTGCCTGGTGGTCAAACTGTAATGGCCAGACCCATTTCAGGTAATGATATTATAGGTCTTGGAATTAAAAAAGGGCCTATAATCGGGCAGATAATGAAGTTAATTGATGATAAGTTGCTTGAAAATCCAGCTCTTTCTAAGGAAGAAGCTTTAGAAATAGCCAGACAATATATTAAAATAAATAAACAAGCTGGCAAAAAGAAACAGAAGAAGGACGAAGGAGGGCAGGTTAGGGAGTGGCCTGGACCACATGGCCCAATGATATCAAAGAATCCAGATTTAGGTTCGGGGCCATATTCCCAGAATAATGGATTGCCATATGGAGGTAAACCTATAAAAGATTTTATAAAGAAGCAAAGGAAGCGTAGGTACAAAGCTAAGGGAAAGAAGTTAGCAATGTTGGACGAATTAACTAGGATATTATATAATGAAGTGTAAACTGGCGGCTATTCTCAAAGACAAAGAGTGTCCATTTGGGCTCAATATACCTACGGCTTGCAAGAGTTGTGGAGATAGCGTGCGCAGAATGGCTCCTATTGATATTCTTGGTGATGACGCTGAGAAGGAAGAAATAGTTGCTCTAATTAATGCAAATAGAAAACTCTGTATATTGCAATCAGATGGGCAGATATGTCCATTTGCTGGAAAGATAATTGAGGACAAGGAGGCTGTTGAGTGTAATTTTGATAGCGATACACCCGGAGAGGGATCGTATAATTTAGAGCCTTCTAAGTATTATACTAGGGTTTATGATCAAACATCTTATGATGGATTATATTCTTATCCAATGGGTTGGTATGGAGATAATAATATCAGCAGAAATACTTACTATGGAATTTATTCGCTCCAGGGAAGTACCGAAAATAGTATAGAAAAAATAGCATCAGTTGAAGAAATTTATGCCGATGATATAAATATTTATTCAAAAGGATTGAGAGAGGAAAGTTTTAAGCATCTTAAGCCTATTTTTAGTAATAGCTCGGGAGAATATCCTAAAGAATTAAAACCAATTGAGTTAATAATGTATCCGGATCATCCTGGGGAGATATTTGTTCAAGATGGCCGACATAGATTATTATTGAGCAAAAAATATAAATTAGATAAAATTCCGGCAAAACTTATAGAAATGGACGAAGGTGGTTGGACGAAAGAAAAAGATGTTGTAATAAATTTTTCAATGAAAAAACAGGCTTTTTTAAAATTGTCCCAAAAAGATAGATTTGATTATTTAAGAAGAGAAATTTCTGAAATTAAAAGCAAATCAAAAGAACCTGAAATATTTAAAGATATTGAAAAGTTGTTTGATAGAGTTTTGTCTATGGGATGGGACAAAAATACAATGACCTGGCAAGAACAAGAGATAGACATTGTTCTTAAAGAATTATATGAATTAAGAAAATTTCTTATGATAGCTGAAGAATATGACAACGCGAGCAAGGTTTATAAATTATACACTGAATTGTCTTGGGTTAAAAGAGAATTTTCGGAACGAAGAACTTGGGAAAGAAGTTTAAAAACAAAACCAAAACAAGAATTTTCTGCCTTGGGAAAGTATTTATATCATGCGACTGATTCTGTTGAAGAAGCATATTCTATGTTAAAGAATAGAGCTATATATAGGCTTTCGTCTAGTTTTACAAATGTATCATTTACTAGTGATATAAGGGCCGTTGGTAAATTCGGTGCAATTGTATTTGTTTTTGATGCTGGGAAGCTTCAAAGACGAGGCGTTAAGAAAGTTAAATATTTGTCTGATGAAGAAATTATGAACAGGGGATTTGCTGGTACTGAAAATTATGAAAGGGGAAAACCCACTTATACCAGTGAAATTTATAGATATGAACTAGAATGGGCATTACCTTTGCCATTTGAATTTAAAGATAGTTTAGTAAAGATTGTTATTTTTATATCAGATCCTCTAGAAGAGACAGACGCACAAAAAATTAAAGACAAGTTGGAAAAATCTTCTAGTGTTCCTATAGAAATAGAATATTATCCTGCTTATGGAACACATTTGCCACATCACTATAAAGAAAAAACAGATCCAGAACAACTTTCCGAAATGGTGAAATTTATTGCACCCACAATAAACAATATATTATCAAAACTAAATAAAGATCAAAGAGTATTACAAATTAAATATAAAAAAGAATATGGAGATAACTGGAAAGATTATATTATTCATGATGAACTTATGAAAGATATATATTATCTAAAAAGAAACATATCAGATATGTTTGAGGGAGATAATTGGTTTACAAAATATGATAAAATTATATCAAATTTACAATTTATTATTGAAAGACTTTGGAAGATGGAAGGGTATTCTGATTATGCAAACATTTTGAATAAAACAATGTCAGATATAAAATCACACTATATTTCTACAGAATATAAGGATGATAAAGCTTATTTAGACGTTTTAAGTAATGGTAGTTTTGGAAAAGTTAAAAATGAAATATTACAATGGGCCGTAGAAAATATAGATAAAGTTGTAGAAAATTATGATAAGTATGAGCGTTTTTATGGATGGTATGATTTAATTCTACGGCTACCAGATCCTTTTGTTCTTCCAGAAAGTGTATTAATAAAAAATACTAATGGTTTGGTTCAATCTAGAACCATTTCAGAAGACAGAAGAAGTGATCTTAATTATGTTTTAAGGGAAGCGGAAAGAGAGAAGCGTCTTTATGGATTAGAATATATGGTTTTGCCAGAGCTGGCAGATGATGATATCTGGGTAAGAAATGTAAAAGATCTTATTGGCAATAATAATAATGCTAGATTGGGAGAAAAAAGATTAAAGGAAATTTTCCGTGTTGCAAAAGAGTCTTCTTTAAAACCAGAAGAAATAGAAGAAATAAATAATCATTTGAATAAATATGACAAAGACAATATTGCGACGCCATTATTTAAAGCAGCAATGTCTAAAGACATAGAAGACGCAGTACAACACGCAATCCTTCAAGAAGACTGTACTTTTACTGGGGAAGCCCGCTATGATATAGTTGAACAAAAAATTATGAATTTAAAGGAGATATTGAATTGGGATGATTATTCTAGCTGGGGAGAATTTGACCCGGGAGAATTGAAAGAAATAGCAGATGAGGATTTTATAGGGGAATTGAACAGATTCCGGCCCGGATGGGGAGATTTAGTAAAAACTTGGAAGGATATACCTCCTATTATTTTGGTAGATACATTAGAAGCTGGAACAATGATTGGAGATGGAAGGGGAAGAGTTAGTTTAGCTGTTGGATTGGGGTTGGACAAATTACCCGTAATAATACTAAAAGAAAGCCAGACCGGCAACATCTGTTTTAAATTTGTAAATGGCATAATACAGCATTAATTAGAGAATAGCCACATTTAGGGAAAACAATGAGCCTTGCAAAAACAGCACAATTAGAAGAAAACATTTGGGAAGACGAGCCAGAAGTATCTCTTGTGGATGATAATGATCTTTCTGTGGGAGATGAAATAGAAGATGGCGAAGGCCAAGTAATGCTTCAAATAAATGACGATGAGCCTATTACATTCAATTTCTCTCTGCCAAAACTTCCAGGTGCAGAATTTGATGATGAAATTGAAGAGGAAATAGATGTAGAAGAGGCAGAAGACGAAGCTGAAGTTGCTGAAAGAGACAAATGGGACTGGGAATCCGGCGGATTGGCTCAATTTTTACCTTGGCTCCAAGGAATGTTTGGTTCTATTCCAAAATATCATGGACATGAAACGTCTGGTGTGGAAAGGGCAATTGCTTTCTTGGAAAGATTAGATAGTGCTATTTCTAGAGCCGTTAGAAGCGATTTAAAGGATGAGTTAGATATATCTCAGGTAGAAAATGCCAGAAAAGAGATTAGAGAAGGTTTGAAGAGACTTAAAGAACGGCTTGAAAGACTTTCAGCTGGAGGAAAGAAAAAGAAGATAAAGAGTTCTACAGAGTATCAGGATATGATAGTTAAAGAGGCTCAGAAAATTTCTGGAGTTAATAGGACCACAATCACTGTTGATATTCTTTTAGCCAGAATCGCTAAGGTTTGTATCAATGGTATGGTTTCTGGAGGACATGATATAGAAAGAATTTTTGAAGATCAGGTTAAAAAATATGGTCTAAATGTTAGAGAACAAGCTTCTGTATTAGAATTGTTAGATAACATGGGTTATGCTGTGAGAATGGACAGAGGACATTTGAGGGATGACGATGTAGATATAACCAGTTCAGATAACTATGACTGGAATGCAAACTATCATGCATAATTGAGGAATTATGAGAATTACAGAAGATACTACAGTTGGAGACATTCTTGCTGCAAAAAATATGACCCTAGATCAATTTGAACAATTGCTGGAAGGTGATGTAATTGATACAGAGGGAGAAGGTGTTTTTCCATATATTGATACAATGGGATTGGGGATCATTCCTGGCGGGAAGATGGATGCATTAGCAAGGGACTTTGAATTTAAACTAAGGAAATTATAATGCCTAGAGGATATTCTGGAGTAAATAGAATTAGTGATGAAGATTCTGGCTATGAGAAAGAGAGCTATGATAATCTAACACCATGGATGCATCGAGTTGTTGATCAAATGGCTAGACAGCAACATAGCGCTGTTGAACAGGCTAGAAGCCGTCAATCTATTGTTAGTGAAATAAACAATATAAAAGCAACAAAACCTCGCTATGCTACTGTAGATGATGCTGTAGAAGACATGAGGAACAGGACTGGGTTAAATTCATATCTTAGCAAAATACAGCAGGATGATAGCAATAAATTTAAAAAGATTGTAGCTCAGATAATGGAAGAAGATGAGGTTCCAGAGTCATTAAAAAAATATGATTTTAATACAATAATAACATATATCAAGAACTATATAGATAATGTTCATGGATTATCGGCCTCAGTTCCACAACTACAGCATGATATTGAGCATTTATTTAGGGTAGACCCGTCTGATGTCAGGACGGTAGAAGTTGAAGAATTTCTAAGTAATTTAATATTGGAAGCCAGGTCAATGGTATCACCTGCGGTTCAGAGTCCTTATCTAGGAAAGAATGTAGGAAAGGAAGATGTTCCACAAGACGATGCATTTATGAGTTTGATGCCTGCTTCCAAGTGAGCAGGTAAAGATGCAACAAAAAGAAATAAATGTATTCGAACAATTAAAATCAGGGATTTCAAGTGTAGACCCTGTTATGTTCTGTGAACAGAACCTTACATTAGACGGATTTCCATTCAGAGTGCATGGGAACGGCTACAAGCCATTTGCAGACATCTATAGGCAGATAGGCATAAGTGCCCTAAGCGCTAATTCAAAACCTATTATATTGGTCAAGGGACGGCAGGTTGGAGCAACAACCATGGCCGCGGCACTTGAACTTTATTTTATGGCATCTGGTATATTTGGCCGGGGAGGAAAGCCACCAGTAAGAGTTATTCATTTGTTCCCAACATTGGTTCACGTTCATTTATATGCAAAAACCAAATTCAATTCAATGATTAAAGGATCTATTCCTTCTGGTTTAACCAAAGGATCTAGGTCTATTTCTATTATTGAATCCAAATTAGACAAGACGTCTCCAACAAATAATTCGTTGCAGTATAAACAATTTGAAGGTGGTAATTTCGTTCGTATTGAGTCTACTGGAATTGATGGGGACAGGTTGATGGGTGGTACCGTTGATATTATTCTTTTTGATGAGATTCAGTCAATCATGCAGACTGCCATTGCGAATATAAATAAGATGTGTACTCAGGCTCAATATGGAAAGCCAACAAAAGGAGTACAGGTTTATTTTGGTACCCCAAGAAGCAAAAGCTCTCATTATTATAAAATGTGGACAGAGTCTAGTCAGAAATATTATTATCTTGGTTGTGAAAATTGTGGCAAACATTTTCCACTTTATACACCAGGAAGCAATGATTGGGAAAAGATATGGATTTATGGATTTATGGTTCAGTGTCCAGAATGCAATCATATTCAAGATAAAAGAGAAGCAGCAGAAAGGGGCAAATGGATAGGAACCAGAGACGATGACGATCCTAACGTTTCTATGATTGGGTATCACATTAATCAGCTTTATAATCCTCGATTTACCAGAGAAGCAATGGATGATGAAAAACCGGAAAAAAGCCTTGTTAACACGGAGCGGGCTTATATGAATGAGGTTTTGGGAGAATTTTATACTGGTGATATGGGTCCGATTTCAAAAGAAGAAATTATTGAAAAATGTGGAGATTCGAAGAGATGTATGCGGGCAACTATACCAAGGTCTGAGGAAGCAAAAGTATTTGCCGGATTTGACTGGGGAAAGAGATCTGATGAAGATCAGGTTGGGAAAGAAGAGGCAAGAAGAGCAGGTGGTCAATCTTATTCTACTTGTGTTGTTTTAAGAGAAGACGGTCCTGGAAGATTAGTTATTGATTATGCTGGAATTGTTAAAAAAAATGACAATGAATATAAAAGAAATTATATTCATGAAGTTATGAGGAAATACAGTATAGTCCAGGCCATAGGAGATATTGGATTTGCCCATGAACTTACAGAAGATTTGCAGAGAGAATATGGAGACAGGTTCCTTGGTTGTGAACTTGCAGGGAAATTAACTGGTAAAGCTAAATTATATACAGATTCATTTCCTCATTTAATAAAAGCAGAAAGAGAATATTATATTGAAGAAGTATTTAATGTAATGAAACGTGGGTTAATAAGATTTCCATTGGGTGGAGCTAGAGGGGAAAATTCTGGATATGACAAGATATCTTGGTTAATAGACCATTGTGCTTCAATGGAAGTAAAAACTACATTTAACGTGGTAAACGAGCCTGTTAGGAGATTTATTAAAGGATCTACGCCAAATGACGGCATGATGGCTTTGGTTAATGCTTATTTGGCATATAAATTCTGGGTATCAGGAGGATTTTCTGATAATAAGAAAGGACCATTTGACAAGAGAGGGCCGGAGAAAATTCCTGCAATTGTCGGTTATTGTCCGTTCAGGTGATGTTATATAGATATTGAGGCATATAATTATGATCAACCCCAAGTGCAAAATTTATATAATTAATATTTTTGTATATTTCTATAAATTGGTAAAAATTTAAAAAATGTTAAAATCTTATAAATATAGACTTTATCCTACTAAAGAACAAAAAGTTTTCTTTGCGAAGACTTTTGGTTGTTGTAGATTTGTTTATAATAAAACTTTAGAAGCCAAGCGAGAAACTTATAATAAAAATAAAATTAACCTATCATGTTTTGATATTATTTCTGGATTTTTAAAAGATCTTAAAAATGAATATAGTTGGTTATATGATGTTTCATCGCAAGCTCTTCAACAAGAGGTTGGACATATGTGTTGGGCTTATAAAGGATTTTTTGAGAAAAGAACTTCTTTCCCTAGATTTAAAAATAAATATTTAAAACAATCTTATTCAATTCCTCAAGGAGTTAAAGTAAATTTCTCAAAAGACATTATTAAATTGCCAAAAATTAAAAATATTGCAGCAAGAATTGATAGAAGATTTGAGGGAAAAATTAAAACTTGTACTGTCTCTAAAACACCTACTGATAAATATTTCATTTCTATTCTAGTTGAGGACGGAAATAAACTTCCTGAAAAGACTTTAGGTCCAAATTATATAGGAATAGATTTAGGTATAAAAACTTTTACTACTTTTTCTGATGGTTCTAAAATAGATAATCCTAAATTCTATAATAAAGAACTAAAACATTTAGAAAGATTACAACAATTATTATCTAACAAAATAAAAGGATCAAATAATTATAACAAACTAAAACTAAGAATTGCTTTATTACATGAAAAGATTTGCAATAAAAGAGATGATTTCTTACATAAATTATCTTCTAATATTATTAACAATAACCACGTAATATGTTTAGAAGATCTTAATGTAAAATCTCTTTTGGAGAAATCTCCTTCAGTAATGTCAAGAAACATCGGAGATGTTTCTTGGAGCAAATTTGTTGCAATGATGAAATATAAAGCAAAATGGTATGGAAGAACATTGGTTCAAATCAATCGATTTGAACCAAGTTCAAAGAGATGTCATGTTTGTGGAAAGATTCATCAAGAGTTATCTCTTTCTGATAGGGAATGGCAATGTTCCACATGTGGAACATTGCATGATAGAGATATAAACGCAGCTAAGAATATATTGATAAAAGGATTAGAGACAGTATTCGGTCAGGAATTGTCCGAATTAAAAAGCCTTGAGATTATATCAAAAGGTAATCTATGTTTTAAAACAAAGGATAGTTCATGATCAAAACAAATTCTGAGCAATATTTAGCAAAGAAGAAAGGAGTATCTCCACAGGCTACAGAGAGGATGGCGCGTTCTGTATCTCAATATCGTAGAGAAGTTTTAGAGGAAGAAATTGAGTCGGGAAAGTTTCGTGGGGATCCTGTAGGTAGAAATTTTACAGATGAGTTTAATAAAACAACATTAGGAACAGTTCTTGGATCTAGGGTAAAAACTGCGGGAGTATTTGATTCAAATTCAGGAACTGGATCTGGATATCGTGGTTCTGGTGGCACTGATAGAATGATGCCCGAGGTTTATTCTCCTCTTTGGCTGCTTAGCAACCTAAACCTGCCAAGAGATAAAGCAACAATTAATGCTTGGTGTAGAAGTTTTTTTGCATTAAATCCTATTGTTCAAAATGCTATTTCTTTACATTCTACCTATCCTATATCTAAATTAAATATAAAATGTAAAAATTCTAAAGTTAATGCATTTTTTGAAAATATGATTGATGAAATAGATTTAATGAATGTATGTACGCAAATAGCACAAGAATATTGGACTCTAGGTGAAGCATTTCCTTATGCAGAATTAGATCAAAATACTGCAAAATGGAGTAGAATAACAATTCAGAATCCTGATTTTATAGATGTTAGGCGCAATGTAATTGCTGGTGAACCGGTTATGTCTTTAAGGCCGGATGAGAATTTAAGGAAGATAATAACTGGCAATAGGCCGTCTGATTTATATCAGAGACAACAGATCGACCCTAGCATTATAGAACATGTTAGAAAAGGAGAAAATATTCCTTTAAGCAATTTTTATGTATCTCATATTGCTAGGAGGATAGCTCCTTATGAGGTAAGAGGAACCGGATTGCCAGTAAGTTGTTTTAGAGCTTTAATGCTTTTTGACCAGCTTTATGAGTCAAAATATGTACAGGCTTCACAGTTTATCAACCCGCTCACATTAATAAAGATAGGTGGTGGTGGAGAAAATTACAAACCAACACCGGCAGATCTTGAACCATGGCGTCAAGTATTCGAAGAGGCAAGTTATTCTAAGGATTTTAAGATATTTACACATGATGCGGTATCAGTTGAGCCTGTTGGTTTTGGTGCTGGCATTTATGATATTTCTGGTGATATTGAACGGCTTATTAAGTTGATTTATATAGGACTGATGGTTCCACAGGTTATTATGGATGGTGGGGCAGACGTGACGTATGCGAATGGAGGGGTATCTTTAGACGTATTAAGACAGAGATATATGCAATTCAGAAACATGTTAAGCACATGGTTGCGCAGAAAAATATTTGCTCCAATATCTAAAATGAATGATTTCTATGATATTGTTGATGGACAGAAAAGGCTTATTGTTCCTGATGTTGAGTGGAATCACATGTCATTATTTGATATGGGTGATTATATTCAGAATTTATATAATTTAATTCAACAGGAACCTAGGAAAGTTTCGTTGCAGACAATGTATAAATCTCTTGGACTAGAGTATGAGGAAGAGGTAAGGCATATTCGAAGAGAGAATATAGAGTTAATTATACAGGCCAAGGAGATGGAGGCCCTTCAAAGGATGGGGCTTAATGATCTCCGAAGCATTGGTGATGATGATGAGATTCAGGAGATTATAGATAGTCCGTTGCCTGGAGAGACAGCATATGATCAAGCTGTTCAACCACCTGGTGGAGCTGGGGGATTAGGTGGTGGAATGGATATGGGACTAGGAGGCGGAGGAGGCCTTGGTGGTGGATTAGGGGGAGGATTAACGTCTCCTCCACCGATGGGAGGGGGTGGAGGTTTAGGCGGTCCGCCAGCAGGAGGTCCACCTGCTCCACCGGTATAATTAGCAAATTTTTCCTGGTATTATTTTCGTCTAATATGTAGGAGAGTCTTATGGAAAAATTTGCCAGGAATGGTTTAATTATAAATGCTCAGGAATATAAGAAGTGGAGAACACATTTAACTAATCCATTAAGCGGTGCGGGAAGAGGTGTGTCCGAATGGCTATTTTCCAATTATAAAGATATGATGGAACAGCTAAGGGCAGCTGATGATGTTGTTCGTGCAATAGCTCTTGGAAAAGATTCTGCTATAGATATTAGTGTTAGAGATGCTATTGTTGAATCCAAAAAGGCTTTAAAAGAAAATAGACTAATTGATGCTTTATATTATGCAGCGGTTGTAAACGTAATTGCTCAAGAAATATTAGCAGGCTCCTCAGATGTTGTTAAAACACTTAGATCTGCATTATATAGGCAATATGGAAAACAATATAATCCGCAAGCAATGGATTATATGGAGGTTTTAAGAGGACACCAAGCATCACAACAGAAAGCTGCCGAAATAATTTCTGATAACTGTGTGGAAATAAAGAAAGAAGCACAGTTTTTGCAAGGAATGTATAGATCTTTGTTTGGAGATCCTTTACAGAAGAGTTGGCAAAATGAGATAAAGAAGTTTCGGGGCCCGGTAGAGAACGCGGTGAATAAAGCTGAGCAATTTGCCACAAATATGCTTGCTATATTTGATAGAATGGGAATGGCAAGGACCAAAGGAATGATTGGTGATTGGATTGCTGGATTGGATGAAATTGCTAAACTGCAACCACAATATGGCAATGACGTATTAAAAGCATTTACAGCTATTCAGCCAATAATTGATGTTGCGAAACAGAACGAACAAGATGAAAGAGTTCAAACATTAGGCAGAGATGTTTCTGGAAAGGCTCTTGCAGATCTAATGTTAGATATGGTTCATAGACACCAAGAACAAAAAAAACAACCAACAGTTCCACAGTCTTCTGTTGAGAGTGGTGGAGTTGGTGCTCCGGCTGGAAAAGCTGTTCCTGGCGTTCCGGTTTCACAATCTCGTGAATCTATTTTAGAAGATGATTATTTCCCTCCTCCGGATGAACCTGCCGAAACAAAGCGGCCATTCAACAAATCAGAGCCATTGCCTGGGCCAGGAAGACCTCCAAAGAAGGTTCAAGAGACATTTGGTGTAGATCCTAATCAGCTTTATTCATATTTAAAAACCAAAGGAAAGTCGGAAGAAGAAATGAGAGAGGCTTTCAAAATGGTTGGTCTAGATTATGATTCTGTGAAAAAAGAGCCTGTTGTAGAAAATACAACCTCTGAACCTACCACAGAACAAGAAGAAAATCAACCATTTGATTTAACAACAAGAAAATATCTTGATGAAATTGATCAGATGGGTCAGCTTCAGATACTGAATGTAATTGACGTACTAGAGGCTGCTGTAGAAAATAAAGGCGAGAACGAAACTGTTCAAGATTCTGATGGTAATATTGTAGGATCTGTTGAAGATGGAGTCGTATCAGTTGAAGGAATAGAAATTCCTGTTGAAGAAGCCACAACTGTGTTAGAAAAATTAAAAACAGAAGAGCCGCCAGCCATTGCTGCCGAAAAAGAGCCAAATTTGTTGCCAGGAAAGCCGGAGGAACCAAAGAAAGAAGAGCCGACAAAAGCTACTGAAATTAAAGAGGTTCAACCAAACGTTTCGCCAAAAGAAGTTAAAAAAGACGTTGGTTCTGATAGAATAATTATATTTTCAAATATAAAGAGGGCAGATGAAAAAAAGGCCATAGAGACTTTGTCTAAATCTTTAGGTAAACCGGTAAATGTAATGACAGCATCTGATAGGAGGGTAAAGAAAGATTATCCAAATGCAGAATATTATGTTCTTGGAATAGATCCGGAAGAAGGAGAAAATATATTCCCCAAAGAAGCATTTGATCTTTTACAAAAGAAGTTGACAAAAGATACTAAAGCAAAGCTACGAGAAATATTTAAAATTGTAAAAAATAAAACTCCAAAAGAAGAGCCTGTTGCTAAAGTTGAGCCTCCAAAAAAAGAGGAGCCTTCAAAAGAAGAGCCTGTTGCTAAAGTTGAGCCTAAAAAAGTGGAGCCAATAAAGGCTCCAAAAAAGGAAGAGGTTCCAAAAAATGATGCATGGGATGAGGCTAAAGTTCTTGAGCCAGGAAAGGCTCAATATGAAAATTTGATTGCAACAGTTAACATTGAAAATATTGACAATTTTACAAAAACGTCTCAATCTAATATTGTAGCAAAAGATGCAGATGTTGTTGTTATCTGGGTAAGGGGACAATTTACGGGAGCAGAGTTGATGTCTGCTAGTGCCGCTTTCCAAAGTTATTTTGGAAAAGAAACAATTTTAACTGCTGATGGAGGAATTGCCAATTCCGCATTAGAAAAAGCAGACAGAAAAAATAAATCAGTTGCTGCGTATGTGTGGAGCAGAGAAGATTTAAGGAGTGTAATGAATTTTAGCAAAGTAGAAACACAGACATCAATCACAGCAACAGTAGACAATGCTGTTCTAAAGCTTGCCAATAGGCGATTTTATAATCGTTTACAAAAAGCTGCCGAATTAAATGACCCTTATCTTATGGCACAAATGATGCTTCAATATTCAGAAGTTATTGAAGATAAAGATGAAGAGTTAAGCTGTCAACTTCTTGCAAAAGCTCAGGAACTATTGGATGAATGAGATTATTAAAAATGCAGCAATTGAATTAAATGCGCTTGATGACAAACAGGTTGTCAAGGTTGCTGGAGTTTTGCAAAGAATTCAGAATTGGTTAAAAAGCCTTACAGACCCTGCTTACAGAGAAAGAGTAAATCAGTTGAAAAATGATTCTGCTCAAATAAGTTCTTATTTAAAAAATTTAGATAAATATCTTGAACAAATTAATTTATCAATAGAAAACGGGGATGTTGACAAATACAATCAAGCATTAGAAGAAATAAAACACAACGCTTCATATTTAAGTAAAGAACTAGATAAATTATCAGAAGAAGCTACAGAAGCTGTGGTTCCAAATACAAAACATAAAGAAGGTTTTCCAGAAGGAATATTAAATATTAATGATGTTCTTGGAATGGACAACCTTGTTATTGGTGAAGGATTTAAACGGAATGCGCATCAGAGATTTGTTAGATTTTTATCTATTGGAAACGATCCATATGCTATGCCTATTGAGGCTGAAAAAGTTGTTCAAAATCCACAATTTTGGAAAGAATTTAAAGAGGCTGTAGCAGCAGGGCAAGTTGTAAAAGTATTTGAAAGAGAAACATCAGATGATAAGAAAAATTTAGCTGGTGATTATATATATTATGTGCAATCAGTTGTATTTACTGTACCTGATCTTCCGTTGTCATTGCAAGTAGAAGTATTTGTTGTGGATCAGAAATATAATAAAACAATACCAAGTGAAAGAAGGGTATTTCAAAAAATTGGAACAATAATTCCAGTCGGAGAAGGACCAAGGGCAAAAGCTAGAGTTAAGCCGGAACCAAAGAAAGCAATGGCTCAAACACAACCTTGGTATTTATCAACCGAAGGAATAAAACAAAGAAAAGCACAATATGATAGAGCTAATTATATTTCTCCTAAGAAAACAACTTTTTCTAAAGAAGAATTTATAAATTCAATAAGAAATATATGGCAAAAAGTTATTCCTGATATTCCAATGTCAGAAGAGGGTATTAATATATTATGGGGACAGGTTTCATTGGAAACGGGGAATTTCCGTTCTATGTATAATTATAATTTTGGAAATATAAAGGCGTCTCCGAAGTCTGGGAAGTGGACAAGTTATCCTTGTGGCGAAAGATTAAATGGAAAATCTTATAAATTTACAGAAAGACATCCGATGTGTTATTTTAGGGCTTTTGATACACCTGATGAAGGTTTGGCATTTTATCTTGGAACATTAACAAAAAGATTTAGACCAGCATTAGAAGCTGCGGCGCAAGGAAATGTAGAAGATTTTGTTTATAAATTACATGAACAAGGTTATTATACAGCAAAACCAGAGGCTTATCTAAAAGAGCTTAATAGAATTATTGGAAATAATTCCGAACCAGATAATGAACTTGCAGAATTAGAACAAGCTTTAGGAATTAAATTAGTGGCAAATAATTTAACAGAAATGGTTGTTAATGCAATTAGTGATAAAATTCTTCCCAGAAATGATATTAATATAAAAATAAAAGCAGATAAACTTTCTTCAATGATTGAATACGCTTATATATTATCTAATGCAATTTCAAGAACAATAGATGCTGATACTGATATTTGTGTTAATAATAATAGTGTAGAGGTTAATTGTAATACAACTGGAGACATAAATTATATTAAAGATGCTGTTCAAGCTATTGATATAATAATATCGAAAGCATTTTTAAATAATTACAAATGCCCCGTTATTTCAACAATAAAAGAAGGAAAGTCTAAATTTAGTATTATTAAAGAAGAAAAGATAGATAGGGAAAGAAGAAAGTTTGCAATGGAGAGGATATGAACTTATCTGTTTTAAAAAAATTAGCAAAGGAATTTCGTATTCAAGGAGAAGATGAAATTTGCAACAAAATTGTATTTGCTATTTCTTCAGAGATAAATGCTCAGGATGCCAGACCTGATCTGTCATATTCTTTTGTATGTCGTGAATTTAGAAAATCAAATCCAGAAAAGTTAAAAGAGTTTCAAATTGCATTTAAAAAAGCATTTGATGAGGCTTTTTTAGCTGGATTAGATAATATAGATGATGTAGCTATGTTGCAAGCGGTAAAGGAAATTAATTTGGAGCTGCCATGAGTCAAGTGTGGCGCATTTTAAAGCTTGGCCAAGCAGCAATGGCAGCATCTGATATAGAAATAACTGGAAAAAATATTGCTGAAATAATTAGATTTATACTAAGCAAAATATCTTATCAAAAAAGACCATATGCATTAATGAGAGTTAGACACAAAATATGGAATTTAAATGAATATGATATATCTTCTAAGAAGTCCCCAGATACAGCAGCAATCGGTCAAGCAATAACGTTTATGAAAACATTATTAAATGGAAAACAATCTGGATATGTAAGATCTGTAATTAACGAAGTAGTAAAGAGGTTATAACGTGCCAATTAATACAACTTATCAACAATATGGCATATTTACCAGCGAAGAGCCAATGTCTGCTGATTTAATAAATGCTTATAGAACTTATCATATCAGAGACATATTGTCTTTAGACAGGGATTCTGCAAAAAGAGTGTCTCAGAGAATTAACGATATGAGTGGGAAGAACAGAAGATTATTCCACCATATGATGTTTCATATTAATCCGGGATCTCCAGCAGGAGAGGCCTCAACATTATTCAACAATATAATGGATTATATTCCCGGAACACCACAAAGACCTATATTGATACATTGTAGGGCTGGAAAAGATCGTGTTGGTTTTGCTGTTGCTTCATGGTTGATTAAAGTAAAAAGACACGAACCTTGTCAAACTATTAAAGAAGTCGAAAAAAATATTGGATATGGAACTGGTGGAATATCGCCGGTGGCAAAAGCTAGTATGGATCGTGTTCTAGGTTGTGTTCCTAAAACAAAAGAAACTGTAGAAACAAATCAGGCCGATGATGTTGTTTCTGCTGTTAAGGATTTGGGATATGGTCAAGGCTCTTTGGTTTCTACAACAAATTCTGATGGGGGATTTTGGGCGGATAATATAGGTTTTGGAAATCAGTGGATTGATCCTTTGAAGGAAAAATATCCAACACCAAAAACGGCTGCTTCTTATTGGGGAAAGAAAGCTTCTGGAATAATTTTTATTTGTCTTGAAGACAATACAATATTGCTTTTAAAAAGATCTGAATATGTTCATATGGGTGGGAATTGGGGGGTCGCGGGGGGTGCTGTAAAAGAACTAGGAGATCATTACTCAGATTCTGAAGAGAACCTTCCAGATCCAGAAATTAATGTATTTATTAATTCTGCGGAAGAGGAAGTTAGAGAAGAATTAGGATCTTTACCAACAATAGAAAAAAAATTAGGGGAAACAACCTTTTCTGATGGCGGTTTTACATACAAAACATTTATCTATAATATAACAAAAAATGAAAAAGAAAGGTGGGCGCCAATGATTAAATTAAATTGGGAAAATGATGATTATCAATGGTTTCCACTGAATCAATTGCCGGGAAATCTTCATCCCGGTTTAAGCTATACAATTGGTGAATTGAAAAAACAACAAACATTATTTAATAATAAAATTGCTAGAAGAAGGTTTATAAATAGACTATTAAAGATAGCAGACCAGTTGCCTGGTGGATTATCTGATAATTCAAAAAAACATTTTTTTGATCCAAAACAGATTGAAAAAGGAATTAAAATAGAAAAAGAACATACTCCAGATCTGAAATTAAGAAAAGAAATAACCGAAGATCATTTAACAGAAAATGATAAGTATTATGATTATTTAGAGGAAATGGAAAAGAAAATGGAAGAAGATAAGAATGATGCATTTCTTGGTGGAGGGCCACCTGGATCTCCATATGCAGAGTCTTTGCCAGCTGGTCTTATTCCGGGTTATATAGAAAAAGCAGAAATAAGAAGGAAACGTAGAGAAAAGCTCATGAAACTTCTTGAAGAAAAAGAACAGCAAAATCCTCCACATCAACCCAAAGGCATATCTGATGTAGGACTTGGTAGAACATATGACGGAGGACAGTTATCAAATACATTTATGACACCAAGTGGAGCATCTGGATCACCAAATGCTGCCAGTAATTCTGAATCAGCCGGCTACGTGCAATTATAAGGTATTATATCATGACCCTTCGTAAATTAGCAGAGACAATTGAATTGTCAATGGATATTCCAGATGTTGATAAAAAAGTTGCAGCTAGACTTGTTCTGCGCCTTGAAAAATTAGTAAAGAAATTAGACTCTTTTAACAAGCATCTTAATCTATTATATAATCCTTTTAAAGAACATCAAACTGTTTCAGAAGAATCGGTTAATAAATATAGAGGATCTCTGTGGAAATATATTAATCAAATTAATGAAAATTTTGATGAATTAAGCCAAATGGCTGTTTTGTGCATAAAAGATTTAAAACATTTCTCTTCTGATACAGATATTACAGAGATTATTTCTACTTTTACAGATGATTTTGGAGATATTGAAAAACAAGAAGATAACTTGACCCATATTTTATCTGATTGGGAATCAAATGATTTTAGAAATAAGGTTATTTCAGGAATGGAAAATTTAAAAAAAGAAATAGCTGAATTTAAAAAACTTATTGAAGACAGAATGATAGATCATATAAATAATAATGTGTTGTCTAAGAGCTGGCTAGATGGGGCAAGTGAAAAATATCATCTAGACATATCTGAGCAAGAACCATCAATAAGTAGGTTATATAAAGATCGAGAAGAAAAATTGAAGAAGATGATGTAAAGGAGAGTATATGCCAATAATCAAACGTGGAAAAGTAGAAGTAATAGACGTATTGCCAGAAAATGTTAAACCTGTCGATGATGAAGAAACTCGTCAGAAAATTAAAGAAGCTCAGGAGAAGAAAGACAAGTAAACACAGGGCATTATAGGACATAATAAAAGGATTAGAAATAATCCAATTCGGGTTGGAACAACCCGAATCAAAATGCCTTGAGATTATATCAATAGGAAGTCCCACTTTTAAGTGGGGGCAGTTCATTGGAGTAATATGAATAGAATTATCAAAATTGCAAGCGCACATATTGCAAATAATAGATTTCTTGATTCATCATCTTTAGATGAAGATCCTGAAGTAATTCAATATTTTAAAGAAAAAGTTGCCTTCTTAAAGAAAGAAGCCGTAGATGCTTCTGGAAAGAGAATTGCTCCAAAAGCAAATGGTTTTCTTTATTTTACTTGTATTATGATGCACGCAGCTGAAGCTGCTTTGCTAGATGACGATGGGAATTTAAAAAAGACTGCTAATGGAGAGGATGTTCAATCTAGTTGGGAAGAAACTACAGATGGAAGTTGGATATGGCATTGCAACGATTCTTCTATTGGCGGTTATAAAAATGCAAATAGAGATATTTTCCCAGCAAAAGAGCTTAAAAAAGCATTCAAGAAATGGATTGGAAAACCCCTTTGTCTAGATCATAAATCAAGTTCTGTAGATTATATTCGTGGAGTTATTGTTGATACTGTCTGGGATGACAAGAGACAGCGTATTATTGCTTTATGTGCTTTGGATAAAGAGAATTATCCTGATTTAGCAAGAAAGGTAGCTAGTGGATATTCTGCTGACGTCTCGATGGGAGTAGCTGTTGGTAGAGCAATATGTACTGAAAAAGGCTGTCATCGTGTTGCCAGAGTTGAGTCTGATTTTTGTCAACACATGAAATCAAAAAGTGGTTATGGAGAGATTAACGTAGACCTTTCTCCAATTGAATTATCTATTGTTGTAAATGGAGCGGATCCTGGAGCAAAGATTCGTAGAGTAATTGCAGCAGCTGATAAAGTTGCAGCTTATGATGATAAGCAAAAATTGGACGAAGCAGGTATAACAACTGATGCTGCAATTATAGAAGCAGAACAAATTAGAAAAGAATTACAGCAAATAGCTAATAATGAGATATTAGTAGGAGAGGACCCTTATGCTCAAAGGGGAGTTAGTCCTGAGATGAAAGAAATTTCAGGAGAGCAGGTTCCAGAAGGAAATGTTCCTCAGGCTGCAAATACGGCCAGATATGCAAGTGAGTTAAATATTTTGAAAGAAAAGATAGAAAAATTAGATTTGTTTATCAATAAAATGGCTTCTGTTAAAGAGAGCAATAACAAAAACAAAAAGGATACAGTAATGGCTAATCAGAAGAGTGCTTATTTTCAGGGTGGTGGCGGAGTAAATGAACCAGCTCCCGGTCAGGTCAAATATCCAAAAGAAGAAGCTGACTCGATTCGTAATACTCAAGACAAGCAGATGCTCGGGACTTCCGAGGAAGGTTCTGATGGTCTTTGGGGTGATGACGAAGCGAAAAAGAAAGAGCTTCTGAGGGCTGCTTCTGAGGCTGAGGCAAGAAGTTTTCGCAGACAAGCTGCTTTAGAAAAAGCTCAGCAAAATATTCAAAGGAAGCGAGAAGCTTACTTCCAGGGTGGTGGGGATGTTAATGAGCCAACTCCTGGCAAGCCAAAGTATCCAAAAGAAGATTCAGATAAAATTCGTGATAAAGAAGATAAGCAGATGGTTGGAGCTTCTCCATTCCCCAGCGTCGGAAAAATTGATGGCCTTTATGGAGACGATGAGAAAACCAAGAAACTTATTAATAGAGCTAAACTGAATGCAAAGTTCATTAAAGCCTCTAATGAAGATGGTTCTGATAACCTTGCTGATTCGCAGTGGCAAGTATATGCTAAGGGCGATGATAGCAAGAGCCGCCTAGTATTCTCTGCAACAGTTGGAGAATTAGCTGGACAGGAAAGAGTTGCTTCTCTTTATTCTAGCATTGCTACTAAAGATTACGGTCTAAAGATGATTGATGTAATCCGAAGTGAGGGTGTGAATACAGCCAAGGCAATTTTTAAAGGTGCCCAGAGCCCTAGTGAACATCCTTATGCTGGTGGCGACTTTAATGCAGGAAGACATTCTGATGCTGGTGAGTCGGCTGGTCCCGGAGCTTTCCAACCAAATAGAGCAGGCACAGGCCTTCGTGATAAACTCCGCGCCGCAAATTTAATGACACTTGTTAATTTGCATTATAAAGTTCAGGTAGCTAACACTAATGGAAATTGGGGACAAGTTATTAGTTTTATGCAGGGTAAAGACATATCAGCTTCAATTAATAAAGAACTGTCTACTGCAAGAACAATACTTATGTCTAATGAAATGCAGGAGCTATTAGCAGTTGTTAATACCGCAAGGCAAGCTGTTAATCTTGGACCAATAAACGCCACTGCATCAGTAAAAACAGCATATACATCTTCCGATTTCGTTGTAAAGATGCCAAATGGTCAAACTAGACCATTATCTACTGACGAATGGGGAGATCTTGCTGCTCAGGGATATAATCTTCCATTTGAAATTGAAGATGTTGGGACAGTAGTTCCTGCATCACAGGGAGTATTAGCAAATGCTTCTGTTAAGAGAGCACAGGCTCCTGCTCCGGCACTTCCTGGACCAGGCGAAACACCTGCTGCAAATCCAGCAGCTGCGGTTCCTCCGGATGGTGATTTTGAGCCAACAGGAGAGACGGGTTCTCCAGCAGATCAGGTTAAAGATAAGGTTCGTGAACTAGGTAATCTTTCTGCTGATCTTGAAAAAGCAGTTGAAGCTCTTGATGAAGAAGAGCAGGCAGGAGATCTGGATGTTCCAGAGGTACCAGTAGCAACAGCATCAACTACTCTTGGTTCAATGCGTAAGACTCTTAGTTATGGTCTTCGTAAGGGAATTAAGCAAGCTCTTGCTGAAATCTCTGATATGACTGATGAGTTAAAGCTAATTGAGAAGGTTAATAGTGATGGAACAGCTAGCTCTGCTAGAATGACTACGGAACTTCTTGTAGACGCATCGCCAGACATTGAGAAAGCAAAATCGGCTGGACACAAGATGATGGTTTCATTTGTTAGATATGCAAATGCTATTACTAATCTTAAGAAGACTGCTCAAGAGATTCCAGATGTTATTGATCAAAAACCACAGAGGTTGCCAACAGGAACTCTTCCAGTAGGTTCAACGGGCTCTAATTCTTTGCAAGAAGGTTCTGGAAAAGCACCAGTAGTGGCTCCTCCAGTAGCCCCAGATGCAGGACAACGTATTACACCAAGACCAACAGCTGGTCAGAGAGCATCAGACAGCAACGATCTTGATGAACTAATGAACGTATTAGAAGAAGGCTGTATTGGTTGTGGAGACAGCAATGATCTCAAGGTACAGGTAAACGAAGACGGTTCAGCAGATTTAGAAGGTACTCCAACGGAGGTAGCAGAGACACTTAAGACAAAAGCATCAACAAAGAGGATTGCAAATATGACAAGAGAAGAGAGAGATATTTTACGGACCAAACTTGCCCAAAAAGGAACTACCTTCTCTGACATGTTATCGAAAGCACATCCTCAGGGCGGGTTTACAACCGACCTTGATACCAAGCCAACTGGTGATCTTGCCAAGGTAGAGGATCTTGAAGAAGTCCATACAAAGGCAATGGAAGTAGCAACTAAAGCACCTGGCAAGGTTAGGGAAGCAGCTGAGAAGATTCAGAAACTAGTTCTTGCAGGAACAATTGATCCAAAGACAGATTTCCCAGGTTTGATTGCTGAGGGGCTTGATGCGGCAGCGGTATCTTATTGGAAGAAGTTCTGGGGAGAAGCAAAGGATCCAGAAGCTAGCAGATGGGTAAGTGAGCTTGTTAAAGGGACAACTGAAAAGAAAGCAGCTGCAAATGAAGAGGCTCTTAAAGTCAAGGTAGCAAGGGCATATGAACTTGCTTATGACATGGCTGCAAGAGGCCTAGTTGCCAGGGACCCACGTAGTTTACGCAGTCAGGTCGAGAAGATTATGAATTGTTCTGATGAGAACTTTGCATATCTTCAGGAGACAGTTGGAAGGATTCCTTCCAAAACAGCCTCTCTTCCTGAGGTAGGTATTAAAGAGTCTGTTGCATTATCAACTGATTATATTTCTCCAAGAAGTAATGACGATGAGTTAAAGAATGCATTTGACCAGGCATTTGCGGGACGTAAGTATTAATTGAATTGTGGGGGTCGAGAGGCCCCCATATTCCAAACAAGGATTAAACAATGCTAAAAAATTCTAAAATTGGTGATTCTGTTGCAGCAGAAATGGATAAAATCCTGAACGATCCTGCATTTAAATCTGTTTTTGAACCTGAGCCAGAAGATTTTTCACAGGTTATTAATGCTGATCCTACTTATTCGGCATTCATCCGAGTAGCAAAAAAGAAGGATGAAGACGACGAAGACGACGAAGAGGATGAGAAAGAAGATAAGAAGGGTAAGAAAGCTCCTCCTTTTGGAAAGAAAGACAAGAAGGAAGAAAAAGAGGATAAGAAAGATAAAAAAGACAAGAAGGACAAAAAAGACAAGGATAAAGATAAGAAGGATAAAGATAAGAAGGACAAAAAAGAGGTAGACAAGAAGGTAAAAGCACAGGCTATAGAATATATAGTTAATAGCTTAATAACAACCTCAGAGGCCCTTGATAATCTTGGATTGGACAAGAGTGCAACTGTTGCTCTTGGTCTTTTAAATGGAATTCTTAAAGAAGCACAATTTGGTGATTTTGGTGGAGAATTTGAAGAGGAACTTAATGAAGATTCTGAAGGCGAAGAAGATCTTGAAGATCCTGAGCTTTTAGATGAACTTGGTGGCAGAGTTTCCGGATTTCACGGATTAGAAACCGATTCGCTTCCAGAAGAAAGTGAAGATGATTCTATAGATATAGATGCTTATGATCCGGAGCTTTTCGCGGCCGATGATAAAGAAGAAAAGAAGGATAAGAAAGACAAGAAAGAAAAAGAAGAAGACGACGACGAAAAAGAGGATGAAGACGAAGAAGAAGAAGATGAGGACGAAGAGAAGGAAGAAGACGAAAATGATCTGAATATTTTTGCGAATCGCAAGATTACAAACAAGAAAGCAATTGCTTTGATGAATGAGATCAACGAGTGGATTAAGAAATAATGGTTCAATATAAAATAAAACAAGCCTCAGAGGATTTAGCCTGTTTAATGGATAGGTATATGAGAACAGATGCGGCCGAAGAAGAAACAAAGGCTGGATATATATCTGAGGCAATTAGTTGCATATCAAGAGCGGCGGAGATATTTGATGGATTGAATGACGTTCAGGCCTCCGAGGCAATAACTGTATTATTAGAAAAAATGGCAGGGCACTAAATGTGGAGCAACAATACTGTAAATCTTGATGAAATTCTTGTTGAGATGGATAAAAATCTCCGAAAAGGTGCATTTGAACAAAAAACAAGCAGAGCAAATAACAGATTACAAGCATTAAAATTGTTAAATAAGGCTGCGGATAATTTTGAAAAGGCAGGATTTACAAAAGAAGCAGATGCAATAGTTAGAATGATGGAAATTGCGCAAATAGAAAAACCGGTTGCAAAATTAGCGAAAAAAGCACAGAGAGAACCAGATATTGAGATAGAGGAAACGGAGTCTCCAGAAGAGAGAGAGTTATACGAATTATTGATGTCGGATCCAAATGTGGCGTTAGAAGTAGCGGTAGATGAAAAAGGTGATGAGGAAACAGATGTGCCTTCTGCGGAAATGCTGGCAGCTATGTGGTGAATAAAATAATAACTTAACTTTGGATGGCCCTTTTGTTTACAGAAGGGCCATCTTTTTGATATATAGGTAAGAAGAGGTTTAACTATGTTGCGCATTACACAATCCGGAAATTCACTTCCTTTTTCATTTCCAGTAGATCCGGCAGCTGAATTTCAGCCAGGAATGATAGCCCAACTAAAAGTTATGGGAAATAACGTAGTTTGTGGTGTATCAGACGGAACTTGTCCTATTGGGGTAATTGATGATATAAAAACTAACTCTTTTTATACAGTAGCTATAAATGAAGTAATTGTGGCTGGCCCAATTCAGGGAGTGATGTCAGCTGGACGGTGGATAACGCCAATTGATGTAAAAGCAGAATTGGCAAATGCTTCTATTTTACCTGGAACATTCGTTTCAGATCCTGTGGATGTATATTTAAACGCCAGGAATGGAGTAATAACATTTTTGGCCGGGACAGAATTAAATTCTGATATGACAGGAAGCGGGATTCCTGACGCCATACAAACGGTAGTTAGTTATACGTATCAGGTACCAAATGTTCCTGGAGATGATTCTACGGTAGGTTCTGGAAGGATTACGGTATGGTTTCAGAGGTTCATTGGACAAACCGATCAGTTTGATTCAACACAACGGTATCCAATAAATGCAAACTTATTTGTTGGAGAGGATGCGAAGTTTACATCAAGGCAACCTTCTCCAGATCATCCTGGAATTGCAATAGTCACTGGAACTCCGGGATCTACACTTAGTACAGTCGAATTTTTGCTTCTTTGATAGCTGCATAATACAGTATATTACTAGATGTTTGCAAAATTAGGATAATACTATGGACATGGATGATCTGGCTTTATTTGGCTCGGAAGTCTTTCAAAATTTGGCTAATCAAGAGCTTGCGAAAGAGGCGGCGGAGAAAAAATCTGAGGAAACAATTTTAGATGAATTCCTTCAGCTTCAGGAGAGAATCAATTCGAATGCTGCATTAAAAGAGCAATTTAAGAAAATCCAAACCAGGATGATAAACGATCCTAATTATAGAAATGCTAATAATGAAGCTTTTGTCAGAGGCGTTATGCTCCTAAAACTTGGAGAGGAATAAATGAGAAATTCTTATGAATTTGGAAATAGTTCTGTAATGCGAGAACTAGAGAGACAAGAGATAGCAAAGAATGGAACAGGTGAGAAGCCTATTGAGAAGAAGGCCGAAACTGTTCCAGACGATATTCTTTCTCAATTAATTAGATTATCTAAAGGTTTAAAGAGGTCTGGCAGAGTAGTTGAGGCAAGCCGATTAGATGAGAAGGTAGCATTATACATGACTGCATCAGATGGTGGCGAAGATTTGATTAATTTTGCACATCCTGATGGTGATGTTGAGATAGCTCCGGCGAAGGAAGGATTAGGAGAAGTTGAGACACAAGTAAGCCAACATAAGAAGATTGTGGAAATGATCCGGGGAAAAGGCGCAACGGCAGGGTTATTGAATGATCTTGCCGGAATTTTGAAGGTTGGACAGGGAGTTTCAGAAATTGATTATTTTAATTCAGAATTAAGATTGGTAAAACAACAGATGGCTGCAAGAAGGGCGACCCCACCCGTATTTAAATTCAATCAATTATTTGGAGTTGGAGGAACAATAACTGGAATTATATTTGATAATATAGGTGCCGGAGTTAAAGATGTAATTATTAGAGGAAAAGACGTTGCCCCCATAGATCCCGGAATTTTCGGGAAATATGCTTATGAATGGAAAGTGGCTTGGCCGGGACTATATGATTTAATAAGGTCTTGGGGAGGGGGATTAAGTGATTCGGATCTTAGAGCTTCTGGTACTGATGAGTTTTATAATGCTCATGTTAATGTAGTTAATGATTCTGCAAATAAATTCACTCAAATTCTTGACGCTAGTATAAATTCTCTTCCAAAGCAAGGGTTGCCAGCTAATGTTAATGAAAAACAAATTGATTCTATTTTAAATACATTACATCAGTTAAATGGTCCATCCGGTTGGAATATTTTTTATATTGGCCATGAGCTTCAGGGAGAAATTAAGAAAAAAATTGAAAATATGATTTTAATTTTAACCCGAGTAAAAACTGATTTGGTTAATGAAAAAAATGAAAAAATTAGATCGTTATCTGTAGATTTATTTAATTTACAAAAAAAACATAATCCAAATATTATATTTAGAAAAATAAACACACTAGAACAGGCAAGAGCAGCATATGACATGCCACAAGCAAGTGCAGATGATATTATTCAGTCTTTAATGACATGGATTGGACAATGGCAGAAAGCTGGTGCATTTAGTGGAAAAATGAAAGTGGCACAAAATGCTGGAGGCCCTACTGGAACGCCACAGAAAACTGCACCTTCTGTTTCTCCAACAACAACTCCGGCTGCAACAAAGCCGGTTGCTCAAAAAAAAAGACAACTTTCCTATGAGGATTGGAGAAAAGAGAATTCAAAATGGAAAGCATCAGTTCTTCCAGAATATTGGCAGAATGTTGAGAACATGCAAAGGACACTTCATAATCTAATAACTGATGCAGTTCCTTCAATAGCAAGAATTTCTGGAAAACCAATAGATCAAAGTCTTATTACAAGATTGGGACAAACAGCCAGAGAAGATTTTGAAGGATCCGCTGATTTTGATGGCAAATGGGGCAAAGCAACAGCTGGCGCATTAAATGCTGCAAAACAAATCCTTTCTACTATTAGTGGAAAAGCAAAGGATATAAATACAGGTTTGCCAAATGGCTATCTTATGTATGCTAATTCTAAAGAAAAACAATTAGAAGTGACCAACATAGCCAAAGCTAACATTGATCTGATTAATAATATTCTATATGATGCTAATATTAAAACTACTATTAATAATAATGTTTCTTCATCAACAGAGTATGATAAAATTCCAGTTAATGTTCCTTTATTTAGTGAAGCTTGGTATACTACAAAAGATGATATGGGGGCCCCATTAACCGCTGCCGATCTTACAGACTTGGTTGCATTTGAGAGGTGGTTCTCTACCAACTTTAGCAATATAATTAATCAAGCTGTGTCATTTGAAAATTGGAAAACTCTTTTAGGTAATTTCCTTAATAGGGCCAAATTACTTCTACAATCAGTTTCTGGAGCAGATGTTCAGGATGCAGACGATGGAACATTAAAATCATATGTAGATGCTATAACTAAATTAATTGGTAGATTGGTTGACGGATTTAGAGAACTTGGCAGAACAACTGGTAATCAAACAGCTGCTTCAGCCGCCGGATTAGAGTCAGTTATAAAACAATCTCCAACTGCTGGTAAAGAACCAGGAAAGCCAGGAGAAGTCGCCACCTCGGGACAACCAAATGAAGGATATGATGTTCAAAGGGCACAAAGAGAAAAGCTGTTTTATCCACCATTTGGTTCGGTAATCAACGTTAGGAAGCTTGCTAATGCTTATCCACGCGCTTTTGACAAACCTATTAAAAGCCTTAAATCGGGCACAAACCTTGGAAAATCTTTATTTCAAATATTAAATCCATCAATAAGTTTGCAGGATATAAGCAGAGGATGGTCAAATCCTGCTCAGACACCTATTTTTAGATATGATGTTGCTTCTTGGGTTGATAGAATTAGATTTATTGGAGATAATCCAAATAGAATAATTAGAACTCCTCAGGGCAATATCCCTCTTGCAAATCTAGAGAATACAGTTCCAGCAAATACAGCAATTGATAAGGTGTTTAGTGTGGCTTTATTAATGGTTGCTCTTCCTCAGTTGAAACTGGCATTAAATCAGATTGTTAATGATTGGTACGAAACTGGTGCAGAATATGAATGGGATGGAAAGGAAGCCTCTGTCCAAGCCGCTCAATCCAATCTTGCAGCATGGAGTAGAACAATAGACTCTTTGACTGATTATGCAAATCAACAGCTTAAACAATTATACTCAGGAAAATAATGTTTTATAAAGATTATCAAGCAGACTGCCAGATAATTGATAAACTTATTATTATCAATGCTGGCTTGTCTAAAAATCCTGAAATTATTAAACAGGCGGGAATTGCTGAAGAACTTGGCGGAGCTGCGCAAACATTATATCAAGCCGTTTCTGATAGAATAAAAACCTATGGAATTATTCCAACTTTAGGAACATATTTTTCAATTCCAATATTGGCAAAAATATGGTGGCCTCTTGGTATTCTTCCAGTGGTAGCAAATTTATTTGGTTTTGATATAAGTGGTTTCTTCAAATCAGTTGTAGATATGGTCCAATCCGTAATTACTGATACTGGCGACTTTACCAAAGATGATGCGGCTAGAATTGCAGATCAATCAACTTCTTCTTTGATAAAAGCAGCTTCACTAGATCCTTTGAGAGAAATTGAAAAGAATGGCGAAATTGTTTATTATATGCGGGGGTTTAGTAAAGAAGCTGCCACAAGATCAAGAAGTGGTTTATTAAATATATTTAGAGGACTTGGAAGGAGCTCTCAAAAAGTATTATTTGGTGGATTTTTAAGATGGATTGTTATGTCGGTTCTTGTAGGCGTTGCTGCTTTTGAGGGACCGAAAGTTCTTTTTGGTGTTGGTGCGGGAGCGGAGCAAACAAAACCTGAAGAAAAACCGGAAGGAGAAATCTCTTTCATAGGAGTACCGCAGTTTATAACAAATATGACTGTTCCAAAGCCTACAGGAATTCAAGCTCCTAAATACGATCTTCCTCAACCAACCTCACATAATCTAAAATCGTCGGGAAGAGGAAACCAATATCATATTAATTCTTCCGGAACAATATGGTTAATGGATAATTTAGGATCTGTAGAAAATACTCTTGTCAAATGGGCTGTTAATATTTATCCAGAATTAGCGGGGAGAGAACAGGATATTTTAAATGATGCTTCTTTCAATAAGATGGCATCTATTATATATCAGGTTAATCCGCAAGGAATCTCTCAATTTTTTAAAATGCCCCCAGATTCTGGTATGCATACAATGAAAGATGTCATTGATAGATTTGTTGGAAACATAAAGGCAAACAAATGAGCGAAATATTTGATAATTATGTAAAAATTATGACAGAAAAAGGCTTTGTAAAAGAAGCCGATGTTATGACACAAGAAGATAAAGAATCAGATGAAGATTATAAGGAAACCATACAGGCACTTTATGGAAATGAAATTAAAACCAATGATTCAACTAAAAACATTATTGATCAAGCTCATCCAGAAAAAGTTATTATTGCTCCTTCTTATGATCGATTAAATGGATTAGTTGAGAATATCAATGAAAGACATGATATTATGGTTGGTATTGTAAACCGCAAACCAAAAGGAATGCATACTCAACACCGTTATGCCAAAAAAGAACTCCTTGATGAACTTGTTAGATTAGGTTTCCAATTTGATAATGAAGGCGATGAAGATTTATCAAAAATGGCTGATGAATGTGCAGATAAATTAGTAAAACAAGCCTTTTGGCCCGTGGCTCTTGTTTGGACAGCAAAGGTTCTTGCTGGTATTGCAACTGCCGGATGGATTAAAACTAAAATTTATGGACATATATCACAGGGCGTTAAGCCAGATACAGAAAAAGCTATCACTTCCCTTCAAGAACTAAGACAATCCGTTTCTTCAGCTAATTATGGCCTAATTGATAAATGGACAACAGCTCTGCAAATGCTTTATCAAAATACCGAAAAAGCAGAGAGAATTGCCGGCAGCACCGAACAACAAGATGTCGGAATGGATGTTAATCTAGATCAAAATAAACTTGCTGCAACTAAAGAAGACATTGATTTTCTTAGTAAATTCAAGCAGATGGCAACTTATGTTGCTTCAAAAATTGGAGCAACTGGAATAAGTGATTCAGGGCTTTTAGCTGAAATTAACGGGATGGAAGAAGGAGGAGAAGCTGAGAATGAATGGTGGCAAATGGCAGAGGGGGCTTGGGAAAGTGTCTTTGGTGGTGCCAAATCTAATGCTATAAACTCTTTAGCAGCTCTACGCAACTCCCTACAAGCCTTTGTTCAAAAGCTCGCAGAAGCCTCTACAGAAGGCAAAGCAATGGCAGCACAAAAACAAGAAGATGTATATGCTAAATTGCAAGAACAATTGGGCGGAGAAGAAACTCCAGAATCTGTAAAAGAGGAATAATGGTTAATCAAGGCACTTCTATTGATATGACCAGAGATACTGGTTCTTATTCTTTCGTAAAAGAACCGGATGTGCAGGAATTTGCTTTATCTGATTATTATGGAACTCATGGAAATCACCCACAGATTATGAACACTTATCCAGAACATTCTGATGTTAATGATGGGAATGATCAATTTGGTTGGATAGGTTGGATAATTGTTGGTTCAGAAATTGATGAAGAAACCAAAGGTTGGTGGCATCAAGAAGCGGCTTTGCATCATTTGTTTGATGTTGATAAGGCAATATTTCTTTCACAAAAAAAAATTAATAGCTCAAATAACGAACGTTTGATTGATAATTTAGAACTATTTATCCGAGTGGCAAAAGATCGAAATTTGCCATTATCTGTGGTTAGAAGTTTACCTGATGATATTGGAATTCAGTGTGTAGGTTCTAAAGAAATATGGTATAGTTTGAGAAAAAGCGTTTATAATACATTTATGATATATAAGAACGCCATTAGAGTTAACGAAGATTCATTTGAAGTTTATATTTTAAACGATAGTAATTTAAATAGAATTAAAACATTTTTAAAAAATAATGTTGATAAACAAAAATTAAATAAAAAAATATATATAGAACAGGTTGAGCCAAAAAGACAACAAGAACATAGAGTTATAGATTTTATTAATTTTGTTGATAAACCACAAGATGCTTGGAAACAAACATATACAACTCCAGGACAAGATGTTAACGATCTTTCTCTGACTGATATTTGGGAAGGTGCAAAAGATATAGGAAAATCTGTATTGGAAAATGTAGGTATAATTGATAAAACTACTACTCCGCCAACACCACCAATTGTTTCACCGAAACCAGAACCTGTTATTGTTCAACAACCAAAAATTGAAACACCTTCCGAAAAAAATATATCTTCTCTGAAATTATATCTGCAAAATCCAACCCCCGCGGCACAAGCTTTCCTAAATGGTAAAAAATATACCGGAATTATTGATGGCAAATATAACCCTCAGATAAAAGAACTTGTGTCTATAATAGAAACTAATCTAAATAATCTGTTAGAAACAAGAAAATTTTCTGGAATTTTGTTAACAACAACTCCAGATGATATCGAATCCGCTTTGCAAAAAGCCCAGAAATATAAGCTTTCTTTGGCTAATTGTTCCAAGGATGAAAGATTTTTTAAATTAGGAAAAATTTTAATACAAAAACAGGGAATATAATAGTATAATTTTTGGATGGTTTGAAAATCCATCAATATGTAAGACAATAGAGAAAGACAAATAAAAGAATCTAAAGGAAAATATTATGGCTCTTAAACCATTACAGGCAATATATCCACTCGGTCAATTCGATGGTTATGACATTCTAGTCACTACAGGCAGCATTTTTGCTCTTACTGGTGGTGAAGTAGTTACCTTAGTTAACTATGACATTACTGGAACAGATAAAGCTGCTGCTGATGCAAACGGATCTGACGGTTATGTGGGAACAACCACAAAATATCGTCCTATCGTCACTCGCTTCCTACCAGACGGTCAACGACCCGTATTCCTTGCTGATGAAGGAACAACTGGTTATGGAACTCTGTTCGGTGCAGTAATTGGGACAATTGCTGGTCAGAATACAACTGGTAATAACTATGGTCCACACACTGGTGCTGGTTCCGGCAAGGTTACCCTTTGGGATAAACCCGGTCTATATGCAGTGACATTAGCATCTGTTGATACTTCAGCTGATGGTCTTGTTCCAAGCAATGCTTTACTTGATGTTGGCGAACCTCTTACAGCAACAGCTTTAGGTCTTTTGACTCCAGTTTCATCTGGTGATTCATTTGACGCAGCAAACCTTGTTGTTGCAAGACTTGTTGAATTCTCAACAAATGGCAGTTTGGTGACTACACCTAATTACCTAGTTCAGACTCCTGTTCAGGTAGCATTTACTCAGGTCGTAATTCATTTCGATCCAGAGTATTAATAAATAAAACTTGTGGGGCGGCCGGATTTTCTGTCCGCCCCTCATTTAACCCCAATATAAATTATTAGCCGGTTTATGACAGGCAAATAAGGAGAAAATAAAAATATGTATAGTCAACTGTTTAATAGCAAAGGTCAGATGAATGCAAGCAATCTTCAAGATGCATTCATGCAGCTGGCAAAGTTCGCAGCTATTCTAGAGGAGAACGCTCCTTCTAATCTAGCTCTTGCTGGTCAGCCTCAACTCTCGGCAGATCGTAGAGATCAGCTAGTAGAGTCTGCCATTATGTCGCAGCAAGGCAAAATTGCTCTTGCTCAAGCAATGGCAAATCCTATCCGTCGTAACTTAGATTACCAGGGAATTGCTCGTAGAGCACTGGTTGTTGATCCTCTTCCTCAGGGAGCTCTCCCTGTGTATGACCGTGATATTGATGTCACAGCAGTAGTTGTGTCCTCAAATGGTACCGGTCCAGAAAGCCGTGTATTCGGCGACAGAGTGACCATTCCTGAATTCGAGATTTTCTCGAATCCAACTGTTAGAATTGCGGAAGTAAAGAGACGCAGATTTAACATCATTGACCGTGCTGTTCAGAAGGCACGTCAGGAAATTATGGCCCAGGAAGACGCTAACGTCTTTGCGGCTATTGATGCAGCTTCAAGTGTTGAAAATACCATTCAGGACATTGCTGACCAGGGAATGCTTAAGCGTGATCTTGTTGAGCTCAAGGTTCAAATTGATCGTTGGGACAACGTCACAACCAAGTATTTCATGAACATCAGTGAGTACACTGATATTCTTAACTGGGCATCCGGTGGTGGTACTGTTGGACAGGGCGAGATTGATCCTGTTAGCCAGCGTGAAATTCTCCAGACAGGGCTTTATGCTCATATTTGGGGCGCAGACATAATGGTTAGCAAGATTGTTCCCCCAGGAACAGTATATGCTTGTGCAGATCCTGAGTTCGTTGGTGTTATGCCTGTTAGACAGGAAATTGAAGTTTTACCAGCTGACGAACCAAAACAGTTAAAACTCGGTTGGGTGGTATCAGAAATAATTGGTATCGGCATTGTGAACCCGCGAGGAATTTCGGCAGGTCGGAAGAGCACGCTAGTTGGATAATGTTCTTAGGAACAAATCCTAGTGATGGATAAAAATTGAAAACGGCTTCCTTGAAAAGGGAGGCCGTTTTTGTTTGTCCACTAATAAAAAGATATAATAGTATGATTCATAAATTATCAAAATTATTTTCCAAGTATGCGTCTTTGCAAGAGAGCCAGGAGTTAGCTTACGTTGCATATAAACTAGCCAAAAGGCTGTTTGACAATGGTTCGGATGATGCTGCCACTCACGCCTTGCAGTGTGGTGAAAGCGTTTTAAAAAAGGAATTTGGGCGACTGTATGGACCAAGTTTCTTTTTGCATATTAGGAGAGAGGTTTTAGGATCCTCAGGATTATCTGTTGATGAATTTGGAAGTATCATTAATGCTGCCAAAGCAGTTGGAAATGTATCTGAGGACGCATAAAGTCGTATTTCTATAAGATGACCATTAGTGATCAGAAACTTACATTATCTGGTAATGCTGAGCTTTTATTAAGGATTTCAGAAGATTTCTATGAGATGGCAAAAGCTGGAGCTGTAGAAATACCTGCAAAACGCATTTATATAATTGATTGCGAAGAAGAGCCTGCTTCGGTTCGTAGAAGTGCCAGAAAAGCAGCTCTTATAAAGATAGCGTCTTCACAAACAATAAAGAAATTTGCAATAGACACTAGACATATTGATCAAGAAGAGCAAAGAAATCCTCGTAAAGCATTACAATATTGGCACAGGGCAGATCAATTTATAGATGAGGATATGCAGGAGAAACTTGCTATATTTGCCAAATTAAATAATGTATTGGATGATATTAAAGAATTTTATGGTAAAGAGGCAGAATATCATGACAGTTATGCTCGTGTATTATCGGATCATGTAGGAAGGACTTTGAGGATAAAACAAGGAGACCAAGATATATCTGCACCTCAGGTATCATATTTGGAACAATTATTATTTGCCAGATATAGATTAAGCATGGAAGAAATAAAAAAGATGTCTTCAAGAGATCTTAAAAAGGCTATATTGAATAAGGACGAGGATTTATTGAAGAGGGGAGTATATTTAGAGAACACTGGCGGGGTTAGTAAAGCATCTAGTGGTCCTATGGTAATAACCGGAGACAAGACTGCACAGCAGAATATAATTGAAGCAATATTTGGGAACAATAATATTCGTAGGGATGGAGAGAAGAAAGTTTCCAGAACCGTGACTATTACAATAACCGATGAAGTAAAGGAGTAAAGTGGGATATCGGACATTTGTACACAAGCAATGTCCTGTAGTATTCAAGGTTCAAAACATTGCGCCAGAAGGGAAACGTATAAAGTGTTTTCACACACCTATTGGGAATGGTATGGTTAGGGATTTGCTAGCTATTCCGAATGTTTCTGAGGACGTTATTCGTCATTCATTATTGAAAGGAGATTTAAATATTAAGATAAGGGCACGAGAAATACGTGTAGTTGAGAGCAACATAGAATTGTATCAATTTGATGAATGCCATAGGCAGTTTTTATTAGATGCAGGAATAACGGTTGGAATAACACCTGGCGGAGGAACGGCTGATTTGGATTATGCATTTAAACAGGGAGAAGATCTTATTGGAGTATTAGATGGGGTGAATAGAACATTTACTACTTCGGATAAATTTATTAATGGAATACATGAAAGCAACGATTTTCGTATATTGCTTAGGCATAATGGTAGAGTTTTAGTGGAGAGTGTTGATTATTATCTTGTAGAGAGTGGTGGTTCCGGGACTGGGTATGACACAATAATATTGAATTTTTCTCCTAAGGAGAGTAGTGTATTAGTGGCAGATTATGTGGTGGCAATATGAGTGAAGCTAGACATACAGCACAGACGATATTAGAAGGATTACACTCGGCTATTTCGTTTGAGTATATTGATTCTGTAGAAAGATTAGCCGCCGGGCCATTTGAAGCATATGATAAATATAAGTTGGCAATACAATTAGATACAAATGAGATTTATATTTTATTGGACACTGCAACAATTTCCTGGGGGCTAGTGGCAACTATTGTTGTTTAATTATTTTGCCCTTAATGATAAAATGGTTTGAAGTGGAATATTTTTAAATAGGGTTTCTAGCCACATACTTTGTGTTGGAGTTAATCCACTTCCTGTATTTACCTCAAAAGCTATGGCTGATGAAGATCTTTCTATAGTGACTAATACGGTATATTCTCCCAATGTTGGAGTAAACATAGGATCCAATGGGTTTTCTGGATATAAGTTTCCTATGATATGGAGTTCATGATCTGATTCATAAGGTCTTATTCTCCAACCATCAGTTGTATTTAAGAAAAAATAGGGGGCAATTTCTTGAGTTGCAGAGATAGGGTCCCCACCAAGAGTTCGGAAGGCAACAGGATATTGTGAGTATCCGTCTAGAACCCATTCTTTCCAACGAGAATACAAATCTTCGATATTAAATTCTTCAATTGAATCTAATATAATTATAGCATTGTATCCATCAAAAATATATCCCATTATATCTTACTCTCGGGTTGGTTAAGCTGGGTTAGAGTAGTTTCTTTCGAGAGCAGCAACCAACGAAACTACGTTAGATGTAGACCTGGCAATTGTTCCAGTTGCTCTAACATATTGTCCGGTACTAAGTCCAATTGCCACTACAGTTATTACTGCATCTGTTGCTGGAGTTCTGCCCCCTTGATTATTTGTATCATAAGCAAATGAATGCTGAATTGAGGCGTCTCCGCTTATATCTCCAGACATATCATAACCATCTGCGTCTTCAGTAATAACCGCCAATGATGTTCCGTAATCTGCTCCACCTGGTAAAGTTGTGAAATATACCCAATATTTAGCAGCCGCATCTCCAGTAAGGTTTGCGCCGACGTTTATTGTTAAAGCAGCAACATAAGGGAAGGTTCTTTCTGTTTCAGTGTTGTCAGTAAGCACCAGTCTGTTAACATCTACGACCTGATAGTTGTCGATAAACACACCTGTTCCGCCCCCAGATGGGTTTGTTGCAGTCTTGGTATATAATGTGTCTCCGACAAATCCCAACAAAGCATCTGCCGTTTTACCAATAACAATACCAGCACCAGCATCGATATCTGAATTTTGTCTTAATTTATATTGAACAAATTCATATATTTGTTCTGCGGTTCCACTATTTCCATTTATGATAATACCAAAGTTATAACTTGAACTTCCAATTGTTCTTGATTGTGGAGTTGCATAATAAGTAATGCTCATTCCTGTATAAGGAGCTGTTGTGGAAACGGTTGAATCGTTATGAGTGATTTTTAAATCTGTTGCTGTTGATAGGGGGAAACGATAAGCAATCGAATCCATGGTAGTAACACCGATGTCAGCAAGATTTGATGAGTCATATGTCTGCTGATACTCGCGGCAGAATATAGTAAATGCAGTTCTATAATCATAGCCGTCAGTAAAGGTTCCGTCACCATTTGGGTCACTGAGGACCGTTACTGCTTGGTTTACTTGCCCCTGTAGCTGAACGTTTTCGGCATCAACTCCCTGATAGAAATATAGCTGATCATCGGCTTGGATTGTGCCTAATCCGATAATTCCGGACCATTTTTCCGTGACGTTGCCAGAAATATTTCTTACAGTCCAGCCACCTGTTCTAATCAAATATTGTGATTGATATCCGTCAAAATTCCACCCATCTGTGAGTTCGAAAGATTCATCCGTAATTGGCGTCATGGGGAAAGGAAAAGCCGCCAGATTCTTTGCATTAGGATCAAGCCGCCATTCTTCTTTTAAAAATGAATATAAGCATTTAATGGTGACGCCATCGGTTGATAGATATCCGTCAATATTAAGCTGTATATATAAATTAGTAGTATCTATAAAAACTTCATATCCATCTAAAGAGCTGGAATTTGGAGCATCATGAAGATAATCTGGGTCTACAATTAAAGCCATATATTCACCTTATATTATTGTTCAATAATATTCGATAATATTCCTATTATTCCAAGAAACATTTTCGTTAGATATCATTATTGATACTGGAAAATTATCTGTAATTATTACTCGTCTAATTAGCCATACCGAAGATCCTTCAGCAGATCCTGGCACAGCCTCTCCCATATAGATAGTATCTGTTGTTCCAACTGTGATTTTTTCAAATCTTTCTGTTTTTTTATAAGAAGATAGAGTTCCGTCATTATTTAATAAAATAACAGATGCATAACCGTCTGTAGTAATTCCTCCCACAGGAACAATTCCTTGAGACGATGGAAATTCGGTATTATTTTCAATAACAACCGGGTTACTGTATCCGTCATATAATATTACAGCAGGGCTATCACTCATATAATAATCCTTTCTCTGCTAATTTCGAATATTCCATTATAAACAATATTATCAATTGCAGACGCTTCAATAGTAATTCCATCTATTTCATAAACGTTATATGTTATTACTATTGGTATTTGAGAGTCGTTTCTTATTATTATTTTTTCAATAATTTTATTTGTTTTACTAGAATTAGTCCACCAAGTAATATTTGTTGGGAAGGGATCGCTTACTGGTAAAATTTCTTTATAAGCACCTGAGAAACCCTCGAATGGGCCTCCAAAGGCCAAATGAATTAGTTGTCTTAGAGTTTGATGATTTGTTGGGGTTAATGAGCCGGAACCTCCAATTTGAACAAATGTTGTGGGGAAATAATTTGTTAGCAGCCAAAACGTATTGTCATTTGTTTGTCTTGCTACTTTGCCTATATCTTTAGAAAGATAAATATGTGATAATCTTGTAGATTCATTGACAAAATTCCAGTTATATATTTGATGAATACCTTCTGGAACGCCATGATCTTTGTGTAGAGCTGTAACCATAAATTATGGACCTGCTGGATTTGAATATTGTCTGTCTATAATTTGCAGAGCACCGGCTGGAACAACCAACCCCGATGTGTTTAAAATAGTGCTATATCTTTTATTTTGATATAACAAGTGTATTATATGGATAATAGCGCGTCTTGGTCTAATAACTTGATATTCTGCTGTCCATGATGATCCTGTGCTATTTTCTATGCCATCTATTTCAGTTGTAGCGGTTCCTCCTATTTGTACAACTGTTAAAGTGGCTAAAGTTCCTCCATCGGTAGGTTCATCTGTTTGTCCATTTCTATCATTAGTAATAGTTGCAATTGCAACTGATGATACAGCTGATACATCTGCATAACCATCAATTGCAGATGCAAATTTTGTTGCAATTTGTGTTGTTGTATATCCGTCATTTACTACTACTTTATGGCCTATACTTTCTGCTATTGCAGGGTCTGCATATCCGTCTTCTGAATTAGTAAACCAAGCATAATGATTTTCTGTTGATGAGGCTCTTTGGATTTGAAAAGCTATATAATCTCCCCATAATAATGGTGAGGTGAGGCCGGCGAAATTTGCGGTCCAGATTTGAGTATGTGGGGTTTCATATATTCTAACCTCTGAATTTGTTTGTAAACCATCAAAATATATTTGTGCAGTAATTGCTGCTGGTTGGATAGTTCCTGTTTCGTCCCAAAAAGAACCAGCAATAATATTTTCATACATAGTACGCCACCAATATGAATTGGGGGCACTATTAAGAAGTCCTAAGAAAGAACAATATCTAGTATCTGAATGGTAATCCCAAACCACAGTTAATGCTCCAGAACTAGAAGCATTAACTTCTGACCATCCTGTATCATTTTGAATTGCCGTATCTAAATACATGGTAAAATTATCGCCATCTCTAGATCCTCCAACCAAATATGGGGTTCCTACAGGTTGTGTTACCATCCATGTATAGTTTCCAGTATTAAATGTAGCAGATATGAAATCAGGGCCTAAAGCAAATTCATTGACGTTAAAATATGAACCACCAGCTCTGGTTGCATCGGAGCGTTGATATACTTCTATTACGGAAAAGTCTCCTGTTCCGGGAGCCCACGTTGTGCTTGCTGTATCTACCCAGCCACCTCCAGCAACTGTGCTTAAACCTCTACCAGGAGCACAATCAACACGTGTTATGGTTCCAAAAACATATCCATGATGTCCATTTCCAGAAACGTCTGTATATGCCGGGGCCGGAGCGGCAGGGTCCTCGTCAAACATCCATACTGCCCATGATACAACTGGAATTCCAGTTCCTGTAGTTCCATTCCAAACATCATTTCGACCATAATCTTCTGTCACTCCTGGTGCAACTTCTACGGCAGATCCCCACCACAACCAAACATCTGTATCTAAAGTGTCTGACACATCTTGTCTACGTATCCATATTTCTACACGACTGTTTGCAGGGGTTGCGTCTAAATCTGCCCTACAAACCCATAGAGGAATTCGTGTTAATCCTTCGGAATCTGAGCTGGCTGCTAAATCAGCAGCATATTGTTGCATTCCTTGTGCTCCGCCAAGGGTAATCATTGCATCAGGCAAATTGTCGTGAGTTAATACTAACCAACAATCGTGTGAAGGAGTTCCGTAAATTTTAGCAGACGGAACAGTTCTTTTAAGTTTCCAAGCTCTATCACCAGGAAATGCCATTATACTTCTCCATATATATCATTAACAATTAATATACCTTCGTCATTAACCAGCCATCCGTTAATTGATGTCACCGGCATTGCAGGAATAAATCTTGTTCCGTCTATTGCCATTAAAACCTGCCCAATACCATTAGGAGCAGGAAGATCTTCTTCTCCATATAACATAGAATATATCAACGCTTTTCTAAAAGCTATTTCAGAAAGATTATATAAACAACTTCTATATCCTATAATTAGATGAACTAATGTTGGTTGTCCTATTTCCCAAGTATAAGGAAGTGCGTTATCTAAAGACCCGCCATTTTGCATAGCAAATAATTCAATTTCAACAGAGTTAGGGGACAGTGCAGATCCTGCCCTTGTTTTTCCGAAAATTCTCCAACCAGCCTGAACATAACCATCAACGGTTCTTAATACAGTCAGTTCCGATCCATAACCGTCTTTTATAATACCAACAAATGTAGCTTCATCATTTCCAGAGTCATATCCATCACTGATGGGAACACCTGTAATGTCTGTTGCGTTGGCATGTTTTAAATTTCCAGGACTATTTAATGTAATAAATGTGTTGCTGATACTAACACTAACATTTAAAAATTTAATATTATCAACGAAGGCTTTGGCATCTGTTGTTTTTCCAGCAATATTGGCTAGATTAGCCGGAACTTGTGCATTTTGGTTAACACATCTAACATACGTTGGAACAGATTGGTCATAAGCGACGCCTTTAATATCTGCTCTATCAGTTCTGTGGAAGTTATGGTCATCTTCTGCTGACCAAGGATATCTTTCGATCCAGTACAAAGATCCGTTATTTAGATCTCCGCCGGAGCCGGCAGGATTTAAAATAGTTATTGTAGTTGGATTAATATAAGCTAGAACACGGCAAGTATTATTATTACCTGGAGAGTTTGCATTTTCTATAGTAATGAAATGACCAACGCTTTGTTGAGACATTCCGACAAGACCAGATAATGTAAAATTCGGAGCAATTCCTAAAATAGATGCAGTGGCACCGACCTGAATAGGTCTTCCTAATTGTGCTGCTTCGTCTACTTTATCCAAATCATCAGTTTGGTATAAAGTTCCGGCAATATCTAGGGCCTGGTCGGCCATATTATCAAGTGTTGCCATAATCACAAAAATGTCAAAATATGCAATGGATAGAATGGCATAAGTATGGCGCCAAATGTTTTAGGTGGGAAATGGTTAATTATAATACTTTTTCAAGAGTAGCAGTTGACGGATATACATTTAATACAACTGCTGATGTTGTGTTTAATTATAGACATTCTAATTTAAGTTTTTCGTTGGCTTGGGAGGGATCTGGGATTATAGAATATTCATTTAATGGAGTTGATGTAAATGGAGACATGGAGAATGGACAACCGACGCAAGCTATGTTTTTTGATAATAGAAATATAAGCGCAATTTGGTTTAGGTTGGTTTCTGGTAGTGGAACGGTTAGAATTGAAGCTTGGGGGTTATAATGTCTTCATTTTTTAATACAACATCTGGTGGCAGTGGAAGCTCAGGATTAACTGACAGAGTTGGGGTTGCTGAAAATTTAACCACATTAGCTGCACTGAGTTCTGCATCATCTGGATATATTTGGATAAATAGTTTGCTTTGTTTTTGGAAAAGAAATACTAGTTCTAGCCTTACTCCAGATGGGATAACTGTAATTGCGGCTGTTGGTGGCGGAAATTGGGAAAGAGAAATATCAACAACAGCTCCTGATTGGTTAAGTCAAGCAACTTGGTATATAGATCCTTCAACTGGAAATGATGAAAATATTGGAAGTGCAACAGCACCTCTTGCAACTTTTGCTGAATTAAATAGAAGACTATCTGTTGGAGGTTTAAAACAAGACATAACGGTTTATGTTGTAGCGGAATCTGTAATTTCCTATGCAATGCTTGAAATTGACACTAATGGATATTTGTTTACAATTGCCGGAGTGCCAACAACAGTTAGAACTGGCATTGTAAATACTTATACAGAAAGGTCCCATATTACACCAGAAGTGTCAATGTTAACAGATTCTGGTGTAGCAGATTGGATAGCAAATGTTTGGCAAAGAATACGTATTACTTCTGGGGCATCTGCACAATCTGTAGCTTGGGTTGCTGCAACAAGCCCCGGGGGCGTTGGAGTAAATGTTGCGGCGGTTAATAGATTTGGTGGAGTACCAGCGGCACCTGTATATCTTCCAACAATTGTATCTCCAGCTGGAACAAGCACATATGTTGTTGAGTCTTTGCCAATAATTCAAAATCTTTCAATAAATCAAAAACCATCAAGAACTCCTACATCAGTGTCCACACAAGTCGCTTTTTTAATAAAAGACTTGGCTTTAGGAGGGGTTGCTCAGTCTAGGTTGGGAATATCTACTAATATAATGTTTATAGCAATGGTTGATGGATGCAGTATTGATTCTCATATTAGATCTGAGTCTTTTCCTGCTTGCAATTTAACACGTTGTCGTTTTGGTGGTAGTGCTAACGTTGCGCCTTCAAGTTCTGGCAATATAAATTTTAGAGACAGTTTGTTAGTTAAATCTATATATTTAACAGATGATAAAACTTTTAATTTTTATCAATCATTAGCATATGGAACTACAGGTGGATCTGGTTCAATAACACAGGGAAGTATATCTTATGGTCTTAAAGTAAATATAAAAATATACGACTCGCAAATATTTAACAGTGCAAGTTCAGCAATTGATTTTATTCTATCTGGAACAATTTGGACTAGATACGGAATGTCTGGAACAAGAAATCTTTATGGATTACTTATTGGTGATAGTTCTGATGAAGCTCTTGGTGAGCAATCATTATATTGGTCGGACGCTTCAGATAAGCCAAATTTATTAGGAACAACAGCTTCTATCAGAATATCTGGTTCAACAAATATAGATTTAACATGGGCACAGACTCCTTTTAATTCAAATGAACAAAAAGGAATAGGAACGCTTGATGATGGATATATTGTGGTTTCTGCTAGAAATGCAAATAGTCAAGGGGTAATTGTTTCAAAAGCTACAGGAATAGGTGTTGCTAGAGGAATTTTAGAAGCTCCAGAGGCATCAAGAACCGCAACTAATTTTTTGGTTCAATCTGTAGATCTAACTGGCGTTATTGTTTCTGGAGATAATAGCACTTTTGATTGGCATATTCCAGGAACAGTTAGGCGTATAATATTGTCTCAAGGCAACGTAAATCAAATTCCGATTTAATAAAAACGTGTTGATATATCAACGAACATGAAAGAACTGTATTTAGATGCTAATGCCCATATTCCAATGAGCAAAGCTACAATAAAAATATACTCTGATTTCCAATCTTCTCGAGCTGGTTGGGGACATGCCTCAGCTCCGTCTCGTCTTGGTCAAGAAGCCTCTCTTGCTCTTGAAACAGCAAGGGCAAAATTGGCCCAATTATTGGGAACGAATCCTGGCAATTTAATAATAACAAGCGGTTGCACTCAGGCTTGTGATTGGGGTTTAGATATTTTAAAAAAATCAATACAAGACGATAATTGTTTTATTTATTCTTCTGGACTTGAACACTCTGCCGTATATCAAAAATTAGAAAATATATTTAGAAAAAATAAAATAAAAATTCTAAATAATAAAAATGGTTTAATTTCTGAAATGGCGGATATTGATACTAATTGTGTAGTTTGTTCTCATGTTCAAAATGAAATTGGTATAATACAACCCATTGAAAAATTGAAACCAAAAATTATTGGCCTACTTTTTTCTGATATGTGTCAGGCTCCAGGAAAAACCCCAATAAATATTGAACAATTACCGGTAGATATAGCCGCTTTTGGAGCTCATAAATGGGGAGGGCCGGCAGGAATAGGATTGTTATATTTGAAAAACTTTGCGTTATATAAAGAGTATGGAACCGGGCCAAGGTATTTTAATGACCGACCTGGAACTCCAGATGTTGCCGGTGTAGTTGCAGCAGCAGCAGCATTAGAAGAAACTATAGCAGAAATGCCACGGCATCTTCAAAATATGCAACAGTTTCAAACTATTCTTGAAGATAGACTTCAAGATATGAATTTGAAAATAATAGGAAAAGAAGTTCCAAGAGTGGCAAATACCACATTTGTGCAGATTCCTGGTTTAGCATTTATGATTTTAAATGATTTAAGTAGAAAAGGAATATATGTAGGAATGGGTTCTGCTTGTGGATCAATGCACACCGGGCCTTCTAAAACAATGACAACTTTGGGTATCAATGGAGATGCCCATGATTTTTTAAGAATTTCTCAGCAAGGAAACTATAATGGTAATGATGCTATTTATTTGGCCGATGAAATTTTTAAATTATTAAAACAATATAAGGACAATTAGAGATGAGTAGCAAATATAGTTTAGAAATTATTAATAAAGAAGATAATAGACAATTTAAAAAGTACGATATAGATGGAGAGAAAGTAATTGGAGTATATGAAAATGAACCATTTATAATAAAGTTTAAAAATAATACATATAATAAAGTTCAGGTAAGAATATCGGTAGATGGGACAGACGTATTAACGGGAAATTTGGCACATACAGAACCTATAGCTGATGGAATGTGGGTAGTAAATGCATATTGTTCAATGGAGCTTAAAGCTTGGCCGGAAACAAATGAAGGAGGGGCCGAGTTATTATTTGGAAAAACAAAAAATTCAGTGGCCGCAAATACTCATGGCGATTTATCTGCAAAAGGATTAATCGCCGTTGCTGTATTTGAAGAAGAGCAAATTGATTTTATAAAATTTAGAAATCCAATTATTGTTAATCCAATTGTTATTAATCCAATAGATTACTATCATTATGAACCAGATTGTTATAATTTTAAAAAAACAACTGTTATTTGTAAATCTGATCATCAAAAAATGTCAGAAAGAAAATCATTTGATTCGAATAGTTTTTCACTTAGTGATACATATTGTAGTAATACTATTTCTGATGATTGTTCCAAACCGGGCCCTGCTGTTGGAGCGGGTGATTATACAGAACAAGTTATTACAAAAACATCTGGATTGAATAGACCAAAGTTTTCAGAGATTGTTCAAGTAAAATATGAATGGTGGACAAGTTTACGTTCTAAAATTAGAAATCAAGAAGAAATAGAAACACATTCTGCTTTTCCAGGTGATAAAAAGAATTTTATTAGTCTAGGACAAACACCAAGAATGGAAACAGATAAAGGAAGAATTCGTAGAGAAGATGTCGAGCAAAAAAGAATAGGCTTTAGAAGTAGAAGAAGGTTTGTTCCAGAACATAAACATATAGAATATACCAGGTTTGTATAAAATAATAATCAGGCCATGAATCGGGCAATGAATCGGGCAATTATGGCCCGATTCGGCAAATTTATGTCAAGACCAAAGATTAAATGTGAAGTTTGTGGAGAAAAGGATGTTAAAATTCTTGAAAAACACCATATTATTCCAAGGACAGATTTAAATTGTACCAATGATGATATGAATATTGCCGTGTTATGTTCAAATTGTCATAGCAAATTACATTCAGGATCTTTAAAAATATTGGGCGTTTTTCCTAGCACGGACCCAACAGGGTTTACTTTGGTATATGAATTATATGGAAAAAAGAATATCGATATTGATGTTCCATATTTACAACCACAAAAGAAAGAGATGAGGATCCATGAACGAAAAGATAGCAAGACAGATGGAGACAAATAAAAGACTCATTAAACAAAATGAAAAGCATATTGTAAATGAAGCGCAAAGCCGAAAAAATATGCTAGACCTTGCAGAAAAACAAGGGTGTAAAGGTGAGGCGCTGGCAATTTTAGATAGAACAGATAAATTACTATATAATTGTTCTAATTTAATTGAAAGAAAACAAATTACTGTTTTAGCCGTTGCTGAATTACATAGATTATTAAATGTTCAAGGCGGACTATCTGTAGACGGTGTAGAAGTAATTCCGCCAAATGGGCAATAATATCATATCCTTGTTGGAGGAAGTTTGATGAAAGAATATCAAGGAACAGTAATTTGGTTTAATCCTAAAGCAGGATATGGTTTTATTGATTGGGAAGGTGGGGAAGATTTATTCCTACATTTCTCAGATATTTCTATGGAAGGTTTCAAAACTGTTAAAAAAGGCCAACGAGTTAATTTTCAGGTTGGTGAAAATAACAGAGGACAACCAAAAGCAATTGAGGTTTCAATTATTGAATGATGATAAAAAAGATTTCTGGATAACAAATATTTCTAAAATGAATGTTTGTCTAAGAGATTTGGCATTAACTGTTAAAGCGAAATCTCACGCTAATCTTTTGGATTCTCAACATTATAAATATACTTTGGAACAATTAGAAAAATCTGCTGAATCAGGTTCTATATTTGCAAAACGTGATAAAATTAAAGTTAGAAAAGTTCTTCCTCCTCATTTACAGAAAACCATTGAAATATCTAAAGATCCTTTAGAGTGGGCCAGAAAACCTCTTTATTCCAAAGTAGAGATTAGAGAAGAGAAGTTTGAGGAACTAATTGAGTCTGATGAACAAATAGCAGAAGATATTTCTGATGTTATTATGGAGAATGAAGACCAGGAGCAATAATTTGCCATTAAATTATGGCAATAGTTTCTAGAGGACAAATCGCTACATTAGGCGATATTATACAATTAAGAACTTACTTCCGTTCTCCTACTACTGGTGAGCCTGTTGATCTAGATTATTTTCCACAGATTTCAATCCAGGAACCTAGCGGGAATGTGCTTTCTGACTTCTCTAGCACAGGTGTTTATCGACTACAAGTCGGTTATTATGGATATGATTATTCTGTAGGGGCAACTCCTTCTCTTGGTGTATGGACAGATTATTGGAGAGGCGTATATGGATCCAATACTCTTTATAATACACATAACTTTGTGGTTCATGCTACACAGGCTCCTATTATTAATTCTGATGGCTATGTCGGACTTGGTGAGGAACCGGGTTTCGATTTTTCACAAAACGCAATAAAAAATATAAATAAACTATTAGCAATGTTAAAGGCAAGATTGAACTCTGCTGGCAAAGCATTGATAAGAGATCAGTATGGCAACCAACAGATGGTCGATTGTGATATTTATACCATTCCTCAGTTGGTTATATTTCTTATTTCTGGACTAGATGCTTTTAATATGATTCCTCATTTTACTGATTATACATTTGAGGATACAGAATTCTTTAGAATATTCGGGGAAATAATTGTAAGATTTGCTTTAATATGGGCTTTGGCAAGCAAGGCTTTAATTGAGAGGGGAAGAGAATTTCAGATCAATGATAATGGGGTAAGTTTCCAAGCACCTGCCGTATCGGATGTGTTGATGACTCAGTATTCAAATGAATATACTATGTGGAAGGATCAGTGCCAGTTGATTAAGAGCAACATGAAAAGTGCGCCTTTAGGCCTTTGTGGAATTTCTGGAATGTCTGGATCCCCTCAAGTAAGGCGTTTAAGATTTTTAAGACAGCGTCAAATCTGGTAAAATATGACAAAATTATCTGTTATGTATAATATTCTTCTTAAACTATCCTCTTTATTATTTTCCGAAACAAAGATTTTGGAGATCAATCGTCTTTTATCTAAGGTTAAAGGATTTGATGCATTTGAAAGAATATTAAATAAGTTTGGTTATTCAATTGGAGATGGTTTTTCTAGGAACAAATATTATTTAAAAAAAGATGATGAAATTGTAGATGATATGCACCTTCGTGGAAACCATGAGAAGTTCCAATTAATTTCAAAAAAACCAAAGAAAAGGAAAATTCCCAGTGATGCTTTTTGGAGCCCGGCAGCAATATACGAAAGAGAGGATAAATAAAATGGGATGGACGAAAGAACAAATTGATGCATGGAAGAAAGAATATGCATCAAATACACAGAATAGAAAAATGGCCCAAGGAAAAAAACTTGTTGAAATTGGTCAATTGAAGAAAACCCACGATTGGGCTTCCCAGTTATCCACAAATAATTTCGGCGCCTCCGGAATGCTTATGGCAACCCATTGTAAAAAATGTGGTTTAACTATTAGCGCTTTTAAGATATCTCCCTCAGCCTGTCCTAAGGTGGAATAATTCTGCATATTATTGATATGACATCAAGACAAGAATTATTGCAATATATTAATGATCTTAAGGATAAAATAAGAGGTCATGAGGTTCTTCGAAATATGTATGAAGAATATGGCCTAGACCCATCTGAATTAGATCTGGTTCCAATTGCTTTTGCCGACCTTGATGTCTCCGCAAGAACAGATCATGGAATAATTTATTTATCATATAATGTATTGGAAAATAAAAAAGAACCTAATATAGATAATGATCATTATCTAATTCATGAACTATCTCATGTTATTCAACAAACTACAGGAGATAAGCCAACAAAAGGCTCTAATGATGGTGATAATTATTTAGACAACGAATATGAGCAAGAAGCATTTCAAAATCAGACAGAATATATAGCAAATGAATATAGCCAAGATAAAGCAGAACAATATGTAAAAAGAGTGCTTGACAAACATAAGATAAAAGGTAAGGAAAGGGAAGAGAAAGCCGAAGTATTATTGAATATCGCAAAAATGAGAATGAATAGGGTTAAGAATGGCAAATAAATCGAGATCTGTAAGAACAATTGTTAGATATTAATCTAACAAGCAGGCGAATATGACAAATGAAGAACGTAGACAAGAATGTGAAAAAAGATTAATAGCTATTGTTAATAGCAAAGGCGGAGAGGTATTAGAAAAATATATAACTGGCAAAGATAAAATCTTTTTTAAATGTAATAAAGAACATAAATGGAAAGCAAAACCATTAGAAATTCTTGGTGGAAGTTGGTGCCCTAAATGTTGTTATTCTAAAAAAAGAATTTATAATGTAGATTTTGATTTTTTTAATAGAGATACAGAAGAATCATTTTATTGGGCTGGGTTTATAGCTGCTGATGGTTGGGTTATAGGACCAAAAATGATACCTCATCGTTTAGGAATTGAGTTGGCAGAAAAGGATGCAAATCATTTAAATAAATTTAAAAAAGATATAAAATCACAACATCCAATAAGAAAAATATGTAAAAAAGGACACAAAATAAAAAATACTAAAAAAAATTGCAATTCTTCAAATATGTGCTCATTAATGATTAATTCCATAGATATTTGTAAATCATTAGAAAGATTTGGAATTATTTCTGCTAAAACTTATATCTATGATATTCCAGAATGGTTAAAAAATCACGAATTAGTTAGACATTTTATAAGAGGATATATAGGTGGTGATGGTTGTTTTTCCATAAATAACAAAATTGTTGTATTTAGTATTTATGGGAATGTTTATTTTTTAAATTCATTTAATAATATAATGAAAAAAAATAACATAGGATTAAAGAAAAAAAGAAACATAGAAAAAAGATATGGAAAAATAAAATTAGCATTTGATAATTTGGTTTATAGTGATACGTTGTCGATTCACAATTTATATAATTATTTATATGCTAATGCTACGGTATTTTTAAATAGAAAAAAAGAAATTGCAGAAAAATATAAAGAATTTGAAAAAAATAGAGAAAATATAAAATTTGAAAAAAAAATAAATGCCGAAAAAAATATAGAAATTAAAAAAAATCAAATATTATATCTTGCTAAAGAATATAAATCTAAATCTATAATAGTAAAATTTTTAAATTGTAGTGAAATAACTTTAGATATTTGGCTTAGAAAATATAAAATACAATCTGAATTTTATACTTTAGTTAACGGATATTCTTTAGAGGATGTAAGATTTGCATATAATGATTTGAAAGATTATTCAGTGGTGGCAAAAAAATTCGGAATTTCTGTTAAAGCGGCGGTTGGAATTGTAACAAGTGTTAACAGAAGGAGAGTTAATGGCATGTGAACAACCAAAACCATTTTATATTCCTTGGACAAGTGCAGGAATAAAACTTGTGGCTTCAAATTCAGACGGCTACAAGATGGTTGTTCATTTTAGGCGGGCCTTTGCTAGTCCTTCTGACTATTCTCTTGCATATAATATTTATTACTCATCAATACAAGACCATGAAATTTCTGAAGGTCCTAAATTTGTCTCTACTAACACAAGTGGTTTATTAGCAGAAATTGTAGATTTTAAACCTGGAGACACATATTACTTTGTTGTTAGGGCAACTGAATATGATCCGGCCTGGTATGATATTACCACTCTTCCTAGAGACCCGGCACAAATTGATACAAATTTGTATGTGTACCCAGAAACATTATTATCAGAAGATATTGATGATACTCAGACGGTTATTCCAATAACTGATGTAGATATATTTCCTAATTATGGGGTCATACAGGTAGGCTACGAGCTTATTAGATATACTTCAAGAGATTTAGGCAACGGTACCCTAATAGGGCAAAGAGGCTTTTTAAATTCAAATGCTAGGCTTCATTTAACTGATGGTTATGACGGATATGGTTATAGAAATCCTGTAATAACATTCTGGAAAGGATACGAAGAAGATAATGCATTTATTATTCAGGAACAAAACGTATACGGCCCGCCAAATGGAGTATTTGTTGAATCCGATGGCTATAGGGTTATCGACAGAACAAGCATGTTAATGGCTGATTTGTCTTTGAATGACGATGATAGATCAGATTTCCCAGCATATGATCAAGTAGGATGGCACAGAACAGATCCTTCTTTGTTATTTGGTGGGAATTGTTTGGACAGTTATCTTGGCGGTGAGATTTTTTGCGCCGATGGTTATAATGGAGTTAACCAACAGCTTCGAAATGTATCTTTCTCTGATCAAGCAGATAGGTTGCAAGAATTTCTTTTGGAACAACTCGGAACAGGTTCTTTGTGTGTGTTGCTGAGAAGGTTGTGGAAAGGAATTACTTGCAGTTGTATGTCTGTGAACCAAGAATATCCTGATGCAAGATGCCCGAGCTGTATTGGGGTAGGATTTGTCGGGGGGTATGAGCAATATTATAACCCGCGTAGAGGAGATAGTAGGATTTTAGTTAGGTTTACACCAACAGCAGAAGACCTAAAGATGGAAGACGCAGGATTGGAGAGCACAGCTAATTTTGATTGTTGGACATTAAGTTATCCGGCATTAAAGGACAGAGACGTATTGATCCGATTTAATCCTGATGGAACAGAAGAATTTAGATATGAGATTCTTGACGTCACTAGGGGTGTGTTGTTGTATGGCCAGACAGGAAACCAGCATTTCCGAGTTCAGAGAATAAGGAAGACAAGTCCAATATATCAATGGAGAGCATTAAGAAGCACAGCAGATTTCCCCGTTGTATTGACAACAACAGTTGGTTTGCTAAGGGGACCAAACGGAACGGTTATACCGCACACGCACGAGCTTGTTGTTAGCAATAATACTGTTGCATTATCTCAGATTAATAATACAACAAATATATCTGAGTCTCATTTGCATGATGTGATTAACGGCCAAATTATGCCAGCTGTAATGTCTGGAATTGAGGGTCGTGGCCACGTTCACAACATCATTATGCCTTAAAAAGGCAATTGGGCTTATTATTGTATATTGCATAGAGAGGTAATGAATTATGGCATCAGGTTGCACACCGCCAAGGACACCATTTTCAAGCGCAACATCAAGAACCCCTGAGGGTGGATATATTGCTGTACATAAGCGTGATTTCTTAGCACATGCATCTGGAGAGCAATTTAATCATTGTGCTGACGACATCAACATGAATCCAGAATTAATCAATATTCCTGGCATTAATGTTCAAGAAGCATTAGAGAGTGTTAATTCTATTCTTGATGGATATTTATTTAATCCAGGATTGGAAGATGTTCTTCTTGTTGACAATCAGGCAAATGGTGAATTTATAGATCTTAATGATGGATCGTATATAACTAGCTCTAATGAGCATATAGATTTAAAAGCTATTACGTCTAGGGCTGTAAGATTTTATCACGCAGGATCTTTAACAGCAACAATTGGTTCTAATTATTATTCTGCGGGACAAGGGGCAACATATTCATTTAGAACCGGGGGGTCTTTAGCAGGAAGTGGTTCTGGTGATTTGGTTGTGAAATCTGGAGATGGAGGATCTTCTGCGTCGGGGGATGTTTCTTTATCTTCAGGACTTTCAGTTTTTGGTTCGGGAACATTATCTTTATATACAGGAGACGGGTTATTATTAACTGGTGCGATTTCTTTATATTCTGGCAACGCTGATGTTGGTTCAAGCGGGAATATATCAATTAGAACGGGGACATCGGTTTCTGATAGTACAGGGGCTGTAAGTATTACTACTGGAAATAATGGTGGGTCAGGAGCTACTGGTGAGATCACATTAAATCCTGGGACTGGTTCTGGAGCATATGCTGGTGGAAATATATTTGTTTGGGCCGGTAGTGGTGGTGCTGGGACAGGCAATGGTGGTTTTGTAAGTATTGTTGGTGGGTCTGGTGGGGCCGGCGGTGGTGGCACTGGAGGGCCAATAACTATTACATCTGGATCTGCGGCAACAGGCATCACTGGAGCTGCATCCGGAGATATAACAATTTCTACAGAAGAAGGCGTCTCTTCTGGGGACATTACACTATCAACTCACGGATCTTTGTACGGTGGTTCTGGCCATATAATTTTTACAACTGGTGATGGTGGGAGTGTAGGCGCTTCAGGAGACATTAGATTGGCCACAGGAGATGGTGGAGGATCTAACGTTGGGGATATTGAAATAACCACTGGGAACAGTGGAGGAACGACAAAACCTGGTGATATTGTAGTGGTTGCAGGATATGGAGGTGGTAGTTTTGCTGGTGGAAGCATTACATTAACTGGTGGATATGGAGCAGGGGGATCTGCTGGTGGTGGAAGCATTACGTTAACTGGTGGTACCGGTGGAAGCTCTGGTACTTCAGCTCCTGGAGGAAATATTACAATAGAAAGCGGTGAAGGAACCTCTAGTGGAGGGTCTGGTAATATTATTATCAGATCTTTGGCTGGTGGAACTTATAGTTCTGGAGATATTTCTATTTATACATATAGTGGACAATCTGGAGATTCTGGAAGCATTTCAATGTATACTGGTGATGCAACTGGGGACGATGCCGGAAGTGTTAATATTTATACTGGTAATGCTGGGGCTTCTGGAAACGCTGGAAATATTAGCATTTCTTGTGGTGATGGTAGTGCTGCCGGAGCATTTGGTCAAATGTATTTAATAACAGGATATAGAGCTTCAACTGGAACGTCTGGTCCAATTTCGTTAAAATCTAACCTTGCAAATAGCGGATATTTTCAATTTAACCATTTGGGCGAAGATGATCCTAGAATGTTAATATCAGTATATAAATCTGGAAGTGTAAGGATGGTGCATTACCATGGATATGAGGTATTATAATGAGTGATAAAGTTGTACATTTTACAATGGACGGATATATTCCAAGCGATGCAAGTGGTAATACTATAGATATTCCTCTTACATCTGGCACTCTTCTTGAGGTAGACGCAACATATATGTTTGAAATAAATATTGTTGCACATAGTCGGGAGCCCACTGAGTATTTTGCCATGAAAGCATTTGATTGTTTTAATAAAAGAAATACGACAGTTGTATTTGCTGGAGCTACAGTTGTTTGGGATGATGGAGGATATACGTCAGCATCATTATCAAGCTCATATGTTTCTGGGACAGGATGTGCAAGATTCTCTATTGCTTTACCAATTAATTTTAGTGGATTTTATTGGCGAGCCTGGATTGATGTTTATGTAAAAGATAATGAAAACTAAAGGATGCATAATCAAGCATTAATTCGGAGGAAGCTATGGACCCAACACAAGCATTTTCAAGTTTGTTTACACCGGCTTTTTGGATTTTGGTTATCATAATTGGTTTGATAATACAAGGATTTAAATTTCTAGTAGAACAAATAGCATTAAGAGTGGCTAACTATTTCCCAGATAAATGGGAACCAACCAATCAATGGTTATGGAGAGAGGTGGCTCTTCCAGCGGCGCCAGTTATTCTTGGTTGTTTAATTGGTGCTTTTATTTCCGAATATCCTTATCCCGATCCTTTTAATGTGTCAATGTGGTCGAGGATGTTTGTTGGAACATTTGCGGGGTTTGTTTCTGCTTGGGCTTATCCTAGAATAATGTATTATATTAGAAATCAAATAAAGACCCCCGGCGAAATGAATAAATAGAAGGAAAAAAATGTCAACCTACCCTTACAGCTACGATGACAACTCTACTATTTATGTCGTCAATGATAACATTTCCGAGATAAGTGGTCAGAATTTTAACCAGGTGCGCGATGCTGTATTTAAAATTGAAGAAGAGCTTGGCATAAAACCGTCTGGCACACTTGATTCTTTGAAAGAATTTCTTGATGTTTCATTCAATACAAATGGAACGGTTAAAGCCGCCGCTTTAACCGCTATTGGTTTGGTCACCCTTCCTATTGATAATGCTCAAGTTGGTGTCAGTGCTGGCATCGCTGAATCGAAACTTAATCTAGATTATAGCACTTCTAGTTTAAGATCCTTAATTGCAACAAATTCTTCACTTATAACATCTCTTCAAACAGCGGTTAATGGTCTCACTACCAGTCTTGGTTTACATATTGGTGGAGGTTCTGCCTCGGTTCGACATGTAGCAAGTCATGTTGATATTAATGCCATTCCTTCAGATTCTAGAGACCCTTCTTTTGTTTGGTCAGGACTGCTTGATACCAGCGGCAATATACGTAGTGCAACTAATGTTGGAAGAGCTTTAGAGCAAATTAATAACGAATTAGTTGGGCATGAAATAGCAATTACTGGTTCTCATCCAGCGACGGCCATATCTGTAGATACCAGTAATTTTATGCAGTTGTCGGAGGAAGCTATAGATGTTCAAACAGCTCTTGAAGAGCTAGATGCCTCTGAAGATTTGAGAATAGGTTTGCATAGGGCAATTCAACATTCATCGGGTGTTCCAGGAGACGCTAGGTCTTCGAGTTTAATTACGGATGGTTATGGAGATGCTGTTGTTTCTTTGAGACAAGTTCAGGCTTATGTGGCAGCTTTTCCTGGGACAGGACCGGTTGATGATGTAAATGATGGCGATCAAATTGTCAGATTTAATGTTCCTACTAGTTCAACAGAATTATATCAATTAGATTCAGAATTCTCTCAAGTTAAACCGGGAGATATTCTTAGAATTGTATATGGAGACGGTTATAATTTTGAGGCACAATATATTGTAGAATCTTTAAGATATAGTCCTGGAATTGAGTTCTGTGTAAGATTAGATTCTAACAACCTTCTTGATACAACAGATGCCTATGCAAGAATAGACAGGGCTCTTTATGATCCAAATGTGTACGGCATAGCAATATCTGCACCATGTAATGCCACTCCGACAGGATATTTCCCGGGATTTTATTCAAGCGTCACTGTTGCAGATCCAAGATGTGCATCTGTTCTTGGTATAGGATTTGATCCAAACCAAATTGATTCTACACATTACAATTTATATTTAGAATTGTATCCAACAGGAAATCCGGCTGAAAAAGCTATAGTTATGCCTGCTGTAGATGTTTCTGGCAACTCTGGAGCTACTCCTGGACAGTATACTTTAGACAGTGTTGTGTTGGCCACAAACAATGTGTTTAGACAGTCAGGATACAACATGAGATTCTTGGCATTCCAATATGCCGGGAATTTTGGAATAGCAATGACTGATCCTTTTGATGGAGCAGCTTTCTCAATAATTAATGGAGATTGGAGTTCCGGATCTGGAGTTGAAGGAAGTTTTACTGAAAATGTTATTGGCGATTATAACGTAGATAATAAATATTGGGACGCTTTAGGCCTAAGTTTTAATGCTGGAAATTGGGCCAGCCCTGCATATAGGTCTTCTTATACAAATTCAACCGATGCACAAAATCCATCAAAAATAATAATGCCTAGAAAACAAAGGTATTATGTTGCAGATGGTTCTGCAAGAGATTATTTAAGATCGGCAATAGGCGTTTATGATGGATATTGGCTTGCTGATATTACAGCAAGAACCGTTTCTGGCGTAGGTGTAAGCACAACATACACCATATATGATTGTCTTAATACGGCTGGTCTAAAACCAGGAAAGACAATTACCGTTCTGCCAAATATCGGTGTGAATTCGGCTAGTTATAATAGTGCTGATTATGGTAGATTTATTATAGAGTCTGTTGTATATCAGCCAGCTTGTCCAGGTGATACTTCAAATACAATAATTACTGTATTAAATGGCATTCATGCAACAGGTAGCGCATCTAGTTCTTCAACTGGGCCTGGAATGGGAATTCAAGTAAGAATACATTTTGGGAACGATACTGTTGGTTTCGATCTAAATAATATGATCGACAGCTCTACCCCATCAGCTTATAACTATCATCGTTTCCATGAAATATATGCCAACAAAGGCGCAAAGACAGTTTCTCATGAAAGAGCTAGAATGCCAATTCATGGAGCTACCGCAACGGCTTTGGATTCTACTTATTGGCATATAAATTATGTTTCGTCGAAACTAAGAGGATATCGAGATAATACTGCTAATTTTAATAAATACATAAGATTATCAATTGATACATATGATATCACCACTGGTGAATTTACAGCAAGAATAGGCAGAAGGCCTGTTGCTGGCGATACACAACCTCCTAGCACTACAACAATAGCTAACACTGGTATTACAGCAACAGGAAAAAAGAATGTTCCGTTCAAGGTTTTTGATGAGACCGGGAATGATTATATTGAACTAGAGTATGTAGAGACGTCTACTTCACCAACAACTATAGTCCCGGTTAGAGTTGTAGATATTGAAGTTATGCCTTCATTAATGGAGGATGATGAATTAACTTTAATATCTACTTGTGAAATGAATTGGTCTGGAGGACTTCTGGTAGAAAGGGTTCGGGACCAAAGACAAGTAGGATCGATTAGTGAAAAAGAATTCACCGCATCGGCTAAAAGCTTTATAACTGCCGGTGATAGAGCCCTTCACGCTAATGGGGTAATTAGGGATCTGGATTGTCTTGGAGCTACAGATGTTGTAGACACAAGAGCTTTATATTTTAATGGAGGACTGGCTTTTATTAATGGCAATATTGTATCTGTAAATAACAGTAAAATACTTATTCCTAGATTAATAGAAAGTGGCGGCAGCGCTGCTGTTAATTGGGTTGTTTGTGTAAACGAAGATGGCGCCCTTGTATCTCTCCCTATAACTGCAACCAAACAGCAATTCTTTGCACAGGCTGGTTCTGGTGGTGGAACGTCTTATTTTGTTCCTTCCGTCACGTTTACAGAACTAATTACGGAAAGAAAAGATCTTTTGCCATTAGCAACACTGACTGCATCAGGGTCGTTATTGTCTAGCATTCTTGATATTAGAAGATTTGCCGCTGATGAATCTTTTAATATTCCATTTGTTTGGGCAGAGGATGAAACCAACTTCTCAGCTTCGTTTAGAAGCGCAGAAGCTTTACAAAACTGGATAACATTAGCTGCAACAGCAACAAGCCAGTCATTTAAACAAAAAGTAATTGTTAGAGGGACAATAGTATTATCTACTGCGTTAGATTTCTCAGCAATACCAAATTTGGTTTTAGAAGCTGACGGCATAGAATCAGCAACAATTGTTATTAGTTCTACGGTTGGAATTAAAGTTGCTGACAGTGTTTCTATAAGAAACATTAATTTTATATATGGGCCATCTTTAGCAACGGGAAATAATGTAAATATTAGTTTGTCGGCTCCTTTGGCCTGTGTTCTTATTAAACCAACACTTTCTTCTTCTACAATAAATAATATAAATATTGAAAACTGTAGTTTTTTTGGAGCCGGCAATCCTTATCGTTATCCATTTATTTATATGATATTGAATAATAATATTGTCGAAAATTGTTCAATTATTGGCAACTCATTTTCTGATACTTATGCAACCACTTCTGCTGCTATTGTTATTGCAAATTCAAATACAGACGGCCTTGTTCACTCTATATTAAACAATGTGTTTATTGAAAAAAATATTTGTGCACAAGAACAAGGTATATTTATTGTTGGAACATCTTCTACAGCTCTTCCACCAATTACAGCTATTAATGTTCATATCAGCAAGAACAAATGTGGATATATTGGTGTATCTGCCGGATCTAACATTGATCCGGAAGATAGCAATAATCAGCCTGGGTTATTTATATCTGAAAATGCATGTAATGCAATTTATGGCGCAGTAGATATTTATGGTCAAATATATATTACTGTTCCAAAAACACTTGCATCTACAATTGTTAGAAACAACTCATGTTCTACTATTAATTTTAATTACACCTCTAATGCAACACCAAGAACTGGGCAGAGTGCAGTAATACTAGATGGGAACATTCTAACAAGATCTGTATTTACAACCACGTTTGGTGCATATGATACTCATTTAAATGTTAATTATGGAATAAATGTGTATGATAATGTTTCGGCAGCACCGCAACTTATCCCAGCCAAGATAATAAATAACTCATTCCAGTCAGGAAGCACTTATAGTAGCGCTACTGTTCTTGAATATACATATGGTATTAGAGCTCTGTCCCCATGTGTAATTACTGGAAATACTATTCGTGCCTTTACAACATACGGAATATATACTGTTATTTCAACATATACTGAAGCAACAGGATCAATAATAAGCAACAACTATTTGTTCAGAGGAACAAATAGCATAACTTATTATATTGTAGGATCCGGGGCAGGTATAATTACAGACAACTATTTAGATAAAACTACAGTAGACGGAACAAGTGAAATTACTATTGATGTAGCAATGGGAAGAGCTTCACCAACTATAGTTGAGAGAAATATAAATCACGTTATTACATTCCCTGTTAAAACAACCCAAGGTACGCCAATATGGACATATGGAACATATAGATGGACGCATTGGAATAACAGCCCAATTTATTGGGGCAAAAACACAGCGGCAACTAATAATAGTGAGACTATTCAATTAAGATATGATTCTGCAATAAGTACAAGCGCAGCAACATCAAGGTGGTGTTTGCCACTTAAAGGATTTATTCCAAGTGGCGCATATATTATGTCTGCAACAATTTATGGTGAGACGTCAGTTATATTTGCAACAACAGGAAATATAACATTAAGAGCAATTTATAATGAACTCGCTGGAGATTATGGCACCGTTATTACAACTGCTAGTTCTGGTACTAACCCAATGAATTTTGCTGCCACAACTATAGCAAATGCAACAATAGATATAAATAGAAAACTTGAAGAAAATGTTGAAATAGAAATTCTTGCTGATTTACAAACCAGTGCTGTTTCAGATATAAATCTTACTCTTATAATTAAATATAGGTTCTAAACCAACCATTGACAGCACCAGTTTTTTTCTTTATATGTAATAACAGTTGGTTCGGTAATTTGCCAAGTATGTACCAACAACATACATTTTAAATTTTCTAATGGAAAAATTGTATCTCCGTCTTCACAAATATTTGGATTGGCAGGAATAGCTCCTACATTACAGAAATTTTCATCAGAAAGATATGTGGATTCTGTGCAGTTTAATTCGTTGTTCCATTCTGTTCGTGGACTTGGAGGGTTATCCCAAGCTTTATATTGTGTGCAAGCTCCGCCTTCTGTTTCTTTTAATACTGTACATCCTGGAATTTCTGGTGTTCCACCAGTTTCTTGACCTCCAGTAGAAACAGCTCCGGCAGCACCGCCAGTAATTGTTCCTCCAGTGGGGAGCTCTCCACCAGTAGCAAATCCGCCAGTAGGAAGATTTCCTCCTGTGGAGCCTCCTGTGCCGCCCGTTTCTTCTAACCCACCTGTTTCATCAATGGGAGCCTGGCCGGCTTCTCCTGGTTCAGCAGTGCCCTCTACGATGGTCGTAGACGACCCACAGCCGTAAAGCAGTAGGATCGTTGTAATTGTTGCAATGCGAGTCATGATGTTCCTCCTTATCTGACCACAGTGTAGGTCTAGAATCAGCTTTTGTCAAGCCCTTACCGCATATTATAGTATTTCTTATATGGCAGCCGGATTTTCTTATAATACAGAACTATATGATCTTTATTATATAGTTCAAAATACAATGTTGCGCTATCCAAAAGATCTTATAGTAGCTTCTTTAAAAGATTTTTTTGGGCAGGATAGCAAATATTCCTGGCACGGAGACAGTTTCGGATATAATAAAACTGTAGATCTTACTGATGTTCCTGCCGATGCTGGTCTTTATGATGAATTGACTACCCGCGTTTTTATTGGAGAAAATAACAGGTATGATATAATTCAATATCCTGCTATTCTTGTAAAAGCAGGTTCGTTTCGTTATGTCCCAATTTCTTTAAATAGAAACTTGTATTATGTAGAAAATAATATAACTGAATTTACTGATGGTTATCAAAGACGGTTTTTACCAACACCAGATAAATTTGTAATGGCTGGTGCTTGGGAAGGTTCAATAAATATAGAGGTGCAATCAAGAGCTATTCAGGAAGCTGATGATCTTGCTGAACTTATTTCTATTTATTTAATTGATATTAATTGGAATAATCTTTATAGGGCTGGCGTGTCCATTAAACCTGATATTTCCGTTTCTGGTGCTAGCGAATCGGAAGACCGCAATGATAAGCTTCACCATAGGATAATAACAATAAATATACGTGGAGAATGGAGAAGAGAGATCCCAATATCTAATTTTGTTGAATTAATTACATTTTGTGTAGAATTTGGAGATGTAAGTGCAGATAATTACGCACCAAATATTGAAGTTCATACGGAACTTGAGTTAGAAAACGTATCGTTTTCGGAGGAACAAATTGGGGAATAATAGATTAAAAATAGTAAGCAATAATTTTGCATATAAAAAGATAGTAGTTTTCTTACCAAGGTAATAAGGAATTATCAGATGCCTAGCTTCCCAGAATCGCAGAATGCACTTCCCGGCGTATATACGTCAATTGAGACTTTCTCTAGTGGTTTGTCTATTCCAGCTGGAACGCGGCTTGCTGTTCTAGTTGGAGAAGGTGCCCGAAAAGAAACTTTAGTTAGTTCGGCAAACGGAGACGGTAATGATGGATTTGATCCGACTTATGCAGGTCCAAATGGATCAGATGGCCGTCATTTCTTGCTAAGCCATGCTCCTATTATTGAGAACAGAACAAGTCTTTATAAAAATGGCATTTTGCTTGCCGGAACAGAAGGTGTTATAACTGGAACATTTAGTAGCAGCTATGATTACAGAGTAGATCCTGAAACCGGACAAATTGAGCTGCAAACAGCTTCTATTGTTGATCAGGGTGGTCAGTATTATTCCGCCAGTTCATTGAATACAGGAAATGGAACAATTGGCAATCTTACATTGGTTGACGTTAATGCCCCATCAGAAACCTGGTCAATTCGTGTATCCTCGATTATAAGAGATGGTTATGGCAATCCAATTGATGGATATGCTAGATTTATTGCTAATGGTTCTGTTAGCGGAAGTCCTCTTGATGGTTATGGAAATGTGGTTTTCTGGCAGTCAAATGGAACCGTGGTTAGCAATGGAATCTTATCCTTCTCAATTAGCGAAGGAACAACTGCTTTCCGTGAGGGAGATAGGTTCATAATCGAAGTGGAAGGTGGCGTGCTTCTTGCTGGAGACAGTTTGACAGCCACTTACATTGCTGTGACGGATATAAATGATCCTGAATTTTTTACGGATTTTGATGAATTACAGACAAAGCATGGTGCGCCAAGTACAACCAATACCTTGTCTTTAGGTGCTCAGTTAGCCTTTGCAAACGGAACTCCTGGCGTTTGGGCTCTTCAAGCAGCCCCTTCAATTCCACGAAGAGTTTCTTATATCATAATGGAAAGCGCTTCGGGAGATGCAGATCCTGAAGATTTAACATTCCCTCTTCCACTTGGAGTTGTTCCGGATGCTGATAGCAATATCAACTTCTTTTTAACAAATCCAATAACAGGTGTGGAATCACAGATTGTTCCAAACAAGGTTGCTTTCTATGATGCAACAATTACCGCAAACCCGGATACAAACTTCATATTGAATCCAGTGTTTTCATTCTCATACACAGCAGTTGTTGATACAAATACTGCTGTTGTAAAGTTTGACAACGATGGTGTGCTTACTTTTGTTGACGCAACTCATGCAACGTTCTCAAGTGTTGGTCAGATTTTTGGTCAGGATGATATAAATGGCACAAGAAGCGTTCATGTATTTAACGCTACTAATCCTGATAATAACGGAACTTTTGCAATTACTGGAGTTAGTGCTGGCGTATTAACAATCAGCAGAGTTAGCGGAACCTTCGTTAATGAGACAGCTTTGCAATTCGAGGTAATTGATTCAATTGAAGAGGGAATAAAGATTCTGTTTACTGAGGATCTTGCTGCACAAATTCCTGCTGGAACCCAGATTAGGGCAACAGTAGTTGATACTCGCGATGCGGATTTCTTTGATGCAGGATGGATATCAGCTTATGAGGAATTGGAGCGAATTGATGTTGATATAGTCGTTCCTCTTCCAAGACAAACAATTTCTGCAATATTCCAGAATGGTGTTGCCCATGTTAGATATATGAGTAATATTAAGAATAGAAAAGAAAGAGTTCTGTTTATTGGGGCAATTGCAGGATTGACACCAGCCAACGTTATAGGAACAGAAGATGCAGCAGTTGAGAACATTGGCGTTCTTGAAGGAATTCAAGGAGACGATGTCACTGAGATTCTAGCAGGGTCTGTAGAAGATCTTGCTGATTATGGTGTCCAGAATTCTTATGGAACCACATATCGTGTTGTTTATTTCTATCCTGATGAGATTGTGGTTCAGATAGGGGCGGACAACACATTAATTGACGGATTCTATCAGGCCGCGGCAGCAGCAGGATATCTCTCAGGAGTGACCAACATAGCAATGCCATTGACAAGAAAGTCATTAACTGGGTTTACAATTCTCAGAGACAAGACATATCGTCCAATAATTCTACAGAATTTAACAGCAGCAGGCATTACTGTTCTTCAGCCAATAACTGGTGGTGGAAAAGTTATTAGAGGCCAGACCACAACCAATAGTGGTTTCGTAGAGGAAAGAGAAATCTCTATTATCTTTATTAGGGACAGTGTTGCTAAGCAGCTCAGAACAGCATTTGATGGATTTATTGGATTAACTGATTCTCCAGTGTTTGAGAGCGCCTTACAAACTCGTGGACAATCTGCTTTGTCAAGCTTTGTTGGACAAGGCCTGATAACAACATGGAAGGATCTTAAGATTGCTAGGGATACAGTAGATCCAACTCAATGGAATATTACGGTAAAAATACAGCCTGTTTACGGGGTTAATTTTATCTTCATTAGAGTTTCTGTTGGATTACTAGAGTAAATTATAAAAACAAATAAGTAGGATTAACCTTAAGGAAATAAAAATGCCATTAAGAAATGTTCAATCAGCAAATGCCACTCAGATTACGCTTCAAGGTAGGAACCGGACTGGCACGCATTTATCAACAAACATAATTCTTGCTATTGCTGGAAACCCAATTGCGGCGGTAAAACAACTTCAGGTGACAGAACAAAGATCGGTCACTAGGATTTCTGAAGTTGGGACAGATGGCGTTATAGATTCCGCTCCTAATAAGTCAGCAGAATATAACGTGACCTGTCAGAGAACCCGTTTTGATGGCAAGAGAATTGCGGAAGGTTTCTACCGATCATATGTTCATGTGGGATCTCAGCGGGTTCCATTTGATATTGAGATATATGATTTAATTCAAGGTGGGGCGATAGGATCTGGAGGAATGGCGGTAGCTGGGGCTACGGTAGTGACCGTTATCCAGAACTGTTGGATTACACAGATTAGTTATACATATGATTCTGACAACTTTGTTATTGTGGATAATATGAATCTTGAAGCAGAAGCGATAAAGAGCTTCCGTTCTGGTGGGCAGTCGGCCATTTCAGATCCTACAAGACTTGTGGTTAATCCATTTGAGCAGCAAGCGGATGTTGGCATTTACCGTGGTGCTTTGGATGCAGCTGGCCTTATTAATGCATTTGATGGCAGTGCTCTATAACCAGTGATATATAAGCCGAGTAGGTTTATTAACATAGGAGAAAGTGTATGGAGATTAATAGGAGAAGAGCTATATCATCTTCCCTAGGTCGTATTGATTTAGGCGAAGCTAAGAATAAAGAAGTATTACGAGTAGAAGAGCCAGAGCCACAACCTATTTTAAGTTTTTCTTCTTCAGAACCAGAAGAAACATTTAAAACAAATGCAGAATTAGAAGAAGAAATAAAACGAGCAAGGGAAGAAAAAAGAACAAATAGAGCTCCAAAGAATGCAGTTAATAGATTAGAGATATTAACAGGAATTGGAAGATTAGTAAAGGATGTAGATATAGAAGGAATTACATTCTCATTAAGATCATTAAAGAATAAAGAAACAAGAGAAGTTATTGAAGCTGCGGCATTATCTCAAACAAATGTAGGAGAAGCTCTTACAATAAGAAAGTGCACATTAGCAAGATCCATCTTTGAAATAGATGGAGTTCCGTTCATGCATTTCTTGGGGTCTGAGACGGCCGAGGATGTGATTGATGAGATGGAGGAGTCAGTTATTGGAAGACTATGGGAAGAGTATTCTAATATGATTGTAGAGCACAGGAAGGCCATGGTGGAAGATCTGGGAGGAGAGCCAAAGGAGATAGTTGAAAACATAAAAAAATAATAAAGGAGCCGGATCATAGGTTTATATGGTTTTTATGTAAAACCTACAAATTCTTGCCAGGCGACTCATTTTTTGAGGATATGGATGAATTCACATGGATGTGGATGTATCAGAGCTGGCTCCAGGATCAAGAAGATATGCACAAAATATATAAAAGTTATGCATTATATATGGGGTCATTTTTTAATTGGGAAATGGCTAACAGGGCATCTAAGCAAGATAACCCAGATTATGCTACATCTGACGAGGAATATGAGAAGTCATATGAAATGGTTAGTAAATTCAACGACATAGCAGATCAAAAATTACACAGAAGGGCCAGAAGAGTTATTGAGGAATAAATGGATCCGGAACTATTAGCAAAGATAAATGCGTTATTAAAGAGTATTGAGGCAAATTTAGCATCAGTAAGCACAAGAATAACAGATTTATTTACTGGAGCTCCTGAAAAATTAGACCAATTAACCACGTCGGCCGGAAAGGCAACAGAAGCAACTGAAAAAGCAGGAGAAACTGCCAAAAAAACAGCGGGAAACTTTGATATATTTTCAAAATCAGTAGAAGATCAGGATAGCATATTAAAAGCATACACATCTGGCGCTTCAAATTCAGACTCTGTTCTTGGAAAATTTGCACAAAGAATGAAGTCTGGAGCCATGGACGTCTTAGGAATGTCAGATGCTATAAATAAAGCTGGAAAAGAGAATATTGATTTTAGAGATAAAATGGAGAAAACCGCCCAAGTTGGGGGGCTTCTTGCCAGTGTTGTTGTAGGTCTTGGAGACGCTGTAGGAAATTATGGGCAAGTATCTAGAGAAACATCTGCTATTGGAATAGAAAGCTCTACTAAACTATTTGAATCCACAAAAGAAGGAATAGAAAAACTAGAAGGTGTATTTAAAAAATTCACTGGTGGGAAAGGAATTATAGACCAAGTATTGGCTCCATTTACCAAAGTAGCAGGAGCAATGGGTAGCGGAGTTGAAGAACTTGTAAAAGAAACAGCCGGTGTAAGAAAATTTGAAAGTTCAATAATGGGATTGTTTGGCCAATTTGCTGGGTTCCAAAACATTAATAGAATGAATTTTACCGGCAATTTAGAAAACCAGTTAATAAGAATAGTAGACCAGAACACTGCCGTTGCTCAGTCTACCAACTTAGCAATAGATGAGGTTAATAAATTTGGCCAAGAACTAATGAAGTTGCCTGGAGCATTTAATTCAACAGTTCAGCTTTCTGGAGCTGCTGGTGGTCAAATGTCAATGTTAGAAGGAGCAATTCGAGTAGCCAGAGGAACCACTGGAGATTTTAAAGACGTTGTTAATGATTTGAATTTACAATTTAGGCAATTTGGAACCACCAACGAACACGCTTTAGATCTTATGACAAAAACATATGATTTGTCTCAGAGATTGGGAATAGGATTTAAAGATGTAGATAATATAATTGGTGGGGTTGTAAAGCAATTTGCTATGCTTGGAGACAACATGTCTTCATCTATTAATCTGGTTGGAGCACTAGCTGGTGCTTTAAAAAGTACAGGGCTAGGTATAGAACCTACTAAGGCAATAATAGAGAGCATTACACAATCTATTGGTAATATGAGTTTAGCTCAGAAAGCGTTTATGTCTCAACAGACTGGAGGGGCAGGAGGGTTAAGAGGGGCTTTTGAAGTAGACATGTTAATGCGTCAAGGAAAGCTTGATGAAGTTTATAAAAAGATGGAGCAGTCATTAAAAGGACAATTTGGTGGAGTGACTACCCTCGAAGAGGGCTCAAAATCAGATACAGCGGCTGCTGAGTTAACAAGGCAAGTTCAATTTTTAACACAAGGACCATTTGGAGCTGTTGTAAAGAACGCAGATCAGGCTTATAGATTATTAGAAGCATTTAAAACAGCTGGTCCTGGCGGGATTGATACAGAAGCAATTGGAAGAGAAACTGGTGATGCAATGTCTAGTGTTCTTAAGACAGATGAAAAGATGCAGGAGAAGCAGGCTAATGCATTGATAAATATTCAGAATACTATTGGACAATTATTGCAAGAGCAGCAAATAGGAAATGCTTTGTATATTAGGAGTTTGGCTGGAGGAATGAATCTTGAAGGATCCCAGCTGAGAGAATTATATGCTGGAGAAAGGGGTAAAGCGATGGATTTGGCTGGCACGGCTGGGAAAGGGTTTTTAGCAACAGAAACTCCGGCATCAGCAGTAATGGCAACAGTATCTGACACAATAGGAAAAATAAACCAATATGTTTCTGGAATGACTGCGGCAAAGAATGCTCCAGATACAGAGGCAATGGAGAATATTGTTCCAGAAATTCCAGCCGGCCCTGTTCTTCCGTCGGCACCAAAAGAAGTAGGTATAGGACCTACATTGCCAGGAATGGCGCCGAGGGCATCTGGAACAACGGGAATAAATTTTACAATTGATCCTTTAACTGTAATAGTAAAGAATACTGAAGGAAAGGTTATAGACACTCAGCAATTGAGCATGGAATTAGCACAAATAGAGGCCTCTAGGGCATCAAGCGGGGTTAGATAATGGCGAAACTACCTTTTGAATTTTTTGATTCTATTGCAAATACAGCCACTTCAATGGCCAGCAATCTAACTGGGAAGTTGCCACCTGCTCAGAGTGGAGCAATGTCTCGGCAAGCACAAGTTCCTCCTAGAATAGACGGAAGGACAACCAGACAAGTTATGAGATGGCTTGTGCCAGAGCAGCCTATTGTTGAGATGTATATTAACCCACAGCAAGTGTCTTACAAGTATAAAAAACTAACTACAAAAACCCGAGTAAAAGGAGGATATTCTTTACAATATTGGGGCGAGGATTTGATAGGAATTTCGGTTAATGGAACCACTGGAACATCTGGCATTGAAGGAATAAATGTTTTATTAGATGTATATAGAAATGAACAAGTTATGTTTGATCCGTATGCTCTTTTGTTGCAAGCTGAGAGAGACAAGAAAAACCAAGAATCATTTGATAACACCATATTTGGTGGAAGCGGGCCATTTGGAATTGGAAGCATTCCATTTCTCGGAGCGGTTCCATTTGTTGCAGATCAAATAGACAGTTCTTTAACATCTAATGCTATAAATGCTAGGAACAAGCCTACACTTGCATCTTTAGCATTTACGGTAGAGATGTATTGGATGGGAGAGGTATTTAGGGGATTTTTTGAAGACTTTGATTATAAAGATTCTGTAGACAGGCTTGGGTTATTTGATTATAATTTTACATTTAGTGCAACACAGCGTAGAGGATTTAGGAACAATTTTATGCCATGGCACCATCATCCGTCATATGGTCAGAGCAATTGGAGAGAAGGTGGGCCTCCATTAAGTTATGGCGTTTTAACAGACGGGTTGCCTGCAAGTTCTCCGCCTCTACAAGGCTCTAATCAATCTAGATTAGATATGCTAACATCGTTTGACACTATAGATGCATTTATGATTTAAGGAAGAAATGAGTTTTTTAAAGGACGTTGGAAATCAGTTCATTAAACAAATGAACACATATGCAAATGCTGGGGAGAATACTCCGCGCAGTTTGTATACTCCTGATCCTAACAATCCAGATCAGGTTGCTGACGTTGGTTTATTGGGAGAATTTGCAAACAAGATAGATCATTCTGCACAACGGTCTTATGTAGAAAGTGGATATATTAGTAATATTCGTCCCAGGTCTTTTGAAGCATTATTGCAAGAGCCTGACATGACGATAATTATTAAAAAGAGAATGTTTTCATCTCTTGTTGATAATTATAGAATTGACATGATGGAACAAGCTGAAAGAAACTTTATTAAAGCAAGTAAAAGATTATTTCAGAACAAATGTCAAGTTGTTGCCACATATGAAAGATTAGCAAAGATAGAGAAAGTAATTCAGAACCGTGGTATTGCTGATGATTTTTTCACACCACTTCTTATTTCAGGCATAGAGACATTAGAGGCATTTGGTGTAAACATAGTAGATCAAAAGACAAAGAGAACAATAGAGACAGTAAGAAAAATGCAGGCATTTTCAGATCCTGGGAATTTAACAACATGGTTTGTTAGTCCTGATATGCCGTATGATTTAGGGGAAGGAACGGGAACATTTTCTCTAACAATGGCAGCTTCTTGCAACACAACATCTTCTGTTCAATTTGGTGCTGGCAAATGTAATATAACAATAGAAGATCCTTATCATTTAATGAGCATTAGTGAGTTAGATATAGATAGAGCTATTGCAGATATTTACAATAGAAAACAATCTTCTTCATTATTCCAATTTTCTGAAAGTGAATTATCCAAGCAGAATAATGATATGCGGGCACAATTGAACAAAGCAAGGCTTCTGCGTGGAGCTGCTCCAATTGTTTGGAGGGTAAATGACAATGCAATTATCAGTGCAAAGGTAAGAGCTTTTATTGATGAGGAAGGAAGAGAATTAATATTTAGTTTTGATCCTGGTGTTATGGGAATTGGAGCAAAAGTTAATTTGGATCCTTCTGCAACCGAAGGAGAAAACGGTCTTATTAGATCAGAAGAAATTTTATTTGACAGAATAACTAAAAACATATATTTGATTATCAATTTACAAAGACAAAAAGAAGAAGAAATAGACGATGTAATAAATCAAGACAACCAGGGAGAAATAGATTATTTAAGATCAAAAATGAGATTACATTATGTTAATAAAAATATGATTCAGATAATGGATAGCGTTCATATTTTTATGACATCAAAAACAATGGTTGATAATAAGATAATTGGATTTGATTCTAGGTCTATTGTAGATCCTGGAAACAACATATTATCAATGTTAAATAGTTCTATAGAAAATCTAGAACAATCATTTAATAATATTGGTGGGTTCTTTGGTGGAGGCAGCAAGTATTCTTATACAGATGTAGAAAAAGAAGCAATTGTTGGAGCAGATTTCCCTACATGGTTATGGGTAGCGATAAGGAATGATTTTACTAGGCAGGCGGCTGGGACGCATGTATTTGGTGGATTAGTAATAAGTGTTAATGAAAGTTATAATTCGGGTAAATATGAATTAAGTGTTAGTTGTGCTGACAATACAGAATATTTCAAAATGGGCCAGATAAATATAAAGCCTGCGGTAGATGTTCCTGAGAGGTCTATATTTGATCCATTAACACCATTTGATTTAGAATTTGATGGAGCTACGGGATTTTTAGTAAATGATCATCCTAAATTGTTGTCTGAAAATGAGAGGTTATTATTTAGTGGAATTGCTAAATTTAAAAACGGCTCTAGATTTATCGGTTCTCCGATGACTGAATTTTTGTATTTATTAGGGGATACAAATATTAAAGCAGCCAATGGGGTTAATCAAACACAGCGAGTATTTTTTGATCCTGATGGATTTGTTTATAGATGGAAGTCTGGAATAGGAACATTTACATACAATAGTTCTAGACATCCCAATAATGCATTTAGAAAGTCTGCATCTCCATTATTGACTAAAAATCCATTTGCTGGACAAGATGTAATGAATGTTTTGTCATTATTAATTTCTGGAGTTCCATATAATTATAATACTTTTATTACTTCTTCTGTTAAGAATTCAAATCTATCATTTTTAGAAAACAAAGACGGATTATCAAATACAGAAATGGCCAGGTCATTTTTCCGTAGTTTTATTTCTGATTTGCAGATAGATAATACGTTATGGGGAAACTTTGTTCCGTTCAAACGTCTTGTAATGGATGATGCTGCATTAAGGTTCTCAATATCAGGACAGTTTAGTTATCAGCAAAACAGTGCTGAGCTTGACCGGCTGTTGTCAGAGAGGGCAAAATTATATGACACATTATCTATGGCAGATGCGGTATTTGCTGGCAACCCAAATATTTATGGATTATCTCTTAATGGAGAAATGAATAAAGACAATATGCCGCAAACTTCTTTAACAAATCAAGATGATAGAGGTTTAGTAGCGGCGGCATCTACTTCCTTATTTGAACTAGATACAAAAATAAACAGTTTACAAAACCAAGTATATAAAACAATAGAAGACGGTTCTATGCAAGTATTTGGAGATGATATATCATATTCTCCAGATTTAGATGGGCTTGGGAATCAGGTTGGAGAAGAAGAGAAAGAACAGACAAGAGCCTTGATGCGAAGAAAAATGAAGCTTTTGACACAGAGAAGGCTGTGGAAAGTAAGTGCAAATGACGATCAAAATCTTCTTATTATTGACGATCAGTATGATAAAGATTATGACATACAGGCTTTTGAAAGAGCTTTGGCTGACAAGATGAGTTTGCTAAAATCTGATTATACAGATATTGCAACACAAATAAGTAGCGTTGCTAAGATTCTTGGTTTAGAAGTATTTGCAAATTCACAAGGACATGTTGAAATTAAACCGCCAGGATACAATAAAGTTCCAAGTTCTGTATTTTATAAAATGATTTCTGATGGAAGAAAAATATATCCAAAAACATTAGAGACATTATTTATAGATCAGGCGGATGGGCTAATTGACAGACTGTGTATTGTTGAAGATCAGATTAGATTAAGAACATTAGTTATGGGACTAACTGATGATTTTGAAGCTCAGAAGTTTTTAAGTGGTGCAAATTTTGGAGACGCATCTTTCTCTTTTAAATTTATAACAAATGAACGTGGGCAATTTGGAGTAAAGCCCTCTACAATAAGGGCTTTAGTAGCACAGGATTCTGCTTCTCAAAGAGAAGAAAATGAATTTAAAGCATTAAAAGAAACAACTGGAAAGATAGCAGAGCAAATAAGGAACAGAGCATTATTTGATACATCGTCTCAAGTATCTGCTGTTTTTGATAGCACCAGATTTATGCCCGCAGATGATGTTATAAAAACTGCTTTTGATAGAGTTAGTACAAGAATACACAATACAACAGGTCAGCCCGTTCCAACAATTAAAGATCTTGTTGGAGAAAGAATAAATCAAGGGTTAGGCAGCGTAAATTCGCAAACATCTATTCTTAAATTAACAAAAGAAATTTCTTCTTATGTTTCTGAAAGACAGAGCGTATTGAAATTATTAAAAAATTCATTAAAGAATCTTGAACAAGCATCGTTGATAGACAATGATCCTACAACAAGGAGGAATGCAATATTCCCCAGTTTCCAAGGTAAGAAAGAGGCTCCTTCAGTAATTCAGCATTTAATAGAGAATGAGGATGAAGATGATTTAGGACCTGGTTCTGGTGGAAGATATATAATTAAAGACAATCAAATAATATCATTTTCAATAAGTGAGAACAAGCCAGACTTTACAACAATAGAAGTTAACGGTTTGGTAGGAGAAGGATTTGTACCTCCGGTTGGAGAAATTGGATTCAATGGAAACATGCAGTCTTCAGCAATTGCTGTTGATTATGATTTGTGGAGAATGTATGGATTTAAAGTAGGCAGCAATGTTTCTGCTCCATATATTTCAGATGCAGATGCTCAAGCAGCGCCATTGGCAAATTGGTTATTAACAGAGCAAAGAAGGAAACTTATTTCGGGCAATATGCAAATTGCCGGGAATGAATTTATGCAACCAGGAGAAGTAATCTATATGGAAGATAGAGATCTTCTTTTCTATGTAGAATCTGTTAGTCATAATTTTAATTTCGGAAGCAGTTTTACAACTAATCTCACTTTAACATATGGTCATAATCCTGGAGAATATTTCCCAACAATGCTTGATATTATTGGTAAAGGATTATATTCAAAAAGAAATCAAGCAAATAAGATTCGTAATGCAAGACATGGATATTCTAATGGAGATCAGCATCTTGGAATAATTGTAATAGATAATAATTCTGGTATAAATTCTATTGTGGTTGGAAAATATGGAGACCAGAACCGGGCAACATTAACACAGGTTATATTAGCTCTGAAAGGATCTCAGGCATCAACAGATGATGAGGCATTTGTAGAAATTAGATATTATTCAAATCCAGAAAAAGGTTTCCCCGAAGATCAAAATATTAAAAATAAAGCAGAATTAATAAAAACATGGTTAAAAAATCCGTCAAGAAAAACTTTTGGAATTGATGGGTTGGCAGAGGGAGATTCCCTTAAATTCCCACCAGGAACAAATAGTTTTAGTGATATGACTTCTTCAGGATTAAATAAATTATTAGGAAAGAGCAAGGAGGTTCCTGATAGCGGAATATCAGAAGGTCTAAAAATAGATGATATTGACAGGCTTGTAAGCATACGAAACATAACATCAATTGAAGCACAAGGCCCATCAGGCAGGGCATGGTTAGCAGCAAGGGAATCATCTGGAGAAGCCATAGACACTTTAGGAACGTATAATGATATTACTCAAGGATCCATGGATGGGCCAGCTCCTTGGGCGTCTCTATCAGATACTATGAATTCTAGTTTACAATCCGTAGCTACAGTAGAAGAAAAGGTGTTATATAAGACAGTGCTAGATGTTTGGGTATCATTTAAACCTAAGGCTCAATAATGTCAGTTAGTATTAAACGCAGAGGAAGAATAATAAAATATGTGGGAAATGGTAAGGCCCATGTTGTTCTTGATGATGGCACGGGTCCAGCTAATCAAGATAACGAATACGTTGTAGATCTGCCATTGGCTTTTGCTTCTCCTGATGGCGCAGTTATTGCCGGATATCCTGAAGAAAATACTGCTGTTATGGTTGAACAGGGCCAGGGAAGTTGGTTTATTTCTGGTTTTTTGAGACCAGATGATATTTTTAGTAATACAAATACTTCTGGTCTAAGTGGTGTGTTCGGAAATTTAATGGCTGATTTTAAGCCAAACAGAATACTTATTCAAAGTAAAAAAGCTGCCAATAGAATATATCTAGAAGCCCCAAATGATAATGACCCAAATTCTTCAAATGAAATTGTGGCAGGCAATTCACTATCATCTTTGCAATTAGATATAAAAAGAGATATTATTTCTCACGATTTTGCAAAACAATATTCTTTTACATCAGCTCATAGAGAAATAATAGGTGAAATAAAAAGAGATATTAACGATAATTCATTTAGAAATATCGAATATTCATCTTTAAATGACAGAGAATATGATGATAATTTGTGGACTGTTGGAATGGAACCAACCATACAACCTTCTATTTCTACGTCTTTAGGGTTGGTTAGAAATTTACCTTTAATAGAAAATAGAAAAATTATTTATGAGTTTGGATCTTCTTCTAATGAAGTAGATTTTGAACTGGACAATATTGAGTTATTAAAATTAGACCCAAATTATAAAAGAACAAATCAAACTATTGTTCAAAGACAACAAATGAGATCTGTTTCATTTGGATTAAATTTATATTATCCAAATCATTTATTTGAAGAAGTTTTAGGAACAGGGGTTGATACATTTGGAAATATTCTAGACATAAACAGATCTATTCTACAAATTGGAAAAGGAGACTTGTCATTTATAGATAATGCTGATACCTCAGATGCATTTATCAAAATAAGAAATGAACATAGAAAATCAATAGCTTATCATTTTGAATTAAATGCAAGAAAAGAGAATGGAGCGGCGCAAAAACTTCCGAGGGGATTAGATGGTTTGCCAGAACCCTCAATAACTGAAGGATCAATTCTTGGAGCATATGAACCATTAGATGTATCTGATGTAGATAATTATGCTCGTGATAGATCTAGGCTATTTTTAGATATTGATAAAGAAGGCCAATTTAAACTTAATGTTCCAATGTCATCGGAAATTGGAAACATACCTTTACATACAAGATATGTAAACTCTTCTGTATTAGCGTTTTCTGAAAAAGATACTCCAGGGCCTAATGATTTTGTTTTGGAAGATGAGGGTAGAGATATTTATATTGAGAATTATACAAATAACTCTTCTGGAATATCATTGATGGGACAAGAGGGTCAAGTTGGTCCAATAGATAGGTTTACTGGAGACACAACAAAACTTAACCTTGTATATCATGATATTTTATCAGCAGGATATCAGTTTACTAAAAAGAGAATTACAGATGACTCTGGTGGAAAATTAATTAGATATCAATTAGATTCATCTATAAATACAAGACAAAACGAAATACAATATGAGAAGTTTATAACATCTGAAATAAACATAGCTGGGCCAAATGCTAATGCTGGTGGAAGAAGCGGAACGATTAATTTAGATGGTTTTATTTCTTGTAGTGTTGGAGCAAATACAGTAGATAGACAATCTATGTGGCTTGATACGGCTGGTGGTATGGTATCTACAATTGGAAGAGATAGAAGGGGAGTAAGTTATCTTGGCCAATTTGACGGGCATGTTCTTGTTCAGATAGGTGGGTTAAACATAGACACTCAATCTGACAAGAAAACCGATACTAGATTTGAAAAAGAGATTAGTTTGGCTCAGTCAGGTGTGTTAGATATAAGGGTATTAAAGAGCGATGGGCAACTTACTGTGGTAAGAATTGATGAAAAAGGAACAACAGTTGCTTGTCCTGGCAGGGTTGAGATAATGTCTGAGCAAGATATGGTTTTTAATTCGCATACTAATATACTTTTTGAAGCTCCAAATATTGGATTTTATTACAAAAATTGTCCCAGGTTTGTTGAAAGAACTCCTGGAAAGGCTATATAATGGCGCCTTGCTCACCTTCTACAAACAATCTTCATCCTCCTGTTGTTCCAGGCATTCCTATACCCGGATTTGGTATACCATTTTCTCCGATACAGTTGCCTATTCCAGGATTTAAACTTCCAGAAGGATTTCCAGAAAAAGTATTAGAGATACTTAATGCATTAAAAATAAATTGGCCAGGAGGCATTCTTAACCCACAAATAGATAACTTTGCCGCAACATTACTAAATGGCATAATGAACCTATTTAGTATGTTAAGTCCATTTTTATCTATGTATAGTTTTATAACAGCTTTGTTAAATATGATTCTGTGTATTATAGATGTGTTGTGTGCAATACCTAATCCATATAAATTAATCAAAGCAGTTAGGAAATTAATAAAAGAATGTTTGCCTCCATTTTTAAATCTGTTTCCATGGCTGGCTTTAATTGCAATGATATTGTCAATAATTCTTTTATTAATTGCATTAATTTCATATATTATAGCAAGAATACTTGAGCTTATAAATGATATTTTGGAGAACTTGGAGTTGCTTGGCAAGTGTGTCACTTCACAGGATGCCGAAGCAACAGCGGCAATTGCATTTAAACTAGCGAGTTTGTTATGTATTATTGAGAATTTAATGGCAATGTTATCTGCCATTGCTGTTATAATGGCAATCATTGAAGCCTTGTCTCAACTTGGTGGAGTTGGAATTTGTAGCAGTGGCAGGGATGGCGAGGAAGATTCTGGTTGTTGTGGAGACGATGTTTGTCCTCCCTTCATAAGGAATAATCCGAACGGAATACAAGGGATACAGGGAAAGCTAATATATTACAAACAAATTATAGATCCGTCTGTAGTTGATAATCCTATGTTTTCTTCTATTTTTGGAGACAAAATTACTGGGAACACATTGCGCCGGGAATGGTGGCAATTTGTAAATGACGATCCGGAGCAGCCTTATTCATTTAAAGACATAATTACACAATATCAAGACACAACAACACAGAGAAATGCTGATGGAGGAAGCAGATCAAACTCTTCTGATTTTGAATATGGAGATATATTCTGGCCAGATGGACAAACTTATAGTGCAACAACATCATTAAGGAAAGCTCCATATACAGTTAATCTTACATTTATAGATTTGAATGTTGATGAATTTGATAATGGCGATAATTCTGGAACCAGAACAGTAATTGTTAAAAATGCTATAGTTGAATCTAAACCATATATTGGTGTAAGAGATGAAACAGGAGCAATCCAACAAGTAGATAATTTATATGGGACATTAAGTTTGGTTGGTGGGTTGGCATATGAAGCAGATGGAATTACCCCAATTACTTCCAATGGAGTTCAACTAACAATAGAAAATCTAATTCATTATAATTATGGAGAGGCAGGTTCCGTTCCAAGTTTTGATGATGGATATTATTTTAACGATATTATATTTACATTAAATATAAACCACGCATCGTTGCTTGGATATAATTTAATAACATTAGGTTGTACTCCAGATATTTCCATAGAGACGACCCGGTTGAATGATGAATTGGCTTCATCATTTGATCCGGTTATAACAAGAGTTGGAGCAATGCCTGATATAGCTAGGGCCCAGGAGTGTGTGGCAAATGTTATTAAAAAGTTAAGAGATGATATTAGTCCGGATAATGTTAGGGCGGCCCAAACAGATATGATTGCTTGTTTGGAACAATTAAAAACAGAAGCGGAGGACACTTTCTGTAGGGCATTATTTGCAGGTGCTGATGTTTATGGTAGCACATTTTCTATCGAACCAGATTTGCAATTTATATCTGAGAAGATTAAAGTATCTGTTGTTTTAAAGGATAAGGCCGGAGTTGTGTTATCTGATAATATTCCAGATAGTTGTTCAGGGGCAGCAGCTGATGCTTTGAGTGGAGAGGTTTCTTTGGGTGAACTATCTAAATTCACATATAATAAAGACATAAGTGTTTTTGAAGCTTACATTTCAAGTGATGAAGGTGGAGATGGTGAGCTTAGGATTTCTTGGCAGAACAATATGTTTTTAGAGAAATTGAACACAGACAATCCGGATATAGACACAGCAACACAAGAAAGATTTTTACCATATACATTTGTTAGTAGTGTTAAGGGTATTGCTGGTGGAGTTGATGTTGGCAAGGTGCGTCGTGATGCAACTGATGTGGCAAATAACGTTTCTGAGGTTTAATAAATGACAATTAAAGTAAAACCAAATCTTGTTAGGACAGATAAGACTGATGATATACAAAGCATTAGCTCTGTTGAACAGATGTATAATACTTTTGTTAAACCTATTGATCAAAATATAAGGTCTTTTCAGAACTCTTCTGGAATGGGAACGGTGTCTCAGAATGAAAGAACTGACAGAAGTGAACAAGAACAATTTGCTAGCCAGGCATTGTCTGGTGGAAGCATAGACGTATTAAGATATAATGAAAGCCGATGTCATGCATTTTATAGGAATGTAGGATTTCCTGTTGTTGCTCCGGATGGAACATTTTTTAATCCTGGGCACGATCCTAAACAGAGTGAAACGATAGCACACAGAACAGCTGTAAAGAATAAAATATATAGCAGTTCGGCTAATTTTATTTTAACTGCGGAACGAGAGACACAGTTCTATGACAGGAGAGATATTTTTGCCAGACAGGATGAAGTGGCTTCTGTATATGCGTTATTGCTTAGAAAAACAAGACCTTTTTTATCTGCTCAAACTGGCAAAGATCCTTTTTTTATTGATGAGCAAAGAACACCAATTGATAGCAGAAAACAAGAATTAAATGATTTAAATATTACAAGTACAATTCCTGATATAATAACTAACGTTCCTCATATATTAAAACCGTTTGTTGTTGATCCTGTTATTGAGTTGGCTGTTATGCCAGAGCAATCAAGGAGAGTTGCTGTTCCGTTCCTTGGTTCTCCAAAAGAATTGATAACAGGAAAGGATGAAGGCGGAAGTGATATAAAAGTTTCCCGTCCAATTTTGGAACAAATAATAATAAACAGATTACAAGTAAAAGAGATTGATGATACTTTTATAAAATCAGCAAAGTATATATTAGATAATAAAACATCTGCGGAAACCAGTGATGAAATAAAATATACTTTATTAGCAATATCTGGAAAGGATTCATTAGAAAATGTAGGGACAGAGGTAATAGAAACAATACAAGATTTTACAACTTTAGAAGTGGCTATAGTAAATACGTTAATAAAAGGAATTAAAGTAGCAGTTTTAGAATTGATAGCGTCAGTTCAAGTGTTAGAATATTTGCGTGCAAAATCAAATTTACAACCAATTGTTGGAACAAACGGCCCGGAATTTCCGCAAAACGGAAAGATAAAAACATCCGGAGGCCTAACTGACACATCAGAAACAAGACAAAAAATCGCATTAATGCAATTAAAAGAATTAGTTAATAATAGATTAAATTCAAAACAAGATAGCAGAGTTGGTGATAATTCATATGTAAGCGGAATTTCTGTTGATTTAACGAAAAATCTAACAAACCCAATAGATAATTTAAAAAAAGAAGAGGATGAGATTGCAAGAAGGGCTTTGAATTATTTAGCAACAATAGAAAAAATAACTGGAGAAATAGCCGGAATTGGAATTGTTGATATTTTAGCAATATACACTGCATTATATACCATAGATATGAAGTATCTAATTGGTTTTTTGGATAATAATTCATTAACCAGATTGGATGAAAATTTTCATGAATTGGTAAATAATGAGGTTTTTACTCAACTAGCTGGGAATAGGCCACCAATTTTAGATTGTCTTAAAGAGTTTGAAAAGATATTTTTTAATATATTAGCCTTTGCAGATAGTTTAATTATAATCACTTCTCAAACCCCGATAAAAGCACGGAAGGGTTCAATTAGGGGAACATAATGTCATTTGATTTAAGAATTAATAATGGTGATTTAGTAATAGGACAAGATGGAGATCTTGATCAAATAAATGATTTAGAAAAATTAATTCAAGATATTTTAAAAATACTTATGACGCCACTGGGATCAAATGTATCTTTCCCTTGGTACGGCTCTCCTCTTACAGACGCATCAATTGGACAAGTATTAGATAAGAAATTTATCGATACAATGATTAAACAAATTATAAGTTCTAATTTAGAAACATTACAAAAGCTACAAAAACAACAGGCTGCCAGTGGACAAAGAATAACAGCAGGAGAAATGCTTGCAGCAATACAGTCTGTTTTTATTAGAAGAAATATTACGGACCCAACTTATTGGACAATTACAGTAAAAGTTTTATCAAAAGGCCTTAGAGGATCAGAAGCCACTTTAGACGTTGCATTATGAGGCATTAAATAGAGGAAAACATTCATGGTAAGGATTAGGTCCCAAAACGAAATTATTTTATCATTGCTTGATTTTTTTAGAACAGCTCAGCCGGATTTGGACACAAAACCTGGAACTGTTTCTAGAGATCTTCTTGTAGATGCCCCCGCAGCACAATTATCTAGACTATATCAGGAATTACAACGGATATCTACTTTACAATCTATTAGGCTTGCTTTGGGTGCTGACCTAGATAAATTGGGCGCAAACTTTGGACTTACTAGAAAAACTGGTACAAAATCTACCGGGCCAGCACTTCTTACTTTTAATTCTATTGATGCTAATATACCAGTAAATAGAGGAGATGTTGTAAGTGCCCGTAATGGAACATCTTTTTTAATTAAGTCATCATTTGTTATTAGTCAGTCTTTAGCAAATAATTATCGAGCAATTGCTTCACAATATAGAGCAGAATTGGATACCGCTGGAATTACAGACATTTATGCCGTCGAAGTATTAACAGAATGTTCAATAGCCGGATTACAGGGGAATATATCAAAGTATAGTTTAAGAAATGTTTCTATAACGGGAATATCGAATATAACGAATGTGGTATCGTTTAGCGGGGGGACATTAGCAGAGGATGATGCGGCGTTTAGGAGCCGTATGCTAGCGGTTTTCTCCGGGTCTAATACGGGAACCTCTTTAGGATACAGAAACGCCGTGTTGACTGACCCAGCCGCCTTAGACGCTTTAGTTATTGAGCCTGGTGATGACCTAATGACCAGAGATGGAACTCAAGTCTATGTTAATCCGGAAACGGGAGAAAGAACAATAATATCAGAAGGGACTGGTGGAAGAGTAGATGTTATTGTTTATGGAACTAGATTGCAAGAAATTATAGAAAGTTTTATCTATATAGATAAAAGCAACACTGGAAGCCCTGATAACATTGCAAATGATTATGTTATTGGGCAGATACCAGCTGACGCAGGTAAAACCGTCACTAGGAAAAGACTAGACGATCTAGAAACGGGTATTTTACCAAACCAGCCTGTAAATAATATTCTTAATATAAGCGGTTCTGTCAGTGGAAACAATTTTAAAGAGAAATCTGTAGACTCTCTTGGCAGAATTTCTGGCAATTATGAGCTTGTTAAAGACACTGGAGCATATGCTGGTTCCGCTTGGGGGTTTGATAAATTACGTTGGATATCTGATACTATAGAAGATTTATCAGAAGATAAGACAAAAGGAATATTTAATGGGCAAGATACGTTATCGTTTACTGATATTGTTAATATCAGCTCCAGTAAACAAAGGATAAATGTAGTAAATGAGAACAGCTCTGTAAACAGAACCAATAGAGCGTCTATTCAGCTTGCGCATGTGCCCATCACTAACGTCACCAGAGTATTTAATGCAACAACTGGCGAGAGATACGTAATAACCAGTCAGAACCCAGATGGAACAGGTGATGTCAATAATACTGGAAGGATAACGATATCCGGAAGCAGTTTACCATCAATAAGCGATATATTACAAGTTGATTATACTTGGATTAAAGAATTCGATCCATTTATAGATTTTGACGGAAGAATATCAAATATTAATCCTAATCCACGTGATGTATTAGACAGTGTTGATTGGGGATATTCTAATGCAGTTAGGAGAGAAGAGGCAACATTGTCTGCTTCTGGATCTGTGTTATTGGCTACAGTTGCTCATCCGGTTTCTGCTGTAGTGTCTGTAAACACTACAAGAAATTATTCTGGTATAATTACGTCAATAAATGGAAGGTCTGCTGTTGTTGTGCCACTGGCCGTTCAAAATGTTGTTTCTATAGTTAGATTAGTAGACGGAACAGACTTGTGGAATACTAGCGTAGCAGATGGAACATTTACTGGGTTCACAATCTTTTTACCAACAGATGGTTTAGGTAGTAGCGGGCAATTAGTAGATGTTATTTATAATTATATAGATGTGTATAATGCTACTGGGCTTCAAGGTAGTTTTGATAATAATATAATTACAATTGTTCCATCAACAGATGCTGCTGATGGATATATTGTTGAGGCAAATTATATAGCAAATATTAAAACTTTACTTCCAGCAACTGTTTTAGCAAATCTTCCTGCTTTAAAGAATTTAAATGCTTTTGATACATTAACTGCTGTAGGGGTAGGGTGTCAACCATCAACATTTGTTGCAATACAAAATTTGCGTCAAGCACCAAGCAGTTTAGTATTAAGCGTATCCGGATCAATTTCACCAGGCATATTTACAATAACTGGAACAACTATTCATAAAGTAAAAGATGCAGTATTTGCTGTGGCTCCGCAATTAAATCAGGAACTTACAATAAATCTAGGAGTGGCAATAAGAGCGTCTTTAGGATTAAATTCTACAGAATCAATTCCAAGCAATTTGAAAGTTGCAAGAGTTGTGTCTGTAGAAAAGGTTGAAGCGACAACTGGCAACGATGTTCTTAGTGTTGAACAAGAATATGATATTAAAGGATATATTTTAAGAGACAATACATATTTTAGAAGTGAATCAATTGAGGATAGTACAACAATTGCGATAAGTCAAGGAAGAAACGTACTTACATATAATGAATTCAGACTGCCGGCAACAATTACAAATGAAGCTAATCCTCCAGAGGCTGGTAATAAAGTTAGAATTACTTTTTATTATACACTAGATAGCGATATTGAAAATGTATCTTTCTCAAAGAGTGGAACGTTATATACGGATAAAATATTTGCTATAGTTAATTCTATAATTATTTCAAGTGGATTTTCTTCAGGAGCATCACAGGCAGCAACCTTAACAGTTTATGCTTTAAACCAACCAAATACTGGAAGTAGATACCAGTCTTATTATGACTATTTGGCCCCGAAACAAAATGAAAGAATTTCATTAAGATATAATTTGAATAAACTTATTGGAGACAGTCAATTAGCAATAGAGAATACAAGACCAATAACAGCAGATGTATTAACAAAAGAAGCTCAAGCTATATTGATAGACATTACAATGAATATAGTTGTTTTATCAGAGTTTACCAATAATACAGCGACAGTAAAACAGAACGTTCAGGATGCAATAATTGGTGCGTTAAATGCAAATGCATTAAATACCACGGTTGATTCTTCTGATTTAATTGCAGTTGCTCAAAGCGTTGCAGGAGTAGATAGGGCCAGGGTATTATATTTTAATACTTCGGAAAGTGCGGGGAACGTATTAAGTATATCAGCTCAAAAAAATCAGTATCTACAAGCAAATGATGTGGTTATAAATATAGAACAAAGGTGATATGGCAAATCTTAGATTAACCAGAATAAGAGTAAATGCTAACAATGCTGTCAGGGCAGAATTTTCTGCTTCATTAGATACTCTTATAAATACGTCTAACATAGATGTAGAACCAATATTGTCTTCATTACCGAAACCAGAAGTTTTAGATTTGTTGGTAAAAGAAGATTTATTGTATATTACAACAAATTATCTTACACCTTATGCTTCTTATAAAATTACATTTCAGTCTTCGCAAACACAAAGATTTAGATCGGAATCTGGAAACGAATTCTTATTAGAAGATGGTAAAAATAATATTGCTTTTATTCAAGGGTTGGCACAAGACAATACAATTACAGACACTCTTAAACAATATTTAAAAGACAATATATATAATTTAGATGGAACAAATCTTGTATCAAAGACAATAGAGAGTCAGGGTGAATTTTTATCAAAAGCATTACGTGATATAGGCCAGTTAGCAAACGACAATTATTTAGATAATACCGTAGAAAACGAAAAGCATATTCGTGGGACAGGGCCGTTTGATAGGCTTAATCAAGAAGGGGCATTTGAAATACTTAGGGTTGGGCTTAATGAATCTAACTACTCTAATTCATTAAGATTTAATTATGATAGTTTCCCATTAGACAGAATTACATTACAGAGGACGGTTGTTATAAATGAACAACTAATAGCTGGTACTGGACCTGGAACATTTGATGGATTGACGTTAACAGTTAATCATAGTCCAACAACGAAACTGTCTTCAGTAGAAATACATTATTATAATGGAACCGTAGTTGATTATGATATTGAACAGTATGGTTATCAAATATTAAATTCTGTTTATGATACAGATTATGCTTCTACATATCTTTTATTAGAAAATAATCAATTTAAATTAAGTGATGATATTTTAGACATAATAGATCCTCTGGTGGCCGGAGATACAATTATAATAGAATATGAATACAAGTCTCTTGGCAGAGAAATTAGTGAAGATACGGTAGTTGTCAGCGAAGTTATTCCTGTTTTGAGAGAGGTTGCTCCCGCAATTATAACCGAATTTTCTTTAGATTATGCTCCTGTAGTCACTACTCTTGATAACATACCAGATTCAGGAGGCGTAGATTTTCTCAATCCAAGATCTGTTGTTCCTTTCTCACAAACACATCCGGCCTTTTTAAATGAAATTACATTTAAAATGGAAGGGCTACCAAGCAATCCTGGTGATTATGCAATTGATTATGAGAATGGAAGAGTATTTGTATATGGAGCAACAACGAATGATGGTACTGGTGTATTTCCACCAGTGATGAATTATAATTATAGAAAAGTATACAGGAACAATTTAGACTACACTTATAATCCAGAGCTTATGGAAGTAGTAGCCAATCCATTAAGAGATCTTGCCGAAAGAGAAATAACCATATCTTTTGATTACGAAGAGGTTTTTGTTCCTGGCACTGATTACAATGGAAACGTTCATGTAGAAGAATTAGATGAAAGAATAGATAATAGACTAGATTCTCTTACTTCTTTACATACAGAACATTATCCTATAACCAACGTGTTTAGATTATATAATGAAACAACTGGAGAAAGATATGTTGTAAATAGATTCAGTGATACAGCAATATATTTTTCAGCCAATCAATATCCGAGAATATTTGATATAACCAGAGAACGTGCAACATTTTTTGATGTATTAAATGAAACGCTTTTGGTATCTTCTGAGACAACAAACGTATCTTTGGTTAGAATTTTTACTATAGAGCTATTAAATGACACTATAATAAGTTCTACTGAAGATGTTATAGGATCTAGCTTCAATACTAGCGTACAGTTTAGTAGAAATGATATTTTTATAAATGAATTATATTTTGATGGTCAAACATATACTGTTCCTCAAAATATCAACAAGCTTACTGTCGGAGATTATTTAGTAGATTATATAAATGGCATTGTATATGTTGGAGTTTCTGTTGCACAGACTTTTGATTTAGGAACAATTAATTATAAAAAAGCCGCCATAACAACGGAAAACAAACATATAATTAGCGTTTCTGAAGTTTATCATAGTTTAAATCCAAATGCTGGAGTGTCTATTACGCTTGATTATTCAAGTTTTACTGATACAGAAATTATTCCAAATACTTTTGGCAGATCAGATGAGCGGTTTTTAAATGAAGATACTACGTTGCCATATGTTTGTGTAGCTGATAATATAACTGTTTCTGACAACCCAAAGGATGTCCGTGGAATATTTGATTTATATGATTTGAACAACAATGCAGATCCGATAAATTTTGCTACAGGAAGTACGATAAGTGGCAATATAATAACAATAGACAGTGCTGGATATAATATTCAAGAAATATGTGCTGTCAGCGCTGGAAACGAAGTTAACCTTACATTTATAAGTGATGGAATAAGTGTTGTTTCTGTAAGTAGTGTTTTAAGAATATCAGATGGTGTAGAGCTTTGGGATTCAAGCGGTACAATAGTTGACTATGTTTTAACATTATCTGGTATTGGAGCCCCGGTCGTTGGGGACATTGTTTCAGTTAATTATAATGTGAATTTGAATGGAGGGTCCACTCCTGTTGTTGATTATAACAGAGGGGATTATTTCGTAGACTATTCATATTTGGCTGATGAAATATTGGTTAGTTATGAATGGGGAGATAACTCTATTGACTTTAGAGAAAGCACATCTATTGATGAGGGAACAGAATATTATGTCTCTTATAGAGTTGGGGCTTTACGTGATGCTTTGTTGGCCAACTTTGGAACATTAGTTGATCTTCCAATAATGCAGAGTTTTGATACTTCTCTTCCTAGGGAGAATTACAGAGATGCATTAAAAGGAGCTTTGCAATCTTTCCCACAAGGCCCAACAATTCCTTCAATTAAAAATCTTGTAAAAAATATAACAAAAGTTGACCCTGAGATAATAGAATCAATTTTTGATATTTGGACGCTAGGAATTAGCACACTATATAATAATCAAATAAATTATACTGGGGAACCAGAACTAGTAGTTGGCAAATTTGATTACGGTATTTTAATAAACGAACCAGATCAAACAATTTCATTTCCAATTTCTGATAATATAAGAATCAGTGAAGGAACAATGGAAATGTTTGTTATCCCAGAATGGGATGGTTTAGATAATGATGCGACATTAACTTTTGTTAATTTGATGTTGGACGGATATGCAGTGTCATCTAATAATATTTATATTGGATCAGGCAGCCATCATCCAACAATAACAAATGGATCTTTTACAGTAAATAGATTAGATGATCTAAGTCCTGTTGGCGTTCCTTCTGCAATTTATCTATCAAACAGTGGTGTGTTTATATATTATGATGATACAACTAAACGCTGGAATTTCTTGGCAAAAGACATTACAACTGTTTCCCATGAGTATTCTGGCAAAGTATTTACGTCTGGTGAATTTTATGATGTCAAGTTTATTCAAGATCTTGGAGAATCGGGTGATATTTTAAGAAGCATAACTAACGAGATTAAATTTGAATGGAATTTGGGGAACGATGTATCATATGACGGATATACGACTGGAGATGGTTATGTAGACGGATATTCTTTTGACGGAATAACTTTCATGTCGGATGATTCTCATTATCTATTTGATATGGCAGAACCTGTAGAGGTTCCGACTGGTCTTATTGGAACCATTACTTCACGAAGAGAACATCCTGCTGAGATATCTGCAAGAAGAACCAAGGCAAAAAATAGGATGTCTATTTATAAAGATGGAAAAGGATATCTTAATTTTGAAGTATTTGATAGTAATTATAGATTATATAAAGTAAGTGCTGATATTTCAAGTTGGCAATCAGGACAAACACATTTGGTTTCAACGGCTTGGAAAATAGATACATATGACCGGGCAGACGAATTACATCTATTTATAGATGGAGTTGAAGTTCCTAATATATTAAAGTATGGTGGAAGACCAATTGTTGCCACTGGTGATAGGTTTAGGATAGTCAAACCAGAAATCGTAGTAGGAACAATTTCAAATCAAATATTCCGTGGAGATGATTTACAAACAGTTGCTGGAACATATACAGTATATTCTCCAACAATAAATTTTGCTATTGATGGCGTTGTACCAGGAAATACTATTTCTATATTAGAACTGGGATTTGTGGACGCAAACATTACTATTGTAAGCGGACATACACTTACATTAGACCAGCCGTCATATACAACACTAAATGATGCCAGATATTCAATTAATCCCTTCTCGGCAGTTGTATCTGATGAGGTAAATTTGTCTGCTAATATTGCGGTTTCGTTATATGACGGATATGTTGAAACAGAAATTGCTGGACAGAGGGCTAACTTCCCAGCATATAGAGTTTACAAGAACGCTTTATTACAAACGGTTTTACAACTTTATGGTCCCGCAGATATTGGAGATCAAATATATATAAGAACGCTCGGAATCAATCATAGAAGGTGCAGGGATAATGTTTATTTATGGGGAAGCAGCAGTGATGGTTATGTAAGTATTATTAAAACACAAATGCCTCCTCCAATAAACCTTGACGAGGTTGATGTTTATTCGATAATATTGCCTTTATATGACGGGTATGCTTCATCTTCTCCAGCGGTAATAAGTGGAATTGTTCCAACGGCAGTATCTAATACCGTTGAAGGAAGGAGATTAGCTGTTAGAATAACCAGCGATAATGTTGATTTTACTACTCCGGTACAAGTTGTCATTACAGGAACGTCCTCTGGAGGAGCAACCGAAACTCTAGCGTTTACTTCGGCAACCACAATAACAACTACATATTGGTGGATGACAATTTCTGACATTACTATAACCGTTGTGCCAGTTATAATTAATAAATACACTACATCTATTGAGGTAAAGGAAGCTTATTCTTTAACTGATCCGGATGGTAATAATGCGTTCCCAATAATCAGATTTACATTTCAAGAGAAGAGTGGAAACAATCTAGCTAGTGCTGATGGAACTATTGTTTCAGGTGGACATTTTATAGACACAGATGTTGGAAATTATATTGTTATCAGTTCTCCATTGTCTGTTGCCGGAACGTATACAATTGATGAAGTGTATGTTGATGGAACTATTTTATTAGATCCTGTTCCTGGAGTAGTATTTACCAGCGGTGTGTTTAAAGTATATAATGCTACCATTGGAAGGTCGGGGTTCCAAAACGGTTTCTTTATGTTTGAATTAGCTGGTTCTATTGGAACCCCATATGATCTTCCTCAAGGAAGATATGAGTTTGATTATGCTGCTTGGTTAGAGATCCCCTTTACTAATGTTGATGGACATATGGGATATATTGGATCTGACTTTAATGGAACAAATCAAGCAAAAGCGGTAATAGATGAATTTAAAGTATTGTCCACCATGCTAACAGATATTAGAATTGGAGAAACTGCTGCCGCAACAGAAGACACAATTACGACCGATTTTAATACTCTAAGAGCTTTTAGACCAGATCAAAATACATTAATGCTTCTTCATTTCGATGATTTGTTATTTACAAATGAAGCCAGCATTTATAAAATGTTTTATAAAGAATATTTACAGTCATCTGCTAGTTTAAATGAATATTTCAATCAAAGTTTAGTAATAACAGAAAGGCCATTTGTTATAGATAATAATGGTTATTTGTCAACAAAATCGGAAGGAACTATAGAATTTTGGATAAGCCCGCGGTTCGATACATATAATGATCCGGTAGAAAGATATTATTTTGATGCTACATCTTCTGTTATTGAAGAGATCGTAAGTCTAACGCCTACAACCATCAAAACAGCAGGAAGAATAAACCAAGTATTAAGTGTAAGGTTATTAACTGATGTTAATGAAATTGGAAAAGAGTATTATGCGGGAGGAAGTATTGCTAATGATTATATGACTGTTCATTTAGGAACAGCTCTGCCATCTGCAAGAACACCAGTTAAAATCTCATATATTTCTAGTGGTTTTAATGGAGATAGAATTTCTATATTTAAGGATAGATATGGATACGTAAACTTTAGAGTTTATGCGGATAATAATGTGTTTGAAGTACGACAACCAATATTTTGGCAAAGAGATACATGGCACAGAATTTGTGCAACATTTAAATTTAACCGTAGAGATAACCTTGATGAGTTAAGAATGTTTGTTGATGGAAGGGAACAAGCTTCAATTAGATTTGGCCAAGGGTTTGTATTTGGTTCAGGCATTGTGTTTGGAGAAGGGGCTAGTATAGATAGTTCTAAATTGATAGCCAATATAGACTTCCTAGATATGGTTAATAAATTATATATTGGTTCAACTTATCGGAGTTATAGTCTAGCAGCTGCAAGATTTGACAATTTGAAGATTAGTAATATTGCAAGAGCTCCACTTGTTTCTGCCGGAGTGCCGATAGATGAAAATTATCAATCAAACATTGATATAGTAAGACCTGTGGTCGAAGATCTTTACACATTATATTTAATGAACTTTGACCAAATATTTGCAGAAAATGAAGACTTTGCAATTTTAAGAGATGAACAATATGGAATATTTAGTTTTATTCTTAATGTAATTGATTCTTTTGATATTGTTTCTGGCAGTGCAAAAATAAACCAAATACTAAGAGAGCTAATTTTGACATTAAAACCAGCTCACGCAAAAGCAACAATTAATATAATAGAGTAATTTATGACAACAAGAATACCAGTATCATCATTACAAAATAATTGGGCAGATGGCCAGAAAGTGGATCTGTCTGATATGAACGTAGAACAAGATAATACAAATGGGAACTTTTCTGCTATTGTTCAAAATATGTTTGGGTCTGGTGTTCTTTTAGAGAACCCCATACCAACTGTATTATTTGATACAGATAATTTATCTGCTGTCCAGGCCCAATTACAAGCAGCTAATAACCTTGATGGAACAGGTCTTTCTCCCGCAACCCAACCAAGCGACACTCTTCTTGGTAATCAATTGTCTATAGAATATGCCGATTCAAGTATTGCACAGACCACAAAACCCTCCTTAGCAAAAGCTTTTGGTAGATATAATGTTAAAGTTCTTATTATAGGTTTAGATTTCGAGGGTAATTTACAATATGATAGATTCGAGTTTCATAAAAAAGAAACACAAACCACATTTAGACATTATACAAATATATTAACAATTTTATTAAGCGGGTTTGATGGAAACAATAACTGTTCTGCTTGTTGGGGCGGAAGAATAATTATCAGAGAAGCATTGCCTCTTGAGCTAAACAGAGACGCAATGGTGGTTGGTCAAGATATCGAACCTAATATATTTATTCGTGATATTAGACCAGCAGATTGCCACCTGTCAATTTGGAACGTTATCCAAAATGGTATTGGATCCGCTTATGACGCAGATGATCTTGAAATAAATATTACATCAAGGCAGCCACAGAGAGCCATTCTTCCCAATGACGTCACTACACAGATTGGTCAAAAATTCTTGGCTAGTACAAATAATATTCAAAAGATTACTTTGCTTATGTCTGTGTCTGGAGATTATACTGCTGATATAGAAGATAGATTTAATTGGAACGGAGATCTTATTGTATCGGTTTATAGACTACAAACAACTACAGCTTGTCCTACAGATATTCTCCCCGAATTAGCTATCGACTTTGACCCAGAAGAAAGGCCATTAACTGAACTTAGTTTTAGTCAATCAGAGTTAAGAGATGCAGGTTATGTGTTAACTGATGTTCCTCAGCCTGTAGATTTCGTTTTTACTAATTCTGTTATTGCTGCCGCTGGTGGTGTTGAGAATGGTAAATATTATGCTTTTACTGTGAGGAGAAGTGGAAGCGCTGATCTTGGAACAATATATATGGAAGTGGGCACTGACACTCTAGACAATTCAAGACTCACTGTATTTAATGCAATCTGGGTTGATTCTCTTGAAGAAGATATGTGGTTCCAGGTTTGGTCAAATTCTGCCAAGTTTGCTTCTGGCCAAGCATATGATAGAGGAAATGGTATTGCTATAGAGAAAACCGAAATAGATGAGACTACTGGTGCAACTATAGATAATTATAATAGATTCTATAACTTCGTTTCAAACGGCGAGGGCATAAATAATATCGGAGTTATAGAGGCAGCAATAGAAAAGTCAATTACTACACAAGATGAGAGAACTGGAAATAATGTTTATTCAAGAAAACAGTATGTTCCTTCTTTTAGCTTTGCAACATCGGCTACATTAACTACATTAAGGCAAACTTCCGAACCTTTAACAATCGGTTGTATGGCCGATATCAATCCAAAAACCAGAGAAACAATAACAAAAACACAAACTTATCCAGGTCTTGCCAATGATAATTCTTTCATTATTATTAATCCCGACGGGGATCTTCTAGCAAACAGATTAGTTGGAAGAAAAATTGTACCAGATAATACGGCAGCATATGAATACAGAATATATAAAGAAACTTTGTGCAATGACGGCTATGGAGATGTAAATGGAGACGGTTATATTACATCAGCAGACGTAGCAAGGGCAGCACAACTAATAGGCTGCGATATAACCAGCGCAGCTACTCAGCAAGATATTCTAGACGGATATTTTACTACTTTAGAAATACTCAGAGCTGACGTTGATGGAGACGGAATTGTTTCTGCAATTGATGTCGATTTAATTCAAAGATATGTTAATAGAGAAGATGGGTATAGATATTTCCCAGTAGGATCTTATTTTACACATTTAGAATTAGAAGTTCAACCGGCCGTTGCTAGAAGTGATGGATATTGGGTTTGCTATCAAACAGAGAATCCGATTACACTTACTTGTGATGGATATATAAAATCAGATGGTCCAATTTATACTTGTCCTACTACAGTTGATCCGTCTTCATTATCAGATATAGAAAAAACATATTATGGAAATATAACGTCTTCTACAATTGATGACGACAATTCTGGTGTATATCAGGTGGCTCCATTTGTTTCTGTAGACTATGATATAATATATGTTCCTTTCTGGGCTGATTGGATGTTGTCATTAAATGCAGAAGCAAGAGCTGTGCCATGTGCTTTTACTTATCCTACAAGTATAGATGCGGCAGACTGTACACAATCTGCACAATTTGATTGTACCGAAAGGTCTAATGAGATTCCGGATTGTGATCCTGGTAGAAATGATTTCTATGTTCCTGGTAATCTAATTATTGGGTCAGGTTCTTTAATTCGTCCTGATGGAACTCCTCTTCCTGTAGATATTGAGGTAGGAATAATAAACTTAGAACTGGGAACACAGATATTTTCAGAAACCTCATTTGATATATTTGGAGATTTTGTATCAGACCGTGGTGATGGAATGACTAATGCTAATTATCCAGCCATGAGGTATGCTGATTGTACAACAGTGCAGCCAGAAGATTTGGCTGGGAACAAAGTTAGATTCAATGTTTCTATTCAAAGCTTCATTCCTTCTTTAGATGGATATGACTTAGTTGACGGCTATGGAATAATAATTGATGATATAGTTGGAACGTATATGGATCATTCTACAGGCTTCCTTAGATTAACGATAAGGGATCTTGATGAAAACCCGTTATTTGCAACAATGGTTTCCAAGATACAGGTTGTAATATATTTGAAGAAAGCTGGATGGAAGAACCAAGTATTGACCATAACGCCAAGTGAGATGGCTGGTCTTGGAACAACCTATCCATAATTAAAGAAAAGAAAGAAATATTCGAGGCTAGGCTTGTCCTAGCCTTTCTTTTATTGAAGGCAAGTTATGAAAATTAAAATTCAACAGTTCCTAGCTCAAAATCACAGCTGGCAAATCGTTGGCACGAATATTGCCAGGGCATTAATAAAACAAAATCATGACGTTCATTTGTTTTCAACAAATGGAATTAAATATTTTCCAGAAGATTTAAAACCATATTTGCGAGAATGGAAAGAGCAAGAGGATTCGACTCCGTGGAAATATATAGATAAAAATTATGATATGCAATTATCTTATACGGCAATGACAAACTTTCCACGTTATCTTAATAATGGAAATAAAAATAGATTTGGAATATGGAATTATGAAACCACGATTATTCCTGAAGGGTTTGCTAAACTTCATAAATTTTGTGATAAGATGCTTCCTTCTTCAGAGTTTTCAAAAAGAATATTTGCTAATAGTGGTATTCCAGAAGAAAAACTTATAGTTGTGCCTCATGGAATAAATGTAGAAGAGTATTCTTCCAAAAAGGTTTATCAATTAAAGACTAAAAAGAAATATAAAATATTATCAGATATAGCTCAACCACATATAAGAAAGAATATACCAGGATTATTTGAAGCGTTTGGAAAAGCGTTCACAAAAGAAGATGATGTTTGTTTGGTGTGCAAAATAAGTGTTAAACCTTCACCAAAAGCAATTGTTCAGAAACAGGTTAGAAATCTTAGGGCTGCAAAGAAGCTGAATCAAAGGAATTCTCCAGAGCAGACCAAAGAAAAAGCAATGCCATTTAATATTGATTTTTGGAGAATTGTAGAAGATTTTTATAAAAAGTATCCAAAACATGCTGAAGTTGAAATTATTCCAGAATTCTTAGACACAATGACTCCGCTATATAATGCTTGTAATATTTTATTTGCGATGACTCATGCTGAAGGGTTCCATCTGCCTTCGGCCCAAGCGTTAGCCACAAATATTTTGGTAATTAATTCCAACTATGGGGGGCAGCTAGACTTCCTAAATAATAACAACTCTATTTTAATTGATGGCAAAATGATTCGTGCTCCAAAAGAAATGCAATACTGGACAAATTCTCCATTTGCAGAGATGTTTGAGCCGGACATAGATGATGCAGTTGCTAAACTCAGATATGCAGTTAGCAATTATGATGACATAATGAACAGGTTCCGACCAGTGATTAAAGAACAGTTAAAAATAATGAGTTGGGATAATGTGGCACAACAGATTACAAGTTTAACAAATGTATAAAAATAAATTAACAATTAAAAACATAAATGAAAAATTTAAAAATTTTGATGTAATATGTATATCAGATCATTATGAATATAATAGACAAGTGCTTAAATGGAAATGTTTCAAATGTAATAATGAATTTGAAAGAACTTTAGATTGTCAAAATAAATCTTTGATAAAATGTCAATATTGTTCAAAAAATTATTGTACTAATAAAAAAAGATCTATAGAAAATATAAATGAACAATTAAAAGACACAGGTGTAATTTGTGTATCAAAAGAATACATTTATAATAAAAAGAAATTAAATTGGAAATGTTTAAAATGTGGATGTGAATTTAATAAAAGTTTTAATTCACAAAGTAGAGATTTGATCAAATGCCGAGAGTGTTATAATAAAAAACACTATGATGTTTTGGTAAAAATTGTCGAAAAATATGGTGGAAAATGTTTGTCTAAAAAATATGACACAAGTTTGTCAAAAATAAAAATGATGTGTAATTTTGGACATATTTTTTATATTAAATATTTTGATGTTGTAAGTTTAGGACATTGGTGTCAAAAATGTTCTAGAAATAATAATTTAAGTGAAGAAGTATGCAGGACTCATTTTGAACAACTTTTTAATAAAGAATTTAAAACTATTAGGTTGGGTTGTTTGCGTTCTGACAAAGGTTTTAAACTTGAATTGGACGGATATTGTGAAGAATTAAATTTAGCTTTTGAACATCAGGGAGCTCATCATTATGAAAATAATTCATTTGGCAAATCAAATAATAGATTAGAAGAGGTTCAAAGAAATGATAAATTAAAACTAGAACAGTGTAAATTAGAAGGAATCAATCTTGTAGTCATTCCAACCTTATTTAATAAATTAAGTTTTCCTAGATTAAAAGATTTTATTATAAATAAATGTAGAGAATTTGGGTATAATGTTGAAAATAAAGAAATAGATTTGTCGCAGGCGTATATGCACAATATTTATTATAACAAATTCGAAGAATATAAAAAGTCAGCTGAAGAAAAAGGTGGAAAATGTATTTCTTCTGTTTATTTGGGATGTCGTCAAAAATTAGAATGGGAATGTGAAATTGGGCATAGGTGGTTCGCAGTTCCGTCTTCAATAAAAAAAGGACATTTTTGTCCTATTTGTGCTTATAAAAAAATGATTGAAACTAGAAAAAATAATAAAGAAATGAGAAAAATAAATGAAACTAAGTATAATAATACCCGTTCACAATAATTGGAACTTTACCAAATCTGCTCTGAAAGATCTTGCCAAGTTGCCAGAGGATCATGAGGTTATTTTGATAGATAACGGAAGCACAGATAGAACCAAAGACAGCTGCCATCTTTGGGCCAATCCATTTATTATGGTAGATTGTGTTCATCCGGATCATCCGACGGGATTAGATCGTCCTAGGAACCTCATAGCTATTATTAATAAAGATAATAGGGGGTTTGGGGAAGCTTCTAACCGAGGGTACCAGATAGCCCGAGGAGAATACGTTCTCTTTTTAAATAACGATATAAGGGTACAGAAAGACCATTCTACATGGACTCAGAAACTTATTGATGCAGCTGCTGATGGAAGCATTGTTGGGCCTAATGGAGGATTGTTGGATGAACATTTTAACTTCATTAGGGAAACAACCACAATGGAGTCCGGCAATTTCTATATGTCTGGTTGGTGCCTTTGCGCTAGAAAAGAAGTATTTGATAAACTTATACCTACAGAGAATACTGTTAAAGGTCCGTTTTCACAGGAATTTTTTTCGTATTATGAAGACGTTGATTTGTCATTTCGTGCTACAGAACTAAGAATACCATTTAAAATTATTCCTGTTCCGGTTGTTCATTTTGGGAAGATGACATCTAAAAAGCTAGGTTTGTCTAATATGTATTTAGAATCTAAAAGAACATTTATAACAAAGTGGACCAAGAGATGATTAAGATATTTACTCTTCACTGGAATGCCAAACCTTTGTTGGAAAGATTATATGTATCTTTGCTTCCAGCATTAAAAGGATTAGATTATTGTTGGTATATAAAAGACAATGGTAGCAATGATGGTTCGAAAGAGTTTCTAGAATCTATTAAATCAAACAATATTGTTCCATATTATACTGGACATAACAGACATAATTTTGCAGAAGGAATGAATATTCTTTTTGATTTAGCAAGACCGGCCGATGATGATTATATTTTATTGCTTAATAATGATCTGTGGGTTATAGACGACAAATCATTAAAGAATATGATAAATATTATGGAAAAGGATTCTTGGGTAGGATTAGTTGGAGGAAAGATATTATATCCGGATGGAGATACGATAACTCATGTTGGGGTAATAGGATCTGCTAAGTATAATTTTATGCCTTTTCATTATCGCCGCGGAGACAAAGTAAATAAACAAGATAATGTTAATAGAGAATTTCAGGCTTGTACTGCTGCCGTTTGTTTAACTAAATCTAAATATTTTAAACAAGTATGTACAGCAAACAAATCTGGAATATCCGGAATGTGTGAATCATTTATATGGTCATTTGATGACATTGATATGAATTTGTCAATTAAATATAATATGGGAAAGAAAATTGTTTATTGCGGAGATACGTTATTTTATCATAACGAAAGTTCTTCATTAAAGTTAAACCCTGTAAATAAGTTATTTGTTCAGAGCAATGTAAAACTATTTAAAGATAAGTGGGGAAAAACATTCCAGATGGATTTAGAAATATATCAAAACAATCCAAACTACATGTTGTATGTACCAAAGCACTAAGATATTTCCTTTTGCTGAAGGAGTTCCTTATACGTTAGGGAATCATAAATTCATTATTCCAGAAATGAACTCTGATAGGTGGAACCATTTATTTCGTGATAAAACCGGCGTGCTTTGTCTTAACGGAGGGTTTATTGAAAATTTATTTTCATTATCTTATTTTGAAGCGTTGAATACAATATATTCACGTTATCCAATGGAATGGTGTGGCAACTCATTATTTAAAAAACTTAATGATATTCAGGGTTTGGCCAAACCAACCAAACGTATTTCAGCATCTGTTCTTCACCAATATACTGTTCCTGTATTTTTTAATAAGAACAAAACGGCAGCAATTATGAATTGTTTAAATAATTATATTGATGTTTATACTTATTGGGGGGAATTTAAATATAGAAATGACAAGCCATTATTAAAACAATTATTTAATAATTTAATGATAACATGGAATGAAAAATATATTCCACAATTAAGAAGGATAGAGTTGCCTGAGAAATTACTAAAGATAGCAAATACATCTAGGTTTGATTTGAAAAAAAGGTTTGTATTATTATTCCCTGATATAACGGGATGGTCTGATCATAACAGTTTAAGTCTTACATGGGGGATAAACGAAGTTAGATCATTTGCCGCAATGTTAACTAAAACAAATTATAATTTAATAATAGCCTCACCTAATCCACAAAAGTATTATGGAACGGGGGCATTAACTATTTCGTTGGACGTAGAGAATATTGTTTATCTGATTAAAGAGTCGAGTTTTGTTTTATCAAAGGAACCAGATTTTGTTTTGGCGGGGTTGTTTATTGGGAACACAACGCCATGTGCATTAAAACTTTATAATGAATGCTGTTTGATAAGAAATAAGAAATTTATAAATCCAAACAAGAAAATAATAACCAGTAAAAACTTGACTCCGTTGGAGATGTTTGAGGTATTAAAATGGAAAAAATAGTTCTAATGATGATAACTTATAACAGGCTGGAGCTTACAAAATTAACATTAGCTTCATTAGAAAAAAATACAGATTTGGATTATGAGCTAGTTGTTGTTGATAATTGTTCTACAGATGGGACTGTGGAATTCCTAAATGATTATTTGGTTGGGAAGGGTAGGTTGATATTAAATTCAGATAATCTAGGTATTTGCAAAGGAAGGAACCAAGCATTATGGGCAGCTGACCAGATGGGGGCGGATTGGTATTGTACCATTGATAATGATGTCGAGGTGCCTTCAGGATGGCTTGGAGAGTGCCTTGGGATACTCAAGGCCAATCCTGTTTACGGTGCCGTAGGAGTCAATTTTGAGGCAACAACATATCCTTTGGTTAAGCTGGGAGGGCATGAGTTTCAGAATAAGCCTCAGGGGAATTTGGGTACTGCTTGTATGGTGTTTGGGAAACCGTTGCATAAAGCTCTTGGATTTTTTAAACAATATAATGTTCCTGGTAAAAACACTGGATTTTATGGTTTAGAAGATAGCGACTATGGTATGAGAGCTAGGTTTTTTGGATTTAAACTAGGATATCTGAAAGAGCCGGGAATTCATCTGGGAGTAGGAGAATATGACACGGGGGAGTATAGGAAATTTAAAACATTTGAGCATGATAGTAAAGTTAGTGAGTTCCGGAATAATTGTGCATTATATTCACAGGGCAAGTTGCCAATATATGTATCATATAAGGAAGACTAGTGAAGCAGTTAGACCTACACAGTGTGATAATTTCTCAGCAATATTGTTGTAAAGTTGGTGCCAGTTTACGATTAAATGGAGAAAGAAGCTCTGTAAGGTTTTTATTGCCCCGTGAAGGATTTGTTGAATTTTTTCGAGTCCGAGGATCTGATGTAAACATTATTGTAAACGGGGCGACTCATGTATTAAATCCTACAAAACCAACACTAATAAAGACGGCCAGTGATGTAGTTATTTCTAGGCCTCGTGGAGCAACGGGACATATTCTTGTTTCTAAATTATTTGTTGAAGATATTATTGTGAGTGAGCCTGTTGAGATTCCCACGTTTATATCTAACGATATGGATTTATTTTTGCGTAAAATTGGAAAGTCTTCGGGGATAAACAAAACAGATTTTGGTGTATTTGCTTCAGAGGCAGCAGAGATAGATAATGAAGCTGACATTTTAGATTTGCAGACAGATCCTCCTAATGGGTGGATTAGGAAGAATGGAAAGATAGTATTTATTTATCAATGTAGAATTTTTGATATTACGATGAACACCAGCGCTGTTATAGAGAATCATGTTCCAAATGATATTGTTGTTGCATCAAAGATACAAGCTGTTAAAGAAGAACAAGCAATACAAAAACATACGGTCTGTGAGTTAGTTAATGAAGAGAGAACTATGAGTAATATAATCATTGATGCTTCCGTTGATACTTTAGCTTCTTCGTTAGAAAAGTGTAATAAAGTATCCGGGGGAATAGTGATGTCTAGTATGGGAAAGTTTTCTATCCCGTTGGCATTATTAGAACCAAACACAACATATAATATTTCTCTTTCATCTAGAGTTATTAATGGAAATGGAAGGTTAGGAGTACAATTATTAAATAATGTAGGCGTAGTATATCAAAACATAGTAGGAAATAATAATATAAATGTTGATATATATTCTGGAAATAAAGGATATGGGGAGACGTATATATTAAATGTTTATCGGCCGGCAAAGATGTCTACTGGAAGTTTGGTAATAAATAATATAAAAATAGTAAAAACAAGTAGTTCTAATTATAATATACATGAAAACACATTACAACCTATAACCACACAAAATTTCGATATTAATTTGCCTTGGAAAGTTGTTGTGCCATTGTTTGTAAATAACAATACGGAATGTAAAAAAGCATCAATTTTAATTAGTACCTACAACAGATCGGAATTGTTAAAGTTTGGATTGTCTTCAATTGCAAAACAGGATTTTAATAAAAACGATGTAGAAATAATAGTTATCAATGATTATCTTCCTGATGATACTGAGAGAATATGTTCAGAATTTACTGATTTGGATATAAAATATATTTTTACTGGTCAGAGAAATTTAAATAGTATTGTTTCGAGAATTCCCGGATATGCTATAAACATTGGTGTCAAAATAGCTAAAGGAAAATTTATATTTATTTCATGTGCAGAAATATATCATTTAGATAATACTATATCTTCGATGTTAAATGTTTTAGAAAATAATAATGAGAAAATTATAACCACATGTGTTGGAAAAGAAGGTTCTGGAAACTTTCTAAATAAATTGAAAGATGGATCTATAAATATTGAAAATGATTTTAATAAAGAAAAAATAATGGAGAATGATCCAGCAACAATGCAGCTGCCATATTTTCTAGGTTTAAATAGACAATATTTTATTGATATTGGTGGATATGATGAAGATTTTATTGGACTTGTTGCAGATGATAACGATTTGTCTGAAAGATTAAAAAAATATGGCTGTAAATATCATTACACGAATGACAGAATAATACATTTATATCATGAAAGATTATTAATAAATGGAAAAACTCTTAAAATAGAAAATCAATATGTTCAACAAAGAGTAGATTATAATAGAAAACTATATAAAGAAAGAGAGAATATTATAGTTAGAAATAATAAAGGCTGGGGAAATGTTGCTATTATAAATAGGTCTAATGAATGGAAGTTTGAAAATATACCTAAAGTAGCCCATTTTTACTGGGGAGGAGAAAAATTATCTTTTTTAAGATATTTAAGTATATATTCTTTTAGAAAACAAAATCCGGATTGGAAAATAAAATTACATATTCCTGAAGTTTTAGGAACAATTGTTCCTACTTGGAAAACGCTTGAACAAAAAATATCTAAATCAATTCAAAATAATGTTAGTAATTGTTTTGATTTAATACATGATTTAAATGTAGAATTTGTTAAACATAATTTTGATAAATATGGATTTTCCAATACTGCCCATGAAGTACATAAGTCTGATTTTTTGAGATGGATTTTATTATCAGGGGAAGGTGGCGTTTGGTCAGATATGGATATTCTTTATGTTCAACCTATAAATTATATGATTGATAATAATGATTTAAATAATAAAACACATACTGGCGTTTGTTGTTATGATGATGGAATTTATGCCATAGGATTTTTGATGTCTAGTCAAAATAATGATTTTTATAAAAAAATATCAAACTTAGCAATAAAAAAATTTAAAGCAAAAGATTATCAAAGTATGGGAAATAAATTGTTTACAAGAAATGAAAATGCATTACATATAAATGTACAGACCGTATATTCGATACAGAATATTGATTTCTTTCTTAATTATAATTTAAATGTAGAGGATTATTATAATGCTATTGGATTTCATTGGTATGGAGGGCATCCAAAAACAGCAAATTTAGAAAATACAATAACAACATTAAACGGAGATAAAACTACCTTTATTGGAAAGGTAGTAAAATATATTGGTGCAAAATGAAACTTAGTATATTAGTTCCAACTACAACAAAAAGATGCGAGCGGTTTTTTACTAATATGATAGAAAATATAAATAATCAAATTATAAAAAATAACAGGAACGATGTTGAGGTTTTGGGTTTGTTAGACAATTATAAAAAAACAATAGGTGAAAAAAGAAATATATTATTAAATATGGCCTCCGGAAGTTTTATTGTATTTGTAGATGATGATGATAGGATTTCCGAGGACTTTCTATTTGAGATATTAAATGCTATAGATTGCAATCCTAATGCTGATTGTATTGTTTATGATATGATTTGTGTAATTAGTGGCTGTAGAAAAATACATTCCAAATTTGGCATAGAATATGATTATACCAAATTGGCACCATGGACAATAGAAAATTGCAGTGTTAAAAATGAAATTCCAGAATTGTGGTATGGAAAACCGTCTCACAATATGGTTTGGGCATCAAGAATTGCAAAAACTTGTATTTTTCCACAAACCAATACTGGTGAGGATTTTGCTTGGGTAAAACAAGCTTGGCCAAAAATAAAACATCAAGTGCGGATTGATAAGGTTATTTATTATTATGATGCGGTTCTGGGGAAACAATACTAATGAAAGCAACAATATTAATTACATCTTTTAACAGATCCGAACTATTAAATTATGGATTGGCCTCATTGGCCAAACAATCTTTTTCACAATCTGAAATAGAGGTAGTGGTTTTAAATGATGGGGGAAATGATGATACTGAAAATATATGTATGTCTTATGAAAATAAATTAAATATAAAATATTTTCATACTGGTAAAAATTCTACACAATGGAGAATTCCAGGATACGCTGTAAATTATGGGGTAAAGAGAACAGATAGTGATTTTATATTTATTTCATGTGCTGAAATGTATCATTTGGATAATACTGTACAGGACATGTTGAACATATTAAATGTTAATAAAAAACTATTAACTATACCTGATATTAAAGATGATGAAATAGGAAGGTTTTTACGAATATTACGTACTGGTAGAGAGCTAATATCTACTGATTATAATTCCTTGCAAACATTATATAATATGCATTTGCCTTTTTTTATGGGAATGAATAGGAAAGATTTTGTAGATATAGGTGGATATGATGAGGATTTTATTGGAACAGGATATGATGATAATGATATTGTAGAGAGAATGTGTAGCGTTGGTAATAAACACTTTAAAGTAAATTGCAAAGTTGTTCATTTGTATCATCCAAGATTAACTTTAGAAGGTAATAATGCTGAAAGATATAAATATAATGAAAAATTATTTATGTCTAGAAAAAGCATTATAAAAAGAAATGTTGATAAAAATTGGGGAGAATTAATATAATGTTATATTTAAATGCTCAAGTGATTTCGGGATTAGGAGAAGATACTTTTTGGACATGGATGAAAAGGGAAATGGGAGACGTTTCATCTTTTGGATTGCCTGCTAGTATTAAATCAAATGATATTATTTTGCAATATTCTACTTTGGGAGCAAATAAATTCCCAAACAATACAATATCGTTATTATGGGAACTTCATCCTGAAATGAAACGCGCTTTAGGAGATCCTGCCATAGATCCTATTATAAATATCATTGCAGATAGTGCTAGAAAATCAATTAAAAGAACTGTAGCTAGTAGCATAATGATAGAATTTTATAAAGACTTTGGTACAATTGATGTTTTGCCAATAGGCGTAGATACTGATTTGTTCAAACCAATTGATAATAAATTAGAAATAAAAACAAAATACAATTTGCCAGTTGATAAAAAAATTGGGATTTGGTGTGGAACAACGCACCCAATGAAAGGATATAATAAATTATTACAATATAAAAATGATAATCCTGATATATATTGGATTGTGGTTTGGAAACAACAAGAAGAGGCTGGACATTTAGATGGAGCTTCTAATTTTACTCATGTATCTCAGTTGCAACTATCTGAATTATTAGCTTGTTCAGATTTCTTTTTATCTTGTGGACTACTTAGACCATTTTTTATGGTTGAATGGGAAGCTATGGCTTGTAATTTGCCGATGGTTATATTAGATGGAATTAAAAAAGATTTTGTTCCATCATTGAATACACGAGACGATATATTTAAACTAAACTGGGACAGAAAGTCTTCAATAAATCTTTGGAAGAGATATATAGGTATACAATGAAAATTTCAATAGCATCATTAATATATAAATCAACCGTTTTTGCTGATGCGGTTTATAATTCTTTGTATGAACACACTCCATTATTACAGAATAATGATACGGAATTCTTCTTTATAGCAAACGATGCCACTGATAAAGTTTTAAATCATCTTAAAGAGAAAAATTATAAACATTACATTCATACAAATGAAAAAAAAACAAATGAAGAATTATTTGCTATGGGGATAGGTTGGCCTAATTATTTACATGGCGTTTATTGTGCATGGAACAAAGCAATAGAGTTATCACAGGGAGAAATTGTTGTTTTGGTAAATTCTGATATGATGTTCTCAGATAATTGGTTAGAAAATTTACTAAAACATTTAGATAAAACCAAATTTGTATGTTCACAGTTGGTAGAAAGAATTCATCCCCGCCACGGAATAGCTTTTCCGGGCTGCATCGTTAAAAATTTCGGAGCATCTCCTGCTTCATTTAATAAAGCCGGGTTTGAAGAATTTGCAAAATCTAATATTCTTTTAAATCAAATAAAGGGAGGTGGGGCTTATATGCCTTGTGCAATTTATAAAGACATTATGTTAAAAGTAGGAATGTATCCTGAAGGAAATCTTGCTGGAAACACATTTGAAGAAGTTATAGATTATGGTGATGTTTATACGGGAAAGAAATTAGAAGAGATTGGGGTTTCTCATATTACTGCATTAGATAGTTTGGTTTATCATTTTAAGGAAGGAGAAATGGATGAGTAATGTTAAAAAAATAAATGTTGGTTGTGGCCCCTATAAATATGATGGGTTTGTTAATATAGATAAAAACCCAATTTGGGAACCTGATTTGGTTTTAGATGTAAGAAATGGACTGCCTTTCGATAAATTAGATGAAATTAGGGCTTGGCATTTTATAGAACACCTTACTAAAGATGAAATTATACAATTTTTATCTGAATGTTATAATAAACTTTCCAACAATGGAATGCTAGATCTGTTGTTTCCAGTTGGTATAACATACGAAATAGATCATAAATCATTTTTAGAAAAGGTATCATTTGAAATTATTTTTCGTGGAGGAAAAGATGATTATTATTTTGGTCCAAAAATAGCTTTTACATTGGAAAGTGAAAGCAGAAGCTCAGTTCCACATTGTGATATGTTAAGACTTATTATGAGAAAAAGAGCATAAGGAGATATAATGGATATTTACGAAAAATGGAATGAGTATGCTGGCAAAAATAATAGATATATAAGCTCTCAATCATTATTAGAAACATTATCTTTTCATCAGCTAGACTTTCCAACTGATAAAAAAATAATTGTTTTAGGGGTGGGTAGAAGCGATGAGGTAAAAAATCTATGTAAAAGCAATACTGTGTATGCTGTTGATGTGTCAAAAATTCTATTAGAAGAAGCTAAAGAACAAGGGGCTTCTAAAACATATATGTCATATCAATTAAAAGAAATTGAACCGGTAGATTTGGTTTTATGCAATTTGGTACTTCAGCATAATCATGTGGATGAAATAACAAGATTATTTAATGATATTAATTTAACAGATATCGGAATTGCTTCTTTTCAATTTTCAACAATAGATTATGATTGTATTTTAACAAAAGTTATGGTTGATGATTTTAATAACGGAGAACAATTCTTTTATTCAAAAGAACGTATGGAAAAAAATTGTTTTATGTACAAATAAAAAAATAATAAAAAATGACATCCCTTCAATTAAATGGAGGAATTCTGATTATCAATTTAATTGGAATTTTGTAAGGCTAGCAAATAAATGAAAATATTAACAATACTTGGAACTCGTCCTGAAATAATTCGTTTATCTAGAATAATTCCAAAACTAGATAAATGTTGCGAACATATTGTTATTCATACAGGACAGAACTATGATAATAATCTTAATGGTGTTTTCTTTGAAGATTTACAGCTACGCCAACCTGATTTCTTTATTGATTCAAAATCAGACACAGTAGGTCAACAACTTGCTAAAATATTTATTGGTATTGAATCTGCTTTAAATAAATATAAACCAGACAAAGTCTTAATTCTTGGAGATACTAACACTTCTCTTTGTGCAATTATTGTAGAAAGACTTGGGTATCCAGTATACCATATGGAAGCTGGCAATAGATGCTTTGACATGAAGGTTCCAGAAGAAGTTAATAGACGTATTATCGATCAAGCCTCTTCGTTTAATCTTCCATATACTCCAGGTAGTAGAGAAAATCTTTTACGAGACGGCATACAAAAACATTGTATTTTTGAAACAGGGAATCCTATTAATGAGGTGATTACTTTTTACCAAGACAAATGGTCTAAATCAAGTATTATAAAAAACCTAGGGATACAAGGCAAAGATATCGTTTTGGTGACGGCTCATAGAGAAGAAAATGTAGATGATTCAAAAAGACTATTTAATATAAAAACAGCTTTGGAACAAATATCAAAAAAGTTTACTGTAGTGGTGTCTTGTCATCCTAGAACTAGAAATAAATTAAGAAAATTCGATTTTACATTTGACGATAGAATTATTGTGTTGGAACCAATGAGGTTTTTTGATTTTATCAAATTGGAATCTTGGGCCAAGTGTGTTGTGTCAGATTCTGGAACGGTCCAAGAAGAATGCTGTTTATTTCATACTCCAGCCGTCACCATTAGAGATTCCACAGAAAGACCAGAAACTGTAGAATGTGGAAGTAATATTGTTTCAGGATTGGAAACAAGTGATATATTAAATTGTTTTGATAGAGCATTGTCGTCATCTAAAGATTGGAAATTCCCAATTGGATATAAAGAAGATAATGTTTCCGATAAAGTTATTAATTTTTTGCTAAGTAATCAACTTAAGAGGTATTAAATGAAAGTATTGATTGTAGGTGGTGCCGGTTATGTTGGAGGCTATCTAACCGATCTGTTTATTAAAAATGGTTATGATGTTGCTATTTATGATAATTTGCTTTATGAAACTAGGTTTCTTAAAGAGGTTAAATATATTTATGGGGACGTTCGGGATAGAGATAAGCTTTCCAAAGTATTAAAAGAATATGATTCTGTTATTTGGTTGGCGGGAATTGTTGGGGACGGTGCTTGCCAAGTTAATGTTGAGTTAACTAATGAAATTAATTTTGAGGCAGTTAAATGGTTGGTGGATAATTACAGTGGCGGTATAAATTTCCCTAGCACTTGTAGCTGTTATGGTGTTAACAACGATCTTATAGATGAAACAGCGGCTCCTAATCCTCTTTCTGCATATGCTTCAACAAAACTACTAGCTGAGCAATATATCCTGGCCAATCACAAGAACTCACTTGTGTTCCGTTTAGGAACCCTCTACGGGCTTTCTGATACTTACTCTAGGCTCAGGCTTGACCTGGTGGTAAATGTTCTTACAAAGAAAGCTGTGGCCGGGGAAAAGCTATCTGTTTTTGGTGGGGACCAGTGGCGTCCTTTGCTTCATGTAAAAGATGTTGCCAACGCTTTTCTTTATGGATTTAAAAACAACATAACTGGATTATATAATCTATCTGAAAGCAACATGAGAATTCATGAAATTGCCACCAAGATACAATCTATTATTCCAGGGACAGAGGTTGAATTTAAAAATATGAGTTTTGAAGATTTAAGAAATTATAGGGTTGATAATTCTAAAATTCTCAACACTGGTTGGAAACCACTTTATACTATTGAGGACGGAATATTAGAATTGAAAGAAGTCTTCGAGCAAAATAGAGTAGTGGATATGAATGATCCTGTATATTCAAATGCTGCATTTCTTTCAAAGCTAGGCAAAGGAAAATTCTAAAAATGGACCCTAAAATAATTCAAGGCAACCTTTTTACTGACGATAGAGGAACAATTAGATTCATAAATGATTTTGATCCTTATATGTGTGGTGTCAGACGTGTTTATCATGTGAAAGATCATCAGGTTAATTATGTCCGCGCTTTTCATGGACATTTGTGCGAGAGCAAATATGTTTATGTAGGCAAAGGATCTGCTTTGATTGTCATTGCAAAATTAATAGAAGATGAAGTGTTTCCTAGTGGCTATCGTTTATCTAACGAAGTAAATAAATTTGTATTATCAGATACTAGTCCCAAGGTTTTGTTTATTCCAAGTGGATACGCCAATGGGTTTAAATCTTTGGAACAAGGTACGATAATTACATTTTATTCTACCTCAACATTAGAGGAAAGCAAAGGAGATGATTATAGATTTGATTACGAAACATTAAACGTTTGGAAGGAAGACTACCGATGAAAATACTAATTTTAGGAAGCACTGGAATGTTAGGAAATGCTGTATCCAAGCATTTCTTGCAAACAAAACATAATATTACATTAACCCACAGAGATGAGTCTGTGGCGTTTGGTACAAATCGTATTTGGTTTGATGCGGCAAAAGGCCCCACTTTTTTATGCCTTGGAGGTGAAGTTGGAATTTATGATTATGTAATTAATTGTATCGGAACAATTAAACCATTTATGTCAACCAACCCAAGAGCTGCAAGATATCTAAATGCCGTGTTTCCGTGGGATTTAGCTAACTGGTGTGAAAACAATGGATCAAAACTGATTCATATAACAACTGATTGTGTTTATTCGGGGAACAAAGGCAAATATATTGAAACAGATACTCATGATGCTTTAGATGATTATGGAAAAAGCAAATCCCTAGGAGAACCAACAAATGCTTTGGTTATTAGGACCTCTATTATCGGAGAGGAGATTCATAAAAACGCCAGCTTGGTAGAGTGGGCCAAATCCCAAAAAGGAAAAGAGGTTCGCGGGTTTACAACACATCTGTGGAACGGAATAACCACTGCACAGTTTGCCAAAGTATGCGAAAAGATTATAGAAAATGATTGGTGGAAACAAGGTTTATATCATGTATTTTCCCCTACAGCTGTAAATAAGTATGAAATGATGCAATATTTTAATGAGAGGTTTGATCTTAATTTAAATATAATTGCATATGAGGCTTCTAAATGCGACAGAAGTTTGGAAACAAATAAAGATTTGTGTGAAAAGTTAGGCATACCAGAAATAAAAGAACAAATTCTGGCCATTTGAGATATATTACAATAAGAAAGAGGAGAATATATATGAACGAACAGCTGTCTTTTAATTTTGACCAACCGGCCGGTAATGAGTTTAGGGAACCAGAGAGATTTGTAAATGAGTCCTATAAAGATGAAATAGACGAGGCAATCTGTGCATTAAGGAAACAATTTACTAACTACGATATTTTATCAGAAAAAACCAGAAAACTTCTGGTAAAATATTATTTGGAGCACAGCAAAGATGTTAAAGTTTCTGAAGGATCAAGTGATTACACAACAAAGTTAAAAAATCTAGAAGATGTTCCAATAGATGAAGTTGAAGATGTTGTATCTTGGTTAAAAGAACAATTTGAGGATTTTAATAGTTTTACCGATCTAAAACAAAGACAGCTCATTGTAGATGTACTAAACGCAAGACATAAGACTGAAAATGAAAGAGCTTGGAGACAAGCCTTCAAAGGTCAAAAAGTAAAAAGGGTTCCAGAAGCTCCACAGGGCATTGATGAAATTGCTCATCTTATTGGTGAAGATAAACTAGCGCAGTTTCTTAATGTAAAAAGAAATAAGCCGGTTATTGGAGGCATAATAAAAGACGGAAATAATACTAAAGTTTATCATAAAAATATGGAGCTAAACCAAATGAATTCTAGACCAGAGGAAAGAGTGTCAGATGATGATAAGAGGAATATTATAAAAGATTTTTGGGAATTACAAGCTCCCGTTTCTCCATTATCTACAGTGGAGAGTTTAGAAAAACTTATTGGAGATCTTACAACTAAGCAATTTGTATTAGATAGAAAACTTTTATTTGCACGAAAAGCTTTAGTTTCTGCAATGGAAAAACTTGACCAGATACCTTTTGAAGAAATTGTCAGTCAAGAAGCTAAAAAATATGATAGTCAATTTAAAAAAGAATTAGATAAAGAATTAGGAATAGCTGTAGACGGCATAGGTCTTCACGAACCCTTATCTTCTTCAAAAAAATCAAAACCTGAGCTTTGTGATTTAGAAGAACATAAAGATAATTTGTCCAAACTTAGTAATGTCGTGGTAGTAAAAAAATCTAATATATTCAGCGAAGAAGAAAAACGAGACAGGTTCCATAAATATTGTCAAGAAGATGAAATTAAAAGGCTGTTTAAAAAAGGTTTAGAAAAATATGAAATCAAATTAGACAATAATGATTTGGTTAAAATATTTAATATATTAAAGTCTATTAATGTTTTAAATTTAACAAATGAATCTTCAACAGAATTAGAAAACAAACTAAATAATACATTATGTTCTGATGTTGATTCTACAAAAGATGTGGCAACACAAATTCTTAATGAAAAAATAACACAAATTGTAGAAGTCAGTAATAAAGAAAGTTTATTAAGAACTATGGTTGAAGCTAAAATGCTTGTTGACCGTAATGATTCTGTTTCTATTTGGTTTTTATTGAACCCAAACAATAAACAAAAATTATTATTAGAAGATAGCACAAATATCAAAGGCCCATTTCAGATAAGTAAATGTCAAGATACTGGTCGTTTGACGATTTGGGGAGCCAATTTAATTTTTGATTCTAGGGTTCCAGAAAATGAAATATATGCAGCCTCTGATAATTGGCAAGTCTGTCCAGAAAAATATATTGGAAAAGCAATTATAGCAAATAAAGAAATGAATAGACTTGTGCCTATTCCGTCTCTAGATCAAGCAAAGATTAGAGATATTGACAATATTGATCGGTTAAAAAACGCATTGTCAAATCTTCAAGAGACAGACCTCGGGAATGTAATGTTGAAAGCTTTGGAAGATCATTTAAATGAAAAAACATCTTCTGTCGAGCCTTCAAAGACAGAAGAAGACAATATAACATATGGCACAGACTAAATTATTAATAACCGGTTCAGGTGGGTGCTTTGGATCCAACTTAATCAGATATATTCTTAAAAATTATTCTGATTATAAGGTTGCTAGCATAGACTATTGTACCTACCCGAATGTTGCCAATACCATTTATTCCAACAAAGGACACAGTTTCCATGTTGGCAATGTGTCCGATGAACATCTGTTAGATGTTGTTTTCCAAATTGAAAAACCAGATGTTGTTATTCATCTGTTGAAAACGGGCCTGCCAGAAATACACAAAGTGTCTTTAAAACATAAGACACGACTGTTAATTGTTCAACAATATGAAGGATTGTTTGTTCCAGAAAACTCTGTGCTAATCCGTGTTCCAGAATATTTTGGACCAAAACAACAGAAGCATAATCTTGTTCCTCAAATCATAGATGGTGTGTTAAATAATAAACCAATCCCAATTGAAGGAATGCGAATTAGAGACTGGTTGCATGTTCAGGATGTGTGTGCGGCATTTATAAAAATTCTCAAGGCTGGAAAAGATAATGATGTTTATGACATAACGACGAATAATGAAATTACAGACCTGGAGATGTTTCAAGAAATATGCAATGTCTTTGGTCGAGGACATGAACTTATACAGAGCAAAGAACCAGTATATAGGTGGCCAAAACTGAATCTGAACGACAAGAATATAAAAGAACTTGGCTGGGACCCACTATTTAAATTCAAATCGGGTTTGATTCATACAATCAATTGGTACCAAAACAACCAATGGTTTTTAAAGGACAAATGAAAGACAAACTATATTCTGATGTGTTAGAGTTTGTGGATGCCGTTAAAGCGTATCCTTGTACGGTTATCTATAAAGATGATATAGAAGAAGACCCTCCAACATTAGGGTTTCTTGCTTCTGATGGGGTTAGACTAGCTATTACTTTGCAAGATTTTCAAAAGTCAGTTAAAGACTATGCCCCAAACAATCGTAAAATTGCTTTATTTACTACTGCATTAAAATCAGAAGAGGGTAAAAAGAATTTTTGTAAATTTGTTAATGAAGGCAAAGAAGATAAATATGAAGAGGTTGTCAAAGATGTTTCTAAACCAGATGGGAATATTATTGACGATGACTTTCCTAAAGAAAAGATATTTGTATTATTGGATGATTGTGCAAAAGATTTATTATCTACGGTATCAACAATATCAGATGAGTTATTGAAAGAATGGAAAAGGAGAAATGCATATAGTATATTGTTAATAGATGTATTAAATGGAGTTGGTCCAAAAGAATTATGGCTTAAAGTTATTCTAGATCATTTAGAAGAACATGGCGGAAATCTTGGAAAATGAAAATAACAAAAGAATTTGTTGATAGTTTGAAACCACATATAGATAACATTATAGAAGATCGTTATATTAATTCGGAAGATTCTTTGTTTAAAACTATAATCGATTTAAAATTTGCAATTGAGCAATGGAATATTATAATGAAAGTAATATTATTTAATAGTAGGTGGAGGATGTTTGTAGGAAAAAATCTCAAACACTTGGAAAAGATAAGAAATAATTTAGGCTCTACAAATTGGTATGTTTTTGGTTCAGAATTAGTTTTTTCTGAACTAGTTCCTGAGAATGTTATTTATGGCCTGTGTGTTTTAGAAAACCAGTTCTGGATACCAAAAGATCCTAGCAAATTAATATCAAAAGTAAATTTGTTAACCAAAGACGAAGCAATAATCAAGGATATAATTCAATGATATTTCTTGGAGAATACATAACAAAAAAGAAACATTATAATTATCCTGCCGGAAGCAAATGTAAAGCTTATAGACAAAATTATAATATTCTAGTATTAGAAATGGAAGATGGTGAAATTATTGAAGTTTTAGGCGGATACGCTAAAGGACTAGAAAGCCCTTATTCTCTTAACGAAATTATGCAGAAAGATATTATATATGAAGAAGATGAAAGGTTTTTTAAAGCTCTGGATGTAATAATTGATGCAATAAAATAGAACTATTTTTGGAGAACTATGTCGGTAATAAACAATACAGTAGAAACAGAAAAAGAACAAATAGAAGATGATATTTCAGCAGAAGTTGTTGATAATAAATTGGCAGAATTAAAGGCAAAACTAGCATTATCTAAGCATAATAAGCAGGAGGAGGAGAAAGATAATATGCCTGCAAGAATTGTAGAAAAAAGAAAGCGAAGTTTAAATCTAGGAATAGTTGGTTCAGGACATGCCGGAGCAAAAATAGCCTCACAATGGGCCCAATTAGGATATTCGGCAATTGCTTTTAATACCGCCCCACAAGACCTAGAACAAATTCAGTTGCCAGAAGCTAACAAGTATCTATTAGAATACGGAATTGGTGGCGCTGCAAAAGACCTTGATATAGGCCATCAGGCAGCAGAAGCTCATAGGGATGGTATTGTTAACCTTATCTCAGACAAACTATCTGATACAGACGTATTCCTATTATGTTTCTCTCTTGGTGGTGGTTCCGGAGCAGGCTCTCATGATGTTTTTATAGATATCTTGGGATCAACAGGAAAGCCTATTGTGGTTGTGTCTGTGCTTCCAATGAGCACGGAAGATGTTAAAACAAAAAATAACGCATTGCAGACATTATCAAGCCTGGCCAAACTAGTGCAAGACAAAGCTATCTCTAATTTGATTGTTGTAGACAATGCGAAATTAGAGGCGATTTATACAGATGTGGGAGTTATGTCATTTTTTACTGTAGGCAACCAAGCTATAGTAAAAACCATTGATGCGTTTAACTCATATTCTGTAATGTCATCTTTAGATAAACCATTAGACTCTATGGAGTGGGCAAAGATTCTTACCGATGGGGAAGGGCTTTGTGTATATGGAGAAATGACAATTACCAATTATGCAAATGATAATACTCTAATTGCTCAGGCAGTTATTGAGAACCATGAGAATGGCCTATTAGCTTCTGGTTTCAATCTGGCCCAGACTAAATACGCTGGTTTAATAATAGTTGCTAATTCAAAAGCATGGGAGCAGATTCCAAGAGGCGCTGTAGAATATGCTAGAGAATTAATCAAAGAGAATTGTCCCGGACACGAGGCTGTTTTTTATGGCACATATGTAGATGATGAGATTGATGAGGATATTGTTAAGATTTATTCAATGTTCTCTGGGTTGGGTCTTCCCGATGGCCGAGTGGTACAGCTTAGAAAGGATGTAGAATCTGATCAGGTAAAGACCAAAGAAAGAGTACAGGCTAGAAGTATGAATCTAACACTGGACACTGGTAAAGACAAAGTTGTTTCTAAAGCTGATGAAGTTAGGGAGAAGATTAAGAAGAACCAAAGCAAATTTTCTCAGAATTTTGGACAGGGTGGCAAATTAGACTTCCGCAAGTAAATTATGGTTAAATTAATTATTGGACCTCAAAGATCCAGGATTGAGGAAAGTGATGTTGGATTATTGTGGGCTCTGGATAAACATTTGTCCTTTAATGTTCAAGGGGCTCATTTTACTAGGGCCTATAAAGGCTACATGGATCCTGTTGAAGGAAAGTTTGTAGCCTGGGATGGGAAAGAGAAGCTTCTAGAATGTAAAGACCTAAGTTTCCAGAACGGCCTTGTAAAGCGTGTAATTGACTTCTACAGCAACAATGGAGCCGAGCTTGAGGTAGTTGACCAAAGGCCTCCAAAGAGCCTAGGAACGGCTATAGATATCCTTCCTAGGCTTCGAGAATTAGAAAAAGTTCCCCGTCCATATCAAATTAATTCTTTGCAAGCAGTTAGAGATAATGATTTAGGTATTATTAGACTTGGTACTGGGGCTGGGAAATCAATTTTAGCAGCTTTAATTACCGCTGATATAGGAAAGAAAACAATTATATATGTTGTTGGTAAAGATTTATTATATCAGTTTTATTATTTATTTAAATCTATATTTCAAGATATTAGTGTAGGAATTGTTGGAGATGGCCAATGTGATATTGGGTATATTAATATAGTTTCTGTTTGGACCGCTGGACAGGCTCTCGGTTTGGATGAATCTAAAATACTTATCGAAAATGACAAAGATGAACAAAAACTTCCCCCCGAAAAATATAATGATATCAAGAGTTTATTGAAAGAGGCAAAGCTACAGATTTTAGATGAATGCCATTATTCGGCAGCAGATACTCTGGTAGAAATATCCAAAAACATAAATCCGGAACATCTTTATGGAATGTCTGCTTCTCCTTGGAGAGATGATGGAAAAGATCTGCTTATCGAAGCTTTCCTAGGGCGTAAAATTATAGATGTTTCTGCTTCTATTCTTATTGAACAAGGTTATCTGGTTAAACCAATTATAAAATTTATTAAAGTTCCCAAATATCCTACTAAACTAAATAAACAATATCAAACAATTTATAAAAACTATATCGTAGAAAATGATGTTAGAAATAATCTCATATTAGAAGAAGTCAATAAGATATTGGAGAAAGGATATAAACCATTAGTTTTATTTAATTCAATAAAACACGGAGATATTCTTTATGAAAAATTATCCAAATCTTTTCCATGCACATTATTAAGTGGAAAAGATAAAATGAAAATTAGAAATCAAGCCAAAGAAGATATTGAAACGGGAAAAATAAAAGCAATAATAGCTAGTAAGATTATGGATTTAGGCGTTGATATTCCTTGTTTATCTGGTCTAGTTATTGCTTCATCTGGCAAGAGCAGTGTTAGAGCATTGCAACGAATCGGCCGAGTGCTGCGGCCTTGGGGCTCCAAGAAGTTTGCCGCAGTAGCTGATTTTGTGGACAATGCTCCATATCTTAAGAGCCACTCACAGGCAAGAAAAAAGATATACGAAACCGAAGAAGGATTCATAGTCAAATGGCCGACCTAGATAATGATCCATATGCTGGACTAAATGCCGCCTGGAGAAAATTCTTTAATAAATTCAACGAGATAGAAACTTTAAAACCTTTGGAGTGGAAAGAGGTTCATCTTCTAGCTTATATTTGTAAAAGATATGAAGCGTTATTTAAAAACAAGTTTTCGGTTGCTATTAAAGGGGCTCCGGGGAAGTCTCCTGATATTTATATAGTAAAACGAATAATAGCATCGTTGAATACAACCAACACTAGGACTATTAAGGAATATATTGATTGGGTATATGACAACAAAATCATACCTAAAAGAGTTCATTTTAGGAAAGTGGGGTTCTTTCTAACTGAGGGATTTGCTAATGAGTTCCTGCATAATAGAATGAAGAAAAAAACAATAACAAGATCTACTCCGTTGCCAGAATCTTATAAAGATATAGCAAAAGATCTTGGAATAGAAGTAAATACATATGGTGATTTGGCATTTATTCAATTAGATGTAGAAAGAAAACCTGAAGACACTCAAAATCCAAGATATATATTATTAGGTAATTTAGAATTGCTAGGATTAGATTTAAAAGCAATAAAGGAAATGCAATGATTATTCCAAAAGCAGGAGAAGTAGTTAATATTATTACGAAAGACAAAACAGAAATAGAAGGTGAGGTTGTCGAATGGGGAGTTCCTCAGTGGGAAATGCTTTGGGCTGTTGTAAAAGATGAAACTAAAACCTTTACAATTAACATGAATGATATATCTGTTTTTTATGTTCTTAAAAGTGAACCTAATGGATATTTAATAGAAAATAAAGAAGACAAAGGGCAATACAGATTAGTTGAAGCTCAAAAAGGAAACGTTGTTGGATATAATATAATCAAACAAAGCGTAAATGATGATGGAGAAATAGAAAAGGTAGCTCAGCCCGTATCAATAACGAGAAGAATTGTTAAACAAGGAAAAGCTTTTGTTGATGAAGCTCCTAGTGATGATATGAAGTTATCTCTAGATCCTGTCGAGAGGGCTAGACAACAAGCCGAACAATATCAGAAATTGAGCCAATCAACACGTCAGGCAGTTCAAGAACATATGAACAGAAAAGACCTGATTAAACTAAAGGACAATTATGCCTTGCCAAGCTTTAAGAACAGTTCCAAGAAATAAATTAGATATTGCTCTAGAAGATATTGAAAAAATAGAAGACCCAACAAAAAGAAATATCTTTAAAAAAGTATATCACAGATATTTCGAAGCAAACATCCCTGTAAAATATTGGTCTTTAGAAATGGACAAACATTTTACTGGGGATGAGTCTGTTATAGAACAATATAAAATGTTCAAAGATGTTGTTTATGCTTATAAAAGCGGAAAATCTGTTTGTTTCGTAGGAGCTTATGGTAGAGGTAAGACGTTTTTAGTCACCAACATCTTGAAGAGAGCATTAGAAAAAGGTTATTCTGGTCTATATGTTAATTTGAACGACATAATGTCAGCAATAAAAAGCAAAGAAGCTCACGAGGCAAGGAAAGAGATATTGACTGTAGATTTCCTTGTAGTAGATGAGTTTGATCCTAGATATATAGCTACCGAGAATGCTTCTGATTTCTACGGAAGAACTTTGGAGGATATTCTTAGGAATAGAAGCCAGAACAAATTGCCTTTGATATTATGTTCTAATTCGTCTAAGCCTTTTGAATCGTTCAATGGGGCAATCCAAGAAAGCGTAAATAGCTTGAAAAACTACGTAGATGTAATTCCGTTGTTTGGCTCCGATTACAGGATTGAGGAGAAAAAGAATGGAAATGCATGATTTAGAACTGTCTATATTAAATGCTATAACCAAGTATAAAAGCATCGCTCTTGATTTTGCATTCTCGGTTGATGAAAAGATCTTCCTTACATCAGAAGGAAGAATTATTGCTAAAACTTTTCTTGATTATATAAAAACATTTAAAAACAAACCATCTAGAAGGGTTTTAATAGAGAGCCGTTCTGATAATAAAGATTTGTGCACTTATATAAATGCTTTTTATGATGAGATTAAAAACGCCTCATATGAAGAGTCCGAATATGCATATGATTTAGCAAAATTAAAACAGGCTTATAGTGAAAGGTGTTTAAATAAAATTAAAACTAGAATGGACGGAAATCTGGTTGATATAACCAGCACTGTTAGAGATATTGAGAGAGAAATAGGCGCAATAAAAACAGCAAACAAACAAAAGACCTATGATAGGAAACCTGTTAAAGATTATGTAAATACTTTTGTAAAGAACTACAAAGAAAAAGTTAAAAACCCAGATGTTGGAAGAGGCATACTTACTGGGTATTCCATGTTAGATTATCTTAAAAACGGATTAAGGCCGGCAGATTTGGTTATAATTGCTGGAGAATCAGGTGCGGGAAAAAGTATTTGGATGAATAATATGGCGATTCAGATGTATATGCAGCAGAATCGCATTGATATGGTTGATAATTTTGGGCCTGGATGTAATGTATCATATTTTTCATTAGAGATGCCATATGATGATTGCTTCCGAAGGACATTGGCTAGGATGGCCGATGTTCAAGAATATGGAATTCGTGATGCTAAGCTGGGACAATCCGAAGCGAAAGGTTTGAGCCAAGCATGTAAATTCATGAAGAAATATCCTTATCAGTTTGATATTATAGATGTTCCTCGTGGTTTTTCTGTTGAGAATCTTGAAATTATGTTTGAGGAGATTAAATCAGAATATATTCCAGATGTTGTATTTATTGATTATTTGGGATTAATGGAAGATATAGATAATGATAATGATGATTGGTTGGCAATAGGCCAGCTGGCGGGCAAGATACATGAATTTGCTAGAGTACATGCGATTCCTGTAGTGACAGCGGTACAGCTTAACCGAATCGATCCAACTTTTAGGAAGTCCAGTTTAAAATCGATAGGTTTACATAGGATAGGTCGGTCAGCTTTAATTGCAACTCATGCCACTTTAATTATGCAAATTGAAACAAGAGAGGATGAGGATACACATGATGATTTTATCTATCATATAATCAAGAACAGATATGGTCAGTCCAACAAGAGTCATAGTATTTATAAGAATTTAAACAAGTGTTCAATAATAGATAAGCCGTATGATGTCGATGCTGCAACTTCGTGGGCCTCAAATGAAGATCTCTCAGGTGAGATATCAGATATTTTAGGGGGCGATTAGAGTGAAGGATTTAGAAAAAACCGTGGCTAAAGCTGTTAGAATAGAACTAAATGAAACTACTGATGAATTATTTATTGTATTCGAAGTAGTTGACGAGCAATTTAAAAAGAAGATTAAGGATAATTGGATGAGAGATGTTCCATTACATCTTATTGGAAAACATCTGAAGGAAAAATAATGCCCGAATATGATCATGAGTGTTATGAATGTAAATACGCTTGGCAGGATACCTATTCTATTAAGCAAGATCCTCCGACAATTTGCCCGGAATGCGGGGGCAAAGCAAGGAGAGTAATACTTGGGGTTCCTGCTATTAGAGTATCTCTAACAGGCAGAGATCTTAAAAATTACATTAAAGAAGAGAGAAAGAAGATTCGTAAACAAATTGCTACTGATGAAAATTTCAGGGCAAATATCACTGGGGAAGATAGTTATAATACGACCCAGGATAACTGTAATAAAATTGGTGAAGAACTAAAACAAATAGTATAATTATGGAGCAATATGAGTTTAACTTTAGAAGAGATTAATAGTATAGCAAAAAAATATTTAGATTTAAGAGATGGCGAAAATAAAAAAGAATATTTAGAATATCAAAAATATTGTATAAAGAAGTTAAGTTTTTTGGTAAACAGCAAAATTGGTAAGTACAGGAAGTTTTCTAATTACATAGATTTGCAGCAGGACGGATTTGAAGCTTTAATGCTAGCCTTCGAAACATATAATCCTGACAAGGGATGTTTCGTTTGGTGGGCAACAAAATATATTGAGACTAGAATTTCTAGAGCGGCCAATGCACATTCTACAATAAGAATACCAATAAAAAAGGCCAAAGAGCTTCCTCCGTATAAAGCAAATTCATTGCCACTGATGATTGATTTAAGTAGCCCCTCTGAACATGTCGAGTCAGAACAGGACAAGGAAGTCATAAAACAGGCGATGGGAGAACTTTCTGAAAAGCACAGACAGGTTATAATGATGCATTATGGTTTTAGCAATCACAATACTGCCATAAGCGAGATAAGCAAAGAATTAAATATATCAAGACCTGCTTGTCTAAAGCTTCTTGTAGAAGCTGAAAAATCACTAAAAAATAAGCTTCAAAGATACTTTGGTTGAACCAACTAATAATCTGTAATCTTCTTTGCCATCTAGTAAGGGTTTTGTATGATAAAGTTTGAAGATGTTAAAGACGTCAGTGTAGAAGAATATTTTAACAACAACCAGTTTAGTATAGATATTTTCAATAAAAAATATTCACAGGATGGAGAAAATTATTCCAGAGCTTTAAAAAGAGTTTGTGATTATATAGCTTCCTGTGAAGAAACAGAAGAACTAAAAAAATATTGGTCGGAAAGATGGTTTGACGAAGTTTATAATGATTGGTGGCACCCTGCCGGATCAATAATGCAAGGTGCTGATTGTGGCAGAAATGTGTCAATGGCTAATTGTACTTGTTTGTCATTAGGATGTCAAGAAGATACTGATTGGGACAATCTAGAATCCATAATAAAGAACACAGCTTACACAGTAGCTAAAACCGCTGCTTATAGACAAGGGCTAGGAATAGATTTTTCTAAACTAAGACCCCGCGGATTACAAGTAAAAAATTCATCTAATGAAAGCCAAGGAGTTGTTCATTGGATGAAGTTGATGGATTCGCTTGGAAATTATATTGGGCAAAAAGGTAGAATACCAGCTATGTTATTTTCATTATCTGTTGATCATCCGGATATTGAAGAATTTATTAAAGTAAAGAGTGATTATACAAAAATACAGAACGCTAATATATCTGTCCAAACAAATAACGCTTTCTATGAAGCAGTAGAAGAAGATGGCGATTGGAAACTTTCTTTTACAATTCCTGGCGTTAAAGCTGGAGGAAAAGTTTATGTAGATGTACATTCTGTTGATATGGATTGTCAGAAAGATAAAATAGGCTATTATAAAATAGCTAAAAAGACACGGCCAGAAGAAAATATTGTAAAAACGGTTAAGGCAAGATATTTATTGGAACTTATTGCAAAGAACGCAACATCAAATGGCGAGCCAGGAATTCAACAAATTGATCTTGCTAGATATTGGTCGAACAGTGATTACGTGGGGGCGCCTATTATTGGAACCAACGCTTGTTCTGAACAATATCTGTCTAGAGAAAGCCTTTGTGTATTGGCTAGTATTAATGTGGGAAAGTTTTCTACAGACAATGAGACATATACAAAAGAATTAAATACAATATCCTATTCTATTAACAGATTTCTTGATAATGTAAATACAATGGAAATTGTTGGTAATACTTATGCTACTCCTCATCAAAAAATTGCAATAGAGAAGTTAAGAAGAACAGGGGCGGGCATTACCAATGTTGCCGCATGGTTGTTTAAACAGAATTTAGAATATGGTTCAGAACAAGCTAATAATGCTATGTTTGATTTTAACAAAACATATAATTATTTTTTGTATGAATCATCAATTTTATTAGGAAAAGAAAAGGGATCATTTGGATTATTTGTTAGAGAAAAATATGAGCAATCTCCTTTCATAAAAAATATGATGGAACAAGGGCTTGTATTTGAGGCAATGAGAAATTGTACATGTTCAAGTACAGCACCAACGGGTTCTTTGTCTTTGATGTTCAGAGATTTTATTATGTCATATGGCGTTGAGCCTGCTTTTGGAATGTATTTTTGGAAACGAACCAGAGTTTCTGGTAAATACGAATACTACTTCTGTATTCCTGGCGCCGTCAGGTCTTTCTTCAAAGAGAAAGGCTATGATATTCCTATAGATTCTGATTGTGTAAAAGACACATGGGACGGAGCAACAGGTTTGCCTGTTGCCGCTTTTATCGATGTGGCCGCAGAAGAGGTTGGTGTTAAATTCAAAAAAGCCACACAAATCGAAGCGTTAGATAAGCTTGATCTAATGTCTAAATTGATGAAAAATGTTGATTCGTCGATATCCGTCACGTATGCTTTGCCAGAAGACGCCTCGTGGCATGATACATATGATCTAATTTTGGAAGCTAATAAAAAAGGAGTTAAAAGCATTGCCGCTTTCCCAGATAAAAAAATGTACGGAATAGTTTCTGATATTCCTTTTAAAACATTAGCGTTTAATCTTAAATCCGCCGGAGTAGAGATTTATACTAATAATTTCTCTGAAGACGAATTAAAAGAATTAAACCTTATCGTTGAAAATAAAACAAGCACTAGTGCTCCAAAGAGAAAAAAGGAATTAGACGCAGATTTGTATCAGGTAAAGGTAAGGGGAAAGAAATACTTGATGGCAGTAGGTCTTCAAGAAGGCTCCCCGTATGAAATGTTTGGAGGGGTTATTCCAGATACTATTTCTATAAAGATTCCTCAAAAAGGCAAGATGATCAAAGTTAAGAATGGTCATTATAAACTTGAATTGGGAACCAATGGTGTAATAGAAAATTTCGGATCATTATTTACAGGTGAAGAACAGATATTATTCAGAATGGTGTCAACATCACTGAGACATGGTATTCCTATTAAATTCCTTGTAGATCAGTTAAGTAAAGCTGCTGAAGACGTGGTTGATATTGCCTCTGCAACGTCCAGGGTGCTTAAAAAATACATTGTGAATGGGGAAAAGGCTGGAGGCAAGTGCCCAACTTGTGGAAAACAAGAGCTTATATATTTTGACGGATGCGTGTCTTGTACTTGTGGATGGAGCAAAGGGTGTGGCTGATTTTACAATGATATCAATGTCTTTCTTAGCATCTAGACAAGACGCTAAAGATCGTGCTCGTATATTAATGTATCAGTGGATATATAGCGTATTGTCTCAAATGGGTGTAGATTTTGAGGATTGTATACCGGACGATGGAGACCCTGAATCACTTTCTGCTATTCAGCGGGCTAAAATGAGAAAAACGCTGGAAACGAATAAAATATTCATTTCAGATAACAAAGACGGTGAGGCTGGGATATATGTAGAAAATGAGTTGATTGGAAAATGGAACAAGCCACACTATAAATTATGTATTGACCGATCTAAAATTAATAAAAAAGAAAAGTATTACATGGATGTCGAGGTTCTTTTCGGCTCTGTCTTTGATGAAGAGGTTAAAAATGACTGACAAAATTACACAAGAAGAATTAAATGCAGTAAGTGCTACCAGGGCTCGGGCAGCGGCAACAAAGATGGAAGCTGAAAAGTTTGTTGCTATTGCCAGGGTAGCAGATTTGGAAGCAACTAATGTTGTTATAAGCATTTATAACAAGTACAGACTGTTGCTTGGAACAGATGTTATTAAAGAAGACGGCACTATTGTTAGAGCCGATCCTATAAAAGATGAGGTAGTTGAAAATGGATAAAGAATTACTTAATTATTTGGCAAACTTAGCTGCTGTTAGAGATCATATAAATAGTATTCTTAATATGGGCAGAGGTGTAATTGATCAAAAAACTTTACATCAAGTATCTGCTAGAGCCGGCTCTTTAGACCAGCTTTTTGTTAGAGTCCTAATTTCTGGACAAATACCTGGACAAACCGCATCATCTGTAAACTTAAATAATGATGATTATGTAGATATCTCCAAGAGAGTAAAAGAAGAAAAGGCTAAACTTATTGGAGGAGTTCCAGTTGCTACAAAACCAGAAAAAACACCGGCACAATTAGCTTTAGAAGAAGATGAGGAAGAAGAGGCAGCTGCCACTACAGAAGACGTTCCTACCGTAGAGGCTTTATCTTCAAGTTTTGATGCTGACGATGATATGGCTGCCGTAGCTGCTCTTATCTCTAAAGCAGAGAAAACTCAGAATCAGAAAAAGAAGGGTAGAAAAAAGAGTTCCTAAATGGACTTTGTTGTATTAAAAAATAATGATTGGCTGGCAAACCAAAAACACGCTGGCCAATGTGTATCTAATATTCTTAAAAGTTGTGGCGAAGCAATTGTTCCTAATCTCTCTTTAAAAGAATTAGAAAATATAGCTTTTTCTTCTTTTAAAGAATATAATTGTATACCAACGTTTTTGAACTATGATGGTTTTCCAAGCGCAATATGCGTTTCTATAAATAAAGTTTTAGTTCACGGAATTGTTTCTGATTATATACTACAGTCGGGGGACGTAGTATCAATAGATGTAGGTGCCACTTATAAAGGTTCAATTGCTGATGCGGCTAGAACTTGGATATGTGGAGAGCCGAAAAATAAACAGCATGTAGAAATGCTTGATGTATGTAAAAAAGCTTTACGTGCAGGCCAGGAGGCTGTAAAAATAGGAAACAGAATAGGATCTATAGGAAATGCTATAAATAAAATTGTTTCCAAATCTTCATTCGGTTTAATTACAGAATATGGTGGACACGGCATAGGACCAAATTTGCACGAAAATCCGTTTATAGCAAATAAATCTTCTATAAATGAAGGTGTAAGAATAACAAACGGATTATCTATAGCTATTGAGCCTATGATTGTTATTGGATATCCAACCACAAAAACTGCTTCTGATGGTTGGGGAGTATTAACCCCAGATATTGGATGTCATTTTGAAAATTCAATAACATTAATGGATGATGTTGTCCATATTATAACAGAAATTACTGGAGAAAATTTATGAAAATAGATTTTGAAGATAGAAGTTTTATAGAAATAAAGATTGGTTCTCCTGGAAACGTAGCAGTAATTCTTGGGGCTAAAAATAGAAATGATGGTTTAAAATTTGAAATAAATGCTTGTGAGATAACAATAAATCAGTTTGCGCAACTTGTAAATGACTTAGGGATAGAGTTGCCAAAAATAATAAAGCAGAAACAATAGTTCGAGAACGGCTAATAATAAGTGGATAACAAGATATCCACAAAGGAGAAAGACCATGAGAGAATCGTTAAAGAGATATGTAAGCAGAGTAAATACACGTAGATTTACAAATAATGTACAAAAGGTACTGTTCCAACTATTGGTAGATGCTGATGATGGAGAGGGATGGGTTAGGACGCGAAACATTAGGGTTAGTTCAGCAGATTCACGTATTCGAGACCTTCGCAAGCCAGAGTATGGTGCATTTAGAGTACATTGTCGTAGAGAGAACGGTCAAACAAGTTATCGACTTACATTAAGGGAGTTGACTGTGACGAAACTTCGTACAGTCTTTAGAGATAGTTAATAGATTATATACTGTTATAAAAAGCCCGGCCAGAAATGGCCGGGCTTTTTTATTGCATATTTTGGTATTTTAGTGATTGATTATTTTTATAGGGGTTTATCTTGACCACACGATATCCATACGGTATAGATTCGAATACTGAGCTGCCTAGAGCAATTGATTTAATTACTCCAGTTCAGGCCGAAGTAGTAAATCAATTACGAGACGCTATTATTGCCATAGAAACGGAACTAGGGATAGATCCCAGCCGCGATTATCTTACAGTAAGGCAGCGTCTTGATGCTATGGAGCTTGGGGACGGCGGCGGAGGGGACGGATATATTACTGTTGTTGATGATAATACATCGGCCATAATATATCAAGTGACCACACTTCATTTTGCCGGTGCTTTGTCGGCAGTAGATTCTGGTACTGGAAGCGCAACTGTTTCCGGCGGATACACTACAGTTATTGACGAAAACACAACGGTAGCAACAGACATAACAACACTAAAATTTGTTGGAGATAATGTGCAAGCAGTGTCTAGTGGTGGACATGTTGCTACAATTTCTGTTAGTGGTGGAGATGGATATATTACAGTTATGGATGAGGGCTCTGTTATTTCCACAGACATAACTACATTAAATTTTGTTGGGGATAGTGTTCAATCAGTAGTTAGTGATGGATATCTTGCAACAATTACGGTTAGTGGATCTGATTCATTTGTAAAAGTGTCGGCAATTGATACAACTGACGGATATCTTTCTAGTAAACTTTCGATTGGATATGGTCTTACAGCTGGCATTTTGGATCTTGGCGGAGGCAACCTTTCTCTTAGAGTGGGAGCTTATCAACAAGTTATCAATCATTCTTTGTTTGCTGGAGCAAACAATGATGTGTCTCCACCAAATTGGTCAAGTTTACAAATCCTTCGTTTGGACAGTCCGGGAATAGCAACAATTACTGGCTTTTTAGCTGTTTTGCAAAACGATGACATGTTGTTGAAAATTGTTGTTAATATTGGCTCTTATGCTATAACATTAATGAATGAAAATCTGGGAAGTAGTGCTCCGGATCGTATTCTTACATCTGATGGTTCTGATTTAATATTAGAACCTAACGGTTTGGTTCTTATAATTTATGACCAAACAACAGGCCGTTGGAGAACTCATATTGTTGGAACTGGTACTGGTGGAGGAACTTTAGCTGAAATTTTAAATCTTGGTAATACTACAGACGGTTATAATATTGTTATTACTAATTCTAGTTTAATTACATCGCCAGCACAGGGAGTAATAACAGTAGCTACCGGAGATACAAGCTCTGGAGATGGTGGTGGGGTTTCTATAACTACTGGAGCGGCTAGTTCTACAGCTACATCAAGCGGTTCTGTTTATATATCTACAGGTTCTACTGCTACTAACAGTGCTCCAACAGGCCAAATATCTATATTTACAGGTAGCGGTACTTCTTGTAGCTCAAATACTGGAACTATTGCAATTTATACTGGCCCTCCAGATCCTGCAAATGCGGGATACTCGGGGGATATAAATATTTATACTAGTCCGGCAGGGTCAAATACTGGAAGTATACTTGTATATGCTGGCCAATCAAATGCCGGAAATTCAGGATCTCTTACTTTAAAAACTTACGGATCAAATACGTCTACTGGTGGAGACATATCAATTGAAACCGGAACCGGTGGCGTTGGTTCTTATAGTGGAGATATATTAATCAAAACTAATCCAGTTGCAAATGCTGGAAACATTACTATAACTGCTTCTGGCGGGTCTTCCGTATCTGGAAACATATCTGTGTCTGCTGGGAACGCCGGTGCATCAAATGCTTCTGCCGGAAATATTACTATCACTTCAGGTTCTAAAAATGGAGCGAATAGTGTTGGTGGAGATATTGTTTTACAATCTGGAAGTGGAACCAGTATATCTGCTGGAAATATTTTCTTAAAAGGAAGTGTAAGTAATATATCTAGATCTGGTTGTATATTTTTACAACCAGGCGCTGGAGGCCCTGGTCTTGATGGGTATGTCCATATAATTAAAAATTTCCCCGGAAATCTTACTGATGACGGATATACAATATTATTTGTTTCTGGAGATAGTGAATTTGACGGAGACGTTAGCATAGATGGGAAACTAACAGTAAGTGGACTGATAGATCCTACTGGATTAGTTTTAGATTTGCAATCATCTGTTCCTGGAGGGAATCCAGCTTCTGGCCATTCTACATTCTGGATAAGACAATCAGATGGATATGCTGTTTTAACAGATTCTTCAGGAAACAATATTGTTTTAAATGGAACTGGTTCAGCAACTATTTCAAATTTATTTGAAATTCTAACCGAAGGAAATAGCGCCGGCAGTTTAAGAATAACTAATTTATCAAATCCGATTAGTCAACAGGATGCTGCAACAAGAAATTATGTTGATGGATATATTGCTGGTTTAGATTTATTAACTCATCCCGTTAATGATGGCTATGTTGCTATATCTGATAATGGAGATTTAATATATATTGGTGGAGCAACAGATGGTTATGTTTTAACTTGGGACGCTGCTGAAGGAATCTGGGAATCACGGGCCCCAACAGGAACATCATTAACACCAACATTATCACAAGTATTAACAGTAGGAAACAGTGCTGGTAGTTTTATAATAACAAATTTATCAAATCCGATTAGTCAACAGGATGCTGCAACAAGAAATTATGTTGACGGATATATTGCCAGCTTAGACTTGTTAACGCATCCTGTAAATGATGGATATGTTGCAATAACAAATAGTGGAGACTTGACATATATTGGTGGGATAACAGACGGTTATGTCTTAACATGGGATGCTGTTGAAAGAATTTGGGAATCAAGAGCGCCAACAGGAACGTCTGGCACACAAACATTATCACAAGTATTAGTGGCTGGCAACAGCGCAGGCAGCTTGAATATAACTAATCTTGCAGATCCAATAGCTACCCAAGATGCAGCAACAAGAAATTATGTTGATGGATATATTGCTAATGTTCTTGACAACACAACAACATACATATCATTTTCTATTGGTGGTGGTTTTAATAATCTAGACGGTTGGAAAACAATTGGATCAACTGAAATAAATTCTGTAAATTATTCATCTGCGGATGGATATTTTGAAGCAGTGTTGTACAGTACAAGTGGGGTTTTTGACGGTTATTTGCAGGCCGAAGTCAGATTGATGAATATAACTACAGGTTTACAAATAGGAAGTACATTAACTGTAGATGGATACATGCCAACATTCATGTCTGAGTCTATAACTATATCATCAGGCTCAAATATTTATGAGGCACAAATAAGATTAAGCGAAAGCGACATTATAAACTATGCTATTTGTACAATGTCAAGGATAAATGTTCGTGTTAACATTTCTGCTGTTGAAACGGCTGATACATTTATAACCCCTACAGATCTTTCGACAAATGTTAATGATTATAATCCTACTGGATTTAGCACAGCTACTGCTCTTAGATTAAATGCTTTAGATGATGGATATATTATATCTGGATTTGATGCAGCCGCTGCAATTATAAGAAAAGAAGTTATTAATATAGGTACAAAATCTATTGTTCTTTCACATCAAGATGTATCAAGTAGTGATAATAATAGAATAATTTCACAAATAGGGGGGTTGTATCTTAACGAAAATGATTCGGTGACGATTTTATACGATCCATTTTCTTTTAGGTGGAGGGTTGTATGACCTTCATAAAAAAAAATATAAATTATTTTGATCTAACACATTCTCCAGTAGCTTTATATAATTTTAATGATGTTCTAACTGACTCATCTGGTAATGGTTTAGATTTAGCATTAACAACCGGAGCCACATTATTTACTAAACAAAATGGCATAACTGGTCTAAAACTAAAAGGTGGAGTACAATATTGGTCCAGACCATCAAACGATCCTGTTTTAACAATATTGGGGGCATTAACTGTTGAAATGTTAATAATGATTCCAATAATATCTTCTGAATTTTGGATAGTTCAAATGGGATCTAACACTAGCGCTCCTGCCGGCAACAATTCTTTCTCTATTAGAATGATATCTACTGGTAATATAGGTTATTTTGCAGATACGGGAGCCAGCGGAACAGATGTTGTTTATACATCAAATATATCTCTTGCTACATATCAGTTAACATATCTTGCTATGACTAGAAATTCGGCCGGAACAGTTGTGAAATTTTACATAAATGGAGAACTAAAAGCTACTTCAGGAACATTAAATGCTCCTACTGGTGGAACCAATAGTTTTCTTAGAATTGGAACTAATAAAGCCGCTACTACTTCTACTCCTAATGGAGGATTTTTGCCATCTTTGAAAATTTTAAATAAGGAACTAGATGATAACCAAATAAAATTAGAATATTATAAAACAATTGGAAATTCTTTTGGAGAAGTATGAAGCTTAGAAAATTTAATTATTTAGATACAGCTTTTTCACCAATGGTATTATATAATTTTAATAATACTATAAATGATTCGTCTGGAAATGGATACAACTTGACATTGGGTGATGGTACTGAAAAATATATAACCATTAATGGTCTTACTGGATTTTATTTTAGTGGAACGGAATATTTAACAAAAACTCTAGAAAGTGCATTTATTAATTTTGGAGCCATAACAATAGAAACTATTATTATATTGCCAGGGACCACTGGAACTGCTCTACCTACAGGAAATGTTATTGTTATATTTGGAAATAACTCTGAATTAGCAACAGGAAACCAAGCGTGGAGTTTAATTAGTGCAAATCCGACTGGAGCTTCTTCTGGAAATAGACTTCATTATTTCGTTGAACATGGTGCTGGAGTAAATATATCATATACATCTACTGCATGTTTTCCTGTTGGTCAAATTTGTCATGCGGCTTTATCCAGAAATTCGGCAGGAACAATATTAAAATTTTATGTGAATGGTAAATTATTTGATACATCAAGTATATTAATAGAGGCAGATAGCACAACATTGGGCAATTTAATAGTTGGAGCTGATGTTAATGGAGGTAATCAATTATTAAATGGGACAATACTTTTTTCTGTTAAAGTGATAAATTCTCAATTAACTGATAGTCAGGTTGCCAGCGAATATAATAAAACATTAGGATCAGTATATGGAGTTATATGACCCTTTTCAGAAATATAACATATTTAGATAACAAATATTCTCCAGTTGCTTTATATAATTTTAATAATACTCTAAATGATTCATCTGGCAACGGATATAATTTAACTGTATCTGGAACAGAAATGTATGCCAAGATTAATAATCTTGCTGGTTTTTATTTTGATGGGGCAACTTATCTAACTAAAACTCACGAAGATGCATTGTGTTCACTTGGAGAAATAACAGTAGAAACTTTGATTAATTTTACAACAACAACAACTGCTAGTCAATATATTTGTGATAATGGAAATAATGACGAACTTGAGACAGGCAATGTAGCATTTAGTTTTTTTATATCTTCTGGTGTGGGAATTTCTTATTTTGCAGAACATATCACGGGAGTTAATATTACATATAGTTCTTCTGCAAGGCCACCAAAATCAAGCTTGTGTTATATTGCTATAACAAGGAATATTGCTGGCACAGTATTGAAATTTTATATAAATGGTATATTAAAAAATACCTCAACAACATTAACGGCTCCTACTGGAGGAACAACTGGTCCATTTATTATTGGTGCAAGAGAAAATGCAGCTACCCCATTAACAATTGGTACAACAATGTTGTCTTTTAAACTAATAAATTCCCAGCTAACAGACGATCAGATTATGGAAGAATATATGAGGTCTATTGGCAATATAATAATTTGACATTATAGCAAGGTGAACTATGTCGTATGTAATGAGAGCAAAATCTGTTCCTGGTTATTATATTACTTGGATAAGTAGTGCTGTTGATTTTTCTGGAACCTATGCTCCAGAGACAATACAGGCCGGGACAGCCGTTGTTATAATGATAAACGGTTATGTTGTTGGGCCAACATCTGCAACAGACAATGCCGTGGCTAGATATAATTTAGCTACAGGTAAATTAATTCAAGACTCTGTAGCTACATTATCCGATGCAGGTATTTTAAATCTATCTGCTAGTGGTAGATTAGAAGTGGGATCTAACCCATCTACATCTGGATATATTAGACTTCCCTCTGCTGGGAGTATTTATTTTAGAAATGTAGAAAATACGGCTAATTTAATTTTAATTCAAGCTAATTCAAATGATACTGTAAGGTATGGAAATGATGGATACATTACTTATCTATATGGTGAAAGAATAGTATTTAATCCAGGAGCACCAGCTGTCCAACACTATGTATTTGATGATCTGTTTGCTGGCATTTATAAACAAAAAGATATTAGATTATATAATGCAGCAGATACTAATTATACAACATTTAAGGGATCTAATGTATCTAGTAACATTTCATTTATTTTACCTGACACACAAGGTTTAGACGGTCAAGTATTAAATACTAACGGTTCAGGAGCTTGTGGTTGGACCACATTACCTGATGCAAATGTAGGGTGGGGGGCTACCCTGGGTACATCTAATACATCTGACGGATACACGGTTAATCTTACTGGAAATTCTATATTCTCCTCAATTAATCAAAATATCACTATAGATCCACAAGATGGATACGGTGTAAATATTGGTAATGCCGGAGATACGCTATTAAGCACATCTGGTACTGCCGTAAATATACATAATAATTTGGTTATTTTAAGTGATGGATATTCCATTACGGCAACTGCCGGGGAAAATTTAAATATTACTCTTCCAGAAAGTAATACTAAACCTGGTAGTATCAATCTGACCGCTGCGTCTACCCTACAGTTTGGAGGAGGGGTTAATGCCGGTAATGTAAATATAACCGCTGGTGTTGCACATAATGGTTTCACCGGGGGAGAAATAAATATTATTGGTGGTGATGGAGTTAATGGTGGCGGGACTGGTGGTCCTGTATATATTACTGGCGGTCCCGGTCAGGTTGGAGGAGATATTACCCTGAGGATGGGCGGTGTGGCGGAATCCAGCACTGATGGTAAAATTAATTTCCAATATAGAGATGGCACTACTATTGCTTATTTCCAAGGCAATTCTTTAGTTGGCAACAGCACATTACATTTAACTGGAGAATCAGACTCTGCGTCTCCAGGATCTCCTGGTGGAGTAGTTGTCCAGGGAGGATCTTCCACAGTTCTGGGAAATGGAGGTACTATTACTATTCTGGGAGGAAGTGCAGAAGGAGATGGTTATCTGGGAGGGACAGCATCAATTACTGGGGGGTCTACTACACTAGGCACTGGCGGATCTGCCTATGTTGCCGGCGGAAATGGAGCCATTGGAGGAAATGTAATTCTAAGACCTGGAGATGGCAGCTCTACAGATGGAAGAATAGAAATTCAGCATGTTGATTCAACTGTTTCTATGTACATAGATACTTGGAGCAAAGTGTTGTTTGGCGTAAATGAAATTAATATATATGGTGGAAACCAAACGGCGTTAATTGCTTCTGGCGACGCTACAATAAGAGGAGGGAATAGCTCGATTGGTAATGCTGGGCACACATATATTTATGGTGGGGCAGCTTCTGGAGACGGATTTACTGGTGGCAATATAGCTATTAGGTCCGGCTCCTCTACCACTAATGGTACTGGAGGAACATTATCTATTTCAGGAGGTGGGGCTGATACCGGAGGTCCTATTTCAATTACTGGAGGAACTTCAAGCGTAGCAGTTGGTGCCAGCGTAAGTATTACTGGTGGGACTGGAATTGCCAACGATGGTGGTGATCTTGTTTTTGCCGCAGGAGAAGGTTTAGACGGTTATGGTGGAGACATTTCCATTACCGCTGGAGACGGATCTGCTGGACATACTGGTGGACAAGTGGTTATTTCTGGAGGTGGAGCTACTTGGGGTTCTCCAGGGATAATTACAATTACTGGAAATGATTCTGAGGCTCCCCACAGAATTGGCGGCTCCATTACACTACAATGTGGTTCCGGATCTGATTATGGAGGCAGCTTATCAATATCCACTGGTTCAGGACCTGTTAATGGTAATATTGATATAACTGCGGGTGATGGTAATATAACTATAGGTGCTGACAACATTACCAGCACTACAGGGGCTTTTGTTTTGAACCAAGACGATGGATCAGGCACTGATTTTGGAGGACACTCATCAATAATTTGTTCTAACGCTTATGCAAAGGAAAACCTGACACCATTTGTAATGTCTGTTCCTGGCTCTCTAACCGTTCCAATTAATACAAGAGAATATATGTGGTCCGCTGAAGTGACAGATGGAACCGCTCAAGAATTTGACATAGACATTTCTAACTTAGACGCTCCACATGATGGTTATAGAACATATGTTGCAATATATGATATACTTGCTACCAATCCTCTTGGTTATGCGGGATCCGGTTGCGTGTACCAACGTTATTACGCCACATTCGTTAAAGATAGCAACAATACATTGCACACATTTGGAACCAATTATCTTGATGTAGAAATAAATAGTTTAGTTACTCATTGGACATTGGCAACCTCTGCTGCTGATGCTGCTACAATTAGGTTAATATTAGATCCTGCATCACGAAATTATAGATTTATGATACGTTGCAGATTATTAATGACAGGCACATATGGAGGTTAATACGACCATTTATTGCATTGTTCCATTTTCAAAACAAGCATTTGAACAAAATGCATGGAATAATTTTAACCAGCAACTATATAAAAATAAAAAACTTATTGTAGTGCAAAACTGTGGAGCAAAATGGTGTAAAAAAGAAGATGAGATTATTTTAGAATCAAATGATGGCGTAAGTCAACCAATGAATGTTGGATTAGACTGGGCAAGACAGAATAGTAATAAAAATGATTGGTTTACAAAATTTGATTGTGATGATCGTTATTTGTCGAGATATCTTAATACAATAGAGGACACAATAGAAAAAGGGGCACAGATAGTAGGAAGAAACTCGTGTTGGATTAAAAATTGTGATGATAAATTATGGTTTGTAGAAGGTGTATCAGAATGTTGGTGCAACGGACAGTTTTGTCATGGGCCCACATTAGCTGGAAGAATAGATATTTCTCCCAATTTTCCTGTTGTGGCCAAATTTGGAGAAGATGAATTGTGGTGGGATTTAACTCGACAATACAAACAATGGATTGGTCCATCGCATTCTTTCATATATTGTAGATATAAAAAAGCTAATCATGCTTATCCATTTAGTGATGATTCTTTTAAAGACATCTATAGTGGTCGGCTTTATGAATCAATTAAAGGAACTCCAGAAGAAGACAGACCAACGGAGATGAAACTAATTCAAAAACAACTTTATTCAGAAGATTTTGATAGAATGATAAGTGAAATAACAGGAACCAAATGACAAATATTCTTCAAAATGTAAATATTTCATCTGGAATTAATTTATATTCCGATGTTGGTAGAGATTTAATTCTTAATTTTGATCCTATAATTTATACAGATGGTTATGGAGGGATTACTTATGGAGCACAAGCTGAACAAATTGTTTTGACATCTTGGACCCAATCTAATATCACAATTGGGGCATCTGGAGACGGTTATGTGATGGCTAATACGTCGGCAAATAATTATCATGTTGTTTATTTAAAATTAACATCACAACCATCAAGAGTAAATGGTCCATATTTATTTCAAGCTGATTTTAAAAAAGACACTGGCTCAGCAATAGATACAATTCAAATTGAGTTATATCAAGGAGTACAATTAAAGTTAAATCTAACAACAGGGGCTAGTTCATTTTTACAACAAACTAATTTAGAAACATCCTATCCAGTTGGTGATGGTTATTTGTCTGATTTAGGAGATGGCTGGTATAGAGTTATTTTGAGATCAAAAATAATGACAGCAGGATATAATACGCCAGGAATATATATGTATGACTCAACCGGTACTAATTTGATCTGGGACGGGACTGGAGTTGATGGCAGGATACTTATTAAAAATATTACTACAGAACAAAAACGTGTATTATATTGGGCAGATTTAAGAAATGGACATAGGTGGGAACAAGCTACAGCTGCAAATCAGCCAATTTATTGGGTGGATGGATTTGGTCCATGTTTAGTATTTCTTGGCACACAATATATGCAGGCGTCTAATTATGTTAGTGTGTTTAATAATGGTGCTAAATGTGGAGTAATTGGGGCAGCAACTGATGTGTCAAATAATACAAAGGTTTTGTATGCGTTGTCTAGTACAAGTACAGCTATGCAATTAGTAGTTATTGCCTCTACATCAGCTAGATTTGACCGGGAAAATCCCCCACCAAATTATGAGCATTCTATTACCTCTATTGCAAATAATTGGAATGCTACATTTTCTCACATATATGACGAAGCGGCACATAGAGGATCTATAGGTAGCACATATTTAGCCACTACTAATTGTGCTGATAATTTAACATTTACTAATTTATATTTAGGGTATCCTTCCCCATATTATCCAACAATGAGACTAAGAGAATTTGCAATATTTGCAAATAAAAACATAACATTAGCCCATGAACAATCAATAAAAAATACAATGAAAACAAAATGGCATTTGACTGCTTAAAAAATGTTTACGAAAGCATTTGCTGGTTATATATGCCAGCATGAGCAAGATATATGATGTTGGAATAATTGGAGCTGGTGTTGCAGGAGTTTTTGCATCTCTTAGGGCTGCTGAAAACTATAAAAAAGAAAGCGTATTAGTATTAGAATTAGGGCGGCCAATGCTAAAAAGACGCCGCCAGTTAGAGGCTTGGCTTGGTTGTCTTCCTTTTAGTGATGGGAAAATACACACAGATATATCAAAAATATTAGAAATAATTGATGGAAGAAAAGTAAAACCCGTAGACAAATGGGTAAAAAGTGTATTATCAGAAGCCGGGCCAATTAAAGTAATAAAAGATAAATTGCCCAATTCTTTAATTCAAAAAAAATCAAATGATTTAGGTTTCGAATTACAGACAAATGATTATATTCAATGGAAACCGGAATACATTCATAAATTATCAAAAATAATTTCAGAAATTACATTAGATTCGGAAAACATAACATTTTCTTTTGACAATGAAGTATTACAGATTCTTAAAAAAGATGGAGTATTCGAATTAACAACACAGCTTGGTGATTTTAAATGCGAAAAGATTATTATTGCGGTAGGTAGAAGTGGTTGGCGGTGGGCACATGACATATATAAATCATTTGATTTAATAACAGAAGACAATTATGCTTATCTGGGAATAAAGGCCGAATGTTCTGCACAATATATGAAAGAGCTTAATCACACTCATTGTTCTATGATAAAAGACAATTTAGAGATTGGTCCGTTTTGTTGGGACGGAGCTGTTATTCCAGAGGATCACGCTGATGTTGTTTTATCAGCATTCAGATCTAATGAGGAAAGATGGAAAAAAATGGGGAAAAATAAAGTTGTTTTTGATATAATTAGCAAGCAATGTTTCCCAGAAAATGGAATAAAAGAAATGGAAAGATTAGCCAAACTTGCGTTTCTTTTATTTAATGATAGGATTGGCAGGGAAAAAATAAAATCAATAGTTAAAAAAGAAAGCATATTGTCTCAGATTCCAGAATATAATTTTTTAATTGATTCGGTTGAAGAAGTAAATAATATACTTCCCAATTTAATAAATAGAGGATATTTTCATGCGCCAACAATAAAACCACAAACAGCACCTATTGTAATTAATTCTAATTTAGAAACAGAAGTTGATGGTATGTTTGTGGCAGGAGAAAGCGCCGGGCTATTTGGCATTAATAACGCAGCAATAACGGGAGTAATTGCAATAGATAGTTGTTTAAGGTGAAACATGAAAGATTATAAAAATACGCCAACAGAGGAAGAAGAGTATTCAATGGATGAAAATAATCCACTAATGCCTTTAAGGAACGACAATGAACTATTTAAAGATGAAGATTATATAGTTCAACCATTAGTTCAAGTAAAAAGGCAGACTAAAAAAGACGGAGAGATTTGGAAAATATTAGAGGATGGTAAGATTTCCGTATTGATTCCATCAAATAGGCTTACTAATAAAGAGAAAGAATACCTGAGAACATTATCCGGATTTCAATTTTTAATTGATGGGTATAAACAAGGATGGAGATCTGTTAACAAATTTAAATTAGGATTAAAATGATTACGCTAAACTCTATTGAAACATGTAATAAAAAAACTTCTTTATTGGTATTTTCTAATGAGTACGGAAAAGTGGTATCAGTACCTATTCCAAGAGCTCTGGGAGATTTAATATCTGCTTACCTGAGACTACTTTCTTCAGAGCCTCCGAAATCAGTCGAGAGATCTCAGGAAGAGATATCCGATTGATATGCAGAATTACATAATTTACGTTCAAGATACAGAAACAACAGGATTACAACCTGGTGTTAATGAGATAATAGAATTATCTCTATTGAGGCTGACATCAACAGAATCTGGTTTTGAATCTGATCAAAGGACTTGGCTTATAAGAGCCACCAAACCAGAATTTATCCAAGATGATGCTTTAGCTGTAAATGGACACAAAAAAGAAGATATCCTATGGCAAACCAAATATGGTAGAGATAATTATAAAAAACCCGCCGATGCTGTAATTGAAATTGAGGACTGGATTGCAGAAGACAAAATGTCTGCCCATGATCGGGTTTTTGCTGGACAGAATCCAATATTCGATTTTGAACATATGACCGCACTATGGAAAGATTGCAATTCTTTAGATACGTTCCCGTTTTTAACAAATTATAAAAAACTAATCGTTGATACTATTCAATTAGCTTTGTTTTTCGATATATGTATTGGAAGAAAAAGAGAAAAGTACAACCTAGGATCGTTAATAAAAGATTTTGGTATAAAAAAAGAAAAAGCACATAAAGCAGATGCAGATACAAGGATGGCAGCGGATCTTTTAATAAAATTCATAGAAACATGTTCACCTATTGTTAGAGAAAAATTAGCTAAATGCGAATAATATATGTTGCCGGAAATAGAGTTGGGGCAGGCATTCAACTATCTAGATTCTTGAATGCTTTGCCAAAAGAACATGAAATAAAAGTAGCGGCTTATATTAAATCTAGTTATGACCTGCCTGTTATAGATTGGACCTTAGATGCCCTACATTATAATGTCAAATATAATAAGTCTAGAGAAATATTAGGACCAAATACATTAGGTGTTAATTATAAAATATTGTTGTCTTTGATTTCTGACATAGAAAGATTTGAACCAGATTTAATAATTATTGATGACGAAATAACTTTATCTAATATTGCTAAGAAATTAAATATAAAATTATGGTACTGCTCTCCTATATTATTATTTCTTGGAATAGAAAAAGATTTTAAATTAAACTATCGTTCTAAACTGTTTTATTTATATAAACATTTATATTCATTTCCTGAGGCAGATAAAGTGTTTATTTATTCTCCTTTTGGTGATGTTAATTTTCGTCCACATATAAAATATGGATACAACTGGATTTCTCCATACTATATCAAACAACAACAAAGCAATCATGATAAAAACATTGCAATTTTAAACGATCCTGTTAGAAAACCAACATTATCCAATATTATTAAATATATAGACAACGTAGAGGTTGTTAATAAAGATTATGCTAAAGAACTGTATGGATGCAATAAGGTATTATCCGAAGGAGATACAGGTTCAATATCAGATGCTATTTATAATGGAAAAAATATATGTTCTTTTCCTTCTTTAGATGATGTGGAGGCGTTGTTGAATTCGGTGTTGTTGGAAGAATATTCTATTGGAAAAGACTTGGCACAAGTAGAATTGATGGACTATTATGCATTAGAAACAATTGAAAAAGCTTTGTCGAGAGAATGCAGCAGAGATTTTCTAAGCAAACAAAACACACCGTTCCTGCATGAGGTAATATGTCATCAAAATACATAGCTTTTGACCTAGGAAATGTTATTTTTGATTTGGATTTCAAAGAGTTCTGGCAAATAATTTCAGAGCTTGATGCTAATGTTGAAGATGTTGAACATTATCTTCGTCTAATTGAAAGACAAGAGTTCTGTGGATCTGCAACAATGCGTGATTATTTGGAAGACGCCTTTTCTCCAGAAGAAGCAGAAATGCTTTCTCGTTCCTGGAATGATGTTATTAAAGAAAATAAATATATGACAGAATTCTTAATTGATTTAAAGAATAAAAATTTTAACATTGCTTTTATTTCTAATATGGGAATTGGTGAAATAGATTATGCCAGAACTAAATTCAAGCATATATTTGAGCTAGCAGATGTTCAACATATATCATGTGAAGTAGGTACTGCAAAGCCTAGCTTGCTTTATTATCAAAGTTTTTATCTTCAAAATCCACGATATTCTGATTGTATCTATGTTGATGATAGGGAAGAAAATATATTAACTGGTACAAAATGTGGACTCAAATCAATTAAATTTGATTTGTCTAAATTTTTTGGAACTAAACCTGATTTAACAAATATTAAAAAGGCCATCTATAGTAGATATTTTATAGGGGGCGAAGATTATTATGAATCTAATAAAAAGTTATAATAAAAAAGAAGTTCTTGTGGTTATAGCCGAACATGCTGGAAGCAATTTGCCAAAAGATTCAAAAGGAATTCTAACAGCCAAGTTTCTTAAAGACGGGTCTGTTGAGGTTTACTTCATAAAAGAAGAAAACCAGATGTTATCCTAAAAGCTCAGAAAGATTATTGAAACCCCAATTATGAGCAATTCCATGTTGCTGCTTCATTTGGTTTACGTCTTTTGTTCCTGGGGGGAATAATTGAATCCATTTGAAGCCACCTGTTTGGCTAATGGCCGCAGGGTGCCCTCCAGCATATATATTGTTATCTTGTACTTCTTTTGCTCCAACTTGATCCGCTATTCTTTTTCCTGTATCATAAGTGGATGCATATTGCTGTCCTTTTGAATTACCTGGCACAACTCCAGTAGATAGCAATACAATTCGTTTAGAAGGGTCTGTGGCGGCTTTTTGAGCATAGGCTAGCACTGGTGCTAGGCCAGGGTCTAAACCCTCTCCTAGGCCCGAATGGAGGGCATCAGAGAAGAAGACTTCATCTACTCCTCCTTTCACCTTATCCTCATTCGCCAATACTTGCTTTAATGCACTGCCTCCGGCCGACCAGCCGGTTATGGTTAATTTTCCTCTTTTAATTATTTTGCCTGGATTAGATTTTTGCAAAGAAGATATGATTGTATCTACTGCTTTATTTATAAAGTTATGATCATATTGTGAATAATTACCGAATTTATATTTTCCACCTTCTGGTTCATAGATAGATACGACAACGGCTTTTCTACCTGTTGTAGCGGCGACGGCTGGGGAGTTTCCACCTTTGAAATTCACTATGATGTCTACTGCTCCATCGGGGTTGACAACATTAGACGGCATCATTACAGTAGCGGCTGGGCCAAGACTAATTGGAACTTGTTTATATTCTAAAGCAGGTTTGGTTTCTGTCGTTTCTCCAGATTGTTTTTGAGAAATAATCTGATCTACTAGTGTAGTAATGTATCCTGCATTTTTAAATATGCTTTTGATTACCTTTAATCTGGCAATTCTACTCATGCAGATATACAATAATATGCAGCTTGACAAGTCAAACAATGGTGATTAGGTTCCAGTCGTGGACATCAAAGAAACATCAATTAGTGGATTTGTTGATATAGGAACCAAAGGTAAAATTTGGTTTGGGTCGTCTTATGAAACAATAGACAAAATGAATAAAACATTCGATTATTTGAAAAAAAATAATGTATCTGTTATTTGGACATTGTTGGAAGATAACACCATAGCACAAATAGAGAAAAAACATTTCTCAGTTTTTCATTCACCAATTGCAGATTATTCCGTTCCAGAAAATAAAAAAGATTTTATTAAAGATGTTTTGAAAATTATTAATTTATTGAATAGTGGGGAAAACATATATATTCATTGTTTCGGCGGGCATGGCAGAACTGGAATGGCCATATTATCTTTAATGATTATGTTGCATAAAGATCCAAAAGAATCACTAGATATAGTTAAAAGTATTGTGTTTGGTCCAGAAACACAATCACAAATTGAATTTTCTATTAATTTAGTTCTGGCAGACCAAGATTATATTCCTGATTAATTATGGAACGCATTTTTTTTAATGCATTTAGTGCGTTTTCTAATTTTTCTAACAACGGAAGATCAATTATACTGCGATTCAAATCTATTTGTTCATAATTAAGAAAATCATTAGATAATGTTTGATAATAATTGTCTATTGCTTTTATGATAATTTTTCCATTATTATAACTCATTTCATATTTCGATTTCCAATCAAGAATAATTATATAGTTTCCTGGAAATAGACCAAATTCATTTTCTTTAAAATATTTATATAAATTTTCAATATCATTTTCGACATTATGACTTTCTGAAATCAAATTGTATTCGTTAGCAATATTTAGCAATTTGTTTTTTATATTTTTCCAAATAACATTATTTACCAAACTTAATATAGTCGTTATATAATTGTTGTAATTTACAACGTTATGTTCAGTTAAATCATTTTGTATTCTTTCGATATTAAAATCAATAAAATTAATAACATAATTTATTAGTTTTTTTCTTTTACTAATTTCTTGTAATTCAATTTCTGCCCTATTTAGATCTGGCTTATCCCGTGCTAACAATTTAGAAAAATGCTCTCGATATAAAAAAGAGTCGGGATTGTTATACATGTATTGTTTTATGAATGGTAAAACGTCCTCTTTATGAGTTAGTTGTTTTGCGTTCATAATTTTAAGAAATTCCCTCATTTTATTTTCATATTCATTACCAAAAGAATTACCAAAAGAATTATTAAAAACATTAGTATTAGATTCGTTGTAAATCATCTTTTCCGAAAAAGAACCTGTATTATGGGTAAGCCCATTAAGAACATTCATATAAATAGAAATGTCATTTGATGATTTTAATTTTTCTTCTTCTGTTTTTGATTTTTTAAATAATTCTATAGCCGTTCCAAGAGCAACAAGATATTTACAGAATTCGGCCCATTTTTTTCCTCCATATCCTGTATCCCAATTTTGGTCTATATTAAACTCATGAAATGCAATTTTTGCCGCGGATAAATAGTTTTTTGATTTTATTGCGTTTTCTATTCTTTTTCGAGCATTCGATTCTCTAGACCAAGACATTTCATCTGCAATAATTACAGACGCCCTTTCCATATATCTTTCTGCAACACCAATTAGATAGTCAAGATAAAATTATTCAGAAAGAGTATGATTTAGATACATTATTAGATGCCAAAGATCTTAATATAGAATTAACTGGTAATGGTGTTGATGACCAGTATAGAAGTTTGGAAACAGAATTTTCATTTATAGATCATACAGATGATAGGTTCAAATGGTTAGATAAGATGATTCAGGAGACACGTGCTTCAAATCATCATTACCTAGGAAAGATTTCTTTACTAAACGCTTGGTCAATTGAAAGAAAAGGAGAGGTTGCTAGATTTAAAAATACAGCGGAGACTATTGCTCAAGTTTGTGGAAAGCAAGTATTTCCAGACAAGATGGAAAAGCTAGTAAAAACTAGGCCTGACGGGAACCCTGAGTTGTATCAGAAAGCTAATGTAATTCCTTTGTTCCATGGAACTAGGACTGAGAACCTTACTGGTATATTGAAGAAAGGTTTGTTGATAAGACCTTCTGGTGTAGTTTTATGTGGGTCAATGTACGGGAACGGGATCTATCACGGACTGTCGAGCAAGGCCTGCGGGTATTCTTCAATAAATTCAAGTATTTGGGCGAAAGGAAATGATAATGTTGCGTATTTGTTTATTAATGATTGTATATTAGGCAATCAGAAATTAGCTAATGGATCTCATATGTATTCATGGAATAATGTTCAACCAAATCATTCTGTGTGGGCCCTCGGAGGTAAAAATTCTGGAGTGATCAACGATGAAATGATTTTATATAAAACAGACCAACATATAATGAAGTACCTGCTTGAGTTTACATGTACAAGAAGATAATATATGACGACAAAGGAAGATAAATATTCATCAGAATCAGAAACTAGAGCACATATACTGTTGGTAAGGAATCTACTAAATTCAATAATTATAGAATTACTAAACCGAGGAGAACAACATGATTTGTCTAAATTAGGCGAAGTTGAATCTCCATTATTTTCTGAATACACGAAAAAGTTGAAGGATTTAACATATGGTTCTGATGAATATCAAAAATCTTTGGATGGTTTAAAACCTGCTTTAATACATCATTATGCGAAAAACTCACATCATCCGGAGCATTTTGCTGAAGGAATTGATGATATGAATTTGATTGATATTATTGAGATGTTTTGTGATTGGGCCTCTTCATGTCAAAGACATTATGATGGGAATTTAAGAAAAAGTTTAGAAATAAACCAAAAGAGACTAAAAAGAGATTCAAAATATCCAACCAACTGACAAAAATTTTACAAAACTCTATTGCTTTGGTTGAAAAAATAATATGTCCGATGAAAAATTAGAGAAAACAGTTGTAGAATTAGAAAAGGTAATAGTAAATTTTGGTGCATCAATTTTAAAATTAGAAAATTCTAATACTGAAATCGATCGGCTCATTGACGAAATAGACGCCAGACAATCAAAAGAAAATATGTTTGGAATAATTGGTATTATGATTGTAGTTATTTTTGTGTTCTTGGTATTGGCTTTGTCTTATAAACAAACCAATTGTGAACTTGCTTGTTATCCGAATAAAGTTTTAGAATGTAGCAATGCAAAAACTGTTTGTATAACTAATACAAAAGAAATTAATCTTGGCAAGCGGTGTCGGGCTAACTACTGCTATTAAAAGAAAAAAAATGTCAATAGATAAATTAAATAAATTATGCATTAAACATCTTAAATTTGATTATGACGATGAGGAATTTGCTTTAAAGGCAGTTAAACTAGCTGGAAGCAATCTTAAATATATAAAAAAACCCACTAAAGAAATGCAGTTAGTAGCTATTAAACAAGACGGAACCTCTATTTGTTATATAAAAAACCCCACTAAAGAAATGCAATTAGCAGCTGTTAAACAAAATAGCTATTCTATTTGTTATATAAAAAATCCTTCCGAAGAAGCACAATTAGCAGCGGTTAAACAAATTGGAACTTCTATTCAATATATAAAGAATCCTTCCGAAGAAGCACAATTAGCAGCGGTTAAACAAATTGGAACTTCTATTCGATATATAAAGAATTCTTCTAAAGAAATGCAGTTAGCAGCGGTTAAACAAATTGGAACTTCTATTCGATATATAAAGAATTCTTCTAAAGAAATGAAATTAGCAGCCGTTAAACAAAACGGAAACTCTATTCAATATATAAAGAATCCTTCTAAAGAAATGAAATTAGCAGCCGTTAAAGAAAACGGGCTTTCTATTCAATTTATAAAGAATCCCTCAAAAGAAGTTAAATTAGCAGCAGTTAAAAATATAGGGGTTTCTATATCTTATATAAAAAATCCTTCCGAAGAAGTACAATTAGCAGCAGTTAAACAAGATGCATATTCTATATCTTATATAAAGAATCCTTCTAAAGAATTACAAAAAATTGCAATAGAACAATCAAAATATGATATGGACATAATATGTTTATGTTCTGATAGAAATGAATTTGCAGATGAAATAGTAGATAATTTAATAATAAAGGATATCATAGAATGACACCACAAGAGGCGGTAAAAACATTACAGGATGCCAAATTAATTTGTAGGTATTGTGATTTGAGTGAATTAATATATGGTGGCGGATATAGAGACAAATACTCTTCAATTAATTTTATAAAAGACGGCTTTATTATTGAGCAAAATGATTTTGGGTATGAAGTTTTCTTCGAAAAAGACAATGGCAGTAATTCTATTTATTATAAAGATAAGAAAGTAGTGAACGTTCCTACTTTAGAAAAAGCTGTATCTTTGGTTTTGAAGACTATAATTCCTAGAGATGATATTGAAGCACCAAAACACAATTGTGATGGCGAGGTTTATTATTAGAATCTGGTGTTTCTGTCGAGACACGCACACTGTACCAACAACAACTTGTTGGAGTTGGGAATGAATATTAGAAAAAGCTATTCGTATGACGACTTATTACTTGTGCCGAAATATTCAGAAATTCAGCACAGATCAGAGGTATCAACAAAGGCAGATCTGGGACGGGGAATTGTTTTAGATATTCCTATTGTATCTGCCAACATGAAGTTTGTGACGGGACCTGAGCTTGCTCGGTCAATGGCAGAACTTGGCGGATTAGCTATTTTACATAGGTTTAATAATAACAGGGATCAAGATTATCTTGCAGCTATTAAATGGTTATCTGCCAGTATAAAACATGATCAATATGTAAATTACGTTGGTGTGTCAGTTGGAACAACCGATCAAGAAAAACAATATCTTGTTGAAAAATATTTGCCACTAAAAGAATGGGTAAAAATTGTTTGTATTGATGTTGCTCATGGGCATCATAAAAATACATCGGACATGATTAATTTTGTTAGGAAACATATGCCTGACGTTTTAATTATTGCCGGTAATGTTGCAACAGGTGAAGGTGCTTTATTTTTAGCTATTGCCGGGGCGGATGTAATAAAAGTTGGCGTCGGAGGGGGGTCGTGCTGTTCTACCAGAATAGAAACGGGTAATGGTTGCGGATCACTTACTTCTTTGGATGATTGTAGAGAGGCTTTGGAACAAAATTATTTTTCACATGTTAAAATTATAGCAGATGGTGGTATAAAAAACGCAGGAGACTGTGTTAAAGCATTATCTATTGCAGATGCAGTTATGTTAGGAAATCTTTTGGCTGGAACAGACCAAGCCCCCGGAGATAAGATTATAATAAATGGACAAATATACAAACAGTATGCAGGATCGTCTACACATAAATCTGCCAATATAGAAGGTGTTTCTGGTTATGTTCCTTATCGAGGAGATGTTAAAATAGTTATTGCAAGGTTGATGGACGGAATTAGATCCGGATGTTCTTATCAAGGAGTAAGTAATCTAGAAGATCTAAAGCGCAATCCAGAATTTGTTGAGATAAGTAATGCTGGTATTGTCGAATCTAAACCACATGATATAATACTATGAAAAAGTTAAAAAATAACGTTCCAAAAATTCATCTTTTTGATAATTGTAAATATTATTATGGTGATTGTGAATATGATACAACCGGTTGCACTTCAGAATGTATTAACAGCGATGGTTGTTGTCGATGTAAAAAAATTCTAAATGCTAGAGTGGAAAATATAGATTACAGAGAAATAGCAAAAGACGTATCGCTTTTTATCGAAATTGATTCTACTTCAAAAACGGCTGAAAATATTTTATATGCTGTTGAAAAATATATTAAAAATACTATTAGCAGTGATAGTTTTGACATAAATATTATCGAAGGATATTATGGAGAAGAGATTGATAGCATAAAATTAAACTGTTCAAAAGCAAATGAGTTTATTAATTTTGCCAAACAGTTGGTTGGAAAAAGAAATACTGAAATATTAAAACTAGCATCTACTTTAGAACATGGACAATTATTAAAAGATCATGAAAATATTTGTGATGTAAAAATATATTCTATAACTTTAAAAGATTTAATAAACAAATTAGTTATTACTAATCACAATCCAGATATAAACAAAATCTCTGAGCTGATGGTGGATAAAAAATTAAACAACCTAATTGTTATTAAAGATAACAATAAAAAACTTAAACTTATTGATGGGCACCATAGATTCCAAGCAATTCTAAATAATTTATTTGATATATATTATACAAAAGCGGAAATATTTAATCAGAAATCTCTACTAGATGTAGAAAATAGGTTAAAGAAACTGAAGAAAGTCGGAAAATTACAAAAGAAAATTACTGTTAGTGAAATTATTATAGAAAATTCAATTGAAGAACTTAATAGTAGAATTCAAAAATTAGAAGATATAGTTTTTTCTTTATCTGAAAGGCTAGATAATGTCGAAGGCAGAGACTATCATTGACGAATCTCTTTCTTGGGCAAAAGAAAACGGATATAGAATAATAGCAACCAGTTGTGCATATGATTATGTTAATGGTAAACTAATTGGAGTTAGTGCAATTGGCTCTGTTATGCTTAGAAAAGGATTTGCCAAACCTGAAATAAAAACAGCAGAATCTATTAAAGATATTTCGAATTCATTTCCTTATTCAGGATGGTTAAAAGATTGCTGTGAAATTCTTGGAGAAGACACTTATTGGATTTGGAAATTTATGAAAGGATTTGATCAGGGAATCAATTTAAAAATATATAAATCAGATTGTTGGGGCACCGAAAAAGAAGAAACCGATACAGTTAGTGTTTTTGGTGTAAAAATGAGAAAGAAGTATAAAGGAACCTAATATGACTGTGGCATATGCTTGTCCAATGGATTTACTAACAGCAATAGAAGAACAAATGGAGAATAACATGCTTGATCAAGGATACAAATACGGAATGATACTAGAAGATAGAAGACCTAACATTGTAGGGTGGGCAACAAAAGAACAGGCATTGGAAGCACTTGTTGATTCATTAAAAGAGGAAGAGGTTTCCTTAAGTAAAGTCGTTAAGGATCTTGCTTTGATTTTTGGGCCAGAAGCCACTCTATATAATATCAGTGGAGCTTTACAAGACATGTCATTGCCAACAAAAATAATTTCTGGGAAAACCTATGTTGCTGGATATAGGGGAACAAATATAATCAATAACACAGAACATCCAGCAACGTTGGTTGATATTGTCGAAACCAAAGAAACAAATACATATAAATTATTATTTGTTGTTGGGAACAGATATATTTATAGCATTCCAACAGATCTTTATTTAATTGATTATGTAAAAAATGTTAATATTAAAGATTTTTATACAATAGACGTCGAACACGAAACTATTAAGAACATTGGAGATTTTCATGCTGTTGTTATTAATTGGTACCAGAGGGCGAAATAATGGGATTGTCGGAAGCAAATATTGAGGCGAAAAATTTTAGATCAAATCGGGGAGCAGAAGAATTACTAGGATTATATTTCCCAGTTTTAGATAATGGATTCTGTTCCTTGATTGATTATATGGGTAATGATGCTTGTATAGCACAAGCAGCAAGATGTTCATATGGAGCTGGAACCAAATCTATATCTAATAACAAAGGTCTAATTAGATATTTGATTAATCACAAACACACTTCGCCGCTAGAGATGGTAGAATTAAAATTCCATATGAAGCTGCCTATATTTGTTGCTAGACAAATAGTACGGCACAGAGTTGCTAATTTGAACGAGCTCAGCGGCAGATATTCAATTATGCCATTACAATTCTATACTCCTAAACACAAAGATTTTCAATATCAATCGACAGATAACAAACAAGGACGTTCTGGTATTGTTGACGAAAATCTTTACGGCAACTGGATCGAGGATCATATTAGTTTAAGAGAATATTGTGGTAATCTTTATGTTAAAGACCTGAAGAACGAAACTGCCAGAGAAATTGCCAGGATAGATCTTCCGTTGTCTACATATACCGAATGGTATTGGAAGATGGATTTGCATAACTTATTTCATTTTCTAAAATTAAGATGCGACGAACATGCTCAATTTGAAACTAGGGAATATGCAAATATAATAGCGGCTATGGTAAAACGGGTTGTGCCAATTTCTTTTGAAGCATGGTTAGATTATAACTATTGTGCAAAGAGTTTTTCTTACCAAGATTTACTAGCTTTAAGAAATCTTCTTAGCGAAGATTTTGTAATAAAATCTCATCCTTGCGATAATTTGGGAATGACCAAAAGAGAAGAAAATGAATTCTTTGCAAAAGTTTCTGATCCAATAGATAAGCCGGATTTTGATCTTGATTTGTCATCGGTAAAACCACCTTCTTTCTTTAAGGAAGAAGCGGAAAAATTTGTGCCAAAAATTGATGAATTAAAATCCTAGCTTTTTTCTAAATTCTTCGGCTAGCCTGGCAACTCTAGAAAAGGATCCGATTGGTTTGCTGGCAATCATTGATGGATTAACATCGGTCCCGTTAATTTTTACTTGATAATGCAAATGTGGAGCTGTGTGTCGTTTTTTCCCATTATAAATCATTCCGCTAGTACCCATTGTTCCAATTTGTGTGTTCTGATTTACCTCGTCTCCCGCAGACACATCAACTTTATCTAAATGAGCATAGTATGAAACTACAGCTCCGTCTTCGTGGTATATTTTTACAGCATTCCCGCCTTTGGGATTATTGCTTTCGTTGTATATTTGTGAGACAACCCCGGGGCCAATAGCATATATTGGTGTGCCAACCTGTCCTAATATATCTAATCCGAAATGCCCTTGTGGATGGGTTGGCGTGGCAAATCCTCCTTGGGATATAGGATGATGTTGGCTGATTATTTGTCCTTCAGTTGGCATTCTATAAGTCTGTGTATTAGATTCGGCCCGCTGGCCTGGCAATGTTATCCCTAGGGACCTGGCTAATTCTTCTAATTCATTTTTTACATTCTCAATTGCCATCAGTTATATATCAGATTATGCAAAAAAAAGAAAAACAGGAAAAGTCAATAGACAAGAAATTTTATACAGTTGAGGTAGAGTGTCTTATTCCAGCCATAGTTAAATATCGAATAATGGTAGATGAGGGAGAATATGACAAGGCGGCACTGGAGAGTGTAAAAGCTGTTCCGGCAGCTCCTCCGAAGCTACAACTAGCAAAGATGAAAAGGCTGTCTGCAAAGGTTTATGAGTACGGCACGAACGTAATAAAACATATTCGCAAATTTTGAGTCGAGCTGACGGATATTAACTTGTTCGTTTTGTATGGCAGATATACAATACTATATGTTGGATACAGAAACGAACGGATCTAAGTCTGCTGGATATTGGCATGAGATTACACAAATCTCTATAATCCGTTGTTCAGATAGAGTTCAGTTAAATAAATATATTCGTATAGAACATCCAGAAAGAACATCTATTGATGCTCTGACTTATACTGATAGGACAATGGAGGACCTTGATAAAGGGGATCCTAAAAAAGACGTTGTAGATTTTTGCAATGCTTTCTTTGAAGCCGACGGAAAGACTCCAGAGGAAAGATGTATTGTTGGACATAAAATAATTGCTTTTGATAAACGTTTTCTCCATTCGCTTTGGGAAAGTTTAGGATATATTTTTCCTGCAAACCTGTGGCTTGATACTCATACTTATGTAAAAGATTTTGTTAAGAAAAACGGTCTTGGCAAACAAAAATTAGATTTAGAGAGTTCATTAATTCTTGTTGGTGGTAAGCCTAAAGAAGGATCTCATAATGCCGTTATTGATACACAGAACAACTATATGTTATGGGACAAATTGAAGAAGGAAGGAATTCCTGCCGTTTCTCACATAAAAAGATTTGCTCATAAAGTTGGTGAAGAATGACTGAAGAAGAAAAGGACATAGAGTTTTTGCAGAAATATAAACTTCTTTGTAAAGAACACAATAGATGTATAGATATTGTTGATTATGATGAGGTTGGTGTTACTAGAAAAGAATACTCAAATTATTCTTTTTTAATGCCAGAAGAAAGAGAAAAAATTATATATGAAAATAATCAAAAGCGTGAAAAAGAGATTAATGATCAAAAAGAAAAGTTAAGAAAACAAAAAGAAGATTATGTGAACAGTGGTGGCGCTTTGGATATTCATGGGGAAGTTCCCAACCCTGTTCCTAAAAATTATTGTCAACTAATCGATGTATCATATGAAAATACACCAATTACATATTCTACAACAATACGTTGGGGGAAAACAGCCATGGAATTTTTCAAAACAACAGATGCGGTAATAAGAACAATTACTTCTGGTTCTTATAGTTCGCAAGAAATTCAAGATCTTCTTTCTAAAGAGGGATTTGATCGAAGTATAGTTAAAGAAATAATAACAGAATTATGGGAACAAGGAAAAATAAACTTTGACGAAGATTTTCGTATAAAGCTCATTGACAACGGTAGCTAGAATGGTTAGGATGGATCCGACACAATGGAACTTAAAGAAAAAATTCTAGATTTGGAAAAGTTAGTTCATAAGGTGTTTAAATGGCAAGTTCCTTATGCTCTTCCTATGGAAATGTTTAAACACAAGAAGGATGGAGAAATGACTTGGGAATCTTGGCACAAGATGATGAAAAACAAATATCCAATTAGGCATTATTTGATGGAAGAGGTTCCTAGCAGACTTTATCGGTTAGCCGATAAAATTGATAATGTATTTTACTACATTAGGTGCAATACATATAACAAATATCATCTGCTTGATTTGCGTCAACCTAAAGGTGGATATTATGATTATCGTTGGGGATGGTGTGATGTTGTTAATAAGATGATTTTTGCTAATTTTAATCTGTTGGTTGAATTTGTAGAAAAAGAGCGGGGCGGATGTAAAGCAGCAGAGAAACATATTGCTGAATTAAAAACGCTGGAAGATGTTCCTTCTGATCAGATAAAAAGTATGGAGAAGGAATTAGAACTTTATAGATGGTGGAAATATGAGCTTCCCAAGATGTATAAAGAGCATGACAAGCTTTGCCATGAAGCTGTTGGCGGAAGGGGTTTTGGAGATTATGATAAAGACAAATTGGATCAAACGTGGGATCTTCAACAAAAGATTGATGAAACAATTAATGAAAAGTTGAAAGAACTAATTGATATTCGCATGACATTATGGACATAAATAGCTTTCCAGATCTGTTTAAAATTGCCGATGAAAAACTTAAAACACATGAGTTTTTTCCTTTAGATAATTTTGGATATAATGGCGTTGTTTATAAGTGTAAAAAATGTGGATATAAAATTCGAATGAAGTTTAATAGATTAGACAGCTACGGATTATCTTATTTAAGAGACATTTATAATATTCTTTCTTGCGACGAATTTATTATAAAGAATATAATAGAATGAGTATAAATAATCTTGGTGAAAAATTAAACTCCCATGATTTTGAGAAAATTTCTACCTATAGATTTAAATGCAAAAAATGTGGATTCGAAGCTTTTGGCGACTTATTTATTCATATGAAAAAACCGACATTATTTTACAATCTCTATGTTGAAATATTATCATGTGATGAAATGATGATTAAGGATATAATCGAATGATTAAAAAGAAACAACAATCAACAAATTTCACACTAGAAGATATATCTAAAGCTTTTGATGTAGTAATTGATCTTGGTGATACAATAGCCATTCAATGGCTTTCTCATAGAAATGATTTGTCCGAATCTCAATTAGAAAAACTATGTTTAAAAAAAATGAATAAATCAACAGCCCTCAGGTTGCTTAGAAAAGTAAAATCTAAACAAGCAACTGAAAATTTATTAGTAAATGCCGCGATGTCCACATATATAGTATCAGAATATATAGTATCAGATTCAATATTAATACAAAACAAAAATCTTCCTCTAGAATATAGAAAGACGCTCATATCTGCAAAATTCTTAAGAAGAATTTCCGGAACATCAACGTGTTATTTAGAAACGCAATATCCTAAAGACATTTGGCCATATATAAAAGATCAATTGATGATTAAAGACATAATCGAATGAAAACACTAATAATACTACGTGGTCTTCCAGGAGCAGGAAAAACCACAATAATAAAAGAGTTAGAAAAACAATATGGTCAAGAAGCTACAGTATGTAGTGCAGATCATTATTGGTACTTTGGTAAAGAACAAATTCCAGAGAATTATAAATTCGATATTGCTTTGTTAAGCAAAGCTCACGGATCTTGTAAATATAATTGTATTAAAGCAATTGAAGTAGAAAAAGAATTAATCATAATAGATAATACGAATATTAAATTAAAAGACCTTAAAGTATATGCTTTATTAGGGCAAGAAGCTGGATATAAAGTAATTTGTCATTCAATAACAGGAATGACTGCCGAGGATAGTTTTAAATCAAATGTACACAATGTTCCTTTAGAAACCTGTGTTAGGATGTTAAAAGCATTTGAGAAATGTCCTAGAAAGATAATTGGACAAAATGATGGGTCAGTTGTCGAGATTGAGGAAATTGTTCATGATTTTGGATGGATAAGAAAAGGAGTTTTTAGAAATGGGCACTTTGGTACGAAAAATTCAAAAAAGAACCGCTAAGTTTGAAAGAGCACTAAAAGCTGTGGAAAAAGCTTTTTCTGAACAAGAAAAGCCGATTAATACAATCCCAAGACATTTTGACTTAGAGACTGTTGCTTCAGCGGAATTAAACAATATTGCTGAACAAAAAAGAAAACAAAGAAATAAGAATAAAGCAAAAAGAAGAGCTTTGCGTAAGTAATATCAATAGTTTAGCATAACTGTATGCATCTTTTCGATCTTCGTCTCTTGCTGCTTTGGTTAATTGTATCTAGTTTAATATTTATAGCAGATATTACTTTTAGCCTTGGCGCCATTTCTTTATGTTATATTTTTTTAATGCTAATCACTTTTTGGTTTGCAAAAAGAAAATTTAACATGGCCGGGTCTGTTGTTATTTCTGTATCTTTAACTATAATTGGTTGGCTATACCAAACCAGATTTGTTAAATCATTTGTAGATATTGGAATAATTCAAGCAGAGTTAGATTATGAAGGATTGTTTAGGTTTTTTTCTATAGTTATTTTAACATTTGTTGGCGGAATTTTACTTTATCAAAGGTCAAGAGACGAAGAGTTGGAAAGATTAAATGAAACATTAGAATTAAAAATATTATCTAGAAGTGCAGCATCAGAAGCAAAGGCAAAAAGACTTGAACAACAAATAATTATATTACAGTCAATTGAAAAACAAGAGGTTTCCCAATCGTTATCTAAATTAGATGATGTTATAAAAGAATTAAGAGAATTAACAGACACGGGAGATTTATGGTAGCTAATTCAGATCCTCCAGATATAAACAGACTAGTAATAAAAAATATAATAGACGGTTTGGAATCGTCAAAAGATGCCATATCTGAATTTCAAAAACAGCTTTCTGTAATCGATAAAACATTAGCTCTGCAATGTCTTTCTCATGATGAAATGAAAAAAAGCGTAGATCATTTAATAAAAATAATTAGAGACGGAAATGGAAAAGCAAGTCTATTAGATAGAGTTAGCGCTTTAGAAAATGAACAAAAAGCAACACAATCTTATATACAAGAAAACAAAACAATAAAAAAAGAAGCTAGCCAAGGAATCTGGCAAACAAAAACCGCTATGGTTTCTGGGATTCTAGCACTGGCTGGAGTATTAATTACTGCTCTAGCTAATAATTGGCCATTTTAAATAATTAAGGTTTGTTGTCGAGAATATAATTTCTTTGAAAGATTAAGTGAAATATACCGGGTTGTTTAAACGTAAGACTATCTGCGGCCATAAACAGGTGTAGGTAATATTTGGTTCAATTCCAGGTCCCGGAGCCGATTGGGTGAATAAGCCGTTATTATTTCCAAACAAACGAGCTTTGAAAGTAAGCCGTTATTTAGCAACCTCAGATCTCCAAAATACAGGAAGTCAATGAGAAAAAACGGTTAGTCATTACTTAAATTAAAATTGGAACTATTATTCAGAGGGCCTTGACATCGTAAGATGTCGAGGCCTTCGTCGTTGACAAAGACCGATGGAAGCCTTATGCTACCCCCATGACCTCTACTAGAAATCCAATCACAGTAAAATCTCGATATCGTGGCGCTATTTTAGGAACAGCAATTGGTGATGCTCTTGGAGCCCCTTTTGAATGTATGTCTAAAAAAGATATTATTAAACAATATCCTGTAATATATCAATATGTTGATCCTGGCAAGGTTAATCGTCCACAAAGTATTCATCAGAATGTTCGTGGCTCAGGACAATGGACAGATGATACACAACTAATGAAGCCAATATTGCTGTCCATAACAAACCTTGGTTATATATGCCCTCAGGACATTGCTAGATTCAGTTTGAAGGTGTACCAGGAGGAGGAGCTTAGGGGATGGGGAAAGTCCACCAGAGAGGCTGTAAAGCGGCTTAGCGAGGGTGTTCCTTGGACCCGGGCCGCTGACACTAGTTTGGGCTACGGAAATGGTGTTGCAATGAAGGCAGCTCCCTTGGGGTGTTATTTAAGTTCTATGAAGGATCATAAAACTTTTTATAACACAATTAACTCTATTGTATCTGTTGGAAAGATTACACATCATGAAATAGGTATTACGGCCGGAGTGCTTCAATCTGTTTTGATAGCAATGTCCATAAACGGCATTCGTAATAAAAAAATATTAATTGAAGAGCTTGCTAGAATTGAAGAAAGTTTATTTGGGGAAACTAGGTTTGCTGATAAATTGAAAATAGCGGTTAAGTTGCCAACAATAGAAATTATTGCAGAGCAAATTGGAACCAATGGCAAAGCAACGGAATCATGGATAACGGCGACCGCTGTGTTTTTGAACACAAAGAATCGCCGGCAAGCTTTTCCTAATTTATGTGAACTAATACAACAGGGAGGGGACACAGATACTATAGGGGCAATGTATGCGGCATTGGTTGGGGCCAGATGGGGAGCAGCTGCATTTCCAAAACTACTAAAAAGAGATCTGGAGAAGAGAAGAGAATTAACCAGACTGTCTGATGATTTATTTAACTCTGTTGAAGAAACAATTGTTAAACAATTCAAGGTTTTGGTGGCATAATGGACATTGCAGATAAAATAGACGAAATGTTGTACAATGCAAAATTGGAGCTAATTAAAAATAATCCTGGCCTTTATTTCTCAAAAATAAAAAATCCATCTGAGGAAATGAAATTGGAAGCTGTTAAAGTTTGGGGCAATTCCCTACAGTGGATACAAAATCCTTCAAACGAGGTTATGTTAGAAGCAGTTAAACAAGAGCCTTGTTCTATTCATAGTGTAATGAATCCTCCAAAATGGCTTCAATTAGAAGCAATTAAAAGGGCCTATAATGCAATATATTGGATTAAAGATCCGGTTGGTCCTAGTGAAGAAATGAAATTGGAGGCAATTAAACTTCATCCATTTAATTTGGATATGTATTATGAAAAAGGATGGGCAACCGAAGAAATTGTTATGGAAGCTATTATTGCTAGTAAATTTGATCCAAAAGTTATTGTATTTGTCGATTTGTCAAAATTGAGCAAAGAAAATCTAGAAACAATATATAATAACGTAATAATAAAAGACATAATAGAATGACAAATGAACTTGTTAAATCGGACATTATCTCTAAATTAGATAATTTTTTATATTCTAAAAGATTAAATCTTGTTAAACAAGATTTACATAATATTCGAAATATTAATAATCCTACTGAAGAAATGCAATTAGCAGCTGTTAAACAAAACGGATATTCTATTAAGTTTATAAAGAACCCCTCAGAAGAATTAAAATTAGAAGCAGTTAAACAAAACGGAGGATCTATATGTTATATAAAAATCCTTCCGAAAAAATAAAACTAGTAGCTGTTAAACAAAACGGATGTTCTATTAAATATATAAAAAATCCCTCAAAAGAAGTTAAATTAGCAGCGATTGAAGAAAACGGGCATTCTATTCAATTTATACATAATCCTTCTAAAGAACTTCAATTGGAGGCTGTTAAACAAAACGGTTTTTCTATTCAATATATAAAAAAACCTTCCGAAAAAATAAAACTAGCAGCTATTAAACAATGTTCACTTTGTATTGAAGACATACGTAATCCTTCAGAAAAAATGAAATTACTAGCTGTTAAACAAAATGGATATGCACTTCAATATATAAAAAATCCATCTAAAGAAGTCCAATTAGCAGCTGTTAAACAATTCGGTCTATCTATTGTAAGTATAAAGAGCCCTTCAAAAGAAATTCAACTAGCAGCTGTAAAACAAAACCCGTCTTCTATTAAATTTATAAAAAACCCTTCAAAAGAAGTACAACAACAAGCCGTTGTTGCAAGTAAATATAATTTAAATGTTATTGGGACTATAAATCTATCCAGGTTAGATACAAAAACGTTAGAAACAATATATAATAATGTAATAATAAGGGACATAATAGAATGATGAATAAACTTGTTGAATGGCTTATAGAACAGAATAAAGCATTTGGAACAAATGGATTCGCGGCCACATGCGATGGTTTGAAACTATTATGTGATAAAACCGGATTAACCGCTGAAGTTTATTATTTTGAAGATGATGAAGATGATATAATTGAAATAGAGGATAAAAACCTGCTTGTTGTTGGCAGTCAAAATTTAATTGATCTGGAAATAACTAGACCTTGGTTAAGGTTTCAACTTTATGCTGATATTTTGCCATTTGGAAATATGTTTAATGGGCGAGTGAATGAAATATATTCAGAAATCAGCGGACATGAACATAAACTATCTAATGTAAATATGCTTGATGAACAAAGAGAACAAGAGTGGGCATATAATCTTACTACACATCAGGAAAAATATAAAGGCATATTGACCAATCCAGAAGATCCTGCCAAGCATCCATTTTGGTATGCTTTAACAATGGATCAGAAAAAAATTGTTGCTAAATATCACCAGCATATTAAAGCAACTAATATAAAGGTTGTTCCTGGTATACCAAGGTTCAAATGGTGAATTAATGATTCAATTTGAGAAAAGAAGATATCAAGAAAGGATTGTTGAAAATTTTGAGAAATGGATTAATACTGATGGGAAATTGGCCACAATCATTCTTCCTTGTGGCACTGGAAAAACCAAATCCGCATCATTGTGCATTGATAAAATTAGTGGTTTAAAAATTCTTTGGGTTGCCCATAGGGAGGAGCTTATTGATCAGGCTAATGATTGTTTGTCAGAAACAGTATCATGGACACAAAAATTATCAAAAGAAATGGCAGAATTTAAAGCCGATAATAATAGCGATATTATTGTTGGGTCTGTTCAGACATTAGCCGGAAGAAGATCTCATTTAAAAGGATTCAAACCAGATCTAATAATTATAGATGAATATCATCATTTTTCTGAGAAAAATAAAACATATCAAAATTTAAAAGATTGGTTTCCCAGAACAAAAATTCTTGGACTTACAGCTACCCCTTGGAGGTTTTCTGGTGATGAACTGCCTCTAGGAGAAGTTTTATTAGAAATGGATATAGGAACAGCTATATCACATGGATATCTAATTGCAGCAGTTCCAGAAATATTAAAATCTAATGTATCTTTAGCCAATGTTAAAACACAAATGGGAGATTTTGCCACAAAAGAACTGTCTCAAACAGTAAATACCGAAGAAAGAAATAAATTAATTGCAAAGCGCATTATAGAGCTAGTTAAAGACCAAAAAAGACAGGGGATATTATTTGGTGTTGATGTTGCTCATTCTCATGATATGTATGAATTATTAAAAAATGACATTAGAGCGGCTGAGGTTTATGGAGATACGCCAAAAGAACAAAGAAGATATTTTATGGAAAAAGTTAGAGGCGGTGAAATAGATTGCTTCGTTAATAATTTGGTTTGCACGGAAGGTTGGAATGTTCCACATTTAAGCTTTGCAACTATTGCTAGACCAACAAGAAGCCTTGGGCTTTATCTTCAAATGGCTGGACGGCCATTGCGAAAATATCCAGGCAAAACTGATGCTATTATAGTTGATGTATACGATAAGCTTAAAGTAAAACAATCTCGTATCACATTTGAGGATATGGCTCAACATGGTGATATGTATGGAGAAAAGAAACGAGCCAATAATATCTTAACAGCAAATCTTCCAACTTGGAAAGAGCTGCAAGGATCTGGTACTGGCAAAAACCCAACCAATGACCATATTGCAGAAAAGCTTATCAATTTCCCCGTATTTATGATTCATCAAGACCAAGACCGATGGACTACAGATGACGATTTTATGCAGATAACCTCATGGGTTGTTGCAAATGATCAAAGGCTTATTACGTGGACCGAAGAACAGTTGTTGGATAAAATAATTGACAAATCAACGTGGAAACCGCTAACAATTAAACCAACAATAAGTGCTGTAAAACAATATCCTATTAATGTTATGCATGATACGTTTGGCGAAGGGAAAATTGTTGATATTGGACTGGGATTAGAAGTAAAAGTAGAATTTAATTCTGACGGATGGATGTCTGGAAGGAAGGAATTTGTATCAATATCTGATCTTAAAGTAAAACATGAGTTCCAAGAGATATCTGAACAAAAAGATAAAAAGAAAGTGGACAGGATATTCTATTTGTGTTTTCCAACTACTACCGACAAAGGTCGTATTGTAGAAATGACCAAGGTTAAGAATGATCTTGTTGTATTGAAAGATGACAGGTTAACAAAGCAAGATGCTAAAAGTTATATTGTAGAATCGGCTAGGAAAGCTGGAGTATTGCCTTTGGTTAGGGGAGACGCTAAATGGAAGAAGACATTAGCAAGTGATTCTCAAAAGAAGTTTATTGAGAATCTAATGTTTGCTGGGAAAATAAAATTTGATTTAGATATAACAAATATAACAAAAGGTGAAGCTTCGGCGATTATTGAACAGACAAAATGGCAAAAGATAATTGTAGATAAATTTGGCGCCAAGTCTAAAGACAAATTGCTTGGATATGATGAATCTGTGGAGGATGTATAAATGTCGCATGCTAAAAAAGTTGAGGATTTATTATCATCTCATTTAGGAAAACTTATTGATTTTGACAGTGATTACATTAAATATATAAAAAATCCTTCTAGGGAAGTACAGTTAGAAACTATTAACCAAGATTCATATTCAATTAGGTATATAAAAAATCCTTCAGAAGAAATACAATTAAAAGCTGTTAAACTAGACCCAATTTCAATTAAGTATATAGAAAATCCTACAGAAAAAGTACAACTGGTAGTGGTTAAAAGAGACGGAAGTTATATTCAATTTATAAATAAACCCACAAAAAATACAAAATTAGAGACTGTTAAACAAGACGGATTTCGTATTAGGTTTATAAAGAACCCTTCTAAAGAAGTACAATTAGAAGCAGTTAAACAAAATGGAAATTCTATTCAATATATAAATAACCCTTCTAAAGAAATAAAACTAGCAGCTGTTAAAGAAAATGCATATTCTATTCAATTTATAAAGAATCCTTCTAAAGAAGTACAATTAGTAGCGATTAAACAAAATGCATATTCTATTCAATTTATAAAAAATCCTTCTAAAGAAATAAAATTAGAAGCAGTTAAACAAGATGCATATTCTATTCAATTTATAAAGAACCCTCCTAAAGAAGTTCAAAAAACTGCAATAGAACAATCTGGATATAATATAAACATAATATTATTATGTCCAGATTGGAAAGAATTTGCCGAAGAAATAATAGACAATTTAATGATAAAAGATATAATAGAATGAATATTGTCAAAATTGAGAGAGAAGAATTTTATTTAGCCAAACGGTCATTTACAATTGGTAATTTGCAATACAAAGATTGTATATGGGGGTTTATTTTTGTTAAAAATGATATAATTAAAATTTTATATCCAAAAAACAAGAGAACAAAACGAAAAATAACAACCAGTTCAAGCAAAATAATAGCTAGTGTGTCCAATAATAAATTTCCCGAAGTTTTAGATAAAATAAAAGAAAACTCTGTGTTGATAACCAAAGATGAACTAATGATAAAGGATATAATAGAATAATGGAAAACAGTGATCTTGGCAATAGGATGAAATCTTACGAAGGAACTTATCAATTTTGTCTTACTCCACGTATGCCAATTATAACTATTTTTCATCACAATGAAAATAATTACATGTCTGGTAATAATTTTTCATTTAATTATGAATATAATGAATCATGTTTTGGGGTTAATTTTAGGAGACGGACATCTTGAACTACACAAATTTGGCAAAAATGCTTGTTTAAAATTAACCCGAGCAATAAAAGATAAAAATTACCTTCTTTTTAGCAAAAATAAATTAATAAATTTTCTTACAGAAAAGTCCGTATCAGAAGGGGCTATTTTCGACAAAAGAACTAATAAAATTTATTATAACATCAGGTTAAGAACAAAATGTAATAGATTTTTTACATCATTACATAAAAAATGGTATAAAAATGGCAAAAAGACAATTCCTGAAGATTTGTGTTTAAATGCAGAAATAATAGCAACTTGGTTTGCAGATGACGGATCAATTGTTATCAAAAAAGGACGTTATTCAATAAAACTATCTACGCATTCATTTTCAGAAAATGATATAAAAATTCTGCAAAAAGAACTGTCAAAATTTGATATAAAAACATCTTTAGGGTATACAGATCGTAAAAACAAGTTTCAACCGATATTGTATATTACTAATAAAAAAAATGTTAAAAAATTTGTTGATTTAATAGATCCTGTATTTGATTTTATGGATAGAAAATCAGATATTTGGAGAAAAAATTATCAATTATTAAATGATAAAGAAAATGTTCCGTGCAAATTTTGTTTAAATAAAACTTTTAAAAATGGTAAAACTTACAATAATAAAGTTGCAACAAGACAGGCATACAAATGCTATATCTGCAACAGAGCCTTCCACAAAAAAATAAATTAAATATATGAAATTTAATAATTTGGGAAAAAGGATGAAACAATATGAATTGTCTAGTGAAATATTTTTAGTTCCCCGGTCTCCAATTATTATTCGTGTTGATGGTTGCCATTTTTCTTCGTATACCAAAAAGTTTGATAAACCATGGGATCCTGCGATCCGACACGGAATGATTGAAACCTCATCGGCTCTCATTAAACAAATATCCGGAGCTGAGTTTGCTTATACTCAATCTGACGAGATCTCTATTTTAATAAATCCATACCGGAAATTCAATACCCAGCCCTGGTTTGGCAGTAAGCTGTCTAAGGTCGTTTCAGTCTCTGCCAGTATCGCTACAGCAGCCTTCAACAAAGCTGTTTTAGAATTCATCCTCGCCAGTGGGAAAAGCGTTCCCAAGAACCCCGCTCTCTTTGATTGCCGGGCCTTCGTAGTTCCAAGAGAAGATGTGGTGAATTATTATTATTGGAGGCAACTTGACACGATAAGAAATAGCGTATCAAGTCTAGCACAAGCAAATTTCTCTCATAAGCAGCTAATGAACAAAACATGTAAAGAGATGAAATTAATGTTAAAAAACAAAGGAATAGATTGGGACAAATTATCAGATTGGGAAAAACTTGGAATATGTTTATGTAGGGCAAAAGAAACATCTGATTCTGGATCTATAAGAAGTAAAATCTATGCCAGCTCGGAAACTCCAATTTTCTCGGAGGACAGTTTAATAATTGAAAAAGCTTTGGAGCAAGATGAAAAATGAGAAAACTAGGAAACGTTTGGTTTAATTGGCTTCCCACAACAGATTGGTTATTCTGCTTCAGAAGAAACCAATTTACAAAAATTATGGGGAATTATTCATTTATTAAAATTTTAGGCCTAGAAATTTATATTCGCCGTCCAAATGTTGGCACGACTATTGCAAAGTAGTCCTTATTGATCCTCTACTATGATCTATACAAATAGTAGATCCTAAGGATCAAATGCAATATATAATCAAATGATACGAAGTATCATTTGCGTCAATTTTTTAAAAAGGATTAGATATGGCATTTTTCCAAATAACAAAATCACAAAAATTTGAACCAACAATTAGAAATAAAGATTATGAAAAAGCTATAGAGTGTGCAAAAACATTTGACTGGTTCGATATTACAATGATAGAGTTTGAAGAAGACGGATCTCAAAAACAATTGACATGGCCCAGAACATTTAGATGCAACAAAACCGGTTTAGAAGCTCAAAAAATGTCAGAGAACAGCCCGGTAATGTATATAAATGTAGATAAGAAAAATTTAAAAACAAAATACAGGGGTAATTCTAAAGGATCAACGGAGTTGTTATTATTGACCGCTGATGAAGTAATGATTAAGGATATTATCCAATGAGTTCATCTTTTTATTTTGATGATAAGTACGAATATGTGGATCCAGAATATTTGCCCGTGTATAATGATGAATTCTCTACAATTGATCAGTTTTACAATGATTTAATTTATATCCTAAGTAAAGTAAAATTTGCCCAAAGAATTATAGAATATAAAATTGATGGAATTTATGACAGGATTTTAACCAATTTTAAAGAACATATAAAAGAATCAGAATTAACTGATAATGAAAAATATGAATGGAATTTATTGCCAGAAAATATAAAAAAAATGGAACAATCAAATTCATTTAATCAAACCTGGTAAAACAGTTAGGAAGAAGAAGTTTTCATATATTACTAATTTTGGTCTAAAAAGAACCGGATATAAATTGGTTAATATTGTTAAAATAAAAAGATATATTTATCGAAGCGCTGTTTATCCTGAAATAATAGCTTATACATTTGGTGATTGTTATGGGAATAAAATGTTAAAACCATTTAAAATATTAGATCATGAATGGGAAAGATATTTTGGAGGAAAATATAGCTACGATAAAGCGTCCTGGAAATGCAAAAAATGTTTTATGACAGGAACTTCGCTAATATTTGATAAAAAGTCAATTTTACCAACCGATCTACTAAGTTGTGATGAAGTAATGATTAAGGATTTAATACTATGATTTTACTTGTTTGTGGTTTGCCAGCTTCAGGAAAAACAACAATAACTAACCAATATCCAACCTACGAAAGACTTAACAGAGATCTTGTAGGCGGAAAAGTTGTTGATCTTCTGCCTAAACTAGAAGTTCTAATATCTTCATCAAAAGATGTTATTATAGATAATTTGTTTACTAAAGTTTCAGATAGAAAACCTTTTATTGATCTGGCTGAGAAATATAATGTTGAAATTAAATGTATCTGGCAAACTACCAGTATAGAAGATTGTCAAGTTAATGCATGTAGGAGAATGTGTTCTAAATTTGGCAAAGTATTAACTCCCGAAGAGTTAAAAAAGGAAAAAGATCCAAACACATTTCCACCGGCAGTATTATTCAAAGCCAACAAAGAATTTGAAAAACCAAATATAAACGAGGGATTTTCAGAAATAATTAAGAATAACTTTACTAGGAAATGGGAATCAGAATATGTTAATAAAGCATTAATATTGGACTATGACGGAACATTAAGAGAAATTGTTAATGGAAACGGTATGTTCCCAACAAGCACAGATCAAATAAAATTATTGCCAAGAAGAACAGAGGTTTTAAAATCATACCTGGAAAAAGGATACAAATTATTAGGAGCATCTAATCAAAGCGGTGTAGCAAAAGGAGATTTAACAATAGAAGCTGCCACTGCTTGTTTTGAACATACTAATAAATTGATTGGGTTAGATATAGAGTATCAATTTGATACATCTAAAGTTCCTCCGATTATATCATGGAAGAGGAAACCTATGCCTGGAATAGGGATAGAGTTTGTAGAGAAATATAAACTAAATCCTAAAGAATGCATTATGGTTGGAGACATGACGTCTGATAAAACCTTTGCTTCTAGATGTGGATTCAAATATGCTGATGCTATGGAGTTTTTCAAATGATAGAATACGATTACATCTGTGAATATTGCAAACACGAATGGAAAGAAGATCAAAAGATTACAGATCCTGTCATTAAAATATGCCCAAAATGTGGAAAAGAATCTGCTAAAAGATTAATATCAGGAGCCCCACCATTTCATTTAAAAGGAAGTGGTTGGGCGAAGGATGGGTATAAAAATGGTTGATTCCAATCAAGAAAAAATTAACTAACTATTAGGGATATAATACAATGACAGCAACATTTGACGTAGCACTAACTAAAAAGAATTTTTCTACCAACACCGATCCTTCCCGAAAATCAAAAACTAACATACAAATAAAACAATTGGTTGGGGGTGATTTAGAACAATGCTCAGAAGGAGAATTTGTTTCCGGAACTGGATCAGGTTTGGTATCTGTTGTTCAGCTTTCATTTGCAGAGCATCGTCATTTAATTCTTGATCCTGATTCTATTTGGCTAACAATAGAACGTGGGATGGCTGCTCATATTACTGAAAATGCAGAAAAATTACGAAGCAAATTTGTTAATTTCGATGGAAAGAAAACAATAGATGTAAGAAGAGACAGTTTTGTAAAAGGTGGCAATAATCATTGGGAAGGTTGTTTCGATGAATTCTCAGAAAAAATAGGCAAAGAAATTGGTCCACAAAAAGATTTAATAGTGGGAAATTTCAGCACAACTGGAATATTAGAAAGAGTAAGTAGTGAAATTGTTTTTATGGACGCAATGAGCAAATATTTTAATTATTCTTGTACTACCCTCTGTGGAATTCCTTCTATCACGCTGGAAGGAACAGTAGAAGACTGGGAACTAATTAGAGATAAAACAAAACAATTGGCACAATATAATCTTGATTGGTGGACTATAAAACTAGATCCGGTTTTAGAGAAGATTGTTGACAGTGCCAAAGGCAATGTTGATACAGACTTTTGGATGAATTTTTATTCAGAAGGTGGCGGGAGCGGAGGCCCATTTATCAATGGTCATGTTATTAAATTTTACCCATATTTGATAGATACAAATAACGAATATTATCAAAATAAATATGTATGTTTTGATAATGTTAAGTCTTTCGGCGGAGGTTTAACAATTAACGAATTCCCCAAAGGAATATCTACAGTTCCATTTATATGGAATTATTATGATAAACAGTATCCTATGGAATTCATTGGAGGAATCGTTGGTTCAAAGGAAATATCTGGTGCAGTAAAACCTGGTTTTGGTTGGGCAGTTAGGGATGCCTCTATTCCATTATTAAATTATCCAATGGAGAGATTGGTTATGGACATGAAAATTTGTGATAAAAATGGAAACGTTGGTTTATTGAAAAAAGCAATAAAAGAGGAACGTGGAAATGGTGGAGAAAGATTAAGTGATTTAGAAATTTTGTGGCCAGAAAAAGGTTTAATAAAATATGTATACCACGAGTTGCATGAATTTTTTGTGAAAGATGTTGTATGAGAGTCTACAAAAACCTAACCTGTCCTAAATGCAGTTCTAATATGGTTCTTCAGAAGGGCCGGATTGGAGTATTCTACTCTTGTTCTAAATGGTTATTTGATGGCTGTCTAGGCAAGATAGACGCTGACAATTTAGGCAATCCTGTTAAAGAGGATGAGAAAAGCCATATATTAAGAGTTAAAGCTGAAGTGGCTATGGAAGGTTTATGGAGAAATAATTTGCTTCCTGAAAAAACAAGAAAGAAAATATTTGATGATTTGTGTAGGAAGATTAAAGTAAACAAAATAGATTTTGATATAAAACAATTTTCAATGACTAGGTGTAAAACAATTGTAGCATTTGTTAACCAGAGAGTAAAAGATGTCGGCAGAAAAACACCCCAAAAGTCCCAAAATTCCTTCAAATGTATTAGATATGAAAGCTTGGGCAGAAAACTTCGGGAACCTGAATTACGAGACTCTGTGTGAATTCATGTTTCAGTTGCATGATAAAGTATTGTCTGATTCAAATAAAGACAGAATGGCTGGAAGAAAAATGCTAGCCAGTAAATTATTAGATCTTTCTGATTATATATTTGATGTATATTATGCTTTAGGCGAGATAGCTGACTTGTGTAATCCGTTTAATAATAGGAGCGAAAATGGAAATAAAGATCCCAAAGATATCTGACGAAAAACTTGAAGAGCTAAGCAAAAGAATCAGGCCGGCAAAAGAAGAAAATGGCGAATTGTTTTATTACAAATCCTGTGATCTTAGAAATGAGTCTTTTTCATGGGCTGAAAAAGATTGTAAAGCAAAAGGGTTAAAAGAATTCGCATCACTACCGACTTTGCATACATATGCTTATTATGGTTTTTTTAAACCTAGTGTAGCAGAGGTATTAGCCCAATTACCAGAAGATGTCTTAGATAAAGTTATAGCATTTAAAGTAATTGGACCCGAAACAGCATCGGATTTAAATAAACATAAAGAAGAGCTTAATGCAGGATTTCACGTTGCAGAAACAATTTTGTATACCAGGGAAAATAATGGAAAAAGATATTAAGGTTGGCGATTGGGTTTTTTATGATTGCAATGGCAATCTAGAAACAGGTATTGTGGTAAAAATATGGGAAGATGAGAATGGAGACTTGGATTCCTATGTATGTTTTGTTCCAGAACGTGGCAAACCGTATGTACTAAGATATTATCTCTCCTCTTTGGAAAAGATTACGTCATAATATCATAAATCAACAAATTATCTTTTATTTTCTGAATTAAATCTTTGTTTTTCAGCAATTTTAATAATGTGGACAAAATGTGTGCGGCACGGCGGTCTTTATTTAAATTTTTCAAACACACATCTATAATAGTATTAAAATCAATAAATTTTTCTTTATTTTGATGTATTAAATGATCGATGTTATTTACTATAGAATTATAACAAAATAAATTATTAAAATAACTTTCATCATTTTCTTTTTCAGAAAGAAAGCGAATAAATGCATTTAGAGAATTTATTTTCTCAGATTTAACAATACACTCTATTATAACGGTGGGTTCGTAGAGAGAATCTGAAAGATGATATATAGGAATGTGTTGTAGAATGTAAGAAAACATTCTGTCAAAATTTATACCCCTGTGTTTTAACAAAGCACAAACATTAAATAAATTAACACATTCATGTGATGTTATTTCGATAGCCAATTTCTTTTCTAGTTCATCGTGGTCCCAATTTGGATAATCTTTTAATAAATACAAAGTTTCTTCAAACCAATTATTTTGAAGGAAGATAAATTTTATCCTTTCGTGATAAGGAAGGCTTCGTAGTTTGCTTAAAGATGTTGCGGTCATTCAATTATATCTTTTATTACCATTTCTTCGCAAGTCAGATTCTGTTTGGCAAGCTTCCATCCGTTATTTATAATCATTTCTAATCCACATTTTCTGCATTTGAAAGAAGTATAATGTCCTGAATTTAAATAAACATTAGTATCAGACAAATAATCCCAATAATGATTGTCATTTTTCGGATCAAATAAAATATATCCAAGTATTTCTGAAATAAATGGAAATGTAAAGTTTATTTTGGTCGTATCGAATTCGTCTTGTTTAACTATTATCTCACTATCAATAACTGTAAAAGGTAAACTTTTGATTATTTCTTTGCAATTATATTCTAATACTGACAAGGCCTGGTTGTTCATTGGTTCGCCGATGATTTTTTGCATAGCAGTTTGGATTTTATCTCTTATATATTCATGTATGTTTGTGCCATAATCAGGCAGGTTATATTCTGACATAATATTGGAATATCTTATCCAAAGGATGCATCGATGAATAAATTGGTTAGAAGAAGATTTTTAGAGAAGCTTGCTGCAAAAACAGAAAAGACTGAAAAGCTCAAGGGAAAAAACAATAGAAAGTCTGTGGAGAAATTTCTTGATAAACTCAAGAAACAGTATTCTTCTTTATCCACATCGCTTAAAGATGCTCAGAGCCAATTAGACAAACTTCAAACTTTTATTGAAGAGCATAAGGAAGGGGAAGCATTAACCAGAGCAGAGATGAAGAAAGCCCATGAAATTCTTAGGAACATGGATTTCTCTGGAGCTGACGAAGTTAATATTGGAACAGACGAAGACGATGTTGCTTATATCAAGGATGGGAAAAGATATTCTTATAATGCTGATACTAATGACCTTTGCCGATATGAAAAGAAAACAAAGAAAGAAGAAGTAGAGGATGTAAATGATCTTTCTGAAGGATTCGATGTAAACATTGGGAGCTCTTAATGACATTACCTGGTGCCATTGTGTTTATGAACAACAATGTGCCTGACCAGGTTCGGGATACGTTGAGAAAACAATTATTTATAACCCAACTAATGGACGGGTATGCATTTGATGGATATGTAGCAAGTAATCCTGGATATCCTACATGGGTAAGGAACCATAGTGAAAGAGTGATGGTGATGCGACCTTTTACGGAATTAAATAACAGAATATTTGCGGATGTAGTTATTTATGTTAACAATGGAATGGCAGCGATTGAGAACAACAAATTTGGACCGCCGGGGTTGACATATCGTGTGGCTGAGTTATATTGGGGGAAGCTTGGTATATATGACCCCCGCATTTAAAATTCCGGAAGAAATTAAAAAAGATCATGATTATACATTTGTTTCGAACGTATACCTAACTACAAATAAATTATTTTATTCGAGGTATATTTGCTCTAAATGTAAAATTATATTAAGAATTTATTCCGATGAATGCAAAATTATATTTGGAAAATTTCATCATCAATTTTCTGATGGATTAGATTTTAGTCAAAAAAATGGACTATATTTATCAGAAGAATTACAAACGCTTACTTGTAGTGAAATAATAATAAAAGATATAATAGAATGAAAGAGGAAGCGTTTCACAAAATTCCAGATGATCAAATTAAAGATCATAATTATGTATTTGAAAAGAATGTTGATATATATTTTGGATATAAAGGACAAAACAAACAAGGGTTTCTGTCGAAATATAGATGTTTAAAATGTGGATTAATATGCCATATATATCCGCAGCATAATTATATTTATTATTCAATAATAAATGGTAAAACACTTTCTTGCGATGAAATAATAATAAAAAACATAATAGAGTGATGTTAAAAAATACATGGCCAGCGCTAATTGCGAAAATACCACCTGATATTAAAAAAGATCATGATTTTATTCCTACTGTTAATGGATATAATTTTAAATGTTTAAAAAGCATAATAGAATAATGGAAGCTCCTTGGTATTCAATACCAACTAAATATAAAAAAGATCATGAGTTTCATTTTATAGAAAACAATTATAGTAAATTGTCAGATACTTATTGCTCGAAATATAAATGTTCAATATGTAGAACTTATTTTCACATTTTTAGAGACGGTTCCTGTGGATTTTACCATTCATTATTCATAATTAATAAGAACTATGAATTGGACAAATTGTCCTGTGCCGAGTATATAATCAAAAACATAATAGAGTAGAATAAAAGAAAATCGAAGAAAAAGTCGAGAACGGCTAGGCATAACAAGATATAGGTTTGGACATGATAAAATTAACCACACAATTCCAGGAACATTCTCCATATAATAATATGGAGCCGGATAGCTTTATTAATAAGCCTAGTAATGTTTCGGGTTGTGCAATGGAGGAAAGGAAATAAACCTCAGAAAGAAAAAGGATGCACGGCCCGGAACTTGAAGAAGTTGCCGGGTTTTTGTTTTGGACCCATAGATTAGCGGAAAAATCATCCGGCTCTCACCCGGAAGAACGTCGGTTCAAATCCGATTGGGTTCACCATAATAGAAGAAATTCTATTGTTCTATGAAAATTAAATAGTTGTTTTGGTGGTGCTCGCCTATTTTTAGCGAAGGCAAGAGTCTGTAAAACTCCCGGTTATCCTGTGTTGGTGCAAATCCAACCATCACCACTTATATATGGCCTGATAGCTCAGCTACGTAGAGCACAAGTCTGAAAAGTTTGGTGTCATCGGCGCAAATCCGATTCAGGCCACTAATGGGGAGAAGAGGTTCGAATCCTTGCTATTCTGAAGAAATCAGCCCTGCAAAGGCAATTTCCTCTCAGCCGTTATGTCTTAGGACAAAAGCAATGCTAGGCAGGTAGCTAACTGCCGTCTTTGTGCCGGCTCGAAGAAATGAATAATCAGAATAACTAGCTCAATGGCAGAGCACCCCAAGCTTTAGTAATTGAGTGATATTTTTTTTAATACAAGGCCTGGTAGCTCAGAGGAAGAGCGGGAACCTGTGGGATCTAGATACACGTCTCTTTCCAGTTCAAGTCTGGAAGATCCAAAGATAAGTTCCGGGTCGAGAGTTCAAATCTCTCCCAGGCCTCTTAGGAATAATATGGAAAGAATAATCGAAACAGTTTCTTTGACACCAGGTGAAATTAGAGAAAGAAAATTTAACAAAATCACTAATGCCATGAATAATTTAAAATGTAAATATGTAAACCAATATGGTTCTCTTATTGGTGCGGTTGTTGTCCCATATAAAACAGAATACGACTATAAAAGTTTAAAATGTATATTTAGTTGGGAAATTGTTAAAGAACCTATAAGGTTTATATTGTGTGCATAAAGTAATTGCCTTCATCGTTCAGCGGCAAGGACACTGCTCTGTCGAAGCAGATACAGGGATTCGAGTTCCCTTGGAGGCGCTAAGAATATGGGGATGGGTTTCCCAACCTGACGAGGTTAAATAGGTTCGAGTCCTATATTGGTTAAATTCCGTTCGAATCGGAACATATTCTTTATCAGCATATAGTATAACCTGGTAGTACCTATGGCCTGGGACCATATAGTTTCTGTTCAAATCAGAATATGCTGACAAAAGGAAGCTATAATGAACAAACAAAAACAATTAGAAGATCTACAACTGTCTTTAATATCATCATTACAAAATGATTCCTATATAACTTTGGAAGAATTAGCAAAGAAATTCAATGCATCAAAAAATATGGTGCATAAAACAATTATGAATATTTCCAAACTCCCGGGATGGAGTTTTACGCCAAGCAATTCAACCCCATATGCGAAAATTAATCATTTAAAAAGGAATCGTAAAAAGGGAGACAAATATGATCATGATCAAAACGAAAGTGATTGGCAAAGAACATATTATCATGTACACAAATCTGTAGAATAAAAACTATTACAACAAATAAGAGGTCTAGAACTCTATGTTGTATTGGATATTTTGTATAAAAAGTCCCAGTTAGGAGCCTGGAAATAATCCACTGTTAAGTTCGGAAACATATCGTTCCAGCGGAAGACATATCGTTCCAGCGGAAGGATATATGGTTTAACTCCATTAAAACAGTGTGAATGTTTAAGTGTGCGCTACACGTTTTATACAAAATATTTTGGACCCTAAGCTAGACAGAGAACAGCACCCGGCTCTTACCCGGGAGATTGCCCCACTGCAATTGTGGGAGGGTCTACTAAACTAATAAATCCATATATTAATGGTTAACAAGCCTACAAACTATAAAAGAAATGAGAAGATAAAATGAAAACAAATAAGTTCCTAACATCTATAATTGCAACAATTCTACTGTCTTGTTCTACACCAAATAGTATAAATGTCGGTACAAGTCCAGATGGAATTGCTGGCTCTACATCTGCTATTACTACCGGTGGCGGTGGAATTGCTACCGGCTCTGCTCCTAATGAAACAGGAGGAGATATTATAATTGGTTCAGGTGGCTCTGAGACAGCAGGAACTGATCCAGGAGCTGCGGGTGGTCCTGAGAACGAAGCAGGCTCTGCGGGCATCCTGGAACCAGGAATGGCCGGTTCTGTATTCTCTTATGGAGGAACAGCTGGGGAAGCCCCTTCCACTGGAGCAACTTATGATATTGGAACAGGTGGTACTATCGATCTAGGAACAGGAGGGGAAGGAAATACAATAGATTTAGGAACAGGCGGAACCATTGATCTTGGAACGGGAGGTACGGTTGACCTTGGTACTGGTGGCACAGTAGACCTGGGAACCGGAGGCTCTGTTGATCTAGGAACTGGCGGAACCACTGACTTATGCATTACCACTTGTACCCCAGACATTCTAGGTTTTGGTGAAGAAGCGGTTAACCTTCTAATTTTCGAAAACGCAAATGCAAGCGGATGTGATACAGAAGGAAGAATGTGGGTTGGTGGCAATGCTACATTAAGTGGATACGGCGTAGGTGCTCAACTATCTCAATGTGATACAGAAAATTACGTTCTTGTTGTTGGAGGGGATCTAGATGCTAATGGAGGAATAAAAGGAAAAATCTGGGTTGGAGGAAATGTGCTTAATGGAACTTCTCAATGTGGAGGAGTTTGGGGAGATCTTCCTTCGCCAGTAGATTTCGAGTCATTAGAGGAAACATTAATTGCATACAGTACCAGACTAGCAGAATATGAAACAAATGGAACCACAGACGTAGGTTCTCCAACGGTGTTTACAGGTACTGATACGGAAATGAATGTATTCTCCATAAGTGGTTCAGATATGTTATCCTCAAATGGATTTACAATTAATGTTCCTGTAGCATCTACGGTTATAATAAACGTTTCGGGAACAGAGGCTGGATTTGTAAATGGAACAACTATATTGCCGGATGGAGTTTCTTGTGGATCTGGGGCAGTATCATTGGATGACTTTTGCAATCAGTTAATCTGGAATTTTTATGAAGCTGAAGTGATATCGGTAAGTGGTACAGCAGTTCAAGGATCGATATTAGCACCACTGGCATCATTTGGAAGTAATGGTAGTGGGCAAGTGAATGGAACTGTAATTGTGAATAGTTTTGAAATTGATTCTTGTATTGAGATGCATCCGCATTATTTCAATGGATGTTTGTGTACGGAGACAGGTGAGTACGCCTGTTGTGTAGAGTAAATTATCAGCCAGTCTAGCAATCAAGGGATAGCACCTGCCCTGTAAGCAGGAATAAGGCGAGTTCGATTCTCGCGGCTGGCTCCAATCCATGTTGGTTTAGCAATCCAGGATTGCGTCTGTTTCATAAGCAGAATTAAGATGGGAGCATCACCCATAACCAACACCAAAATCACAGAATATAGAGCTAGATGTGGTTTTAAAGATTGGGTTTTTTGTAATCCCAAAGGACATCAACAACTTCTTTAAACTGTTCTGGGTCAATAACAGTTGAATGATATTTTTTAACATCATCAAGGGCCCAATAACGTGAATGAGCAGTAATAGGTCTTTCTAAAAGAGCTTTAGAGGCTCTATTGCCAGTAAGGAAGCCTAGTAGTTCTTTTGCTGTAGTATATTGTGATTGTGTTTGTGGAATTTTATTATACCACTCTTCTGCAAGGGCTTCTGCTTCTCCTACAGAGATTCGTTCTTTCTCGCTTTCTCCCAAAGGCAGAACTTGGGCATATTTCTTTGAAAACTCTTTGGCTAGTTTTAATAACTTTGTCATAAGAATATGAGAAAATATTGACTATGGTAATGATTTGAGATATATAGTAGGGTGTATGTTAAATTGGGCTATGGTATAACGGTACATTACGCAAGGTTCTGGCCCTTGAAATCTCCGTCCAACTCGGAGTAGCTCAGCAAAATGCAAGATGATTATATAAAACACTTGGCCAACAAGACAATAAAATTAAATAGAAATAGATTTTCTATAATGGCGCATATAACAAGGAACAAAATAGTATTTGAATGCAAAGCGGGTATTTCGAATTCTATTGGAATAGATAAAATAAAAGAAACAGTTTATGGATATAGAGAAATTGATTTTGATGACCTAATTGAAGAATTATTAATGGACGAGATATTTGGATAAAATAATATTGCGGAATAGGGCAGTCAGGAAGCCCGTCAGCCTCATAAGCTGAAGGACATTGGTTCAAATCCAATTTCCGCAACCAGATGATTAATATTGCATATAAGTATGTTCTGCCAACATTGTTCTGAATTCATTAAATATATAAAACAATATAAATGTATAAAATGTGGATATAACGGACCTCGGAGGTTGACAAAGGGGCCGGAAGTGTTTATAGTGTGTGCCTAAGGAACATTGTGGATGATAAATTGCTCAAAGGAATATTGCTTGTAGATACGCTTAAAAAGAGATTTGAAAAGCTTGATATAAAAGTGTCTGCAATTGGTCAATTCCGTGGTGATGTTATTATATATTTAAAAGACATCAGTGATGCAGTTTGGATAAAAGAATTTTTGATGGAAGATGAGGTAGATCTCGTAAAGTTTTTTAAATCATAAACGATTCGGAATTTAATTCAGCGGTAGAAGTTTTCTTTCACAGAGAAAAAGTCATAGGTTCAAATCCTATAATTCCGACTAGGGCCATATAGCATAAAAAGGACAATGCGTAGGTAAAAATGTAAATCGGAACCTATACTCGAAAGAGGGAAGATAAAGTAGCATTAGCAAATGTTTATAGGGTGATGCTCGGATAGACCTCTACTAATGTGAATTTTCTCATGGTTGCTGATGCACCGAATGGCACAGAGATCCTGGGTCGCTAGGGAAGCACATTTCCAAAACGAGAATTTGTATCTTCAATGTGGATTCGAATTCCACTATGGCCGCTAAAATACTTGGATCCTTAGCTTAAATGGTAGAGCCTTCGGTTGTGGCCCGAAGCTGGTTCCAGTTCGACTCTGGAAGGACCCACAAGAAAGAACATCATGACATATAAAGCAATAGCACTAACTTTTGGATATGTAGAATCTGCCACTTCTGCTGTGCTTATATTCACACCAGAACATGCTTTTGAAACAAGAAAAGAAGCTTTACATTCCCTAGCAGAATATCTATATACGAAATATTCTTTTGAAATTAAAGAACATGTAGACCATATTAATAGATACAAAACATATATGGCGCCATGTTGCAGAAAAGCTTGGGATAAAAGAGATCAAAATAATCCTCCCGAAAAATGTCCCAGATGTGGGGCTAGCTATTCTGTAGAGGCTGAATCGCAATTTTCAATTGATGATTGGTATAATTATTTAGATAATATATTTCATAGCACTGCTAATTCTTATGGAGACTCTGAGGTTGATTGTGATTGCAATTGGAACCCGTGGGATTTTGATTTTAGCATAACGAAAGATGAAATGATAATTATTAATAAAGATGGAGAGGTGGTTTTGTTGAAAGCGTTGATGAATATTCACCCGGAATTGTTGGAAGATATAAATGATTGTAATGGCATTTTTAGCAAGGAAAATGGCAGAGAATATGATATAATATGTAATGGAGAGTGAACCGAATAAGTTTCGGAGCATCTTGGAAAGGTGATGGAGGTTTGAAAAGGCCTTGTGGGGCGGGACCACCACTCTCCGCTGAGGATAGAAAATGATAATTTACAAGTTTAAAGAGATTCCAGAGACAAGAGGGGAAAAGTATCCTTGTTCTGCATTTAGATGGGTATTTGAAACAGGAATGTGGCACATAGGATTTGTTTGGCAATATAAGAATAAAAGTAATGGGGAGTGGGAGTCTTCTCACACTACGGTTTACGAAGTATGGTTAGATAATAAATTTCGTTTTGGTAGGGAACATTATTACTATGATGGTCCGCATTGTATGTTGCACCTGGGGTGGATAACATTTTGTTGGTGTGGGAATCCTTTTACGAAATGGTGTGAAAAATGTTGGCCTAGTGATAATTGACAATATTCGGCACAAGGTGTAATTGGTTTTGCACGCAAGTCTGATAAACTTGAGGCTCCCTGTTCAATCCAGGGTGTGCCGACTAAATGGAAAGTAAAGAACAAGTGGTTGTTCATCTGTTTGCTAAACAGAATGTGCCGAAAGGCATTCGGTCCGACTCCGATGCTTTCCTCCGTATCTATGGAAGGTAAAACAGACAGGTTCGCTGTACCCGGCTCGAAACCGGTGGGCTGAGTAAAATCAGTGAGATTCGAATTCTCTGCCTTCCTCTGTGAAAAAACCATTTCTAATAATAGATTATCCTAGAGACATAGATATTTCTGGTAAAAAACCAAAGACTAAAGTTAAACCATCTCTTCCTTATCAAGGAATTGCTAGAAGACATATTTTGGAGGAGGAATATTTTATTGTTTGCGCATAATATTCTTGCATTAAATCATGGCAATGATAGCAGTTCCAATATCACCTGATGTGTCCCGTCTTTTTAGAGAAATTGATATAGATGGACACAGAGACCCTTCTGACCACATTACTTTATTCTATCTAGGAGATGAGATATCTTTAGATACTATATTAGATATAATTCCTATTATACATAAAGTGGTTGAGGACGTTAGGCCATTTGAGGCTACTGTCGGAAAGATAACCTCCTTTCCCAAAGGAGAGGATAAAAAGGAATACCCAATTATTGCCGAAGTTAAATCAGAGAAACTTCTCGAGATTCGAGAAAAGATTCGCAAATTACTTGATAAGAACAAAGTAGAATACAGTAATGACCATGATGAGTACAAACCTCACATTACATTATCTTTTAATAAGAAGAGGCAAAAGAATTTGAGGCTACCAACCAAGGCAAAGTTCATGATAAACCAGATTGCATTATTTGGTGGAGACGAAGCAGATTCAGAGATATTTGTTAATTTCCCATTCTCTCTTGGTGTTGAGAAGAAGAGTTCTGACAGCATTGTTGAATTATCTGAAATGTTTTTGAAAGCAAGCAGATGATTAAAAAATATATTGTTCCCAACAATATTGCACAAGATCATGTACTTGTTGAGCTTGGCAGATTTACCAACAATGTAGTTTGGTACGAATGTGCGAAATGTGTTTCAAAAATTAGAATTGATTTTAAAAGAGATAGTTTTCATTTTTATCCCAAGTTTTGTTCTAGGGGGAGAATTTATAAAAATGAAATTTTGAGTTGTGCCGAAGTAATAATAAAAGACATAATAGAGTAGATATGGATAAGCCTAATTTTGATCCACCTATTAAAACAGATCATGAATTTATTTTCATTTCAAATAATTGTGAGTTCGTAGATATTAATTGGAGTATTTCTTTTCTTTGTGGGCCAGACGACAAACAATCATTTTATAAATGTAAAAAATGTGGAGTTATTCTAATGATAGAGGAAGAGGTTGAAGGTTTTGATGATGTGTTTTTGTGTCATAGTTATTATGGTCATAATGGGAACACATATGGATTATCTTGTTTAGAAATGATGATAAAAGATATAATAGAATAATGAACAAAATTAAAGAGCCTATTTTAAAATTTAGCTATGATAAAAAAGGACATGATTTAGTTTTGATTAAAAATCATGATTATGTGGATGGGCTTATATTATTTTCGGGCTCCTCATATGAATGTTCAAAATGTAAAATACAAATTACAATTGATGGTTTGGGTTGTTTTCCGAAAAACTATTTGTCATGCGACGAAATGATGATAAAGGATATAATTGAATGAATGCTGAATCACCATTGTTTGAACCGCCAAATGATTCAGATCATAGTTTTGTTTTCTGTTATAATAGTTTGGAAGAAAATATAGAATGTCCGTCAACAATATATACATGTAAAAAATGTGGTATAATTTGCGACACAAATGATTTAGAATATAATCTTTTTATATCAAAAAGAGATAAGTGGACGTGGACATTGGTAGGAAACGAGCTATCGTGTGATGAATTAGTGATAAAAGACATAATCGAATGAAACAAATAACTTTAAATACTATGTTTAAAATATCGGATCTTATAATTCAACCAATGTTTCCAATTTCCATTGGAAATATATTTTATTTTGATTATCCTCTAAAAGAGTATTTTCTAGTATGTGCTTAGAGGGATTCCTAGATAGAAGTTTCTTCATTATCTAATGGTTCCATTTGTTTAGCCAAACCAGTTAATAGATCAATTTTTTGTTTTTCTATTCTTTTTACTTTTATTTGTTTATCTTCAGGCAAACTATTAAAATCATTTTCTATACTTTCTATTAAAACCTGAATGCCTTCAGCCATACTGTATAAAGCTTCGCTTATTCGGCTTTCAAATGCATTAACAAAATCAGCTCCTGGATGATTAAACTCTGCTAGCTTGGTCAGATTACTTTTTTTTACCAAGATATTTTAGTTCAAATTCTGATGCTAAGCTAGCTATTTTTGAAGCTGTTTTTATCCAAGCTTTTGGAATAGTATTGTTAACAAGTTCTTTGTCCTGTTGACCAACCATGCTATTAGGATCTAAAGCATTCTGCACTTCTTTTATAAAAGCTTCTTTATTAGCTTCCCAAAGCCTTTGGGCTTTATCCTGTTGTCCAGACTGAAGAGCTCTTATAATTGTTTTTAAAGCATATGTAAGCTCTGATACATTACTTCTTTCAGTTGACGTTGCAGGAGAAGCATTTCCCTCAGGCCGTCCGGTTCCAGAAGAAACAGGTCCATAATTAACAGTGTTTGTATGTGCTTGAGCCTTTTTGTCCATATTTTAGTCCTCAGTCTTAATATTAAATTATTCACTCATCCTTCAAAAAACCTTCATGTGTATAAAAATTAGAATGCATTGTAGAGTCTAATCCAAAATCAAATAATTTTAAATCTCCAAATTTATTTAAACCCCAATGTTCAGGGTTTCTTGCATCACCATAAATAACACCCAAATTAATAATATCACCAATCTCTATTAGTGTTTTAATAGCATCATCTGATAGATTATATTTTTTAAGATTTTTAATATTGCTTTTTGTAAATTTATAACGTATAACATCGTAAAGCCATTTGCTACTAAACAGATTTTTTGGAATTCCCGTATGATGTTCAAATTCGTCTATATTTTCAAATGGGTAAACTTTCTCAACAATTATCCAAAGGGCTCGGGGGTGCATATCAAAAACTTTAGTAAATAATTCGCTTCTGTTTTGTATCCTAGCTTCCATGTTGTTCTGAGCGATCCCCGCCTGATTAATAGCTACTTTTAAAACATTATCTTCAAGGCCATAGGCCATTCTAGAAGTTCCTCTTTTTTGCTTTCCCGCACTGAAAATCGGGAACAATGTTGAATCTATATATTCTTTTACTTCTTTTATGGTTTGTAATTCTGAAAATTCATCATAATTAAATTGCTTTCTTTTTAAAATTTCTTTTATTTTATCATCAAGCAATTCTGGATTAAGTTCAGGAAGAACAGAAGGATATCTTACTTTAGCCGAATCTACCGTAGCCAGTTCTTCTGCCAGCTTGACAAAGAGCTCAGAGAGCCTTAGGATGGAACCATACATATAGGAATGTCGGAATATGACCAAGATCGTCTACATTGGGGACAACAAGTTTGATATCCGTCTAAAAGAAAAAGGATGTGGAGTTGCCATATACAAAAATGGACAGTTCTTCCACGCTGGGCAATATTATCCTGAAGAGGAAAAATTAGCTCTAAAAGATTGTCAACAAATGGATGTCATAGAAAAATTAGAGAGAGAAATTTGTAGTTCTATTAATTTAGAAGATGTTGTATTTCCTTATATAAAGGGCTATTAATTGTTATGTTAAAAGAAATGATTATAAAACATTTAGGCTTCGATCCAGAAAATGAATTGGATTGTTTTACAAACATTAAACGAGAAGCACACAATATTCGATATATAAAAAATCCTTCAGAACAAGAACAACTAGCGGCTGTTAAACAGAGCTTTTTTTTCTATCGTATATATGAAAGATCCCTCAGAACAAGCACAACTAGAAGCTATTAAAATAAATGAATTTAATATTCGATATATAAATAATCCTACAAAAAAAGTTCAATTAGAGGCCATAGAGAAATCTAGATATGATATTGCAATAATAGCATTATGTCCTGATTGGAAAGAATTTGAACAAGAGATACTAGACAACATGATGATAAAAGATATAATAGAATAGAATGATATAATTACAGATGACAAAAGAATATATTGTTCTAACCAAGGAAGAATATAAAGAATTACTTGAGACTCTTGAAAAAGCAGAAGATCTTGCCGAGGAGCTGCGAAGACTGTCCCTAGAACTTAGGATGCAGAAGTTCCGAATTTGGAACAAAATAAAAGATGATTAACATTGGAATAATTGGCTGGATAGGCACAATTCTTCTTGCTATCTGTGGCTTTCCTCAAATGATCAAATCTATTAAAGATGGTCATTCAGAAGGAATTAGTCATGCCTTCTTGTGGCTTTGGTTTTGGGGAGAGGTTTTTTACATTATATATGTTTTGTTTAAAGATTTTGATACAATACAATTGTCGAATTATATTTTAAATATTGCAATTGTTATCATTCTGATTTATTATAAATATTTCCCGAGGAAAACTAATGAAAAAACCAATTGAACATATTTGGAACAAAGCAGGAAAATGTTTAAGGTGTGATGTAAATATTACAGATATAACAAAATTATTTATTAAAAATAATGTTGATTTATTCAAAGATATTAAAGAAAAAATTAAAAATGACCCAGATTCAGAATTGGCTGAAAAATTACTTTTGGCTTTAAAATATAAAATATTTTCTGATATACCATGTCTCTCTGATGAAGAAATGGTTATTAAAGACATAATTCAATGATTGAAGATGGAAAATACTATTGTCTTAACGATGAATGTAAAAATTATTTTCACTTAACAAAATATAATATATTATTCAAATGTGTCGCAATAGATAACAGAGGCATTTTTTATTCAACTAACAGAAGATGAAGCAATGATAAGAGACATAATACTATAAGGTTTACAATGCCAACAAAACAAATAGAAGGTGATCTTTTAGAATCAACGATGCAATATATTGTGCATCAAACCAACTGTGTTTCTTCTGGAGCAAGCGGAATAGCTAGGGCTATTTTTGATAAATGGCCAGAAACAAATATATATAAAGAAAGATCTAATAGTAATTATTGGCACAAGCCAGGATATATTTACATAAAAAAACATGTAATTAATGCAATGGGACAATTTTATCCCGGTCCGTCGGGAAGATATTCTATGAATAGTATAAAATTTAACGAGACACCAGATATGCGCCAATTATGGTTCATATGTTGTTTGACAAACATATCTTGTATTAATGGTTTGCAGTCTATTGCTTTTCCTTATAAAATTGGGTGTGGTTTGGCTGGTGGAGATTGGGATTGGTATCTAAAAGCCATTGATGATTTTGCAGACAAATCAGGTGTTAAAACATATATTGTTAAAAGGCCCCAAGATGACTAATACATCAATCAAAAAATTTATTATAAACAAACTAGGGTTCGATCCAGAAAATGAATCAGAGTGTTTAAAAGCAGTTAAACAAGATGAATATTCTATTCGATATATAAAAAATCCTTCTAAAGAAGTACAATTAGAAGCTATTAAACGAAGTGGATGGTCTATTCAATATATAAAGAACCCTTCTAAAGAAGCACAATTAGAAGCAGTTAAACAATATGGATATTCTATTCAACTTATAAAGAACCCTTCAAAGGAAATGCAATTATTAGCGGTTAAACAAAATGGAAGCTCTATTCGATTTATAAAGAATCCTCCCGATCTGTTCAATTTATAAACAATCCTTCAAAAGAAGTTCAAAAAACTGCAATAGAACAATCTAGATATGATATTGCAATAATATTATTATGTCCAGATTGGAAAGAATTTGAACAAGAGATATTAGTCAATTTGATGATAAAGGATATCATTGAATAATTTTCAAGCCCAAATTAGTTTAACCAAATTGAAACAAGGGCAATATCGTTGTCCCTACTGCGGATCTGAAACTTTTTCTTTATTAGAAATTAAAGATTATAAATGTAAAATGGGCAAATATCAAGATTATGATTGTGGCATAGAAGAATCGTTTAGCAGAATCAATAACAATAGAAACATATATAAATATTCCGTTTTCATTATTGACGAAATAGATGATAATTTATCAGAAGTTAAAGCTAAAGGAAGAATTATAGGAGAACTTAAACATAATATAAAAATAGCCAATAACAATAAAATTATTCCGATTAACAAGAAACACACAGGTAAAAATGAAAGCTATTATAAATTTGCAGCACTAATACATTGTTCTAAATGTTATTGGTATAAATATGTCTATCAAAAACCATATAAAGTGCCACTATGAAAAAGTTTTATTCCAAGGACACAGGGTATATAGTAATAGGCCGTTCCTAGGAATAAAAGAAACATTTTCCATGTACATGTCGAGGAAGCTGGGAATAATTAGGAATATGATTGACAGCTAAGCTGTCAGAAAGGTTAAAGGTATTTAAAATGGCGTAGATTAATATTCGTGGCCCTCCTTAGAAATAGTTAATTCAATAATTGTTTTTGGTATATTTGTTTGACTATACCCTACAAAGGTAGCTCGATACCTTGTAAATCGAGACAAGGAGGTTTCGTGATGACATTTGATAAAAAAGAAGCGCTGAAGGTATTTAAAAATCTAGCAAAGAAACATCATTATTTATCTAGAACTCAAGCTCTTGCTTATGCGTTCCTAAGAGGAGCTGCATATGTGAAACTTGAAAGAAAAATAAATGAAGATAATTTTCCAGAAATAGGAAGAAATAGTTTTCTTTCTTGTCTAATATATAGTATATGTAATGATGTATATTACTTTGGAAAATACGAAGGATATGATTTATCTTTCCAAGAATTTCTCAAAGACGGGAATCTGAGAGAAGAAATTAGAGCCTGGGTTTTTGCTAAGTACGCTACTAAAATTGAAGAGGTGGCGGCATGATTTAGGGAACTAAACTTTATGTAGTAATACGTAAAGACATAAAACCAGGAGCAATGTTAGCTCAAGGGATTCATGCTGCTCTTCTATTTGCAAAAGAACATACGGAAATAACAGAAGAGTGGCATTTAGACTCTGATTATCTAGCTGTCCTAGAATGTGAAAATGAATCACAGTTATCTTATTTCACAGATATTGCGGCAAGCAAAGAAATAAGATATTCTGTGTTTAGGGAGCCAGATTTAAACAATCAGATAACAGCAGTGGCTTTTGAACCAGGAGACGCTGCAAAGAGATTGTTAAGGAAATTACCATTAGCAATGAGCAAGTGAACAAATGATCACCATAAAATGGTGATCAAATGGCTCTGTAGCTTAGCGGTCTAAAGCAGGGTTCTCTAAAAACCCGATCAGTGTTTCGACTACACTCAGAGCCACAAAATGCCAACATCATTTTTTTGTAATAATAATGTTAACAGCAGGAGTGTTGTTGGGAATCATTTTGTACCATACGCACCCAGATAGGAAATAAATGAGTAATATTGTTGGCATCTCTGGTCATCGGCCCCCCGGACTTGGATGTGGATATGAAATTCCCAATCCTGTATATGATAAAGTTTACAAAGCAATCGTAGACAAGTTCCACGAATTATCTCCGGAAAAGATTATATCTGGAATGGCGCTGGGGACTGACACAATTTCCTGTTGGGCAGCAATAGAACTAAATATACCTTTTATAGCAGCAGTACCATTTGAAGGTCAGGATTCGATGTGGCCAGATGATACCAAGCGCATATTTAAACATTTATTAAGCCTTGCAGAAAAGGTAGTTATAGTATCGCCTGGTTCATATGCACCAGAAAAGATGCATACTCGTGATAGGTGGATTATAGATAATTCTGATTGTTTATTAGCTGTATGGAATGGTATTGAAAAAGGTGGAACTTATGGAACAATAAGATATGCTCAGAAGCAACAGAAAGTTAGGCCCGAGTATAAAATACATAGAATTGATCCAACATGCCTGTAAAAATAGTTTCCAAAGGAAAAATAATAATTAGGGAGCCTACATGGTGGGATCGTTTATTATGCAGAATATTTGGTCATATTAAAATTAAAAACAATTCTGACCAGGGATATTATGTAAAATCAGATTCAATAACAATAGAACAAGAATGCCCCCCGTCATTGACATACAATTGTATATCATACGATTATGACAAATACAAATATTGTTTAAATCTAATTCCATGCAAAAGATGTGGAATGTATGAAAAAACTTCCATAGAAGAATTTGTACCACTTTCAGAAGACGAAAAGATAATAAAAGATCTGATTGAATAAGGTGAGCAATGGCAAAAATAACGATAGACAGAGATGGTAAAAAAGAAACAATTAATATGACGAATGAATCAATTGATAAACTTTTTAAATTAGTTGAGTTTGTTGATTTAATAAAAATAACGAAATTGTCCAAAAAAGAGCTTGCGACATTAAAGAAATTATATTTTGAATTTTATTTTAACAGGTCTTTTACATGTAATATTAAAATAATGCGTACTGCTTTGAATTACGATGAAATAAAAGGATACGATTACGATATTATCAAATCTAATATAAAAACACAGTTTGCACCAAAAGAGGTGGTGCTTTCAGACGGTTATAATGATTTTTTAAACGGACAAGAAAAACAACTATTATTGCTTAGAAATAAAGTTAAAGATTTGGCACAAAAATATAATGTAAACGAAGAGTTGGTTTGGAAGGCTATTCGGGAATAAAAGAAGTTAATCTAATTATTCCAAATGGCCAGCCAGAAGCTGGCCATTGATGTTTTTAAGGAGAGAAAATGAATTACGAACACATTGCAGAAGAAATTATTGGGCTCAATATCAAAGAAGGAGCCAAAATTGTTAGAGATCACGGATTGAAGTTTCGGGTTGCTATATCAAATGGCATTAACTTTGGAGCTCTTAATCCAGAAATGATTAATGTTGAAATTAATAACAATGAAATTACAAAGGTTATATTATGATTTATATATGGTTAATTTTGCTATTAATTATTGTTTTAATACTCTATTTTTCAATAGAAATTAAAACCGATGACTATCCTATGTTCAAAGCAAAACTTAGGGTTAATGGAATAGATATGGCGGGATTTTATAAAATGATTCCAGGCCAAGGAATGAGATATTATTCTTTAGACAAAAAATTAATCGATGAGGTAGAAAATAGAATTCTAGTAATAGAAGGCCTGAGTTCAACAACGGAGAACAAGCTGTGAAAATAAACATATTCTGTAAAGAGGGAAAATCTGAAGATGTTAAAAATGCTTTGGAGGAAATTGGAATAAATATAATCACTTCAAGTGATGAAAAATTCACAGCCGAAGTATCAAATGAAGAATACATATTGCTTTTAGAGGTTCCTGGAATACTGTCGGTAGAAAAAGCTGGAATAATGGATCTGTGGAGAAACTAAAATAGGACACAGATCTGCCGAGAGCATAACGTAAACCTACATAGACACATGAGGACACATGATTCTACCGCTTGGTGAGAGAGATGAAGTATTAGTAATTGACTCTTCAAAGGAATTAATGATGGAATTAAGGTTGGCGATCTGCCAAGAATTTACTAAGACTTGGGTATTATTACACTATGATAGTGTGGAAGAAATGTTTGGAATAGAATTATGCAATGTTTGGGGAGGAAAGCTTCCAAAAGACAGAGAAGAACTTATTAGGGAATATATGGAAAAGTTTATGTTGGACAGAAAGGATCTGGGATAATTATGCCAGATTGGAACCTGTTAGCAAAAGCTTATAATATTGACATATCAAAGTATGTTAATCAAGGACTGATTAGGCAAGAAGTAATTTTAAAAGTATTTGGATATGAGTCAACAAATTTCATCGTCTGTGCTTGATTGTTTAATATTATGCACACTAAAAATACCAATGCCACCCCCGCCACCCCCGCCAAGCATACCAATACTACCATACATACCGCTGCAAATAACTCATTTATTTAAAGAAAGGACATTTCTTGTATGTGCATAAATAACCACCCTTTAATTAGCCAATTACTTTACACTCTGGAAGGAAGAAAAAGATTAGCAAAAGCAATGCTTCAACCATTAAGAACAACTCTTAATTGTCCTACATTTTTGGTGTGTGCATGAATTATTTAAAAGCAAATAGAGTTGTTGTTCCTACATTTAAGGTTGTTGATTGGTCTACGTGTCCTATAACTCTATCAGATGTTAAAATGCGACGGTTTAACATAATTGATAGGTATGAGGAGCTATTTTTAGTATGTGCATAACTCAACAATGTTATCTAAATTTCTTAAGAGACATTCAAATACAAGAAGATTTGCTTGTTTCCTCTATTATAGATTCTATAATGGAAAATGAAACGTTTCTTGTTTGTGCATAATTTGTTATAAAGGCATGGGAGACAATGAATTAAAAACAGAAGGCCAGTCATATAGGGAAGCGGCCGATAAAGTTTGGGAATTAGCCAAACAATACGAAGACAAGGGTTTGTTTGAGCTTGCCGGGGAATTAAAAAATATTGTCTCTCAAATCCATGCTTTGGCAAGAGCTAAACAAACAGAGGATGATAAGTAATATTTTGATATAGTTATTGTGGGTGGTAATAATGGGAAATAACTTTTATCTAGAAGCAGCAGAAAAAATATCAGACTTAGCAGACGAATATTCATACGATTATAAATTAGCAACCATTCTTAGAGCTGGTGCTAGTAGAATAATGGAATTGTCAGGAACGTTCATAATAAAAATAGCTTCCGAAGAAGATATAAAATTAGCAGCAAATGAATAATATGTAAACAAAAGTTTACACCACATATTCCCCACAATTCTATTATTATTATTATTATATTAAAGTTCAATGCCCAGACTATAATCCAGCATAGATATATACGGCTGGAGGGTGAATGTTTAGTTTAAAGCAACTCAGAAAGCAAATTTGGCATCTACATTTTGACCACCACTACGATCTAACAATGCACTTCCTGAGATATCAGGAGTTCTATGAGTCTCCAAAATTCAGGAAGACCAATCTAACTTTAGTGAATTACATGGATTGGTATGCAAGAGAAATGGGAGAAGGTGTCTTTACATATACTAAAGATTGGGCTGGTTTCAACCTTCCTGGCGAATATATCTTTTCCCTCCACAAAGATGGTATACAAGATCCAAATCGATATGATAAACTTATGCTCTCCCTGGCAGAATTTATTTGTTCAAAAGAAGATAATAGAAGCGATTTTTATATAATTGGAACATCAGGTGAAGACGCGGACTTGGTTGGAACATTTAACCACGAGCTTGCTCATGGATTCTTTTATACTGACGAGAAATATAAAACCAAAACAACGGCTTTGGTTAACGCATTGCCAACAAAAACAAGAAATTTCATTTCTAAAAAACTAAAGAAGTGTGGATATTCTGATGATTTCTTTATTGATGAAACTCAAGCGTATCTTTCTACAGGACTAATCCCTGATTTTAATAAACCAATGGTTATGCAAGAGATGCCTCCTTTCCAAAAGCTATTTAAAAAAACCGCCGGGAGAATGCGCAAGAGATAATATAACCGCATTATGTTATGGTTTCTGTTATTTTCCTTGATCTAGATGGTGTATTAAATACTTACAAGGAACTCGGTAAGTATGGACACAATTATTTAGATCCTGAGAAAATAAAAAGAATAGAAAAGATTGTATCAGCTACGGGTGCCAAGATAGTTATTTCCTCTAATTGGCGTTTCGATATGGGTCTTGTTAGGAAATCATTGCCAACATTATCTTCTTACATAATAGGCAACACTGGAATAACAGGAAATAGGATAAGTGAGATTGAAGAATGGTTAGAAGGAAAAGAAGTAGATAGTTATGTAGTAATAGACGACCTGTTGTTATTATTTCCTGACAATTTAGTTCATATTAATGATGAGACAGGAATAACAGACGAAGATGTTTCCAAGGCTATTAATATATTAAACAGAGATAAAGTAGAGAAATTAGCGTGTTTGTTTGAAAAACTAGCAAAAACACCTCCAATATATTTATATCATGGAACTCATAAAAGCAATTTGAGTAGTATAATGTCGTCTGGACTATTAGCTAATCCGAAAAAAAGAACTTGGCAAATAGACGAAGAATCAAATTTTAATATGTCTTCTAGAAACTCTTTAGAAGGAATTTACCTAACTCCAAATTTAATGACAGCTTATATTTCAACAAACAATGCAAAAAATAAAAAAAGAGAAAACCCTATTGTCATAATAATTCAGGCCCAACGCAATTCGTTAATACTAGATGAAGATGAAATTAATTTAGAAATGCGTATTGCGGGCGGCAGTGGATTCCAAGCAGCATTATCTTATTTCGGAAGCCTTTTTGTGGAAAATTCTGCCGACGTAATGTATTTTGTACAAACCGCTTTATCTAAAATAAAAACAAAAATAAGTAATACTCTTCATCCGGATTTAGAAAATAGACTAACGGAACTATTAAAAAATACAGCAAAAGCATCAATAAAAAGAAAAATTTCTTATGTTGAAGATTATGATTATGATAGGGCTTGGGAGGCCTATTCAGAAAATAATAAAAATTTACAAAAACCCACAAAACCAAATTCTTCAGAATCAGAAGCTGAATTTAAAAAATATCAAGATTTAATTACTAGAGCTTTAAAAATATTAGCCAGGAATACAAATCCAAATTCAGATTGGAATAGCGTTAATGCTAGACTTGTAGAAAATGTTGGATTTAACGGAAACAATAAAATAGTAGTAATAGTAGAATTTTCAAAAGATTTTGATTCTGGCGAAAATGCCAAGATAATATATCCCGCTGATGTGAAAGCTGTTCCTGAAGAGGTTTTAGCAAAATTGAAAAATGATATAAATAGAAGCATTGGAGATATAGATATTCAATGGTAATAATATGCGCCATTAATTCAACAGTAGAATATTTGGCCTCCAACCAGAGTACCTCGGAGCATCACCGGGATGGCGCACCAAAATCAATTAAGGCTAGATACCAAATTGGTAAATGGCACTGTCTGCAAAACAGTTGTTTGGTGAGTTCGATTCTCCCTCTAGCTTCTAATACTATTTTGACATAATTTCATGACAACTCTGATATCAAAGCTGGCAGAAGAACCATATTCAGTATCCGCTCTAGATACATTTGACTATATTAAAAAATTTCACGAATTATATGAACTTCTTCGTCTTGGTAAATTAAACCCCGCATTAACAATATTAAAAAACCTAGGTAAAAACCACAGTTTATTTCCAGAATATATCAAGTCAAAACCAGAAGATGTTCTTCCTTTATTTAATAAACTTGTTAAGGTCAAAAAGATTGAAGACACATTAGAAGATGGTCTGTCAACTGGACTGTTAGGATCTTTGGTTAGGACAAAAGAAATGCTGTTTCCTCCAGCTGAGGCTTTATTAGATCCACAAGAAATGACAGCAGATGCTGTGGACTTCTTTATGGATGAAAATATGTGGACTTGGATAGAAGAGGCAATGAAAAGAAAACTAACACCAAACGATACAGAGGCAATGTCAATGATAAAGGTTTCTGTTGAGGATCTTTTGGAAAAAGGAATGTTAAGTGATTAACTCGCATATATTGAAAATAAAAGAATTTGATATAATCGGTCCCAGATACAACAAAACAAGTGATGAAATTATAATTGTTTTTAAAGGAGCGTTATTAATAGAAATAAGTGGTAGAAATATAGTTTTATATGAAGGTGAAGATTGTAAGATTTTAGAAGGACAAACATATAAACTTTCTGGAATAACTGATGTAGAATTATTTATAGTATATTCTGGAGAGATAGAAAATATTGTTGATGTCGTAGATAAAGAAGAGGAAAGAGACACATGTCCAAAGCAGCTAAGTTTCATTTGGCCCCAATAATTAATATAATTGTCGGAGGAAAGACAATAGCAACAATTGATAATTCTGTAAAATTTATGATATGTGCTTAATAGGATATTATATTGTTGGGGAATAAATTATGCCAAAAGATGTAGATAGATATTTTAAAGAAACAAAAGAACAAAATCCAGATTATGATGATTCAAAAGCTTGGGCAGTAGCTTGGAGCAGGTATTGTAAATACAAAAACCCAGATTCAAAACACTGTCAGAAAAAGAGTCCTAGTAATTATTTTAAAGGAAAGAAAAAGAGCAGAAAAAAGAAGGCTCATGAAACAATTCAAGAGCTGGCTGCAAAATTTGCAATAACTTTATCAGAAATAAAGAAATAGTGGGTATTGTTAAGATATAGACTTGACAGAGCCCCGATGAATGACTAGGATACACAGAACGCCTCTGTATCGGGCCAGTTTCCTAAACTGGACAGCCGTAATTGGACGATGCCTGTTCGAATCAGGTCAGAGGCTCGAAAAGACAATCATGTTGCTATCTAGAGATACTGTTAATATTCTTGTTCCGTTGGCGCAAACTGCTTACAGTATGTCCAATATTCTATTTGAACCTTGGCCCCACCAATTAAACATTATTTCAAACAAATTGTCTGAAACTGGCAACGTAGGAATTACTGATACAATTGCTGAAATTAAAAACCCATTAAAAGAAATAAAAAGATTATTGCCAACATCAACTGGATTTGTTCTTAATCAGTGGTGCCAATCCCACCCTCAATTAGATCAACAAATTCAAGAAGACGCAGTGTTGTTATTAAACAACTGGAAGAAGTTAATCAAAATATGTGGATTAGTTGCTAAGTTATTAGAAACAATTGATGAAAATGAATTCAAAAGGCTATCAAACAATGTAGCAAAGAAGCTAAGAGAAATTGCTAGTAAAAAAGAGATTACAGAATTTATTGAAGAATACTGTAATGCAGTTGGTGCAATTGAAACTTTAGCAGAAGACACATTGGAAAAGATAGAAAAAATGTCCGCCGGATTTGAGAAAGTATCTGGCGGATAATATTGTATTAATTTATGTTTTCTCGTATTTCACAACTATCTTATTTATTTGAAAAGATTGCTAAAGACAGAACTTTATATCATGGTACTTCTATAAATAATGTTAAAAGCATTCAGCAGCATGGGTTGGTTCCTCAGGTTGGGAAATGGGTTTCGGATAGCTATGGAACAGAAATGGATTTTGATACAGACTCTGAAGAATACGAAGGGTTATATCAAAAGCCAGTATTTGACCTTACCTTTGCAACAGACAAAGAAGAGTTAAGCAAAGCCTTAGGAGGAATGGTTTCAGCAGTAGCTGGTATGCTTGGAAAACAGTTTCATGAAGTCTCTGATGAGGAGCTAAAGCGGTTTGGGGCTATTGTAGTAATGTACGAAGCTGATAAGGCCTGGTCAAGGAAACCAAAAGAAGATTTATCTGGGCAGTGGGAATATGAGAATCCACAGTATCAAACTGTCGAGCCGGGAGATTATTTCTCAGAAAAAACAAAGGGTGTTGATAGGGTTTTGGTGGGTGAGCCAATGATTCGTTTATTAAGACAATATGGTGTATGGCCAAGGGATTGGGGCCCCGATTCTTTCAATAATAAAAAAGAAAGACTTATAAAATATTTAATAGATAATTTTGATGCCACCAACGAACAAGCTATAAAAAGGGTTTCTGAACTTTCTGATGAAGAAGTAAGTAAATATTATTATCAAGTAAAATTCAAGAAAGAATAATAATGAACGCTAGATATTACACAAAATCAATTAATGGTTCTATTTTTAGGTGTGAAAAACGTTATCTAATTAAGATATCTTGTTCGTCCTGCAAAAAAAGAGAAAACACCGGGGCTGTTGTGGCAGATTTTAATGAACTTATAGAGCTTCCATATGGATGGGCCTTTTTTAGTACAGGTTGTGATTATATACATTTGTGCCCGGATTGTTTGGCTATAAAAAATATAATAGAATGAATAATAATGAATTACGATCTAATAGTTCATATACATGGAAAGGGGCCTGCCCATTCTACTATATATTTTAAAAATAATGATAATTGGTATTATGTATGGCTTATTGATTCTATACAAATTAACCTTTCTATTAATCAGTTTCCTTTTCCAATCAGTGATATAATGTTAATATCGCCTCGTATGTATTTGCAAGATACGAACTCTCCCCCGGATGATGGAATTATGATAAAAATTGAATCATATATTAGTGTTAGTCCACGCTTTGCAAATCATGTATCGCCAAAATGTTATATAAATATTAATGGAAAACCAGCAGGAAGAATCGAAAGTTTGAACTTTTATGCAAGTTGTAGCAATCAATCAGGGCTAGGAACAACCTCTTTATATATTAAAGCACACCAACCACTAAATACAACAATTTATTCATGTAAAGATTGGATGAAAGATCTTCCAGATTGGGTACAAGTTGATGTTGTCTGAAATAAAAGAATATCAAATAACATGTGATTCTTGTTTTAAAGCAGTAATCTATAAATCTTTAAATGGTGATTTCCCTAAAGGTTGGATCATTTTTAATGATAGGTGCTTTCCTTTTAAATTTTCCTGTAAACATTTGTGTCCAGACTGTGCAATTGTTAAAGATATAATCGAATGATACTATATTTTAAATGTTATTCTTGCAACAAAAAAGTTTGTGGTGAACCTAAATATATTTATGTAAAAAATGAAACAGGGCACATTGCAAAAACTGTTTGTTCAGACTGTAATTGTTCTACAATTGTTGTTAAATGTTCTTCTTGTAAGATGTTAGGAGAAATTAATAAATATGATTGTAGTAATTGTGGGTGGTCATTCGATAAATTTCCAAAACTATTATGTCCCGATTGTCAAGGAATAAAAGATATTATTCAATGAAACAACACGAATGGATTCTAGTAGAAAGAAAAATGACCACTTCGTTATGGAAATGTATTAATTGTGAATTAAAAGCAACAACTCCGTCTTGTTTAAAAGAATTTGATCCGTTAAAAAGACACATATATTATATTCCAGGATTTTGGAAGAAAAAAGATTTCGAAGAATATCAACAAGAAGTTATTAGATACGGTGTATACGATACTTGTTTAAGTTTTGATGAAAGAATAATTAAGGATATAATAGAATGAAACCAGAGTTAGAAACAAAACTTACACAAACATTCCCAAAATTATATAAGCCAAATTCTCCTATGATGAAACCTGAGTGGTTTCATTTTGAACATGGAAATGGTTGGTTTGATTTAATTTGGGACATGTCAGAAAAAATATATGAAAATATGGGGGATTTAGAAAAAGACGGTTATAACATTTCTATGTTGCAAATAAAAGAAAAATTTGGAGAACTGAGAATTTATTATGGTTTTAAACGCGATAGGAATGAAGCTTTTGATATTGATGTTATTATTATTGGTAGAAATATTGCCAGGGATCGTATTGTTGAAATAATTAAACAAACGGCAAACAAATCTTTAAACACTTGTGAAGATTGTGGTATTGCTGGGGAATTAAGAAATCATAAAGGGTGGGATAGGTGTCTATGTAATAATTGCTTTTTTATATATAATTTAAAAAGAGAAATACGGGACATAAAATGAAAGATAAAATAATTTTTGTTGTATATGGGCTGTTATGTGGATTTGTTTTTCTATCAATATTGAAAGGCTGTTCCTATGTCGTTGGCTAATGTAGACCCTTTAGTAAAAACAAGGCTATACGCCGCACAAGATATTATATTTAATTATAGTTGGTATGAAGAATTCTGTAATCAAAATGTTCTAGAAGATTATAGAAATAAAGCGCTGTCATTTGTTGACGAACTAGGAGAAATATCAATAGATGAAAACAGACAATGGCATTATAATCAAATGCATATATTTGCAATTGGGCGAGAAATTATTCTTTGTTTCGGAAGAATCGGTTATGATCATTGGTTAACTCCAGAAGAAAAAACAATCAAGGACATTATTGAATGATTTATATTTGCAAAGGAACTGTCGGGGAGATATTCTTCGTTGAAAACTCTGACGAATTTTATATTGATTATTCTTTTTTAAACGATTCCAATATTTCAATAGGAGAAATAATAGGAAAAATTCATAACAATTCAATAATTGATGACCATGTGCCTAAATTTAGATTAGAAGACATGTTTAAAATAATTTATGCATCAATATATGATGAAAAAACTTTATTCTATTATTTAAATGGTGTTCCGAAAGAATTTGTTAAATGGTTAATATTAAAATGGAAAGAATATCCGGGAAATTTTGATTTGAATATTCTTGCCGAATTTGAACAAAAATTAGATTATATATATGATAACCTTATGATAAAGGATATCATTGAATGATTCTAATAACTTCTGTAGAAATTGGAACGTATTGTTTTATAAATTATCCAGATAATATCAATATAGATTATAAATTTCTAAATAATGAATATTTAATAGATGAAGGATTAATATTGCCAGGAAGATGCTTTGTGTTTGATGGTGAGCTTCCTAAAGAAATAAAAATATTTTCAGTATATGATAGATGTAATTTTATATTTAATTATTACGCAGAGTATAAACGTGGCAATGAATTGGCAGAAAAATTATTATATCAAATGCTGGAGTGTATTCCAAAAGAATTTATAAAATGTGTAATAAAAAATTGGAAAGAGATTTGTAAAAAAGATCTTCAAGTGGTTCTTTCGTTTGAACAAGAATTAGATTCTTTGTATGACAATATGATGATAAGGGATATCATTGAATGAGAACAATAAACGATTGTTCAACAAAAGAAATAAAAAATATCCTTAAACCACGTAATTGGTGGGACAGATACAACAAAACGATGTTGTCAGAAAAAGACTATACCACATATATGTTGTTAAAACAACATGATTTTAATTTTATATATTCTTTGGAAAATGGAAATAAAACAATTATGTGGTATTTTTGTTGTAGAAAATGTGGAGAGACATTAACATCTAACGCTTCTTCAAATCATAATTTGATAAACAAATGTGGTCCCGATTTTTGCAATATATTATGTCTAACAGAAGATGAGTTAATGATAAAGGACATTATAGAATGAGTTATAATGGAAAATATTTTTTGTGTAATATGCCTTTAATTCCTATTGGTATATTTGAAAAACATAAAACGTGCAGATGTGTTTATAATTATTGGTTTAAAAAATATATTTTTGAATGTAAAGTTGGAAATGTTTGGTATTCCACGAATAGTTTCTATACTAATTATGATATAGAAAAATTAATAAATGAAAACTGTATAGAAGAATTGACAAAAGACGATCTTATAATAAAGGACATTATAGAATGATAACGGTTGTTGGTCCACAGGAATGCCCAGGAAAAGCATCTTCGCCATTCTTTGTTAATACAACCTCTCATTCTACTTCTTTTGGAAAAGGTCTTTCCCCATTCCTTAATGGCCCATGTGGCCTTTACCTTGGTGCTCCCTCCGAAACCGCATGTAATATAGAAAATTGTTGGCAGTACAGCAAGGTTTACCAAGACCACCTCGGACAAGATGGAACACCTAATTCCCACTGGGTAGAATGGGCCAGGAACGGTTTTCAACTCAAGGCGGCTATCAGGTACCCTAGGGGCAAGGGAGCCGTTCCTGAGGGTTTGTGGTGGGACGGAAGGTTATTAGGAAAAATAGAAGCTAGAAGAGAAATTTATATTCCAGTATATAAAGAAGTTATTAAACCCACAAATGCATTTAAACAATTATGTGAATTATATGAAAAAGAAAAAAGAATAATGTTATGGTGTTATGACGGATACAACAGGAAAGCAATGGGAATGAGTATTGAAGATGTAATTAATAATCCGGATAGATCTATGGGCCATTCATTTGTTCTAGAAATGATGTTGTTAGAAGAATTTGGAGAAATACAATAAAATGATTGTTATTCTAAAAGAAGAAAATTTAGATATAGGAAATATAGTTTTAATAAAAACACCACCGTTTATAACCAATTTTTCGTTTCTTAACGATCTGTATCATTCTATTATTGGAATTGTTCCCGAAGAAATGCTAGATTTAGAAACAATACAACATAACAGTTGTTGTTTGAAAAATTTATCACAATTTTATCATCCTTCGATTTTTGCAAGTCATTCTGTGTCTAATGGTAATAAATTTGAAATAAATCTGAAAAATTTAAAAAGAATCCCAAAAGAAGTTCTCAAATTCATTGTTGGTGAATGGAAAAAAGAATGGAGTTCTGAATTAGTAAAATTTTTTGAAGAAAATTTAGATAAAGCCTATGACGAATTGATGATAAAGGATATCATAGAATAAAGAAGAAAATGATATATCTAAAAACAAATAACGAAACCATTGGCTATTGCAAAGAAATTAGTGTTTCTAAAAATAGAACTTATCAGGACATTTACAGTGTTGGAATTGAAAATCCTGTAGATAGAATTTTCGGAAGACATAACGGGTATGATATTTTTATTCCATTTTTATATTTGGAATCTGAATCATATCATTCACAATTCGCCATAATAAAATATTATAATAAAGATTATAGAAAATTTGCAAATATCTTCTTCTTTTGTAAAATAGAAGATAGTTATAAATCAGAAATGTCTCATGGAAACTATTGTTTATTTAATAATGCAAAAATTTATGCTGGCGACTACATACAAAAAGAAATATTTACTCCTGACGAATTGATGATAAAGGACATAATTGAATAATGTTATTGCTATACAAAAAAACAGACGGAGATTACGATGATGAAGATTATTATATGATTTTACATTATCCAGATGAGTTAAAAATTAATTATAAATGGTTAAACTATAAACTAGATATAATAGCAGAATTATCTCTAGCTTATACCTGTCCAAAATATATTAAAATAGTAGAATTACACGAATTATTTAATGTTTATGATTTCACTATGGCACGAATATATGTACATGTTCCAAAAGAGGTTTTGTTATATTTAATAAATGTCTGGAAAAATGATAAAATAAAAGAATCATTTTGGAAAAATGAGATCAAGTATATCGAAGATAATATAGACATAATATACGATGAGTTGATGATAAAAGACATCATAGAATAAAACATGAAATTGCTAGCTAAAATTTTAGATTACAGACCTAATATAACGCTAATTTTGGATTGGCCTGATGGTCTTGATTATAAATTCATCTCAAATTTGAAATATGGAGAAATTGATATTATTGGAACCATTGATTTGTTTGATTTAAATCAAAAACATTTTGAAGTTTGGAAACCACAAGATTTGTTCATGAAATATATTCGTTTGAGCAACGTAATGAACTTTAACGACTATAATAATAAAATATATTATGAAACAATAGAAAGAATTCCAAAAGATTTCTTTGAATATATTTTGCCAAAATTGATACTTTCTAATTCTATAAATATAACTATTTTAGAAAGGCTACAATATTTAAAAGATAATTTAGATAAAATATATGACGAATTGATGATAAAGGACATCATAGAATAAATGTATTTATTGCTACATTCTAATTCGTTATGTATATATGATAACTGTCCAAAAATAACAAATTGGCCCGACAATATTGATTATAAATTTCTTGAAGAAATATTTATTTATGTAATTGGAACAGTTAATAATCCTAATATACATTATAGTGTCAGATTAATACAAGTACACGAATTAATCAATCCTATGGGATTATTGATAGATCATAAAGTTGATTATGAATTTCTCCAATATATCCCCAAAGAATATATTAAATACTGTATGCCAGATTGGTTAGAACAAGAACGATACAAAATTAACGCATATTACCCAGATTTAAAACATTTATCGCAAAACGTTGATAGAATTTATGATGAGATTATGGTGAAAGACATCATTGAATAATAATTTGCCATTCAAATATGGCAATAGATTTAACAAAACACCCGCAATATTTACCAGATGAACTTATCGCATCCACCCCAGAACAAATGTTCTACTACATTAAAACTGGTGCAGAAAATTTCCTCAAAATAAAATTATCCACAAAAAGCGTTATTGTGCTTTTAGCACATAGCGCATTAGAAACGGGAGGCTGGAGAAAGGGCTTCCATTCGTATAATATGGGAAATATTCGAGCTAATATTAGTAAACTTAAACCTAACGAATTTTTTACATTATTCAAATGCTCGGAAATTCTTAATGGCAAAGAAGTCTGGTTTTATCCACCGGATCCAAATTGCTCTTTCAGAGCTTTTAAAACTCTCGAAGACGGAATGGCTCATCATCTTGCATTCCTAGCTAAACCTAGTTATAAAAATGTATGGCAGAAAGTGTTAGATGGAGATCCGGCCGGCTATTCCCACGAATTGCATCAAAATAAATATTACACAGCATCAGAAAGCCTCTACACAAGGGGTTTGATCCGGCTCGCTGAGCAATTCACTGCCAAGGCCAAAACCCTTTCAGAATGGCGTCCAGCCCTACCAGAACCTATCCCAGAGCCGCCCCAACCACTATTCACAGATTGGGAACTACAACAGCTCGGTGGAATTGCTGGAATGACAGCACAGGAAAGTTATAGACTTTTTGAAAGAAAAGATGAAATAAAAGAATACGAAAATTATTATCGTGTAGAGCCTAGTTGGTGGGATAAGATTAAAACCAAGGTTTTTATTAAATGAACACCAGCATATGGGCAGCAGAAAAATCTTTTGATATCGGTTGTAGAGTAATTAAATGGGACGAACCTGATGGGCTCAACTTTGTCCCATACAAAAAGTATAGATATAGAAATTGTAATTATAATACATTAAAGAATAATTTTACTAAATTTACTGTACATTGGTCTGATACATATACTGCAAAGAATACTTTTGAGGCTTTGGTATACAGAGCCTACAGTGTTAATTTCATTATTGGAGATAATGATATAGATGGATATGCTACAATTTATCAACCATTAAATTGCCAACATTCTGGATGGTCCCAAGGAACAGGAATGAATGATGTAGGATCTGGAGTAGAAATGTCTTATCGTCCCGGAGCCTGGGAAGGAAATATGTATGATGAAAATGATTGCGAAAAATGGAAAGTTCCCACTCATGAAACAACAATAGCTCCGATACATGGAACCAAACTTAAAGTTTATCTTCCAACTCAAGCACAAATGAATTCTCTTATTCAGTTAATGTGGGGTTATTGTACATTATTCCCAAATGTGAAACCGGAATTCCCTAAAAACAAAAATGGCTATATAACGACCGTATTACCTAATCCTATGAATTATAACGGATTGTTAAATCATTATAATTGGAAACGTGGCAAAATTGACACGGCTGGATTAGATATGAAAACGATTGAAGAAGAAATTCAAAAAAGAATGAAAACAGGATATTAAGATGAAAGGAAAACAACATGTTGTATGAAAATTTAAACATTCCACGAGACAGAGCAACAATTAATGCTTGGCTTAGGAGCGCCGCGACAATTGATCCTATTGTAAATCCTACAATAGAATTCCACATATCACATATAGAAAAATCAATTTCTATTATAGATACAAATCATAACAAATTCAAAGAAATTATTCCAATTGTGAAAAGCTCTTTACAATATATTATATATGATTTACTAGTGTTTGGAGAAAGCTTTCCTTACATAGAAATAAAAGATAAATTTTTTACAAAAATATTGGATCAAAATATTGACTATGTAGTTGTTAAAAGAAATCTTAATGGCGCAGGTGATATGTTCATAATACCTGATGAAGGTATAAAAAGAATATTTAACAATAACAAATATGAAGATTTGTTAGAATATAAAATTAGCAGAGAGGTTTATGATTCTGTAAAAACTGGCGGAAACATACCTCTTGAACAAAAATATATAAAACATTTAAAATTATCTCGCCAAGGAACAGAAGTTAGAGGAACGAGCTACCTCGTTCCTATTTTTACATATATAGCTAAACAAGAATCATTGAATAATGAAGAGGTTAAAAATATAATTCTATTTCCTTTTGAAAATATGAATAAAACAAAAATCAGTATGATACGAGAGTTATATAATAGAGTGTGGGGCCAAATTAATCCGTGGCTTGCTCACTGTTTTTCATTGATTTCAGAAGAAAACGAATGGTATGTTGAAAAACATGACAAAAAAGAGCCGTTAATTCCAGAAATAAATTTCAACGATCCAATGATTTTCTTTGATCATTAATCTTCTTCTTTCGGGGCGTTGGGATTTTCTTTAATCGTCAAGTCCACTGGAAATGTTGGCCCGTAGTCATTTGGATCTATGGGCCAATTTTTTGGCCTCTGCGTTCCATAAAAATTAATATTAACATCATCATTAAAACCAAAGTCCAAAATAACCATTCTGCCATCAGTTGTCTGCCCCCAATTGGAAGGAACTTTTATGTCTGGCAATTTTAAATTATATTTTTTAATCAATGCTCTTGCTTTTCTTACTTTCCTTCTTATTTCCTCTTTCTGAGGTGATGTTTTAACAAACTTCCTATATGGAACAAACCCTTCGTCATATTCTCCTCTATACCTAGGATCAATTCCTTGAATTAATGTATCAAATGGAACAGGAGAGTGTTGCTCAAATTCCATTTTCTCTAAAAATTCGTCTTGACAACCTTCATCGTCCATAATATTTACAGGTCTAACTAGTTCCGACAACAACCAATTAAAATAATTATCTGATTTAATAGATTTGGCAACAATCTCATTGAACTGTCTATCTTGAGAAATTTTGTATTCTAATTCGTTCTGGGCCTGGCCAGCAAGGTTTGTAGCAATCTTTAAAGCATACTTGGAACTATAGACATAGACCACCCTTGAAGAGCCTTGGCCAAGCATCTGTAGCCTTCTATGAGCATATAAACGGATCTTTTCTGGGTCTTGAATCCTAGAGAAATAATTCATGTCAAATTTCTTCGTTTGACCATATTCTTTTGATTCTCCATATGTATCTTCTGGAGCCATATTAGACTCATAATATTTATACTCTTCATGCTGTTTCGGATCATACACAACACTTCGAATAGCATATTTCTCGAAGAACATGGATAATTTTAATAAATGATTATACATAGTGTTTTAGAAAAATAAGTGTTTAAATTCTGGATCAAACATAACATCCGCGGCTTTATAAATTTCTTCTTTTACTATAATTCTAGATATAAACCTAGGACACATAGAGTAGTCATTATGAAACATATTATGAGTAGTAGAAACAGGCTGAATTACTCTGCTGTTCTGTAATGTTTCTGATGGAAACAGTTTAATTCCTTTCCAATTTAATTGGTTGGTATTTATGTGCCAACCATATATAGTTGCTTTGCCAGCCGGAGCAGATAAATTATTAATCCACATCTTTCCTATGGTAGATACTAACTTATTTGTTGTATCATACTTTACCAGTTGTTTATCTACATTCTGGCTATGTAGGATCATGGCGCTTTTGGTTGAAGAGATTAGTCTTGGACAAGGTTCTATAATGATATCAGCATGTTGATGAATGATATCAACAAGCTTAGCTGTTAGCAGGGTACAGTCCCATAGTTTGGCCAACTGGGTCTGAGCATTAGCGGATAGGGTAATAAAAACGCCATCGATGCGGATAGGCTGAGCTGACACCACGTAGGTGGCTTCTGGGAGAATTATTGGATACCAATTATGAATAACGCGATGTTTTTGGTTTTGAATGATATCCAGTATTTTTGTTTCTCTATCACTTATCTTTTCCGGAAGGTCTTCTAACATACACAAATACTGAATTATTCACAAATCAAAGCCCTAACAATTTCTCATCAGGGCCCGGGTGTAGATTATTTGTTAATCCAGTTTATTTCCCAACCAAGAATTCTAACATACCAAGAGTAATCATCTGGTTCATATCCTAATATCCATTCCCAAGCAGTTCCCTCCCAACACCAAGGTGGAACCCAAAGCAAACAAAACCTGCCAAATCCAATGTAGACAACACACAGCTTGTTAATGGAAAAATATTTTCTAATATTCATTATGCCTCGTATATAAATACATTAACTGCTCTCTTGGCAACTAGTTCCTCAAGCAGCTTTGCTATCACCGCCCATTCCTCTTCTGTCCCACATTTATTTACATGAACATTAGTTCGGTTCAAAGCAGCATGTTTTCCTAATTTATCGATAGAGCCACGGAGGGCAGTTTCCTCGAAGCCGGTTTCTCCATCTACTTCCACGTATGCAATAAGGTGAGCAAGTTCTGTATCTGAGAGAATAGTATTTACCTGGAATTCTCCTGCTTTGAATTTGGACTGACTTCTCCACCAAGATCTGTAGAGGTCTTTGGCTTTGGGGTAGATCTTGGCCACTGCGGCGTTTCCTTCAATTTTTTCGAAATCGCCTGTGGTAGAGACAAATAATACGATGGTTCTGTTATCCGTAGAAACAGGCCGAGCAGCATTTCCTTTAACATACTTTGTTCTCCCAATAGTAAATGGATTATTATATTCTGGCATAGTTTATTCCTTTAATCTGTCTAGACAGTCTTTACAAGTTATTTTGTCCTCATCAAAGGTATATATAACGTATGAATAATCGTTTTCACTTGTACAAAATACATTCTGCGGGAGGCCCGAAAGATTCATTGTATAATTATGCCCCTTTTTAGAACATAAAATTTTAATTCCCGGCATATTATTATAGTCTTTTGCATAATGTATAGTTATTTTATCTTTTACTGCTAATTTTTGTAAACAAGCTGTGCAGTTTACATTTTCTTTAATATTTGTGGCTACATAATACCTTTCCTCGTCTTCAGAAATTAAATTATAAATGTGTAAATTATAATCAGCATTATTAACAGAGCAATATTCACCATTACAAAAACAAAATGTTTCCGATGGATACACGTCTTCATAACAAAAATAACAGTAATGTACAGTTGTATTGTTCATTCTATTATATCCTTTATCATTAATTCATCATTTGTTAATTTTTGTATTTTCCCAGTTTTTAACAAATTTATATAATGATTAACATCAGACCAGGAAACCATATCTTCTTTACTATATTTATAAACGGCACCTTGATATTTAAGTTTAAGTTTATAAACTCCTGGACCAAATCCGAAGCAATCACGTTCAGTAAAATAATACAAACCATCTTCAAAATCGCAATCTGTCATTCTATTATATCTTTTATCATCAGGCTGTCTAAACATTCTTTACAACTTACTCTACCTTCGTTGTAGGCATAAAATATTTTAGAATTGTCAATTTTATTTATTCCAACATAAAACCCCATATCGCCGTAAATTTGAGTTGTTTCTAGGTCAAAAGTATATTCTCTATTGTTGCAGAGAATATTTCTTACTTGTGTTTTTGAATCAGGAAACAGGGCAAGATGAACAATCATATTTTATGCCTGAAAGTTATTCTTCCTTTGTTCATATCATAAACAGAGACATCAACAGAAACTTTATCTCCATCCAAAATTCTTATAGTGTTCTTTCTAATTTTCCCTGATAATGTACAGGAGATTTCTCTTCCCAGCTCATCTATTAAAACAAGGAAATTTCCATTTCCTCGGGACTCTTTAACAATTCCTGTGTATTGAAGATAGTCTGTTTTTGACATTATTTGGTTATTTCCTTTATTGCTTCTCCGATATCTTTATTTGTAGAAAAGATATCTTTTGTTATATCTGGTTTTAAAGGCAGATTAGCTGCCCAAGATTTTTTATTTGGATAAGTTATAACTTTATCCGTATCAAGATTTTCAATGACTGTTCTTATAGAATTAATACCATTATTCATTGGGGGGACATTTCCTATCCAGACACCATTCGTATAATGAATGTGTCGTAGTCTGGAATCGACACCTAGAAGCCATATAACACAATTGTCTTCTTCTAAACATATCATTGCCCAACGGCTGTTTTCAATAATGCTTTCTGCTGGCGATTTTAAATAAAGATCATCTGCTTTTAATAAATAATTGTTTATTTTTCTAGATATAACAACTCTATTTTTAAATAGAGTTATAATATTTCCTTGATTATCTGACCATATTCTCCAATTGTTTTTTACCGGTTCCAAATAACATAATTTTATTATTTTTATAATTTCTTTGTCGTCTGGGAGAAAAGCTTTAACATTTATTAAACATTTGTTATAATCTAATTTCATTCAATAATATCCTTGATAATTAAATTATTATATATTTCTTCTGCAAATTTTCCTCGATCAGAACATAATATTATTATTTTTACATCATATCCAGAAGCTTCTATTGCAGCCTTTTGAATTTCTTCTGAAGGGTTCTTTATCAATCGAATAGAAGATGGATCTTGTTTAACAGCTGCTAATTGTACTTCTTCTGAAGGATTTTTTATATATTCAATAGAAAATGCATTTTGTTTAACAGCTTCCGTCTGTATTTTTTCTGAAGGACAATTTATATGTTCAATATAAAATCCGTTTTGTTTAACTGCTTCTATCTGAAGTTCTTCTGAAGGACATTCTATATATCTAATATTATTTCCATGTTGTTTAACTGATGCTAATTTAATTTCTTTAGTAGGATTTTTTATATAACATATAGATCCTCCGTTTTGTTTAACTGCTTCTAATTTTATTTCTTTAGAAGGGTTCTTTATATATTGAATAGAATTTCCATTTTCTTTAACAGCTTCTAATTGAACTTCTTTAGAAGGGTTCTTTATATATTGAATAGAATATGCATTTTCTTTAACAGCTGCTAGTTTTATTTCTTTAGAAGGGTTATTTATATATTGAATAGAATTTCCATTTTGTTTAACTGCTTCTAATTGTACTTCTTTAGAAGGGTTCTTTATAAACCTAATACGAAATCCATGTTTTTTACATGCTTCTAAATAATTAGATTCATCTTCTGGATCAAAACCCAATTTCTCCACAATTAATTTTTTTAGTTGTTTTTCTTTTGATTTAGACATTATTAATTGATATCTTGTGGCTCAGGAATTCTTTTTTCTTCTTTTTTTACAGTAAAATTAAATCGGTACGTATCTTCGTTTGGTCCGCCAGATACATCTCCCTCAATCTCAAAATCATCATTGTTAGATCTTGCAACTAAAACAACAGAATATACCAAAAGACTTTCTACAACTTTAGAAATATCTTCCGTTGATTCTAGTTTGTTATCCCTTTTCCATTTGTCAATTAACTTTTCCAAGGAATCAAATGCATTGGTTTTGTTTTTCATTAATGTCCTTATTATTCAATTATATCTCTAATTATTAATTCATCCTCGGATAAGACTTTAGAACCGGGAGGAAGAATCCATTCTATTAAATCTTTTTCTCCACGAGTTTCATTTAATTGATATGAATCTGGAATATAAATTTTAACTGAAACAAGTTTTCCTTCTTTTACTAATTCGTGTGCCATATCATATAAATCAAAGTCAAAATTATCATATTCACTTCCAAGACAACAAATAAAACTTTTCATTGGTTTAATTGTTTCATTATCATTTATAAACTGATACAACAAATTAGTTTTTGCTTCTTCGCGATCCGTGTATGGTTTCATAGGATGAGATCTTTAATCATTGCCTCGTCTTCTGTCAAGAGGCAGAAGACCGGCCAGAAAGCCAATCCGGGAATAGGAACTTTACCCCACTCTTTACTAACAGGATCTTGTTGCCAATTCCACCATTTACAATGTTTTCCCAACGTAGTTCCATTATTATTTTTAATTAGTTTATATGGAACATATGCTATTCCAGTATCGTCTGTTGACCACATAATATTTGAATGTCTAGAGTTTTCTTCTAGTTGACATACTTTACATTTGCAATATGCTGGCATCCAAGTTAGACGACCATCTATAATTATTTCTAACTTGTGTTGAAGTTTCTTTCCATAAGCTGTTTTGGACATGCATCGGTGCCATCTACCAGCGTAAGTTTTTTTACACCCACATTTTACACAAAAATTAAACTTAATACCATTCAGTTGCCATTTATGACTCATAGAAACTGTTTCTATGAGCTTTGTTGTTTCTCGACTTTTTTTGGCAGTTTTCTTTATTTCAACAACGCGAGCTTTATTTTATTATGTCTCTAATAATAATACAATCTGGACAAAAGAAATCACATTCACGATATCCATAATCTTCAAATGGTTCAGGAATATTTCGATAATATTCCATATCAAGTGAATAAATTATTGATTTGTCCCAGATGTTGGTTCTTGCCCATCCCATGATAATCATTTGAAATTTTACCACAAGACGAACAACATATACCTTTAGTCATATCCAATACTTCTTATTATTATTCTGATTAATGTTTCTAATATTTACATTTCCTTTTTCTCCAACTAAAATAGCATTCTTTTTATCTTCTATTTTTCTTTTTATCTGCTCAAATGACACAGGGGTATAATTCCAAACATCAACACCAATATCGAAAGATAACGAATTATCTTCTGGCAAGCTACCGTGAGAATGACCAAACGTTAGCCACGACCCATGATGACTTCGATACCATACCTTCATAGCATAATGACACATCACTAACGTTTGTTTGCCTACACAGATGTTATGTAGTTCATGAACAGAATTCCAGTGTTGAGAATTAGTGCACACTTTACTATCATGGTTTCCAATAATAAGATTCTTTTGTCCATTAAGATTTTCCAAAGTTCTAGAAATAAATATCGTATCTTTAGATAAAGAAAAATCTCCGAGAACCCAGACGATATCACTTGAGCCAACCACTCTGTTCCAATTGTTTATTAGTGCGCCATTCATGTCTTTAACAGTTGGAAAAGGCCTGTCGCAATATTTAATTATGTTCGTATGGTCAAAATGAAGATCGCTTGTCAAAAACAAGCGACTTCCTGTATTATTTTCCAAATCCATCATGCCCTCAAACCTAACCTTCGCCAGGCCTTCTGTCAACCGCTTTATAGCAATGGCCCCATAACACAGCAAGAATTAGACCCATTACTAATCCTGATTTTGATCATGCCTCTTTGTTAATAACTGAAGTTCTTTATTGAATTAAATCCTTTATAACCAACATGTCTTTTATTTTTTCACAAATTTTACCATTTATAAAATCTTCTATATAATCTAATATGGGCGGATAATTTTTAACTGCTTCTAATTGCGCTTCTTCGGAAGGATCTTTTATATATTGAATAGAATATATGTTTTGTTTAACCGCTATTAATTGCAACTCTAAATTTTCAATATCTTCAATAAGAGAACCGTCTGTTCGTATTAGTTTTATTATAGATTTTTGTACTAATCGTTTTTTCTTAATAAATTCACTTGTATCTGGGCTGTTTTGCATAAACCAAATTAAAAAATTAAAAATATGTTTCATTTTATTCTTTATGATTGAGGAGATATGCTTGGGCTTCCAACGAATATCAGGGGTTCCAACGGTCCGGTTGCCTCCCATGACACACTATAGATCATGGTTGGCTTTCCGCCCGCTTCTGCCTCCCATACTGAGACGTCCGCTAAAGAAATGCCTGCCTCTACGCCCGCTAACTGTTTTGCCAGCTCTAGAGCTACACTTCTTTCAAATTCAACCTTCTCTACAACTTCATCTTTTATTACAACATATACTTTATTCATTTTATTGCTCCTGGATGTTCTCCATGTCCATGAACATACTCACTTTCCTGCGGTGTGTCAACTCTACTTGACATCCCTGGGCCGGATGATTACGTTGGACAGATTGGAGGCCACGCATGTTAATTGAAATACCAGTGCATTCGATAACATCATTAATTACCAACAGCTCAACTACCATTTATACCAAATCAGAAAACTGTGAGGAGGCTTTTAGAAAAATGGTGGAAGAACTGTTTGTCTCGTTTAATATTCCTTTAAAATTCGATGATGTTTTTCAAGTGGTTCTATTAAGCAGTTCCTCTTGGAGATATTCTGATTATGCGGGCTATCATCCTATAGAAGGAGTTGATGAAAATACTAATTTTGATAAATTATACTACGATGTAAAAACAGGAAAAACGCCAAAACCTACATGGTTTAATTATGTCGAACAAAACGACTCCGGATCAACTAATTTGTTCATTTCTACAAAAGACCCAAAATATGATAAGCTGGCCGAAACAATAGAATTGTTTCTATATTCTGCCTCTTATGAGGAAGGAGAAAACTGATGATAAAACTACATTCAATAACCTCAATAATAACAAATAGCTCAACGGTTATATATACTTATTCTGATGCCTCTGGAGAAGCTGCTAAGAATATGATAAATGAAATTTTGAAAACACTTGGAGTAGAAGGGAAAACTTTTGATGATTTCTTCACTACAGTTCTTCTTTTCAGAGATTCACATTTGTATTATGAATACTTGGAGAATAATACGGTGGAAGGAATTGATGAAAATTCTGATATAGGATCTTTGTATGAAGATGTTATGGCGGGAATTTTGCCTAAACCTACTTGGTTCGAAGAAGCTGAAGCCAAATCAGAAAATTCTGAGAATGGATATTCGTATCCAACAACACTTTATCTTGTTCCAAAGAAGCCAGAATATGCTAATATGGCAAATCTGATTAAAAAGTTCTTGTACTCAACCTCTCACGAAGCATTCAGGGATGGATAATATGAAACTACACTCAATAACCTCAATAATAACCAATTCTTCAACTACCATATTTACTTATTCAGAAAATTCTGAAGAATCTGCAAGAAATTTGGTAAATGAAATATTTGAAACATTTAACCTACCATACAAATTTGACGATGTGTTTAAAACGGTAGTTTTGTCGGAATATCCAGAAGAGTATTACAAATCCGCTCCAAAAAAATTAACTGAAGAAGATGTAAGGAAGCTTTATGATTCTGTGTTAGCTGGAGAAATTGATAAGCCCACCTGGTTTAAAAAAATAGAAAAAGGTACGGCAGATGAGGCTCCGTCTACCTATCTTCATATCATTCCAAAAGATGAAAAATATAAAAAACTTGCAAAACAAATGCAAGAGTTTCTATATTCAACCTATCAAGAAGCCACCTACAGCTAAAAAGAAAATACAATGAAAATCAAACTACATTCCATAACAAGTTTAATCACAAACTCTTCTACTACTATATACACTAAATCAGAGGGTTCCATCAAACCATTTAAAGCCCTAATTAACGAAATGCTTACTTTGATGGGAACGGGAAATACTTGCGATGAAATTTTTAATGTAAAAATTGTTAGCAATACAGATTTGGTTTGGGATATGGCTGTAGATGCCATTTATAATGGTATGGATGACACTTACCTTTCTCCCAATGGAGACCCCGACGAGGATAAAATTTCTAAACTTTTGGAAGATGTTGAGTCTGGCAAAATAGAAGCGCCGGGCTGGTTGGAAGAAATTAAAGAATATTATGAAGGTGATACGGAATTGGAAATAACTGTAAAAGATCCAAAATACAAAAAATTAGCCAAACTGGCAATTAAATTCCTGTACTCTACCGAAGCTGTAGAACACAGATGTTAATGTATACAACTATCCTCCATCAAAAATAAGGATATATTAGAATGAAAATTAGAATATTCCCAGAATCTAATTACAAAGCTTTTCACCTGTCAGACGGAACTACCCTCCGCTTTGCCTTAAATCCAAATGAAGAGATTAATGAGTTGGAATATCCAGAGTTCTATGATGTGAAAATTACTTCGCATTGTATGGGGAAATGCTCCTACTGCTATCAGTCTTCTGTTCCTAAATCCCATGATAGAAATATTGTGGATAAATTCCTCAAATTCTTCTCCCCTCTTTCTCAAAACCAGAAGCCTTTTCAAATCGCTTTTGGAGGAGGCGAGCCTACTTCCCATCCTGACTTCATAAAGGTCTTAGAAGCCAGCCTGAGCCTAGGAATCACCCCTAACTACACAACCAACGGAATGCATATCTCAGAAACCCTTCTCAAGGCTACCAAAGAGCTTTGTGGAGGAGTTGCTGTATCAACCCATCCTCATCTAGAACAATTCTGGAGATCTGCCACAGAAGCCTTCTTGGCAGAAAATATCTTCACTAACCTACATTGTATCATATCTGACAAATCATCTATAGATACATTTTCTTCTATATACAAAGAATATCATGATAGAATTAAATACTTTGTACTTCTGCCTCTTTCTGCCCAGGGGAGATGTAAAGAAGCACAAATAGATTGGGAATATCTAAAACAATCTATTGTCGGTTCTCCAGCTGATATCGCTTTTGGAGCCAACTTCTATCCATATTTGCAAGATGGAAGATTTAATGTATCTATGTATGAACCCGAAATTCTAAGCAAATACCTAGATTTAGAAACAATGAAAGTATATCCTAGTTCATTTTCAACAAAGGAATTATATAATGCCTGAACAAAAAGAGTGTTTAGAACTAATGAGGCGTTTAAATAAAGAAGAAATGGAAGAATACAGAATTATTTCGAAAAAATGCAGAAAGGCGGCATATCAATCAATGAGTTATATTAATGTTCCAACATTGAGTAAAAAAGTAATTCTTAAGTTGGAAGATGTAGGGTTTCAAGTGTCAAAACCTTTTAAAGGTTTATTCTGGTCTAAATATCATTATGAAATTCGTTGGGCTGATTGTGATTATATGTGGTGGAAATGATCTGTTCCTCTTGTAAAAAATTTGTTTTCTATAATAAAGAGTGGTATATAATAATTTCTCCTGCCGAACAGGAATATCATATTAAATTAAAACACTATGATACAAATTTGGGAGAAACTATAAGTACAATACTATTTAAAACAAATAGTAATAGTTTTATGTGCGAAACTTGTAAAATGATTAAGGATATCATTCAATGAACTATGAAAAAGAATTAAATAAATTAATTGATAAACATTTGGGATTTGATCCAAAAAATGAATCTGATTGTTTAAAAACGGTTAAACAAAAAGGATTTAATATTCGACATATAAATAACCCTTCTAAAGAAGTTCAATTAGAAGCTGTTAAACAAGATGGGCATTCAATTATGCATATAAAAAAACCTTCTAAGGAAGTAAAATTAGAAGCAGTTAAACAAAGCGGAAATTCTATTCAATATATAAAAGATCCTTCCGAAGAGGTTCAATTAGAAGCTGTAAAAGAATTTGGGCATTCTATTCGATATATAAAAAATCCTTGTAAGAAAGTAAAATTAGAAGCAGTTAAACAAAATGCATTTTCTATTGAATATATAAAAAATCCTTCTAAGGAAGTGCAATTAGAAGCTATTAAACAAAATGCATTTTCTATTGAATATATAAAAAATCCTTCAGAAAAATTACAATTAGAAGCAGTTAAACAAAATCCGCCTTCTATTGAATATATAAAAAATCCTTGTAAGGAAGTTCAAAAAGCTGCAATAGAACAGTCTGGATATGATATAAACATAATATTATTATGTCCCGACTATAAAGATTTTGCAAAAGATTTTGCTGAAGAAATATATAACAATTTAATTATAAAAGATATTATTGAATGATTTTAACTTGCTCTTCTTGTCGTGATAGGATATCTGCTGAATTGGTAGAAGAATGGGTGTCATTGGCAGAAGGATGGGTGTCTCTTTCTCGTTTCGAAACAGAGGTTCAATTAATCGATATTCTTTATACATTAACATTTGAAAATTATAAAGCTTTGCTAGAAAACAGAACCATCCTTTGTCCCAAATGTTTAATAATTAAAGATATAATACAATGATTAATTATATCTGCTCTTCCTGTTTTGCCCAAAATCTTAAATCTTTTTATGCAGATTGTGGAGCCCCTGGAGGTAAAATATATTGCTTTTTTGAATTAAATGATAATGAAATATATCAAACCAGCTTTAATTATGTTAATATTCATAACAAAAATACTAAAAATTTATTCAATAAATATCAACTTTCTACCATTCTTTGCCAAGATTGCTGGCATTTAAAAGACATAATTGAATGAAATGTAAATTCTGCAACTCTGAATCGCCTCTGGATAAAAAATGGTTTGCTTTTTTCAAATCTGAATGGATTAGAATATCTTCCCTTAAACCTCTTATCCCTTGGGTCTCCCCTACCGCACTTCCACGTATTCTTGATTCTATCCCTTTAATGTGCCCTTCTTGCCATAATATAAAAGATGTTGAATGAAATGCTTGTCCTGTAATGCCGAATATAATAATGAATTGTCTTGGCGCTATGAATCCCAGGACGGTTGGGCCTCTTTGCTTTCCCTACAATCTAAACTATCTCAATATTCTAAATGTGATATCCCTATCCAAGCCTGTATCCAAGAATGCGGCGGAGAAGACAGTTTCTCAATTATGTGCCATGATTGTTTCATTATTAAAGATATTATAGAGTAAATTTTCTATAAGAAACATAATACAGTCAATAACCTCTGGCACAAGGCTGGGGGTTTCCTTGCTCATATTTCATGAAACCTCTAGAAAAATTACAAACCATTGCTCTAAAACATAACCCAAATTCAATTCAGTGGATAGATAATCTAACCAATATACACTTGCAGGACGATATAAATAATATAAAATATATCAAAAATCCTTCAATAAGATTACAAATAGAATATTTAAAACACGTCGAAGAAGCAAGAGCGTTTTCAGACACACCTACACAACTGAATGCACTATTGAATAGATTTGCAGAAAAAGCACAAATTTATGCAATAAATAATAATATTTTAAAATCATACAATTATCATGTAATTAAAAATCCATCAGTAAATGTTGTCAATGCTATGCTGAAAATAGATCCTTTATATATATTGCCATATATTATAAAACCAACAGAAGAACAAAAACTTATCGCGGTTTCATCTGATGGCTTGTCTATACAACAGATAAAAAAACCATCTGAAAAATTAAAAATGTTGGCAATTAAAAATGATCCTTATTCAATAAGATTTATTAAAAAACCTTCTAGAAAATTACAAAAATATGCCATCTCTTTAAATCCAGAGATGTTCCAATATATCAAAAATCCATCCAAGGAAATTCAAGAACTGGCAGTTAAAAAATTTCCATATAATATCTTTTTTATTAAAAATCCTTCTGATAAAATTATTACCCTGGCTCTTTCTAAAAATGGAGAACTTGTTGAATTTATAGAAAATCCTTCCGAAAGTTTTAAACAACTCGCAGTAAAATCTAAACCAGAAGCTATTAATCATATTAATGATCCTTCCGAAATTATTAAAGAAATGGTGGTGAAATCTGAAAATTCAGCCGCTATCGAAACTTTACTGTCAAATGAAAATATAACTCTTTCAAAAAAATTGTGGAAACTTGCGCTAAAACAAGACGGCGAGTTTATAGAATATTTAAATGACCAAACAGAAGATTTAAACATTATTGCCGTTAATTCAAATCCAAATGCTTTAATTCATATTAAAAACCCATCAGAACTTGTTCAGGAAATTGCTATATCCAAAGATTCTGATCTTATCAAACGTGTTCCTAAACCTTCTAAACAAATTCAGAAATTAGCCGTGTCCCAAGATCCTGATGTTATCAAATATATCTCCAAACCTTCTAAACAAATTCAGAAAATTGCCATAGAAATAAATTATAAAAGCATTAGATTTATAAAAAACCCGGGACCCGATATTAAACAATTGGCTATATATAATTCTAAATTCGATATTAAATTTATCTCCTCCCTTGACTTGCGCAACCTTCCTGATTACTTTGTCTCCCAAATCCTTGACAACCTCGTTATTAAAGATATCATAGAATGAATAATAAAAAACAATTAAATAAGTTAATTGCTAAAAATTTGGGTTTTGATCCGGAAAATGAATCAGAGTGTTTAAAAGCTGTAAAAGAAAATGGATGGTCTGTTCAATTTATAAAGAACCCCTCAGAAGAAATGCAATTATTAGCGGTTAAACAATATGCATATTCTATTAGATATATTAAAAACCCTTCAGAGGAACTTCAAAAATTAGCAATAAAACAATCTAAATATGATATTAAAGTAATAATGTTATGCCCGGATTATGAAGACTTTGCAGATGAAATTATGACCAATCTTATAATTAAAGATATAATAGAATAAAAAAAGAAATATGCGACTCATGCAAAAGATCCAATTTGGGCAATGAAAGATTCCATGCAGCTAGTGATATTTTTGACAGTGTTGTTGCTCTTTGTCCAGATTGCTACATAATTAAGGACATAATAGAATGATCTGCTCATCTTGCCACAAAATAGAAAATAATAAAAATACTAGCTGGTTCTTTTGTAATAACCATTACTCTTCTAGTTTCTTTGAAATGACAGAAAGCTTTTTCGATTCAGCTTCTTTTAAAAACCACTCTGCACGACCATATATTAAATTCTTGTGCCCAGAATGCTTTGTCATAAGAAATATAATTAAATGATTTTAACTTGCTCTTCTTGCCATGATCAAATATCTCTTGATTTGGCCGATAATTGGGTTTCTATTGCTGTTTATTCAAAGGAGATAATTAATATTTCTTGGACAAAAATATTCACCCATTGTAAACAACTTCTAGAAAATAGAACCTTCCTATGTCCTAATTGCCTCATGATTAAAGATATTATCCAATGAAATATCTTAAACCTAATTTAACAAAACCTTCTAGTATACAAAAAATTATCCATCAGATAAATTTAGCCCTGGAACCTTATGAATTCTCCCTCTCACTAAATGACTTCATTGAAAATGATTCCTCCTTCTTCTCCAAACCATTTATCTTCTCCGAATCAGAAAATTGCTTAATTGGAATTACTTTCTATTATCATTCTAATAAAAATATTTCTGTCTTTTTAAACTATCATCATGATGAACATTTTTTTGTCCAAAACGAAATTAAATTTAATGAATTATACAGATTAACATATAATCTGTTAGAATGTTTAAACAATTTCAAATGCTTGTCTAAAACAGAAATGGTGATTAAAGATATAATCCAATGATCTGCTCATCCTGCTTTTTAAAAATTAATCCTAACATTTTCTACATATTTAGAAATGACTCCCTAATCCGTAATAAATTTTGCCAGGGTTGGCAAAAAATAGGTGTTAAAAATGGAAAATTTTATTATCAAAATACAGGTTCTTTTATATTGCTCCCCTTCCAAAAATATGAAATCTCTACCATCCTTTGCTCAGATTGCTACCTAATTAAGGATATTATTCAATGATTAATTACTCTTGCTCCTCTTGCCTCTCCCCTATATCTTCTAATTACTTCTTCGTCTTTAGATATAAACCACCAAATTCCAGATTTTGTGGTTGGCAAAAAATTAAAAATAAAAATAATAACCTTTTTTACGACCGTACTACAAAAGGATATCCCGACGCCTGCCTTATTGTACCTTTAAAATGCTGTCAAAGATCATGATTTCTTCCTGTTTGAAGAATATCAAAACATATCACTTTATAAATGCTCCAATTGTAATGTCTTGTGCCTTGTTTTCGATGATCCTTCAGAATTTAGTCCTAATGGCTTCTATTACTATTGTCCAGCTTGCTCTTGGAAGACTGTCGATCAACTTTCCCAGCTCTCCTGCTCCGAATGCTTGATTAGAGATATCATAATATGAATAATATTAAACAATTAAAACAATTAAAACAATTAATAAATAAAACATTAGGCTTCGATCCGGAAAATGAATCTGATTGTTTAAAAGCAGTTAAACAAGATGGATATAATATTCAATATATACACAATCCTTCAAAAGAAATAAAATTAGCAGCTGTTAAACAAGACCCTTTTTCTATCAGAAGAACTTCAAAAATTAGCAATATATCAGGCTAAATATCATCCACTAATTATTGCCCTCTGCCCAGATTATAAAGACTTCGTAGATGAAATTTTAACCAACTTGATAATTAAAGATATCATTCAATGAATTATCTCTGCTCATCTTGCCTCTCCCCTATAAAGAATAATGATTCCTTCTTCTGTCATGATACCCTCTCTTTCAGATTTTCTTATGTCAAAATTAAATTTATGAATAATAAATTATTCATCGGCCCCTACGAAATAGTTGATCCAAAAAACTTTATTCTTAATAGCTTCCTCTGTCAAGATTGTTTTAACATTAAAAATATAATAACGTAGTTATTATTTTTAATATATTGCCACGCTTTCTCCCTTGGTACCAAATCAATGATCCCCCTCCCAGATAATGCTAAGAAAGATCATCACTTCATCTTCATTGAGGCTCAATCCTGTGATTCTCAATCTTATTATAAATGCTCTGCCTGTAATACACATATAATAATGTACCAATGCTCCTCTTGTAAATTTGTATCTTCTAGCTGTATAGCTTGGTGGTATTCTTATATTCTATGGAAAGGTTATTGGTTCGAAATATTTATTGAATCTGACCTCCCTAAATCTGGAGCCTTCCCCTTACTTTGCCCCGATTGCTACAATATAAAAAATATCATAGAATGAACTCTCTCCCACTTAAATGCTCCTCCTGTAATTCTCCCATCATTGTTGGTCAATCTGTCCTCATTAAACTTAATATCGGAGATGGTAAATATAGAAAAACTACCTGCGATATTAATTCCCCAACCTCAGCAAAATTAACCTTCGGTAAAGCTTGCCTTTATATCTCCCCAGGCTATATGCCATTTAGAAAATTCTTGGCCATTCTCTGCCCTTCTTGCTCTATCATTAAAGACCTGATAGAATAATAACCCATACTACATCAACATCTGCCATAACACCAAAGAACATTTGCCATCCATAACACCAAATTTATCTTGCCATAACACCAAATATTGGGGGCCCCGCGCCAGCCCCACTGGAAATACCCCACGACCCTTTTCCAGCCCCGCTCCATTCTCCCCCAAAACCTATCACCCTTTTCCAGTATCATCCCATTTCTATTTTTTCTTTTACATTATCACTACTTTCTTTTTCTTTCTATACTACATTCTTTCTTCTTTAATCATTTCAACATACTACATTCTTTCTTCTTTAATCATTTCAACTACTTACCACTTCCTTAATCATTTCAACTACTTAGCTCATTCATTCAATAAACCTAATGATATCGCATAGTTAGCTTGCCTAGCTCTTGCGTAGTATAGAGGCATAACGGGAGGGTTTCGGCTGGGCTGATTCCCCAGGCCAACCCCAGGGGGAAACCGCGTCAAACCGGGGGCAAAGCCCAGCCGCTGGCCAGGCCAGGGGGAGGCAGCGGACCTCGGGAAAACCGGGTTAGTTTAGGGAAAGCGGGTTTAATGTTGACAATGGGGAAAGGGGACCTAGATTGTGGGTGTCGCCGAAACAACCGGCGGCCCGAAGCGGAGAACTCCGGGGCCCTGGCAAATAGCCGGGGGTTGACAATGGGCCGGCGAGGCCTAGGTTGTCAGTGCCGGCAGGGACAATCCCTCAACCGGCGGCCCCAAAAAGGGGGCTTGACAATCAAGAAAGCGTAGCTAAGTTAAGAAAGCCCCCGGGAAACCGGGGATGGGTCCTCCGGCTGAGAGGATGAACGGCCGAAGCTACAGGCTAGAGAGAGTAGCTTTCCACGGTGTATCTGCCACCCGACAGGGTGGGCATAGGACAGTCCCCGCGGAAAACCCGGAACCCCTGATTCAGAATCAGGGCCCATCCGAACCCCTCCCCCACCGATGCTAAGGTGGAGGCAGAACCGACCCGCTTTTCGAGGCAGGTTCCGATATGGAAAATAGGGGTGTAGGCTAGCCGGGTTAAATTAAGGCGTTACTAAGGAATGCTGAGCCAAGGTTCAGTGTATCCTGATAAGTGTCCGCTGGAAACCATGTAGGTTTTCCAAGCGACCCTAGTACAGCGACCCATGGGAAAACCCTAAAGGGAAGCTAAGCCGTAAGGCGCGGGGTAGTGGACACTGTGAGCCGACCCGCCATGGTAAGGGAAATGGCGGGATAGTGTGGGTCCTAGGACTCTCAGGCCGGGCTTGATCCGGATAGGGGGAGGAAAGGGATCTGAGATTAGCTGACCACACTGGCAAATAGTATCGGCCAAATGGCCGTCCAGTGTTGGGTCCGTGGCCGAAAGATACATGGGAATCGTATTGTGATTCCTGGCACAGTATCCCGAAGGGAGTTTTCTCTCGGGAGTCTACGGATAGCCTATCTCCACAGCTAACCCGGTTGCCTCTTCTCCATTTGCGGATTAGGGAGCAAAGGCCGGGTGGTCAAAGCCCTTTCTAATGGGAAGGGATAGGGTGCAAAACCTTAGGGAATGCATCGGGATAGGATATCCGGGCGAGGATACGGCCGAAGGCCGCTAGCAGATTCCCCTAGTGGGGATTTCCGGGAAGGGCAGTCCTGAGAGGGATTGTTGCTAGCTGGTCGTATCAAGTGGCTTTTATGACGGGGTCCCCGGAGAGGGATCGTCTGCCAAATTGGCAGAGAAGCGCCAAGCAACTCACTGGCAAAGTGTGGTCAGCAAAAATGGAAAGATTCGATCCTAGTGTCCATTTGCGGACACCTAGCCCGGCCCGCTAAGCCGGCCAATCTCGAAAGGGACTGATAAAGGATTGAATCTTTCCGGGAACCCTTGAGATTCTGAACCCTCCCCTAAATGACAGAGTTTGGGAAGCAAAAGCCCTCCGCCAGGGCTGAAACAATATCCTGGCATTTGAGGCACTTAGCTGTGAGGATAAAGGGTTTCGGGTTCCCAAGAAAAGACAATATGCGGGACGGGGAAGGTTGAGAAGCCTTCCCCCTCTTGCAATGTACTTGTTCTGACTGGCCGGAATAACTGGAAAGAGAAATCGGTTATTGAACCTGCGGGACAAGTATATTGCAAGGGGAAGGTTCCCCGAAGGAGAAACTATGAATCATCCTAGAGAGACTGGGTGCCCACGTTGTGGGCATGTGGTTCAAAATTGTTCCCCGGCAGGATGGGGAACGTGGGCGTGTGAAAGGTGCGGAATTTATGGGGAGGAGCCTCTTCCCCAATCCCCGCCGGCTGCTGATTTGCAGCCAAGCCCTATGACCACGACCGAGGATTAAATCCTACTGAAGTTCTTGTGAGCGAGTTTTGCTCGCTCCTCTTGTCAAATTCATATTCATGGCAATATGGGTTTGATAAGGGGAAGGTTCCCCGGGAAAGGTTAGTTGAAAGAATGTCGAATCCGTTGAAGAGTGAAGTGTGCGCGGCTCTGGGACAGGCAATCGAGGATTGCATCAAGGGCAGTGGTAAGGACTGCGCAAAGGCTGCTGCGGTGGCCCGGAAGGTCTTTCCGGGTGAAAATGAGGAAACCAGCGAGGATCTGGTGGGCCTGGCTGTCAAGGCCGGGTGGGCAGGGCCATACAAGCTGGCCCAGGGCAAGGGCATCGTGGCGGAGGACTACACCGGGAAGGTCCTCAGTCCGGAGGACCGGGTCAAGCAGATCAAGGCCTTGGAAAAGAAGCTGGCCAAGCTCCAAGGCTAACAACTAAGGGGCAAGAATCGTCGAACAAGAGGCAAGGGTTAAAAACCTTGCTCCTCTTGTCAAGCCTATATTCGGGAGGATAAAGGCATTAATTTTCACAGGGTATAGCAATCCCTGGAATGATGCTATGTTTCTAGGTAGCTGGAACATAGATATATAAGTTAAGCTACCAAAGATTGCCGGGGCTCTTACCGAAGCCCTGTCCGCTATTGCGCAATAGTGGAAAAGAGATAAATAGGGGAAGATGATTCTCCGAATACCAGGGATGGATGCAAACCTGCCCCTGGCTTTTATCTTTCGGATCTATTTTCTCCGGCCTACGAGCCGGTTTCAAATTCTTTCTATGAGCTATTTTGTTCTGGGCAGGATTTGAATATTCCTCGGACAAAACAACACTTCGGCCTCCGGGCCGGGAGGCAAGAAAAGATGTCTCGGTACATAATCTGGAACTGGGAATCTTGCCCAAAAGCAAAGCTGGGGGAAATCGAAGCAGATACGCCAGAACAGGCGTGTGTATTCTGGTTCCAGGTTTATAATGAACCTGGGCTAGATCAGCTTCATGCGGTCCGGGTTTCTGAATAGAATAAATCTATCTGGTTATTGGGGCCAGTCCAGTCATCCCGCCTGGGTTAACAACACCAGGGAATCGGCCGTGGATATTCTCCCCAATCGACGGCAGGGAGAAAAGACCAAAGAGGTTTCATCCACATGGCAACACTGTACGAATACCTCCTATCAGTGCCGCAAGTGCCCACAAATCCGTTCAATCAAGGAATGGGGGATATGGGGACCTGCAAGAAGCGTTCCGCCATATCCAAAAGGGAGAGCAGCCAACAGGGCTGTCTTTCTATTGGTGGAACTGGTTTGTGAGCCTGAATAAGAAAGACCGAAAAGTAGTTCTTTCGGAATGTGGCATTGGTCCGCGTGTGTTCCTATCAAAGTTCACAATCCGGCACCAATGCCGAATAGGGTGGAGATGTTTCGCCACCTATGAGGAGGCAAAAGCAGACCAAGAAGCCTGTAAGGACCCCGACGGTATCGAGAGATTTCTCATGGCCCGGGGGCGGGAACCTGGAGATTTCTGGTATTCCTGAGACGGGAGGGGGCCATGACCATATCAGACATTTTCAAACTAGAATGTCTTCTGGGGAGGGCGGCCCACATCCCTACCCCGAGGAGCAGATCCAAAATTAGGCATTGGATGCGTCTTTGTAGACGCATCGAAAGAGCCCGAAAGAATAGGTCTTGATACGCGGAACCTAAGGTTGTCCCTTGGGTTCCGAAATCAGTTCCCATTCCAATAAGGGGGAAACACAATGGCTGGAAGAATCACTACCAGGCATTTGGTCAGTCATGCTTGGATAATCATTCAGGCATTTGGATTCGAGGCATACCTACATGCATGGTGGGTTGCCTTCCGCGGCGGAACCTTCTTGGAAGTTATCCGCCACCACTAAGGAATTTCACCCAGGAGAGAATTTGCTTTTTCTCCGGGAAATCTCATACATCGGCTCTTGGGCCGGAAGGAACTAAAATGAGGGTAAGTATTACACGGCAGGGCTTTGACATGACTGTGGAAGTGCCGGACGAAGCTCTTCCACGGGTTCTCCGGGCTTGTGGTTTGCTTCCGAGTGCGAAGGCAAAGAAAGCCAAGGCAGGGGAAATCACCTATAAGTGTGTAGGTGTTACCGGGAAAATCTCAGCCATCAAGATTGTCAGGATTCTTCTTGACCTGAGTTTGCTAGACGCAAAGAACTTAGTGGAAAGCATTTGCCCTGGCAACCCGTGGATCTATGATCCATTGGAAATTAAGCCGCGGCCCTGCTCTGTCCAGCATACCATCGATGACCAAGATTTCCTTCGGGACGCTTGGCCTGTTCTAGTTTGGGAGGGACCCGTGCCTCCTTGTCCCCGGCTGCCTCCCCCAGCATCTTCCTAGTAGTTTTTCTTCCCTAACCCTGGTCATGGGGGTGTAGGTTCATAACCTGAGGGAAGATCTCGGATGAGAGCAAAAGTCAGCGGAGGAACCAGAAAGTCAGCGGAGGAACCAGGAGGACTGAAACAATGTTCAAAGACTATCACGAAGCCAGGGCAGAAGCCCAGAAGCAGGCAAATGCCCTGGGGTTCGATTATGGTCTGGAGTTGAATAAGCTTTTCCGAACTTATACTGTATTCATGTTGCCCCGCCGGGAGCATCGGTGTGGACATGAGTTAAGATGTGAAGTGATATCTGCTGAGGATATCAAGGTTCAGAAACCTGGGCACGGGTTGAGAGGATAAGGACTGAAAGCTTGACAAGCGGGGTTAGATATGAGGATCTGACCCCGAAGCCAATCTTTCAACCAAGAGGGTATATGCACAAGCTGATCATCATGCAAGGCCTTCCTGGGTCTGGCAAAAGTACATGGGCAAAGAACAACTGTCCCACGGCAGCAATCGTCTCCACTGACGATTTCTTCATGGTGGATGGGAGATACGTCTTCGATCCCAACAAGATCAGTCAGGCTCACAATGCCTGTTTCTGCCGGTTCTTGGAACTGGTGGAAGGTTATCCAAACATTGTCATTGACAACACGAACATGACCCTGTGGGAAATGGCTCCTTACATTCGTGTAGGGGAAGCTAAGGGGTATAAGGTAGAGGTGGTTCGGGTCAATGCCGATCCGAAGCTTTGTGCTTCGAGGAATGTGCATGGGGTTTCGATATTCACCATTTGGAGAATGTCAGACCGAATGGAAGATCCTCCGGGGTTCTGGAACTGTAGATTCCGGGAGGTCTAAAATAACGCCTGATACCAAAAGCCTTCCATAGGGCTGGTTGGTGATTATGCGAATGCAAAAGCTTTTGGAGGCTTTAATGGCATAATCGGGGGGCAGTTCCCTGTAGCATAATCGGGGGTCGGTTCCCCATTCGGGCATCCTTGTCCCCTAGCAGTCACTGAGAGCCGTTTTGGTTCCGGTAGGCTCTAGGATACGTAAACGAAGCGAAAACGCTTCCTAGGGCATCCTAGGTGGCAAGAAAGGGCAATGTCATGGGATTCCTGGTCAAGGCTGGTCTGACGGTGTTGGTTATCTTCGGGGCGTCTTACTGCTTGCGGACCTATGCACCGGAATGGGCAGAGTGGAGCAATCTTCTCTGCCTGTTTGTGGCGGTGTGTTGTGGAGCAGTCCTTTTCGGAAGGAAGTAGCCTAGAAGAAAACCTTCTCTGCCTGGCTATAAGCTGGGGTACAGGTTTAAGACCTGGGAGAAGGGCCAAGAGATTATGTGGGGGTTAGCAGATCGAGCCTAATCTAATACCACATAATCTCTGTTAATCTACCGGATGGTTAAGTATCCCAATCCGCTTACAGGGTTGGACACATGGTGCTTAACTGTCCGTTAGTTCTATTCTCCGGACTCAACAGGAGGAAAAATGTTGAAGTTAAGTCTTGAGTTTCTTGAGAACTGTACTCAAGAGGAACAAGAGCAGGCATTCATCTGGTTGTTTGCTATAGCTAGGAACAATGGGGTTCTTCATCAATGGGAAGCGAAAGCCAGGATTGAGGCTTCGGGTGCACATTCTGGCGAAACCGTCATTCCCCTAGAGGAAAAGAAAGATAAGCCCCAGAACAAAATCAAGGCCATAAAGTCTATCCGAGATATTTTTGGGATCTTCCTTCAGGAAGCCAAGGATCAAGTGGAAGCCGGCAAGTTGTGTCTTCCAAAAGGGTTAACAACCGAGGCTTTTAACGCCTTGGAAAAGGAGCTAGACGAGGCTGGGTACATTATTGTTCTATAGGCCTTGACAGGCGGGTTCTCAAGTATGGGCTTGGGGACCCGAAGTCAATATCTATTGGAGTTCCTTTTTAGATCTGGAGGAGCATAAAATGGCCAAGTACATAATACTAGGCATTTGGTGCGAAAGGACAGCAACGCTTCATTGTGAAGCAGCTTCCAGAGAGGAAGCTAGAAACAAGTACGAATCAGCTTTCTCTGAAGAGCAGAAGGCCGGGCTTCTTGTGGATGTTCTCAATGCTGGAAATCATTGGGAATATGACGGGTTTCGTCAATATTCAGGTGGTTTTAAATATGCCTGTTAAGGAGGGAAATGGCCAAAACCATTCAGCATTGGGCAAAAGAGGCAATCCTGGTTCAGGATGCGTGCAACCTATCAGGGGTTGTGCATAGTCTCTCACAGTTCCTTACCTGGTTGTCGGAGGAACATCCGGAGTTCTATACGGAAGAGAAGAACACACATCCCATTGTGGTGATGTATGTGAGTAAGCTATCTTCACTATCCAATGCGGATAGTGGAGAAGCCTTCGCCAAGGCCTATGATTGGTGCAAGAGGGTAGCTAAGGAGTAGGCGCTAGGGTTTCTGGAAAGGTTCAGGAATCCGAATAGGTCCACGATTATTTGTTGGTTCTTATGGGCATTTACCTGGAAACATATCCCGCCAGGCCGCTCCCAGATTATCGTGGCTCCATTTGGGTTTCTGAACATAAAGGAGTGTTAGGAGCTATGTTGACATTCAATAAACGTCTTGCGGTTCTCGCTGTGAGGACTATATGTGGAGATGCCAAAGCAACACAGGTTCTCTCAGAACTAGAGGACTGTGATCTTTCGGTAGCAAGAAAGAAGCTTCAGGGCATGAACCATCAAACGATTTGTGATTCTTCACAGATTGTCAGTGCGGTTGAGGACTTGACCGGAGTCAATTTCTACATTGACAATGGGGATAGGTGCTATTTCTTGCCTGATAGCAATGGTCATCCGAACTTTACTCAAGAAAAGAATCGTCTGGTCCAGAAAGCATGTTCCGTTGCTATGTCCAGGACAACTCACAAACCAGAAGATTGAGCATGGTGCAGATTCGGCTTGTGCTTTGATACGCGGGGGATAAGAGATTATCCCCTGAAATCAGAACACAACTCTGGAGGGTTTTATGGCAATCAAAAAGAAGAGTTTTCCGCGGATTGAGTCAAGGGACATTGTTCCTGCCTATGCATTCTGTGAATATATCGGCGTGGACTGGGATAAGGTTCATGATTTGATTTGCGCTTCTCCAGTGAGTTTTGGCAACAATCCGGACACCCTTCTGGACAAGGATTGCATGGCTGAATTTCTCAAGCAAGCTGGGGTAAAGAATCCCAAGCTAGAAACGGGCTTGTGGTATAGTTTGGGGTGTTAAACTCCCCCAAAAGGAGAACCATGTATACGAGCATCAATTTCAAGACCAAGAAGGCTCTGAAGGAAGCTGTGGCAGCCGGCAAGGTTGTTGAGGTCTATAACCCTGGTCCCTTTGGGGATCCCCCAGAGAATGGCAGTTGCGCTGTTGAGGGGCCACATTTCCCCGCGGCACATACTTGGTATGCACAAGTGGAGCTGAAGGGCGGAAAGGTGGTTAAAGTCAAGTGAGCGAGTTTGACGAAAACCAGTTGGATAAGCAGTATGGGTGTGATCCTTGGGATGAGGAGCATTTTGGATATCATCTTGCTTCTCGGCAGGGGTTAGCAAAGGATGGGGGATTGGCCCGTGCCCGGAAGCCTGGGGAATCAATCACCGATTATCTGGACGATGTTTGTCCGGAAGAGGATGAGTCATAAAGGAAAAGAATGTCTTTTAAGCTCTTCGCGGCTCTCTTCCTTGTAGGGTGTTCAGGTGCTTCTGTAGAAACCTTCTCTTTAGGGGAGAAGATTCGCCTCTGTCCTTCTGCTGAGATCCAGGACTGTGAACTGGAGTTAACGGAAGCAATATGGGGGACAGAGGAAGGGTGTGGGGAAGGGTCCATATTGGTAGGTGTAAAGGAGCTTTCCGGATCTGGACTTGGGAAAGCGAACCTTACCCGAGGGGAGATATGGATTGATCCGGAAGCCCAGCCGGAGGCATTGCGGTATGACGGGGCGTTGGTGCTTGCCCATGAGGTAGGGCATTTCTACGGATTGGGGCATACATCTGGCAAGTGTGATTTAATGTCAGCTGTATCAATGTACAGCTGTGAAGGATTTCAAGTTCTAGGAAGTTGGTATGAGTACAAGCAAAACAGTGCTTGTGCAGAAGAAGAGGAGCCATGAGGGACGAATACTATCGTGGGCTATGTGATTTTCCACAGCGCTACGATGCTGTGATTGACCTTATCAAGGAGAAGAACCTAGCGGCTAACAATCCAGGTAGGGATCCGGAGGAATGGGCAAGCAATGTGGTGAATAGCTGCATTTCCCAAGCATTGTTTGGTTCGGGGGGAACATTCTATTCTACTGGGATGGCCTTGGCTATTCTGATTCCTGGAATTAATCCTAAAGTGGAAGTGGCTTTCTGTCCGTAGGCATGGTTATCTTGATAAGCGGGGTCCAAGCATTGGTTTGGGCCTCGAAATCAAGGTAGATTTTGGGGAGGGAATAATATGAGATATCTAGGGAATGCATTCTCTGCTGGGATGCTAGAGGATAGCTGTACTGTTTTATTCCGATTCCTTGATCTAGGCCAGGTAAAAACCTGGCTATAGAATCTATGGATGTGTGAAATAAGGCCTCTTGGTGGAAAGGCAGACACAAGGGATTTAAAATCCCTCGCCAGCAATGGTGTTCCAGTTCAAGTCTGGAAGGGGCTACCAAAAAGGAGAACAAGACATGGACAAAAAGACCAAGAGAAGATTTGTTCTTTTGGACAATCTTTTGGACTTCGCTCTGACTAGCAGGTGTTGTGGACCATACTGTGATGGGCCGAAGGCACCTATCAGGTACGAAAGAACTTGTATTCGATGCTCCTGTATTCACCGAGCCATGCAAATGGGTTTGGTTAAGGAGGTAAAGGAGCAATACGTAAAGGTGAATAGCCGGCCCAAAAATGATAGGTATAGTTTTGAGCCTGGAACTTTTGTAGTTCCAGCCGGACAGTTGGAACAATTTTCTTCCATTGATGGGACGCCGGTTGGATAAGGAGAACAAGACATGGCAACGGAAGCGTGGACAGCCAAGGGTGAGAGGATAATGATTCCCGAGGTTGAGTATGATGCTCTTCCGGAGGATGGGGAGGCAGTTATTCTGCTTGGCCATGGTGGGCTTGGTTGGTGGCAAGTTGCCGTCAGGGTCCAGGGCAATATTGTTGGGTGGATGTGGGTTGTTGCCACTCCACGGGTGTCTATCGAGGCATTGTCCTGAAAGGGGATGATCATGAACTTCAGAAAATTTGTTGAGTCTCTGTCGGAACCAGAGAAGGACGAACTTTTGCGAGTTCTTGCTGTTGTTGGGCCTTCTTCTCCCAATCGTAAACTGATGATTTACGAATTTGTCTATCATCCTCTTGCTGCGGAGGAGGATGGCAATGTAGGCTACCAATCCTTGTATTCTCCGCAGCAAGGAAGATACATCAAAGCCATCAAACTCATTCGTGAATGTCTTAACCTTGGTTTGAAGGAAGCCAAGGACATTCTGGACTCCAGGCATTTGAGGACAACTTCCTTGTTAATGGCAAGGATTATCGCGAGCTCCTTTCGGAGCAAGGTTGGGAGCTGCGCCTCTTAGAGGTTTTTAACCAACATTGAAGGCCAAAAGCAGGGGAAACAATGCGCCTCTTATATGAAATCGAATACATCCGGAAGAGTGATGGAGAATCGGTTCATTCCGATATCTGTGCTTTTCCGCTGGAAAGCAGGGTTCCAAAATTTTTGGAAGAGTGCATGAAGGAGCTTGTGGAAATGGCTGACTTTTCCAAGCCTTGGCGGCTTGGTGGTCCTGGGGTTTGCGAAGAGCATAGCGAGGCACCATGCAAGAGCCAGAGCTAATCAAACTTTACTCCCTAGAGGAGTTCTGCCTTGAGTTTCTCACCAAAGAGCAGATCATCTCTCTTGGGAAGGTGATAAGCAAGGAGCATACCTGGGGAGATTCGGGGCTGACTGCCATCACTGGCCATGAGCTTGTGGATAACCTTACGGAATGCAGTATTGTTATTCCTTCATGGTTAGGGGATCATCTTGGTGAGCTTTTCGAGCTTGATGGTACTTCCTTCCTTTGGGAGGAAGGTAGGAGCATTCTTTTGTGGGTTCCTGAAAAGGAAAGCGAATGAAACTGAAAGCCGTAAGTGTAAGCAGGTATAATGGTGGAGTTAAGGCGAAGCGGCTTTATGGTTCATCCACCATAACTACTTTCGAGGTCTTTCGTGAGGAGGACGAGAATAACCCGAGCATGTGGGTTAAGGTGGAAGAAGAGACTTAAGAAGGCAGTTCATGCTTTCTTTCGAGGCATTTAAACCATTCTCTGACTTTTAATCTCACCTATAACTAATAGTCCCGCATATAATAATGCGGGAAGTGAAAAAGTGCAATAAATGTGGTGAGACAAAACCTCTCTCAGATTGGGGAGAGAATAAAGCCAAGAAAGATGGTTTGCAAACAAGGTGTAAAGTCTGTGTTCGCGAGGACAACAACCGAAGGTATCGAGAAGACCCCAAGTATAAACAGAGGGTTAAGAAAAACAACAAAGACACCAGACATAAAGTTCGGTTGTATGTTTGGGAACATCTGGCTTTACATCCTTGTGTAGACTGTGGCGAATCAGACCCTGTTGTATTAGAGTTTGATCATGTTCGAGGAGAGAAGAAGTTTAGTATAGCCAACGGAATAGCCCATCAGACATTTCCGGCTCTAAAGATAGAGATAGAGAAATGTGAAGTAAGGTGTGCAAACTGTCATAGGAGGAAAACAGCGAAAGAAAGAAATTATTATTTCTGGGTTGAGTAAACATTTGGGGCATTAGCTCAAAGGTAGAGCTATCGGCTTTTAACCGATCGACGACGGATCGATACCGTCATGCCCTACTAGGAAACTGTGTGTATCCAAGGCTTGGTTATTATCGCTCCTAGGAGATGATAACCTTAATGATAAGCAGGTTTTCCCTTGCAAGGGGACTTGTGAATCAGCGGGCATTGCAATGCAAAGAGGTATAGCTTTTATACGGCTGAGTGCCTCCACACAGTCCTAATCTTTTACCAAGGAGAATACGACCATGCCCACATACATTGTTGAGATTGCCAAAGATGGCAAGATTTCATCTGTGATACCCTACCATTTTGACCCGGTGCCCAATGATCCCACCAAAATGTGGGATGGAACCCTAAGCAAGGGCGTTAGGATTTTTGCTGAAGATGTTGAGGAAGCGATTCAGCAGGCCAGGAAGTTTTTGGATTGGGATCCTTCTCAGCTAACCATGGAAGAAATCCTGGAGCACATTCCAGGAGGTATGACTAAGGAAGCGTGGGATAAGCACAACTCCTGAAAGGACTAAAAACAATGGGAAAGACCTATAAAGTAGGGCAATCTGTCAAGGGCAGGCCCACATTGATTCTCCACTCTGCGAAGATGGATATTCCGTTTTCCTTGTTTCGTGATTTGGGGAGGATTTGTGGGAAGAGTTGGGATGAAGGGGACACGATGGTATTTGAGTGTCTCTTGCCGGACAAGCTTTCCGAGGCAGAGAAGGTGTTGTATCTGACTGGGTGGGACAAGGTGGAAGCTTTTGGCCAGGCAGACGCAGGTGTGGATCCTGGGATGATTTCTTATCTTGGGTGTCTGTAAAGATGCCCATTAAATTTGAGAAACTGTTCAATGGCATTGTGGTTGAGTGGCCACAAAATCTGGGAGAAAAGCAACTAGAAGCAAATGCTGCTTTGACATATTGCGTCAAGTGTGGTGCCAAGCTAGGTGTGCAGGATCCTGGGGGAGAGTGTGGAACCTGCAAGTGGATTCAAAGAATCTCTTCCCGGCGCTAAAGGCTTTGAGCCAACCAAGCCCCTAGGTTGCTAGGGGCAGTTAAAAACGATTTGTAAAGCCTCTCAAGGGGCAAGAAAGGGCATAAGAAATGAAGCGGGTACATCAGCAATCTTTTACGAAGTGTCGATGTGGGAAGTGTGGGCAGGAGGCATTCAGTCATCCTGGGAAGCCACACCGGCGGTGTGGAGGAGATAAGGCGACACCCACGGAGACGAATCCGGAACCTGGGCCGGTGGCATTGCGGGAGAAGCATCAAGGATTGGAGTCGAAGCTCAGGGGAACCTGGGTTGCGTGTAGGTAGGCTGGTACTTGTCTTGACAAGCGGAATCCAAACTGTAAAAGGTTTGGGTTCCGAAGTGAGGATAAGGAGGGAACCATGTATGAAGTAGATGAATCATGGGAAGAGGCGCCAGACGAAGGGACTCCCATTCAAGGATAAAAATGCCAAAGAAAGTCTGGTTAGTTGTGGGAGAAACGGGAGAAGGTGATTCTCGGCGGGAATGGAATGTGGCAGCATATCATTCCGAAAACGACGCTATTCTCCATTGTGATCTCGCCAACAAGAAAGCGAAAGAGCTTGGGATTGGCGAATATTTGGGAAATATAAAAGCGTCGGCAGTGGATAATCTTGCGTGTAAGATGATGCCGTTAGATTTCCCTTCGGTGGACTATACTGGGGTATGGTATTCGACCACATATGTGGAGGTTCTGGACAAGGTGCCAGAGTAAACAAACTACACCGGATCACCCTGAGAATGGGGCTCCTGAATCCGGCCATTTGATAATGTAGAATATTAAATGGGAACTTCAGGGAGCCTTGCTAAAGTCCCTTGGTAGAACCAAGGAAGATGTGGGCTCATATCCCACCGTGGGTGAATCCTACGTAGCTTAAAAGCAAAAGCAAGGATGGTATTCCCTAGAGCATGATGAGTAAGCTACCGGCCGGTGGCCCTCTTGTGGTTCTATGTGCCTACTCTTTATGATAGGAGAACCTGGTTTCAATTGCCAGGTAGGGAACAAAAAGAAAGGTATTAAGTATGATTCCAGTGCAATGTTTTACGCAGTGGTCTAAAAATGGCAACTGTAAACCAGTTGATGGTGGTTATACAGATGTAGCCGCCGAATATACAATTATTTGGCCTAAATATGTTGTGTCGGTCCCCCGGATTGGAGAATCTATTGAGGGTAAAGTGGCTGACCAGCATAATACTTGGACAAACATCTACACTATTGTGGACGTTGTGTATTCCACATTGGATGGACTTCCGATAGTTATGCTTGAGCTAAAAAGCAAGTCATAAAAGACTATATCAGGAGTGTAGGAACAATAACAGCCTTGCCTGATTAGGTAGTTTTGTTGGAGAGCTATTAAGCCAGAAAGCCTATGACTGTTCTGTGTTTGGTAAGTATGGTTTAGAAGGTGTGGAAGTGGAGAGGGAAACCTCGTAGAAGCGGAAGCATTATCCAACAAGTTCTTATTGGCGGATGGCGGCGTGCCAGGAGAAGCCAATCAAAAGCAGAGAGAAAGAGAGACTGACAGAACCTGCCCACGAAAGTGGAAACGTGTGAGTCTCAAGCAATGGCTAGCAGGCCACCAAGTTAAAGCTTTCTCTAATCCATTTAAAACTGACCATTAAGTCAGGTAGGAGCCACAATGAACAATGATATTCGGAATATCAAGAGGGAGGCGCATATAGCGGCGCAGGATGAAGCCAGGCGGCTTGCTTCATATGAATATGCCGGGAGTTTACAGAAGAGGACTCTTGATTGGCTAGAGAGGGCTGGGTTCCCAAGGTTTCTCATTGATCCAGTGAATCACGGACCGCAGCCAATTTCCCAAGGGACGCGCCGTTATGGAGAGATTGGGGAAACGTGGGTACACTGGGCATGGTTTTCCCGGGCTGAGGTTGAGGCATATGCAAAGGCATTTGAGGAGGAGTTTCTCTTTGATGCTTCTGAGGACCGGATGGAAGGGGAGGAGTGTCCGGCTTGTCATGGGATACTAAGGCAGACTCGGCGGGGGTTAAAGTGCCAGGGTTGTGGGGAGTATTATCATTCTCGGCGGGACCGGGAGGGAGAGCTTATTCTAACCTTGGTTGGTTGGGATGAGTTTCAAGATGGAGTTGGCCGGGAATTTGGGATTGAGCCGGACATTAAGATTGGCAAGCATCACATTCTGGTAAAGCAGATGGGAGGGCTAGATGTCTGAAAGTGTGTATCTTGTTGAAGTTGATATTAATGGGTGGGTACCAGAAATAAAGAGGGAAATTGGTACTGTTTTTGGTCCAACCAAGACGGAGATTGTCTCCAGGCCACAAACCCCGAAGCTTAACTCCAAGAACAACCACGGCTGGCTCATTAGGGTTTCTGCTCTAAATGTGCAAGGTGCAATCATTAAAGCCAAGGACTATCTAGCTAAGAAGATAAACTACGATCTGGGAGATAACAGATGATCACAGCAGAAGAAGCAAAGAGGATGACAGAGGCGGCCACTCTGGCAGTAGATCTTCCTTATATTGAGGAGCTTATTGTAGAGGCTGCAAAGGCTGGGCAATCATATATTGCCATCAAAAGAAGCCTTGCAAGTATAACAATTGAAAAACTTCGTGAAATCGGGTTTGTGGTAGAACCAAATAGTGATGGCGACGCATGGGGAATCTACTGGTAGGGTGTAAAAACAAATGGCTCAGACACGATTCCCATCAGTCAAGACCTTGATGAATATTCCGAGAGTGGACAAGGAAAAGGCTTTGGAGCTACGGAAGATTCTGAAGGCAAATAAGTCTTCATTGCTTCTTCTATTGGAGGAGAAGTATCCACTTACTTACAAGTGGCGGTTGAGTTGTTTCAATGAGCCATGGTTGAGTGAGGTTCGGGCCGAGGCATTGAATGAATGTCTTGGCACGTATGGGGTTGAGTACATGCCGCATCCTAAGGATACATGCACTGAGTTTTTTGGTGCAACGTATTTGAATGCTGGGGACCCGTATGCAACCACGTTGGTAAGGTGGCGTGGTATCTGGCGTGTGGGATGTTGGGGAGACATTGCAGAAAGGTTTCCGAGTCAATGACATTGGAGCAACTAATCAAAGAGCTTGAGCTTATCAAAGAGCTTGCCAAGAATCCGGCAAATGATATCGAAGTTAAGATTTGGTATCCAGCCGGTCTGAAACCTCTTCTGTACGCCGATTTTGTCGGCGGGATTGACTCTTTGAGGATCGTTTTGTGTCCTGACGAGAACACCTAAAAAGGAGAGAGATATGTCTGCGAGAGGCCCTCCGAAGTAGAAGCTCTAAAGTTTAAAAGTTTTTAGGATAAATGGTTTGTGTGTGGAAGCCTTAGAACCGGGCGAAATGGTTCCCACTGGTGGATTGTCTAGAGTCAACTAACTTGACATAAATGTAGAGGTTAAGATGAGGTGAGGGTATAACCACCCTGTACTGGCCCTATATGGACCGGGAAAGCCATCAAGAACAACATTAAAGAAAATCCAATAGGAACGGTTCCCGTCTAAAAACGGGTTAAGACAATCAGTCTTGACAAACCAAGCCCAAGGGATTATCCTTTGGGCTTGGAAGCCAGGGTTGATTTATGGAGGATCATGGCAAAGTTAAGCAAATCTAAGCTTCACGGAGACGTGTCTTATGTGGAACTAGACCGTGTAGAAGCTGCACACATTATAGTCCTTTTAACGTATATGTTGGCTGGAACATATCCAAACAATTTTACTTCGGGGCAATGCCCATCCATTGATCTTGTGGATGATGACGATTGCAAACTAAGCCGTGGCAGGATGGTTTTTGCCATAAAAGGAAAGTGAAATGATTTCAGCAGAACGAGCTCTAGAATACTCAAACGAGGCACAACTTACTTCCGTCCTTGACAGAATAAACTATTTTGTTTATATGGCCTCTACGAAAGGAAGGTACTACTGTTTAGTGAGGAATGTTTCAAATATATTCAAGAAAGAGGTTGAGGAATTTCTTTCGCAAGCAAGCAATGGCAAGTATGCGTATAGGTGTTGTTGGATTTCGGGGCCGAATCCGAGTTTGAAGATTTGGTGGCAGTAAGACAGTCAGGAACAACTAAAGGAAGAAGGTTTAATATGGATTATATTGACATGTGTGCATTAAGTAGGCGGCATCGAGGATCCCACTATACATGTTCGGTTCTTGAGAAGAACAGTGGTGAGGGAAGTTATATCAGTTTTGAGGACTCTGCTGTTGGTGGGGACCACGAAGTCTATGTGTCAAATAGAAGTGAACTTCGGCCGTATCATCCGACTTCGGGTGAGGCTCAATGTGGTGATTGGCATGAGGTTTGAAGAATAAACCTTGACAAGCGGGGAACAAGTGGACAGCTTGTTCCTCGAAGCCAAGGCTTATGGTTAGCTGAGGAAACCAAGGAAAGAGGTATATTATGACGTTTGTTAAGGATGAGGTTGTTGCGCAGGTTCAGGAGTGTATTGACACGAACGTGGCTAATGGTATTAGCTGCAAGAAGGTTGCGGAGCTTTGTGAGCTCTCGGAGGAGGGAGACAATAACTTTGGAGCTCTGGTGGTTGGGCATCTGATCAAGAGTGGTGCTGTGGTTGGCTACGAGACTCGGAAGGGTTCGGGGATTGTGCCTGAGGGTACCCCGGCTGCGAAGAGTGCTGCTAAGGAGGGTAGCAAGGCAGCTCTTAAGAAGGAGCTGGATCAGCTGAAGGCCCAGCTGGCAACCAAGGCGGCTTGAGCACTTGACAGGACGGAGGGGAGGGTTATCCTTCCCTCCATCCCGGAATAACTTAGCTTAGAGTATATGTGGGTGATTGGTTTCGACGGGGACTGAAAGAGGCATCTGCAAGCAAGTGGCGCCTATCCACTTATCAATGGGTCGTAAACAACTGCAAACGATAACGCAGACCTGACTGCTGCTGCGGCATAAGTCACATTTTCCAAGAGATAAGTCTGGATATTTTGGAAGGTGCAAACCATACGGACTGAACCCGTAAGGGCCTCAATATAACGGGTCGAGGACAATAAGGGGCAAACCTAATCCCTGGGAGTGGGATCCTGGTTCTAGGATATGAACCTAAGCTTGTGAATGATGGTGTCTTGCATTGGTTCGCGGATCCGGGTTCGACTCCCGGCACCTACACTAACCTATATGTAGGTAAAAAGACTTTACTAGGCGCAATGGTGCATCTAGTTAAGTGGTGGAGGGCTTCGTAGGGAAACCGGTTGCCCCCAATTTTTTTGCGCCAGTTAAATGGCGGGACAGGTTAAGAACATGGCAGAGCCAACCTTAGGAGGATCGGCAGGATTCATTAAACATGTGATTGTGTTTTTCGGGTCGGGGGCGGATGATTTTCAGAGTGTTGCAGGACCATATGACTCTGAGGAAGAGGCGTTTGATGCTGCCGACGCATATACCAATAACAACCTTGTTGACCCAGAGAAGGTAAGATACATTTCTGTAGTTCCTTTGGAAAGTCCGGAGGAGTTGGCAAAGAGTGGCGACAGGAAGCGTCAATACAAATGGCAAGCATTGTTTTCGCATGATTATTGCGGCTCGGTGGCGTTTATATTTTGGTGTATAGCAATGCTTATTATAGCTGTACATTTATTGACGAGATCATGAGTTAAAATGGAAGACATAAAACTAACCTATAGTGTTGACATAGTTGTCTGTGGGGACCGGGGGCAATATTGTTCTCGGGAGTGTCCACATTTCCAGACCTATGCTAATAGCAACCTTGATCAGACAAATTGTTCCCAGTTTGGGAACATGTCTCTATACAAAGAATATCACGGAAAAGACATAGGCAAATACAACAGGCTTTCCAAATGTCATCGGCTGTTTGAGAACCAGCTCCGGGAGCGGCTCCAGAAGCCGCTGTGAGGGGTTTTCGTCTGGCTGGGCCAGTGGGGCCTAGGTGGTGCAAAAGCCTCTCAGAGAGGCAGTGAGGGGGCAAGGAAGGGCTAATATGGCTTGTGGAGAAAGAGAGAAAAGCGGGATGTGTTCTCACCGGCAGTGTGGATTTCCGGAGAAGAGTGGTTGGGAATGTGTTGACATTGCCGAAGGGTATTGTGAATGTGGGGAAGGGTGCCACAAGAAGTGTCCTTTTGCATATAAACAATAGAATAGAAAAGATATATGAAGACATTTCTTGTAAAGTTGGAAGGAGATACTCTGAATGATCTGGTTAAAGTGAAGGCGGATCATTTTTCCGTGGGGAGTCTTGGTGAAATATCTTTTTGGGAAGACGAAGATGAAGATGTAGAATGTGCTCATTTTACGAAATGATTCATGGAAGTTTGTAAAGAAGGAATAAAACAAATGCAATGGAAAAGTGTAGAAGATAACCCTCCCGAAGAAACAGAGAAGAATAGAGAAACAGAGAAGAGGTGTCTATTTTCTTCTGGAGGGAAAATCTATTTTGGACTTGTAATAACATATCTAGGTGATTCCGAATATAGTTTCTATTTCGTTTATGAGATCGAGGTTCCATGCCCGCCATGCCCGAAAAAGACTCTTCGATTCATCGTTCCAAATGTAGAATACTACATGTTGGTTGAGAACCCGCCAGGTAGCTAACAAAAAAACTCAGCTCATTTAGCATAATTAGAAATGCGTATTTGGTCTGAGGCATGTGATGTAGATCATTATATGTTAATTGATGATCCTCCATCTTGAAAGGGATATATGGATTCGATTCTTCTGAGTAGTATTGCGGGAATGGTTGCTGTGGCTTTGTGGTGGTGGATGCCGCCAGCCGCACTGGTGTTTATGTTTGGGATCCTGTTTATCTGGTATATGCCAGCCGAAGGATACAACTGGGCCATTTTTGAAGGGGAGGAATAAAATGTCGTACAAAATTGTGCGCAAATTCCAAAACAGTGGAAGAGCGTACATTTTGTTTCGGAACCAGACTTTAGCAATGGCTCAAGGTCATTGCAAGAATCCCGAGACAAGTTCGAGAACGTGTACAAAAGCAGAAGGAAAACGTCGGACCAGGAGAAGCGGGCCTTGGTTTGACTGTTATTATTCGGAGTGAAAATGAAAACAATATGTCCTAACAGTTCTGAGCACAAGCTGTTTATTGTATCATGTTGTGTACAAGAGGATCAGGTTATAGATTCAGAGGGGAACTATATTGAGACTCTAGGGTGCACGGATGTTGGCAATCCTTCTGACAAGGATTGGATTTGTAAAAAATGTGGGGCTGTGGCAGTTAAAAAAGACTAAATGGCCAAGTGGCAGATAGTAGGTGATAATGTTAGGTTCATCTGTAGAGTCAACAACTTTTAAAGTTGGCGATAGGGTTCAGCATCGGAAGGACTATTGTTTAAAAGGCCGGGTGGCTGTTGTAGAGGACAATAATCTTTCCGTGATGGTTGCGTGGGATCGAGATCCTGATTGGCCTGGGGAGGACAATGAGGAGCTTGATTTTCAATGGAGTTATAAACTGGTTCTAGAGAAATAAAAAGAGTTCATTAGGTAAGGTGAAGAGCAATGGCGACAGCAATGGTTAATCGATATCCTGGCAAGTGTCAGAGTTGCAAGACTAAGCTGGGAGCCGGGGAAGGTTTTGCCTACAAAAATGGTTATGCTTGGTTGCAGTGCTGCACTTCAACTGCGTGTCTGGCCAAGCTCGGAATCTCTCCTCCCGGAGCAGAGGCAAAGCAAGAGAAGACGCTTTCTGAGGATGGTGTTATTTCGATGCCATATGACAGAGACGCAATTGTGTTGCTTCGGTCATTGCCTGGTGCCAGGTGGAATCTTCAGAGCAAGTGTTGGACCTGTTCTATCAAGCCTGGGGACCTTCCCAGGGTTATTGAGATTGCTGACAAGCTACAACTTTCGGTCCCTGAGGCCCTTCGGAGCAATCTTAAAGAAGGGACGACTGAGAGCCGGGAGGCTTTGGAAAGGGCTTCTAGGAAGCGTGTAGATGGATCTGAACTCTATGATTTTCAGAAGGTCGGGGTTGAGTTCCTTGCTCTAAAAGATCATGCTTTGTTGGCAGACGACCAAGGGACAGGAAAGACGATTCAGGCTCTTGTTGCCTTGCCTGAAGGAGCAAGGGTTATTCTGATCTGCCCAGCGGTTGTTAAGTACAACTGGCGGAATGAGATCAAGATGTGGAGGCCTGAGTACAAAGCTTCCATTTTGGAAGGCAGGGGCAATTTCCGTCTGCCTGATAAGGGTGAGGTTATCATTGTGAACTATGATATTCTCCCCGCTTGGTTGGCTTCTGATTCTATTCCCGAGGAGACTAAAGCTCAGCTTAAAGAGACTCATTTGATTGCAGATGAGGCACATATGGTAAAGAACTACAAGGCGGCCAGAAGTGAGAAGGTGAATAAGCTTTCTCGTATGTGCAAGGCTGTATGGTTCCTTACTGGCACTCCATTGATGACCAGGCCCACGGATCTGTACGGGGTTCTTTCTGCGGGGAACATGAGTGTTCTTGGTGGATGGGACAAGTTCGTGTCTTTATTTGATGGGTATAAAGACAAGTACGGGTGGAAGTTTGGAATGCCATCTGCTGAGGTCCCTGAGAGAATGAAGAGGGTTATGTTGCGTCGTTTGAAGAGCGAGGTTCTTTCGGACCTTCCTCCAAAGACATACAAGACCATTGAGGTTAACAATCTTGATAACGTTCTTTATGCCAAGATCAACGCTTTGGTTTATGATGCTGCTGAGGAAAAGGGAGACATTGATGATCTAGTTGACAAGCTAGAGATCACTTCTCTTCCTTCTTTTGAGGAGTTCTCCAAGATCCGGGCAATGTTGGCGGAAGCTAGGATTCCTGCGATGATGGAGATTGTAGAGAGCTATGAGGAATCTGATGTTCCTCTGGTTGTCTTCAGTGCTCACAAGGCTCCTATTGCTGCATTGGCTACCCGTGAAGATTGGAAGGTTATCACTGGGGAAACCAAAGCAGAGGAAAGGACTAATATTGTTTCTGAATTTCAGGCTGGGAAGTTGAAGGGAGTTGGGCTAACCATTCAAGCTGGCGGAGTAGGAATCACACTTACACATGCTTCTAATGTGTTGTTTGTGGATCTGGACTGGACTCCTGCCCTTAATATTCAGGCGGAAGACCGATTGCATCGGATTGGTCAGACCAGCAATAATATTCTTGTGATGAGGATGACTAGCACGCATCCTTTGGACAAGAGGGTCAACGATCTGATTGAGTATAAAATGAAGCTTTATCAAAAAGCATTGGAGGCATCCTATAAGTTCAGTCATCCGAAGGCCAGGCCATTGGCGCAAGACATCAAGTTGGTTGAAGAAACTGCGGAAGAGCTTGCGGCAAGGATGGCCAATGCAGAGGCTGAGGTTGAGAGGCAATATGCACTTGGCAGGCTTTCAGCGATAGCTGGTAGAGAGGCAGCGAAAGTTTCTGGGGTTCCGGAGCCTGTATTGACTGCTTCACGAAAGCAGATGCTTAGACATGCCTTGTCATATATGGTGTCGGTATGTGATGGGGCTGTGGAGAAGGATTATAAAGGCTTCAATCGGCCGGATGCAAGCATTGGGCATTGGTTAGCGGCAACCGGGCTAATGGAAGAGGACGATATGGCATTCAGGGTTCTGGAAAGGATTTTGTGCCGATATCGGCGTCAGTTGAAAGGTAGTTTTGAGGAGATTTGGAGGCCAGAATGACCAAGAAAGAGGAATATGGCCTATCATGCACTTGAGCAAGGGCCTACTCCAGTAGAAATAGGATGGAACTATAGTATCATTCCTGATTTTTACAACAGCTATAGTTTGTTGGATATAAACCAAGCAACAGGAATGTGTTTACTTAAATGTAATGGCAAGAAATATTTTATTTCTGCTACGAAGTTATCCTATTGGTATAGAAGAAGATCGAAGGTACAGATATGACCAAGAAAGAAGCATTGGCAGAGTTTCGGGAGGATGTGCTCCCGAGTGTTCCCAAAGGGGACAAGGTTTGGTTGTGTGAGGCCTGGAATAATTTTACGGATTTTTTGTGTAAAGACGGAAGAATCACGCAGAAGCAGTATGATACGTGGGTAAATCCATTTTGAGGCAGAAAAAGAGGTAGAATAAAGTTTAGGCGGTAGACGCACAATTGGTAGTGCACCGGATTGTAGCTCCGGCGTCTTCGGACACTGTAGGTTCAAATCCTACTTACCGCACAAAGGAGAATAAACATGAAAATTTACATTGTTGTTGCTGAAGCAAGAGGTATGGCGTATTCTGGGGCAGACATACTAATACATAAGATTTGTTCAAACGGTTTCAAAACCACTGAAGAGGCCCACAAATTCCTTCCTGAATTCAGAAAAACGACATATCAAATTGTTTTGAAAGATATTAATCTCATGGATTATGAGTGGAAACTATGTAATGTAAATCCTTATGTACAAGAAATTGAGATTGAGGAGAACGGCTAAATGACTCAACCAGATTATTGCAAGAACGATCCAAAGGGATGGTGTGGAGATCCAAAGCGGGGAGCTGCTTTAGGAAGGTTTCCGATTCATTTGGAGGACAAGGCAGTGTTTAGTGAAAGGTTGTATCTAACTCGCATCCGTTTGGATGCTGGTGGGTACGACAAAAATGGAACTTACTGGGGGCATGGCCGAGCTTTGTATTGGTGTGCCAACAAAGACAATACCGTTGATTTTTGTTTCCGGGCCGAAGGCCATGAGGGAGCAAAGGCTGTGGTGTTGGGAATGTATCCCAAAGCAAAGGTGAGTTAAAAACTTAGCCATCATAACCAAGATGGTTTAGCGAAGCATGTTGGAAACATGTCCTTATGAAGAGAACTTGTTGGTTAATATCTTCAGAGGAACAGGCAACCATCTGTATCTTTGTTGTTCCTATTTCTGACAATCATAGAAAACGGAACCTATCCTGACTTTTTCAGGTTTTCGCAGGATTAGTAAAACAGGTAAACCTGCCAACTTCCATGAAAGAATGAACGATGTACTCTCTAGAAGACTCTAACTACTTCAATGACTCCCGAGTGTTGGCAGGACAGCGGGACAAGCCTGCTTTCGATAAGCAGAACATGACCATCTCTCTTCCTGTTCTTGATGAGGATGATGAGGAAACTGGCGAGGTCATGGAGTTTCCGGCCAAGTACGAGGTATGTTCCACATGTCAGGGAAAAGGAACTCATGTTGATCCGGGTGTTGATTGTTGTGGTTTGACATCGGAGGATTTTTCGGATGATCCTGATTTCCGGGAAGACTATATTTCTGGAACATATGATGTGCAGTGTTATGAATGTAAGGGAGAGCGGGTGGTTCCAGAGATTGACGAAGAGCATCTTTCTGATAGGCAGAAAGAAGTTCTAAAGCAATGGAGGCATAAGGAAGAGGCTGATTATCGATATGCTCGTGAAAGTGCTCATGAGAGGGCAATGGGATATTAAGTAAGAGAGGGGGCCGCAACATGGCAAAGTCTAATATAAATAAGTTGGCTGCGCATTTGACTTTAACCCAGGATGATCTTGGCAAGACTTTAACCGATGATACGGGAGCAAGATTTCTTGTTGTTCTTGTTGTGTCTGATGACTATTATGAGAAGTTATATCTTGCTGGTTTGCGTGATAGGAATAGTCCTATTGGAGGTCTGTTGCCAATTTTACCCGGTCATATTTACAACAGAGGTCATGCTGTTTTGCCAGTTAGTTGGGACAAATGAACATTTATCATAAGAATTGGGACGTGTTAGAGGATGGTGGTTCGGGCCGGTGGGTATATTCCCGGAAGGTTAGCAATGGGGTTTATCTGTTCATCTGTATTGGTGACATGGTAGACGCATGTGGAAAAGAAGCCGAGTATTGGTTCCATGCGGAGGTTTCGGTGGTTAATTTGAATATTATTGGAGATCAGGGTGTTGAGAACGCTCTTGAATCTGCGGGAATTTACCTTCCTGATTATCCAGAAAGCAAGTGGGATCTTATCTCGGCAGAGCTTTGTCACAGTTATGGTTCAAAAGGGGTTCTTTGGGGCAATTCATCTGCATCCATTGACAAAACCAACAAGGATTGGCAATGGAACTGTCCTAGTGAAGGAAGCAAAGTGTTTCGTGGCCTAAGAGCTTCGGCAAGGCGTTTTGCGGAGGCTAATCTTGTCGATGATACTAATAGGGACAGTTTGTTGGACAGCACCATAGTCAATGCTATTGGGCAGTCTGCAAGAAGTTATATGGGAGGAACAGAGGAGTTGTGGGATCAACTTCGCTTCATTAAGGGTGATCCTAATGCTACGGCAGCTCAGAAGTTGGTATTGGGCATGTATCAGAAATGTGAACATACATTAGGGGCCGGTCCAATACCAAAGGACATTAAAGAATAACATGGTAGGAATAAAGCATTTAGCAACCAACGCTAGATTTCTTATCAATTGGCTTGGGTGGAGGGTGTATATCCGGGCATGGTGGGTTATCATGCGTGGGGGTACATTTTCGGAGGCAACAAAGTTATGTCAGTAAAAGTTTTTCTAAAGATCTGCCGAGAGGTTGGAATCAATCCCAAACCTATTAGCAACAAAAACATTGATGCTTTTTTGGTATCGCTTATGGGAATGGCTCTTGGGGCATCCAAGAAAGGATTTTAAATGGTAAAGTATATTGCATCAGGGATTCTTGTTAAATCCGATATCCGTTTGTATGCGGATATTGTAAACCTGAATGATTTTATTATGGCGGAACCTTGCCTAGAGATTAATGTTTATGATGATGACGGAAAGTTGTCCTTCATAAGCAAGGAAGATGTTGTTTGGGACAGGGTGGAAAAAACCTAAGAACGTGTTAACTCGCATTGGTATTATGCGAGGGTGTCGGTGTAATAGTTGTGCTAACAGAGAAGAGAGAGGTTGGTAAATCATGTTTGTTCAAGGCGATGTTTGTGTGTATCATGGGCCGAAGACTGAATTGAATGGAGCCACTGTGGTGGTTGATTGTGTCATCCCGGAGACTGGAGCTGTGGTGGCAAACAACACTAATGGCGCTGGTGCTACCACAGGGTGGATTTTGAATCCAAAGAATCTGAGGCTCAAGCCACCGAGTAATCACGATGAAATGCTCTCAAACAGTTGAGGAAGTTTTCTGTAGTGATTAAACTTAATCCATAGCAATATGGGTGAGGGTTCCTTCTGGCCCGGGAGGAATACTGAAAAAGAACATCTTCGGATGTGTGTTGGGCTTGCTAGGAAAGGGGTTCGTTGGTTAAGGTATCCTAGGACATTAAATTTAAATAACCATCCGTGCCTTTCTGCTCCGTTTCCCACGTCCTTGAAACGGGCAATTCTTTTTTGAAGGATCATATAATGCAAACTCGCAATGAAAATTATCACGAAAAGAACCGTTTGGCTCGTCAATATTCTTGGATGAGTCCACAAGATATTGCTACAGAGCTTTCTGCCAGGGAGATTGTAGACATTTTTGGAATGATGCTTAAAGAGATCGATCGGCTTCTTAAAGTCCAAGAAGAATACTGTAAACTTCAGGATGATCTTGTTAAGAGGGCCGGTGAATCTTCTTTGAATATGCTAAAGGCTGTGCTTGCTGGTACGCAAGTGAATCTTCCTAAAGAGCAAAGAGATCCTGAGACTATGTCTTTTATCGAAGGAAAATAAAATGAGACAGAACACAGTTGATTGTTTTGCTGCACTTTTGAAGGGCAAGTCATACCAAACGAAATCTGGTGCTATTCATACAGATGGTAAAAAGATTTTTTCTTATGGCACATGTATTGCTGTGCCAGTGCCTGGGTCAGAGGGCCACGAGTGGCTTCTAACTATGCAGAAGTATTCTAAAACCACCACACGGCAGGAAAATGCTCTCCACGCCCTCTTGTGTGCTGCCAAGAGGGTGGTTAAGCTGGTATCTCAGGCGGAGGTCAACAAAGCCGCTGCGGACCCAGAGAACTGGATTTAAAATGAAGCATACCATTGAATTTGTAGCTGGAGATCCTGTACATGGGGATTGGGGCATTCCGTTTGATGGAACCGGCAGGGAGCATGGAGTTGTATTTGCTACTCTGTTTTCTACGGAGGCTGCGATAGATTTTCTGAAGAAACTGCCGATAGATGCAAGAACTTATAGAACAAGAGAAGTTGCTATAGAACTAGGGTTGTGCCCAGGATAAAGGAAAAACAAATAACATGAAGATTTATTTTAATCTAACGGAAAATAGTATTGAGTGGAAGGTTGAACTTCCTTTCCTGGCAGGTATCTGCAAGCGTCTTGGGTTGACCAAGGAGTATACTTGGGGATATTCTAAAAACAAGCATAAACTATATAAACTAGTTAGTGTCGGGCCTATGTCCATTAACGCCGTTAAAGTCATTCGTACTTTTACTGGACTTGGCTTAAAAGAAGCCAAAGCTATTGTGGATAATCTTGCTAATGGAATTCCTTGGATATATAATCCAGACAAGTACCCAAATACACTTTCAAGTATTATGTACAATTCTGCTGAGTTTTCTAGAGTTTTTAATACTTTTATTTGGGAAGGGCCTTCTCCTGATTTTATGTCCTTGTTTAAAGATTATCCTCTCAAATGACATTCATTTGTAATGAAAAGAAGTTGATTCTAATTTGTGTAATAGAAAGGAATAAAGAAAATGATTAAGGATGACCAGTACAATATGGCGGTTAAGTATGGATACGTGGAGAGTCTTGGGGGCGAGGGGGTTGCCAGAAGCGGTTTGGTGCCTTATGATGACTTGACGTCGCCTCTGACCCGCCAGGAGCAGGAAGAGATTCGTTTCAGCAATAACCCGCCGGGGGTGATTTATCCCAAGCGGACCCCAAAGGAAAAGAAGTAAATGGACGACACATATCTACTAATCATTTGGGAAGAGGTGCCTGAGGACACAGATTTGTATCTGGTTCCTTGGAACGTATACCTAGACAACCAGAAAGTTATTGACGAAGCGGCTGGACATGCCATCAATAATGTTGATGGCGATGCCGCTCTTGGGCTAATGAGGCTAGTATATACTGCCAAAAATGGCGGTGATGATTGTACTGGCCTTCTTGATCAGTATAAACTGTCTGATGAAGATAAACTCAAGCCCTTCTGTGCAAACATTCAGAAGGTAGTTCTTTCTGGATTCATTCTGTAAATGAGGATAATATGTCAGAGTTCACTACATGTGTAGAATACAAAGTCTATAATGACAAAACCGGAGATTATGTAAGTATTGGGGAGGATCGAGACGGCCTTGATTTAGTGGAACTTTTCCAAGTCCAAGACGGGGTAAAAGGACAAGCAATTATTCTTACAAAAGAACATGCAGAAGAAGTTGCAAAAGCTATGGTGAAATATTTAGGAAAGTGATTTAAAGAAAGTAGGTAATTAAAAAATGAAGAAGTCAGTAAAGAAGCCGGTTGTTGTTGAGAAGGTTGTTGAGAAGGTAACCGAATACGTGGAAGAGATTCAGGATGTTGATAATGGTTATATTAACCTTCTGGGCAAAGAAGTATATGTTAGTTGTGGAAATTATGCATATACTGGGGTTTTAATTGGAGTTAATAGCTCTATTATTGAAATTATGGACCCTAGTATTGTCTATGAAACTGGTCCATGGAATCAGAAAAATTGGAAAGATAACCAAAGGCTTCCGACTGAGTTTGCTTTTGTAAATATTGATCATATTGAGTCTCTTTTTGCAGTAAAGAGGATTGTATGATAAAATCAAGAATAAATAAATATTTAAAGTTTTGGTCTTGGTCTTGGTCTGGGTCTAATTCTTGGTCTGGGTCTGGGTCTAAGTCTGGGTCTAGGTCTGGGTCTGGGTCTAAGTCTTGGTCTAATTCTGGGTCTGATTCTGGGTCTAATTCTTGGTCTGGGTCTGGGTCTAAGTCTGGGTCTGGGTCTAGGTCTAGGTCTATGATCTAAGTTAGGTCTATTAAACAAGGAGAAAAACAATGGGAATTTTGGATACGCCAATTGGTGCAAGTAAAACATATCTAGTCAAGTGTGATGGAAATCCTTTCATTGGATACGATGATAAGAAGGATGCAGAAGCGTACATTGACATGATGAAGAAGTGTACAAAGGGAGGCAAGAAAGAGCCTGCTTATTGTGCATTGCGAAGTTGGACAATTGAACACAGGTAAAAATATGTCAAAGAATAATAGCCGCGGATTTACGTTGCTTGAACTAATGATTACAGTAGCTGTTGGTGGGATTATCCTTATGTTAGGAGTTGCTGCCGCGGCTATTGGAATGTACGTTCTATTTGTGTGAGGGAACAATGCATTTTACAGTTAAAAAAGGATGTCAGCCATTGCACATTAAGAAAGGAATGGTTGGCAAAGTTTTGTCTGTGGACAAGCACGAGGGAAGCCAAGCATTGGTTAGGCTACAATTCTCTAACAAGATTGGGTATAATCAGAAAAACAATGTGATTTCGTTGCTAGCCAGGTATGGCAGTTGGGTCAAACCAAATAATGAAAGCAATTTGAATACAGGCAGGCCTGAGCACAACATTCGGTTGAGCTTCTGGAACAGCTTGGATGACGATGTATTGCAAGGATAACGTTCATGAAAATCGTCTATGAGAGAGAAGGTGTTATACCTGACCAAGCAATTCCATTTCTTTTCTTGGTCGGCGGAAACAAATGGATCGTCGCATTGGCAGACTTTGACTACACGCCGGATGATGCCCGATGGATGAATGACAAGATCATCGGCGAATGTCCTTTGGTTTTAAGTGTGGATGTGGCCTACAAGGAGTGGGAGTGTTCTTCTGAAAATGAAGCCCTGTGTTTGGTTGCAGAATTGTGGGCAAATTGGCTACTTGCTAACGGCGTGTAAAAAAGAGGATTTATACTAAAGGATAAACAGGTATAATGTTAATAATATGTCCCAGTCGCCTAACTGGATATGGCACCAAATTTCTAATTTGGCTATAATGTAGGTTCGAATCCTACCTGGGATGCTAAACCGGAAAAGCATTAATATATGATAAGTTTTTCAAATTAAGAAAAGAGAAATAAGCAGGAGTTCATATGGATATAAGTATTGATTCTGCCGGCTTGACAATAAATGAAGTCAATGCGTTTAAACCACCATTGGTTAAAATTAAAAAGATCTGCGATGCGGTTTCAAAAGAACTAGGCGTAGTATTTCAAAATACCTTTGAAGGCAACGATGATGACAGAACTATGTTCTTTCCTTTTGTTGAAGAACTGGCAGAAGAATTTGCAGATGAAGCTTTTGACGCAGCTGAAAAGATTAATGAAAAATTAAGGAACAAATAATGACAGTTCAATATTTAAAAGATTTTTTTAAATTCTCTTGATGAGAGTTTTTGGGAAAGGAAATTCGTGTTGTTAATATGGGAGAGACACTTAACAATAAAAAACATGAAAGTCTCCGAAATTCGTTGGGGGCAATAAAAGATCACTTCGAATATATTCATAATATATATTTTAGAGATTGATAATAAAATAATTACAGGGCTAACTAAGAAAGTTGATTAAACATGACCTACACATTGTGGGATTTGGTTTGTACGTTCGCTATTGTTTGGGTGGAGCTTGATATAATAACATATATTCTTGTACTAATTTCGAGAGAAGATTAAATCATGAATACAGAGAATTTTTCAAAAGATATTATTGATAGAATTTCCGTTCTAAAAGAAGAATACCGAAAACTTATTTTGGGAGAAGAGATCGATATTGTTCTGACCTTTGATAAAGGAGTTAAACTATATTGGGAAGATGGGGATGAATTTACTGAAGTAGATGGTGTTGGTAGTGATTATATGTTTTGGGATGCTGTGAGTAAACAATATGAAGAACAGATGAAGACAAGACGGGAAGTTTTCCAAGCAAGGATTAATGCCGTCTGTTCCAACTCTGATAAGTTAGCAGATGAACTTGGAATTGATCACCAATTGTTTTTTGAAACTTACATCATGTGTTAATAGCATATAGGCTTCGAAAAGAAAACACATAATGGATTTTAAAAAAGTTATTGAGGGGGCTTTATATGGTGCTGGCAATTGTCCTTTTAAAGGAACTGTTGAAAAAGCCAACAGATTACAAACAACAGTGGAACGAATTTGGGATACCACAAAAGAAGCAATGAAGGAAAATAAGTTATGAATCTGCAAGAAGCTATTGAAGAAGCTGGATACGGAACAAGGAGTTATTCTGGCAGGGGGATGTATGGAAAGGAATGTCTAGGGGTTTGTATAGACGATAATGTGGGAAATATTGTAGCAACTTTGGTAGTTGAGACTATTTTTACGGCAATAGATGCCTCTGGAGAGTCAGATTCTGAAGTATATGATATTGGTCAGCTTTTGAAGGGGGCCAAAACAGATTCATTAGGCCGGGGAACGATTGTATACTTCCCTGACGTTCCTTATATCAGCGATGCAGAGGCTCTTAATGAAGACGATTATGCAGAAGGATCGTCAATTGCTGACGATACGGGATGTGATGTATGATTAAATATCGAGAAATCAAAGTTGTTGATGCAAAAAATAATTTTAATTTGCCTATAAAGGTTAGACACGATCTTTTCAAAAGATCTTATCAACACGGTAATCTATGTTCAGGGAATCTATTTGTTCAAATTGCTACCAGTCAACTAGAATCTAAAAATCGTATGGCTCTTTCTGACGAGGACAGGGATTTTCTTGAACAAGATGATGTGGTTGTAGACCTAAGGGGAGTTTAGTTATGCAAATTCAAACATTTAGTATAGTGACGGGAAGTGGTGCTTGTGATGCCAGGTGTCCGTTTTGTGTCTCTAGAATGACTGGAGAAGCAGAAGTAAAGCCAATTGAACCCAATTGGAGGAACTTTGATATTGCTTGTAAACTAGCTGTTCAAGCGGGGGCAACCACAGCAATGCTTACTGGTAAAGGAGAGCCTACTCTTTGGCCAGAACTGATTTCTAAATACCTAGATGTTCTAAACGAATACCCTGTTCCTATTGTTGAACTTCAGACTAATGGTTTGAGCATTGCTAGAGGAAAAATTAGTAATGATATTTTGGTTGACTGGTACGCCAAAGGGCTATCTACTATAGCGATTAGTATCGCTAGCATTTCCCCAGATATCAATAGTAAAATTTATACTGGAGGTAAAAAATATCCAGATCTTATTCCGACCATTAAGAAACTGCACGGAATTGGTTTTGGTGTAAGGCTTATCTGTATTCTTTGCAAAGACTTTACTGATACTCCGGAGCAGATCAAATGCATGATTGATTTTGCAAAACAGAACCATGTTGAGCAGCTTACATTATTGCCGGTATCGAAGCCAGACAATTCAAGCAATGCTAATGTTTCGAAGTGGGTTGAAGAGCACACATTATCACGTGGGGCCTTGCGTGAGATTCACAAGTGGTTAGAGTTCCATGGTATGGTTGTGTTGGAGCTAGCGCACGGAGCCAGGGTGTATGATGTTTTTGGGCAGAATGTATGTATAAATAATTGTTTAGATCCTAAACCTACTAGTAATGATCAGATGAGGAATTTGATTTATTTTCCTGATGGAAGAATTCGACATCGCTGGGACGCTGAAGGATCTATAATTCTGTAGGAGAAAAACCATGACTGATTTTGACAAAAACGTTGAACAATATTTTGCAGCTGAAAAAGAAATTGGCAATCCAAAAGATTATAGAAACAAATATTGGATGATTATAAATTCGCCAAGAACGACTTCTAATGATAATATTTGTATCTTTTTTGATACGCCAGCCGTGGAATTTTCTGGTCCATTTGATTTAGATTATGTTGTGTTAAGTGTTGACAGCAACAGTAGTGATATTTATGTTAATGTATATATTTTTTATGATTCTAGTGCAGAAAGTTATGAGCAACAGCATTTGATTTTTAGAAAAGATCATGAATGTAAAGATGAGGAAGTAAAGAAGTCATATATAGAGTGGAGAGAAAAATGTGAAGATGAGCGAAATGAACGTTTCATGGAAAGACTCCAGTTTCCTATGATGAATTCTGAACTTTAGGAAAAAGCCATGACTGATTTTGACAACAATATTGACCAATATTTTTCGGCACAAAAAGCAATTTGTGATGTTCTTGGAGAGATTGGTGCAACTATTAAAATATATTCCGATTACCATTGGATGATCGTGGAGATACCACGGTTTACTAAGAATGAGAGGATGTGCGTTTTTTCTTCTGATCCTTTTTCGAAAGATTCTTTTAAAAACTACTATGCTAATATTTTAGACGGGCATGTTTTTCTAGTTGACAGAAGCTCTGGTGAGCATTATACTGTGATTGGCACTACCGTGGAAGGCCTGACAGATTATGCTGACCAACTTCTAGTAGTTAAAAAAGAATTAGAATGCAAAGATGAGGAGGTAAAGAAATCGTATATAGAGTGGACAGAGATGAATAAATGAAGTTTGGCTCCTTGGCGAAATTTGGCAAACGCGATAGGTTCAAGCCCTATTTACCGGAAGGTATTTCCCGTTCAAGTCGGGAAGGAGCTACTAGCAAGAATATAATCCCACATTGGCGTAATGGCAGGCGCGAAGGCTTTAGAAGCCTTTCTAGTAATCTAGGTATAGGTTCAAGTCCTATATGTGGGACCCATCCTTTTTAACCAAGGGATAGTAGGAGCTGAAAAACCTACGAAGTGAAGCTGAGTGGTTTCAGCAAAAACAGTTTGGCGACAAGCCTCGGTATGGAAGTGTCGATTAACAGTTCATGGAAATAAGTTGAGAGGAAACTCTATGATGCTTGTTTTAGAATTGAATTGTTATAAAGCCTGTGTCGGTGGATAGGGAAACCTAGTTGAAGCTGGCTAATGGCCTTCTGCTATTTTTATCCCTAGATCTGGGGACGAGTTGTGTTTTGATTGCTAAGGAATTCAAAAATGAAAAACGTATCAATTTCTTTTTATTATAATGACTATAATAAACCAGTGTCTGTCCAGTTGGATCCTAGAGGACATGAAATTCCAGAAGAGCTATATTTAGAATATGAGGTTCTTAGAGCAAAGCTAGAAGAAGCTAAGGCACCCTATGAAAAGAAACTTAATGAGATCAGCAATCTTGTTTACGAAAAATTGAGAAATATTAGGCGTGTATAGTAAAGAAAACACCAAATGATTAAATGTAAATGCGACAAGTTGGCTGTTTGGATTTATATGCCTTGTGATATTCTTTACAGAACGTTCAAAGGTTATTGTGATGATTGTGTGCCAAGAAGCCCTTGTTCCTGCAACTTTAATTATGACCTGGAAGCTTATCCAAAAGATGAATTAGGTCGGGATTTGCCGTGTGTATTATACAATTATAATCCAGAAGGATTTTTAACAGATAAAGAATTTGATTTAGATTGTAAATTCTATGATGTAATGCTTCGGGTTTTGTTGAACGATAGGAAGATAAAATGAATGAAATTTCTTTATACGAAGTTCAATGTTTAGTTGCTGGTGATGATATAAACGATGACGATATTAATGATTATGTAGGTATTGTTGAAGATGTTTGCTGGGGACTTGGAGATTCTCCGGAAGGAGCAAAAGAAGATTCTATTAAATATATAAAACAATATAATCTTCTCAATGAAGATAATCTAATTAATTTAGACAATATAGTAATTTATAAAATTGTTTATGGCAAATTTTGCAAAATTATTCCTATCACTGTTTTTTCGGAAAAGGAAATCCCAGACGATCTGAAGATCAAAATTGATCTAGATGAGTATCAAATACTTTAGATGGAAGCCTTGACGCCTCGCTAGGCGTGGTTAAGTTGGTCCTGAGTCGAGGAGTTGATTATGCTTATTGAGTTGTGTCATTGGGAAATTAATGGTTATTCTGATTCGGATTGGCATACGGCCGTATTTGACACGGAGACGGGTTTTTTCTCAGCCCCACTAGTCAGGTCAACCCGCCATGCCGGAGGCTTCCAAAAGGCAGGGGAGAAGGTTGCTGCCGGCCATCCTGGTATTCTTCAGGCCTACAAAGCTCTTGAAGAATTCATTATTAATTCTATTTATAATCTTAACAAACATAACCACGAGAGTCCGGAACCAGATCATCTTTTTGAGGGTTTGGTTCTTGAGGTTAATATCGCTTGTAAATTTCAGCTCAAGGACCGAGAGCCTTGCAAGAAATGCGATGGTTCTGGCAAGTGGATTAACCCGAAAAACCATATGGACATTCGAGAGTGTTTTACTTGCAGTGGCAAAGGATATCTCGAAAAGAAGAGGGATAAGATTGAATGGGTTCATATTCCAGTTGGAACCCAGATTATTGTGAAAAACTGGAAAAGTTTTGGCAAGTTTTATGCCAAAGGATATAATCGGCCTGATAGAAGCAACACTACTGTGTATGGCGTTGATAAGGACGGAAATCATATTCAGGTTGGTTTGAAGAATTGCAAGTTGGCTGGGAAAGTTCCTGAGAAGGAAAGTTTTAGGAAACAAGCTCATAGGTTGGCTTGTGAAGGACAGTTTCAGGCTGCTACAGGGATTAAGTGTGCTTGGTTGACAGAGCATTATGCTCCATGCCCGGAGGAATTTAAATGATTTTTGAAATTTGGTGCATATACAGATCAGTCATGATGAAGTTTAGAGATATTAGATTTGCTATTACTGATAGGATTACTATCATGTTAATTGGCATGATTAAAATTATAAATCCATACAAAAACAATAGTTTATCATATGAGCTACATACCGTTGCTGATATGTATGATACAAGGCCAGAAGGATGCTGGGGATATCAGCAGCCTCCAGAAGAGGAATGGACAAAATGAAAATTAATTTAATCAATAAAAATTCGGATAGTGCACTGAAGGTTGTTTTTGATTATTTTTTGGAAGTTGAAAAGCTTTGTCAAAAAATGACACATTCTGATGAGCCGTTGGGCGATTTTGCTGACAGCTGGATTATCAATGATAAATCAGCTTCTTTTGAAGATAATCTTTTTATGTTTTCCGATCCTTTTATAAAGCATTCAATGGAAAGGGAAGTATTTGTTTTCCAAGTTGGCAATGATAATTATAATTATTATCTTTGGTTTGGATCTGAGAGTATAGTTGCAGAAAAAATTTCTAATTCAGCATGTTGTGCATTGGCCGAGGCATTTTCAGAGGTGGCCAATGGTAGTTTGGCCGGCCCGCGGTCCGAAAAAGAAAAGTGAGGCCGGGGGTTGACGAAGTAGTTATCGAGCCTTATGATTGATGGTGTCGGACGGATTGACTAAGGCCGACACAACAACAAAAAAAAGAAAGAGAAGGTACAATATGACAAATGTTAATCTGAACGTGTTGGTTGAGGCGGTTAAGGCTGAGGTTGTTAGTGGTGAGGTTGGTAAGACTACCTGTAAGTCGGTTGCAGCGGCTCTTGGTCTTCCGGATGCGGAGGATGGCGGGGCCAAGGTGGTCAGTTATCTGCTTGCCAACGGGCTGATTGAGGGCTACCAAACCCAGCAAAAGCTGGGCATTGTCCCTACCAGTTTCGTTCCGGCGTCGGTTGCCAAGAAGGCTGAGGCTGCTGAGAAGAAGGCTGCCAAGGCTGCCGAGAAGGCTGCCAAGTTGGAGGCAGAGCTTGCCAAGCTCAAGGCTGCGTAATTCACAACACAATGGGATTGGGGGCTAGGAGACTAGCCCTCAATGCCGAAACTATAGCAGTGTAGCTTATTTGTTAAAGCGACTGGTCTTAAGGCCAGGAGATCTTGGTGCAAGGCCAAGCACTGCTACTAAACCCGTGAATGTCAAAAGAAAGAAATATGGAAATTAGAATTGACACTTGGTTTAAGGACGGCAAAAGCCTATGTAGGGAACTTCCTTATATTATTGATTCACAAGATTTCTCATATTATGATGAAGATGCCGAGTGTAGTACGTTCAATAAGATTGAAAAAACACTAGAGCCATATTACTCAATACAATGTGGATCTTGGCTTTGTGGTTTTGACAATTTGAAAACTCTTCTTGAAGAAGGACATAAAGCAATTTATGCTTATGTAAGAGATGATGATTGGCCCCATGGTGGGAACGATCAGGCTTTTGTTTGGGTTGGAGATTCTTTGCAAGAGATTAAAGAGAAAATTTCTTCTTTAGCCCATCCTTTGTATGAAAAGATTCTTGAAGAAGAATGTGAGGGGTTAGAAGGAGAAGAGAGAGAAGAATTTATTCAGGAATTCAATGACCAATATAGTTCAACTGAATAGTTGGAAGCTTAGTCTTTCCCATAGGCTATAGATCTTGCCGGCTGAAAAAGATCAATGGGATGACAACACTAGCTCAACCAGGCAGAGCGTCTGGAACGGATCCAGAAGGTCTAAGGTTCAAATCCTAGGTGTTGTTCGGGGAAATTCTTTCCTAATTTGTGGTAGCAAATATGGTTGTAGACCATCCACCTACAACGGCATCTCGCTAGTGTAAACAAAAAACCGATCCAGTTTTTGTTTTCGGAAGGTTTCCCGGCTTTTTATTTGTAGCATTTGGAACAACCATAAAATAATAATAGGAGAAACACATGTCTTATAGAACTGCCCATACCGTTCAAGAATTAATAAATGTTTTGCAACAGTTTCCAAAAGATATGAAGATTATTTTCGAACCCAATTTGAACAATAGGGACACAGAACTTTCCGGCTTCATAGCAGGTGATATTTTAGATGGGCTTTTGAAGCCAATTATTGCTATTGAGCTTTCACCATATAGAGAAGAATTCAAATATACAGACGGACGAGATGGAATTGAATGTGGATTTATTGGTACTGATACCATTATTAATGGTTCTGATGAAAAAGTTGTATGTTTAACTTGGGAGTATTATAAATACTGTAGTGCTGTATAGTTGATGTGGAGTTGTTATGACAAAACAAAGAGTTCCAAGAATGATTATTAGGCGATGGCGATATGAAGGATTTATTGCTAAGAGCTATGCCTTCATTAAGGGTGGTGTGCCTATTGTTCTTACGATTCATAAACCAATTTAAAAATAGTTGGTAATTGTTTCTTCAAATCCGTAATTGTTTTTGATCGAATGATTGCCGGGAATAGTTTTGCCCATTTAATTCCAACAATAGTGGGAGCAACAAAATTATTACTTTTTGCCCTTTTCCCAATATTCTCATGTTGGATAGTAGAATAAGGGGACGATAATCTAACGTTGATTTGGGCTGGGCAAGTTCAGCAAAGGGGCACCAATGATTTATATTGCAACAGTCGGAGGAAGTGAAGAAGATTGTTGTATTTTTGATTCCGTGGAAAACAGAGCACAGGCGATAATCAAATACATTAAATTTGTTCTGTCAGATTTAAAAGGTATTAAAAAGGCACAACAACACAAAGGTCTTATTAAAAGATTTGTAAACATAGAAAATAATGTTAAAAAACTAAATGGTTTTCCAGATCATTGGAATAATTATTGGGAAACGGATATTGAAAACGGGACCATGCCTTCTTTTCTTTTGTGTGAAGAAGATGATGACGAAGAAGAAGGTATTGATTATGAAGAAATTGTTGAATACAAAAATGGAGAGTTTTTCTATGTCTAGTTTAAATTATCTCGGGCGGTTTGTTGTTGTATTTATTCTAGCAGCCGTGGCATTTTGTGTTGCTGCTATTTATACTACGGCAGCTCCATTTGTTGGAATTATTTTTGCCATCATTTTTTCTAGTATTGTTTGGAGGAATTAGTCGTGGAACTTATCTGGCAAGAGAATATTTATCCAGAGAATCGGGGATGGGTTGTAGATCAGCTAACTGCTGTTATTGATGGTGAAGAAGCTGCCTATCTAAAAGTGGAAAACATTCCACTTGTTGAATACAACAAATGGTACAAATCAATTTTTGATTATATTTGTAGGATTGGTGGGCATTGTCTTAGTTGCTCAAGAGACACTATTGATATAAAATCTCATCTTACATTAGATGATTTGATTAATCTCCATCATAGGTATTATGTTAAACCTGTTTATAAAAATTTTGATGAATTATTTCTAGAAACAGAGGCTTTGGTTAAAAATAGATACGAAGATCAATTTGACACTTTTAGGAAGTGTCATGTAGACAATCCGTTTCCTGCCTATATTAGCGTAAAACGAGAATATAGAAGGAAAGGAATTGCTTTGGCACTATATCAAGAAGCTGCAAAACATTATGCAGAAAAAGGTTTGGCACTAAGGAGCTCTACCTGTATAACAAAAGAAGCTTTTTCTGTTTGGAAGAAAATGGAATCCATGGGGCTGGTATACTGGGTAGAATCGGAAAACTGTTTTAGGTTCTACAATGGAGCTACAAAAAACGCTACACGATCTTTTGATAATGCTGCCTGATGAAAGAAAAGCTTTCATAAAGCAGCTTACCAAAGATAATAGACAGGCAATTGTACTAGCAATGAATTTGCCAAAGAACATTTCGCAAAAAGCATTGTGTAATAAAATTGAAGAAATGGCAACGTTCGTAAAGGTTGCAAAGGTATAGATATGAAGCTTGAGAACAGGGATGAGTTGATTAGGTCGTTATCTTCTTGGTTAAAAGGGGCAAAGTATATTACATTTGTTTTTCCGGGAGATTCGTCGGAATACATTTCAGTTTATGGCCCGGCGTATCTAGAGGATAGAATCCCCAAAAGTTGGGAAGGTTATGATGTTAGGTTTTTTGAGGAGATCCAATGTTCGACATAAACGATATTACTAGTCTTGCTGAAGATTTGTGTTCAGTGTATGATAATGCTCAATTTAAAATTGAGATGAGGCTTGGCAAGTGGGCAATTGTTATTACAGAGAGTGTTGTTGAGGACTGTAATACAAAACATGGACCAATTAAGGTTTCTAGAGTAGAAACCAAGAGAGAGATTACATATATTCTGGAGTAATATGAATAAGCTAATTCTAATTTTTGTAGTTTCCATGTTTTGTTTCTCTTGTAAAAGCGAATGCATAATCCAATGTGGGAACAACATGGAAACTTGCCTTGACAAAGGTATGGATAATACAAAGTGTCTAGAATCTTATGACAAATGTTGTGAGGTATGTAAATAATGGACTTTGATACTGCTCTACAGAATTGGGTTAATCTTTTGCAAGATATGTGGAGGGCATATTTTGCGCAGCACTATACTAATCTTCAACCTCCAAAGGTTGAACTTGAACCTGGTTTAAAGTATATTAGGGTAGTTCAGGTTGATTCTCAGCGTTGCGTATATTGTTTCATTGATAAATCCAATGGAAACATTCTAAAGCCAGCCGGCTGGAAGGCCCCTGAACCAAAAAAGGTTCCCAGAGGTAATATTTTTGGAGCAAATCCTTTGTATGGATGCAATCCACATTCAGTAGCATATCTGAGGTAAATGTTGAAGGAATTAAGTAATGCTCAAGTTTAAATTAACAAGAGGAAAAAGACTACCTATTTTCAAAAAACTTTGTTGTTGTTGCGACAACATCGCAGAGTGGGAGCCTTATACTTATTGTAGCAATTGGGATTCTAATACCGAACCAAATGGTTGGTGTTATAAATGGCAAAAGAAACGTATTAATTTGAGAAATTTTTAACATGAAACTTGAGGACATAGGGTTTCTAGAAGTAATTGAAGAGCGGGCAAAAACAATTGCTCCCGGCAGGATTTCATATTGTGAATGGATAATTACTTCGCATTGTAATTTTAAATGTCCATATTGCAATCCTCTAAAAGGGGAGCTTGCTATAGACCCCACCTATAATCAGGCGAAAAACATAATTACACTGTTGTCTTGGGAGCAGTGCAAATATGTTCATTTAACTGGCGGAGAACCTTCCACAAGAAAAGATTTGCCAGAAATAATCAATGAGATTAAATCTCACGGTATGAGAGCAGGCATTTCAACTAATGGATCTAAACCGCTTTCATACTATACTTTTTTGGTTGATTCCGGAATAGAATTATTTTCTATATCTCTTGATGTTCATAAAAAACAACTTAATCGACAGTTCACATTAGTAGACAATGTTTTCGATACAGTTGTTAATAACATTAAAGAAATATCTTCGTTAGTTTATACTAATGTTGGTGTCGTGTTAAACGATGATAATATAGGTTTTTATCAGGATATTATTAAATTTGTTTCTGATCTTGGAGTTGATGATATTCGGTTAATGACTGCAACAAAGTATAATAAAGTTCTGGAGCTAGATATTCCGGATGATATTTTGTCTAAGCATCCTATTCTAAAATTTAGAGTAGACAATTTTAATGCTGGCAAAAATATGAGAGGTTCTAGTCTCGGGCTATCTCACAAGTGTCATCTGGTTAAAGATGACATAACGATTGCTGGTAAGTATTATTTTCCTTGTGCTGTTTATGCTAGAGAAGGTGGTTCTCCTATTGGTGAATTTAATTCTAACAATGAAGCTGAAAGATATGCTTGGTTTGAAAAGCATGATTCTTACGAAGATCCTATTTGCAAAAAATATTGTATGGATTTCAAATGTAGATTTAACGAGAAAGTAGATGCTTTATGAAGTGGACATATTGCGATTGCGGTTGCAAAACCAGCATAGTTAATGTTGGTTCTAAAACATTTTCATTATTAAATCATCTGAATGGAAATTATACATTGTATGATGGACACGGGCCAGACAAAACTGAAGTTGGAAAATTTACCTCAACAAAGGCTGCTAGCTTGGCGTTGCTGCCTCTGGCCAAGGAAGAGCAAGCGAATTTAGAAAGGCAATTAAGAGCACTAAAGACGCTGATTGAGGAAATCGGGCCGGGTTGACACTGCGGGTCTGGTGGTTATGATGGGCTGTGAAGGCAAGCTATGGCCAGTGATTTTCGTTATGTAAAGATTGATGATACAGAGAATTGGGAACCTGATTTTGTATCTAGCTTGAACGGTGGCAGAATTATTATTACCTATGTATTTGATAGGAACAATAAACTAACTTGGTGTGATATGCCAGATCGGTTCGAGTTAAAATTTATTGGAGCAACACTAGCCGGTTGTAGTGATGAAAAAGCTAAGTATGAAATAGAATTTGCCACAAGAAATCCGAAAGATTTTGAACGTGTCATTAAGTGTTCTGAGGTTAAAGATGACAGGCCATTGCCGAAGCAATGTGATTCTTTAGAGGAGGTCATAAAACTATGGGAAAACAATCCGTGGTGAAAAAGATATATATTGTCAAGGCGGAAAATTATGATGGATACGAATTTAACCAGGAATGGAACGTAGTTGCTTTTGAGACACTGAATAGTGCAGAAGAATTCTTGGAGAGGATTATTTCTGCTGTTAAGAAATACAGTAATAGTTTTCCAGATATTGTTGTAAATACAAATAACAAACGTAGCTATGATATCAAATGGTCTATATCAATAAATATTTTAAAGCAGGTAATTTCTGAATTTGATTCAGACGGACACTCTAGAGTAACAGGTTATTACTTGGATTATTCAATTCAAACGATTGAACTAAAGGATTAACAAATGATAACTAATGTCGTTCTTGTTATCCACAATAGTATTTATGATGAGTTTAATTGGATGACGGTTTGTTATCCAAACATTATTGAATGGGCCAGAAATTCTTTTGGCCACTGTTATATAAAAGAAAATTGGCGTTCTTTTGAGTCGAAAATTTCTGTTGATTCAAAAGAATTCCGTTCGTTTCTTAAAAAAATGGAAATGTATAATTCTGACAAGTATTTTATTCGGTGGGGAAACCAACATCAAGGATCTAATAGTGGGCCGTGGGTAGTTGTTCCTTCAATTTCCTTAGAGGAAAGGGTCTGATTATGCACTGTTGTGGAAATCCAATTCATGATGCGCCAATGTGGATTGTGTTTGCGTTGACTTTTCTTTCGCCATGTTTGTGTTGGCTAAGAGTTAAGTTCGGTAATCGTAGTTGTAATTGCAATGATCATGATCATGATCATGATTAAAAGTAAAATAAAATGAAGAAGAATATGTTTCTAGGATCCATTTTAACGATGTTTTTCTGTGCCAATATGGCATTTGCTCAAGCAACATCTGCCAGTGCCGTGGCTGCCCCAGCGCCTGTTTCTAGTGTTGCAACGGCTTCAACATTTGCTGGAGTAGCAGACAAGACAGTATCAGAAACATTCTCTATTATTAGGGATAGTGCTTCTGTTGTTGGGGACACTGTTAAAAAAGTTGCTCCCGAGGTGTGGCGCATTTTGATTTTACAACAGTATGTTAAAGCAATGAAAAACATTTTTGTTTCTTTAATGTTTTTCCTTTTGACTTATATGTACTATCGTACCATTAATAAATGGTATAAAAAACCAGATTATGATGATGATGCCTGGATTGTTTGCTGTAGAATATTGCCTGCAATTGCAGCTGTTCTTGTTTCTATTATTATGATTTTTAATATTGACGCCTCCATACAGCATCTAATTAATCCAGAATATAGTGCGATTTTAGATCTGGTTGATATGGCCAAAACTATGAAGCCCTAATAATTATAAGTAGAAGTTTATTCTGATTAAGAACTAGGGCTATTATGCTAGAAAGATTCGTGATTTCTTTAATGAGGGGGTTTTTAGATTGGCCCCACGTCATTCATGCTAAAATTGACGCGGAGCCTTGACTCTGGCCAGTGAGTGGCTACATTGGAGCCTGAACCACCGGAGGACATTATGCGACAACAGGACCGAAGAGATCTATCTGATATCTATGATAGAATGTGCGCTGATTATAGTAAACTAACAGATATTTTTAGAGTCAATGCTTCTTCTAATGAATATAATCGTGCCAGAGCATATTGGCTGGCCAGCCTTGAGACTGGCATTAAAGCCGAGGAATACTTTGGCACTGGAGGTTCTCTAAAGCAATTTCTTGTTGATAACGGTGTTATTGATGATTGCGGAGAATTTATTGAAGAGGAAGAATGAAGTGCATTAAATGCAATGCAGATATTTGTGTTAATCCTGTTCTTGAAAAAGAACTAGAAGGATGTGATGTTTACTGTGATTTATGTGAACCGGATCCTGAACCATGTGAAACATGTGGAAACATTAAATGTAATGGCGAATGCTGCAATTGTGAGTTTTGTGTAAAAAGAAGGAGTGTTGGAAAATAATATGTGGTCTGTAATGGGACTTATGGCAAATTTACTACTACTTATAGTAATTTTAATACTGGCCATTTTTCTCTTTGCTTATTCTTTTGTTTTGGCTTTCAAAGTTTTTGAGCTATATGAAAATTCTATATGTTTCATATGTGGTAAACTAAAACGGCCATACAACGACAATGCTTGCAAAACCTGTACAGACTATCTTGTAAAAGATAGGGAAAACTGGGAAGGTTGGTCAAAATAAATTATGTTAACCAAAGCTATTCTGGGCCGGGGAAAAGGCCAATGGCATCTTGATGGGTATGATGGCGAGAAGCCTTTAGTGATTAATCTAAAACCAATCAGAGAGTTTCTAGAGAATTGTTCAGACGGAACGGTTGTTTATGATGCCAAGATGGCCGACACTTATTTATTTAATAGGTGGTGTGTTTATGGCCCAGCATTTTCGCTGGACAACACAGTTGGTTTTCTTGAATCTCTTTGTATGATTCCTGGCGTAAGTTTTGGAACTGTTAAGAACGGCAGAATTATTTGTAAAATGAGAGCCGATTGTGTAGAAGCAGGAAAGGAATAAAAGTAATGAAATTTGTATTTCCAAAAACAGGATCTGTTAGTGATGCTTTTTACTGCTTTTTAAAAGCAGAAAAGCTATATGATTCGCTATGTGATATCCTTCACAAGGATAATGGTAGCAAAAATGGATTGGCTCAATTTTGTCATGGATCGGTTTGTTCTAACAAACTAGGTTGCGGAATGGAGGATATGATAAATAGTTTGGGTTTTATTGCCAACTGGGATTTCTATTTCTTTTGTAATAACTGTAATTCTTCACAAGTTATTTGTTATGCATTTGAGGTAAGAGACAACGAGTGGTATTTCTTTTTTGCCAAATCTGATGAAGATGTTGTTAAAACAATGGCAAAGATTGCTGGGGCCGCAATTCAAACCGTAATTGCACCAAACTCATAGGAGAAGCAATGAAAGTATTAGTATTCAAAGGTGAGAATTATACCGAGATTGCTTCGGCAGATTCGGTGAAGGTTATTTTTGAGGATGGCGAAATTGATGGAGATATTTGCCAACGTCATTATACTTTGAATGATGAGGGTATTGTTTTCGATTCTATCATTAACGACGAGACAGATTATAGTTTAACCATGTGGTACGATGAATTTTTAGATCGAGCAAATGACGATGATGATTCATACATATTTAATGGGCCAAGTGCCTATGCAATGCCATTCGAAAATGACAATGAACAATTTTATAATTGTTATCTAATATCTTTCGTTGATAAAATAAAAACAGCAAAACTTCTTAGAGAACTTGTTGATATTACAGTGGCCGAAGCTGTTAAACATCTAAATTCACTTCCAGTGATTATTGGATATCAAATATCAAAACAAGCGGCCGAAGAATTATCGCAAAAATTTATTGACATCAATTGCGAAACAGAAATTAAATGAAACCCCATAGGTTATATCACAATTATAACAGGCTTGCTTTTCTAAAATCTGTACCAAAGTCTCAGAGAGACATTCTACAATGGGCTCTGAATTTATCTAAGGGAGATTTAATTAACGACTGTTCTGGTTTTAATGTTATTGTACGAAGTTTTGAACTAGAAGTAGTTAGAAATAATCATTCGGGTTGGTATATTTATGATGTAATGTTTACAACAGAACCATTTGGTGGGAACTGTTCTTTGATGAATTGTGGTGTTTGCCCCGCAAAAACTTCTGAAGAAATTACTAATTACATCAAAAACTGGTATGCTGAGATGGGAAATGCTCCAAATGGTTGGAGTTTCAAAACAGACAAAGATATTATATGGCAAAGACTTAATTCTGGGCTTCAAATTTGTGATGACAAAGGAATGTGGATTCTAGGAAAAGAACCCAAATGGATTATTTAAGAAAGGAAATTAATTATGGCAATGAATACATTTGCTCCGGACGAGATTATTGTTCTTACTTGGCTTAAGAACATTGCAAAACAATCAGATCAAGACATTTTGGACGCCTGGACCAATTTAGGATTGCCTGGAACTTGGTATGGCGCATTGGCAAATATTGCTAAGAAATGTTCTGTGCCAATTGATTGGTACAGTATGCGTGAAGGCTTAAAAAAGGCTGGATACCTAGATCATTTGGAGTCTACTTCTTCTCTATCAGATGATGAAAGAGAAAATCTTCGTAAACAAACTGCCGGAGCCCGCAGACAATATGTTTTGGATTGTCTTTTGCATGGTGGATTTTTGGATCTAATCTAAATATGGAAAAGAGTGATGGACAGAGTAGATAGAATTAAAAAATTCATGGAAGATACTTCTGGGTTGGACGGCTATAATGTCGTTGAACTTGCTGAAGAAGCCAAATATGAGTTCAACATTGCTGGGAGCAACATTCCAGTAGAACTTCTTCAGCTGGCTAGAAAAATTCTTTTGAACAGAAGGATTAAAACAAATGGCAAGAATAACCAGCCTTGATATTGAAGTTGCTCGTGATTTGATTAAAGCAAAAGATTTAGAAGGTATTTGTGATTGGTATGATCTACACAATCCTTGTGTAGACAAAGATCAATTTAGGTCTGTTTTTTACGGGCTGTTTAAATTTGATGACACAAGCAGGGCTTTAAAGTATTTTAATTCCTTAGAATTAGAAGGAACAAATCCAACCACACAATGTATTACTAATGCTATTGTTGGAAGCGTTGGTTGTTTTGTATTCGTGTTAATGTTGCTTGGTTGTTTTGGTGGTATTGTATTTCTATTTACATTGTTTTAACATATGTCCTGGAAACTTTGGTTAGACGATCAGTCTTTTGAAGTAAAAGAACGGGAGGCTCCTGATGGATTTCTTCCGGCAACTTCTATTGCAGAGGCTAAAAGTTTTATTAATGTTCTTGGTTTGCCAGAGTTTATGGATTTAGATCATGACCTTGGTAAAAACGAAACAACAATGGATTTTCTTAAATGGTTGGTAGAAAAATATCCTGATGGACCAGTACCAGAATATGATGTTCATTCTGCTAATCCAATTGGAAAACTAAACATACATAGCTTTCTAAAAAGCTGGAAGAGGGTTTGTGGAGGACAATAAAGTTAAATCTATAATTTTTATTGGCAAGTGGAAAACCGACAATTACATTGCGGCAAAATACAAATGTGTTCATAGTGCCGGGCCTCTTAACCTAATTGTGTATTCTAATCAAAATCCCGTGAAAGAAGATGCTTCTATAGGCGGTAAGCCCTTGACGCGGGGCCGATAGGTCTTATGTTGTGCTGACCGTTGGATGAAAGAAGGAGAAACAAATGGATAAGTTGGTTGTTATTTTGGGAGCAGTTGTCGTGGTGTCCTTGAAAAGAATTCCACAAAGCAAATTAATTCCAGCCGCCTGAAGCAATCCAATTTCTTTAATTCCAAAAATAGCCGGAAGCAACCAGTTCCAAAGAAGCATTGTGGGAATTGCAAAAATTATTGCCAAAGCAAAAATGCCCAAGAACGCCACGACAACTAATAACGAATAAATAAATTTCTAAATCTTGGTTAAGTTAGCTAAGGACGAGAACATAAAATGCCTACATTTCGCTTATTGGAAGAGAGTCCGTTCTTTAAAAAATTTGATGAGCTTTGTTGTAAAGCAGACGAGCTAGGGCTGCGTATTGAATTTGGTGGCTGCAATACCAACCTAGTTGTTATTGATACAACAACTAGCAAATCGTATGAGCTTAAAGACATTGAGCCACATCACTGGATTGAAGAGTTTCCTCCACAGACAGAATATAAACTTACTTACGAAGAATAATATTTGGCTAAGTTAGCTTAGGTGTGCTACAATTTTATTGCGCCAGGAAATAGAAGAATAGCATCTGGAAAAGCCCAAGAGGGATCTTGGAGACGTAGGTTCAAATCCTACACTTAGCCCGAAAGGTTTAATTAAATGGTAAAGTATAACGTTAAAGCATTATCTGAGAAAATTCAAACTGTTGTTTATGCATTTGATGCTACTGTCAAAAACAGATATTCATCTTTATCAGATAAAACTTTCGATTGGGATATTGATGTTCCAGAAACCAACGAAACTGATTTTAAGAAGTATTGTTCAAAATATGAAATTAAATTCATTCGAATGAGTCCTGTTAGGATATCAAAACCTCCAAGCAGTTCACCAGCGAGAAAATAAAAATGAGAAATTGTTATATTGCAGCTTTTGTTTTATGTTTATCTTGTGGACAAATTTCCGGAACAGGACTAACTACTATCAGCCATTCTGATAATGGTGGAACAGCAGATAATGGTGGAGAAGCAACGTATGCCGGGTCTTCTGGTGAGGCTATTTATAATGTAGCTCAGAGCGGTTCCTCAGGAACAGTTAATATTGACAATGGTGGTTCAAATTATACTGGAGGAACAGTTGTTGTAGAAAATTCTGGTTCTCCATCTGTCCCTAATGGCGGAAGCTCTGGAACCACTTCGTCTTATATTGATGAAGACATTCATCTGGTTAAATCTACTGGTGGTGTTGGAGGAGGGAAATTTTCTGCTGAATTAGCCGGCTCTGTATCTTTTGATTATGCAGGCGCCGCTGGTTCTATTTATATTGCTGGTTCTGCCGGATTGATTAATACAGCCGGTTCTGCTACTGATACAAATCAATATACTGTTGTTGATGATATGAGTTCTTTGGACGGATGGATTCTTAATACCAACGAAGGAAGCAACCCAATTGTTTCCTGTAATTCGGATGGTGAAATAATTCAATTTTCTGCCATTGGTGAAACAGAATCGGCCTGTGGTACGATCTATAATTACAAAGAATATTTGTTTAATCAAACCATGTCTTCTGATAGTATAGAGCTGTGTTTTGCTCTTGATGCTTCTAGGATTACTTCTCCCGAGCCTTCTTTTTACAACTTTTCCTCTGTAAGTTTTGATCTGTATAATGATGACAGTTTAGCTATTAGAAACTTTTTCTATACTCCGGAAAGCATTGGAGAATATTGGGAGCAGAACCTGTTAACGGATGATTTTATTGAGCTTTCTGCTGATGGTTGTCAACAGATTTCTTTTACACAAACTGTTATGTTTAATAAAATTGTTTTGTCTGCTATAAATTATACTTGTGTTGGAACAAATTATGTTATCTTTGATGAGTTAAGGCTATTAGATCAATGATGTTCGAGGCAACTTATATTGATGGCAAGATTTATATGTTCGAGGCGAACAATCTTGCTTCAGCATATAAACTTGCCGGAAAAAATAAGCCAATAGCTGTACTTAAATTGCTTACCGAAAGCGAAGGTAATATTGTTTGGAACGAAATTTATACTAGAAGATACACTGAGGTTGTAGCTTATGTTAATGCTTATTTGGGGGATATTCCGGTAGCATCTGTACCGATTAAAGCAGTTGTGGAAGGATATCAGAAACTTAGAGAAGTAAAAGTAATTGCTGAAGAGATTGATAGAATAAATAATATATGGCCTAACGCCATAATTAAAATTCAAAAAACATTTGCCAAATATTAAAACGGCGAGGGTTGACAGGCGGCCTTTCGTAGTTATGTTGTCTGCGAGGAGTTATGAGGCTGCTTGAGATTGCTGCAAGGATTGCTGCGGGAGGGGACCAGAAGAGGAACTACCGTCTTGCTTCTGTTATTCAAAGGCGTGACGGGGCCCTTGTTAGTTCCAACAATGCGCTGACCAAAGAACCACAGCCCGCGGCCCATGCTGAGGCAAGGAGTCTTAGAAAGGCTGACACTGGTTGTACTCTTTATGTTGCCAGGGTGTTGCGAGACGGCACCTGGGCCAGCGCCAAGCCTTGTCCCCGTTGTCAAGCCCTGATTCGGGCTAAGGGGGTTAAGAGAGTTTATTATACCATTGCTCCAAAAGAATGGGGAGTGTGGGATGTTGGAAAGATGAAAGCTCCATAATTAGGAATAAACTATGTTTAATTTTTGGAAAAAAGAAAAGCTGCCCAAATTGCCATCAGCAGAACGAGCAAGAGAAATTGCCAACACTTATAAATTAAAAGGCGTGTCTTTTGAAGACGAGTTAATTCATATTAAAAAAAAGATTTTAGACCTATCTGACCTTGGTATGGAATTTGTTTATTACGAAATTAAACGCAGTTGTCATGGCAAACGAATTGTTGCATATCTTGAAGAAGAACCGTTAAATTATAAAGTGGAAGTTAGGACCTGGTATTCAGAAAAGAACTTTATTCCAAAAGAAATAAAGATCATTTGGCACGAGGATTACGAAGAAGAGGACGAGTAATAATGAATTTAGAACAATGGGTGCAAGAAAATCCAGTCCGCGAAGAAATGTGTTGGAAAGGAGCGGCCGAGAAATCTTTTCCAGGAATGGTTTCTTTTGCTAAAGCTTGGGCCGGAGAGGACGATGAAATTGAAGTGGTTAGTTCTCATACCAGCAAAAGTATTAGACTACCAGTGATTAGGGTTTCTGGCAGAGCAGGAACAATATATCTTAGGGATAATTTCCATGATGTAAAGATTAGTTTCGAATGTGCAGACAATATTGAACACGATCTGTTTGGCATTACGGCCGGTACAAGTTTTTATTTGAGCCCATGTTATTTTGAGGGGTTTGATAAATCTTGGGTATTTCCCGGCTTCCGAAAAGGATCTAGAAATTTCAGCGTATGCATTGGTTATGAAAGGGCAAACGAATTAGCCGGTGCAATTAATGCATATTTTGCAAAGGATCAAGAAGATCAATTGCGAATATTTGAATACCACTCTGATTTAGTAAGACGTCTACAACAAGAAGAAAATATGGCGTTGAATTATGGTCTTCCTTTTGTAAAGACCCAAAGTCTTTTAAGATCATTTCAGCCCAAGGATCACAATGGTCCAATTAACATTATCGTTCCAGCAAACGAATTGATATTATCTTTTGCACTATCTTACGAATGGTCATATAGAGAATATAAAACATTGTCATTTCCGACTTTAGATTTTACGCAAGGAATTGCTTGTCCACAAGAAGATTGGCTTAAAGCTCTTGCAAAAATTATTGACATACAACGAAATGTAAAAACAGCTTACTTGGGCGAAGGAGCTAAGTTTTCTTTTGTTGGTATCGATAATGATTTGCAAAAAGTTATTAACAGACTTGGTCTTGATAGGATTTTTAAAAACGACAAAAAAATGAACTGACGCCCTTGACCTGGCCCGCACCGTGGTTAAACTGTATCTCATGACTGACACGACTTCTATTATTGATAAAATCAAACACCTTTTGTTTTTGGCAGAAAGGGCTGGAACAGAAGCCGAAGCAGCAAATGCCTCACATCATGCTCAAATGCTAATGAGCAAATATCGCGTCTCACTGGTGGATGTGGAAAATAATCCTGCAAATAGCATTAATACGGATAACGTTATTAAACAAAATAATGGTCCAGAAAGTGGGCAAAAGATTGCTCAATGGAAAATTGCTCTTCTTAATGCTATTTGTGTTATTAACGGATGTCGTGTGTTGATTTCGTCAGATAACCTTGGATATAAACCTGGATCTTATAGGAGAGCAAGGCTTCAACACCTTGAAGTAATTGGAACAGAGAGTGATGCTGTTCTATGTGGGGCTTTTTATTGTTCAATTAGAGATACTATTGAACACCTTGCAAAGGTTTATAATCCAGGAGATCTGGCCAGAGGAGAAGGAAAGAACTGGGCAACAAGTTTTAAACTTGGTTGCACTGCAAGTATTTGTCAAAGGCTTAAAGCAGCGGCCGTTGAAGCAAAACAACAAGCTGTTTTAGACAATGCAACTACGGCCCTTGCTATTATTGATAATAGAGACAAAGATGTTGCAGCATATGTTAATAGAATTTCTTCTAAAACCAAGCAGTTAAGCAGAAGCAATGTCAATGGTGATGCTTATCGAGCAGGAATTTCTGCCGGGAATAATGTATCTCTAACCAAGAATACTTTGAAAAATTAAAAGGAACGCATGATAAAAACCGCTGGATTGTTTAACGTAGGCATCTTGGGATTAACCAAACCGCCGAAAAATGCAACAAAAGAAGAAGTTAAGAATTTTGTTCCAGATCTTCTTGTTGAAATAAACGGCAGGGTTTTTCCTGATTCCGCGTTGGACAATTTCCAGTTTGGAGAATTTATTCGGGCCTGTCTTGGTTATAAAACATTATCAGATGAGGATTCTAGAGGACGCAAAAACAAGTATCCTAAAGAACAAGTGCAGGAAGAAATAAAACCAACCGTTGCGGCAACCGTGGCGGCCGATTTAGTATTTTATATTGAGGAAAAAGAAGTCGTAGTTGATGGAAAGAAACAAATTCTTCCAGTTAAAATTTATAAAAGGAACACATGAGAACAGCAACTATTAAAGCTAGGATTTCTGACAATGTGCTGGACGATGAGTGCCATTCGGAATTCATTTTAACAATTGCTAATAATAAAGTTGTTGATGTTCAAAAACTTGGCGGAGCATATTCTAAAATTGGGTTGGTTGGAAAAACGGTTGAGGAATTGTCAGAATGGACTGAGCCAGATTCGGAACGTAATCATCCTCAAACATATCGAGAGATTTATAATCCGATTAGCAGATCATATAGGGACTGTTGGGATACAGAAGATATTCTAGATATTCTGGAGTTTTAATAATGTTTGGTAAAAGAATGTTTTCTAGGATTAAAAGAAAACTTATAATTTTCTGGTTTGGAACATTCAAGTCTAGGTATTGGAGATGCAAGATTTGTGGTGAACTTGAGCCTATTGATCATTTGTCGGCCAAAGAGTTTTTTCACAAAATCCATCATTTGACAGACGGTTTTTATAGTGAACTATTTTATTTGAACCAAGAAGATTTATTAAACGAATTAGAGTTTAGATGTGAAGCTTCGAGAGTCTCTGAAGAAAGATATGTATTAAACCTAGTTCACGATGCAATTTATTGGTCCGGTCCAAAAAAAGAAAGCCAAGTTATAATTCTTAAAGCTCTTCAAGACAGAACAGGATATGATAGAATAAGAAAACTGTTAGTAGATAACGGATACATTTTGTTTCCTGTTCCAAAATAAAGCAATAAAAAAGAATATTATTATGCAGTTCCAAAATTATATTCCTCACAATTATGATTGTAAATGTCGTTGTCCTGATTGTACACAGTATGAACTTGATCTTCGTGCAAGCATTAAAGGAGAGAATGTTGCTTTTGAAATCAAAAGCTATCCAGTTCTAACCGATGATGAGAAAAGAAAATTTAGAAAATGAAACTTATTCATTGTACAGATCTACATCTTAATTTTCTACCTCCATCTTTCCCTAAAGAATTCGGAAAAGAACTGTCTAAACACGGTGATGTGTTGGTTATTACTGGAGACACAGCAGAATCTACTTCTTTAGAGTATAATTTGTGTGAGCTTGCTGATGGATTTGAGAAGCCTATTTATTTTGTAAATGGCAATCATTGTTGTTATGGAAATTCTATTAGTGGAACCAGGGAGCTTGCAAAAAAGATAAGCAAATATACGGAAAACCTTTTCTATCTTCCTTGCCAACCAGTCGTTTTAAACAATGAAACAATTCTTGTTGGCTCAGATGGATGGTATGATTGTCGTTGTGGGGAAAATCCTTATCTTTTAGATATGACCGACCATCATGTAATTGAAGAATTTAAATTTTGCCATAAAGATGAAATCATTAGGCTATCAAAAGTAGAAGCTGATACGTTGGCACAACAGGCTGATTTTCAAATCAGAAATATTGCAAAGCAATACAAAAATATCTACTTTGCAACTCATGTGCCACCTTTTCCAGACCCTGAAAGAAAAGATGGAGTATGGGATCCTTGGTTCGTTCACATCTCAATGGGAAATAAACTAGCAGATATTGCTGCTGATTTCCCAGAAACTTCTTTTACAATCCTTGCAGGACATAGGCACAAGCCATATACCTATCGCGTGTCTCATAATATGATAATGTTTGTCGGGGCAGCTGAATATAGAAACCCAGCTATTGCAAAAGTATTTACAATATGATTAAAAAATATCTTAAGTGGAAAGCGGAGTTAGACAAACAGGTTCAGTTTATAGCTGGAATATGTTTATCTGATGTTTGCAATAATGACGAAAGAATTAGAGGGTTGTTTGATAACGGTCTTTCTACTGAAGGCGCAGCAAGGATGTTGATTTCTAATAGGTAGTTAAAAAATGTATATTTTATTTCCTACAGATCCTATTCTTAAAAAGAATCCAGACCAGTTCTTTTTGAAAGAAATAGAGGCGGCCAAGAAGGCGGGTTTTGATGTTGGTTTAGTATGTGATGGTGGAAAAAATAATCTTCCGATTGGCCCAGGAGATGTTCTTTATCGTGGATGGATTTTATCGTTAGACAACTATGCAAAAATGGCTGATGGTGTTAATAATTGTGGAAAGAATTTAATTACCAAACTAGAAGAATACCAATTCTGTAATCAGTTCCCTTGTTGGTATCCTAGATTAGGTGTAAAAAATACTCCAAAATCAATTTGGTTTCCCGGGTCTAAATTTGATTTAGACGAGATTGTTAGTAAACTTGCTTCTGAGTTTGGAGATAAACCTCTTATAGTTAAAGACTATGTAAAAAGTCGGTGTTATGAATGGGAGGATGCTTGTTATATACCGTCTGCATCTAGTTCCGTTGATATTAAACGGGTAGTGAACAATTTTCTTCGATTGCAATCTTGTGATCTAGAAGGAGGGCTTGTTTTTAGAGAATATGTTCCTCTGAAATGCAGTGGAAAACATCCTAAAACGGATCTTCCTCTACCAAATGAGCATCGTTTGTTCGTTTATAAAGGGAAAATATTAACACAAAGTATTCGCTGGGACAGTCGAGATTATTCTAATTCAGAAAAACCACCACAACAATTTGTAGAAAATATTATTCCTTTTGTTTCCAGTATGTTTTTTGCCGTTGATGTAGCTGAAACAACCAACGGATCTTGGACAATAATTGAATTAAATGATGGTGGCACGGCAAGTATTATAACTTCACCAGAAGAATTCTATAGTTGTCTTGCAGTAATTTGATTGTTGAGAAAGACAAAACAATGTCAAGCCATCAGAACTATTCTAATTTTAAGAAGCTCTTCCTGGCAAACTTTATAAGCAAAGGTCCGGAAGGTGATTTTTGTATTGAGAACCCATGTCGTGCAGATTTTATCTGGGTTAACAATGAAAAACAATTAGAAGAATTAGCAGATGATTTGATTAAGTTTGGCGAGCGGCTAAAACAGGAAGCTAAAGTATCCAAGTGAGTCCGGCCGGCCGAAGTTGTTGACAACGGCCAAGTGAGCCTTATATTGTGCTTCTGACGGGAGTGATGGCAAATGAAGGCAATTGATATTTTTAACAAAGTTTTTCCTCAAACTGGAACTGTTGCAGTTTGCACTTGTAATGGAACAAAATTTGTGGGCAATGCTACTATTTCTGAAGATCATCTGAAAGATCCTGATGAGGATTTGCTTCTCATTCTTGACGAGTATGAATTAATCCAAATTAAAAAAGACTCAGATGTAGAAGTAGATAATAACAAATTGATTGTTAATGCTGTTGAGTTTTCTCAAAAATTACATTTGACATTCTATCAAATGAAAGAAATCGATCTAATCTAGAAAGAAAGGAATAAAACAATGGTAAAGTATGGTTATGTAGTTTTCCCAACAAACAAGGGCAATGGGTATCTTACGGTGGCAATTAGCCGACCTGAGAAGGGAGATACGACTGGGAAGCATGTTGCGGCATTTGCTTTCTGTTCTTTGGAGGACACTTTTACGAAGAAAAATGGAAGAATGAAAGCTGAAGCAAAACTTATTTCTAAATCTAGAATTGAGTTTATTTGCAATGGTGATTGGAACGATGTTCTAAACACAGCTCTAGTAGAGTATATGTTTAAATTTGACGTTGTAGATTTAAATGATAAAATCCCTGACTGGCTTAGGAAAGGAATTAGGAAGAAGAATTACAAGATTGGACTGAGGCCGTCAGTATTTGAAATTACTGCCAACGAGCAAATTAAACAACTGTCAAATAAGGATCTTTTCTCTCTAATTAGGATTGCAAAGAAAGAATATAGCACAAGGTAGTAAGACCAAAAAGGAAAAAATAATTTTAGGTGTTGCCCTGAGCAAATTAGTTTCGGTTAATATGTTTTGGCTAGCATCTAAAAATGTCGTAAGACTAACATGGGGAACCTCTATATTTGTGAACAATCTTCTGCTCGTTCGTCATCAAACCATGTTGTTCATAAAGGTGTGCTTTCTTAGAGGCTGTTAGAATACACTACCCATTTGTTATGGAAGAACTTAGTATTGAGCTGGAAAAACTAGAGGCCTACTTTAGTAGTAGGTTTCCTATTATTGGTGAGGGAAGGTTTAGAAAAACATATGACCTTAGCAAAGGATATGTAGCAAAAATTCCAACATGTGAATCTGGTTTGCATGATAATTGGCACGAAGCGTTTGCTTTTAAACGACATAAAGACTGGCCATATGCAAGATGTAGAATGTGTGGGCCACATATTCTTGTAATGGAAAAATTAGACATTGATGTTGGTAGTAGGAATAATCTTCCTAGGTGGACCGATTATGTTGATTGTGCCCAGGTTGGTTATGATTCCAAAAGAAGATTGAAAATATATGATTATGGAATTAACTAATGTCCCAGAACAGATTAAGCCGGAAGGCAAAGATACGTAGAGTTAAAAAGCGACGCAGCAAATTGCGGGTGAGAAGTTCTGCCTGTCTTGCTGCTATTTTGCATTCTGGTGCCGGCACTCATTCCGGATTGGATACTAAAGAAGAGAAGGCTCCGAAAGAAGAAGACTGGGATGAAGAATAAAAAATACTCAGCACATGTAGAAACAACTAAAAGGGTTTTCAATAAAATAATTGGATTTCTACTTGTAAGAGGATTCTGTGTTGTTCAAGAGCCTGGACGTTTTGGTCTAATTGTTTCTAGCAATGATTATGACAATCTTGTAGCCGTGCTAATTGAATTGAAATATAAATATCCTAAAGGCTATATTCAAGGCTGGACCTGTCCTAATGGAGGTTTGGAAAATGAAACTGACAAATGAAGAACAAGAATCATTGAGTAGAATAATTCGAAGTTATTGCATAGGAACTCCTCTTCAACCTTACACCTATTTGGTTGAAAGTATTTTTGCCCCTTGGGTTATTGGGCTTATTGAAAACTTGGAAACAATATTCCCCCGCCCATAATATATGATTACTCTAGAAACTTATAGTGCTGAATCAATCTTCGAATCAATAAACAGATTTAAATACGGCAAATATAAAATATCCAGAAATTCTTTAAAACTACAATGCTTTAAAAGAAATCCTTGCTGTGTATGTTGTGGAATTAAAGGAACTATAATCAAACTGCAAAAACATGTCGAAACCGATGGAGCTCCATTCTTTAATCTATATGCCAAAAGAGATGATGGGTCTTTTGTTTTGATGACAAAAGATCATATTATTCCGGTTTATTTTGGTGGGGAAAACGTATTGTCTAATCTGCAAACTATGTGTGAATGGTGCAATGTCGCTAAAGGCATTAATATCTTAACACAAGATGCTATTGGTGCTGTTAAACAAGAGATGATACATCTTAACTCTTTGTCTAAAACTTCGGCAAAACAAAGAATTACAAATATTATTAAATCTAAATGTTTCTATTCTCCAATTATGAAAGACCTATATGAACTACAGCTTAATTGTTAACGTGTAAAATGAAAGGAAATAAAATGAAAAAAGTATACATCGTTTGCTTCTTTGATCAGGATTTCTCAGGAAACTTTACTCTTGATATCAAAAACACAAAAGCGTCTGCTTTAGCATGTTTGTTTCATATTGTAAATAATTTTAATTCAAGAATTGACAACAATGATGATTACGAGGAAGTTTTATTTCATGCAGAAGCTGCATTGAAATCTTCAAACTTTAGTCTTCTTGAATATTTATTAAATGATTATTTCACGAAATTTAATGACGATGCCTCTTTTATTTATTATGAAATAAAAGAACAAGAACTATCTGATGGTGATTAAATAATGAAATCATATTCTTTAGTTATTATTGATATGCAGCGGGGGTTTTTGGCAGCAAGACAACCCTCTCTTAAGGAACCTATCCTTAGAGAAATTGCTCTGGCCCGAAAATATAATAGGCAAATTGTTGTTGCCCATTTTGCTGGATATGGTAGGACAAACGACTACATTTTAAAAGCTCTCAAAGGATATACTAACAAAGTCTTTGTAAGAAAAACTACCGATGATGGTTCCGATGAAGTAGTTAAAGTATTACAAAATAATAACGTCAGAATCTGTGGCGTTCAATCTAGTGTTTGTGTTTTTGAAACAGCTTATTCTTTGAAAAATTATTATCACATTAACAATACACCTATAAATGTATTCCTTGTTAAGGATGCTTGTGGTGATTATATCAAGAAAAATGCCCGCCAGACAAAAGGAAATGATTATACATTAGATACCTTCCCAGAAGCCCAGAACTGCGGCCTTAATATTCTATACCCCAATCGACAACAATCTGTTGTATATTTTTGAAAGAAAATACAATGAGTGGAGAATATAAATTAGATTACTTTCCGCCAAAAGGTACCAAATATCTTTGGGCAAGTCCGCCATTACAACATGGCTCCTGGACATTAAATATTAAAACCATTGTTTGGCCGCAAAGTTGTTTTTGTTCAGTGGATAGAAATGATAAAGGATATATTGGTCAAGTATCGTTTTATCCTATAACTAGAAACCGTTTCAGAACAATAAAGAAAACAAGGTTTTTTAAAAATCCGCTAAAAGCCTTGCTGGCAACAGAGAAAATTGCTGATGGGTTGCTAGAAAAAGACACTAAACCTTGGATGAGAGAGGCTCTGGCGGCAGGCTGGCGGCCATAACATAAACAATCTCCGACACTTGCGCCCCTCCCTAGAGTGGCTATACTGGTGTTGCTACACCAGCAGCCACTTGTGGCTGACACAGCTGCACCCGCCACACCCCCAAGGATCCCATGGCCTATTATTCTAATGCTGCCCGCAAAGCCTCTTATCCGCCCGCTGGAAGCTCTTTCAAGAAGTCCGGCCCCCAGGGGGCAGGAGGAATCAAAAGCCGTTCCTGGGCCAAGCCAGAGGCATCAAAAGAAAGGCTTCCAAGATATGTTCCACAGGATGGCTGGAATGAACAATTCCAAACTGTTTTTGACTTTGTCGAGAATGGAACAGGAAATGGTTGTATTGAGGCCGTAGCTGGATCGGGAAAAACGGCCTCCATTGTAGAAAGTATTATTCGGTGCTCCGAAAAGAACCCAAGCCACAAGATTCTCTTTGTGGCTTTTAATGTTTCCATCAAAGAAGAAGGAGCAAAAAGGCTTGCTGGATATAATAATGTTGATGTTCTAACCTGTCATGGCCTTGGCTATCGTTCCTTAAAGAAAGCCTGGGCAGGAAAGCAATTCGATGTTCAGGATTCTTCTGGTCCTTATATGCGAGGGTTGGTAGAGAATGAACTTGGCCCCGAGAAAGAAAAAGCTGATGACAGAGATGCTTTGATGGACCTGATCTCCAAAGCTAAGATGACATTGACAAGTGGTGCACAAGGAATGATTAAGCTAATGGATCGGTTTAATATTGAAACCGGTTATGATAGGAAGGAATTTGTCAAGTATGCTTTGAAGATCATGGAGTTCACAAAGCATAGGGCCGGAACAACCATTTGTCAAGGCAAAGGAGGAAAGACTTTCGTTAAAGCTGCGTTGACATTCGATGACGAGATTTGGCTGCCCATTGTGAATGATTGGGCTGTGGACCAATATGATGAGGTTTTTGTTGATGAATGTCAAGACCTAAGCAAAGCAAGGCGAGAGCTTGTTGCAAAGTCCGTTAAGGATTCGGGAAGAATTTTTATCGTGGGTGATATTTGCCAAGCAATTTTCGGCTTTGCTTGTGCAGACAGCAATGCTTTGCCAGAAATGGTTGAGCAATTCAATTGTGTTAGCTTGCCTCTTTCCTGTTCCTGGAGGTGTGATGAACTGATTATTAACGAAGCTCAGCAATTTAATCCAATTATTACGGCAAGGCCCAATGCACCAGCGGGAATTGTGGATAAATGTGAATGCAAAGAGTTGCTTGAGAAGATTGAGGCTGGTGATGTATTGATTAGCAGGACCAATGCTCCATTGGTTAGGGTATTTTTTCAGCTAGCAAAGCAGCAGAGGAAAGTAAAGTTTATTGGCCGGGATTATGGAAGGATGCTTTCGTATCGGATCAAGTGTTGGAAGAGGCGACATGATGTATTGGTGGAGAAGGGTGAGGTTTGCGGGTTGTTTACTGGACAGGAGGTATTGAATTATAATGATGAGTGGCTTAGGCATCATTCCCAGAACAAGAAGGAAAGTGATTATAAAGTAGCTGCGGACAGGCTAAGGGATGAATGGGAGACTGTGGTTGCATTAACTAGTGATTTGGATTCGGCTTTGAATAGTGTCAAATCTGTTCAGGAAATTCTAGATAGGTGCAATGTGTTTTCTCCTGAGGAGAACAAGGAAGATAAAGATGGGAAGGAATGCATTACACTTTCTAGCACGCACCGTTTCAAAGGTTTGGAGAGGCCTCACGTTTATGTATTAGTGGACACGTATGCACCCAGGGATGCGAATGAAGAAGAGGCACACTTAATGTATGTCGCAATTACTAGGGCTAAGAATTGGTTGACATATGTGGTTGGGAAACCTGAAGCATCTAAGAAGGAAGAGGCGTGATGGAAAAGATTAGAGTGGCGTGTGTAGTTAATAACAATCCTGAATTTGGGGACTGGCCAATTGAATTTGCTTGTAGGCCTATGGTTGGTGATTATGTGCAATCCACGGACGGTTCGGGATCATTTGAAATAGTAAAGATCACACATTGTGTAGCTGATGATAATGATATTTTTTATCGAGCTGGTTTGCCCTATCTTCTAGTGGAGTTAAATTAATGAATTTTGTAATGTCGTTGTTTGCTGCGTGTATACATTATTTTCTATTTGGCGACGCTATACTTGCTTTAATCTTATTTTTAGCAACTTATACTTATTGTACACTTTTTGATCTAATTTGGAAAAGAAACAGGGTATAGCAGAAATGAAATGGTTAGATCCTAATTCGATACGTCCGCCACATGGAGAGACTTGCAGGTTAAGATCTATTGTTTTGTCTAAAAGGTTTTTAGATGTAGGGTGGAAGAACAGGCCATTAGTAGTAATTAAATTGCGTAATTCAAAACGGTGGAAGTATTATTCTATTACAGGATCTCACAGGATTGCGGCAGCAAGGAGTGTTGGGATTAAAGTTCCTGCAATAATTTTGCCTTCATCTTTTTATGATCAGATAAAGAGGGAAGGTTTGGTATGGATAGACGGATATACTCTTCTTTATTGTAGTTTATATGATGATGCAAGTTTTTTTATTCAGGGAACAGAATCGGTTTTAGATTGGTCGAAACATAAAGATGCTGCCAAAGTTTTATCAAAAGAAAACTCTGAAACTAGAGAGTGGATATTTAAAGATCTTGGACGTATGGTTCTAGGTATAAAAAAACAAGATGGTGATTATAAGATGATATTGTCTGGCAGAAGGTTTATTATTGTTGATGTTTATACGTTCAGAAGAATCCTTCCATTCATTAAAAAAAATGTTGCAAGGAAATGAAGAATGAAAATTAAAAAACCTAATACAAGCAAAGAGAAATCAACAGACATTATTTGTTATACCCAACCAACCGATTAGGAATTTACACCCAGCGGAGTCAATTGACTATTGTGGTCAAAATATTGAACCATTTGAAGAATATTCATTTAAACCTGTGATTTGTGATAAATAAAAAAAATCTAAAAGGAAAACCATGAAAAAACTACTAATTATTCCGGTCCTAGTTGCTCTTTCCGCCTGCGGTGGAAATGACACCTACCTCTTTCCCGAGATAGAATACCGAACCCAAACAACAACGGAAACTTCCACCGGAGCTGAAACTTTCCCCGAAACTCAAATTGAAACCCAAATAAATACAGAAACCGCGTCTCAAATTGAAACCTCCCCGGAAACATTCACCGAATCTCAAATAAATACAGAGACAGAAATAACAATTTCCACCGAAACAGAAACCTTCCAAGAAACAACAACAGAATCTCAAATTGAAACATCCCCCGAAACACAATCTCAGATAAATACAACAACAGAAATAACAACTTCTACAGAAACAGACATAACAACAGAAACAAATCCAATTAGAATAACTAACACCAATACTTATTCAGACATAACAACAGATTGGAACTGTTATCATTATGTGGGAATGCATAATTATATCCAACTACTAGGACACGGTGATGTATGCTGGGAAAAAGCATCATGTGTGCCTTATGATCCTGATGATCCTCTAAATGATGAAGATGATGATATTTTTCCCCTGTCTCAGCTCCAAAGCGAAGCTATCGAGTCCCAGCTTATATGGGAAAATTACCCTGCCGGCTATATATGCACCTATATTATAAATTCTAACTCAGCCGGTGAACAGGTGTGTGAATGTGGTTCGCCCCCAGAAGAAACCTTCTAGCCTCCCACCTGTATCCATTTGTTCACACTACCTGAACAAATTTTCAGCCAAAAAAAAACCTTAGTCTGAGCTTGACAAAAGAAAAATATCAGCTAGATTAGTTGCCTACCCCGCGGAAACACCGCAAATGAAAAGAAAGAAAAATATGTTGATAACTAAAAAAGAAAATGATTTGTTTGCTGAATTAACTAATAAATTTTTACAAGCCGGTGAAGAAATAATTTATATGTTAAAGTTTTTAATAGAAAAATATAATATTCCAATGAATTATAATATTCCAACGAATAAAGATAAATATAATAAATTTTTGGAAAAATACAATTTAGAATCAGTAAATCATATTTACAACAACTACGATAAAAAATATAAAATCCTGACTGAGGGTTTTTATAATCTAATAAAAAATGATATAGAAGAATATTTCAAATCAAATTCTTTTGAAGATATAGAATTAGAATTAGAAAAAAATAATTGGGCCCAACTTTTACCAGATAATGGAAAATGTTTTAAATTATCAAATGACGAAGATCCTTATAATAGGAATCTAGACAAGACTCCTTATAAAGTTAATGAGCCCCACAAAAATTATTATTTTACCACTGAAGCGGCTTGTAGTCAAAAAGAAGCAGATTACAATGCTGAAAAAGCAATTAATGATCAAAGTTTTAGTTATGAACTTTATTTCAGTACCGGAACATTACGAAATATTTATAATCCAGGAGTTAGTTTAATTTATGGTATTGAGTTGAAAACAAATGATATAGGTAAAATTGTTGACATTGTAGAAATCACAAAATTAGATCCAGAAAAAGAAAAAACAATTAATGAAATTTTAAAATCAAAGGCAAATATATGATTGTGAACGAAAAGGAATTTTATGGAGTTTCACGCTTTTCGTCTGAAGATGATTATTCAGATGAAATAAAAACACCAGCCGAATCAAACAAGCTTGCTAAAAAATTAGGATTTGAACAGGCCCCTAATGAGCTAGATATTGGAGATTTAAAATATGAAGATTATACAGTTCTTCGTTATTCAAAAGATAATCCCGAAGAAGTTTTAATTGTTAAAATTTTTCCGGCAAATAGTCGTGTAGACAACAACCCAACATCGCAAAATAGTTATGATTTGGTTAGCGAATGTAAACATTATTATTAAACTTTGAAATTTTTAATAACAGCTGTTGTTTGATAGAATATGAATAGAATCCGGTTGGCAAACCAAATAGCATGAATAACCAACAAATAATTCTAGAGTGTTTTATATTGGACGGAGAATATGTTGTCCTGAATAATTGTTATTGTTATTTTCCGTTTTATGAAAACGAATTGGTACAAGTTAAAATTGATGAAAACTATTTAATCATCTCAAAAAATAGAGATTATGGATATACTGGGTTTTGTATTAATTATGATTTTGATACTCGGCATTTAATAGATTTTATAAACGACATATTGCCTAACTTAAGAAAATTATCTCCAGATGAATTAATGATAAAAGACATCATAACATGAGATTTCCTAACGACAAAATATTTCTAGAGTGTTTTATATCGGAAGGAGAATATGTTGTCCTGAATGATTGTAGTTGCTATTATCCGTTTAATAAAGACGAATTGGTACAAGTTAAATTTCGTGAAGAAAAAATTGTTTTAAACCCCAATCCTAAAATGATTTTACATAGTTTTGTTTTAATCATTTGTGGCGCAAGATTTAATCTTGCTATTTGGGAAAATACTAAATATATCAATGGTTTGCCTACTTTAGATGCGTTTATAAACAACCTTCTTCCCAATCTTAAAAAACTAACTCCAGACGAACTAATGATAAAAGACATTATTACTTAATATAATTAAATTTAAGGCGTAGTATGGACAGAGTAATTCTAGAGTGTTTTATATCTGAGGGTGAATATGTTGTTCTTAATGATTGTTGTTTAAAAAATTTAGGCATTGATTTTCATCAAAATGAAATGATATCAATAAAATTTAATTTAATAAAATTTGATTTTTTTAAGTGGCTAGAATCTACTAAATTTTATATGGAATTCTTTAGAAAAAAGCGGAACAGAAAGCAGAACAGTATATTGGTTATTTATGAAGACAAGGGAGATTGGCGTTTGTCAGATTTTATAAACAACCTATTGCCTAACTTAAGAAAATTATCTCCAGACGAATTAATGATAAAAGACATCATAACATAATTGTTTTCACAACAAAGTATGGATAAATAATATGAACAGAAAGATAAAATCTCCAGGAGAAGTTCTCGGTGAAAAAAAGACAGATTTAAATTTTTCCGATGAAGAAATTTCAAAATTATCTGGTATATCAGCGGAAGAGTTGTATAACTTGTATTATGATGAAATTTGTATAAATGAAAATATCGCAAAAGGTTTAGCAAAGGCGTTTAAAACTACACCTAAATTCTGGATTGACATAAATGAAAATTATGTGAAAAATGTATATAAACGGAATAAAAATATTATCCAAAAATTTATGACAAATGCTGAACTCCCGCTTGTTGAAATTGTTGATCAAGGGGAATACATAAATGATTTTGAACAATATCCGGGTGAAGAAGATGCATGTTCTTATTTTTTAAAAATAATCAGGGAATTAATTTCCGAAAAGAAATTAGTTTCTATTAAAATCTATAACCCAAAAATAAAAAGAATAACAGAATATGTGTTTCCTGCCGGCTCTAGAGCCTTATCAGAAGATGAATTGGCTATAAAAGATATTATTGAATAATAGGAACCAAATGGAAGTAGGCTACCTGATTCGTGAACTTCGTTGGGATACTTTTGAAGTATCAAAATGGGACCTTGACAAGGAGCCTGTAGCAATTTATATTATCCACCGGTCTAAAAAGAAATGGTCCTGTGATAGTCCAGGATGTAGGTGCTCTAATTATTGTAAACATGCAAAATTAATCGAGGCTTGGTTAAAATGTAATAACAAAAACATGCCAGAAAGAATGCTTCGCCCAGATGGAAACTCGTTCTAATGATTGAAATATTGCTTTTAGTCTTTTGGTTTGTGTTTATTATTTTTGTCATTTAGAACTTTCTATTATTGAAGAGTCAGACGTATTGGATTTTTTGTGGTCAGAAACTACTGTTAAGATAATTACTTTTGTTAGAAAAACAATAACATTTATTATGTTAAATGTGTATGTTTATATTGTTCTTAAAATTATATTAAATAACAATTGGCCGTGCTCTTGACAGCCTGGCCCCAAGTGATTACACTTGATACCTACGAGCCGAGCTCAGTACAATTTGGACCAAAACATGAATAACGTTAATATTCTACTGCGAAACAATTATGTTCAGATTCCTACATCTGAACCATCAGAGCCAAATACTGAAGCGTTAGCTACGATTCTAATGAATCTGGAATACTATGGCTATTGTCTTAGCCCAGATTTTTACAAAACCGTCAGTGTTCTTCCTCATTCTACTCTAGTAAATTGGTGGTTTGCCGTAGAAAAAGAGTTAAAACTTATCACTGGTGAGAGCCGAAAGATTGGCAAGTTTGTTGTTTACAAAAACTTCCCCGCTGAGGTTCTAGCAAAGAGCGAAGCTGAATATTGGATCCCACAAATCCTTATGTATTGGGGTTTTCCAAAAGAACTCTTTACGGAACCAACAAAACCCCGTGAAGACATGAATCCAACAGAACGCAAGTCTGTTGCTTTAATGCCTGCGAAACCAAACACATTACAAAACGTGTTGAACTCATTGCTGTCCATTAAAGTTAAATGGAAGAACAGCGAGTTTGAAGATGTTCTTTTTCTTAGTGAAGAACATGTTGTAGACTTTTCTAAAATTTCTTTTAAAGAAAATCTGGTAAGTCTTGCTAAACATTATATTAATTCTGGAATACAGATTAAAGTAAAGACAGCTACTGATGTTCTGCGTTTAGCAGCTGGACTAAGTGATGGTGATGTATCATTGCGAGAGAATGTTAAGTTCAAGTCTTTCAATCGAAAGACCCGAAGATTCTTAATGGACATGCTAGATAGGTGTAATAATCTATCAGAAGATGTAGCTAGAAGAAAGAATGTATGGAAGAAATTATTTCACAATCTCCACCCCGGAGATTTTAAAGAATCTCATGCTAGCGTTGTTGATATTGCTGACAAACTCTACAATAACCGCTTAATAACTTTTAATTCAAAAGTAGAAAAGCTTTTGAAGCAAAAGGACCTGGCGGTACTAGATATGTTATCGGCTCGTCCTGGAGAGTTTATGCGGCGTCTAGTTCATACTGTTGATGTCTTTGGGGAACATGCGGCTAGTTCTTTTGTTTCAATCGTTCCTAAACTAACAATTCAGCAGCTTGTTTCTATTCGGCGTTTGCTTGAAACGGCTAATCTAAGACAGCATCGGGTATTTCCTCCCAAGGGAAATTGGGCAAGGTTAAAAATTAGTTCACCGCGTCCTGTAAATGCAGAATGTATTAAGAAAATTTCTTCTGCAATTGGGAAAGAGTTGTCTCGTCGCGTTCCAAAGGTTCTCAACCTAGATCCCGCAACGGAATCCATCAAGCTTCCAAATGGAAATGATGAAGGAAATTATGCTAGGGGCACAGTGTTCCAGATTCCAGACGATGTAAAGTTTATTCGAACAGCATCTTACTGGGAAAACAAATCACATGGAAACACTTGGTTTGATAATGGGTGGAACTTTTTTGATGCCAACTGGAAATCGATTGGAGCATGTTGTTGGAATACAAATCGTTTCCATGATGCTGCTATTTTCTCTGGGGATCCTTGTAATAGTTCAGATATGAAAGGTCGAGCAGCACAACTAATCGATATCTATCCCGACAAGTTGGTAAAATCCGGTGTTAGATATGCCGTCTGGAATATTCTTTGCTTTTCTGGAGTTCCTTTCTCTGCGGCAAAGGATGTTTTTGCTGCATTGCAATGGGGAACTGATCCACAAGCAGGAAAATTATTTGAACCATCGCGGTGTCAGCTTTCGTTTAAACTTACTGGAGAGTACAAAACAAAGTATGTTTGTTTAATTGATTTGAAGACCAAAGAGCTGATTTATATTGATGCTAATCTGAAGTCTAATGTTAGAAGTGCAGCTATGAATGGGCAAACACTTAGCGAACAGATGCCGGCATTCTTGGAATATATAAATACCCTTCCGTCAGTACATGATTTATTCAAAGAGTCGGTTCGTAGTCGAGGTAAAGGGCAGGTATTATATTCGAATAAAGGAGTTAAGGTTGGTCCAAAACAACCTTCATATATCTTCCAAAACGAGGAGAAAACAGATTACACTCCACTAGATCTTAATAAGATTTTAAGTGGTTGAACAAGACAATGATGGGCCATGATTAATCTTCCTTCTCATTTTACGAAACAGATTTTTCGATTCCCCATCACCAACTAACGATAGGCCAGAAGAAACCTTCCTTCTACATTTACCAATGATTAAAAACAGGTTTCTCGATTTCCTATCATTTTTTAAATAAAACATTAGAAAGAATCATAGAAAATGGACAAGCAAATTGATATATCTTATATGATTGGAAAAACCATTACTAGGATTGCTGGACTGGAAAAGGGCAGTTCCGGAATATTATTCATTTGTTCCGATGGTTCTGAATATGAGCTACAGCACGAACAGGACTGTTGCGAGCAGGTTGAAATAGAAGATATATGCGGGGATCCTAAAGATCTTATTGGCAGCCCTTTAGTGATGGCAGAAGAGGTTAGTAATTATGTCCACGAAGATTCTGAAAAAGAAAACTATGGAGTTTGGACATTCTACAAACTCGCTACAATTAAAGGGTATTTGACTATTCGTTGGCTTGGAGAAAGCTCTAACGGATATTCGGTAGAAGTTGATTTTAAACAAACGAAATTATCTGAAGCAGAAAAAATAGCAAAAGATATAATCGAATAGAGGCAAACAATGATTACTGGTTATACATGTTATCCATTTCTTCCAACAGATTCTAGAACAGAACTTCCCCCGATTCGACAAGTAGAAGTAGCATGTTGGGACGGGACCAGCTTAGCTAAAATTAATTTTGAAGGAGATGATTATGTAATTAGAATTAGACATATTGTTTCTGATCCAAAAGAGATTGAATCAGTTTACAAATATAGATCTATTGTTGATGATGTATCTGTTCCGGTTGGGGAGGTAGTTAAGCCATGGTACGTAGCATTTGTTTATTCGTTATCTTGTTTTGTATCTGCTGTAGCGGAGAGGCTACGAATTCTGCTGAAGAAAGTTATTTAAAACCTTGCACAGACAGCTCACAATGTGAAGATGGTTTGGTTTGTATTTCCGGCAGTTGTCCAACCAACAACTGTTATCATCCAATTGGAGCTTGTGCTGAATGGGGAGTTTACAGCAGTATAGTGTGTAATCCTGAAAGGTGTATAGGAAATGATGATTAAATTAGCTGTATTGGCTTTAATTGAATTTGTGGCCATAAGCTGGCTCGTACTATATACCGGTCGGCATTTTTCCATTTGGAAATTTGAATCTGATCAAATAGAATTTGGAACAAAGACGCTAAAAGAAGTTCTAGGTGGAAGAATAAAAAGAAGCTTAGCTGTGGTTGGTTGTTGGCTGTTATTTACTTTGTGTTTAGTTAGTAGCCTGTATTTGTTATGAATTTTGAATATATGAACACTATTCCTGACAAAGAATGCGATGATAAAGGGAGGGTTATTTTTATAGTTCCCACCTGGAGATCAAAACATTACTCAGGTCTGCGATTTAAAAGATTGTTTCGAAAATATCATTATTAATATTTTCACATTTCATAGTATGAAAACATTTCATAGTATGAAAACAATAGAAGCTATTAAAATTATACAATCTACTGTAGGGCAGATGAAACAATTATTGTCAGCAAAAGCTCCGACAATATTAAAAATACTTAATAAAAAAGTATTTGGAATGGTAGATGATCAAAAAGAATTAGAAACTGCCTTTGTGGAGATTTATGAATTACTAGCAGATATAGAAGAGGAAATTGTTGCAGACTGTTCTATTGAGTCAAAAACAGTAGAAGATTCAATAACAGAGGATAATGTTCCTGAGTGGATTCCGGGAGAGCACTCTCAAGATTTTATAGATATCGTAAAAGGAACAGCAGCAACTTGTAAAACTAACACATCAAAACATAGTGATATTAAAAAAGCAAAAGCTTTATCTGTTCATGAGGCTTTTGAGTTAATTAAAGATAAAGATAAAGATAAAGATAAAGATAAAGATAAAGATAAAGATAAAGATCTAAATATAGGAAAAAGAAAGATATAATAAAATGAAAATCTATAGAGCGGAGGATTATGTAGATAGAGTTAATTATTTGCAAGAACAGTATAGAGAGTTCGTTCCATTATATGTAAATAGCTTAGATGCATTATATCATTTTTGTTGTAATTTTGTTGAAAAGAATGATTTAGAGTTTGTTTTTCGTTGTTTTTATGTAAATGAATATAATTCTAAAATTAAAAATAGATCTGCTGTTGTAAATCGTTCTAGTTATCCAAATATTATTTTATCTTGGGACGAAGCTCCGGTTGATTCAAATAAAATATATAAAACGGTTGTTGTTGATGGGGAAACGTTTTCAAAAGAAACATTTGAATATAAAACTGGAATTTTCCAGTCTAAAAATAAAAAAATAAGTTTTGATATTGACGAGTATGATGTACGAGAATATATTGGCCCAGCATATCCTTCACATTCTAGTTATCACAAAACAGAACAGGACTCTAATCCTAAAGACCAGTGATATAAAAATTACTACTGCGTCGGCAGCCGTTGACAACGGCTTGGGAGTGCTTATATTGTCCACCTAGGAGCAAGATTATGTCAAATGGTGCCTGGTCAGGATGTGCTTCTTTTGAATATCCAATTCAAAGAGTTTATTATGAGCCAACAAAACAATATTATTTCGAAAACGATCTGGAAGTTCCTGAAGAAGAAGGTAATGGTTGGAGCTTTGTTGAACTTATTCTCCTGATTAAAGGGGAGGGATATTATACTCCAGCTAAAACATATGGTCCACCAGAGATCTGTTATCCAGAAGAAGGGGATCTGGAATGGACAGCAGAGTGTTCTGTTTGGAATAATATTCTAAACAAATGTGAAGTTGATGATGCATTAACTGCATCTGAGATTTCTGACATTGAAGAGAAACTTGTAGAACTTATTAAAGAAGATTATTGATATGCATTTTTCTTTATTTAATGTCTTTTATTTTCTATTTCATTAATGTCGCAAGCTATATGACATTGTGTTATATGGGTGTTGCGACAAAAGAACAACTACTTTGTTTTATATTTTCTTCTATAATTATGGCATATATAGTTTACACTATACCAACAAAGAAGTGAATTAATATGGCAATTTGGAATAATTTCTTAGATCAAGACGCTTATAAATTTTCGATGGCTCAAGCTGTGTTCCATCATTTCCCTGGAGCAACAGCTGAGTATCAATTTATTTGTCGGGGCGCAGAAACGGAACTGGGATTTTTAAAAAATCATTTGATAAATGAGATTTCAACATGGGCCACGGTTTCTAAACCTACTAGCCAATTAGAAAACATCAAATGGATCAGCAAAGATTTTCTAGATTATATTGACAACTTTAAACTAAATCCGCAACGTTATGTTGAAATCTCTGATGACCAAGGTTTTCTTGATATTACGATTAAAGGCCCATGGATCAATACCATTTGGTACGAGGTTCCAGTTCTCGCCACTGTAAGTGAATTATATTTTAATTCATTTTGCGCTGCAAATTCTGGCACAGCTATTCTTAATGATAAAATTGTTTCGCTATTAGCAAACCCTATCAAGTTAGTTGATATGGGAACAAGAAGAAGAAGAGCTGGGTATTGGCAAGAACAAGTTGTTAAAACACTAGCTTCTTCTCTTCCAAGAAGCACATTCATTGGAACAAGCAATGTTCTTTTTGCCGCTCAGAATAACATTCCTGCCGTTGGCACAATGGCTCATGAATGGATCTCTGCCGGCCAAGCGTTGTTTCATCCAATGGATTCTCAGAAAAGAATGTTGGAGATCTGGCAACAAGAATATAATGGGCAACTGGGCATTGCTCTTAGTGATACTTTGGGTACAGATAAATTCGTAAAAGACTTTTCTGGTTCTTTGGCAAAGACTTTTGACGGAGTAAGACAAGATAGTGGAGATGAGATTGTTTGGCTAAATAGAATGCTAGAGATGTATTCTAATTGTGGCATTGATCCTAAAAGAAAAACGGCTATTTTTAGCAACGCATTAACTGTAAAAAAAGCCCAACAGATTGAGACTAAAACTGACGGCAGAATCAAAACCATATATGGAATTGGAACTCATTTAACCAATGATATTCCTGGCGTAAAACCATTAAATATTGTAATGAAATTAGTAAAACTAAACGGCAGGCCAGTTGCAAAACTATCTGTTGATCCAAGCAAGGCCGTTTGTAATGACAAAACATATCTAGGGTGGTTGAAAGAGTCTGTTCAAAATGACTGCATCTAAACAATCATATATTTTGGATTATGATCAATCAAAATGGCAAGAAATTTCTGTACTGCCCGTAAATACACTTCAAGTATTCATTACTAATCGTTGTAATCTTAGGTGTAAAGGTTGTTTTTATGGCCACAAATTAGATAATCAAGACATGAGCCTTGCTACTTATCGTAGTATTCTTGATAAGTATTCACAACATATTGGGAAAATAACTCTGCTTGGAGGCGAACCTCTTCTTCATCCACAGCTTGGTGATATTATTTCTGAGAATATTAAACGCAATCTATTGACAACAATATACACCAATGGAAGACACCTAGAATCTATTAAAAATCTTCCTAATACAAATGTAGATTTGCGTATTGGGGTTCTAGGATCTGATACATCCGAAAAGCCGTTATCTAAAGTTCAAGAAACAGATTGGCCAACGAAGATAGTATTAATGTTGCGCAAAGATAATGTTTCTTGTTTATACGATCTTGCTGCACAAGCAGAAGCTAGGTTTAATTGTACATCGTTATATCTTAGTTCAATCCGAGACATTGCTATTACTAACGATTATTGGGAGGATACGCCAGATACTATTTCTAATGACGATTATGCAAACATAGCACAAACATTTATTAATTTATATAGTGGGAACATTCCACGAATTGATATTGCTACACGGGGAGTATTGAGAACAAAATCGCAAAGCTTTGATACGGTAAAACGTTGTAGGTTTGGAAACATATTTCCTGATGGTGAAAAGATTATCTGTCCATTAGATATTGCAAAATGCAGTGTGGTTCCAGAGCTATTTTTTAACAGCAGGTTGTGCAACAAACATACTTCTTGTGTTTTGCAAAAAATCTCACTTCTTCAATCAAGGTAAACTCAATGAGCATATTTAAAAAGATTAGGAAAGATCCTAAATGGCAAGATGAGAAAAGTTATATTGTTCAATGTACTTGTGGCGAATTGGAACACATTATTGGATTTTCTTGGCGGCCAAAAAAGAATGAAAAAGATTATGAACAGATGTATATCAGATATCATCTCAATTATAATTGGCAATGGTATAAAAGATTGTGGCAAGCAATTAAACATGTTATTGGATACAAGTCTCGGTATGGTGATTGTGGCGAGATCGTAATGAGCAAAGAAGATGTGGAACATTTAATTGCAGCATTGCAGGAAGCAGATAAAGAAATATAAAGATGATTAAAGTAGATTGTATTAGATGTGGTTCTGAATTAAAAGAACCTGGAGGTCTATTATTTGGGCCGCCCAACAATAACTTGGTACAAAAACATCATCTTTGCGTTCTTTGCTATACAAAAATCTTCTCGCTACTTACAATAAATAAGGACCACAATGATCACAACAGATAAGTATGTTTTGTTCTGGGGAGAAGAGGATATATATTCCAATTTTTATCCCGCTCAATTTGATATGGAGGGGCATCATTTTTATTGGTCAGAGCAATCCTATATGTGGTTGAAAGCTATTTCATTTTCAGACACAGAAACTGCCAATGATATTTTAAAGATGTGCAATGTAAATAATACCCCAATTCAATGCAAGAAATTAGGAAGACAAGTTAAAAACTTTGATCCGGAAGTGTGGAAACTAAAATGTATTCCAGCTATGTACTTGGCTGTTCAGCACAAGTTTGCACAAAACAGTTGGTTATCAAAACAACTATTAGATACGGAAAATAAAGTTCTAGTGGAAGCTTCTCCATATGATAAAATATGGGGGATTGGGTTGGCGGAAGGCGATCCGGAAGCACAGGATGAAAGCAAATGGAAAGGAACCAATTTGCTTGGCAAAGTATTAATGGATGTAAGAAAAGAACTGAGAACAATATAATATGTCTGATTGGATTGAAGTTAATCTTCCATGGTTTAAAGATATAGGTTCATCTTTTGATAAACCCTTCCCAGTTGAAGCCATTAATAAGGTTGTTAGAGAAAAGTTTGGAGCTACAACAGAAGAATTAGGCCAAGCTTTTAAAGACAAATGGGGCGTGGAACGATATGTGGCCTCTTATCCAGAGGATACTAATATATTTATTCCATTCGAAGCAACTCAAGAAGCAGACAAATTGTTAATAAAACTAACAGAGATAAAGGATTTTTTAAACTCACATAGTTCTATTCCAGAACTGGATGAGTGGAATAGAAATTATAATATGTTTGATGATAATAGAATTAAAGAAAGAGCAAAAATCTCATTCTATCATTCGGAATTATGCAGACCAGGAGTATTAATTAAAATTAAAAACGAAGACGAAGTAGAACAATATCTCATTGGGGACATTAATAAAGCCGGAGGGGTTTGTGATTGTTGTTCATCATTTAATAATGATACAATTGTTTTAAAGGCAAAAGTTGTTTGGAATGAAAGATAGACATGGACAACGTTAGGACAAACATAGATATTCTTGAAGATCTTTTATATTTTGTAAAAGAGTTTGCACAATATTCTGGTAGAAAAAATACCGCCTGTCATTGTCATCCTGAATATATAGAGTGCTGCCCAACATGTTTTTATACGTTTGGAGATCATAGTCCTGATTATGATGAAAATCATAAACCCGACTGTCGTCTTGCAAAACTTATTTCTGAAACAGAAGCGTTCATTGTTGTAGAAAAAGAACTTGAAGCAAGTTCAGATAAGATTGATGAGTTGATATGAACTTTGATGACGTAGAACAATTCTTGCAAAGAAACAAGCTAGAGGCTTTGAAAACATCTCCTGAGGATGATTTCGAATATACGGCAAATTATATAGTCTCTCTATATGGCTTAGCAGAGGATGCAATTAAAGAAAGTTTTGACGATTGGTCAGATGATAATTTAAGAAATCTAATAAAATATCTTATAAAAGACGGACATCATTTAAAAGGAGCCAGACTTACAATACTAGATGAAGCGGCAAAAGTATTGGAAAGAAAGATCTGTTATAGAACAATTACCAAAAACGCAATTGCTTCCGGAGAAGAATATTATTTCCCCTTTGCTAAAAAAGTAAAACCCACTGAGAAAGAGAAAACCTATTCCAAAGCTTCAGAATTATCCAGAGACGAATTGATAGCCCTTGTTGTTGAAAACGGTATCATCAAATGACGAATGATTTTATATTTGTTATAACTTCTTTCAATATAAAAGATAATTGCATTTCTGAATGGGGAAAGAAGATTTGGTTCTTCAAATTAGAAGATGCCGAAAAGTATTTAAACGATGCGGGGAAGAAGATTAGAGAACATTATTATCACGGAGATCCATTTGAATGTCGTTGGAATTATGCCGTTATTGAAAAGTGCTATCAAGGCGCTGGAACTTTAGATGAAGTGATTTCGTATTGGAAAGCTTATATGGAAGATGGTCATTTCGGTCAGTGTAGAAAATTAGATAAAACACCAGAGGGTTTAGAAGAATCTTTCGGATTCACATTTGGATGAACAATGAAATTACATAAAACGTTAAATGATAATAAAAACAATTTATTAGATGAAAATGGATTATATAAATGTATTGAAGCTGATAGGTACAGATTAGAATTAATAAAACAAACTGTTAAGTTATTTGTTCCAGAATTGAAAAAATATACAAAAGAATTTACTGTTGGTTATGATTTGTCTGGTACCGAACATTATTTTATAACTATTAATTTTAATGTAAATTTATTTTGTAGTTATGGCAAACTTAAAACAAGTTTTGATGCTGCAAAAATAAAAAACATTGGGCTGTTTATTTCGAGTTATGGCGAACTTAGTATTTTTATAAAAATAAGAAGAAGTTATTATTATTCAGTTTCAGATTCAGAAATAGAAGAAAATTATTCTGAAATTTTACTTCATCCTAATATTACAAATAAATTTGTTGGACCAGCGGCAGTTGGTGATTTATTTAATCTAGTTTGTAAAGATAATTATGTTCTAACATATGACGAAAAAACAATTAAAGACATAATAGAATGAAACCAACCGAGAAACAACTAACTGATCTGTGGAATGTTGTCGAGAACTTTATTCAACAAGAGCAAATTAATTGCTCTGAAAAGATAGCACAAACAGATAGTGTTATCGAAAATGCATATGAATTCATTGAAGACTGTTGCAATGTTGTAGGATATTACGAATATACGGAGAATAAATAAAATGATTAGTTCTGTTAAAAACAATCTACAAGAAATAGAAAAATAAAATTTCCAATACTGGCCGAAAATATTAAAGAAAAATTTGTGGTATTATTTATTTCGCCAGCGAAGGGAATTGTTGTATCTAAAGACTCTACAAAATGTAATATAGGACATATTAAAGAACATTGGATTGATGTTGATGATCTATCAACATGGAGAATTTTGGATCCAAATGAAACAATCACATTATCCAACGAAAAGTGATATGACGTGGCTTTAAATATTAAGGAGCAGTATTATATCAAGTCATGAATTGATATAATCAAGAAAACCTACTGACTTATAAAATTCTTTTGCATCAATTCTTTTGGTATATTTTTTAGGATCAATTTCTTTAAAGAAGAAATTTTTAGAGCCTGTTTTCTTTTTATAAGCTTCTTGAATATCGTTGATATTATCAAAAGGTCCATGTATACCTTTTTCTTTATCCCAACTATGTTCAAACCAATACCATTTTCCATCCTGTTGGTATACTAGAAACATATGGGTATTAGCGTTGGTGTCCAAAATATCAAACTTATTATTAGAATCAGCCGCGAAAAACACTTTGTTTTCCAGGTATAATTTACGATCGAATACATAATGTTCTAAAATTGCCTGTTCATAACAGGTGCCAATTAGATATTTAACAACTAATGTTGGAGTTGCAAATAAATAATTATCCCACCAAAATTCCCCAAACTTATCATCACCTTTCATTTTTTTGTTATAACTATCTAACCATCCGTATTCTATGCGGTCCATCCATTTAAGAAAATTTTCTGGCGTTTCTATTTGGTCAAACCGAATAGTGTCGCTACCAACCACATAAAAAATATTGGCTAATGTTTCTAACTTGTTTAACATCATATAATTTATGCCGGAATATTAGTGCACAACTATCTAATAAACTGTAAATGATGGGGCCTTGACAAGGCCCATCCGAGCCTTAGGTTGTTGGCGTTCGAGAGTCAACAAGCTTTTCTGAAACCCTAACAATATGGCCCTTTAGCTCAGTGGTTAGAGCAATCGACTCATAATCGATCGGTCGTTGGTTCGATCCCAACAAGGGCTACTAAATTATGAAACCAGACAGACAAAATATTTTGTGGCCCGACAAAATTACAACAGATGATAAAAAATTTTGCAGGAATATTTATTCGTCATTTAGACTTTTTCTAAATTCTATTGTTGGTGAACACTATATTCCTATTGCCATTGCGTGTTCGGGAGGAATTGATTCAACAGTAATGGCTCACGCTTTTTCAATTACATCTAAAACATTTATATCTAATATTCCTATTAAAAAATGTCTTATCTATGTTAACCATCAGCTTCGTTCCAAAGAAGAAACAGATACTGACATTTCTTTTATTTCTAATCTAGGACTAGAGCTTGGATTTGATGTAAAAATTCTCACTGTAAATATTGATAAAAAAAACAGTAATATCCAGGCTTTAGCAAGAGACGCCAGGTATAATGTTTTATCTGATGTGATTGCTGTAGATTATGGTGGGATTGGACTTTTGGCTCATAATGCCAATGACAATGTTGAAACGAAACTGTTTAAATTCCTCAAAGGATATGAGGTAAAAGATCTAAAAGATCTAGAGTGGGGAGGCGTTGTGTTCAAGCGTCCCATGCTTAAGTTAACAAGAAAAGATATTGAAAGATACGCAGCAATTTGGAACCTTTCCTGGTCGGAAGATGCGTCTAACTCTACTAACAAATATACTAGAAACAGGATTCGCCATGATTTAATTCCATGGATTGAACAGAATGTTAATCCTGGGATTGTTAATATGCTGGCAGATTTGTAGTATGATTAAATTTTCTGATCCTTTTTGTATTGAGAAAACGGGAATCGAAACTAATAAGCAAAATCTTAAAAAGATGATTCCGGAAATTTGAATTCCGGAATTCAAGATGTATTTGTTATATGAAGATGGTTCGTTAAAGTAAAGTTGGATAAAAATGTTAATTCCTCATTTTGTTAAGTCTTTAGTTTTTTACCACTGGCGGCGGTTGCCATCCCCTAATTGAGCAAATTAACAGTGTCCACCACAAAAAATACTACAACAAAAACAATAGAACTTGGATCCGTTGATATCAACGGTATTAAAGTTTGTGTCGTTCTAGATCAAAAACTAGAACAAACTATTTCTATTAATTATAACGGAACAATAGATCAAGACGATATTCTTGAAGTAATTATACAAGCTCCCGACTTTAAAAAACTTTTAGACAAAGCTCAGTGTGCAATACATAACGCAAAAACAAGACTGGCCGATGTTCCAGAAGGAAAGTGAGTAAAATATAGTGTTCAAAAAATTTACTAGTCTGTTTGTCGAAACCGGTGATGAGGAAAAGAAAGAGGCACCAAAAACTAAAGCACCAGAAAAGCCGACCCCCATTGCTGTGGTTCCCGTTATTCCTGGACAAGCCGATCCTGAAATTGTTAAGATTTTTGAAGAAGCAATTGTTGCGGGTAATCTGCCCGGCTTCGATTACTTTGAATTCAAAGACTCCCTGGCAAAAATGGCAGGGATGCCAATGACAGAGGAGCAAAAATACCAAGCGGTGTTCGCCACAGCTCAGGTTATGGGCAATGTAGACAAAAAATCTCTGGTTGATTCAATCACTCACTACGTCGGCGTTGTAAATAAAAAAGCCGTTGAGTTCAATAAGTTCATTGAAACCTCTCCTAATGCAGAAATTGCTACTAAGGAGAAGAAAATTGCTGATGTAAACAATACAATGCAGCAAAAAGCCCAAGAGATCGAAAAACTTACGAAAGAGATTCAGGAACTTCGTATTGGTAGAGAAAATATGTTGGCTGAGGTTTCACAGGAAAGAATCGCTGTGCAGCAAAAGGTTTCAGCTTTTGAAGCTACCAAGGCAGATATTCTAGCAAGATTGCAACAAGACCAACAGAAAATGGAAACATACCTTAAGTAAGGAAAATATGGAACAGCCTAAAATCAAGAGTTTTTTCGAGAAGCCTGAGGGCAATACTGGCCTAATTTTCATTGGAGCAGGCGTTGTTGGTGCTGGTGTTGCTTGCTGGTATCTGCTTCCAGTAATTATCGTTATCCTTTCTAATCTTCTTTATGCCAGCTTGCTCGGGGCCGGACTGTTTGCCATCTTTACTCTGTTGATGAATGATAAGTTTAGGTTCGTTTGTTCCTCTTTGTTCCAAAGCGCAATGCGCTGGCTTACTGGCTGGGTTATTGCGGTTGACCCAATTGGTATTCTAAAAAATTATCTAGAAGAAATGCAAGAACGTTTGGCCAAAGTTGAAAAGCATATCAAAGAAGTTAGCGGCCAGAAAGTTAGTCTTGAGAGAAATATTACTGAGAGACTACAGAACATTGAGCAATACATTAAGTTAGCAAATGCCGCCAAGAAAGCTGGGCAACCAAATCAGGCGGCTCTAAAAGCCAATATGGCAGCCCGAGAAAAGCATTTTGCCGAGAAACTTTCAGTAATTCTTGATAAGACTGAAAACATTCTAAGAATTCTAAGCAAGATGAAAAGCAATCTTAATGATCTGTACGAAGATACGAAGCATGAGGTTTATATTCGTGAGATAGAATATAAGAGCATTACGGCTTCTTTTAAAGCAATGAAGGGTGCGGAGGCTCTTATTGAAGGCGATAAAGCCAAAGCAATGTTTGAGCAGACAATGGAATACACCGCCAATGATATTGCTATGAAACTTGGTGAAATGGATCGGTTCATGGATACCAGCAAAGACTTTATGCTGTCCATGGATTTGCAGAACGGTGTGTTCAATGAGGACGGCCTGGCTCTGTTAGAACAGTGGGAAAAGAACGGTTCAGAAATCCTTTCTTACAAAGCAGGAGATCTAACTGGCAAGGTTCGTGTCGATAGTTCTTCGGCATCTTTAGTTGAGGCTGAACAATATCAAGCTGAAACAGAAGCAAGCTCAAATGAGTTTTCAAAGATTTTTCTTAAGTGAATTAAGAAGATAAAGAAAGGTAGAACAATAAATAATGGCAAAAATTAAACCAGCTGGTAAGATTGCAATCACGGTCCTTGTTGCTTCCGCGATTGTTGGTAGCATCATTTTCCTTCGTCCCCTGGTTCTTCCAGAAGGAGATAAGGCTCAGGATGTTTCTGGTATGATGAGAGGCTCTGCTTCTGCAACAGCTTCTACAACCACGAATAAATGCTTAGAGATTGGGGTGGTGACGTGGGGAGGATATATCGGTGGCCAGTGGTGGAACGGAGGGTTTAAAGATAATCCCAATTCGAGATATCATCAAGACGACATCTGTGTTAACTTCTCTGTAATGGATGATTTTGCTGCCTCTCGAGCTGCTTTTAAGGCAGGCAAGATGGATCTGATGTGGTCTACCATAGATTCCTTTCCAACCGAGTCGGGTAGTTTTGGTGAGCCGGTTAAGTGGCTTTTCCAAGCTGATTGGTCCCGCGGTGGAGACGCTATCGTGACCAAGGGTAATGTTGGTGCTGTTGGTGATCTTGCTGGAAAGAAGATTGCTGTGGCCGAAGCGACTCCATCACATACATTCTTGCTTTGGATGCTCGATATGGCAGGCCTATCAATAATGGATGTTAATGTTGTCAAGGTAAACTCAGCAATTGATGCTGCCGCAGCATTCAAGGCTGGCAAAGTTGATGCCGCTGTGGTTTGGAGCCCTGATGATGCCGCTTGTGTCCAGGCTGTTTCAGGAGCAAAAATCCTTGTGAATACCAAACAAGCCACTCATATCATCTCTGATGGGTTCTTTATCAAGGAATCTACCTATAATAAACGCAGGCCAGAGCTTGTGAAGCTTGTTCGTGGTTGGCTAAAAGGAGCGGCAGAAATTAATGCTTCCAATGAGGTGAAGGCAAAGGCGGCCAAGGTACTTGCTGATGGACTGGGCTCTTCGGTTGATGCTGAGTTCTGTATTGGAGCAATCAATAATGTTAGGCTTACTACATATGGAGACAACCTGGACTTCTTTGGCTTGAATCCTGGCTATACTGGCGTCACTGGCAAGGATCTGTATGAGAAGATGACAACGGTATATGGAAAGCTTAATCTGGCCAGCGGATCTCTGCCTTGGGCTCAGATTGTAGACACAGCCTTCATCAAAGAGATAAACTTAGAGCAGGAGATTGGCATGGTTGCTGAGAAGAAGGCTGCATTTACAGCACCAACCAAGGTGGAAGTAGCGGCAAAAGCGGTTGCTAGTAAGCCGGTTAGGGTGTCTTTTGCCCATGGAAGCTCTGAGCTTGACGAGAATGCCAAAGGAATCATTGATATGATGTTCGTTGAGCAAGCAAAGGCATTCCCCACATCACGAATTCGAATTGAGGGCAATACGGATTCTACAGGAAGTGCTGATGTCAATAGGAAGATCAGCAAGGCCAGGGCACAGACTGTTGTAAGCTATCTTGTGGAGACTCATAAGATGGATCAGAACAGGTTTGTAGTGGTAGGCAATGGACCTGACAAGCCACAGTGCAGCGATGATACTGAAATCTGTCGTGCCAGAAACCGAAGAACAGATTTCCAAATCCTGGAGAACTAAAAAATAAAATGGAAACCCTTTTCTCGATAAGAGGGATCCTAGACAAGAGGGTATCGGCAGCCTTGGAGGTTGCCGGTATCCTTCTTCTTTTAGGAACCTGGTGGTTGATTAGCTCAATTGGCGTTGTGTCCGACAAGTTGCTGCCGTCTCCTATGTCAGTGGTTGCTTCTTTGCCAGACCTACACTTCAAAGACGCAATGGTAAGGAATCTCATATACTCCATGTATCTTAACGGAATGGGATACATAGAAGCTATTGCAATCTGTTTGCCAATTGGTTTCCTGATTGGGCTGTTTCCGATCTTTAAGAGCATGTTTAGCAGGTCTATAGACTCCATTAGGTTTATACCGCTAACTGCTGTGACGGGGCTGTTCATTGTGTGGTTTGGTATTGACAACACGATGAAGGTTCAGTTTCTGGCTTTCGGAATCATGGTTTATCTTCTGCCTGTTGTTGTTCAAAGGGTTTTAGAGGTTCCGGAAGTATATCAACAAACGGCCTTTACTCTGTCAGCAAACAGATGGCAGATGTTCAGGACGGTTTTCTTTCCTCATGTTATTGGCCAGCTGATGAATGACATTCGTGTTCTGGTTGCCATATCATGGACCTATGTTATTGTTGCCGAGATGGTAAATAACACAGGAGGAATCGGTGGAATGTTGTTTGTTTGTGCTCGGCAAGGCAGGATAGACAAAGTATTTGCCCTATTGTTTGTGATTGTCTTTGTTGGATTCATTCAAGATAAACTGTTTCAATTGCTTGACAAAACAATTTTCCCATATAAATATGTTTAAAAGGTATATATGACAACACAACCTGTAGAGATGATTAATACGGAGCTTCCCGATCTTGTTGAGCTGAAAAATGTTCGCCAAGTATATTATCAGGACGGAAAAGAGAATGTTGTTATCGATGGACTGAATCTTCTTATTGAAGATTTGCCAGGCAAAGGTGAGTTCATTGTTGTGCTTGGGGCCTCTGGATCTGGAAAAACGCATATCCTTTCATATATCTCAGGTTTGAGAAGCCCTACATCTGGTGAAGTTTTGATTTGTGGGAGGCCCCGCAAGGAGGATGACAGAGTAGGAATGGTATTCCAAAAATATTCTTCATTGGAGCACATGACGGTCCTAGACAATGTTTCTTTAGGATTACGTTATCGTGGTGTTCCAAAGAAGGAACGCAATGAAAAAGCAATGGAGATGATTGTCAAAGTTGGATTAGAGGGCCAGGAGAACAAATTTGCAAAGTATCCTAATCTATCTGGAGGACAATTACAAAGAGTTGCAATTGCTAGGAGTCTTGCTTACGATTCTAAAATATTGTTAATGGACGAACCTTTTGGAGCATTAGACATTGAGACTAGGACTCAAATGCAGGATTTGTTAGCCAAGATTTGGATTCACATTGAGCCTACAATTATCATGGTAACGCATGATATCTCGGAGGCAGTATATCTTGGTGATGACATTTATGTTATGGGCGGCAAGCCGGCGAATATTACCAAGAAGTTTGTCTCTCCATTGCCGTTAGAAAGAAATAGAAAGATGAAAAGATCTCCAGAGTTCACATCAATGGTTCAAGAAATTGAAGACTACATGTCGTGAAAGATCTTCTTAAAACAATTGCTGAATTATTTGATTGCCATGTAGACGATATCTGCATTGATAAGTGTGCTTTTGCTAACAAAATTGGTTGGAGAGCCTCTATTGAAATAGGAGGAAAGGTGGTTGCCGAAACTACATTGTATCAATCTGAGGAAGAAGCGTTGAAAGCATTAATTGCAAAAATCTGTGTCGAGTAGCTAGTTTTTACCATCTAATCATTTTGCCGAAGACAACACGTCTAAAACAAAGGATAATTGAAGATGGAAATATTTGATACAAATTTCGTAGCATCGGTTAAAACAGAAATTCAGCGGAGGCTTGATGCAGGAGAGCCTACAAGCCGTAAAGTTGTATTGCAAGCTCTTGGTATTACTAGTAAAGGTGCTGAGGTTGCTATTTCAGCATTGTTTGCCCTGGGGCTTTTAGAAGAATATAAGATTCTTAAAAAGGCCGGCATCAAACCAAAGGACTATGTAAGCCCAAGTAGGACAGTGGCAACGGGAGCCCGGCGGGCCAAGAAGGCAGCAAAGGATAACGATTCCGACGTCGTAGCGGCCTAACAGAGAGGCTTTCGGGGGCAGGTGAGGGGAGGAGGCTCAAAACCTTCTCCCTTTCGTCATTTTGGCAGCCAAGGGCATTGACAGAGGCGGTATTGGCTGGTTATATTTATCACATGACAACAGGAACAATTCTTCTACTTGCCGCAATTACAGTTTCGTCCTTCCGAGATGAGGGATTTATTCCTGAACCAATGCCATCCTCGTTAAACAACTATCAGGTTCCGGCCGAGCAATTTACTTCTATGAAGGAGGACTGGGTTCCTCCAAATTCCGGAATTGTTTCTGACAAAGAGCCTGTTGATGTTCCCGGCCCATCGACCGAAGAAGAGCCTGGGTCTTGACAAGACGGCCCAAAAGACTTATGTTAACGGAGTTAAAGGGATTAGATATGACCGATTCCGAGACTCTCAATAAGAAGAATGAAATTGTAGAGCTTATTGTTCAGTTAGAACATTTACTTTCAAGCAATTATGATTCGACAGAATTTTCCGTTCTGTTAAATAGAGTAATTATTATTTGTGAAGAAAATGATATTGATGAAATTGAATTGGCAAAAGAATTAGGTATAACGTTGCAAACCATTGTTTCTTGGTCAAATTATTTTGATCATCCTAGTTATGATGTGGCAAGAATTGTTTGCAAGAGACTAATTAAAATGCTTAACAGACTATGATTCTTCAATTGTTGAATAGTATTGCTTTTATTATATTCTGCATTGGTCTTTCTATTTATATATGTTGGCTAACGGGTGATTTGTGAAGGTTATATTTCTTGACATTGACGGCGTTTTAAACAACGAGCTCTATTTGAAAGAGCAGTATAAAACATTTTCCGCAAAAGAAATGGAAAAACATCCTTCGAATTACATTTCTAACGACAACATTATCCAACTTAATTCTCTTTGTGATAGAACTGATGCAAGCATAGTAATCTCTAGTTCTTGGAGAAAAATGTTATCTTTGGATGAAATTAAAACAGCATTGCTAGAAAAAGGATTTGCGTATCAAGACAGAATAATAGGGATTACTCCGGAGCTAGGAAGTTCTACGAGGGTTATAGATAGAGGTTCTGAAATAAAAGAGTGGTTAAAAACCAATGCTGTTGACAAATTTGTAATTATTGATGATGGAGATGATATGGGAAATCTATTTTCATATCTTATTAAAACAGATTATATATTTGGGTTGCAGGAGAAGCATGTCTTTGCAGCATTATTTATATTAAACAAGGAATAATATGGCTACTGTTGTTGGAATTATTATTGTAGGAGTTTTTCTTTTAATTGTTGGGGGAACAATTGTTCAGGCGTTGTCTGATGTTTTTCTTTCACTATTGAGTTGGGCAATTATTTTAGGACTAATTGTTGCTGGTATTTGTTTGGGTCAGATTAATCCACTGGCATATATTCTTTCAGCAATTGGGCTTTGTTTGTTGTGTTGAGCAGGTATATAATGAAAAAAGCATATATTGTTTCGGCAAATAGGTGTGAGATTAGTGGGGCTAAGAATGTATTTGCCTCATTGCCTTTAGCAAAGGAGGCTCTTGCTAAAATTAGGAAAGAGATTAGTTGTAGATGTAGATGTGGGAATATTGTAGACAGTAATAAAGATGGCTTGCCTGAATTTTCTTTTATGACTGGCGGTTGGGATAGTACATCGGTTTATTGGAAGGTTTTAGAAATAGATATTTGTGAATCAATCCAAGAATCAAATATGTTTTTTGATGCTGAAAAGATTAAAAAAGAACAAGAGTTTCGAGAAAAGCAAGCAGAGGATGCCAAGGAGAAGTTTGTATCTAGTTTAGATCCTTCTCTTGTAAAAGAGTTTGAGAGACACTTTCATATTAAGGTAAATAAGTAAGCCGGCCACACTTGACAAGGTCGGCGGTAGGCTTACAGTAGAGGACATTATGGCAGACAGAGCAGTAGCATCGGGTCCAATTTCTTTTGGCAAACTTTCTATTCCTGTAAAATATTACAAAGCAGCAAGTTCAGAAACAATTAGGTTCAAAAAAATTACCCCAGAAGGCAACGCTTTAAAACAAGAAGCATTCGATCCTATTTCTGATAAAGAAGTTAAAAGAATTGAATGCAATTCTGGTTTCGAATATGAAACCGGAAAGTTTGTTGTCTTTACAAAAGAAGAAATTGCTGCTTTAGAATCAACAGGAACAAAAGGTGCGGTTGAAATTGAAAACTTTGTTCCGGTAGAAAGTGTAGATTTGATTCATGTCGAATCTTCTTGTTATGTTAAACCAGACAAAGGAGCTGACCGGGCTTTCAAACTACTTGCCGACTCAATGGCTTTGAAAAATAAAGCTGCTGTTGGTTATTGGACCAATCGAGGCAAAGATCATCTTGTTCTTCTCCGACCATATAAAGGCGGATTACTTTTACATACATTGTATTACATCAATGAAGTAAGGGATTATGAAGATAACTATGCTGACATTGGAACGACTGAAGCAGAAACAAACATGGCATGTCGGTTGATTGATAAACTTAGTATGCCAAGGTTTGAAGCTTGCAAATATCACGATAAATTTGCTGAGAGGGTATTAAAAGCGGTTGAGGATAAAAAGAAAGATCCTAAAGCTGTAATTACTCCTGGAACAGTTGCAGCGGCACCAGTTGTAGATATCTTTTCTGCACTAGAAGAAAGTTTAAAAAATGACGTCCCTGTGTCAAAAGGATACAGATTCCCCATTGACAATCCGGTAAAGAAGACACAGGTTAAAAGGGTTCCCAAAAAGGGTAATTAACAAGTAATTAAACAGAAAGAAACAAAAAATGAGTAAGACAATTAGTGTATTTGGTGATCTAACAGCACTCTATGCGGCACGAAGCGGCTGTAATCCTGGTAGGGTTCGGCGAAGCATTAACTATTCACAACTCAACAGTGGTCTGCTTCAGGCCATGAATGTTGAGAAGTGGGATAGTAATGTTTGGTATACTCTGTATTCCGCAAAGAACCCAGAGCAAGAGTCCTTTGTTAAAGGGTTAGAAGAGCTTGGGTGGAATGTAAACAAGTCCCAGAGTCGAGATGTAAGATATCAGGAGCATACTGTGGACTATCGCTTTGATGCACAGATTGCATATCAGCTTGCCACATCAGATAGCGATACTATTGTAATCGTTTCTGACAGTTTGGATATGCTTCCAGTGATCAAGGCTGCCAAGGCAGACGATCCTGATCTGAACATTACGCTAGCATTCTTCTCCGAGACTATGGATCGTGGTTGGTGGAAGGCTCTCAAGGATGAGAATCGATGTTTTGATTTCATTGAGCTTGATGATGTGCTGTATGATAACGAGTAATCAGTGAAAAGAATCGATAGGTTAAAAAGAAACGCCCGGCTTATGGCTGCAAGAAACGGCCATGAGCTGGGTTGTTTCGTTTTACCAGTAAATGCAAACAGGTTTTATAAAAATACAACTTGGATTGGTAGCAAATGTATTTATTGTGGAATGGAAGTTAATATATCTGAAGAATTTAAACCACACCACGCTTGTGGAATAAATATAAATAATGCTCCGATGGAAATTATAGCAATGAAAACAATTGCTATTGAAAATGAAAAAGCCGCAGCGGAAGGAACCAGGCTGCCGTTTCCTAAAAGATCTCGTGGAGTTGTGTTTGGCGCTGCTCTCCAGAAACCGTGTCTCGAAAGAAAAAACGCGGGGGCCGTTGACAGAAGGAGCAAGACGACCTAGATTGATGTTGTAAGAGGAACGACGGACTCAACCAGAGCCTCCTCTTATTGTTCTGAATAACCAAATTAATAAAAGAGAAAGAGGAGAAAACAAAATGGCAAAGTTCGATAGTAATCATTGTGATGCAGGACGTAAGGTTCTTCTGGGGCTGCTGGCTGCTAACGGTTATAGCCGGGGCCTTCTTGGCCCCGAGGTTGCCGCGGGCATTAATGCTGAGCTTCAGCTTGGACCAGATGATCCTTGTGCTTGGACCCCGGCTGACGTCAAGTGTGCCATGGCAAGCAAGGCTTTTGACCTTCCCGGAGAGCATGAGTTTTTCGTTTCGAAGGGTCGGGCTGGTGGGATCAAGGAATGGGACCTAACAGAAGGCAGTCCCACTGAGGAAGAGCCGGAGGTCAACCCCGAGGCCGAGTCTGTTGCCGCGTAATTCAAAAGCAAAACATAACGCCTCCGGTGCCACACAGTACCGGAGGCGTTGCTGTATCTTAGGTCTTGACAGATGGTTTGGGAAGGCTTAGGCTGATCCAGACAACGTGCCGCTGGAGAATAAAACACATGGAAATTATTCAATGTTCAATGGGTGGTTGGAAAATTGCTTTTAAAAAAGCACCACCTTGTGATGTATTCCAATGGGGAAAGAAACAATGTAAACTTTATTTTATTCAGGGATTTTCCTACATCACTAATCTAAAATCAGAACCAAATGTCAATAACATTTATTATAAATGTAATGATGAAGATGATTGTGATTTTATTGTTCAAGCAAGATTGGCTCAAATTCTTGATGATGATTTTTCGCCCATAAAAACAAAATATTGTTTTGCTAATAATTGTTTTCTTAACTATTATAAATATGATTGTATATATGAATCTAGTGTTGGAATTTCAAATCTAAAATTTATTACAGATTCTCATTCTAGTATTGTCAAATACAATACAAATGTTCCAGTATATACAGATTTTGAAATTGCCACAATTGCTAATAGTTGCAGCTCTGTTAACGACGGCACAAATATTTGTATCAAATGTGGATATAATAATCCATATATTGATCCTGTTGAAAACTACATTTGCACACAGTGCAAAATAAGGAATGAAGCATGGGCATGAAACTAATTTGTCTGGGGACGGGTTCAGCTTTTACTGAGAACAATTATCATAGTAATTTTCTTTTGGAGGCAGATGGGAAGTATCTTCTTGTTGATTGTGGGTCTGATATTCGTTTTGCAATGCGTGATGCAGGCAGGTCTTATAAAGAAATTGATGGGGTATATGTTTCGCATTTGCACGACGATCATGGGAATGCAGAATGGCTTGGTTTCAAAACATATTTTGATCCAAACTGTGGCAAACCAAAACTATATGGCGAACAATATTTGCTTCAAAGATTGTGGAACAATAAACTATCTGCCGGAATGGAAAGCCTTGAAGGTATTGAGGCAAGGCTTGATACATATTTTGAACTTCATCCTGTATCAAAAAATGGATTCTTTGAATGGCAGGGAACCAAATTTGATCTTGTACAGTCGCTTCACATTGTTTCCAAGTATGCCATTGTAGATTCTTTTGGACTAATGTTTACTGCTCCAGAAACTAACAAGAGGGTTTATATTTCTACAGATGTAATGTTTGCTCCTGAAACAAGCATGAAAGCTTATTACAAGGAAGCAGATATAATACTACATGATTGTGAAACAATCTATTCTAATAGCGGCCCAATTAAAAGCGGAGTTCATGCTCATTATTCTGATTTAAACTCTCTTCCAAGTGAAATTAAAGCCAAGATGTGGTTATATCATTACCAGGATAATGTTGGAAACAATTGGGATGAGTGGAAAGAAAAATCTTTTAAAGACGGATTCTTAGGCTTCCTTCAAAAAGGACAGTATCTACCACTATGAAATTCAATAAAAGATTCTATCTATCTATAGATATGGATTATTTTAATGAATATCCTTATTGTGCCGAGCCATTTGTTGAAAATATAATTATTCTAGCTAAAAAGCGTGGCATTGAAATTCGTTCTGTAATGAATCACCAGCAACTATTGCCTTATGTTAACAGTTCTGGTGCAAAAATTCTGGTAAATGTGGACAGACATTCTGATTTATACCACAAGAAAATTCAAAGACTCGGATGTGGGTCTTGGGTTTCATATGTTAATTGGAGGAAAGAAGGATCTTATCTCTGGATTAGAGACAGTATAATCAAAGCCGGTTCGTGTAATTTTAAAGACAACGCAGATTTTTCTTATTATGAGACATATAAGAAATGGAACGCATTTGTTGATTGGAATGAATCTAAAACGATTAGAGTTCTTCCAAAGAACCTTAATATAGATTTAAATAGATGCGCGGGTGTAGGCGTCTGTATGAGTCCGTATTATTCTTTGCATTGTGTTGCAAATACTTTTAAAAACATTGTAAAGAAGTACGATCTCCTATATAAAAAAGGGAATAGGTGGGAAGATAATGTTAGGTGCGTTCTGCCGCCATGATGTTTAAACTAGAATATTTCTTTAGTTTTTTCATACCATTCTTTATATTCTTCGTCGAAGTTTTCTGATCCTGGGATAGGTGCATTGGAGAGCAGATCAATAACATCTGTTTTTAATTCTTTTTCATCTGCTCCGACGCGGAAATCAATAAAAGCCATTAGTGCTTTGGCAAAGTTGCGCCTACACTCAAGGGTATCTTTGCCTTCCTTTTTCAAAGACATATAATCATAGACTAAATCTAATATAGTTCTAATCATATATAGATGCAAAAATAATAATATGATCACTATTGCAAAATTTGATCCAGAGGAAATTTTTCCATATGTTTCTTTTAATGGAACATATCCTTATGATGGAAAAAATATTAAAACCTCATCTGCTAGATTATTTTGTTTCAAGAACAATCCAAGCTGTGTATGTTGTGGAATAAAAGGAACCGTATTTCTTTTACAGAAACATCAGGAATCAGAATTTGTTCCCCATTTTAATCTATATGCAGAAGAAAATGGTGAGCTTATCCTTATGACAAAAGATCATGTTGTTCCTTATTCCAAAGGCGGACCGACAAAACAAAACAATTTACAAACAATGTGTTTTGATTGTAATAATCTTAAAAAGAATTCTAAACTTACATTAGAACAACTTGCTGCAATAAAAAGCAAATATCAGGCTATGTTGGCTATTATGTCTAAACATAAAGCTAGGATCATTGTAGATTCCATGATTAAAGAAATTGAAAATGAAAAATAATATCATCATTGCTATTGTTTCATTAATTGGTTTAAATTCTTTCCAGGCCCAAGCAGAAACCGAAGGATATGTAGAAGTTCTTACTGCTAGCTCATATGTATGGCGAGGAGATCTTCTGTCTGAAGATTTGTTTGATCCAAATTTTCAATCCTTGGTAGATATTAAACTTGGGTCTTTGTCTGGCGGTTTCTTAGGTTATTTCCCAACTAAAGGAAATGCACACGAAGTAGATCCTAGAATTGGTTATACTATTAGTCCAACAAAAAATTTGGAACTAAAACTATTTTATACTGCATATGTTTTATTAGATCCTGTTGATGATTATATGCACGAAGTTAGCATTGATATATCTGCATATAATTCTTTGTTTATATATCCAGTAGCCGGGGTGGCAGTTGATCCTGTAATAACAAAAGGGGCATATGCTTATTCTGGTCTTGCTTCATCTTTCGGCGCAGCAAATATTAAACTAACCGGTGGCATTTCTGGATATGAGGGTTTAGAGTTAGGGATACAAGACCTAACATTGAGTGGAACAATTTATCAGCCACTTGGCAAAACATTCACAGTTGGTATCGTTGGGGCATTAGCTTATGCAGCCAGGACAGAGGATATTAATCCCTGGGCAGGAATTGCATTAGGGGCAGGTTTCTAAGAATATTATTCCATAATTATATGAGCAAACCTATTGCCAATGAAATAGAATACCTCAGGTATTTCTTCGATCAAGTTAATGTTAGTCCGGAGGAACATATATTAATTGCCGAAGCATTTGAAATGTATTCTGGAAAACGAGTGCCTATTCAACTAATTAGGTCAACGGATCCATCTCCTTCTCCTCAGACATACGCAGAAGAGCTTATTATTCCTAAAGCACCATATATGCCTTCTATCAGTGAGTTCTGCCTTGACAAAGGGGACGAAGGTGATTATGTTCTCAAACACAAGAAAAGTGGCGAATATGTCTCCATTTTTTCAATACTCAATGAACTGAAAGATAAAAAATATGGACAAGGATAACCTGATTAAAAATGCAAAAACATTAGCAAGTCATTTTATGAATAGAAAATTGTTTGCTAATTTCGGTTTAGAAAAAGCATTTGGTATTCGCGATTTATGGTTCAAGAATGGGTTGAAAACAGGACTGCTTGTTGGAGCAGTTATGTTTTCTCCAAAGCACAAAGCTCTATTTGCTTTGTGGTGCATTTATAATTTGGTTGACAATATTGCTGGTGTTCTCGATTTAGATCGAGAAGAGGCTAAAATGAACGAAAGGCTAATGAATAATAGCAAGAGTATGTTTGAAGCTATGATGAATAATAGCCAGGCTACTACAGCCGGATATGATCCAAAAAAGAACGGACCAATTAATTAATGGAACAATCTGTTAGAGAGCTTGCATACAAATTGTGGCAGATAAGATCTATTAACAACAGATCTTCTACTGCTGAAAGCAACTGGTATGATGCAGAGAAGATATTGAGCAATCAATTTTTCAAACCTGGAATCAAAGTTCTTTATAATGGGGATGAGTTTGAGTTCCTAAAAATTACTGAGGAAAATCTTGTGTTGATATCGTCGAACACAGAGGTTTTGTCTATTCCAATTGGAGAGGTGGTAGTAAGTGATGGGTGAATATACTGTTGACTATCTCTATATTAGAGATGATCATAATTATATTAAATATATTCCAATCATTTTTGACACCGTTTATTTATTAAACAAATCGGGACTAAAGAAATTATCAGAAGAAACCTGTCTAACAGATTTAGATAGTTTTATTGAATTTCCTATTAATCCTAATAATAGAAATAAATCATTACAATTTAAAATTACAACAAATATATTTTCAAATATAAAACGTGGAATTTCTTTGTGTCCTGAAAAATCTATAAATCATATAACAGTTTTAGCAGCTTATAGAGCGGCAGGATCTGTTGGGACAACAGAAAGGAAATGATATTATAATAAAAGAATCTAAATTATATGACCACCTTTTCCCCAAATCATTCAACTTGCAGTCTTTAAAAGACGAATTAATAATTAAAGATATTATATTGTGAAGTTAAACTAATGATAATGGGTATAATAGAGCAGAATAATTATTGACCAAATAAATTCAATAACAAGGAATAATATGAAAACATATATAAAACGACAAACAGCCTTAAAACGTTTGGCTAACAAAACTGATATTATAGAAGTATTATCTCCTATTGAAAGAATATTAGATGATGCCAACAATGGCTATAACAACTATAATAATAGTTATGGTGATTATGCTAATTATGGGTCGCCGCTATACATTGATTTTTGGACAGGACACTAAAAATCATAATCGTCAATGCAGCATTAAAATCAGGAATATAATTCAATGAAATACCCACGAACATATCATCTTCAATTCAGAATTAAAATATCTTTCTTTTTTCACAAAAGGGATGGAGTTTGGAGCTAATACTAGGAAAAAACTTCTGAAAAATAAAATTGATTATGCTTTATTGCTTTCAGAGTCGTTTCCGATTTTGAAAAATAAACAAGGAAATGATATTATAATAAAAGAATCTAAATTATATGACCACCTTTTCCCCAAATCATTCAACTTGCAGTCTTTAAAAGACGAATTAATAATTAAAGATATTATATTGTGAAGTTAAACTAATGATAATGGGTATAATAGAGCAGAATAATTATTGACCAAATAAATTCAATAACAAGGAATAATATGAAAACATATATAAAACGACAAACAGCCTTAAAACGTTTGGCTAACAAAACTGATATTATAGAAGTATTATCTCCTATTGAAAGAATATTAGATGATGCCAACAATGGCTATAACAACTATAATAATAGTTATGGTGATTATGCTAATTATGGGTCGCCGCTATACATTGATTTTTGGACAGGACACTAAAAATCATAATCGTCAATGCAGCATTAAAATCAGGAATATAATTCAATGAAATACCCACGAACATATCATCTTCCATTCTCCCCAGGAGCAAGTAATGATGATAAAATTATGCATAATGTCTCGTGCCTGCTGAACAAACCATTGATAATTACGGAAAAATTAGACGGGTCTAATGTCTTTCTTTCCAAAGATAATTGTTTTGCTAGAAGCCATTCGGGTTCTCCTAACCATCCTTCATTTGATCAATTAAAATCAATTCACGCTTCTATTAAATATATTCTTCCAAAGAATGTTTCTATATATGGAGAATGGTTATTTGCACAACATTCTATTTATTATGATTCATTGCCTGCATACCTGATGATTTTTGCAGCAAGATACGATGATGACAAAGAATCCGCTTGGTATATGTGGCCTACAGTTGAAACAATAGCTGAAAGCCTTGGATTATTAACTGTTCCAGTTATTGCAAAAAACAAATGGTTCTTTTCCGAGAAACAATTAGAAAACTATATTCTTGAAGAGGCTAAGAGGCCATCTTTTTATGGGGACGAAAGAGAAGGGTTGGTTATTAGAATCGAGGGAGGTTTCTTTGATGAACAGTTCCAAACATCTATTGCTAAGTATGTGAGAAAAAACCATGTTCAAACAGATGAACATTGGAAACACAAACAAATCGTAAAGAATGGATTGAAATAATGGAAGACGTTCGTGCTATCATTGAAAATGACAGATATGATCCTTCATTGAAAAATGAAGCTCCAACAAAACGTGATAAAAAACAATCTAATGATTCGTTGACAAAAAAGGCTTGGTTTTATTTGAAATCTAATGCTTTTACTTTACTCAATGTGGCCTCGGAAATATCTACCAGCCTTCCTAATAAACAAGATAATATATTTACTGGAGGCATTAAAGTTGCTAATATAATTAATAAAATTATGTCTATGGGAGACAAAAGAAGTAAGATGCAGATTATTTGCAATAAATACGATGCCGTATTTAAAAACAATAAACATTTTGTTAATATGTTTGTTTCCACCGGAATGTTAGATGTATTTGATGTTGTAGACAGAGATCCTATTGAAGATCATCAGTCTATTCTTGTTTTGAAACATAAAGATATTGGTGATTTTATTCTGGTTGAGGTAGATCTTGCCGGGGAATATATTTACAGGGATGTATTTTTCCATTCGAAAGGTGTTGATTTTAAGAAACTGTCCCAGATGATTTGGGACAAGAACGATGGTAGGATTGAGGTATGCTCAATCCCAAGCATTGGAGGCGAAGAATACGGCTATTCAACTTTCCCTTATCCTAACCCTCCTGCTTTTGGAGGAGCCTCAGAAAGGCTAAAAGAACTTAAAGAAAAGCATGGCAGGATTGTTCTTGACAATATATCTAGAACCTATTTGTTCCTGGGCAAACCAGGAACCGGCAAAACCACTTTGGCTTTAAGATTTGCTACAGAATCTGGTGGAAAGATTATCAGAATGGGAGCTAATATGCTTCATAATACTTCGGAAACGAATCTTAGGTTCTTATTTGATGTGCTGTCTCCCAATTTTATTATTGTAGACGATGTTGATAAGGCTCATAGTTATAAAATACCAGAGCTTCTTACAACTCTAGATCATATTAAACAAACCAATTCAAATGTTTCTATTATTTTAACAGCAAATAAGACAGAAGAAATGGAAGAGTCTTTTCTTCGTCCTGGAAGGATAGATACTATTGTTAGATTTAATCTTCCCGATCAAAATGAAAGATTAGATATACTTAAAGGATATGCAAAGATATTTAATGTAAATATAGAAGATGATTTGTTAAATATTATTGCAGAGAAATCAGAAAAAATGACCGGGGCTTGGTTGAAAGAAGTTCTTATTCAATTGAAGTATACCTCGTTTGATGAGGTTGTTAAATATATTGATGATATGAACTCATTTGTTGGGAAGTATTCTGAGGATGAGGATGACGATGATGATTTAGAAGAAAAAGATTTAGATGATTAATTGTACTATTCTATCTATATTTTATTATCTTAACGGAATTTGTCCTTTTTGTCTTCAAGGAATTGCGTATAGTTCTTTCAAGTCAACTCCTCTCAAGTTTAAAACTTGCAGATATTGTAAAGGAAAACAGGAAATAAATATAATAGAATATATTAAAAACTTTTTAACATTCAGGTGCTCTTCTTGTAGGAAGTTTTCCAGAAAATTAAATAATGAAGATTTGTGTTTTGAATGTGTTAAAATAAAAGATATAATCGAATAACAAATGAATATTATATTTTATGTAATTAACGTTCTTTTAATTATAATATTAGTAATTTTTCCGATGCTTTTATTAGCTAGGGTATTTTTTAACATATTATTTGACACAGATTTTGTATTGTATTATACTGCCTGTTCCTCATGTTGTAGAAAATATATTGAATTTAAATCTGATACTGATACCTATGTGTCTATAGATTATATAGAATGTGTTTTCTTTTCGTTTGTTAAAATGAAAGATTTATGTAAAACTTGTAAAATAATAAAAGATATAATCGAATAATGCAAACATTACAAAAGAAATATATTCTTGACGATGAAAGAAAGGATTATATTTGTGAAAAATATTTCAGTGGATATTTTAGAGAGTGTTTTAATAATGTATTGTGGCAATTGACCTCTATAGAGAAGGGTGAGTCTTCGTATTTAAAATACGAGAAAGGATATTATTGTAAGTCTAAGCATAATTTAAGATACGAGAATGGGTATTATTGCAAGTCTGATAATAAATTGGGGCTATCTATGATTGTAGACGAAGATGACATGCTTTTCTTCAAAGAAGCATCAGATGAAGAGCTTTCTATAATAGATATAATTGGATAACACATACAATTTAAATGGAAAATAAAATGAATATAAAAGAGTTAGAAACAGAGTTAAAAAGAATTGTAAATAAATATTGTGCTGAAAATGGAAGCGGGGCTTTAGATTTTGTTCAGCATATTGGTTTTGTTATGAAAAATTCTAGTAATTGGTCAGTTGAAGACAAGGCGTTAATTTACAAAGAATTAGAAAAAGCTTTAGAAAAAGTTAAACCAGATGTAAACAGTAGGCTTAAAGAGGCATTTGAAAATAAAGAAGGTTGTTTGGAATATACCCGCAAATGGAATACATGGACTAATATTCCCCAAATAATCAATGATTTGTCTAAACTTAGTGATTCACAAAATTATAAAGATTTTATAGATCAGATCGAACCAGATTTGCTACACAACCTAAGTTTAGCATTATCAGCAACAGAGAGTTTTTGTTTAGAGCTGCGTGCTCTAATTGAAATGAGATGGAAAATAATAAACGAAAATTGGGAAAATTCCAACCGTAGCGAAAGACCAACCACTATAGGAGATCATAAAACTCCCGGAGCTTCATATCATGGAAGGTATTAACCTTTGCAAACGGATTCAATTTCTTCACAAGCGGTCATTGTTATCCAGCATTCTAATCCTTGTCTAATCCCTTCATGAACAAATTCTTCACAAAGTTTTTCACATGTTTCTGTGCATTGTCCATTAATACATTCTCCATCAACACAATCTCCATCACCAATACATGTGGTTCCAGGATATACTAAATCTTCTCCCTCTGGGCAATCTAGCTGTCCGGCATTAAAACAAGCCGGCTCACAGTCTTCTAGATCATCAACTATATCTATATATGGTTTAGGATCGTCATTCCCGCCACTACATGAAGCGCATCCAATTATAAAAGCACTAAGAATTATTGTTAATATGTTTTTCATTTCTTCTCCGTCCAAGCTTCAGAACCATCTACAATTACCCAAAGATCTCTAGTTGATGGATGTGTTAATACTTCTGGTTTAACATATGCAAAACCGTCTTCCCCCCAAGAAGATCCTCCTCCCCAGCTATTTTCAATTATAAACAGACCGTTTATATGTCCGACAACAGTAAGCGCATGGCCACCAATAGGCCTTGTTTCAACACCCAAGGTTCCACCTTTATAATCTATCCAATCTTGACCAACAGTTGTTCCAAATACAACAGGATTTCCAGCCTGTAGATTAAAAATAATATCATCTAATCTTTCATTGCCTTGAGACTTAATTTTGAAATGAGATTTGATTCTGTTTAATCTGCATTCTCTTGCTGCCATTTGAGATGGACATTTGTTTATTGTTTTTGTTGAAAAAGGATGTAGGCTTTCTGAGCACACTCCAATATTTCTCATTACATCACATGCAATATATATGTAGCAACCCGAATCTTCATTTGTCATGGGTGGATTTTTTCTAGCCCTAGCGTAGTAATATAAAAAAGATCTAGATAAATCAACATGAGCTGAATGACCGTGTTGAATAATTCTTTTTATTTCAAGAGCTTTTATTAAACCGTTTCCAACACAACTTGATGTAGATCCTTGATTATGTCGAGGACTTGAATATGGACGAAGATCAACATTTTGACCACTTTTATATTGTATTTTGCTTTCTATTAAAGAAAGAATAGATTTATCAAATTTCCAATATATTTTATTGGCAGGATCTGGAAGCCATCCTCCAATTTTAATTGTTGGTTTCACGATTGTTGATTTAATTGTTTGAATAATGCCCATATCTTCCTCCTAAAATAATACAAAAGTATTCCTGGCCATCCGGAGCTTGACAGAACGGGCCCGGATGACTATGATGTTCTGGACACTAGAGAAAAAAGGAATAATGAAATGAAAGTTCATCTCTTCGTAATTGATCCGCAAATTGATTTTTCGGAACCCAGTGGAGCTTTGTTTGTTCCAGGTGCCGATGATGACATGGCAAGGCTTACAGATTTCGTTCTACGATGTTCGTCTAAATTAGACGATATCCATATCACTTTAGACAGTCATCATCCTGTTCATATTGCTCATCCAATTTGGTGGAGAAACAGCAACGGAGATCATCCAAGTCCGTTCACAGTTATCTCGGTTAGTGATGTAGAATCTGGTCGATGGATGGCGACACAACCTAGTTTCCAAAGACACTCTTTGGATTATGTAAAGCAATTGGAAAAGAATGGCAGGTACCCATTATGTGTATGGCCAGCTCACTGCCTCATTTCTAGCCGTGGACACACTGTTGTTCCAGTTTTGTTTGATGCTCTTTGTAAATGGGAAGAGGAATTCGCTGTAGTCGATTACGTCACCAAAGGGAGCAACATCAAGACTGAGCATTACTCAATCTTCCAGGCTGACGTTCCTGATCCCAAAGATCCGTCAACACAGGTTAATACAGCATTAGTTCAAACACTAATGACTGCCGATTTGATTGTTGTTGCTGGCGAAGCAGGATCACATTGTCTTGCTAATAGTATTCGCGACCTAGCAACACAGTTCAATGATGCTTCTTACATTAAGAAGCTTGTTCTTCTAACAGATGCAACAAGTCCAGTTCCTGGTTTTGAAAAACTCCAGGAGGATTTCATCAAAGAGATGGTTTCCAAAGGAATGCAGCTTTCAACCACAGATAAGTTTTTGAGGTAATACAAATGACAGATAAAAATCTAACAGAAATTGTAGCAATCATAGATCGTTCTGGTTCTATGTCATGTCTGGTTAATGAAACCATTGGCGGTTTCAATAATTTCTTAACTGAACAGCAAAAATTGGAAGGCAAAGCAATCTTAACATTGGTTCAATTTGATGATCAGTATCAAATTGATTACAACGGTGTAGACATCAATGATGTAAAGCCGTTGGACACAACAACATATGTTCCGAGAGGAATGACTGCTTTGTTAGATGCGGTTGGGAAGACAATTAATACTGTTGGCGAAAGGCTAGCAAATACAGAGGAAGATAAACGACCAGGAAAAGTAGTATTTTTAATTATTACAGATGGGCAGGAGAATTCTTCGCAGGAATTCCTTGCAGAAAAAGTGGAAGAGATGGTGCACCATCAGACCGACAAATACCAGTGGTCATTTGTGTTCCTTGGAGGAGGGGATCCTGATTTTCAATCAGCACAAGCCACTTCTTTAGGTATAGCTCCGCAAAATGCATATAATTATTCTGCCAACCGTGTTGGAACAAAAGCGGTTTATACTAATTTGAGCCGTGGAATGTCTCGAATGAGATTAACAAATGATGCTGATGCTAACGAATCGTTTTTAACAGATGAAGAACAAGAAGAATTGAAGTAAAAGGAATAATACAATGCCTCGATTAAATGACAATACAATGGAAGAAAATGCCAACGTTGGCCATTTCGGATTCTCTGGTGTTCGGATGGACCAGCTTGGGGCATCCGAATATACTTTAGCAACAATTGTTGTTGATGTAAGTGGTTCTGTTGCATCTTTTCAATCAGAGCTGGAGAAGTGTACCAAGGAAGCAATTAAAGCGCTTCAGTATTCTCCTAGAGCAGACAACCTTATGGTTAGGGTAATTAAATTTGCCAATACCCCAGAAGAAGTTCATGGATTTAAACTGTTGGAAAACTGTCAGATCAATGATTATTCTGGAGTCCTGTCCTGTGGTGGAAGCACGGCTTGTTTTGATGCTTCAATTGATGCAGTTGAGGGTATTAAAAACTATGCCAAGCAATTAAATGCCAATGACGTTGATGTTAACGGTATTGTAATTGTAATTACGGACGGTGAGGACAATGTATCCAAGTTTGGATCTCAAGGAGTGGGAAACGCAAAGGATTCTTGTGTTAAAGAAGAGGCTTTAGAATCCATTCTTACCATACTTGTTGCAGTAAATTCGTCTAGCATTAGCCCTACTTATCTTGATAAGCTTGAGAAGGAAGGTAAGTTTGATCAGCTTGTTAAGCTAAATGACGCTTCAGCATCTACGTTAGCTAAGTTAAACAAGTTTATTTCCAAGAGTATTTCTTCGCAGAGCCAAAGTCTTGGAACTGGCGGACCATCACAGGTTATTAACATTAATGGTTCGTTGACGATTTGATATGCCAAAAACTGGCCAATCAATAATGTGGTTTATTTCCAATAACCTTTGGATTGGTTATACTAATCCAAAGGAGTGGAACCGTTCTTGGAAACGTTATTTCTTTTTCTATAATTACAAAAAAGAGAATACGGAACCAAGATTTAGAATCTGCGGAATAGACGTTTATATATTTGAATAATTGAACCCGTTTAATTGGCGGGTTCAATTATTATTAGGGGCAATATGCATTCAGATTGTTTTTTCTTTACTGGTAAGTCTCACAATGTATGTGAGGATTATTCTAGATGTGGCAGAACAAACATGGGAGCATCATATGCAATTATTTCGGATGGATGTTCCAGCTCGGAACATACAGATATTGGAGCAAGGATTCTAGTATGTTCTGCCGAGGAAAGAATAGCAACAACTCACGAAAACCTATTTGACAAAAAGTTTATTGATAATGCGGCGCGTATATGTTCTTGTTTTCCGGGAGTTGACACGGACTGTTTAGATGCTACGTTGTTGTCCGTGATATCCGATGATATACTTGTTTGGATTCAAGTTATTGGAGACGGGGTATTGGGTTTTATTAACAATGATGATTCTCTAGATATTATAGATATAGAATATCCATCAGGAGCCCCGTGGTATCTTTCTTATTCTTTAAATAAAGAAAGGGAAGATAAATATATAGAAAAATATGGTACCAAAGCTATTATCAGCAGTACCAAAGATGGAACAATTACAGAACAAAAAGAACGTTTTCAATATTTTTATGTTGACAGACTTGCTTATAAAGCAATACTATTGATGTCTGATGGAGTAAAGTCTTTTACCAAAAAAGTAGTATCGGACAGTAGCAAAGGTAATGTTCCGATAACATATCATGAGGTATTAAAAGAACTATTGGCATTCAAAGGATATCAAGGAGAGTTTATAAAGAGGAGAGTAAAAAGATTTATAAAAGATATGCCAAAGTTGGGCTGGGAAAACTACGATGATGTTTCAGTGGCAGGAATATATTTAGGAGAATAAAATGACAGCAATAGCAATGCGTTGTATTAAAGCCGAAAAGCATCCTAATGCCGATGCTTTAAAACTATACCAATTCGTTTGTCCTCAAAAAACAGATCCAATTCAGATTGTAGCAAATCTAGAAAACGTATATGAGGTTGGGGATATTGCCACCATCGTTTTGGCAGGATCTATACTAAAAGATGGAACGGCGATTAGAACACATAAAATTAGAAATATCCCTTCTTATGGAATGGCATTAGGCAAAACTGGAGCTTCAGAAGGAACGGATTTGTCAGAAGAATATTGCAAGCCAGAACCGGCTGCCGGTAGTTTAATTGCTTGGCCACATATCGAGTCCCTATTTAATGTACGAAGAGATTTGCAAAAACAAGGGCTTGAAAGAAAGGTCATTTACCGGGCAAAATGCAAAGCTGACGGTACGAATATTGGTATTCAACTGACTCCATCTGATTATGATGGTTTGAAAGTTATCCCTCAAAGTCATGCTAGAGTCATCAGTGTCAAAGAAGACAACATGGGGTCAGCTGCCTGGACAGTAGCTAAATATAACTTTTTTCTTAATGTTAGAAAGAACGCAGATAGCTTGGGCATTAAAGATCATTTGGTTATTTTTGGAGAGTTTTGTGGACAATCCATTCAAAAAAGATGTGCCATTTCAAAGATTGATAAACGGATTATGGCCATCTTTGCTATTCAAATTGGTTCCATTGATGGATATTTAGAAACAGATCCGGCAGAAATTGCCAAAATCATTGGCCCACACAATGAGCCTGATGTTTATATCATTCCTTGGTATGGGAACGAAATTGAGTTAGACTATTTTGATGAGGATCAATTAAAAAAGTCAACAGAAGTTATCAACCAAATGGTAGCCGATGTGGAGAAATGTGATCCTTGGGTAAAAGAAACATTTGGAATAGAAGGAATAGGGGAAGGGGTTGTAATGTATCCTATTCTAGATGGCAAAACTTTAATCAGCAAACAAGATTATACAGATTTGGTATTTAAAGCCAAAGGAGAGGCACATAAAGTAGTTAATTCAAAGCAACCAGCACAGATTAATCCAGAATTTGTCTCTACTATCAACGAATTTGTTGAGTTGTTTTGTACAGATAATAGATTAGAACAGATTGCACAGAAGGTTGGGGGAATTGACATGAAAAATATTGGTCAATTTCTAAAAGAATTCGGCCAGGATGTGCAGAGGGAGAGCGTTGCCGAGCTAGAGGAATCAGGTTTACAGTGGAAACAGGTTGCCAAAGCAATAATGGACCGGTCCAGGGCCTGGTGGATGCAACAGATAAAGAAATGAAAGATTATTGAATAATAACAACTATGGGCGGCCCCTTGACACGGCTGGCATGGTGGTTATACTGGTCGCATGAGACTAATTAAGGTCGGAGCCGCCTCTGTAAACCAAATTCCCCTTGATTGGGAGGGGAATTATAACCGTATTGTTGCGGCAATTAAAGAAGCTGAAGCAAGAGGGGTTGGTTTATTGTGCCTTCCTGAGCTTTGCATCACAGGATATGGTTGTGAAGATGTTTTTTTATCCAATCATGTGGCTGAAAAAGCCTGGGAAGTTCTTGAAAGACTAGAACGATTAGATACTGGTGTTATTTTTTCGGTTGGTTTACCTGTCCGATGGAATAATGCTTTGTATAATTGTTCTGCGGTTATTGGGAAAAAAGAATTTGCTATTAGTAAAGTTCTTTATATTGCCGCTAAGAAAAACCTGGCATCCGATGGAATTCATTATGAATCCCGTTGGTTTAAACCGTGGAAGGACGGTTGTTCTTCTATGGTTAAAGGCTGTTATATTGGCGATTCTATTTTAGACATTGATGGAATTAAAATTGGGTTTGAAATATGTGAAGATGCCTGGGTTGCTGATAGACCGGGAATCAAGTTAGCTTCTCATGGTGTGGATATCATTCTGAATCCTAGTGCAAGCCATTTTGCATTTGGAAAATCCGAAATAAGAGAGCGATTTGTTCTAGAGGGGTCTAGAGCATTTCGCTGTACTTATATTTATGCTAATTTGTTAGGCAATGAAGCTGGCAGAATCATCTATGACGGAGATACGATCATTGCTAGCAATGGAAATCTGTTGTCATGTGGGAAAAGGTTTTCTTTTAAAGATCATTATTTATCTACAGCTATTGTTGACATTGACCAGACAAGAACGGCACAGTGTGCAAATGGAATGTATCGTCCAGAAGATTGCATTAATTCTAAAACTGCCTCTGTTAAATTTCCACAAGCCACTTTTGATAATGAAAACAAGTTTGTCGCACAGATCTCTTTGAATAAGTTTGAAGAATTCAGTGCTGCGTCTTCGCTTGCTTTGTGGGATTATATGAGAAAAAGCAAGTCTAATGGATTTGTGCTTTCATTAAGTGGAGGAGCGGATAGCAGCGCTGTGGCTATTATGGTTCACAAAATGGTTGAAAATGTTATGTGTGAAAATCCAGAAGCAATATTTAATTACTTTGGGATAAAATATGGAACAAATAAAAAAAATATTTTGGAAAAAATATTAACTTGTGTATATCAAAAAACAAAAAATAATGATTTAGAAACTTTACATTCTGCTAGAAAATTATCTGCCGAACTGGGGGCTAAATTTTATTTGATTTATGTTGATAATGTTATAAATGATTATTTGTTCAAAATTGAAGAAATGATTGGCAGAGAATTAGTTTGGGAGAAGGATGACGTTGCTTTACAGAATATTCAAGCTAGAGTAAGGGTTCCAAGCGTATGGTTGTTGGCCAATATCAAAAACGCTTTATTGTTGACCACAAGCAATAGAAGCGAAGCAGCTGTTGGATATGCAACAATGGATGGCGATACTTGTGGAGGATTAGCTCCTATTGCCGGGATTGATAAAGAGTTTGTTCTTTCTTGGCTTGATTATTTGTCCAAAAAAGAATATTCAAGACCTTTAGAGTTTTATAAAAACCTTTGTCCAAGTGCTGAGCTTCGTCCATTAGATCAGAATCAAATAGACGAAGATGATTTAATGCCATATTGGGCATTGGAAGCAATTGAGGAAAAAGCAATTCGAGATAAGCTTTCTCCCAAAGAATGTTTTGATTATTTTAGAGCGATGAATGAATTTCCTGGAACAGAAGATGAAAAATTAAAAGAGTGGATTAAGAAGTTCTTCAGACTATGGAGTCGGAATCAATGGAAACGAGAAAGGTACGCTCCAAGCTTCCATTTTGATGATGAGAATTTAGATCCTAGGAGTTGGTGCAGATGGCCTATTCTTAGTTCCGGAATGGAAGAAGAATTAGAAGAGTTATAATTCCGGTTGCAATGTAGTATGTAAAAATTGTTCAGGCCGACTTGAAAAGAAATATATAGGAAATAATATGGGAATGCTTCCGCCTCCTCCGACGCTTTTTATTTCTCTTGAAGAGGTAGAAAGAAAACGCAATAAAGTATTGAAGATAGATTCTTCTATTCAACCAAAAATAACAACACAAGAAACGAAACGCCATATTATGACAGCTCAAGAAGAGGAACGTTTGATTATTGATTTAATTATGTCAGACCATGAAGAGTCTGCTATGATTAAATCTTTAGAAAAAATTCGTTTGAGCAACAATCTTTCTCTAAAACAATTAGAACCACATGACGCTATAGAAAACATGTTCCGGTATGATCTAAATAATAGACCTAAATTAATTCCACACGAAGAAGTGGAAAAACAGCTTGATGAAGCTCTTAAATCTCTCAAATATGAAGAAACGAATTGGTTAAAAAAACTTATTGATAAAGTAAATAATCTTTTTTTTGATAAAGATATTAAATATAATGAAACAAATTATTTAACCAAATGTCTTGATGGCAGTTGTTTTTCTTTATCTCCAGAAGACAAGCTAGCTGTTGCTAAAAATGAATTTAGAATTAATAAATTATATGTTATACCAGGATATTTTATATTAACATATGCAATTCTAACGTCTATGTTTTTTGTTTTATCTATACCAGCAAGCGTTGTAGCTTTTGTTGTTGCAACATTGTTTACATCTGTCATTGGATATTTTCTTTTTTATAAACCAAATAAAAAGAAAGTTAGAATAGCAGAGGATGAATATAATAAAATTATGGAACCTGAATGGGATAAAATTATTGCCGAATCAGATCAAGAGCAATATGAGGAATCAAAATGTCAGCATATAGCGAAACTGTAGAGAAACAAATAGAGAAAATTGAAAATGGTATTGTTAAATCTATTAAATTAGGAGAGTTATCATATTTTTATAATGGCATTGCTTCCGAAGAAACAGAAGAATATTTTAAAAACCGGGGTCTAATAGTAAAAAGAGCATATAATAATACTTTTGCGGACTTTATAATAACAAAAGAAACAAATTTAAATAAAGAAGATGATAAAAAAGAAACTAAAACTGAAGATAAGTTAGAGAAAGAGATTGAAGATATCAAAAACAAACTTGAGAAGAATAAAAAAGATAAAAAATCCACAATGATAGATGCGTTTGTTTTATGCATATTTTTTTTCCTTTTATCAATTCCTCCTTTGTTTATTAGTTTATACACAATTCCAATAGGAGTAGTATTTCTTACAACACTAGTTGTTATTTTATACTATGTTTATTATGCAAAATACAGGTTCTGTTTAGAAAATATTGCCAAAAATGAATTAAAATTAAACGAACTATTGGTGCAACAATATGATAAAATTATTGAAGAGTATAATAAAAATATTAGAATCAAAATAGATGATGAACCAATGTTAGAAGAGCTGGAAAATTGTTATGAGACAGAAATGGTAGTTGCAAAATGACCAATGTTCCATTAACATTACATTTCAATATTCCTTATAATTTTTGTGATTGTTCAAAAGAACAACAAAGCTTAGTAGTTTGGATTCCTAATAGACACGCAAACTATTCTTTAAAAGATTCTTTCTGTTTAAAATGTAAAAGTTGTTTAAAAAACATTTATATTAACAAAAATGATGTAAAAATAATAGATGACAAAACTTCTAGTGATAATTATAAATTGGTTTTTGTTTTAAATAAACCGTTTTGTAATTGTAGTAAAAAGTGTAAAGTTTATAAATTGTCTTGGACATATAATGAATATAGTGATCTTTTTTATGTATCGTGTGAGAATTGTGATGAACAAATAACTTATTACAGAAAAGATTGGAACTTTATATGCAAACGAGAATCGGCCAAACAAAAAATAAATAGGCTAAACCAATTAAATAAAAAACTTAATATATTAAAGTATATTAACATATCAATAGCTTTATTGCTAATTCTAGCAACGGTCGTATTGTTTTTGATCAATATAATGTTTTTAGCAATAATTGCTTTGGTACAAACATTAATAATGTTTTGTCTTTTGTATAGAATATATAGCAGAAATAAGAATGTTGCCAAGAAAATTAGGGTAGCTGAGCAAGAATATAATGAAGAAATGCTTCCCGAATGGGAAAAGATTATTGAGGAAAGTGAAAAGGAAATACTGAAAAATGAAACTTGTTGTTCAAGGGCAGGGTGAAATTAATCTAACCCAACAAGATCTTCTAGCCCAAGGTGGCGAAGGTCAAGTTTTTGTTCGTAATGGAATAGCTTACAAGGTCTACCTAGATCATAAAAAAGCTATTCCTTTAGGGAAAATACAAGAACTTTCTGTTCTGACCCACGAACCTTCCCCGGGAAGTATTATCATAAAACCAGATAATATTCTTCTAGATTCAAAAGGCCATAATGTTGGCTACACTATGCGCTATGTGAAAGATACTGTAGCCTTATGTAAAGCTTTTACTAGAACTTATAGGAAAAGAAATAATATATCTGAACAAACAATATTAGAATTAGTTAGAAAATTACAAAATATAGTTTCTTTTTGTCATAAAAACAATATTCTTATTGTTGATTTAAATGAGCTTAATTATTTAATAACAGAAGATGCAACAAAATTGTATGGAATTGATGTAGACTCTTATCAAACAAAGAGTTTTCCGGCCACAGCAATTATGGAAAACATTAGAGACAGACAGGTTAAAAATAATAAATGGACAACAGGTTCTGATTGGTTTTCTTTTGCTATCATTTCATTTAACCTATTTGTTGGGATTCATCCTTATAAAGGAAAACATCCTACGATTGGTTCCTGGGAAGAAAGAATGGACAGGAACGTGTCTATTTTCGATTCTAACGTATCTTTGCCGGCGGTATGCTACCCCCTCACCGTAATCCCAGAAGCTTATCTGAATTGGTTTAAAGGGGTTCTAAAGGATGGTAAAAGAGAGGCCCCACCAAACGATCCTTTCTCTGTGGCTAATGTGGCCATTGTTGTTAAAACTGTTAATGGCAGCAATCTATTTGAAATAGTTGAATTGGACAGTTTTAATTCAGATATTATTGATATAATCTGGAGTCCAACCAAAGCGGTTTTAACAACCAATGGTGCTATTATTAATGGAAAAACCTATCCTGCACCATTGGATTCTAAAATTATATGTTTGCCTGGAAGAAATACTATTATTGCTGCTAATATAGACAATGGATTACTTAAACTAAAAAATCTTACAAATAAAACAGATGTTCCAACAATATTAAGTGCGTCTGAAATAATGAAATATGATAATAGATTATATATAAAAAGCAACAATGCAATATATGAGCTTAACCTAACCGATATTGGGAATAATATAATTGCAGGTTCGTCTCAAGTTGCTAATGTATTGCCTTATGGTTCAAAATTATTTGACGGATGTGTAATACAAAACCTTCTTGGTTCGACATATGTGTCTTTCTTTCCTGATAGTGGTAAACATTACCAATTAAATATAAAAGAACTTGATGGGCAAAAGATTATTGATGCCAAATTTGAAAGAAAAGTATTAATGGTTATCACAAACAAAGGCGGCAAATACAATAAATATATAATAAGGCTGGCCTCTGCATATGACGGATATGATATTAAAGAATATAAAGACGTTAACTATTCTGGTATAAACTTTACTGTACTTGACAATGGGATTTGTGCTCATCTAAACGAGGACGATAAGTTAGTATTGTTTCCAGCACAGAGAAATAATAATCAGGCAAAAGAAGTCGAGGATGATGTTCTGGACGGAGATATGAGGTTATTCTCGTGTGGTGTTCAAACAATGTTCTATAAAGGCAACAAGGCCTATTCAATAAAGATGAGATAATGTTAAAGTTAAATACGAAACCATTAGAGAAAATGAACTATTATCCAATGGCTCTTCCGGAAATTTTTTGGGTTGACGGGGAAACAAATAACAATTATTATACTGCACATAGATCTATCGATTCTATATTAGAACAAACAAATAATCCGTTTCTTGTTTCAAAATATAATAAAAAATTAATTGGAACAATGTGTTGGGTTTGTTTAGATACAACAAATGGCAACCCGGAATTATACTATGGCACAATACATTGTTGGATATTTAAAACAAAAGAGCAGGCTTTAAAACAGTATAGGACGCATAAAGAAAATAAAAAATTGGCAAAGTTAAACCCGCCTGTGTGTTATGTTGTTATTGATCAGTTAAAAAATAGATATGGGGACACGGATTATTATGGATAAATTGGCGTTCTAGATATAGATATGTAGATTAAACTCTGGCCATTGACAGACCGAGCGGGAGTGCTTACCTTGTCCGCATGAGGATCGAGGATTATAAACCAAGTGTTGAAACTGGCGGGGCCTGCCTTTATGAGGAAGAGTTCCAAATTGGAAACATTGGAAGGATTATGGTTATCCTTCGCAATTCAATGTATTCTAATCCAATTAAAGCTATTGCAAGAGAGATCTCCTGCAATGCAAGGGATGCTCATAGAGAAATTGGAACACCAGATAGGCCAATTGAAATTCATATACCAAATGCTTTTGATGAGCATTATGTTGTTAAAGATTATGGCCCAGGCATTTCTCATCAAAGAATGGCCGGCGTGTTTATTCGTTATGGAATAAGCACTAAAAATGATGATGATTTTCAAACTGGTGGTTTTGGTCTAGGCGCCAAGACTCCTTTTGCCTATTCTGATCAATTCAGTATTACTACAACTACAAAGAACCCTTGTCAAGACGGCTCTAATGTAAAAAGAATTTATATTGCTTATATAGATGCTTCATCTACTGGGAAAATGCGACTCATAGCAGAGTCCCCAACAGACGAAGAAACTGGAACAGAAATTTCATTAGTTGTTGCTCCGGATGATTGGAAAAAATTCGCCCAAGCAACAGTAGAGGTGTGCCAATATTGGAACGTTCTTCCCATCCTAAAAGGAAATGGCGTTCCCCACTGGCCAGATAAACTACAGTCTTTCTTTGAAACCAAAGAATATAGATTGTGCAAATATTCGGGTTATTATAACAGAAGATCTTTGGCAATTATTGACGGAATTGCCTATCCTTTAAATCCAGATAACATATTTTTATCTGGGGAAAATATTTCTCTAAAAAGAGAAGTTGTTAGACAGTCTGAGTTCTTTGTTAATAATGGAGAGATGACTCTTTCGGCAAACAGGGAAGAGTTGCAATATGATACCAAAACTCAGAAGATAATAAATACACGATTAGATCAAATTTTATCTGAGGTCAAAGCGCTTGCTATAGATAAAATTGGCAATGCCCCGTCTTATATTGAGGCAGTAAAAAACAATATAGAAATTGAAAGAAATTTTCAATTTGCTTTACCTGATGATTATATTCCAGAATGGAATGGAATCAAAGTAAAACATAACTTGAAAATTGAATATCCTGCGATAAAAGAAGATGATGTAAAATATCATGTCGAGGCATTTTGGGCTAGAAATAATAGACAATATAAAAAACAAGTGTCAAGTAGAGAAGGCTCTACTATTAATACTATAATGCAAATCATTATTAATGATCTTAGCGACTCTAGTATTGCCAGAAGTCGAATAGAATATTTTATGGAGTTAAATGGATATAATCCACATGACAACAATTTAGTTCAAGTTATTACATTTTCTAAATTAGACGTCGAGCAGGGATTAAAATCATTTGAAAAGCATAATAATTTCGATTTAAACATTTTAAACCCAATTTTACTATCATCAATTGATGCTCCGAAGAAAATTAAACAAAAAAGAAATAGAACTACTAGTGGTCGAAGTTTGGCTAAAGCTTTTGTGTTTAATCTAACATATCAAGGTGGCAGGAAATGTGATCATTATTGGCAGCCTGCTGAGATTGATGTTGAACAAGGTAATGGAATATACGTTATTACCTCTGGCCAAAACAATGTTATTACTTCTGGTGAAAAAGATATTTCATATGAAAACATGTTGTTCCTAATTGAATATTTCAAAGATATTAAAGTATTTGCAATTAGACAAAAAGATAAAAACGATATTGGAACAGGCTGGATCCAATTAAAAGATTATATTAAAAATGAAATAGATTCTAAACTAGTAGAAAACAATCTAACATCTGAGCAACTAATAGAATTTTCTGAACAAATCGGTGCTGGATATTTAGACAATTTCAACACTCATTATTATAGCCATTTTCTAATAAAAAAAATAGAAAAAATAACCTCCGTTCATTGTGAAGGGGCGTTATACGAATATGTTAAATTATCAAAACAAATATATGAAAACAATAAAAAATATGAACAATTATTAAAATTAATGAAAATTGCTGGAATAGATGTATCATGTAAAGACAAGGAAAACCTACCACTATTTGCTTTAAAAGATAAAATAAACGAATTATACCCTATATTAAAAATGATTTCGATTGATATAGACCATCAATTTGAAGCTATATTAAAATATGTGTGTTTGATTGATGCCGAGCTTGACAGACAGTCGGCGAATGGCTACATTGCAACAACAGACGGAGAAGAAAATGAATACTGATTGGCAAAAAACTGGACTTCCTTTCATCAAGACCGACAAGCAGATTACTATTACTTGCCCAGATGGGCAACCTCGTTCGGTTCTAACCACAGATAAGTTATTTGCTGAAGTGGTTAAAGCAATTGCAGATAAAAATTGGGAAATCATTCCTGATTTACTGACTCCCACCAAACCAATTTCAGATAAGTTTAGTTCAACCTTTACTGTAAAAGGGGATGTGGTATATGTTGGCGACGAGGCTTTGCCATATTCTCTCTCAATGAGAATTCTTGATTTTGCCAAGAACAACCTTCCGGTAGAGCCTTTGCTTAGGTTCTGGGCTAATCTTAATCTAAACCCATCCTATCGTAGCGTTCAACAACTACATGATTTCTTGGAAAAGAACAATCATCCTCTTACTGTCGATGGATGTTTTCTAGCATATCGTAGAGTTAGTGATAATTTTAAAGACTTTTACACCAATAAAGTTGATAACAGTATTGGTGCTGAAGTTTCTATGCCTAGGAACAGGGTAAATGAAGACCCTACTCAAACATGTTCTTATGGTCTTCACGTTGCTAATTACGAATATGCTTGTAATTTTTACCATTCTGGTAGTGGGCGGTTGGTTGCTGTTAAAGTAAATCCAAAAGACGTTGTTGCCGTCCCAACAGATTATAATCAAGCAAAAATGAGAGTGTGTGCATTTACTGTGCTGGAAGAGATCAAAGCAGAGTATAAAGAGTCTCCTCTATATGGAGCTTCCGCAGACTATGATGAGGAAGACGAAGAAGACGAAGATGATGATGATTATGATGATGACGGTTATAGTTGTCATGATAACGGATATGATGATGACGACAAATGGTGAAATAAATGGATATTAGGTATTCTTGCAGTTCCTTCCCGACTTCTATATCTAGAAGCCTATTTCTGGCCGGCCCAACTCCGAGGGATCCCAATGTAAAATCTTGGCGTCCCGAGGCGTTAGCTTTGCTGGAAAAGCTGGGGTACGACGGAACAGTATATGTTCCTGAGTATGAAGACGGGCCCGAGGGAAAGGATTTCAGTGCAGACGATCAAATCAAATGGGAACGTCTTGCAATGCAATCTGCTGATATAATTCTCTTTTGGGTACCAAGAGAGCTTCAAGATATGCCTGCATTTACAACCAACGTAGAGTTTGGTTTGTATTGTAGTTCTGGCCGGGTTGTTTATGGCAGACCGGATGATGCTCCAAAGATGAATTATCTTGATTGGACAGCAAAAGAAAAGAAAATTAAGGTTCATTCATCTTTGGAGGACGCTTGTAAAGAAGCTATTGATAGAACCCCGGCAACTCCAAGAAATGATGGAGAAATGTGGGTTCCGTCCATTTTTTGGAACCATTCTGCCTTTAAAGAGTGGTATTCTGTCCAAAAAAAGGCCGGGCATGAATTAAAATATGCCAAGCCTCTATGGTCATTCTTGGTTGGCAACGGATTTTTGTTCTCATTTGCTATTCATGTAAAGGTATTTATACCTGAAGAGAACAGAATTAAGGTTAATGAGTTCATTATTAGAAGAACCCCGGTTGTTCAGGCTGTATTATATGAGCAAGGAAAAAGTTTTCTTGAAACTAGGGTTGTTTTGGTAAGAGAATTCCGTTCTCCTGGCAATACATCTAAGGATGGTTTTGTATATGAGCTTCCAGGAGGCTCTTCAACAACCAAAAATAGCCCTGAGAAGGTAATTATTGACGAAATTCGTGAGGAAACGGGTATTGAAATCAAGCCGTCAGACTTATCTCAGATGAGCAATAGACAAGGAATGGGAACTTTTTCTATTCACAAGCAGGAATTGTTCTGTGCACCAATATCAGATAAAGATATTCAACATTTAATTGATACAAAAGACCAGGTGCGTGGAGTCGAAGCTGATTCGGAAAGAACAACCGTTGTAGTAAAAACAGTTAGAGACTTGTTAAATTCTGATTTGGTAGACTTTGCTACGCTTGGAATGATAACAGAAGCATTAGCATACAAAATATAGGTTAATCTGATGTCGCAGTATGAAAAAACCATTGACGAAAGAATAAGTCAATTGGAATATTCTTTGATGGACAAGGACGATCAAATAAAAAATCTACAGAAAAAAGTAGAAGATCTTGAGCGGAAGATAACCTCGCTTTGTTCTAGAGTTGGGTCTTTAGAATTTGGATTTATCGCGGAGCCATAAATGGACGTCAAACAGCTTGTAGATAAGATTGATGAATATGATGACGCTTATTACAACAAGCATAATCAGATTGTATCTGATCAAGAATACGATGGTTTAAAAGACACTCTTAAACATCTAACTGACAAATTAGTTCCCACTAATAAAAAAGAAGAAAAACTTCTTGTTCGATGCAAAGATGCTTTGTCTAGGGTTGGAGCTCCCCCTCCAAAAGATGGCAAATGGGAAAAAGTAGTTTTACAACAGGCGATGCAAAGCCTTAACAAATGCAATTTACCAGAAGAATTAAAAAAGTGGTATAATGAATGTGGTGATGGCAAATTATTAGTAATAGATAAGCTTGATGGAATATCTATTTCTTTAGAATATAAAGATGGAGTATTTGTTCAGGGGGCAACCCGGGGAGATTCACAAATTGGAGAAGATATTACACGTAATGTCCGAAGAATGAAAGGGGTTCCAGTAAAACTAAACGCTCCTTTTACAGGATATATTCGTGGTGAAATTGTTTTAAAACATTCTGATTGGAAACAATACTTTCCAGAACTAGCTAATCCTAGAAATGCAGCCTCTGGATTGGCAAAAAGGATATCTGGAGAAGGAGTAGAACATCTAAGTGTCCTTTGCTATACCGTTGAGGGAAAAGACTTTAACACAGAGGTTGAGCAACTAGAGTTTATTCAGAGCCTTAATCTGTCTGCTCCTAAATGGACAGTAGTAGGAGATTATACCGATGCAACTAAGCTTTGGCGAGACTACATGGATAGCATCAGAGCCTTATTAGATTATGACATTGATGGACTTGTCGTAAGAATCAATGATATCGCTACTCAAAAAGCCCTTGGTGAAAAAAATCACAGGCCAAAAGGCCAAATTGCATTCAAATTCGAGGCTCCTGAAGCAAGAACAACCATTAGAAACATCATATGGCAAGTTGGTGATACTGGAAGAATAACTCCCGTTGCCGAATTTGACCCAATTTTCTTGCTTGGTGCAGAAATTAGAAGAGCCAGCCTATATAATGTATCTAATGTAGAGAATCTTGGAATTGATATTGGTGCGGAAGCTGTTATTTCTCGTGCGAATGACGTCATCCCGGTCTGTAAATCTGTTGTCAAATCAACAGGAACAATTGCAGATTCTCCTACTAAATGTCCTACTTGTGGGTCTAACACTATTCGTCAGGGAGAATATCTTATTTGTACAAATAAACAGTCTTGTCCCGGCCAAGTTGTCGGCAGACTTAACAAATGGATTGGTGAACTTAATATCCTAGAGTGGGGAGAAGCTATTCTAAAGAAACTTATTGCTTCCGGTTTAGTTTCTGATGTTGCTGATATCTATAAACTTAAAGTAGAGGACATAGAGTCTTTAGACAGAATGGGTAATAAGAGTGCCGTAAATCTTATTACAGAATTAGACAAGTTCCGCGAGATTTCTTTGGAGAATTTCCTTGGAGGATTATGTATTGAAGGAATAGCAACATCTTCTGTCAAATTGATTATTGATGCTGGTTATGATTCATTGAATAAGATTCAGAATATGACCATATCTGAGTTTGAGAACATAACTGGCTTTGGGTTAATCAAAGCAGAGCAGTTTTATAATGGGTTAAAAGAGAACAAAGATAGAATTGATAACATTATAGCTGCGGGCGTAAAGATAAAAGGAAAGATTGTAGGAATTTTAACTGGTAAGTCTTTATGTATTACTGGTTCTCTTTCGATGCCACGGGCAAAAATGCAAGCAATGATTATTGAGCACGGGGGTTCTGTAAAATCTAGTGTTGGAAAAGGTTTATCGTACCTGATTTGTGAAGATCCTTTGGGGAACAGTGCTAAGCTTCAAGCTGCAAAGAAAAATGGAACCAAATTAATATCAGAAAAAGAATTTTTGGAGA